>Ga0209634_1000009_pt1 | contig 500310 bp, 420 predicted proteins | sample LinPmetageLP40_FD_184043 | JGI IMG/M metagenome (GOLD analysis project Ga0209634, IMG submission 184043) | Marine viral communities from the Pacific Ocean - LP-40 (SPAdes) (version 2) | ecosystem: Environmental > Aquatic > Marine > Oceanic | place: Pacific Ocean | collected 2010-08-26
GTTCTTTGATTGCTTCCAATACCACTTTGGTCTTGAATTTTGAAGTGTACTTCTTTCGTGTCATATCAGTAAATTTAGTTGTCAAATTAGAACTAAACTCACTGTCCCGTTTTTTGGGGAACCATCAACTTTAACCGGGAAGGGTAAAGCGTATGAAATGGTTTTGGAAAGAAAGGTTAAAGTGGAGATTACTTTTACGAAGGATGAAGAAGTCAGATATAAGCTAAAAATAAATGAGCTAGGGCTGGAGCTAGAGGAAATATTCAAGGGGTTTCCTGTGATAGAGTCCTTTGAGGATTTTGAAATAGTCGAAATAGAATCAATGAGAAAAATTATGACGAAAGATGACTACTCTATTGAGGGCGTATTTGAGGATGTTTTGATAAAGGGAAGCAGTAGACCATTACTCAATTATTCAGTTGCATTTGATAATAGGAATCACAAAATCGTTTCAAAAGTATGGGGTGAAAGTGTTGGATACAGATTAATAGTTGCGGGAGGAATGCAGGAATACTTAAAAGGTAAACTGATAAGAAAGAAGACTAAGGATTAAAAATTTGAGGTCAGGCATACCAAGCTTCCAATTTATCGTAGCTGTCTGATGTTTTTGAAAACATATCCATATGCGTTAAGCAATTCATAACGAGAATTAGAATTTTCAGCTCTTATGAATTTGTAATTAATGAGATTAATTTCGATCCATCGGAAACTCCACAAAGAACTGTGATCCTTCTTCGAATTCACTTTTGCACCAGATGCGCCCGTCCATGGCTTCCACATACTTTTTCACAATGGCCAACCCAAGCCCTGTTGATTCTTCGCCACCTGTGGGTTTAGCGCTCAGGGTTTGAAACTTACTAAAAAGCAATTTCTGGTCACGGGTGCTGATGCCCTGGCCATTATCTTCAATGGAAATGCGATAATAGTCACCCCCAGCAATGAGTTCGAGTCGAACCTGTATTTGTCCTCCGGGTTGGGTGTATTTGATGGCGTTGGATATGAGGTTACTGATGATCTGATTAAAATATCCCGGATCAATGGTGGTAGGGAGTTGCGCCTCATCGCTTTGGAAGGAGTAGTTAATGTCCTTTTCTTTAGCCATAGCCTCAAAGGCTTTTACTTCATCATTCAGCAAGTTTACCATCTCCACTTCACTGTAGTTGAGGTTGATTTCCCTTGAATTGATGGCACTTACATTGAGGATGCGACTGATAAACCCTTCCATGCGATTACTGGATTCGATCACATAGCCCAGAAACTCTTCTGCTTCCTTAGGATCTTTATTCTTTAAAGCCAGATTGGTATACCCCTTAATGAGGTGCAAAGGATTTCGGAGGTCATGAGAGACCACACTGATCAGGAAGTCCTTTTCTTCATTCAACTCTGTTAGCTGTAGATTTTGATGGTTCAGTTTATTTTTTTGCTTTTCGATTTCACGGGTACGTTCTTCTACTCGTTGCTCCAATTGGTCATAGAGCAGCGCATTGTGTAGGGTAATGGCTATTTGACCAGAAAGTAAGGAAAGAAGGTCGGTACGCTCCGCGGTAAAACTCCCTTTGGTCAACCGATTTTCCAGGTAAATGATCCCTAATAAAGCTTGCTGATGGATGACAGGCATGCACAAAATGCTCGCTACCGAATGGGTCAAAAGGTACTGATCCTGATGAAATCGCTCATCTTTTTCGGCATGGTCGAGGAGTACAGTATCCTGGGTTCTCCGAACATATTGTATGACCGAAACGGGTAAATCAGAAACTTCCGATATTTCCCTGGCGGGCACCATTTTAGCCTCTTCGTTCACAGAACTTCTGGCATAGAGCTCCAATACATCGTTGTTCAAAAAAACGAAGGCACCAGACTGTGCACCAGCATTTTCCGTGAGTATATCCAGGAGAGTAGGGATGGCCCTGCTGAGTTTAATTTCGCTGGAAATGGTGGTGGCCGCTTTCAATACAGAAGCCAGATCCAGTAAATTATTTCCGCTAAGAGAGCCATACGAAAAGGAACCTCCACTGAAGGAGGTGTGGATGGAGCGGTCTTTTCGTTCTTCCAAATAGGGAAACTCATCCTTCAGTTGGTTGGCTTTGGCCCTGGCACCCCATTTTCGATAGGTTTTCAAAGCCTTAGCCATGTAGTAGCTCTGAAGCTCTTCGTCGCCGCTCTGTCCATGGTGCCTTCCTGCCAGCTCGTAGCAGAGGGCCAGCTCATTCAGGTATTCATTGGCTTCTGCAGCCTTGATACATTGATCATAAGCTCCTTTGACGGATTGGTCAGCACGTATGACGGACAAAGTCTCTGCTTCCACCAATAGGTATTTGTGGAGGTAGTTGGTAGGGGAATGCTCTGACCAACGCTTCATTTTCTTCTGGTTGGCTTTCACTTGCCTCAGGTGCTTTTTTCGCTGGGAAGAAGAGGTGGTTGCGTAAAGTTTGAGCCTTACCAGCGAGTCATAAAAATTAACTAGCGGAATGTATGCTGTGCTCAAGACTACCTCGAGATACTTTTTCGTGGAAATCATCCCCTGAAAGGCTTCCTCATATCTCCCGAATAGGAAATTGAGATAAAGCTGATAGAAAGAAATATGGAAGAGTGCTGTGTCGTCCTCTCGGAGTTCTTTTTTATAATCATCAGATTCAAATGCCCTCTGACTAAAAACACTGCCTTCCAGCTCCCAGGGAAGTTCTGATCCAGAAGATAGATTGTGAATCCCCTGATAAACGATCTTCATATACTGATGATAGCTCTCCTGTTTAAGCGAGGGCATACGCTCCAGCGAATGTTCTATTTCCGGGACAAGCTCGTCTAGTCTCAGTCCTGAGAGAAAGCCAGTACAGGCCTTGAGAAATGCTGCACTGGCGGCATATTGATTATCCCCAATTTCCATGGCGGCCAGATAGGCCTCTTCGTATGGGTCCAAAGCTGTTCTCAAAGGATCTTTCCAGTGATTGATAAAGCCATAAAAGATCACTAAGGTTTTGGGCACCACAGCCTTGTACCGTGACGATTCTTGCAGAAGCCTCAGTGATAATTGACCAAACTCATAGCCCGTGGAGTAGTCTCCCAGTACTCCACATAAAATAGTACCATAGCCACCATAAAACGGAATGGAGTCAATGGAGTGGCCATATCGGATAGACAAACGGATGGATTTTAAAATAACAATGGGGAAGAGTTTGGGAAAGTTGTGGTATGATGCCGTACTGATGCTTGTCATCATGTTGATGGCTAATGCCATGTGCTCATCCTCCATATCAGGTAGCGCCTCAAAATACCCGGCCTTTTTTCCAATCAGTTTGAGTTTGGTTTGAACCAAACCTACCAGTATATCGGTATCACTCGGACGGGAGGGGAGTTTGATGCCAACCTCTTTCAGAATAGAGAGCCCGTAAGTGATTAAGTCCAGATGCTTGCTCCTGGCAATGTAGGATTGAATGAAGACGTTATGGGTCTGGAGATATTCCATTTTGGAAGTAGCTTTCCTGAGAAGCAAGTCTCCGATACTTTTCATTTGATCATATTTCCCCAGGATATAGTAAGTCTCCATAGTAGTCAGATGGAGTGCCTGGAGAAGCGAATGATTCGTCATCCAATCTGAGTTTTCCAGCGTGCGGAGGGCAGCTTCGAAATAGTCGATGGCTGACTCATAGGCAGATGAAGCTTTAGCTTTGCTGCCAGCCATATAATTCAGTTCACACAGCCGTATTCTATAGCCATCATCGGCTTTGCCAATTCCTCTATTGAGTTGATTGACTACCTCAAATACCTGGTCACTGTGTTTTTCCAGGTCAATATTGTGAAGAAGCAGCTCGCCGATGCGCTGATGTACCTTTGCTTTCTCCTTGTCTGGTATCAGCTCATACGCTGCCTGTCTGATTCTGTCATGAGCAAAACGATAAGTCAGCATGGTGTCAGCCTCAGGATTTTTGAGTTGAGCGATGTGTGCTACATCTCCGTGGCTTTCTTCTACAAAAAGCAACTGTTCTATTACAGCCTGCCACAGGTCACTCATGAGGTCTCTGGTTCCGGGTTCCTGTATGTAGCTGAGTGTTTTCAGATGAAACCGATCTCCGATACAAGCCCCCAGGGTGAGTTGTTGCTGAGTTCCCGGGTTCATTTTGCGGAGCTTATCCACCATAAAGTCCACCACATTTTCAGTGTAATTGGTGCTTTCCAATTGCTCAATGTCCCATTCCCAGCTCCCCGTTCCGGCTGTTGTGCCGTGCTGATATGTGATCAATCCTTTCTCGTAGATTGATTTTAAAAATTGATTCACGAAAAACGGGTTCCCGGCGGTCTTGGTCTGTACGATATGGGTGAGTTCTCTGGCCTTTCGCTCATTACAAGAAAAAGTATCCATGATCATGGACTGAGTATCGGTAAAAGACAGGTCTTCCAGATGGATTTGCTGGATGGTTACTCCCTGCTTGGGCAGTTCACTGAAGACCACATTGAAGGGATGTTTTGAATCGATCTCGTTGTCCCGGTACGCCCCGATAAAATAGAAGTGAGTCAGTTCATTATCAATGATCAGGTTTCGGATCAGTTTCAGGGAAGCATTATCTGCCCATTGTAAATCATCTATAAAGAGTACCAGTGGGTGTTCCTTTGTGGCCAGTACTTTGATAAACTGTGTGAAAACATAATTGAAGCGATTTTGAGCTTCATTGATACCAAGTATGGGAAGGTTATCCTGCTTTCCTACAATCAATTCCAGGTTCGGAATGAAATCGGTAATTAGTTTTCCCTGGTCTTTAAGCGCCTCCTGCAGGCGCCCCCTCCAATTGGCCAGGCGTTGCTCATTTTCGGACAATATGAGTGAAATAAATGAGCTGATGGCCTGACTGATGGCCTGATAGGGTCTGTCTTTTTGAAATTGCTGGTGTTTTCCTTTGATGAAATATCCCTTCTTGCCAGTGATGGGTTTGTGAATTTCATAGAGCAAAGAGGTCTTCCCGGTACCGGATTTACCAGAGACCAGAGTAACTTCCTTCTGCACAGAGCCTATGTTTTCAACAGCACTGAGTAGCTGTCTGATTTGCTCCTCTCGTCCATATATTTTGGAGGGGATGAGGAACCTCCCAGACTCATCATTTTGTGCCAGTTCAAAATGTTGTATTTCCACTTTGAGTGCGGCCTGGTTCATGCATTTTTTCAGATCCTCCAACAAGCCTCTGGCCGACTGATATCGTTTTTCCACATCTTTTGAAAGTAGCTTGAGAATGATGTCCGAAAAGACAGTGGGAATCTCATGATTGATACTTGAAAGCGGCTGAGGAGCTATGGCAAGATGAGCATGAATGAGTTCCAGAGGATCAGCCGCATTGAATGGGAGCTGACCGGTGAAAAGCTCATAGAGAACCACACCTAATGAATACAAGTCTGAGCGGTAATCAACAGCATGATTGACCCGACCTGTCTGCTCAGGCGAGATGTAAGGGAGGGTGCCGAGCAGCTGATCACTCATTCCCTTGATATTCAACTTAGTGTCCACATTGATCGCCAATCCAAAATCGATGATGTTGGTCATCATCTGATCGTTGATCAATATATTATGGGCACTAATGTCTCTGTGAATGAGGTTATACTGACTATGCACTTCATGCAGTGCCTCACAGATTTGAATGGCCACCTTCAGACAATCGATAAATGTGCGTGGCTTTTCATTTACCCAGCTTTTCAATGAAATTCCTTCAAAGTACTCGAGCACCAAAATGGGAGACTGGCTATCTTCTATCAGGTCAATGGAGCCTCTTACACCCCTGGTACTAACACCCCGAAGGTACTTGTCTTCATTGTAGAGCTGTGACGAATGCGGATGGTAATTAAAGTCCTCCTTCATTACTTTTAGAATGACCTCCCGACCATAGGTATCATCACTCAATTGGTAAATTGAGGAGTTAAATCCTTCGGCTATTTTGGATGCTCTTTCTAAAATCTTCATGATGGGGCTTTATCCTCCTATCCAGTAAGCAATGAGGGCACTCAAATATATCCACAGCCCGCAAATGATCCCTAGAACCGTAGCGGAGATTGCTCCTTTATTCGATGAACGGGTCAATAGGAGAGGTAAGGACAGGGAGATGAGCCCCTCGCAGATGATCACGTAAACCGGAGCATTAAAAATCATCGGGGCATTTGGATGATACCACCACCATCCGGCATCCTTTGCCAGGTGCTCGTAGAGAGGGATGTACATGGCTCCCGCAAGCCCTAGAATGATGGCTGCCATTGGCCATCCCTTCCATTTTGAAAGGAGCAACCCGTAATAACCCAGCTGGATGAGTACATTGGCCCATGCGAAAGGCATGTAAGCAGGGGAGCTCCAGATCATGGCTTCTTTACCCGGATACACCAGACTGTTGATGGTGTCTACCAGATAGTGATCCGTAAACAATTCCATCATTCCGGCAGCCAACCCGAAGAGGATGAGCCGACTCAATGTGCTGTCTCTGGTAATGAACGCATATAGGATGTATACCCCAAAAAGGCCATATGAGATGATAGCCGCCGACAATGGCCCGGATTCGAGTATCGAACTGCCTATGGACCAGGCCATCAAAACTGCCTGAGTGATTACAATGAACCAGGTAAGTTTTTTATTAGTTGTGATCATTTCGTGTTGTTTTTTATAGTTCGTTCACTCCCCAGTTTTCCTGGAGTGAGGGTGGGATGAAAAATCGGACACTCTTACCTTCATTGTAATGCTTCAGGTAACCCTGTAGCAGGAGTTTGTTAAAGGACTCTGTCAGTTTGCTTATGATGGGTGAATGTTCGGCTTTGCTGATTCCACCAGTGATGATCTGAGAAATTCTCATGACCAGATGATCTTTCAGGTCAGCGTGATCGGGTATGCCAATCATGCCTGATAGTGGCTTACCTACGGCCTTTTCCACATCCTGAAAAAAGTACCAAATCATGTAAGCTGGTACATCATCAAATAAGGTGCCCGGGATCATGTGTTGGATGAATGCCATGCAGGAGTCTGCCAGGGCTTTTCCCTGCGGGGAAGCTTCCGACTGATGACTAAGTATTTTACAGGCCAGAATCCAGTTGTCTTCGAAGGTATCAGCCAGCAGGTCATCGTTCAGGCCCATCATGTGGCCTATGACCTTCCAGCAGTGGGTATAGCCGGCAATCTGGTCATCGGTCAGGTTGATATTGAGTGATTTCAGCCCACTCAATATAATTGGCGAAAAGGACATCAGAGTTCCCGCCAGGTCTTCCTGATTGATGGGTTCACCAAACGCGAGGTGTCCCATCCTTTTGGATTGTACTTTTCTGACTTTATAAAGTGTCGGATAGAGGCATGAATCAGCCGTACTTTCTGCACGGTTACGATACCTTTCCCCCCAGGGGCCAGGCCTCCGGGTTGCAGCACATTGACCACCATCTGGGCAGTCTCCATCAGGCGTCTTACCAGCGGATCGATATTTCCTTTTTTCTCTACCAGTCTGCCGGTATCAAACAGTACCTGGGCACCGTTGGCGCAGGTGTAACACATAGGCAGAGACTTCACATTCAAAAGCATGAAAACCTCTGGTCCGTACATCCCAAAGACGTCCTGTCCTTTGCTGATGAGTTGATCATTGGCCCAGGAAGGGAGCATGGCAGATTGAGTGAAGTAATCTCCAACCACCTTCTGAATATTCTCGGGGAAGTGACTTAGTAACTCAGGTGTATAGCTGTCATTTCTGGCCAGGGTATAGAAGATCTCGTTGATTCTTTCTTCGAAACCTTCATCTATAATGGTGGCGACTACCTGGTCTGCGAGTGGGTCTGTTTCATGTCTTTTGGCGGTCAGAAAAGATTCAGTTAGGGCATGGGTTGAAAACATAAGATTCTGAAGTCGAAAGTTTAAGGTTGACCGCCTAAAATAGTGCGAAATGAGTGGGAATCCGAAACCTTAGAACCAATTACTTTGAGAGATAGTATTTATCAAAGAACTGTTTGTGTTGCAGTAAGGAAAGCTAACAAGGGTCGCATTTTTCGTCTTCCGTTTCAAACTCGATCGTGGCGTGATCGATGTGTTCATTTTTGAGGAGCTCCTTGGCTTTCTTTTTAACCTCAGAGAGCTCTTGAAGCTCATTGTATTTTTCTACCACCAAATGAATGGATAAGATGTGATATTGACCATCCATAGACCAGATGTGACAGTCATGGGTACTTATTACCTTGGGTATTGCCCTGAGTAGTTCATCGATGCGCTTGGGATTAATCTCCTCAGGAGTTCCCTGAAGGATGATTTTTAGGGCTTTTTTGAGGTTTTTGTATACGTTGAAGAGTATGAACAGCGAGATGAATATGGCCAGGAGTGAATCGACAATTGGCCAATCTTGATAGAGCATGATGAGTGCCGCAATCAGCGTAGCTACCCAGCCCAGCACATCTTCCAGGAGGTGCAGGTATACTGCTCGTTCGTTCAGAGAATGTCCTCCGTGGAGTTTATAGGCGGCAAGTCCATTGGCCAGGATTCCACCGATGGCCAAATAGATCATACCCTGTGCATCGGGTGTGGTAGGGTCGAAGAGCCTGGGGATAGCTTCTGTGAGGATGAGAATGGAGCCTACGACAAGCACCAGTGAGTTGATTACCGCTCCAAGTACTGAAAAGCGCCGATATCCGTAGCTAAATTCTTTATCCCGCCCTTTTCTGGCTACTTTCTGAAAGTACCAGGACACCCCTAGGCTCATACTATCTCCCAAATCATGCAGTGCATCTGAGAGAATGGCCACGCTGTTGGTATAGAGCCCACCAATGAGTTCAATCACAGAGAACCCTAAATTGATGAAGAAGGCAATTCGGATTTTGCTGGTAGAGTGGTCGCCGTGAGCGTGGTGATGATCGTGTGCCATACTTCTTTTAATGCATAGGAAGGGATAAAGTTATGAAAAGGCCCGATGTTTTTAGTTATGAATTCCAGAGAGGTATTAACTCGAGAGGTCATTCCAAACTGAGCGTTTTTTTTGTAACGGTTAAGCCCTATCTTTAACTATTCAAACGCCTAATTTTTAAACTAATGAAAAAATACACATTCTTTTTGGTGGTGTGTGGGTTGCTGTGGCAATCTTGCGCCAAATCTGACAGGGTTGAGCCTGTTATTCAGGAAGCTAATCATGGATTATTAGCTATCACGATTGGGGAACCAGACATTGATGTATCCCATGGTCGACAAACAGAGGACTACACTGATGCCCATGTTTCTATTATTTCTCTCAGTGGTGGGGAGAATGTTGAATATGCGAGTATTGGCGATGTACCGGATAGCGTTGAGCTCGAAGTAGGAAATTATTACGTTCATGCCCATACTGATAGCATTCCATTACCGGCATTTGATGCTGCATCTTATGTGGGTAATTCTGAATGGTTTCCAATCGGAGATGATTCTTTGACTCATGTCGAGGTTGACCTGGGACTTAATTCTGTTAAAGTAGAAGTGAACTATTCTGAAAACGTGCAGACTCTCTTCTATGATTATCATGTGGAAGTTTTTGATGAACATTCCGGCTCATTGTATTTTGGAAAAAATGAGACAAGAAAGGGATACTTCATACCATGTGAGCTGACCATTCATGCCGTTCTGCATTACGTTAATAGCAGTAGTGATAGCACTTCTATAGAGAAAATGGTCAGTGTAGATGGGGTTAAAAATGACTTCCTCATTATTACTGTGGATGGAGATCTCGAATTTGGTGAGGCTATTTTCGATTTTAATCTTGACTCCCTAAATGTCAGAGAAATAGATATCGTTTTTTAAAGCGGATTGAATATAGGTAATATTGATCGTTGTAATTCTTAACCAAATAAAAAAGGGTGGCTTAAATGGCCACCCTTTTTTATTCAAATCTGTTTCCTGATTATCATCAGGCTGCCTTTGCCTTCTTAGCCAGTTCTTTAGCTTCTTCCTTGTCTTTGGAGTATTTGATGTGATCAGGCACCTCTCTGATGTCCCAGATCAATCCCAGAAAACCGAAAATCCGCAGGATATAGTAGGTGATATCGATTTCCCACCAGAAAAAGCCCTGACGGGCTGCTGTTTCATAGTAGTGATGGTTGTTGTGCCAGCCTTCGCCCATGGTCAGGAGGGCCAGCCACAAGCTGTTTTTCGACTCGTCATTGGACTTGTATCGCTGCTTGCCAAACTTGTGCATGATAGAGTTGATACTGAATGTGCCGTGATAAAGAACCACAGTACTTAGAAAAAATCCGATAAACAAGGTAGAAAATCCTGCAGAGGTAAACATCATCTCAATGCCGCCGCCATTCACTATCCCCCCAAGGGCCATGACCGTCAATGCAAGCACCACTGGAGGCACCAGATAATACTTATTGAGCCACACGAGTTCAGGGTATTTGGCATAGTCACCTATGATTTTGTAGTCGGTTTCCTTGTAATCTGGTCCGATGATCCAACCTACATGCGAGTACCAGAAACCATAGTGCTTCATGGAATGAGGATCGTCGTAGGTGTCGCTGGTTCGGTGGTGTACCCGATGATGCCCGGCCCACCAAAGAGCGCCCTTCTGAGCGGAGGTCTGCGCCATAAAGGCGATTACAAACTGAAACCAACGCGATGTTTTATAAGATCTGTGGGCGAAATACCGATGGTAACCACCTGTAATCCAGAACATTCTGAAGAAATACAAGAAGATGCAAATCATCCAGTCAAAAAGCGTGGCACCAGTAAGGAGTGCTGCAAACGGAATAAAATGCATAAGCGTAAAGCTGATCTCCTTTTTGATCTTTGGCTTATTTAAAACTCTTGGTTCGCTTGATGCTGTTGACATTTTCTTTTCCTTTCAATTATAATTCAATAAAAACACAGAAGGTTCATTTTGAGTCCGTCGCCACCAGGGAGATGAACAATGAAAATTCCAGGCAAGGTGAGCATAAATTGAGCTCATTCAAAATATAAAGCAGGGCGTCTGATTTTTTACATCAGCACCCGGTTTTTTAAATAGTCCTATCCTTATCAAACCCCTCAAGGTAATCAGCTACCCTTCGAACAAACATGCCCCCGAGTGCACCATCTACCACCCGGTGATCGTAGCTGTGAGACAGAAACATTTTATGTCGGATGCCGATGAAATCTCCCTGGGGAGTTTCGATAACCGCAGGTTTTTTCTGAATGGCACCCAGTGCTAATATACCCACCTGTGGCTGCATGATAATGGGTGTACCCATCACATTACCGAAGGAGCCCACATTGGATACCGTGTAAGTACCGCCCTGCAGGTCATCAGGTTTTAGTTGATTTTCTCTGGCTCTTCGGGCCAGGTCATTCACTTTCTTGGTGATGCCCACCAGGTTGAGTTGGTCGGCATTGTGGATGACCGGCACAATAAGGTTACCAGATGGCAGAGCCACGGCCATTCCTATGTTTACATTTTTCTTTTTAATGATCTTATCACCATCCACCTGTATGTTGATCATCGGATAGTCCTTGATGGCTTTTACGATGGCTTCAATGATAATAGGAGTAAAGGTAAGGGTCTGTCCATCACGCTCTTTAAAGATATTCTTCATCCTGTTTCTCCAAAAGACCATATCGGTCACATCGGCCTCTACAAATGAAGTAACGTGTGGGGCTATCTGTTTGGAAGCCAGCATACGATCTGCAATCATTTTGCGCATGCGATCCATCTGTATGATTTCATCCTCGCCACTAACCGTCACAGGCATGGGCTGAGGGGCCGGTCGGGAAACACTCGGTTTACTCTGACCATTGGTGTTGGGGGCGGGGGCTTTACCAGCTTGTTTGGTGGAGACATAAGATAGGATGTCCTGTTTGGTAATTCGGCCATCTTTGCCGGTGCCATTCACACGCTCTAGTTCGCTCAGAGAGATACCCTCTTCTTTAGCGATGCTTCTTACCAGTGGGGAATAAAATTTGTCGCCGGATTTTGCGGGTATATCTGCTGCGGAGGCGGTAGCCATGGCAGACTCCATGATTTTTTCTGCTTCCTTGACAATAGGTGTCTCTTCAGAAGGAGCTGAGGCCGTAGGGGTATTGGCAGCACCTGCTTCTGTTTCTATCAGGGCTATTGGTTTGCCCACTTCTATTACGTCTCCTTCCTGTGCCAGAATTTCCTTTAGTACCCCCGCGTGGGTAGATGGAATCTCGGTATCTACCTTGTCAGTAGCCACCTCCAGTATAGACTCATCCTCTTCGATGGGATCACCTACACTTTTAAGCCAGGACAGGACGGTGCCTTCCATTACACTTTCGCCCATCTTGGGCATTACCATTTCTACTAGCGCCATAGAATATTTTGTTTGTTGTTCATTTTTGGGTGATACAAAGTTAAATAATTCCGTTAATTCCTCAGAAAGTTAATTCTGAACATATTTAGGGCACATAAGGCACTTAATTTTATATTGACGTTTCGGTCTTTGGAGAAATTAAATTTTTTGGCGACCGTTTTTTGCTCGTCAGAGTATCCTATCCAGACTGTTCCTACAGGTTTTTCTTCGGTGCCTCCACCGGGCCCTGCGATGCCACTTACGGAGATTCCCACGTCGGCTCCCAGCTTTGATCTCACACTTCTGGCCATCTGCAAAACCACTTCCTCACTCACCGCACCTTTTTCCTCCATTACCTTTCGATCTACATCCAGTGAATTCACTTTCACATCATAGTCATACGAAACAATGCTGCCTTTGTAATATTGGGAGCTGCCGGGCACCTTGGTCATCAGATGGGAGATATAGCCTCCTGTACAGCTTTCGGCAAATGCAATACTCTTATTGTTTTTCAGCAGGATATCGCCCACTACCTTTTCAAGTTCATCATTGTCATACCCGTAGACGTATGAAGCAATCTGAGGGATCAATTTTTCAACTTCTTTACCCACCTCTTTTTCCAGGTGAGCCCTGTCGTCACCAAGGGCCGTCAGTCGCAGTTTCACCTGTCCAAAAGTGGGTAGATAGGCCAGTTTGATACTTTTGGGCAGGTGATCTTCCCAATCTACGATTTTCTCAGCCAGGGCTGATTCACCGATCCCCACCGTCTTCACAATCTTGTGATAAATGACTCCTCCGGTGAATTTTTCTTTGAGTTTGGGTAGGATGATATCGTTCATCATCCCTTCCATTTCATAAGGGACACCTGGCATGGAGACATAGACTGTCCCATTCTCTTCAAACCACATGCCTGGGGCAGTGCCAAGTTTGTTGTCTATTTTGATGCAATTTTCTGGCAACTCAGCTTGCATTCTATTGAGTTCTGTGACTTCCCGGCCTCTTTTTTCGAAAATAGTCCGTATATGCTCGAAAGCTTCATCATTCATTTTGAGACCTACTCCGAAGTACTCTGCCAGCAGGGGTTTGGTGAGATCATCCCGTGTTGGCCCCAGACCACCTGTGATCAAAATGATGTCAGCCCTTTCTGTTGATTCTTTCAGCGTGTTGAGAATTTCTTCGCGTTCGTCACCGATGGTGATTTTCCTTCTTACTTTAATGTCGATTTCATCCAGGCGCCCGCTGATCCAGTGTGAATTGGTATCTAACGTCTGGCCGTAGAGGATTTCATCACCGATTGAGATGATTTCTGCATATTTTGACATAGGGAATCGTTTTGTACCAATATATTGTGGCTTATTCAGTTACTTTTAAGGACGCAAAATATATAATCTTTGATCAATGAGACTTGTTTGTTTATACATCGCATTTATTTTTCTGACGGGATGTACCGTCCAGCAGATCCAGCAGACACTGGGGGATTATTTGGAGACTGATGAACTGACTACAGAGCAGGTGACAGCAGGACTGAAGGAAGCGCTCGTAAAAGGAGTGACCACAGGCACGAGCAAAGCCTCCAGTCTCAATGGCTATTTTGGCAACCCCAAAATAAAAATTCCCTTTCCTCCAGATGTGCAGCGAGTGGAGGATAAGCTGAGGAGTATTGGGCTCGGCGGTGAGGTAGATAAATTTGTGGAGACACTAAATAGGGGCGCAGAAGAAGCGGCTAAAGAAGCCAAGCCCATTTTTGTGGAAGCGATAAAAGGGATGACCGTGCAGGATGCCTGGGGCATTTTGAAGGGAACGGACAATGAAGCTACACAATACCTAAAGGCTAAAACATCCGCCCAGTTAACCGCTAAGTTCCAACCTGTCATTAAGCAGGCTTTGGACAAAACCAGCGCAACTAAGTATTATGGTGATATCATCAGTACTTATAACAAAATACCATTTGTGGATAAAGTAAACCCGGATCTGGAATCATATGCCACTTCTTTGGCATTGGAAGGTCTGTTTACCCTGGTGGCCGAAGAGGAAAGAGAGATTCGGGCAAACCCTGGTGCCAGAACTACTGAGCTCCTGAAAAAAGTTTTTGCTCAACAAGATTAAAAAAGAAACAGCTATGCTCACCCCCCTGCAGAAAAAGAAATTGGTGCACTATTTCAACGTGTTGGACTTTGATAAAAGTGGCACACTCGAAAAGGCAGATTTTCTCAATATTGGAGAAAACCTCAGTATCCTATGGGGTTTCAAGGAAGGTACTCCCGAATATGAGGCGAGTATTGATCGGTGCCGGGGTACCTGGGCTGGATTTCGCAATTTCATTGGCAAGTCTGACGAGAGTCATGCCACTATTGAAGAATGGATTCAGTTTGCGGATCAGGTAGTGGTGAATGGCGATGAAGAACTTTACGAAAAGCATGTCAATAAGGTGATGCGTGAGATTTTCAATCTTTTTGATCTGGATGGAGATGGCTACATTTCTCTGAACGAATACATCGATCTTTTTATGGCCTACCGGATTGAGATTCGCTATTCGGCCAGAGCCTTCACTAAACTTGACCTCAATCAGGATGATCTGATCAGCAGAGATGAATTACTCAGTGGGATCAAGGAGTTTTTTAGAAGCGATGACAGGGAAGCTGCAGGAAACTGGCTCTTTGGTTTTTGGGAAACCTATCTCAAGGAAGATTAAAAGCGCATTGCTTTGCCCTCTTCTGGGATGATGAAAGCTCCCTGTTTGACTCCAGCCGCTTCTAGTTCAAGGATCAGGTCTTCTTCGGCTTTTCCTTGCCCTTCGTCGGCAAGCGGGAAGGTACCAAAGTGCATTCCGACGCTCACTGCCGATTTCACATCCTGATGCACTTTTACAGCTTCTGCAGGAGAAATGTGTATCGGTGACATAAACCATTTAGGGAGGTAAGCACCTATAGGTATCAGAGATACATCCACCGGACCCACTTTTTTTCCAATTTCCTTAAAGAGGTCACCATATCCCGAATCTCCCGCAAAGTAGACTTTTTTACCACCGTGCTCCAGCAGATACCCGGCCCAAAGTGTTCTGTCACGATCGAACATTCCTCGTCCGCTAAAATGCTGTGCCGGTAAGGAGCGGACTGTTATGCCCATGTTGGTTTCGTTCCACCAATCGAGCTCTATCGCGTTTTGTATCCCCAACTGATCCAAATGGGCTTTTACCCCAAGGGGAACAATGAATACGGGAGACCATTTAGCTTCAATTTGTCTAATGGTAGGAATATCCAGATGATCATAGTGATTATGGCTGATCAGAACGGCATCTATATGAGGTAAATCCTCAAAGTGAATGCCGGGAGGGCGCATGCGCTGGGGGCCTACAAAAGAAAACGGGCTGCACCGCTCACTCCAGATGGGGTCAGTGAGGATATTCAGGTGGTTCCATTGTATCAAAAAGGTACTGTGGTTGACAAACGTAATCAGCAAGCTTTCTGAGGAATTAGATGGCTTTGGGCCTACTTTAGTTTCATAGTTCTTGGCCCAAGGACCCTGATCTCTGCGTGCGATCCATTTGAGGACTTCAGTGACGCCTTTGGCTTGTGACCTGGAGGTGTTTAGAAATTTTTTACCATTGAAATGGCTGGTTTCAGGACCCGAGTGACCAGGAGCGCTTATGATTTTGCCAAGACTCAAGGCAAAGATGATGAATACCGTGAGGGCAGCTAAGATCCAAAAGAGCATTTGTGGAGGTGATTTGTTTAGCGATGAAAGTGAATAACTGGTTAATATATACAATTGAATTCTAAATAGGCGTCCCATTTTTGAGAATTTCAGATTTTCTGTGCCCAAAAAGGAGGTTTTCGTCGAAAATATTAATCAAGAAAATCCAGGAAGACCGTTTTAATCGTAGATTGCGTGAAGTACCTAGACGTTTTGCGAGTATCACTTAGTGATGCCTAAGTGGATCACCTAGGGAAAGCACTAGTCCACCGACTGTTATGAGATACTACATCTGTTGCCTATGCATCAGTTTTGCAATGTTCAACACCGCGTTTGCCCAAACCAGTGTGGCAGATGGGCCGTGGGGAGCTGGTGCCACCTGGGGTGGATCTTCTCCTGGATTCACCGGTTTAAATAATCCAATTATTAACTCATACGTGACCGTGGGGTCCGATGCTGCTAATCAGAGTTTGACTTTCGCCAATTCCAATGGGAGAACGCTGACGGTGAATGATACGCTGATCGTGTTCGGAGATGTTACTTTCAATATAACCAAAAACAATGCTGCCGTGACTGTTGGTGCAGGAAAGGTTCTGATCATTTTTGGTAATCTGGAAATGGGGAAGAACAATGCAGGGGTGGATGTTGGTGCAGGGGGTGTTTTGGTCGTCACCGGAAACATCACAGCAGCTCTTAATAATGGTGTCATCACTGGGGCTGGTAGTGTATTCACTTCTGGAACCAGTAATATGACTGGAAGTAATTCAGGAGAAAGTGGTGATCTTACTGCACTTCAAAATAGCACTCAATTTGAAGAAGTGGCCAAGTATGTGAATGGGGAAAAAGAAGTTCCTCTTCCTGTAAAATTGCTGTACTTCAGAGCAGAAGTTTCTTCATTTGTAACCCTACATTGGGCTACGGCGTCCGAAATTGACAATGATTATTTTTCTGTTGAGCGATCAGAAAATGGCATCGATTTTTACCAAATAGCTACTCTCATGGGAAATGGTACTTATGATGGGCTATTGGAATATGAATTCATTGATGAGAAACCACAGGCCGTGGTAGAGTATTATAGATTAAAGCAGGTGGACTTTGATGGTGTTTCAGAAACCTTTCAGCCAATCCGGGTGGAAACTTCCAGTGTTATGCCTAAGCATAAGATCTCATTGTACCCATCTGTTGTTGAAAATGGTCAATTGAACATTGTTTCGGATCAGTCTCTTTATATCCATGACCTGTCTGTGTATAGTATGAAGGGTGGGGACATGATGTCTGTAGGTAACTCCCAGAGAAGCACTGACAATGCTTATTCGCTTGCTGTAGATCAATTGGCTTCAGGTTTATATGTACTGAAGGTTCAGACGACTGAAGGAGAAACCTTTACCAGTAGATTTGTGGTAAAGTAGGGGCTGAGACCTACTGTCTAATGATAAGCCTCATTCTTTTCTGAAGACCATTCACCTCGAGATTAACAAGATATATTCCTGATTTCAACTCGGCTGGGGTTTCGAAAGATCCCGCGTTAGTTGATATTTCCTTGATCATGTTTCCGGTAGAGCTGTAGAGCTTCACGTTGACGAGCTCCGTTGATATTCCTGATATGTTAATTTGTTCACCCGCTCTTGCAGGGTTAGGGTAAATCGCCAAATCCTGATTCGCGTGTTCAAAAATAGTTTGGCTAGCAGGGAATACTTCGGTATATCCATCATAATCCTTAGAGACTAACCGGTAGTAATTGATCCCTATTTGAGGATTTTCATCCACCCAGTGATAGTCAATGGCCACTTTGGAATCTCCATGTCCGTTCACCTCGTCGATGGTCTCAAATGTTCCGGATGCGTCTGCCCGCTGAATTTCGAAGTATTCAAAGTTGAGTTCGCTCAGTGTAGTCCAGGTGAGTAATATGGAGGTGTTCTGAACTTCCAGCTCAAAAGCGCCTAGAGTGATAGGTAAGACAGGTTGGTTTAGCTGACCATCCTCACAAGCAGCTCCGGTACAACTACCAGCGATCACCGGTCCAGCTCCTGTAATTACAGATCCAGCACCCAGGTTGAGTTCTTCGGCCACTCCTAAAACTCCAGATGATCCAACATTGATGGTAGCATCTTTTGCGGAGGTAAGACTCCCCGCCACGGACATTTCCCCTAGAATGTCCAATGTTGCATCCTTATCCAGAGTAACATCACCCCCTACATTGAAGTTGCCATCGGTTCCCACATTCATCACCAGATCTTTGGCAACGATCAGGTCATTCTCAATAGTGAAATCTCCAAGAACATTAATCGTAAAATCCTTGTCTACGTTCACAGTTCCCGTGACAATGAGTATACCGCCAACTTCAATGGTCAATGACCCATCTTTAGAAACATCTAATGAAGCAATCGTATAAGACTCACCATTTTTTATCGTGATGTCGATGTTGTCGTTCATTACCACATCATCATTATCATCTATAGCTCCACCTACCAGCAATCCATTCCAGTTCGTAATGTCACTCCAGTCACCCGATCCGGTGATTGTGCGGGTTTGTGCCAAAGCAGTAAAGGAAACTAAAATGATGATCAGAATGCTGAGAATATGTCTTTTCATAGAACAAATATCCTCTATCTAAGAGCCGGAAAATGAGATAGTAGGTGAGAAGGGGGCTAAACTCGATGAGTGAGTTGCTCTACTCGCTGAGTGGTTATTTTTAATACTTTAATCATATTTAATATGATTATTTAAAGATCACTCGATGGTGACTTATCTCTTTTTGTGATTTGAGTGTTAGGAGGTAAATATCCTTTGGGAGGTGATTTAAGTCAATCAGGGCACTTTCTTCCAGGTAGATCTTTTGCATAATCCTTCCTGAGACATCACTGATCGTTACCTCGGTAGGAGCGGTCACCACTATAAAAAGATCTCCTGTTGTAGGGTTAGGGTAAATCACCTGCTTGGAGTCGTCCACACCGAGAAGGACTTCTGGCCTGGATTGATATACCGGATACTTCAGCGTATCGCTATTGGTACATCCCATAGGGCCTGTTGCATTTAATACGATATCATAAACACCCTCAGTGTCGAAATACAGTATGGGGTGACTTGTGGTTTCAGTTGGGGTATTGTCGATGTACCAATCCCAACCGATCAATTCATCATTGTTGGTGCTAAATGAGGTGGTACTTTGCTCAGAAAGGTATAGCGTGTCAGGAGTAGCAACAATACTAAACTGAGGAAGGGCTACAGTTATTTTCACCGGGATCGCTGCTGAGGGAAGTATGCTGTCCAGACCGGTAACGTAAATCGTTGTGTCTTTCTTAAGCTCCGCAATCGTCAGATTTCGACCTTTTTTGATCAAATGGGAAAGTGCTTCGTTTGCGTAAAATGCAAACCATTCTCCGTTATTGGGCTCCAATAGAAGATTACTTCCTGTACAGATCAACTGATTTTCTGCCATAGGCAGGGGAGAAGTGGCAAAGGTGACAGACTGTGTGGTAGCGTTCGCACAACCCGTAGTATTGGTGATACTCAGCGTTATTTCATAACTGGCTTTTCGTACTTCCATATAAAAAGTGTCTAACTCAGATTTCAGCAGGCCATCCACATACCATTGAGCTGAGGCAGATTCCGGTGAGGTGTTGATGAAGAGGACACCGGTTGCTTCATTCAGGGTATCCGGAAGATACTCAAATGTTGCATTGGCGTGGTTAATACTAAAATACACTCGCTTTCTTAAACTTTCAAAAGGGCCTGAGGTGTTGGTGAAATAGTAGGCGGTGTCTGAAGAAATTCCTTCCAGGGTGATAGATGGGCCCTCCTGCAAAGGAGTAGGGCTGCTGCCGTCAAGGTATACGGCAATGCTATCTGCATTTGGAGCACTTACCGTGAAATCCTGATCAGCGCAAACCTGCTGATCTTCAATGTCAGGTAGTGGAGGTCTATTGGCCACCAGCAATTCTTTCGTGATGGTTTGCGTACAGCCAGAGTTGGTCTCAATGGTCAGCGAAATAGTATATACACCGGGCTCTCTGAAATAGACCGTAGGATTTTGTGTTGTGATCTGACTTCCATTGTCAAAATCCCAATACCAGGAGGCAGGGTCGAAGCTCAAATCTGTAAAGGTGACGGAGTTGACCGAATTGTCAAGAAAAAGCGTGTCGGTGGACATCTGAAAATCAGCAATTTGAGCCAGAAGAGAAATCTCTATTCGTTGAAGGTTTCCTTCATAACCCGAATCCAGGTTGGCAACGTAAAAAGTGGTATCACTAACAATGGCGCCGGTTTTGAGGGTGTCTCCCTCTCCAATGATGTTTTCCCCAAGGGGATCACTGAAAAAGCGAAAGACCTCACCAGATGCTGGAGCAATAGACACCGAAGCCCCCTGGCAACTCACATATCGCTCCAAGAGCACTGGTAGATTTAGATATTCTTCATAGACTTGTCTGGCACTATCCATGACAGCAGCCAAGCCCTCAAAACTATGTGAGAGCCCCATAAAGTAGGCCACTCTGCGACTTTTGGAAGGAGCGAGTGCTATGGAGTCATGTGTGAGCATCACTGAGACATTGTTTCCATTGCCTTGCCATCCGGCACTGTCAAAGCGAACCTCTCTGGCCAAGGCATATTTTACACTATCGGTGTAATGCATCTGTACATCTTGCTCGTTACCATCATAAATATCCAAATCCAGAGATTGAGCCCGGGGCAAGCTATCGTAATAGGTAAGGAGGCCAACTACCACTGAGCTATCCAGATTATACGTAATGAGGGTTTTGGACTCAGTATCATAAAAGGATCGGTTTTGCATGGTATTAAATATTTCCCAGTCCAGATAGAAACTACAGGCCAGTCCTTCTCTTGATTCAGTTGCATTATTCATGAGCCGATACTCCTGAATCAGAAAATTGGCGCCCCTATTGGTCAGGGTGTTTTGCTCCATGACGATCTCCAGTGGAGTAGCGGCAGAATCATCCCTGAATACGCTGGTGGCGTGTAAATCGGGAGTTGTATGGTGGGCAAACCTTATCGGGCTTATGGCCACGAAATCACTCGCTTTGGTGTTGGTGTAGATGCTGTCGGGGAAGTTATCAGAAACGTGACTTCTATCCAGAGATACCGCAACGCCCATTTTTGCGGCGATCAGTTGGTCATCCCACTGAAACCCCACACCATTGTAATAGCCATCTGAGATAAAACCAAGATCACCATTACCGCTGAGGGTAATGGAAAATTGGTCATTATTCAAGTCAAGGCGATCCGGGTCGGTTGTCAATTCAATGTATTGAAAATCGGTATAGCTTCCATCTGTAATGCTGACCTTAATTTCCAGGTCTGTGCCTGGAGGAGTGTCTTTAGCGATCACAAAAATCTTTTCTTGAATAGAGTCTGATTCAAGGGTATTCATCGCTCCCAGATAAATGGTTTCCCGAATAATTTCTACATGTGAAGATGCAGAAGTAAATGAGAGGGTAGCGCTATCCGTAGGGAAAAGGTAATTTTTGGCCTCAAAGCTAAGGACTATAGTGTCACCGTAGAAGGCATAATTCCCATTTCCATTGTCGTATACTAAATTCTCGAGCCTGATGGATTTGGCGCTGTCCTCGCGCACCGCGTTGCTGACGTTCAGTCGACCATATCCCAACTTGCCTTCATAGGTTTGATTGGTGCCAATAGTGTAAACGGGATCTGAGGTTACTCTGAGTTGCTGCATGATCTGAAGCGCATTCAAATCAGGAAAAACACTCTTGACCAGAGCCGCAGCGCCCGCCACCATAGGTGCACTATAGGAAGTGCCATTGTCTTTAGCGAAACCGTTGCCACTATCGGTGGAATAGATGGTGTTGCCTGGGGCCATCAGATCCACATCATAATTGTAAGTTGAAAAGGAAGCTTTGGTGTCATTGAGATTGCTGGCAGCGACAGACAATACATGATCATAACTGGCAGGGTAGAAGCGGGTGTCCTCCGGGGTATTGCCTGCGGCGGCTACAATAACCACATTTTTTTCCACTGTAGCGTAAGTGATGATGTCCTGATTGGCCTGACTGTAGCTATTGGGGCCACCCCATGAAAGATTGATGACATCATAGCCATTATCAGCAGCATATAGGATGGACTCATAGCCAGAATTAATGAATTTCAAAGCCGTACTGTAGACCTTAAGAGGGCTTATCATGGTATTGAAACCTACTCCGGCCATCCCAAATCCATTGTCGGTGGCAGCGCCAGCCAGGCCTCCCACTCGGTTGCCATGGAAGCTGTCATCACATTTCGGTAAGCTATCATTGTCAGCGAAATCGTAGCCCTGAAAATCATCAACATAGCCATTTTCGTCATCATCCAGACCGTTCATCGGGTCATTGGTATTGGTGTAGAGCTTGCTTTTGATGTCATCATGGGTCAGGTTAAGTCCGGTGTCTGAGATGCCAATCACGATATCTGACGATCCCTTGGTGACGTCCCAGGCTTCAAACGCCCTGATTACACTCAGATATTCCTGATTGGGAGTGGTGGATTCAGGATCATCGGGGACATACAGGAGTTGCGCTGCGTAAATAGGTTCGGCATAGCTCACGTTTGCGTACTTGTGAAGTGATGCACATAATGCCGCTATGTCCGTGGATGGGTCCACCACCACCTTGAAGAGTCCATCCAACACAGAGGCTTTTTGACGATTCCCGTTTGCGTTTTTTCTCAGTGGAGTATAAGATTTGAGATTTTCCATTTCAGAAAACTGAAATAGCTCCGTGGATGCGTCAGCTGTTGACGGGCTGGACTTTATTTTGACATACAAGACCCCCGGCAATACATGACTATCCTGAGCCTGACCGTAGGTGGAAATCAGGATAAGGAGAAGCGTTAACCAGTATGTAGGGCGTTTTATCAAAGTATTAAGTGACGGCAGTTTTCCTGATGATTTTAGAGAAAAGCCCAGGTACAAAGCGTTTCAGGTAAATGCCGGTGACCTCCCGGAAGCCACCAATATAGACTTCTTCCTTGTCGCGCTCTACGGCTCTGATTATTTTGGCAGCACATTCCTCTGGTGACAGGCCATTGTCCTGAGCATTGTCCATTTTATCTTGTTTGCTACCGTCACCCATCAATGCATTGAAGCTGATTTTGGTTTTCACATAACCAGGCAAAATGATGCTCACTTTGAGCCCGTCTGCATGGTGTTCCGCCCTGAGGGCATCATAAAAACCATGTAGTGCATGTTTGGAAGCGGCATAGGATGATCGAAAAGGAGTACTGACGATCCCAACGGCCGACGTGATAACCACCTGATGGCCTGACTTTCTTTTGACCATTCCGGGTAGCAGTGCTTTCGTCAGGGCTATGGTCCCAAAGTAATTGACCTCCATGATTTGGCGGTCTACTTCCATCTTGGTGTGGATGACTTTGTCACGCTGGCTGATCCCACCGCAACTGACCAGAATATCGACCCGATCGAAAAAAGATTCTGCCTCTTTGGCCTTTTGGGAGATGGCAAATGCATCGGCCAGATCCAATGGTAAAATACGAATGTTTTCCTGATGGCTACATGCAGATTTTACACGATCCAGCTCTTCTTTTCTTCGGGCAGAAAGGATCAGCCTGGCGCCCGCCTCCGCCATTTGATAGGCCAATGCCTCACCAATACCAGAGGAAGCTCCGGTGATCATGATTACCTTGTCTGCTATTTTGGTCATTCCGTTTTAGGCTTTTTGTTTTCCAGATATACCCAGATGGTGTATACCCCAAGGGTAGTTCCGATGGGGATGTTGAATAGTGAAAGACAACCAGAAACCATCATAGTCGTCAATCCCCATTTCTTGTTGTTGAGTTGCGCTATACCTCCTATGATGGAGGGTAGTGGTACGATCACAAAGAGTACAAACATCACGCTCCTAATGATCAGCATAATCCCTTTCACCAAAAGCATTGTTTCATCACTGTTGTCTTCTATCTCTGCCATGATGAAAGGCAGGAGGGTATTGGCCAATAGGCTAATAAACGTAAAGATGAGAATGTGGAAAGTTCCATATATGATGTGAAGGATGGCGAGTAGTCTTTTGTGTGCGTCCATGGTGTTACTTTTTCTCATAAATTACAAAATCGAAAGCAAACTTGTGCTTTTCGTCCACCGGATGATGTAGTCTGGATGTTTCTTTCCAGAGTTGATGATCAAATTCAGGAAAAAAAGTATCACCGTCAAAGGTACCGTCGATCTCCGTAAGGTAGATCTTATCGGCTACCTCAAGCCCCATCTGATAGATCTGACCACCTCCAATGATGAATGCTTCGGGTTCCTTGTTTTCATGAGCAATTTGCAGCGCTTCTTCCAGGCTGTTGACTACCTGAGATCCTTCAGCATCAAAAAAATCTTTTCTTGTGATTACAACATTTGGTCGGTTGGGTAAGGGGCGAAACCTGGGCGGAAGGGATTCGAAATTCTTCCGGCCCATGATCACATGATGACCTTCAGTGGTTTGTTTGAAATACTGAAAGTCATCCGGCAGGTGCCAGGGAATGTCATTGTCTTTCCCTATTGCTCTGTTGGTGCCCATGGCGGCTATCATGGATATGATCATAAATAACTTAATGTTGTGTGACTCAGCTTCAAAGAAAAGTAAACCCAGGGATAACCGCACTTCTTATCGACGGTTTGTTGGAATAGCTCGTTGAGATTATTCGACAGCCGGAGTATTCCAGTGGTAGCCCCTCAGGAACTCACCCACCGTCATGCGCTTTTTCCCCTGCAGCTGCACTTCGGTAAGGTTAAGAGAGCCATTGGCAGTTCCCACATCCAGGTAGGTTTTTCCATCGGAATGAAAAGTCCCAGGTGAGGATTGATGATTCCTTGGCGATTTCTCCGCACCATACACTTTGAACGTCAGACCATCCAATGTGGTCCAAGCGGCGGGGTATGGGCTCAGTCCCCGAATGAAGTTTCGAACCTGCTCAGTTGGTCTGTTCCAGTCAATTTCACAATGTTCCCTGAAGATTTTGGGTGCATGCTTGGCCTCTGTGGGAGTCTTTTGTGCCGCCAACTGGTAATCACCTGTTTCAAGTGCACGTACTGTCTTTACCACTAACTCAGCACCAATGTTCATCAGGCGTTCGTAGAGTGTGCCCACATTATCCTCTTGATGGATGGGTTCTTTCACCTGGAAAAGGATGTTTCCGGTATCTATTTCGTGCTGGAGTTTGAAGGTGGTCACACCAGTCTCGGTTTCTCCATTGATAATGGCCCAGTTGATAGGAGCAGCACCACGATAATCGGGGAGGAGCGATGCATGTAGGTTGTAGGAGCCCAGAGGGGGCATATTCCACACGGTTTCAGGAAGCATTCTGAACGCTACCACTATTTGTATATCAGCATTGTAGTGCTTTAACTCCTCCTGAAAGGTCTGATCCTTGAGATTGGTAGGCTGCAGCAATGGGATCCCCTGACTGACGGCATAGTCTTTAACGGGAGAAGTGCCCAGTTTTTTGCCTCTTCCCTGAGGTTTGTCAGGTGCGGTGACCACCGCCACCACTTCGCAGCCTTCTTCAACGAGCCTTTTCAGGCAGGGTACGGCAAACTCCGGCGTACCCATGAATACAATTCTCAACTTTTCCTTCATTGCTGGCAAAGCTAGTGGATTCGTTAAATTTTTATAAATCATGTTTTGATACATCATATATCTATGTATATTAGCTCTATGTATTCAAAAGAATTGCTGAAAGGAACAATAGGGGTGATGGTATTGAAGTTGCTCGAAGAAAATGACCGGATGTATGGGTATGAAATTTCTCAGCGGGTAAAGGCGCTGACGGATGGTAAAATCCTCCTCAAGGATGGTTCATTGTATCCGGCGCTGCACAAGCTCCTCAAGGATGGAATACTCGGATACGAGGAGCAGCGTATAGGGAAGCGGGTGCGCAAGTACTATTTCCTCACCAGCAAGGGAAAAAAGGAGAAGGATGTTTTGATGGCTGAGATGAAGGATTTCATTCTGACCATCCAGAAAGTAATTTTTAATGAATTTAACCCGGGACTAGTACCATGATCAGTGATGAACAAGTAGATTTTATCGCAGAGGAAATCAGAAAGGCGAACGTGAAAAACGAAGCATTGCGTGATGATTTGATTGATCATATGTGCTGCCTGGTGGAGATTGACATGGATCGGGGGGTGCCTTTTGAAGAGGCTTACCAACGTGCCTACCATCAAACATCGCCAAACGGCTATGGAGAGATACAACAAGAAACTGTCTTTTTACTTAACTATAACAAAATCATGAACATGAAACGACTCACTTACATTTCGGGATTTGCTTTTACACTGTCTCTGACTGCCGGAGTTTTTCTTAAACTATTGCATTTCCCTGGGGCACCTGCTTTGCTATGGGTAGGGATGTGCGGTATACTATTCGTATTTCTGCCTATGCTCATTGTGCTTCGATACAAACAGCTCGCTGTTCAGGTGCTCTCTGAGCGATTGAAGTGGATTCTTGGGGTGCTCTCCTTTGTGCTCTTTATGGTGGCCTCCTGGATGAAACTGACCCACCTGATGGGTGCAGGAGTGATGCTCGGATTGAGCTTTTTTGTGTTTGGTTTTGGGTTTCTACCTTTTCTCTTTTTTAGAATGTACAAAGCTTCAATTGAAAAGCCCTGATGATTTTGATGCGAATGGAGGTGCCCGGTATTTTGATATTTTCGCTGGGATTTGGTTTAAAGTTCTTCCATATACCTCACAATGCCGTCCTGATGCTATTAGGCCTGTTGTGTCTTTTGTTGTCGTTGATGGGTGCTTTGATGGCAGGAGAGGGTGCCCAAAAGCGTCCGGTTAGCAGGCTATCTGCTATGCTATCATTAGCAGCGCTGCTATGTGTAATCAAGTTTTTTCCGGTCCATGATTATATACTCCTGCTTGCTGCTTTGGCCTTTTTATGGACGGTGTATTTGCTCGTCAGTAAGAAGGTGAAATTAAATGCCATCCATTACGTTTCGGTTTTTGCACTTGCCTTGACGGTGTTTTTTAGGTTTGGTGTGGATAGAAGCGATCGCTATTTCATTCTTAACCTCAAGTACAGTGTTGAGCAGAGCACGGATTTCATCACCTGGGACAAGTATAGTTGGATGCTCTATCTGGATGAGCGGGCGGACGAATCACTCCAGGCTTCTGAAAAGGCCTTGTCTATTGCTCAGCGTGTGGATGCGGATAAATACTGGCTGGATCTGATTGATGGCCATGGAGTGGCCATACGTGACAAAACATGGGAGCGCTATCACTAGCGCTCACTCGGCATACAGGAGATAGTTTTTTCTAAGCTTCCTGTAGGCCTCCAGATCTTTCTCCCAACTGGCTTTTATCTTCTGTTCAGACCAGCCTGCTTCTATTTGTTCTTGAAGCGAACCCGTTCCTGCCAGCTTCAGAAAGTAGTCATTAAAGAAAGAGTTTTCGGTTTTTCCCTTCAGGTCCTGATAAAACTGGATCAGGTATTTCAAAGTAAACCCATAGTTGATTGGCTGATGGGTCAGGTCGAGTCCAAAGCATCGCTCCCCTTCCAGTGGAGGGTATTTGGAACCTTCGTTGGGAGTGGGTGTGAAAGAGAAGCTGGAGTCACTATAGAGTGGGTGCCCAATGATTTGAAATGGAAAATCGGTGCCTCTACCGACAGAAACCACTGTGCCTTCAAATAGGGCCAACGAAGGATAAAGCGCCACAGCCAATTCATTGGGGAGGTTAGGGGACGGTCTGACAGGAAGAGTGTAGGGCATGCTGTGATCCCAGTTGGCTACCGGAATGATACTCAGATCGCATTGGAGTCCATTGCCTAGCCAGCCTTCACCATTAATCATACCGGCCAATTCTCCCAGGGTGAGACCATGCACAATAGGGATGGGGTGAGCCCCCACGAAAGAAGTAAACGCGATATCCAGCACAGGACCATCGATGTAGCTTCCATTGGGATTGGGTCTGTCCAGAATGAGTACAGGCACCTTTTCCCGGGCACAGGCTTCCATCAGGTAAGTCATGGTGCTGGCATAGGTATAAAATCGTGCACCCACGTCCTGAATGTCCACTACCAGCAGATCCAACGATGCTACTTGTTCTGGGGTAGGCTTGCGATGTGCCCCATAAAGCGAGATTAGTTTGAAACGTTCGGTGTATTCACCCTCGATTTTTTCACCATCGGGTTTGTTGCCCAAAAAACCATGCTCCGGACTGAAGGCTGTGCTGATTTGAATACCCAGAGAAAGGAGCGTATCTGCAAGATGTGTCTGACCAACCAATGAGGTGTGGTTCGCAAAGAGGCCAATTTTTTTGCCCTTAAGCTGCGGTAGGTATTGATCCAACTGACTGGCTCCGGGCAGAATCTGTACGTTCTCTTGTGACTTTGTTTCGCATGAAAGGAAGAAAAGTAAAAAGATCGGTATCAAAAACTGCTTGACCATAGATATCTTGTAATATTGCACAGTCAAAAATAGTCATCTTTGAGTCTTCCGTATTTCATATCCCGACGTATCTCCAAAAATAAGACCGGATCCTTCTCCACGGTGATCAATAAGATAGCTGTGGTGAGTATTGCAGTGGCTCTGGCAGCGTTGATCTGCACCTTTATGATTTTGAAAGGGTTTGAGGACACCATTAAGCAGAAGATTTACAGCTTTAGCGGACATCTGATTATCAGCAAATACACACTTTCCACTTCTTTTGAAAACTCGTCGATAGTGGTGGAGGATTCCTTGATGAATGGGCTGAGGGCGCTTCCGGGAGTGGATTATCTCCAGACTTATGCCTACAAAGCGGGTTTACTCAAGACCAACGATGAGGTACAGGGAGTGATCCTGAAAGGGCTCGACCAAAGCTTTGATACCACTGCATTTGCCATGCACATGGTGGATGGGCATTTTCCTAAATTTCCTGAGGAGGGCTACGGCACAGAGGTGGCGCTGAGTACTAAAATCGCTAATTATTTAAGTTTAAAAGTGGGCGATGAGGTGTTGGTGTTTTTTATCCAAAATCCACCCCGCTACCGTAACCTGAAAATCACCGGCATCTATGAGACCGGGCTCGAGGATTTTGATGAAAAGGTGATCCTGGGTGATATTAACCTGGTCCGTCGGATCAATGGGTGGGGAGAAAATACCATTGGAGGGATTGAGATTTTTCTGAAGGATCCCGAGACCATGGACGATGCTGAAAATATGGTTTTTGAGGCGACAAGTTCTGACTTGTATGTGGATAAAGTCAGCGATAAATATGTGCAGATATTTGACTGGCTGAGATTGCTCAATAGGAATGTGGTCATATTTTTCAGCCTGGTGCTGTTTGTGGCCGCCTTCAACATGGTGTCTATCCTTCTGATCCTCATTATGGAGCGCACCCAGATGATAGGCGTTCTGAAGTCATTGGGCGCAGCTAATGGCTTGCTCCGACGAATATTCTTCGTCAATGGGCTTGGCCTGATTGTGAGGGGAGTGTTTTGGGGAAATTTACTTGGGCTCTCGTTTTGCTGGATACAGGATCGATACAAACTCATTCCATTGGATCCTGCCAATTACTACATGAATCATGTCCCCATTCAGTTTGATCCTACAGCGGTGATTTTGCTTAACCTATTTGTGATTGTGATGACAGCCATTGCCTTGTTCATTCCACTTTCGGTGATTTCAAGGATCAATCCGATCAAATCCATTCGATTTGACTGAAACTACCGGATTAAGCTTTGATGTGGCTCGTACTTTCTGAAAAGACTTCTGATTTTCATTTCCAGTACCCCGAAAACGGCTTCCTTAAAGATTCCTTTTGACATTTTTGAGCTGCCTTTGGCTCGCTCGGTAAAGATGATGGGCACCTCTACTATTTTGAAGCCATGCTTCCAGGCCGTAAACTTCATTTCTATCTGAAAGGCGTAGCCTATAAAACTGATTTTCTCAGGGTCGATGGTTTCCAGGACAGACCGGTGGTAACATTTAAATCCTGCAGTAGTATCCATGATGGGTATGCCTGTGACCAGGCGTACATAGATGCTGGCGAAATAGGACATCAGTACCCTGCCCATGGGCCAGTTGACCACATTCACTCCTTTGATGTATCGCGAACCTATGGCCAAGTCGGCACCCTCTTCAGCACAGGTCTGGTACAGGGAGATGAGATCCTGAGGGTTGTGTGAGAAGTCAGCGTCCATCTCAAAGACATAGTCGTAACCGTGTTCCAATGCGTACTGAAACCCCCTGATATAGGCAGTACCAAGCCCCAGTTTTCCTGCCCGCTCTATCAGGTGTAGTTTTTCAGGCCACTGTGTCTGTAGCTCCTTCACAATCTCCGCAGTGCCATCCGGTGATCCGTCATCAATAATCAACAAATCAAAAGGAACAGCCAAACCCATCACTGCAGCAGTGATCTCACGGATGTTATCTTTCTCATTGTAGGTTGGTATAATGACCAGATTCTTGTGCACGTTACGAATTGATTAGAGGGGACAACATAGCGCCATGTCTCAATAAATGCATTGAGGCAAAAACACTTTACTCAAATAAAACAAAATATAGAGGAACTACCCCTTCGTGTACCCTAAAATTTTCATCATAGATTCACTTTCCTGCTCTGGTGCGAAGAGCTCCGAACTGACTTGTCCATTAGCGTCCTTTCTGATGATGACATGTTTCGGAGCAGGGATCAGACAGTGCTGGATACCACCATAGCCACCCAGAGACTCCTGGTAGGCTCCGGTGTGGAAAAAACCAAAATGCAGCGTCTCCTCATCATCAATGCGTGGCAGAAAGACTTCACCGATATGGGCTTCAGAATCGTAGTAGTCCTGGCTGTCGCAGGTGAGTCCACCGATGTTTACCCGATGATGAGGGTTATCCCAATGATTGATCGGAAGCATGATGAACTTTTCATTCAGTCCCCACACATCTGGCATATGCGTGATGAAGGAGCCATCCATCATATACCAGAGCTCTTTGTCATTCTGTAGTTTCTGATCCAGGATGGAGTAGAGGGTAGCTCCGCTTTCACCCACGGTAAATGAGCCAAATTCCGTCACAATGTTGGGGACCGGCACATGATTTTTCTGGCAAATCCATTTGATGTTGGCCACAATTTGATCAGCCATGTAGGCATAGTCAAATTCGAAACCAAGTGAGTTTTTGATCGGAAAGCCTCCACCAATATCCACAGTGTCCAGGTCAGGACAAATCTTTTTCAGTTCGCAGTATTTGTAAATAAACCTGCTGAGTTCACTCCAGTAGTAAGCACTGTCCTTGATGCCGGTATTGATGAAGAAATGCAGCATCTTCAGCTTGGCCTTTGACCCGGCAATCATTTCCTTATAGTGTGGTACAATGTCGTGATACCTGATGCCCAGTCGGGAGGTATAAAAAGCAAAGTTGGGTTCTTCATCCGCTGCAATGCGTATGCCCACCTTGAAATCTCCCTTGATATTTTGATGATAATGGGCCAGCTCATTGAGGTTGTCCAGTACAGGGATGGTGTTTGTAAAACCATCATTGATCAGCTCGGAAATGTACTGCAGATAAAGTGGTCTCTTAAATCCATTGCAAACGATCATTCTATCCTTACTCAGGAGCCCTGACTTATTGAGGTTTCGGACGATCGGAATGTCATAGGCACTGGAGGTCTCAATGTGAATGTCGTTTTTCAGTGCTTCCTCCAATACAAACTGAAAATGGGAAGATTTGGTACAGTAGCAATAGCGATAGGTACCATCGTAACCATTTTTCTGAATGGCATCAGTAAAAATCTTCTTTGCGAACTGAATGTTCTCACTGATCTTAGGAAGGTATGACAGCTTCAGAGGCGTGCCATATTCTTTGATGATCTCCATGAGGTTTACATCATGAAACCAAAGTAGATTATTTTCCACACGAAATTCTTTGGTGGGAAAATAGAAGGTTTGCTCAATTAGATCAGAGTAGCTTTTCATTTCGGATTAATTCAGTCTGTTACAAAGAGGCACAATGATCACAAAAAAATCACAATTCTCACCCCTTACAATATTAATAATTGATGTCTGCCGAATATGTTTTCGATCATTTAGCTTTGCCGTCTTGTTTAACAACATGACCAAATGATCAAGCTAAACATTAAAGACGAAACTTCACCCCTTGAAGCTGTGATATTAGGCATAGCAGATAGTTTCGGCGGCACCCCAGATTTAGCAGACGCATATGACCCCAAGTCTGCAGAGCATATCAAGGCAGGTACCTATCCAAAGGAGTCTGATATGATCCCTGAGATGGAGGCCTTTAACCGCGTATTTGAAAAGTACGATGTGCAGGTTTACCGCCCTGAATTACGAACCGATCTCAATCAGATTTTTGCACGAGATATCGCGTTTGTGATTGATGACTATTTTTTTAAATCCAACATCCTTCCCGACAGGGAGCCTGAGTTGGAAGCCATTGATTACGTAATCAGCCAGATGGACCCCGATAAGGTCATCAAACCTCCAGACCAGGTCCATGTGGAGGGAGGAGATGTGATGGTTCATGGTGATTATCTATTTGTAGGTACTTACAAGGGGCCGGATTACCCCGGCTTCATCACAGCTCGGACCAACATGGAAGGTGTTCAGTTTCTGAAGGATTTTTTCCCTCAGAAGACCGTCAGGGAATTTGAGTTGAATAAGTCTAATACCATTGCAGAGGACAATGCCCTGCATCTGGATTGCTGTTTTCAGCCCGTAGGGAAGGACAAGGCTATTATCCACAAAGAAGGTTTCCGACAGGAATCCGACTATCAGTATTTGGTAGATTTGTTTGGCATGGAAAATCTCTTTCACATCACCAAGCGTGAGATGTACCACATGATGAGCAATGTGTTCTCGATCGCCCCGGATGTGGTGGTGTCGGAGCAAAATTTTACCCGACTCAATGAGTGGCTGAGAAGTCATGGGATCACGGTGGAGGAGATACCCTATGCCGAGATCGCCAAGCAGGAAGGGCTGTTGAGATGTTCTACTTTACCCCTGAGAAGAAAATGAGCAAGCAGATCACAAATACCCTGATGATGATACGACCGGTTGCCTTTCATATGAATGAGCAGACAGCGGTGAATAATTATTATCAAAAAACCATAGCCGGACTGTCAAAGGAGGAGATTCAGGAGAATGCCCTGACGGAGTTTGATGGCTTTGTCAAAAAGCTCCGTGCAGAAGGTGTGGAGGTGCTGGTCTTTGATGATACGCTGGAGCCTGAAACTCCCGATTCTATCTTTCCCAACAACTGGGTGAGCTTTCATGAATCAGGTGAGGTAATGCTTTACCCCATGTATGCCGAAAATCGGCGATTGGAGCGCCGGGATGACCTGCTGGCTGATCTTGGTAAAAACTTTAATATTACCACCATCTCGGGCTATGTGGACTGGGAGGCTAAAAACAAATTTTTGGAAGGGACGGGAAGTTTAATTCTCGACCGACAGCATAAAATCGCCTATGCAGCCATTTCTGAGCGCACCCATCCGGAGGTGCTGAAGGAGTTTCATAAACATACCGGATTTGATATTGTGTCGTTTCAGGCCAATCAAACTGTGAATGGTGAGCGATTGCCGATTTACCATACCAATGTGATGATGTGCCTGGGAGAGGAGTTTGCCCTTATATGCGCTCAGAGTATAGATGATGAGTTGGAAAAAAGTGCGGTGATCCGTTCTTTTGAAAATACGGGGAAGGAAGTCATTTTTATCACTGAGGAGCAAAAGGAGCGCTTCGCCGGAAACATGTTGCAGGTATTGAATGATAAAAATGAACGATACATCGTCATGTCAGAGTCCGCTTTTAAGTCTCTGGACGAAGCCCAAAAAGATCAGTTGAGCAAACATGGTAAACTGCTGTACAGCTCTCTGGATACAATTGAGTGTCTGGGAGGTGGTAGTGCCAGATGTATGATGGCAGAGGTTTTTTTGCCTAAGAAATAAAACATAAGCATGGAGTTAATTGAGAAGGAATTAAAGCAGGAAATCGTAGCAGCATTTAAAAGCTTATTTGATTTCGAGTTGGACGCAGATAGTTTTTCACTGCAGCCGACCCGGAAGGAATTTGAAGGAACACACACTTTGGTCACTTTTTCTTATCTGAAACAGACTAAAAAAGGACCTGAAGAATCTGGCCAGTTGATCGGTGAGTACCTCAAGAGCCATACTTCGCTGGTAAGTGATTACAATGTGGTGAAAGGGTTTCTGAACCTGTCCATCTCAGATTCCACCTGGCTGTCAGCTTTCGATAAGATTCATCGGGATGAACATTTTGGTACGTTCTCCCGAAACGGGCAAAAGGTGATGGTGGAATTCAGCTCACCCAATACCAACAAGCCGCTCCACCTCGGGCACCTGAGAAACAACTTCCTGGGAGACTCTGTGGCTAAAATACTGGAAGCCAGTGGGTGTGAGGTGATGAAGGTGAATCTGGTGAACGATCGGGGGATCCACATTTGTAAGTCCATGTTGGCTTATGAGAAGTTTGGCAATGGAGAGACTCCAGCCAGCTCAGGATTGAAGGGTGACCACCTCATTGGTAAGTATTATGTGCTTTTTGATAAAGAATACAAAAAGGAAATAGAGGGGTTGGTACATCAGGGTATGGATGCTGAGGAGGCCAAAAAACAGGCGCCACTGATTCTGGAAGCTCAGGAGATGCTCAAAAAGTGGGAAGATGGAGAGGAGAAGACCGTTGCGCTTTGGCAGAAACTGAATGACTGGGTGTTTGAAGGTTTTGATGCCTCGTATCAGACCATGGGCATCACGTTTGATAAGATATATCATGAGTCACAAACCTACCTGCTGGGCAAGGACATCATCCAGGAAGGCCTGGAAAAGGGGGTCTTTTTTGAAAAGGAAGACGGCTCTGTGTGGGTGGACCTGACGGCCGAAAAGCTGGATGAAAAGCTCGTACAACGGGGAGATGGTACTTCTGTGTACATCACTCAGGACATTGGTACCTGTGAGCTCAAGCATGATGATTTTCCTTTCGAAAAATCTGTTTATGTAGTGGGTAATGAGCAGGATTATCACTTCAAGGTGCTTTTTAACATCATGAAGAAGCTGGGAAGACCTTATGCAGACGGACTCTACCACCTGTCATACGGAATGGTGGACCTGCCATCGGGCAAAATGAAATCCCGCGAAGGCACTGTGGTGGATGCGGACGATATCATGCAGGAGATGTTTGATACCGCTGAGCGCCAAACCCGCGAACTGGGCAAAATAGAAGGACTCACAGAGGAAGAAGCCGAAGCGCTTTACCGTACCCTCGGGCTGGGAGCGATCAAATACTTCCTGTTGAAAGTAGACCCGAAAAAGCGAATGCTGTTTGATCCACAGGAGTCTATCGAGTTTCAGGGAAATACAGGTCCTTTTGTTCAATACACACATGCACGTATCTCAGCGATCTTACGTCGGGCCCGGACACTGGAGGTGCCAGCAGAGTTTGATACTACTGGTATTACACTGCACCCCAGAGAGTTAGAACTCATTCACAAACTCACCGACTTTCCCAAGACCATTGCAGCCGCCGCGAGGGACTATTCTCCCGCACTGGTAGTTCAGTATGTGTATGACCTGGCCAAGGAGTATAATGGGTTTTATCAGGAGGTGCCTATTTTCAATGAAGAACAAAAAGAGGTGGTCGGACTGAGGATAGCACTGTCTAAAGCGGTGGCTCAGGTGATCAAACGATCCATGGGGCTCCTGGGTATCGCCGTACCTGATCGCATGTGATGAATTTGTACGCAGCATGAAAAAGATTACAGCCTGGATACAGGCATTCAGATTCCGAACCTTGCCGCTGGCATTTTCCTGTATTTTTATGGGGGCTTTCCTTGCCGCGTCCAATGGCTTTTTCAACTGGCCCATTCTCATATGGAGTCTTGTTACCACATTGTTTCTTCAAGTGCTTTCAAACCTGGCCAATGATTATGGTGATGCCACATCCGGTGTGGACGGGGAGCATCGTACCGGTCCGAAACGTACGGTATCAGCGGGCCTTATCTCACAGAGTGCTATGAAGAAGGCGTTGATTGTCTTCTCTCTGCTTTCGTTGTGTTCGGGTCTGTGGTTGATCTTTCTGTCTTTTGGAGACAGATGGACTGAAATCATTGTTTTCCTGGTTCTGGGATTAGGAGCCATCGCTGCAGCCATCAAATATACTGTGGGTAAGCGGCCCTATGGATATGCGGGGTTTGGGGATTTGTTTGTGCTCATTTTCTTCGGATTGGTAGGCGTGGGAGGTAGTTATTATCTGTATGCCCATACTTTGAACCTTTTGATATTGCTACCGGCATTGAGCTGTGGCCTGCTGGCCGTGGGCGTTCTCAATGTGAACAACATCCGCGACATTGAATCTGATAAGCTGGCAGGTAAGCACAGCATCCCTGTAAGGATAGGCAGGGACAATGCCATTGTATACCATTGGGTTTTGCTGAGTGTGGCCATGGTATCCAGCTGTGTTTATGTATCTATTGTGAATCCCAGAGGGTTTTCCTTTCTTTTCCTTTTGGTGCTGCCCATGCTCTTTTCCAATGCACGGGCAGTCAAAATAAAGAAAACATCTGAGGGCCTTGACCCGTTTTTGAAGCAGTTGGCTTTGACTACACTGATTTTTGTCATACTATTTGGTATAGGTCAGGTACTGTTTGGCTGACAAATATCAAATTGTAAAACACACAGATTTGATTAACTTAGAATCAAATCCAAAATTTTAAAATAATCAAAAGGCCATGAAGAATATTCTAGTACCATATGACTTTTCAGATGTAGCTCACCATGCACTTAACTTCGCTACAGATCTTGCCCGAAAGGGTGGTGATTGTAAGGTCACACTGATCAATGTCATAGAACAACCCACTCCAGACACCATCAAGACCATGGGAATCGTGGGGCACGACCCAATGCAGAGCCTTTACATCAAAATGCTGATTGATACCGCAAAGGGAAAAATGGAGGCCATCATGGCAGATTCCAGCTTTAAGGACATTACGTTGAAATATAAGATAGTCCTTGGTCAGCCTTTCAAGGAGATCTCTGAAGAAATAAAAACCTCCGGTATCGAATTGGTAGTAATGGGTACTTCTGGTTCTTCTGGCGCTGAAGAGTTTTTGGTAGGATCCAATGCTGAGCGGATGGTACGTTATTCCAAATGCCCCGTGATCACCATAGCCAAGGCTACCAGTGCGAGCGATGTGAAGGATATCGTGTTGGCATCCAACTATCATGATGTGCCAACTTCCTTTGTGGAGCATGTGAAGAAGCTGCAGAAAATATTCGGAGCAAAACTGAGAATGGTAAAAATCAATACTCCAGCGAGTTTTACATCTACTCGCCACGACCGCAAACAGATGGAAGAGTTTATCTCCAAGTTTGGAATTGAAAACTACACTCACGAGAGCTACAACTTCTCCAATGAAGAAGATGGGGTGATCGCTTATGCAGAGGATATCGATGCAGATTTGATTGCTATTGGTACCAGACAAAGAAGAGGGGTGGGGCATTTTCTGGCAGGAAGTATTGCTGAAGATGTGGTCAATCACTCTCAGGTGCCAGTTTGGACCTTTGGATTGGACAACGCATAACAAAAAAATAACCCCGCATCGACGGGGTTTTTTTATATACTATTGATTTTATCAAGATTTCAGTTATACATTTGCTGACATGACATACGCGCTGCATCATCACCCCCATCATTGCTCTTAAGGCATACTCTCTCTGAGTAAATAAGATCAATTGCGCATATATCTCTCATACAAATCTCATTTCATTTCATAATTTCCCTTATGTCGAATCTAAAAGTAGCCATTCAAAAATCTGGCAGACTAAGCGAAGACTCATTGAGGCTCTTCAAAGAATGTGGTATTAAGTTTAACAATGGTGCCAAAAAGCTGAAGGCACAATCTTCCAATTTTCCCATCGAATTCCTTTTCCTCAGGGATGATGATATTCCGGGGTATGTAGAGGATGGAATCGCCGATATTGGTATTGTTGGTCAGAATGTTCATGAAGAGTATCAGAAGCAGATAGAGGTGGTCAAACATCTGGGGTTCTCCAGGTGCCGTCTTTCTTTGGCTGTACCCAGAGAGGAGAAATACAGTGATATTTCATTTTTTGAAGGCAAAAATATCGCTACTTCCTATCCTAATATCCTCAAGAAGTTTTTGGATACGAAAGGGATCACCGCTGAGATCCATCAGATCAGCGGATCAGTGGAGATAGCACCGGGCATCGGGTTGGCAGAAGGAATCTGCGATATTGTGAGTTCCGGCAGTACCTTACTTAGCAATGGGCTCAAAGAAGTGGAGACTGTGATGAAATCGGAGGCCGTGATGGTAGCCGATAGTAAGCTGAGCGACGAAAAAAGAGTGTTGCTGAATCAGCTCATTTTCAGGATCAACTCGGTACTGGAAGGGAAAAACAATAAGTATGTTTTGCTCAATGCGCCCAATGATTCACTGGACAAAATCATTAGTCTGCTGCCTGGAATGCGGAGCCCGACCGTTTTGCCGTTGGCACAGGAGGGTTGGAGCAGCATTCATTCGGTGATCAATGAGGATGATTTTTGGGAAAACATAGAGAAGCTCCGGGAGGCAGGAGCCGAAGGTATATTAGTCGTTCCAATTGAAAAAATGATCAAATGATCCCCGTTTACGAAAACCCGGAAGGCGAGCAGTTGGTAGAAATACTTCAGCGACCTTCCTATGATTTTTCTAAAATAGAAAAGGTGGTCGAACCTATTCTCGAAAAGGTAAAGCGAGGTGGCGACAAAGCCCTGCGAAAACTGGCTCTGGAGTATGATCACGTAGAGTTGGAGGATCTTTGGATTTCGGAGGAGGAGTTTGCCTCTGCCGCTGACGAAGTGCCCGCCACCCTCAAGGAAGCCATTCAGATTGCTTATCAGAATGTGAAGAAATTTCATGAAGCCCAACGCCAGCAGCAGTTGGTGATGGAGGTGATGCCGGGGGTGGTGTGCAGCCGTCGTTCTGTTCCCATTCAGAAAGTAGGGCTCTATGTACCCGGCGGATCAGCACCTTTGTTTTCTACGGTGCTCATGTTGGCCATTCCTGCGAAAATAGCAGGATGCGAAGAGATTATCATTTCCTCTCCGACCAACAGATTGGGTAAGATTAATCCGGTGGTGCTCTATACGGCACAGCTGGTAGGGGTGAGTAAGGTGCTGAAGCTTGGAGGTGCCCAGGCCATCGCAGCGATGGGGTATGGTACTGCCTCTGTTCCTAAGGTAGATAAGATATTTGGCCCGGGAAACCAGTATGTGACGGTAGCCAAACAAATGCTGGCCAAGCAGGATGTAGCCATTGACATGCCCGCCGGTCCTTCAGAGGTCATGGTGGTAGTGGATAAGAACTCAGATGCTGTATACGCGGCGTCCGACCTATTGGCACAGGCAGAGCATGGCCCTGATAGTCAGGTGATTTTGGTGTCAACCAGCCTGAAGAAAGCAGAGGAAATCAATAATGAGGTGGTCAGGCAGTTGGCAGGTTTGAGCAGGAAGAAAATTGCGGAGAAGGCCTTGTCCAAGAGTGCCATTATTGTGGTGGAAGGCAAGAAGGAGGCGTTGAAGATTGTGAATGATTATGGCCCTGAGCATTTGATCATAAGTATTGAAAAGGCCGAAAAAATGGCCGAAAAAGTGGTGAATGCAGGCTCTGTATTTGTGGGAGAATACACCCCAGAGTCGGCAGGGGATTATGCCTCAGGGACCAATCACACCTTGCCTACCAATGGTTGGGCCAGGTCATTTAGCGGGGTGTCTCTGGATAGTTTTGTGAAAAACATTACATACCAGCGGATTACCAAAGAGGGACTTTTACTTTTAGGCCCCACCATTGAGCGCATGGCGGAAGCCGAACTGCTCGATGCACACAAAAATGCAGTTACTGTCAGACTAAACAAATTAAGAGAAGATGGGATCACCGGAAAACCTGATAAGGGATCACCTGAAGGAGGTGAAAGCTTACTCTTCGGCAAGAGATGAATTTGAAGGGGAAGCTGAGGTCTTCCTGGATGCCAATGAGAATTCATTGGGCTCTGCCACCGAAGTACTGTACAATCGCTACCCTGATCCGCACCATAAGGCGCTGAAGCAGCGATGGTCTGAAATCAAAGGCATCAGCACGGATCGGATATTTTTTGGAAATGGCAGTGATGAGCCGATCGATTTACTCATCAGACTGTTTTGTGAGCCCAGACAAGATCACATTATCACCATGCCTCCTACTTATGGGATGTATCGGGTAAGTGCCGCTATCAATGCTGTAGAGAACGTATTGGTGCCACTTACGCCCGATTTTCGCATTGACTTTAAGGAACTCAAAGAGGTTTGGAACGGTAGCTCCAAGCTCTTGTTTTTGTGTTCGCCCAATAACCCCACCGGAAATCTGCTTTCCAGAGAAATTATCCTGGATATCCTTAAGAGCTTCCCGGGGATAGTGGTGGTGGATGAAGCCTATATCGACTTTTCTTCTGAGTCAAGCTGGATCGCCGAGCTGGAGCATTTCCGCAACCTGGTGGTACTCCAAACGCTCAGCAAAGCCTGGGGAATGGCCGGTATCAGAGTGGGGGTGGCCATGGGTGATCCTTTTGTGATCAGTATGCTTGAAAAAATCAAACCACCTTATAACCTCAGTCTGGCCAATCAGACCCTGGCGCTGGAGGCCTTGTCGCATGAGGCGAAGAAAATAGATCAGGTAAAGATATTGCTGGAGGAGCGGGACAAACTAAAAGCAGTGCTGGCTGACCTACCGCTGGTACAGGAAGTGGTGTCAAGTCATGCCAACTTCCTGCTCGTGCGATTTGAAAGGTCTGACGAACTCTTTGACTACCTGATAGGGCACAAGGTCATTGTGAGAAATCGAACCAAAGAATTGCATTGCAAAGGTTGCCTGAGGATTACTGTAGGCACGCCAGCTGAAAACAGCAGGCTCGTGGGCTTGCTTCATTCTTTTGAGTAAAAGCTATTTCACTTATTGAAAAGCACTGCCTCACGGTAGTTTTAGTTTAGTTCATTTAATTTGTATCCATGAGACCAATCCTTTTTATAGACCGTGACGGCACTATCAATGCCGAGACAGCAGACGAACAAATCGATCACATTGACAAGCTCAATTTCCTGCCAGATGTGTTTTTTTACCTGAGAAAAATTCAGGCTGAATCCAACTATGTGTTAGCTATGGTCACCAATCAGGATGGTCTTGGTACGGATGCCTTTCCTGAGGATACCTTCTGGCCGGTGCATAATCTGATCATGAGGACGTTGGAGAGTGAAGGGATCAAGTTTGATTCTGTGCACATAGACGAACATTTCCCAAAGGACAACCACCCCAATAGGAAACCGGGTACGGGCATGCTCACGCAATATCAGGATGGTACTTTTGATCTCAAAAACAGCTATGTCCTGGGGGATAGGGCCACTGATGTGCAGTTGGCAAGAAACCTGGGGTGTAAAGCCATCCACATAGCTGATGAAGCCGTAACCGATGCTGAGCTGACCACCGCCAGTTGGAAGGAGATCTATGAATATTTGATTTTGCACCCCAGAAAAGCTTCGGTACAGCGAACCACCAAAGAGACGGACATTGCTATAGCGGTGAATTTGGATGGTGCCGGGAGTACTTCCATAGAGACCGGGCTTGGTTTTTTTGATCACATGCTGGATCAGCTGGGTAAGCACGGTGGCATTGACCTGACTGTGAAGGTAAAGGGTGATTTGCACATAGATGAGCACCACACCATAGAAGATACGGCGCTTGCGCTGGGTGAATGTTTTCTGAAGGCGCTGGGTGATAAAAAAGGAATCAATCGATATGGATTTTTACTGCCCATGGACGATGTGCTGGCTCAGGTAGCCATCGATTTTGGCGGTCGCCCCTGGCTCGTATGGGAGCCGGAGTTCAAAAGAGAGAAAATAGGAGAGATGCCCACTGAGATGTTCATGCATTTTTTTAAGTCCTTCTCAGATACCGCCAAATGTAACCTCAACATCAAAGCTGAGGGAGACAACGAACACCATAAAATCGAGGGGATTTTCAAGGCATGGGCTAAGGCCATCAAAATGGCCATTAAGCGGAACCCGGATGAGATGAGCAGCCTCCCAAGTACTAAAGGAGTGCTTTGAACATGTCACTTGAAATGATGCTGGTAAAATGCGCGCTATTCCTGATTGCCCTGACTGTGAGTTTTGCAAGCTCGGGACAGGTAACGTTTCTCATTGAAAGCCTGCCGGATAATCATCCCGAAGGGGATTCTATTTATATAGCGGGTTCGTTCAATGGGTGGAATCCGGCGGACGGTGATTTCTTATTGCAGAAAGGTGACCAACCCTACATCACCCTCGATGGCGATGCTCCCATTGCATTTAAGTTTACAAGGGGAAGCTGGGCAACCGTAGAGGGGAATGCATCTGGTGAGAAGATCGAAAATCGGAGTTATTCCTTTACCGGGTTGCCTGATACCGTCATCGTGAGTATTGCCTCATGGGAAGACTTGTCAGGCACAGCCAATCCAGTGAGTTCTACACGTGCGTCAAATGTGACGACTATTGACCAGTTTGAAATACCTCAGCTCAATAGGTCCAGAAGGATTTGGATTTACTTACCCCCGGATTATACAGAGAGCGATGATCGGTATCCGGTTATCTACATGCACGATGGACAAAACGTTTTTGACGCGGCGAGTTCCTTCTCCGGGGAATGGGGTGTGGATGAAGCGCTCAATGAACTTTATGAGCAGGAAGGTTTCACAGCGATGGTGGTGGCTGTAGACAATGGTGGTGACAAAAGAATTGATGAATACGCCCCATGGTCCAACGCAGATTATGGAGGTGGAGAAGGTGTAGCTTATGTCGATTTTCTGATAAAAACACTCAAGCCACTTATAGATGATCATTACAGAACAAGGCCGGAGGCTGCTCATACGGCCATTGTGGGGAGCTCATTGGGTGGATTGATTTCCTACTATGCCGGCATGAAATATCCGGAAGTATTTGGCAGGGTAGGAGCTCCATCACCAGCTTTTTGGTTTAATCCGGAGATTTTTGATTTTACAGATACGGTAGCACTTCATCCCAAGACCCGACTATACCTCTCGGCTGGAGGAGCTGAGGAGGCTTCCACAGCCACCAATATGACCAGGATAGCTGATCAGCTCGTTTCGCGGGACTTCCCAAAGGATCAGATTCATACCGCGGTGCACCCCGATATGCATCACAACGAATCCTACTGGCAGTCGATTGTTGCAGAGATGGTGAGGTGGTTGATGGACCATTCGAATTAAAGTTGCGATTTCAAACACCTACTCATGCCTCAGATTGGATGCAGGATTTTCCCTGGTTACCCGAAAGGTTTGCCAGTAGATAGCCGCAAAACCGACCAGGAAAAGGAAAGCGATGCTGAGCACCATTTCCGGTAGGCCCAACCCATCACTATAGCTCAAAAAGACTCTTAGTAAGACCATGTCATAAAAGAAGTAGGAGAAGGGAATAGCGATCACTGCGGCGATCAGGATGAGTTTCACGAAATCTTTTGTCAGGGTGTAGTAGAGGCTGTTATTGGAAGCGCCCATGATTTTTCTGATGGCAATCTCCTTGGTACGGTTCTCGGTAGTGTAGGAGACCATCCCCAGTAGGCCCAGGCAGGAAATGACGATGGCTAAAGCGCTTAGAAACCCAAAAATTTTGATCTGGATGACCAGAAAGTAGTAGGCCTGTTCAATTTTATCATCCAGAAAGGAGGCCTCAAAAGAGGCTTTTTGGTCAATACCCGTCCAGATGGCGTCCAGGTCATTGATTGTTTTCTTGATGTCTTTGGAGTGGACAGTAAGGAGTGCGAAGTTGCTTTCTGCGAGTGAATATCGGAAAACCAGAGGTTGAATGAGTTCATTCAGCGGTTCAAAATTGAAATCTTTGAGTGCCCCAACGATGCGGCACCTGGTGCCATCACTCAGGGAAAAAACAAGTGAATCTTGCTGAGCACCAAATACGGCGGTGGACCTGAGAAACTGCTCATTCACCAGCACCAGCTCCTCGTTTCGAGTAGACCGTTGTTGGTTGCCACTTTCTCCCCATGTGAGGGTCATGCCCATATTCTCAATAAAATCCTCACCTATGAATACCTGATGGACGGTGAGGGTGTCAATTTCATTAGGCGTGATGTCCACCATGATAGGGAGTGGGAGTCCGGGTAGGTTGGAGGCAGCAGTGACCGCCTTTACATCCGGGTGAGTTTTGAACTCATTGATGACCACCTGTTTGTCAATGTTTTGAAAAGGGACTGCCAGAATGTTGTCTGACTGAAACCCGTGGTTGTAGTTGAGGACATAGGCATATTGTTTGGTGATGGCACCCACTCCAATGATGAAGACCAGTGACACGAAAAACTGAAAAACAAAAAGCCCCTTTCTGATCCCCGAAACACCACCCGATCTGCTCTTAATTTCGCCCTTGATGGTATGAATGGGGTTGAGCCTGGAGAAGTACATCGCCGGGAAGATTCCCGCCACAATCCCAATGATCAAGCTGAATAGAATGAATACCGCTAGCACAGACAGACTGAGCGAAGTGTCCAGTGAATCTGCACCGATGATCATGGTGAGAAATTCCGTCTGTATGAGTTTGAAAATGAAAATGGAACCAATGAGCGCCAGGAACGTGAGCAGGATAGTCTCCACAACAAACTGCGCCCGGATCTGATTTTTTTCGGCACCCACTACCTTTCTGATGCCTATTTCTTTTGCTCGTCTCAGTGCTCGGGCGACGGAGAGGTTGGTATAGTTGAAAATGGCTGGCATAAGAATGAGCAGCCCCAGCGCCATGAAGAAAATCATGGTGGGCAGGTCCCAACCTACTCCCAGTCCGTTGCTGATGCTCCAGGAAGGAATAATGCGTGCGAGTTTGGTCGATTCCAGGATAATGCTTCGATCGGGGTTGAACTCTGAGGCTCTGGCACTCACCTGGGCAAGGGCGTCACGCAGCGCTTCGGGTGAAGTATTGGGTTTTAGTAGGAGGTAGACATAATTATTGCGATAGGTTTTCCAGTCAGATTGCAGGTTCGTTCCGGCATGTAGTATTTCATAAGTCTGATGGGAGGTGAGTACCTGAAAGTAGAAATGGGTTTGCTTCAGGTCTGCCATTACTCCGGTGACCCGGTAAGTTCCAGTCGCTGTTTCAAGGGTCTTGCCCATGGGATTGGTATCCCGAAAGAGTGTTTCGGCCACTGATTTGGTCAAAATGATGCTGAAAGGTTCTGCCAGTGCGGTTGCGGGATTACCGCTGATCAGGGGGAAGCTGAACGTCTCGAAAAAGGAAGAACCCGCAAAGTATCCATGGAAAGACATGAGGTTACCCTGATGGTGGATTTCGGGATTGAATCCACTTTTAATCTTGATGACCTGCTCAATAAAGGGATACTTTTCACCCATATAATCACCTACGGCATTGAACGTGGAGGCATACAGGTCCTTTTGATTGCGGTCAGCTATTCGGGTGTTGACCTGGAAAATGCGATCCTTCTGAGTGTGAAACTCATCGAATCGAAAAATGGACACAAACATGGAAAGCGCCAGGAGGCATATAGACATGCCGAGGGCCAGTCCCACGATGTTGATGACCGTGAAGAGCTTTTGTTTCTGAAAGTTTCTGATGGCTATTTTGAAATAATTTTGGAGCATGGCCATGGAGTTATTGGGGTAGTAGGTGGAGTAGGAGGCTGCGCGCTTGCGCTTTCTGAGGGCATATGAAAACAGAAGTGAGCATACCTGCAGGCTGTAGATCCATTGTGACCTGCGTCTTCCTTTGGTCTGCAGATTGTAGACAAACTGCTCATCCAGATCGCCCAGGAGATCTTCTGTATCGGCCGATCCGGCCCACCATTGGAAGATCCTTTGGGCAAGCCGTGGTGGGGAGGGTGTGCGTGATTTCTTCATATTGACAGGTTCACTTTGGCGTTGGCCCAGAGTTCGTCGCGGAGTGCTTTCATGTCATTCAGGCTGGCAATTCCACTATTGGTTAGCTCAAAATAGCGCTTTCTGCGCCCCCCACGTTCCCTGGTGGGTTCGCCGAGATGGGAGGTGATGTAGCCTTTTTCTTCCAGACGGGTCAGGGTGGAGTGCATTCCGCCCATGCTCAGGTTGCGTCCCGCTCGTTCGTTGATGTCCCTGATCAGGGCCAGTCCGTAAGCATCGCTGCCCAGATTGGCTATGGTGAGTAAAACAAGCTCTTCGAATTCGCCCAGGTATCCTTTCATGGTATCTTTCTATTTGTGAGATAATATAGGGATACGGCGGGAGGGTGCTATATGTTTCTGTTTTTGAGATTAAATATTTTAATTCTTTGTTGTTGTGAGTCAGACTTTGGACAAATCAGCGGGAAATGGATGTTCTGAGCAAACAATTTACGAAATTGTATCTTTCACAGATAAGGGATTTTCAGTCACTTAAAATAAACCACGATATGAAATTTACACGAAATGCCAGTGCCAACTGGAAAGGAACAGGTAAGGACGGGAAAGGAACTATTTCCACCGAAAGCACCACTTTGAAGAATACTCAGTATTCTTTTAAGACAAGATTTGAAGATGGGGTGGGGACTAACCCCGAAGAGCTGATAGGAGCGGCCCATGCCGGATGCTTCACCATGCAGTTGAGCTTTCTGCTCAGTGAGGCCGGGTTTCCTCCGGAGGATCTGGACACGACAGCCAAAATCACCTTTGAGGATGGCGCGATTACCATGAGCCACCTGGAGCTGAAAGGCAAGGTGGCCAAAATTTCGGCCGCTCAGTTTCAGGAGATAGCCGAAAAGGCCAAGGAGATTTGCCCGATTTCCAAGCTACTCAATACCAAAATCACCCTTTCGGCCACTTTGGTGTGAGCAGGGGAAGAAGCTGAAACTAAAAAGCGCATGTATATGCGCTTTTTTAGTTTTGGGTCAAACTTTTAACAGTTCCGGACTAGCCTGTAGGCTCAGTACTTTATTGGCCTGCACGAGGTGTCTCTGGTTGTGATAGATCACCACCCGGAAGGTGTCACCAAGCCTGAGTGTGATCAGTTTGGAAATGCTGATGGAGGTCTTGGTCTTATTGAGGCTGACACTCCGTGACTTATTCAGCAGCACCAGTAGCTCTTTCTGTTGAGCGATGAACCGATCGATAGTGTCTATGGAGAGGTCACTCCCATTGGGGTTTTTATCGTCGAAGGTTTTCATCTTGTTCAGCTTTTCCTTGGGGAGCATGCTCTTGGCAAAATAGTCGCCCAGCAGGCCTGCTGAAAAGTAGGGTTCTGCCGGTTTCTGACTTTCACGAATGCGACGGGCAATTTCCGGTAGGTAAAAGTCACCATAGAGGTTGAGGTGCTCAATGCACTCCAGCACACTCCAGCGCTCAGGCGCTGGCTTCCAGTTGAGCAGATCTATGGGCTCCTGCTTCAGGTTTTCTGTGGCGTTGAGCGTTTGTCTGGTTCGCTCTATTAGGTCCTGTATGAGGTCTTCTGACGGGGTCTTCATTTTGTTTTTTTTACAAAATTGGGCAAGATAACCTTCCCAAATATTGATCGAAATCAAGGCTTTTGGTCTTTTGCTGTTGATTTCCGTTTTCTCACATCATTTCAGTAAATTGATCTAACGTAAAATCCTGACTTATGAACAATCCTGTCCACTGGTTCGAAATCCCTGTCACAGACATGGATCGTGCCCAAAAGTTTTATGAAACCGTCCTTGATCAAAAGCTGGATGTCAGGGATTTCGGCAATTTTGTGATGGCCTGGTTTTCGTCAAATCCCACTCAGCCCGGTTCCGGGGGCACCCTCATCAAGGCAGAATCTTATGTGCCCTCGCATGAGGGCTCGTTGATCTATTTTGGAGTGGCCGAGATCGATGACGTACTGCCCAGGGTAGAGCCAGCTGGTGGTAAAGTGCTCAACCCCAAGACGAGCATAGGGGAGTATGGGCATGTGGCCCACTTTGAGGATACAGAAGGCAATCGGGTGGCCTTTCATCAACCCCCGGCAGGGATGTAAGGCGCATCAGAGCCTGGTGCCTTGTACGAGTACCGACGCTTTGATGGATTGCTCCTTCAGGTGGAGAAACTTCTTTCGCTCTTCGTCCTGCGCGAAATTTTTAAAATCCTGCTCTGAGTCAAACTCTACCAGGTGAATTTCATAAGGCTTGTCTATGTGCCGCTCTATGATGGCCTGATCGTCCGGCCTCACCCTGAGGAGGAGCCGACCATTGTATTTGAGGATGGTAGGGATGGCAATGCTTTCAAACTGATCGAAAACGGCCTCCTGGCCTTCGATGACGTAGATAAGTTGGGTAATGAAGATCATAGGTTCGATAAGGATTGGTTACAAATAGAAGGGTTTTGTAGCAATTCGTCAAGGGCTTCTTTCGGCCAAGTATTGTTGATGGACGAAATCAGTGTAATGTAGTTCCCAAGAACAGAAAGTGTCATTTACTCACCGGCTGTTGACTCAGTTGCGCAGTTTTTCTTTGCTGGTATTTTCTTCTGTTTCTGATCACCTTGTATTTCAATCCATCGAAAAACAGGCTGACAATCAAAATGACCGCTCCGAAAATAAGCGTATCCAGCCCCAGGCCCATCCTTGAGTAGAGATAGCCCCCGATCAAGCCGCCCAGGAAGAAAAACGAGATGATGTAAACCCGCAATTTCATAGTTGATTTGATTTTTTCCCGATTAGGGTAAGACTTGGGAAAAAAGAGCTGCGACAGCTCAATGCCCAGATCGGTAAAGAGCCCCGTCAGGTGGGTGGTTCGTACCACAGCGCTGGAGATCTTCGTGACAAAGGAGTTTTGCACCCCCATGGCCAAGAGCATCGCACAAATCACCAGGTCCGCTTATTTGATTTCAGAAAGGTGACTGAAGACCGGGATCAAAATCAGGATTAGGAATTCGATGATGGTGGGTAATACAAAGACGTTTAACTTTTTGCTGCTATTGAACTGCTCGATCAGAAAACTGGATAAAAACGATCCGAAGAGGAAGACGAAAATATAGAGGAAATAGATCGTTCCTCTCCAAAAATCAAAATGGGCCACATCATTGATGAACAGCGCAAAATGCCCGGTGACATTGGTGGTCAGTTGGTTGAAGGACAGAAAGCCAGTGACGTTGACGATCCCGGCCACAAAAGACAAAACAGAAGCAATCCGCAGGTTTTGCTTTAGCGTCCTGCTCTTTCCCTGATGCCTAAACATGCTGCTCCTTCATGGTTTGATGTTTCAAAAAACCGGATACCTCCGGATAGATGCGCAAATTTACACCCTCTCCATGAATACTATTCCTCCAATGACCACTATCGCAGGTCAAAACATAAGGTATTTTTTAGTTCGTGTTACTCAAGAAGTCCACGGTTTTGATTTTGTCCAATTGGCGGTTATTTACGGAGGGGGGCAGGCTTCTGAGCGCTGCATTTCGCAGGCCGATCAAAAGCCCGTTTTCCAGCTGCGCTGCTTTGCCCAGTCGCCAGCTGGTATCCACGATCCATCGGGTACGGCTGAGGCGGCGCTTTTCGAATAGCCGGAAGGCTTCCTCAGTGTCCGTAATCTTCTCTACACATTGGCCCAGCACCACGGCATCCTCTATGGCCTGACAAGCCCCCTGGCCCATGTTGGGGGTGGTGGCATGGGCGGCATCTCCGATGAGGACGGTTCGCCCAAAGGCAAACTGACTCAGAGGTTTGAGGTCTATGATGTCGTTGTGGATCAACTGACGGTCTTCTGTTGCCGCCAATACCTTTGGAATGGGTGCATGATAATGGCCGAACTGGCTGGTCAGCTCCTTCACTCCATAGTGCTTCAGGTCTCTTTTTTTGGCATTGATACAGATAAACCAATACAGTAGGTTGTCGGGTAGGGGTACCAGTCCGATCCGCCCTTTGGGTCCCCAGGTTTCTGAGCTCTGGCTTATGTTCAGGGAGGTATTGTCGATGACAGCCCGCCAGCAGGTGTAGCCCGAGTAGCGGGGCACAGAGGCTGGCAATAAGGTCTGCCTCACAGTAGAGTGAATGCCATCCGCCACGATCAGGTAGTTGGTGATGTGTGTACTGCCATCGTCGAAAGTGAGGCTGACAGAGAAGTCCTCTGCCTGGTATTTCACCACCCTTTTGCCGAGGTGAATCTGAGCAGGGTCCAGCCTGGAGAGCAGCAGTTCATGGAGGTTGGCGCGGTGAATGGTAAAGCTCCCGATGGTGTCATTGGGATCAAACTGTGTATGAGAGATGCGCTTGCCCAGGTGGTCATAGAGCGCAAATGAAGGCAGACTTCTTCCGATCTGTACCACATCGTCATAGATTCCAAGTTCTTTAAAGGCCAGCATGGCATTGGCACCCAGCCCTAGTCCGGCACCCACGGGCTCCAGTTTCGGACTGGCTTCAAACACTTCGGCGCGAATGCCACGGTTTTGTAAGGCCAGGGCTGTGCATAGACCAGCGATCCCGCCTCCAATGATTGTCATGGTGAGATGTTTCATAGTGGCGACAAAGTTGTGATGCTCAGAATGAAGTCCCTTTTACATATGTTAAAAAAGACTACTGGACGCCAGCACGAATCCTGCTGATGCTCACCTGTGTGGTGCCAAGGTAGGAGGCAATATAGTGAAGCGGACACCGATTCATAATGCCGGGATACTTTTTTTCCATGAGCTCATAGCGCTCCTTCATGGAGTAAAACCGCAAACTTTCGATGCGTTCCTGCTCCTGGATCATCGCAAAGTTGGTCATTCGTCTGGCGATGTGCTCGATCACATGGTACTCGGCACAGAGCTTTTCAAAGTCTGCAGCGGTGAAATAGTAAATGTCCGATTCTTCGATCAGGTGAATGCCTTTTTGGCTGGGAAGACCCGTAAAAAGACTCGGTACAGCCCCGATAAACTGCCCATCCGTAGCGAAGTAGTCGGTGACGTCCCTGCCATCATGAAAATAGAAAGCCCTGGCCAGCCCCTTGTGGATGAAAAACATAGACTGAGCCTTTTTCCCGATCTCCAGCAGTGCGGTATTTTTTGGAAAAATGTTGTGGGCGATTATTTGCTCCAGACGGGTTTGAATCTCAGTATTCAGCGGCGCTATGGCATTGAAGATGCCGACAATCGGGTGGGTGGACATGGTGCGAAAAATTTGCTCACAAGATAAGAATTCAATTCTGATAGACCATGAGGTCAGCTATTCGCCAGATGCACACCACGTGCAAACTAAGCCAAACGGCATAAAATCCCCAGAACAGATACTTATCTAGAAGTTTTCTGGTGTGTCCTTTGCCCTTTTCGGTGAGTTGGTTCCTGATCGCTGGGGTTAGTTCAAAGCTTGCAAAATATTCGTGGATGTCCACTTTACCTCTATTGAACTTTTGTTCGACTTTGAATGCCGTAAGTACCTGTTGCTCCCTGGGGAGTGATTGTTCCTCAAGAATGATCTCCTTGTGGAAATAGTCCACATCAATGCCTCTGGCCTTTATGAGGGCGTGCATAGACCAAAGCAAGTACACCGCGAGGGTGGTTATGGCAAGAAGGATGATATAGGCGGCCCAAACCCGGGGTAAGTCGGCAAAAGCAATGACAGCTATCGACAACCCTGTTCCCACCGCAATCAATAGGGATTGAATGGTTAAATGAAATCCACGATAGGATTGAAGTAGATGGTCCTGATAGGTAGCTCCGTTCCAAAGGTGGGTGAGTTTTTCCATAGTTGTAGTGTGTTATGCTGTGCCCGAGTAATGATGCGATGCGGCCCAGTGCCTGGCAAGTATCGATAAAAGTAGCTTATCTGTCGAGCCTGACCAAGTACAGAAGAACCTTGATCCGGCTGGGCATCCCATACGATTGAGCCTATACGCGGAGTAGGACAAGGATGGGAGGCTAGTTCCACGCCGTACTTACGGTGGTGAGGGGCACGCCTAGTCAGGTGCACGGGGGCTTATCGCTCATCGGCCGTCTACTCGATTGGCGGTCATTTTTATTGATCAAGTCGTTCTTGAATTCTACCCCTCTTGATTACAGAATTAATCAACAAGGTGTTATTTATGTTTTCAAGAGGACTCTTATCAAGCAATACCATATTTGCGATTTTTCCTACCTCAATAGAACCCAAGCTATCCTGTGCATGTAGCATTTCAGCAGCATTAAGTGTTCCCATTTTTATGATTTCGATTGGTTCCATTCCGCCTAGTTCCAGTAGTTGCATTTCTTCATGAAGACTGTATCCTGGAAAATTGAAATCATTTCCAGTATCTGTACCCAGAACCATGTTAAATCCCATTTCATCCAAGAATTTGATATCTTCAACTTGAGGGAGCATGAAAGCTTCAAGACTGTTTTCATTTAATCCATATTCGTCCATCAGAATCTGAATATAAATTTTTCCTCGATCAATTAATTCTGGTGTGAGTGCGTTTACTGCTTCTTTGTATACACTAAGCATTGATTTCGACTCAAACCACTCGGGGTGTATGGGATAAAGGAACGACTTATCAATCATTAATGTAGTTACCCAATATGGGTTTCTCTCTACAAATTTCTGAAGAAGTCTTACTTGTATGCTATCCTCAGGATCAATATTTACTCCAGTAAAATGAACAAGGTTTTGAACACCACCATTGATTGCCATTTCGAGTTCCACGTTATCACTCACATGCGCAAATACCTCAAGACCATGTTTAGAAGCTTCCTTTACCGTTTTATTAATAAATGATTGTGGTATTCTTTTAACAAACGGAGGAGCAGGGCCATCTTCAATTGTTAGCTTGATGCCAACAATCGGGTATTGAGATACTTCCTTGACAAGATCTTCAATCTGTAAAGTATCCTTCAAATAAAAAATCGTTATGCCATCACGCCAGTTGCTGCTCTTGTATGTCTTGGCTGGATGACGTCCCTCCATAGTAAAGTGCTGACTTGTATGAAAAACAAAAGGAGCTGGTATGGAATCCTGATTCCCCTGTTTACGCATTGAAGCATAGAAGTCGTTTGTGCACAACCCTCCACCTGTGACAAAGACTGAAGTCACTCCATAATGGACAAACCTCGGAAAATCCCTTTCAAAATTCCCGGTGTGAACATGGCAGTCAAATAATCCTGGAATGACAAACTTCCCCGTTCCGTCAATATGATTTCTCTGACTACCCGATAATGTAGTACCAATCGCAGCTATTTTGCCATCGTTGATTCCTATTGAAACTCCGGTCTGCAGAGATTTCCCCGTCCCATCAATTAGGTTGACATTGGATATCACCAAATCAAAGTGTTCTGACTTGTTGGAAGTACAGCTTACTATTAGAGAAATCGTTATTAGAATGATTAATTGTTTCATGCGTCTTCAATGACTACCAACCCAGATATAGCACTGTGGCCTCCGAGCTTAATTCATTCCGATAAAAGTAGCTTATCTGTCGTGCCTGACCAAGTACAGAAGATTATTGGCGGCACTTCAACCTCAATAGGAAAGGTGCCAAACTCGCCAGGCTTATCTGGGTCGTTTGGAGACAACTCCAACAAGGGCGGAGTATTTTAGCACGCTCTTGGCAGATGCTAAGTAATGCCATTCGGCATCATTGTTTGTTACCACATGTTATTCAGCCACTTCGTAGTTAAACGTTGTGGTATGATACCTCAGGATTCCATCAATGCCCTTAGTTATTCCGATGATTTCAGTTCCAAATTCGAATTGCCCAGTTTTTCCAGGTTTAAGGGCGATGAACATGGTGTCGTTTCTAACCACAAACTCCTTTTTGCAATTATCAACCTTGAAGTTAGATGTATCGATTAATGATTCATTAGAAATATTGCAGTCAAATATTCCGTTAACCAGTTTAAAGTCTGGGTTGGACGTTACAATACGAAAAATTGCTTCTTCCTTTACTTTAATTGAATCAGGCTTGATTACCACGAGACTTATGGGCTCAATGGGTTCGCCTTTAATGTTGAGTTCGTTCAAGTTCAGAAATTGTTTACCATCTCGGTATTCAGCTACAGGTTCAGGCTTGGAGCACCCCGCTAAAACAATAATTGAGAGAGTAATAAGTTCAAGTTTAGAAATCATAGGATCAGAGCGGGTATAGGTGGTAACGCCCGTGTATGGCCCTGTGTGCTCACCACTGGCCAACACTAAAGTAGCGATTCTGGCTCCAACTCACAATGGTTCAGATACAGCACGTTCCTCTAACATTTTTCCGATAATAGATAAGGAAAGTAGAAAGCACTGCCATTTCTCAGCGGCAGATATCACGGTCGAGTTGCACTGAAACCAGCCAGAAAGCACTCTCGATAGTTATCGGGAGACATATGCCCGATCAGCGTCTGTTATGCTTCTTTTCCGTGCAGCCAGTTCCGGTATTCGTTCCAATCCTCTTCGTTAGCCTGTTGTTCCTGTTCGTCAGATAATTCGCCAAATCCAGCTTCCAAAACCCTCGGATATTCCGCTTCTGCAACAATATCCCGAAAATCCGTGTTGGCACGTTGAATAAGTTGTTCCAAACGTTCCTGACTTCTGTTCGCCAGTTTCAGAATTGCTGCACTTATACGTCTCCTTCCAGATTCACTATCGCTTTTAACTTGTTTAAGTTGTTCTGAAACCTCAATAGATCGTTCACCGAATTCTCTGTTAACAAGCAGTTCGAGCAGTTCAGAAGAAATCTTGGTAGGTTCATTATTCATCAAAATCCTGCGTATTTAGAAAGTTTAGCAATATCTAAAATTAGTTTTTCAAATGATTCTTGACTCCAAAACCTAGGATGAATATACCCATGTGCCACGCTGTGCCTTTTGTCTCCTTCATCGGTAATTTTAGAAGGATAATAATATTCCTTCAGCTCTTCTAAGATAATCGCGTATTCTGGATTTTTTTCCTTGCTTTCGCTTATTGCGAGACTAATCAAACTCATTCCAACTTTCTTTTTCTTTAAGACTAGTTGGTCTTCATTTTGAAATTGAAGTGGATATTCGCTAGTTGTTGAACGTATTAGTTCTTCTAAGTAAGAGTATGCAAATGGAGATAAGACTGAATAGGAATTGGGGAATGTTTTATATATGTCGATTACGACTCCCCAATCTGGAGCCCAGTTCCAGTAGTGCGAGTATTTAATAATTTCCTCAAAAGCCTCTTCTATCTTCATGAGTTTTGTTTCCGTGGGTGATGAAGTATAACATCCGGATAACAGCCACCAATGGCTGTTACCTGCTTGTATCAAATCTAGTGGTTTTTGAATCCTGAACAAACCATTAACGGCCATAAAGGAGTACTTCGTTCTTTCCTTTTTTTAATTTGAAATAGTATCACGTTATGAGCCGTTCTCAGTCGATTTTTTTTGGCATATCCCACGCTGCTCCAAGGCAGCTAAACTTTAGAAATTAAACCCTACGTATATATTGGGCTCAAAAAGAAAGTAGTTTCTCCATTTATCGTCCAGCTCCTTAAATCCAGCAGGAGCGTTGCTGTCAAACATCCAGTGCTGACAATGAACCTGAGGTTCTATGAAAAAACGTTTTTTCTTACCAATCGAGACATGGTAGCCCAGGTGATACGAATTATAAAGTTTGAAATCGTTACCAATTTTATCACCGCTTTCATCCAGATACGTTTGAAACTGTGGTAAAACTTCAACAGTTGCGAATAGCCCCTTCCATAGCATGCGTTGGTACGTTACGCCTATTCCTGTTTCTCGCACATGTCCTGGATAGAATTCACTTTCTGTCTCTAACTTATCCAATAGACCATCCCACCACTGGATCCCCATCGGTTGAAACAATCGCCAGGTGGCAAGTTTCAATCCTATGATATTCTTATTGTCCAGATTACGCTTTACATGGAGCTCTATCATTTGAGTACTTGTGTGAGCGTCCCAGTCTCCAAAGTTCGGCCCAATGCGATCTGTAATGATAAAATAAGGTAAACTTACCCTCCACTTGTGGGCTACTTCAGTTTCTACACTCTCCGGTGAGCTGGTTTGAGCAAAAGCACTAAGCGTGCAAGCAAATAGAAGAATTGTAAATAGATTTTTCATGGTCTTAAATTTTTGATGTTTACGTGATTAATTAATTTTCACAAAGGTCAGGAAGGACTGAAAGTGAGGTTTATGAGCTATGGAGCCAAATGCATAAAATTTGCGGAAGGCATAAAAACTATGGAGCCGAGCTATAAATTATGAAGCAAACAGCGGAATTCTTTGCCGTATTATCGCAAGTATGATTTATAGTGTTTGACTTATTTCAAGCGGTCACAATGACCACATTGCCCTTCTTCCGACCTGAGTCTATGTATTGGTGAGCTTCGGCTACTTTTTCTAATGGAAACTGGCGATCAATGACTGTCTTTAGCTTTCCCTCTTTGTAGATATCCAGCACTTCTGAAAGCAGGTAGCGGAGCTTTTCTTCTTTGTTGGCACCTGTGGCTTCAAACTTTGCTTTCTTCTGACCAAAAAGTGATGTTTTAATCATTTGGAGTAGCAAAGAAAATTTCAAAACAGGGGATAAGTAGATACCCTTTTCTGAGAGGATATTTTTGCACGCTGAAAAGGAACTTTTCCCAATCGTGTCGTACACATAATCGTATTTTCTGTCACTCTTGGTGAAATCTTTCTGTAAATAGTCAATCACCTCATCAGCACCCAGGGACCGCACCAATCCAACATTTCTACCACTACACACCGCTGTGACGTGTGCTCCCATATACCTGGCGATTTGAATGGCGGAAGTCCCCAGTGCACCTGAGGCCCCATTGATCAATACTTTCTGTCCGGGCTTCACTTTGGCAATTTCTTTCAGGAAATTATAGGAGGTCAAATGACCATCGCAGAAGTTAGCGGCCTCAGAAAAATCCAGATTTTCCGGCATAGGCAGAATGACACCATTCTGCGATATGGTCAGGTATTCTGCATTGGAGCTGAATCCAAAAGTAGTTTCTCCAAATACTCGATCGCCCATTTTAAATGCAGTGACTCCTTGGCCAACTTGCTCAACGACTCCAGCAAAACCGGTTCCGGGAATGGCCTTTTTGGGTTTGGTTATCCCTACAAACAGTCTGGCTATATAGGGTTTTCCGGTGCGCATCATGGCATCAGCTGTGGTAGCAGCGGCAGTCATTACCCTCACCAATACCTCATCCGGCTTTGGCATTGGCTTTTGTACTACTTGTAATCGCAGCACATCAGGCAATCCATACCCTGTGGCTACTGTTGCTTTCATTGTTTGTGTCATGGTTTAAATCTTTAATTCATGACAAAGAAAGGAAGAGGTGAAAGGGTAAATGTTCGGTATATTAAGAAGAGGTTCGGAATTATAATTCGGAACTAAAAACCTGATTATGCCTGACTTTTCTGGAATTCTTTAGGTGTCATACCTACTTCTTTTTTGAATGCTGTATTGAAAACGGTCTTAGAGTTAAAGCCACTCTCGTAGGCCAACCCGATCAACGAAATATGTGAATTGTCTGGATCAAGGACGAGTTGTTTGAAGTGTTCGATACGCTTATGATTAATAAACTCGTTAAAGTTTTTGCCAATAGATTCATTCAATAACCATGAGAGCTGATTAGGATGAATCTCTACTTGCTCAGCTAGCGTACGCAGGGTAATGGAAGGGTTGAGGTACGGTCGCTCAGATTCCACATAGGTTTGTATTTTCTCCACCTGTTCTTTTGTGATGGTGTGATCTGACTGTCTGGCTTTTTTGACCTTTGTTTTTTCTCCGATTTTAGGATAAACCCTGGCGTGAAATTCTAAATATCTTGACTCTGAATGAATCGACACTCCCAACGGATCACTAAAGGCAAGAAGGAGGATAGAAGAGGTGCTTTCAAAAAGTTTCTCCAACACACTAAACGCTTCGTCATATCGACCCAGATTGGCATAGGTAAGGAACAGATAGGCGTGAGCATGGTGGGCTTCTGGCTCCTGAGCATGCTTTTCCAGCTTTTCCAAATGAGTAGTGCTTTTTCCATCCTTTGCATCGATCAGGGCAAAGAGGCCTAGTCTTTCATCTGGGGTAAGGGCCTGCTCTGGGATTTTATCGATCGTCTGGCAAGCTAATTCCAGTTGACGCTCCTGAATAAGGATATAGATATTGACGAGAATGGCTGGAAGGTTTTTGTCATTGGCTTCCAGTAGTTCGTTTAGAATCTCTTTGGCTTTGTCATTTTCGCCCACCCGATAGTAGTAATTAGCTTCATAGAATTTGGTCTCCGGATTCAGTGGGTCTATTGATTTGGCGTAATGAATATGCTCCCAGGCCTTTTTAAAGTCACCCTTAATAGAATGAAGGAATGAAACAAACTGATGGGCTTCTGAGTAGGTAGGCTTGGCCGCCAGAGACCTCATGCCATATTGCATAGCTCTGGCAAAATCTGCCTCAGTGAAGAAGTACTGCATGCCCAGCATGTAATTGAGTCCAGCATGGTCAGGGTCGAGATTTTTCGCCGAGGCGATAGCTGCTATGCTTTTTTGCCATGCTTCTTCACGTGGGGCAAAACCCGCAACGGCCATAAAGCTATAGCTGTCGGCTATCCCGAGGTAACCCTCTACGAGTTCTTCATCCAGTGCTATGGATTTTTCAAAGTGCTCAATGGCCAGGTGAGTATCCTCAGGGTTCCACTTGTAGAAATGATGGCGCCCTTTTAATAGATGCTCATACGATGAAACACTCTTTGTAGGGCTGTTCACTAGCTGGCTGGAGATGTTCAAATGACCATATTGCTCTCGAATTTTATCAGCAATAAGCAAGCTGATTTCATCTTGAGTTTCAAAAAGGTTTTCCAGCTTTCGGTCCCAGGTCTCTGACCAGAAATGTGTATCCTCTTCTACATCTATTAGCTTGGCACGAACTCTAATTTTACCATCATGAATCTGTGCACTACCCTCCAAAAGGATAGCTACGCCTAGCTTCGTAGCAATTTCGTCAAGAGAAGCTTTGTGGTTTTTGAAAAAGAAACTGGATGTGCGAGAGATCACTTTCAAGCCATCGATTTTGGCCAGTGCATTGATGATCTCCTCCGAGATGCCATCGCAGATGAATTCATTGCTACCATCTACACTTAGGTCACGAAAAGGGAGGACTGCTATGGATTTTTGATCGTTCAATTTCAATTGAGTCGTTGCTAATTGGCTCTAGCGCCCGTGTATGGCGCCGAGTCTCGCCACTGGCTAATAGCACTAAAATAGGGAAATCTGTCGCACCCGGCAAGGGGCGCCCGGCAAGGGGGTGCTTCCAAAGTTTGTAGAAAGCAGTGTGTTCAGAAGGGGGAAAATCCTGCAAGCTGAAGTCTCCAAACTGCACAGAACTTTCTCCGGGGGTAGACTCACGGTCAAGTCCAGAGGAAGTTTGCAAGACTAATTAAGGCCATGCCCCATCATCGTCTGTTATAGGCCTATTTCTTAGTTCAGGGGTTCCCCAGTTTCCTTATTAAAGGACAAGATTTTTGATCCAGCCTTAAAGTTGACAGATGTTCCTTCGGTCTCAATTTTTTTGACTAATATGATCTTGTACTGTTCGTATACGTTGGGTATTGACCAAATTTCTTGACCGTTCGACAAATCAATTCGTCCAATGAAACCAAGGTGACCAACATAGGCGGAATTACCTTCTATTAAGGATTCTGAAAGGTTAAGTCCTCCAGATTTATGTGTCCACTTGATATCGAGGTTCTCAAGGTCAATAGAGTTAGTTTGAATATATCCTTCAACCCCGTTCGTGCATTCAATGAAAGTATAGAGGTTCGTAGAAGCGGTGAAGTAGAAGAGTCGTTTTATCTCAAAGTATTCATCGAAATCAATCTTTCCAATTTTTTCTACATCGTTTATGGTAATCGTAAATTGACCATCATGATTGAAGAAAAATGCAGAGTCACCCACTTGAAATTTGAATTTGTTGTTGAATTCAGTGTCTTCCATTGGTTTTACTCTTGTTGTACGAGTTGCCTGTCCGAAGACGTTCGAAAAAGTCAGGATTAGAAAAAATGCTATGAAGGGAAATGATTTCATGGTTCAGAACCTACAATGGCCTATATCGACTAGCTATGATGAGTAGGGATTAGTCCCGATAGCTATCGGGAGCACTAATCTCTTCGCGGCTCGGCCTTAATTTTCCAAGTACCACCAAAGTTTCGTGTCCGATAAAACCCCCATTCATTCATCAGCGTTTGTTAGAGCCTTTTAGTTTTTCAGTTTCTTGATTGCATTTTTTATAACAGAAACTTCATTTTTTTCCTCGTTAATTCTTTTAATGACAAATTTCAAAATGGCATCCAAGCTTGTTGCTCTTTCTAGACATTCATTATCATTCATTTTGTGAATTCCAACTGACAGTTCACCGTATAATAGCTTAAAGGGGTTATCACCAAGAGTTTTTAGTGATTCAGGTAAGTATTTGAAGGTTTCATCGATGAGGCTTGCCATATCATGTTTTTTGTTATGAGAATCAAGCAGTTCCTCGATTCTGTCTGAATGTTCGAAATCAAGCTCTGATAAATCTTTAAGGAGCCTCAAAATCTCATTTTCAACAACACGTCTTAAGTAAGCATAAGCACCAATTCCGAAACTGTGAGATAAGTTCATCAAAGCTTTCTTATAATTCTCGAGATCTTCCTTGTTCAAATAATCAATGAATTCTTTATCAGGTTTAATTTCGTTCGGTGGATTTTGACCTAGTTTCCTTAAGGTGAAAGCTCGTTCATTGTCATAAATTGATTTGTCTGTACTCACTTCGATAAGTACATCAAAGAAATGTGATTTACAGGATTGACATTGTCCCTTGTAGTGTTGAACAAAATATAACTGCTCTGTCTTACGATTTAAAAGTTCTCTTGGGGGTTCACCGCCTGATAGGCCCCCAAAATATTTTTTGGTTGCATCTGGATAAAGTTCAAGCTTGTGAGTTTGTTCGGAGTTTTCGTTGTGACAATAGAACTTGACTCCAAACTCATGAAAATCCCAAGGGCTGTAAATATAAGTATCTGTTTTAAGTTTTTTATATAATGGAGCGTTGCTCAAAAATTGGGAAATATCATGATCAAATTCCATAGAAATAGTTAGTGGTGATAATACTGACTAACGTCAAATTAAGTGTTGATTATCAGATAGTTGCAAAGGTGTTTTTTTGAGTGTATTTTCATCATGTTGATGCAGTTCAATTTGACGTTAGCTTCTGAAATCAATTTGGAAAAGATGAAATTGTTATCTTTCTGGCTTGCAATTTCAGCTCCAAATCTCCCCAATTGGCTCTAACATCGGTTAACAACCACCAATAGCTGTTACCCTTTGTATCAAATCTAGTGGTTTTTGAATTCCAAACAAACCATTAACGGCCATCAGGCCCCGTGTGATTTAGGCATTGTTTTTCCAATTTATTTTAGTCTCAGCTGATCAAGCCCATGGATATGTGGATTATTACTTTTCATACTTTGATTAATCCGTAAGGATATCCGATAGCTCTAATTCAACTAGCTGGCCAATTGAGGCTAGCTTTTGAATATCCAGATCTGACTTATTGCCATATATGGTGATCACAAAGGGTTGATCCTTAAATTGTGAATTGTAGAATTTGGCCAGGTCAGTCATTTTAAGGTCTTTGTAAACATGAAAGGCATGTTCATTGGGGTCATTGGTATATCCCATATTTTGATACGCTAAAATCTTAGCTCCCAGTTGTCTGGGTGCAGGATAATTGGTCACTATTTCTTCCATTTTTATTGACCTCAATGTTTCGATCCTCCCGTCTCGATGTGGAAACTCTTTCAGAAGGTCAATCATCACCTCAATTGTTTCATCGGTTTTATCGGATTGACACCCAAAACCAGCAACCAGATACCCTTGCTCATCTGCACCATTGGGCCTGATGTACCTGCCAAAAATGCTGTACGCCAGGGATCGGTACTCTCTTATTTCCTGATAAATCACTCCTGTGAGCGACTCACCAAAGTAGGTGTTGAATGCCTCTATGTATGGATATTGGTTGCGGTCAATGCTGTCTCCCTTCAAATAGAAGTATACCTGACTCTGTCTGATTTTTGAGTCGTTGATAAGGAAAATCTTGTTTTGAGAGATTTCTCGTATGCTTGATTTTTTGGAAGTGGCGGGTGGTTGGCCTGGTGTTATTTGAAGTTCTTTCTGAAGCAACGTCCTAAGTTCATCTTTTGATTTGGATCCGAAATAGTTGATTCGAATGGTATTTTGCAAAAGCTCACTGATCCTTTGTTCATAGACTTCTGGTTCGGTTAGTCTAATGGTCTCGATAGGCGTTCTCCTCCGAAACCTGGTCTGATCATCAAACACAGCGTATCGAATGAGGGCATAGCCCAACACAAAGGGACTAGACTTTTCTTCTTCCCGTTTGATTTTTTCTGAGGTATAAACTGATTCAATCGAACCGGATGTGACTTTTGGTTCAACCAGCAGTTCATTTACCAGCTTTAAGCAGGCTTGAAGATTAGCTTCCAATCCATCCAGGGTGATGATCACCTCATCGCGCTCCAGTGAAGCCATGAAACTGCAACCTAACGACTCAAAGGCAGACTTCAGTTCCTCTCTTGAGCGCTGTTTGGTGGCTATTCTGGACAACAGATCTATTGTTTGTTGAAGTGCCGGATTTGTTTGCCACCCTGTTTGCAGCCGTATCTCAAGAGAGAACAAGTCATTTATCGCGTTTCTAATGGCAATCCCCTTATTGGAGCCAATGGAAAAGGTATCAGCTAAATTGAAATCAATGGTAAGCGGTTCACTGATTTCTTTTGAAAGCTTGTCCAGAAGGTTTCTGCCATAATCTGAAGAGGTGGCCTGTAGGGTAGGGATAGGCTTTAGTGAAGGTTTGGTCAGATTGTCCTTTTTAGGTTGTCCCTTTTTTGAGATTAAAAGCCCGTAATTTTTTGAGAAATACTGATCGATGGTTGCCAACACATTGTCCGCAGTGATGTTTTCTATTTCGTTGGGGTACTTTAATGCCTCTTCCCAGGAGAGGTTGAGAAAATCACAGGTTGCGATCAGTAGTGCTCTCGCTTCAAGGTCTTCCAGCTCCAGCCAAAAGTCCTTGATCAGGTTTTGTTTTGCTCCATTTAAGCGCGCATTCAGGTAATCAAGGTCTTTAAGTTTTGTGATCTCATCCAGTATCAGTGATTTAGTTTCATCCAAAGATGACTTAGGGTCGGGGACAGCATGGATATTGAGAGATGACGATAAGGCATGCTCATCAATTTCTATGTTTAGCTGCTGGACCTTATTATCGACTTCCAGTTGATCTAAGATGCCTGTTTTTTGTTCGTTACTCAATAAATAAATCACGACATCCAGGGCTGGACGATCTTTGTGATGGATTCGTTTGATGGGAAACAATACACTGACCATTGGAAAAGGGGTGACACTAATTTCTTTCCTTCTTTCCCCACTCATGGGTTGGTAGTCCGGGAATTCAATGGGTTCGTAATCTGCTGATGGAAGCTTGGAAAAAGATGATTCTATGGATTGCTTTGCTATAGCAGTATCAAAATTTCCTACGAGAAACAGGGCCATATTGTCAGCGACATAATGCCGGTTAAAAAACTCATGCATTTTGGTCAATGAAGGGTTTTTTAGATGTTCAGTTTTTCCGATGGTTGGCCAAAGGCCGTATGTGTAGTTCGGGTATAATATTTCCTGGGAGGTAGTGTAGAGTGCATTTTCATAATCATCGTCCCATCTGTTTTTTTCCTCATAAACAACCTCCAGTTCGGACTGAAATGTTCTAAAAACCGGGTTGATAAACCGTTCTGCATTGATGTCGATCCAATGCTGCATGTTGCGGGCCGGGAAATAGCTGTAGTAAAAAGTAACGTCATAATCAGCAAAAGCACCGACTTGTGTGGATCCTAAGCTTTTCATTAGGGCCGAGAACTCATTTGGCAGCCCATATTTGGCAGCTGCTATTGATTCGGCATTGATTTGATCTTGTATTTTTTTTCTTTTACCACCAGTCACCGTTTCCAGCTGTTCGTACATGTTGATGATTTTCTGATAGTGGACATTCTCACTTTCAAAATCAGTTGTACCAAGGTTTTGGGTTCCTTTGAACAGCATGTGTTCTAAGTAATGGGACATACCTGTAGCATCCGGAGATTCATGTATAGATCCAGCTCTGACTAAAACCCCACCGAATACATTGGATGCCGTGGTGTCTTGATTTAAGTACACTTTTAACCCATTCTTGAGCGTGAATTGCTCAACTTTCAGAGTGTTGTTGAACTGAGCATTGACCAGGAAAGAGAGAGAAATGAAGAGAAAAAACAATAGTGTTCTCATATATGATGTCCGTTGATGCAAGGCGTCACAACCACCAATAGCTGTTGCCTGCTTGTATCAAATCTAGTGGTTTTACACTGCTGAACAAACCATTATGGGGTATGAGGGTACTACTCGTTTGCTGCCTACTGAGTTCATCTTAGATTGATTTTTTGGGTTTGAGCCGGGGCTGTTGCATGGAGAAGCAGTGTATACCACCTCCACCGAGGTTAACGGCCCGCGCATCCAGCATGACGACCTTACGATCCGGAAAAAGGGACTCTAATACACCCTTGGCTTGTTCGTCTTTCCGCTTGATTTCATCGGTCATTCCCTCACGCCAATATTTTTGCCCGATCACTACGGTATTGGTGATCAGAAAATTCAAATAACTGGCCGCAGCCACCACCGCGATGGTGTCCCCCTCAGGAAAGATGCTACCATCCCGGTAATCCAGGGTTTTGATATAGTCGTACACGTAATCCCCGGGGGCCATTTCATCAAAGACTGTCGCAGGCAGTGGCATTCTCACGATGTTGAATGGATTCCCGTCCTGATCAGTTTCCTGTAGCAGAAGCTGATAATTTTCCTCCAGTCTCCTGTGGTTTTCCATGGCTATGGGGTCATCAAATTCCGAGCTGTCCACTTGCGCCAGCAGGATGGTAGAGTCATTGACAAACCGGGCAAATTCATCAATGTGCCCATTGGTGGTTACTACGGTATAGGCTTTGGTGCCGTCTGCGGTGTTCAAGGGCCCCAGAAACGTGTGATCATCTTCCTGCAGGCCTCTTTTTAACCAAATGACTTTCTCCACACCCAGCAAACGACTATACTCAGCTTCCATTTGTGATTTGGAGAGGTGAGGGTTTCGTCCCTGCTCCACGCTCTCCGTCACCATCAGGGTGCCGAGCCCATTCACCTCACGATTGCCCCCTTCACTGATCATGGAGCTGGAAATGACGGGTAGTTGCAAGAGATTGGCCACACGGGTGTCATACAGCTCTTCAGTTTGAGTGTCTGTATCGAGTGTATCGGTATACCCCCAGGCATTAAAATTGAAATCGGCAATGGCGTGCCTGCCATCACTTGTTTCCACGAAAGTGGGGCCCATGTCGCGGGTCCAGATCTCCACCGATGGGATTTCCTGTATGGTGAGGTTTTGACTTTCCTTAAACCTTGAATTCAGCACCTTCCGGGCTTCATCGCAAAGCGCTTTATCCCCACAGGTGACAATAACATTCAGGTCATCGATGAGCGCTTCTATCACCGCCAGAGTGACCTTTTCCACAGATTCATCATTCTTATGCTCTCTTGGTGGCCAGATCAGCCAGACTGCATCCACCGCTTCATATTCGGCAGGCTGTCGTGTCACTGTCCAGGAGTCGGGTTGATTGCTGTGGGTGGCACAAGACAGGAGTAGGAGGGCAGTAATAAATAGGGTTATTCTCATGTTTGTTGGCGTGTGATGCTCAAGTGTGTGTGTCCTTCAGCTAAAGGTGTTAAAAGTAGTGAACCGGTACCATACATGCAATCTCAGGGATGATATGGGATGTTTAGATGAATAATAACCGTACTTATCACATTTCTTCAGGGTTTCTTCAGATTCTTCTGTTAATTTAGAGCCATAAAACACTGTCTAAACCTGTTTCTTAACTTGTTTCTAGTGTTTTCCATAAGGGCCATCCCGAGGATCACCCTTATACACCCCACCCAAAATTTTAATGTATTCAGGTATGCTGGCGGATTGGCTGGCACAAAAAATGAAAAGGAATCCATGAAATACCTCATTTTCATTGCGGTCAATTGCATTATTTTCCCACTCCTCGCGCAGGAATTTTCCCTTAGTGGCAGCATTCAAAGCCACGAAGATCAGTCTACTTTTCCGGGTGCCACAGTGGTGGTCCAAAACCCCGGCGACTCCTCCATCATCAAGGGGAGCATCACCGACTATGAGGGCCATTTCAAGATCAGCGGCTTAAGCGCAGGTACGTACCTGATCAAAGCGGACTTTATTGGCTATCAGACGCTGTACCAAAAGATAGACCTGACCAGAAACCTGGACATGGGCACATTGGCACTGGTGGAGGATACCAAGGTGCTGGAGGCCGTTGAGGTGGTGGGCAAGCCCGTGGCAGCCATGCAGAAGGGTGATACCACGCAGTTTAGTGCCAGGGCCTACAAAACGGCCCCCGATGCTTCCAGTCAGGAACTGATAGAGAAACTACCCGGTATCAGCACCCAGGATGGAAAGCTCCAAGCCAATGGTGAGGACATCCAGGTGATTTTGGTGGATGGCAAGCCTTTTTTTGGTGGGGATGTGAATGCCGCTCTGCAAAACCTGCCCGCGGATGTGGTGGCCAGTATTCAGATTTTTGACAAAAAGAGTGACAAGGCGGCCCTCAGCGGTTTTGATGACGGTGCGCAGCAAAAGGCCATTAACATCATTACGAAGCCCAGCAGGCGGGTGGGGCGGTTTGGTAAATCCACCATTGGTGTGGGGACTGGAGGTACCTATCAGGGTGGGGCCAGTGTCAATTTTTTCAATAACGACCGGAGGATTACCGTTACCGGACTGAGCAACAACATCAACACGACCAACTACTCTGCAGACCCGGGCAGTATGGGGGATAACATCAATGCCAATGGGCTGATCAAAACCAATAACCTAGGCATTAACTTTAGTGATCACCTGGGTTCAAAATTGGAATTGAATGGAAACTATCAATTTTCGAGAGAGGAGAATGAACAAACTGAGCGCAAGCTGAGAGATTATGCCCTGGCCTCAGATTCCGGCCAGATTTACTCCGAAGATCGCTATTCCAACCGCCTGAATGTTGCACACAGGCTGGGTCTGAAGCTGGAGTACAAAATCAATGAGAATAATGTGTTGCTGATGCGTCCGCATCTTTCTTTCAGAAATGAGGAAAGTATCAATGATTTTCTAGGCCAAACCACCTCCGGTTCCAGTCCGGTGAATGCTACGGATAATACTGCCACGGCCAGCTATCAGGACTATGATTATGACAATAACCTCTACTATAGCCGGAAATTTGGCAAAAAGGGGCGCAGCTTCACCTCGCGACTACACACGGGGTGGCATACCAACGAGGACCGATCCAGGCGCTATGCCGAAAACCAGTTTTTCAACGAAAGCGATAGCCTGGGGATACTTGATCAGCGAACCACCCGCTCCCGAACAGGCATTTCGTGGGAGGTGCAGGCCTCTTACACCGAGCCACTTGGCGAGCACAGCATGATGGAACTGGAGTATGAAATCGGGGATCGCATTGATGACTCGGATAAGCTCACCTATGATGCCAACGAATCGGGTGAGTACAATGCGCTGGATACTGCGCTGAGCAATACCTTCAAGAGTGAATACCTCCGCCAGAAGTTTGAGCTGGGGTATCAGTGGCAAAATGAGGGGCTGAAACTGCAGCTAGAAACAGAGTTTCAGCGATCCGATATGTCCAACGATCAGGTATTTCCCACTCAGACGGACCTGAATAAGGGATTTAGCAGTCTGCTGCCATCGGCACGGCTGGACTACCGACTCTCCGAAGACAAGCGCATAGAGCTGAGTTATCGTACTTCCACCAGACAGCCTTCTATTGGGGATCTTCAGGATGTGATTGACAATTCCAATGCCCTGCAGCTCAGTGCAGGAAATCCCGACCTGAACCAGACTTACAACCATAAGGCAAGGGCCCGGTTTTGGTCGAGCGACCCTGAAAATGGCAAGTCGCTATACGCCTCGGTGGAGTCTTCCTTTTCGCAAAACCTCATCACCAACTCTACCTTCATAGCCGAAGAGCCACTGGAGGTGGCCGAGGGTGTGATTCTGGAGCAGGGGTCACAGTTCACACGACCAGCCAATGTGGATGGTTATTACCAGTTTAGGTCTTATATGAGCTATGGAAATCCTCTGGAGGTGATCAAGTCCAATATCCGATTCAATGGGGGAGTGAACTTTACCAGAAAGCCCGGGTTGGTCAACGACGTGTTGAATTTTTCGGATGCCCACAACTACCGCCTGGGGGTGTCGCTCAATACCAACATCAGCGAGACCTTTGATGTCAACATCTCCACCCGGTCCAGTTACAACGTGGCTAAAAATTCATTGCGGCCTTCGCTCAACAACAACTACTACAATCAAACGACCCGGTTAAAATACCGGTGGGTCTTCTTGGGCGGGTTTGTTTATCGGGCAGACCTTCGTCATCAGCTGAATACCGGCCTCTCGGAGGGTTATGACAACAGCTCCATGCTGCTCAATATGAGTGCGGGGCGTAAGTTTTTAAAGAATGATCTGGCTGAGATCAGTGTGAATGTCTACGACCTCCTGCAGCAGAACAACAACGCCCGTAGAAACATCACTGAGCTTTACATCGAGGATCAGCAGTCCACAGTGCTGGAGCGCTACTTCATGCTCACGTTTACCTACAACATCCGCCACTTCAGTGCGGGTACCACCCGTGAGGATTTTGAGGATATATAGGATACTTATCGGAAGCTGAGGTTTGGCAGAAATCGTAGTGAGTGAGCTTGATTTTTGGAATTACTTATTTTCAACTTCAGGAGGTAGCTTGATGGGGGAGTAGTTTGGGCATTGTTAAGATATGAATGGATAGAAATACTGTGTGAGATGTTGAACTGGTCGGCTAATCGATTACCCATCTTTTCTCATTATTTCCATCAGTGTTGTTGAATCATAGTTTTCAAAAACTTTTCCTTTTATCCATTTATCATAATCAGACAGTGAACGTAGGGTTTGCCCATTTTCTTGAATAAAAACAGGCTCCGCGATTATCAAATTTCTAAGTATTCTAAATAAAGTAGTTTCTGCTGCCTTGACTGTTGTTGATGCGTTATGATGAATTAAGTTTTCAATCTGCTCAATGTCATGTTTGCTAACTATATATACCGATTTAGTTATGCTTCTTATCAAATTGTCAGTATTCAGGGCGCTCAAATATTTCTTACCCCTTTTCCAATTTTTGAAGTCTTCTATTGTCTTTAATTCTGTGTTTTCGCCCTCAATGGTTACGGTATCCCCTTCAATCAGTACCTTGAGTATATCTGCTATCATAGATTCGGCATGCCCCAACGTTGAAGAAGAATTATAAGAAATAGCATCTTCAACTTCCTTGATGTATTTCAGTTGAATTTTTAGATTCATCGGTTTACTCAGTTTTTCAAATCCATTAGATCGAATACTCGCCTGTTGCGGGCCTAAGTGTATGTATTTAGTTGGTTTTAAATGGCAGGGGGAAGTAAGTAAATACCATTGACGCCTTTCAGTTTTGCACGTCAAGCTACCACTTCTTTACCTTATTTGCAATAGAACATATGAGACGTAATGGATTGGTGGATTTGCTCATTGGCTAGCTCATTTGTTTGTGCCAACCCTGGAAGGGACAAGAGATTCCGGTATTTGTCCATCGCTGCGCTTGTCCACCGGATGACGGAGCGGGAAAGGAACGTCATTCCCGCGCAGAGAGGAATCACATTGCGGTTCTGTTTTTTGATCGAAAAGCATCTCTCATGAACCTGTCTGATGGTTCGACGGAGTTCACCATGACAGGTTCAGGCTCGTCATCAGGCTTGAGATGGCGATTCCATGTTTTTACTGACAACTTCTGACAGAGATGCAAAGATTCCGGTATTTGTTCACCGCTACGCTTTGCCCAAAACCGGAATGACGGAGCGGGAAAAGAACGTCATTCCGGTTTCTGAGGCACGAAGAATACCGGAATCTTCGTGCTGATGGTTTAATGGGCTCGTCATGATAAGTCCCATCGAGCTCACTATGAGGGCTAGAGGATCTACTCAGAGTTATGCCATGCTTTGTCACACTGAGCTCCGTCGAAGGGTGAGACAAAGCAGTGAGATTCCCTATAGCCAATAATGGTTTGATCAGGATGTAAAATCTGTGAGTCTTGGTTTTGAGCATACTTAACATTGTGGTTGTCAGGTGCTTGTTTCTATCATCTTTAAAACCCTCTTCCCTCTAATATTCGAGCGAATGATTGGTGTCATTTTAAGTATGTAGTTGCATCATATATACGGTTTGTGTTATATTTAAATATCGTGCGTGTAGATATTTATCATGCTGAGGATCAAATCATTGGTGAGCAAGGTGTATGCATTTATGGGTTGTTCATCATCCATAGAGCAGGATCAAAGAAACTATTTATAAATGGTTAAGGCCTGATGCACCTTATTTGACCATTGAAATAATCAGAAAAGCCAATGGAGGAATTAATTTTTACGGCTGGGGAGCTGAGAGCGGCCTTCCTGGCAGCAGTTGGGACACTAGTAGTCACTTTGTTGGTAAATAGATTGCAGAATAAGAGCCAAAGGAGTATCAACAAGCAATTTTTCACCTATTTCCATAAAGTAGGTTCTTCGGGTAGTCAGAAGTCAACATTTTATTGCTACTACATTAATCCCATAAAGAAGAAGTTTGTTCAGGCACCATTGATATTGACCCATTTAGCAGTGAAGGAAAGTCATTTTGATGCTTTTTATAAGGCAGAGTACTACTCGCTTGATTCGGATGGAAACACAAAGAATTATCAGGGAAAAGGCACAATGAAAGGCAATATCATGGAGTTGTCTTTGTACGACAAGGCCAAGGGTGAAGTCCTTTTTATTTTGGCCTATTTGGCCAATAACAGGGATAGTGTCCTTTTCAATGCTTTGCATCTGTGTACAGATTCGCGCAATGATACAGTGTGTTCAAATCGGCTTTTGCACAAAGTGAAGACAAATGTTCAGGAAGTGAGGCCGGAGGGTAGAGTGATTACCAAAAAGGAGATCCATGAGACTGAGGGTATGGAGGCTGTCTATAATTACCTTCTGTATGACATGAAAAGAATTAAACTCACCCAGTTTGCCGACAGGCATTTTGAGGGTTTGAAGCACTATAATGACAAATTGATGCGGAGATTAGAAATTGCTAATCTTCAGAAATTAATTGGTACCTGGGTTTCATTTTCGAGGGTATATGCAGATGGAGATCTAAGTTCTTTCAGGTGGACAGTCACCCAAAATGAAAATAAATTCGAAGTGCTACGTGAAGGTGGAGAGGGCCTTTATAAAGGAACCGTAAAAGTCGGGCACGATTATGTTTCTTTTGTTTTAACTCAAAATGGGATTATAGGAGAAGACTTCATCGATTTGGTGTCTACAGGTAAAAGAAAGCACTTAATGGCATTGATGGATCATAAGACTATTATCAAAGGGCTTACCACCACTATTGTCCGTGAAAATTCCGACGTGCATCCTGTAGCCACCAGGGAAATAATGATAAAGTTGTCTGACGAGCCAATAAAACTAAAAACGGGTGATCAAAGAGGGAGGCCCACCTTGGAGGATATGAGGGAATTGTTTGCTTCAAGCCAGCTTCAAGCTTTGGAAGTGGAGAGGCTCATCCAGATTATTCGTGAATTCATAGAGAATGGCAATGAGAGGATCTACGCAAATTTGAATATAAACAAGTCGATGGTTGAGGCAAATGAGAGATTTTTTGGAAGGTATTATGTTTATTACATCGATAGTATTACAGATACATTTCATCGATTTTATCTCAATGTAGACAAAAACAGAGATGTAGAAGGTATCCTATTGGTGGAGGATAAATCTAAGGGATTCAGAGAAGATATCTATGCAGGTAAGGTGTCATATGAAAATAATCAATTTGTAATTATTCAGGCATCTTCATCATTAAGACCCGTGGCCATTACCTTCAAAAGAATGTCTGAATCTGGAGGTTATTTGACAACCTACAATAAAGATGCGGCTCCAGTAGTGAGTAAAGTTATTTTGAAGAGAATACATGAGGATCAAATCAACCTAAAGGATTGGGCTCGCAATGACCAAAAGGAGATTGAAGATAAATTGAGAGAGGGTTCTTATTTGGTTTTCAATTCTTAATTATCGACCCTTTAAACAACCGATAAAATGATTGAACTGGCCAGGTACATCGTGATCCTTTTTGCTGCTTTTCTGATTTACGTCGGTTTTCTGATGTTGCTGAACCCCCTCAAGGCTCGGGAGTACCTCAGAAAAGCCGGAAGCACCAATTTTATCAACTACTTCGAAATCACCATTCGGATGATCCCGGCGGCTGGGCTCATTATATCCGCTGAGTTGTCAAAGTTTCCTGAAGTGTTTACCCTGCTGGGTTGGTTTATGATCGCCACTTCTTTCATCCTATATTTCGTCCCCAGGAGGCTCCATCATCATTACGCCCTTTGGTGTGCAGACATTCTCAAGCCCGCGTACATTCGACTGACTGCTCCATTCTCCATGCTATTTGGGTGCGCGATTATCTACGCCTACCTGTAAAAGTTATTGAGCGGACAATGAGGCTGTGACTGTTCATTAGCCATCACCTCACAATAGCGATCATAGAGAGTGGGAATTGGTGTATAATTGCTATCTCCCGCTTCGGCTGGCATCACCACTAGTCCTATCAACTATGAGCAGAACCTTTTTTATTATCATGATAATCCTTTCTAATGGTTGCTCTCAAGCCAACAGGCAGGTCGGTCATGCTGAGACAGACCAGGAGGAAAATTCAGCGAGAGCATATTTTGCTAAAATGGAGGCCGATGCTTTAAGGGAGCCTTATCGAGGAGTTTTCTCAGGGAATGACAGCCTCGAGGGCCTGTTTCCAATCAAAGCAACAAATGTTTCCACAGCGCCTGTTGTAGAGGCAGCCGTTCGTTTTTTAGAAGTGCTAAATGCTGATCAACTCAGCAAGACAGTATTTGCTGTTACCGATCAGGAATGGCGAAAATGGAGTAATGTGGATAATGGGATCTATGACCGCCAGGGAGTGAGTCTGAAGGAGATGACGGTTGCGCAGAAGAAAATAGCGTTTGAGTTGATGCAAGCGTCTTTGAGTGCCAAAGGGCTGGCACTCAGCAAAGACATCATGAAGACTGACCAGACGCTCAAAGAACTAAACAACGGTTCCGATGCTTTCGATGAAGAACTTTATTTCTTCACGGTGATGGGCACACCTTCTTCCACTGAGCCTTGGGGATGGCAGTTAGATGGACATCACTTGGTGATCAATTATTTTGTCCTGGGTGACCAGGTAGTGATGTCTCCGGTTTTTATGGGAGCCGAGCCTGTCATCACCACGTCCGGGAAATATGAGGGTAACACTCTTTTTCAGGATGAGCAAAATCTTGGATTGGCATTGATGAGATCGCTCTCTGATGAGCAACAGTCGGCGGCAACCATCACCAGGACAAAAATTAAAAACAGTAATAAAGCCGGTGCTAATAAGGATAATTTACATCTCGATTACCAGGGAATTCGAGCTACTGAATTATCCGAAAACCAAAGAGCCGAATTGCTGGGGTTGATTAATCAATACATCAGTAACGTCCGAGAAGGGCATAGGCAGGTGAAAATGGACGAAGTAATCTTGCATATTGATAACACATGGTTTTCGTGGGTTGGCGAAACGACAGAAGACGCGGTATTTTACTACCGGATCCATAGTCCTGTGGTATTGATAGAGTTCGATCATCAAAGAGTAGTAGGGGTACCAAATGCCGACGATGGTAGACCATCTAAAAATCACATTCATACGGTAGTCAGAACCCCCAATGGCAATGATTATGGCAAAGACCTGTTGAAACAACATTTGGAAAGCCACCACCATTAGTAAAAAGAGGGGCATGGGAGCGAAAGCCAGTGCTCCGCAAGCCATCTGAGTCCTTACCCAGGAGGGGAGTTGTGTATCCCGACCAGTGTGGTTTTTTTTTAAGGCGATCACAAAGCGTGGATGACCACCTTCCAGTGTTTACTTGTTTTCTTCGAACCAGCTGACGATAGCAGGCATGTTTCGCTCAAAGCCTCCGGGAATGAAAAAATTGAGCAGTCCTGCTTTCTTTTCCGTCTGGTTTTTGAAATCGTGAAGGGTCTTTGCGGGAATTCTTAAAAATGCACCTTTCTTGGCTTGCACCCATTCCTGCCCGATCAATACGGAGACCGTTCCCTCCAGAACATAAAACACCTCATCATTTTCTTCATGCAGGTGGGCACCCGGCCCGTCAGTGTTTGGCTCCAGCCACCACTCCGAAATGCTGTATTTTTCATCGGTTTCGTTCTCGTCGGCTTTGAACACGGCGGTCATACGCCCGCAGTTATAGGTTCTGCCTTCACCGGCATGGAGAACGAGTGGTTCGGTAGCGTTGTGCTTATGGTTCATTGGTTGAGGTTAGGTTTTAGTAATGGCTCCGTTGTGGTCACAATACCCGGAGGCAACAAGATAAGTCAAAACTCCAGGACTCCAAACCCTCAGAAGACGGATTTAGGAGGCTGTGCATTGCTAGTTGGGAAATACCTGTATGATGGCTTAGTGATGTCCAGCACCAAAAATGGCGTTTGAGCCTGGGCTACTAAACAGGTTCGTAGATCAGCTGCACCACTCCTGATTGGAAGGTCTTGGTCTCGATCAATTTTAGGCCCAAGCGTTCTTTCAGGTCTTTGAATAGTGGCTTTCCTCTTCCCAACACTACGGGGTGTACAGAGAGTCTATAGCGGTCTATGAGACCGTGCCGAATAAACGAGGTAATCAAGCCGGCGCCCCCATAGAGCCAGATGTCTTTACCATCCTGTTTTTTGATTTCTGCTACCTTTCCGACCAGATCGGAGCTGATGAAGGTGGCTCGATCATCTTGCCTGAGCTGGCTCGTAAATACCACCTTTTGCTTTGAATGAACCGCTCTCCAGAGCCGTTGCTCTGCCGGACTGGCCTGGGTATCGGGCTGAAAATTGCCCCAGGCATCGTAGCTGACCCTGCCATAAAATATGGTGTCGACACCTGCCAGAAACCCTTCAAAGTCCATGTCATCGTCCATGATACACCAGTCGATTTCACCTTCGGGCCCTTCGATGAATCCATCAAGCGTTACTGCCAGATCTAATAGTATGTTCCTCATTCCTGTTGTTGGTTGCGCAATATCAGGTTGGGGCACCTGGTTAGTGCTTAGTCAATTAATAATTTCTCCTTTGTTGTTGGCCAGCTTTTCGCGCCATTTTTGGATCTCCTCTGGTGTTTGTCTGCCCCAGTCGGCTACCTCACCCACGATCTTCAGCGGTGCCTCCGTGCGATAGGAGCGAGTGGGGTTCCCCGGAAATTTTTTGTCGGTCACATTGGGGTCATTTTCGAAAACCCCGGAGGGCTCCACGATGTACACACGTTCACGTCCCTCACCGTTGGCCAGGGCAGCGGCCAGTCCAGCATTATTCGCTAAGGCGGTGAAATAGATGTGATTCATTTTGAGGTCGGTCTTGTAGTTAGATAGGTTTCCGGCTACCAGCAAGTCGCCTACCTGCAGGTCTGCTTTTGTTCCGTGGTAAAAGGGTCCTTTGTCAGAGGGCTTGGCTTGAAATGAAGCCCCTAATGCATGATGCTCCTGGGCTTTGTCTGCGTCGCCCAGCTCTTCGTAGCAGAGACCTATATTGGTATATAATGCGGGGAAAGCACTCGCCACCGTGTCGTCGTTTACCTTCAGTGCATAAGTCAATGTCGTTTCCAGCCATTTCAGCCGATCGGAGACCTTGTGTTGATGTCTGGCGACATAATGAGCAGCCATAAACTTTTCAAAGTCGTTAGTGGCTTCGTTCCAGGCTTGAAGAAACAGCCGGTTGGCCGCTGTGGGCTGGTCGTTCTCTTCCATGGCCATACCCTGTAGGCAGCGTTTGACAATGTGGTTGTTGGGGTTGAATTCCATTTACTGATTGTTTGGTAATTATATGATCCAATCATTTACTCTAGCCAGGAGCTACCTTTGAATCATCATTTTTTCTTGAGAAAGGCATGTGTCGCTTTTTCTCCATAGGTGACCTGGGTATCCGTAAATCCCAGTTGGGGTAGATCCAGTCCTGCGAAAAGCGGTTCGCCGGATCCAAGCAAGATGGGGGATAAGGCGAGGTGCATTTCATCCATCAGTCCGGCTTGCAGAAATTGACGAATGGTAGATACCCCACCGCCAATACGGATGTCTTTTCCATGAGCCACCTCGCTGGCTTTTCTAGTGCGACTTCTATACCACCGGTCACAAAATGAAAAATAGTACCTCCCCGCATGGTGACAGGTGGTCTTGCATGATGGGTCAAAACAAACACAGGAACGTGATATGGCGGATTCTCACCCCACCAGCCTTTCCATTCATCATTTGGCCAAGGGCCGCGTATGGGGCCAAACATGTTGCGTCCCATAATCCATGCACCGATGTTTTCAAATGACTTTTCAACAAACTCATTGTCTATTCCCTCCATACCTCCGTCTCTTCCGCCCATTTGCTGAAACCTTTTGGTAGAAAACATCCATTCGTGAAGTTCCTCGCCACCCACACCCAGGGGGTTCTCCATACTTTGATCAGAACCGGCTCCAAAACCGTCCAATGAAACCGAGAATGCTGTTACTTTAACCTTGCTCATACTTGACTTCTTCGTTTTTGAATTGTTGATCTAAAAAACCTGTATATCCTATTGATCCCAGGTCGCATGATTTATGATTTTAATCGGGAGTAATCCCTGACCTCAGCGAACTTGTTTTTTCGTTCATGATCTCGATAGCTTTCAGGAAATAGGCCTCAAGGGTTTTGATTTCGGTGTCAGAAAATGAGGCAAAGAGCTCATCCGTACTGTCCTGGAAATCCTTGTAAAGAGGCTCTAAAAGCGCTACAATATTTGCGGTGTTGGGTTCGATGAAAACCTTCCGCCGATCGTTCTTGTCCAGTCGTCTTTTTACCAGTTTTTTCTTTTCAAACCGGTCTATCAGACCCGTGACCGCTCCGGCCGTCATGCCAGTCAGGGTGGTGAGTTCACCGGCTGTCATTCGCCCCTTTTGGATCAGAAAACCCAGGTACTTATGGTCCGTCCCCGTGAGACCGGCTTTTCGGCCTATTGCTTCGTGCATCTGGGTAGAGGAGTATGTATATAGTTGACTCAGTTTTCTGATCTGAATAATGGTTTCGTTTGGCATTTTATATTTTACATACTAAATAGTTTAGTTGCTAAAATAATAATAAATAAACCCTTTTCACCAAATGATCTCCAAAAAAGCGATTAGTCTTTTTTGACTTTCTGGAAATGAAATGGAAACAGTTCCCGCAATGGCTCATTGATCAGCCAGATTCCACCCCAGGCCAGGGTGGCCAGATAGACAGGAAAAAGGAGGTGCGTAAACAAGGGGTTATCCAGGCGCAGGTGGGTGGCCATGGCACCACCCCAGTAGCCGGTGAGCAATATGGCTCCCAGTACGGAGGTTCTGGGAAGTGCGTACAGGAGGGTAGAGAGGAGTCCAAGAATACCCAGCACATAGATCTGATCCTCGGCAAAGCCAAGGGCGACCGTGGTTTCGACTACCGTAGGTGGCTGAATAAATTTCATGATGCTGTCCATCAGCATAAACAAAATGGCGATTCCGCTCATGGTTCGTGCCGTCCAGCGGCGGCTTTTTGAAATGGGTCTTGTGTTTTTCATGGTTTGTTTGTTAATCGTTTAAAAGCATAGCCATATGGCTGTCAATTCTTCTTAGGTGTCCGGTCATCTAACCAAATTTTTGATCAGGGATCGTTCATGGAGGGCTGATGACTCTAGTGCTGGTGTGACGGGCACAGCTCAGGAGCCAGCGGTTACCAAACTTATCCGTGAGTTCACCAAATAGGGCACCCCAGCGGGTCTCCTGAGGCGGATGACTGGCCATGCCCCCTGATGACAGCCTGCGGTAGAGCCGCGTCAGCTCTGCTGTACTGCTGCAGATGAGGGGCAGTGAGACCGAATTGCCTTTTAGGAGCCCCGACTCTGGCACCATGTCTGAACCCATCAGCTTCATGACGCCATTGGAAAGTGAAGCATGCACGATACATGCCTTCATAGACTCGGGCATCTTTTCTGATAAGGGGGATTCACCCACTGTTTGAAACCTCAATTGTCCTCCCAGGCACTTTTGATAAAAAGTCATGGCCTCACGGCAGTTGCCGTTGAAGGTCAGGTAAGTAGCGATCGCAACCATCATGCTTGAGTATTAGGCATCACCGGAGGTAGAAGGCTTACCGGATCACATTAAAGGCCAGGTGAGTAACCCCGGTACCATTCACAGACCTAAAGCACTCCAGCTTTGGTTGCGAGGTGTTGGCAAACAAGGGCTTCCCATCGCCAAGCAGGACATGCACCAGGTCAATGTGTATCTCATCCACCAGCCCTGCCTTCAGGGCCTGCTGCAGGATACTGGCGGAGCTAATGCAGACGGCCTTTACTCCGGCACTGGCTCTTGCCTGGCTGATGGCATCTTCTACGCCTGTGGTGACAAACGTAAAAGGGGAGTCCGCTTTTGTCCATTCAGCCACTGGGTGGTGCGTTACCACGAAGTGATGAACGCCAAGCGGAGGCTGCCCGCCCCATGCTTGGGAAACATCGAATGTCCTCCGGCCGGTAACCATCGTCCCTACAGATGCCATGGCTTTGCCTATCAGTTCGGCACTGGCCTTAGAGACCTTGAAGGGTGTTCCGGGCAGTGGTGTATCCCCACCAAAGTACCAGCTGTGCAGTTGGCTGGAGTCGTCATCCGGGCTGGTGATGTAGCCATCCAGCGACATGCTTATGTTGAAAATTACTTTTGTAGACATGATGGTAAAGTTTGAAGGTGTAAGAAAGTCGGGTTTCAACCCTTTTGAGCCTCTGCGTATCTTTTAAAACTGTCCAGAATAGATTGCCAGCCATCTCTCTGCATGTCTATGGGGTTTTCGCTTTCAGGTTCAAAGGTTTGGGTGATGGTGGTTTCGTTTCCCTGCATTGCAAAGGTGATGTTTACCTTCCGGCCATCGTCCAGGGTGTAGTCCATTTGCTCATGGGTTTTTACAAGGTCATACACCCCGCTAAAGTCGAAACCGAAACTGCCGTCTTTGGCTTCCATCCTGGATAGAAATTTACCACCAGTGCGCAAGTCATTTTCGGCTCTTGTGGTGTGCCAGTCCGGCGAAGCGGTACACCATTTGGTGATGTCAGCTGGATTGCTCCACAGTTGCCATACCTTTTCTATAGGGGCTTTGATACTGGTGTGGATCGTAATTGTTGTTTTGGTTGTCATGTTTTTGATGTTTTGTTTTGACAAAGATGCCCTACATTTTAGAGACTACTGCTGTATGAAAAAGACAGCATTGGGGTGTTTTGCGACAAATCATTCTAACTTTAGTTGATTCGTTTCTTATGTGTGTTAATTTTCCGAAACCATGAAAACAGTAAGCATTCTCGTACCTGAATCCTCTGTGATGCAGGCCATTGCAGATCCCCAGTATTTGTTTTCGGCCGCCAATCAATTTTTAGCTGCCGCAGGGAAGGAACCTTTGTTTGAAGTAGAATTGGTAGGGGCCAGAAAGGAGATTAAACTCAATGAAGGCCGGTACTCTATCCATACCGACCGACTGGTGCAGGACATAGACAGGACGGATCTGGTACTGATCCCGGCACTTTTTGGCGACATGCAGGCGGCCATTGCCCAAAACAAAACGCTGCTGCCCTGGATTCATCAGCAATACGGAAAAGGAGCGGAGGTGGCATCTCTCTGTGTTGGAGCTTTCCTGCTGGCCTCTACCGGCCTGCTCGATGGGAAGAAGTGCTCTACTCACTGGGGGTTTCAGAATGAGTTTAGGGAACTCTTTCCAGAGGTGGAAGTGATGGACGGCAGTGTGATCACCGAGGAGCATCGCATCTACTCCAGTGGTGGTGCCAACTCCTACTGGTGTTTGCTGCTGCATTTGCTGGAGAAATACACCGATCGCGAAACAGCCATTCTGGTGTCCAAGTATTTTGCTGTGGATATTGATCGTGACAGTCAGGCAGCTTTTTCCATGTTTAAGGGACAAAAGAACCATACCGATGAGGCCATCAAAACAGCACAGGATTTTATAGAAAGGAACATTGCCGACAGGATACTGGTGGATGATCTGGCGAATATGATGGCCGTGGGGAGGCGAACCTTCGAGCGTAGGTTCAAGCAAGCCACCAACAATACAGTGCAGGAGTACATCCATAGGGTGAAAATAGAAGCCGCGAAGCGTCAGTTTGAGAACAGCCGCAAAAACATCAACGAAGTGATGTTTGATGTGGGCTATACGGACACGAAGGCTTTTCGTAGCATGTTCAAAAAGATCACCGGTCTCACCCCCATTGAATACCGCAACAAGTACAATAAAATGGCTGAAGTGGAGGTGTAAGGCTTGATCCCTAGGAGATTCATATAAGTTTCACTCCACATCCAAGATGAGATAGGCCTGAAGTTGGTGTCCAGGTCCTTTAAACTCATAGATTCATCGATGATAATGGGGTATTCATCGGAGACTGGTGAGCAGTAGTCTGTAAATATTCAGGAAATCTTTTGGGCATTGGAGTATTGCTTTATTTTAGAGGCAGATGCGCCAGCCAGAGTCCATTTCATACCCTGCCAGAGCTTGTTGTTTTGGGAAAGGCCATTTTTATGTGGTTTATGGGATAATATGGGCCTGGATCTTTTTTCCCTTCAGCGGATTTTCACAAGTCAAATATGACTGGAAGCCCTTACCCGATGTGAAGGCGATAGAGTCCTATTCAGATCAGTTTCCCGCCCAGGTGAAAAAGCACCCACCGGATCCCGCGCCTCCGGTGATCAGGGAGGTCTATCTGGATGAGCAACCAGAGTTCGTCACCAGCATACAGCCTGATCTCCTTAGTCGGTTACATTTCGAAGCGTATGAGCTCACCCTGGATCAGCGGATTGATATCCCAAATGGCATGGTCTTCAAGGATATCTCCAACTCCAACATCAAGTATTTAGATCAGGCCCACGGTTTACTGACCAATGACATAAGCGTCATTGCTGAAGACAAAGACGGTCTGATTTACCTGGGGTCGTCTAAAGGACTGTTGGTTTTCAATGGCAAGGAGTTAAGTGTTTATCAGGGCAATGCAGCTTTTTCGCTCACGGGCATTCGGAGTTTGTGGTTTGATGCGGAGGGGAAACTGTGGGTGGCTACAGATATCAATATTTGCTACATTCAGAACGAGAAAATATTTGTGCCGGAAATGGACTTTGGCCCTACCCATCTGCAGGGGTTTAGCGAGAGTTCCGCAACCGGAGAGTTCTTCATTTTTACCGTTTACCATGGTCTTTTTATTCTGAAAGAAGGGCAGATGTATCAGTACAACGCGGGGCTGCCAACTCCCCATGTGAGCTGTGCCATCCGTACCGATGATGGCCGGCTTTGGTTGGCCTTTGGCAATTCTGGGTTTGGGTACATCCAGAAAGACAGTCTTTTTATGTATAAAAGGGAGGGTATTGAGAATTCACCAAGAAGTTTGCTTGAGGTGGGTGGAGAGCTGTGGTTAGGCCAGTTTAGGGGTAAGTTAATGAAGCATAGAAATGACTCACTGTTCAATGTCTTGCTGAATGACCGGAGACGTCATCATATCTATTCTTTTGCTCCAAACGAACAAGGGCTGTGGTTTCCGGACTATGCAGAAGGGGTTTATTTAATCAAGAAAAATGGGGAATATGATTTTATAGGTGAAGAGCATGGGCTCAATGGCCGGGTTTCCTTCACACTGATGGCTGATTCTTTCGAAAATATCTGGGTCGCAGATGCGGGCAATGGCATCTCCAGAATTGATGAATTGGCTTTTCGGCCCACTCGAAAATTCGTGAGCAACCATGGAATCTTTCAGATCGAACCGGACGCCTATGGCAATTCCTGGTATTTCATGAATGGAGGGGGATTGATTTCCGAATCGGAGGTGGGCTATGTAGAGTACCTCAATAGTGACAGATACAGCACCAGTGGAGCGGTGTCCGGGGACAGTGTTTGGATTTCGTCAGAAACCCTGGGGCTTACCTTATTGAAGGATGGGGTCTTCACCACGTATAGGATGAAAAAGGATGAGGAGCTGGACTCCACCATATACGATATTAAAATGGATGCGAACGCGAGAATTTGGGGGTGGAATTATGCCAATCGGCTCTATAGCTTCCGCAATGGTCAATTTTACAACTTCAGTTCAGCACCGGATTTAAAAGATTTTAAGTTCATCAATGTATTGCAGGCGGCAGATAAGACCATCTATGCTGTGGCCCTCAACAATGGTGTGATTGCCATCAGCAACAATAAGTATGCGCACCTCAACATGGATAATGGCTTGCTCTCCGATCAAATCTCTTTTGTTTTTCAGGATGAGAGTGGCAATACATGGTTTTGCGCCAGTGGCAGGGTGCAGGTGGTGGATGCGCAGGGACAAAGCACGGTATATCAGATCAAAGAGACCGAGAGTAATCCAATTCTCCAGATTCTGGAGACCGAAAAGGGTTCTTTCATGGCAACTACCGCATCCGGCCTTTTGCTCATGGAGAAAGATCAGGAAGGTCTGACCCACAAATTTTATGGTAAGGAAAACGGGCTCAAGCTCATTGGCAACCGCATGATCACCAGAGATCGTCAGGGGCGGATTCTCATTGGTGGAGGCACAAGTTTGAAAACATTTGATCCGTATTATCTCAAGAGTGACAAATCCCGACCCAGGCTTACCCTCAATAGAGTATTGGCAGATGGAGTAGAAGTGGATCGGGACCATTTGGAGGTAGAGCAGGAAAAGGTTGTCAATTTTGTGTTTAACAAGATCTTCTGGGGACAGCAGTCTGATCTTGTATACAAGCTCCAGCACAGGTCGCGAAGTGGCAACTGGAATCATGTGAGCTCAAATGTGATTTCATTTAAAGAGCTCCAGTATGGAAATTATGAGCTGCTTGTATACGCCGAAGGGGAGGGCAGAAAAAGTGAAGAGTTACAATTTAAGTTTACGATTCTTCCATTTTGGTATCAAACAGATGGAGCCAAGCTGATGTATTTCCTCTTGGCCGTGACATTGATTGTTGGATATATTTTCTACAGAGAAAGCCGTGCCCGAATAGCTAAAATCAGATTGCAGAAATTGGTGGATGAGCGCACGGCAGAACTTCAGGTAGAAAAGCTCAATGTTGTCCGGCAACTCCAACAAAAAGAAATCCTGATGCAGGAGGTACATCACCGGGTTAAGAATAACCTTACCTTCTTGAAGAGTTTGCTCTATCTCCGGGCCAGAGCCTCGAAGGATGCGGAGGTGAGGTTGATTCTGGACGAGTGTCAGGCCCGGATTCAGTCGATGGCACTGGTTCACCAAAATCTATACGACGTACAGGATGCGTCAGAGGTTGATTTTGATCTTTTTTTGAGAGAGCTTTTTTTTGAGTTGGAGAGTATGTTTGATCAGGACAGGTCCAATATTAACATTGAGTTGGCAGTGAGTGACTTCAAAGTGGATGTAAAGTTGTCCGTGTTTCTGGGTTTAATTCTGAACGAAATGATTACCAACTCATTCAAATATGCCTTTCCAAATGGGGAGGAGGGGAGAATCCTCGTTCGGCTAAGTCAGATGTCGGAGCATTTCGAATTGACCTATGCCGACAGTGGTTTGGGTTTTGGCGAAAGCTTTGATTTTAAAACGTCAACAGGCTTTGGTTTTAAGCTCATCAATATACTGCTCAACCAGATCGATGCGCAAATGCAATATGTAAATAATGGAATGACTACTTTCACCATAGTAATCCCGAAATGAAAAGGAAATTCAACATACTGATCGTAGAGGACGAACTGATGATAGCAGAGATGACCAGGGAGATGCTGCTGGATTTAAAGTATTCAGTGGTAGGAATCGCCAAGGATCACGACTCAGCGATTGATTATCTGACAAAATCAGAAGATATTGACCTGGTAATTCTTGACATCAACTTGGGACGGAAGAAAACGGGCATTGATATCGCCGAGGTGATTCAAGATCAATATGAGATCCCATTTATCTACCTTACCTCTTACTCCGACCCTAAGACCATTAAGAAGGCCGCCCAGACCTCTCCGGCAGCCTATTTGTTAAAGCCTTTTATCAAAAGTGATCTTTATACGACGATAGAGATAATAATCGCAAGAAACCTGAAAAGCGAAGGGACTATCCTCATCAAGGACGGAGATTTGAATGTGAAATTGAAAACCCGGGAGATTCACTATATCATGTCTGATAACAATTACCTGGAAGTTTATACCCTAAGAAAGAAATACACTGTGAGAAATTCACTGGATGGCTTTTTAGAAGAACTCAATGATTCCAATTTCATAAGAATTCACCGATCCTATGCAGCCAATATGCTTAAGATTGAAGCCGTAAATGGTCAGTATGTTTTGGTGGGAGAGACTAAGCTCCCGTTATCCAGAACACATAAACAAGAGGTAATTGACCGTTTTATGAACCGATAACCCATCGGTCATTAGCGTGTCAAACTCATACAAAATCGGGTTATTCACACCACTTTATTGTTTAAATAATGTCAATGTTATAAAATTGGATTATAGTTAGTTTTTATATAGACTTATTGATTTTATTATGACAACTATCCGCCGCAAAACTCCGTGGCTCACGCAAATGGTGAGGGCCACCTTTTTATTATTCCTGTCCATCCAATCATCCATGGGCCAGGATATAGCAAGCGCCACCTTTGTTCAGTCAAAGGATGTCTTTTCCGATATTTCTTCTCCTGGAGGGATATGGGTGAATAGTGACGGTACCGCGATATTTTTATCCGGTACGAGTTTCTCCACCGAGGACGTGGTGTATACTTATGACCTGAGTGTCGCTTACGACCTCTCCACGGCAGTTCGGAGTGTCGCCAAGACTTTTACGATGGGCAATTCTGACTTTACAATTACCCCTCACGATCTTGTGTTCAAGCCCGATGGTTCCATGCTTTTTGTGGTGGGTTCATACTTTGATCTCAACACTTTTGATCAGGGAGATAGTCTGTATTCCTTTAGTTTGAGTACTCCTTTTGATGTATCCACCGCAGTTTTGGCGAATCGCGCCAGGTTCGATATAAGTGCTGAAGAGGACTTCACTTCGGGCGTAGAGTTAAATAATGATGGTTCTAAGATTTTCATTATTGGAAAGACCAACGATCAGGTGGTAGAGTACAATTTGTCTGTTGCCTATGATATTACTACTGCATCGCTCGGTAATACATTCAGTGTGAATGTAGAAACAGGGTCTCCCGAATCGTTCAGGTTTAGCCTGGATGGTCTGATGATGTATGCAGTACACCTCGATATGGGTGCCAATCAATCTTCCATTTTTACCTATTCACTTTCTTCCGCATATGATATTTCCACAGCTACTTATGCAGGGCCAGGGGAGTCTCTGGTGCTGAGCTTTAGTGACATTCGCCCTTTGGGACTTGCATTTGGTGGAGAGAGCAAAATGTACCTTTTTGGAACTAATGATTCCGGTTCACCCATTCGTGAATATGATTTGGAAGTCGCACCAGATGATGTGACTCCCCCTGTGGTGACAGTGGATGCATTGATCACTAATGTGGTTAGTCCTGAACTGACCGGAACGATAGATGATCCCACAGCCACGATCGAAGTGACAGTGAATGGTAATACTTACACGGCTACCAACAATGGTACCACCTGGACGTTGACTGCAGGTACCATTTCGCCTGATTTGGCGGATGGTACGTACGAGGTGAGCGTTACCGCCACCGATGCAGCCCTCAACGAAGGCATGGACGCCACATCTGATGAATTGATCATAGACACTACTACTCCAGTGGTGACTGTCGACGCGCTAACCACCAATGTCGTTAGCCCAGAACTGACCGGAACGATAGATGATGCCACTGCCATTGTGGAAGTCACTGTCAATAGTAGCACCTATGCGGCTACCAACAATGGAACCACCTGGACGCTTGCCGCTGGTACCATCACACCGGACTTGACAGATGATACCTATGAAGTGAGTGTTTCGGCTACAGACGCAGCGATGAATGTAGGTACCGATGAAACTACAAATGAGCTGATCATCGATTCTACCACACCTGTGGTGACAGTAGATGAACTGATCACCAATGTGGTGAGTCCTGAGCTGACCGGAACAATAGATGATGCCACTGCCACCATAGAAGTGACTGTGAATGGTAATGCTTACGCGGCGACTAACAATGGCACTACCTGGACACTGGCCGCCGGAACTATTACACCAGATTTGACGGACGATACTTATGAGGTGAGCGTGACTGCCACGGATGCAGCCATGAATGTAGGCACTGACGCCACAGCTGATGAATTGACCATAGATACCACCGCACCCGTGGTGACAGTAGATGTACTAACGACCAATGTCGTCAGTCCAGAACTAACGGGAACAATAGATGATGCCAGTGCAATCATAGAAGTGACTGTGGATGGTACTGCTTACATGGCGACCAACAACGGCACTACCTGGACGCTGGCCGCTGGTACCATCTCTCCTGATTTGGCAGATGGCACCTATGAGGTGAGCGTTTTGGCGACTGACGCGGCTGGAAACATAGGGGCGGATGATACGGATACTGAACTCACCATTGATCTGATCTCACCTGGGATTGAGATCATTGATGAATCAGGAAATGTTCCCACAGTGGTCAATGGAGATTTTGTGGTGCTCATAGCGTTTGTTGAGCCTGGGGCTGAGTCAGCTGAGGCTGTAACTGGATTTGAGGTTTCTGAAATCGGCTTGACCAACGCCACCCTATCCGGTGACATGGTTTCATTTGATGATGGTTATTTGGTGAATATTTCGCCTGATGGCAATGGAGATGTGATCATAGATATTGCAGCGGATGTCGCCATAGATGCTGCAGGAAATAGCAACACTGCAGCGCAAATAACTGTGGTATACGATATCGATCCTCCTACGGTAACCATTACCGGAGCCCTTTCTTCCATACCATACGATGATCTGAGTGCCTTTTCTGTAACTTTTGAGTTCAACGAGTTGCTTGGAGCGGAGGATGCAGGCTTTGAATTGGCAGATATCACAGTGATGAATGCTAGTGTGGCAAACCTTCAGGTATCTGATGATCCTTTGGTTTATACAGTTGATGTTACCCCGGATGGAAACGGTGACGTCACCATTGAGCTGGTAGAGGCTTCTATACAGGATATTGCTGGGAATGCTTACGTAGGCGAGAGCCAGGAAATGATTCCCCTGTCCACTCCATTTAACGGCCAGGGAACAGAGGAAAGTCCTTTTGAGATCGCCACCAAAACTGATCTGATGATTCTTTCGGAGAATAGTATGTTTTGGAACAAACACTTTATCCAAACTGCAGACATCACTTTTGAAGATTCGGATACTTATACTCCAATAGGCATATACTTTGCTAACCCATTTACAGGAAGCTATAATGGAATGAATTATACTATTTCTGATCTGCAAATATCAGGTAGTGATGAAATAGGACTCTTTGGATTTTCTATTGGTGTACTGCAGAATATTGGTTTAATTAATGTAAAGGTTTCAGGTAATGATTATGCGGGATCTTTGGTAGGCTATAATAGAGGCGAAATCCAAAATAGTTATGCAACAGGGTCGGTAAGCGGGGCAATGCAAGTTGGTGGTTTGGTAGGATATAACGAAGATGACGCTACCATTACCAATTCTTACGCTGCAGTTTCGGTTACGGGTGCAGAAAGAGTAGGAGGCTTAGTAGGGTACAATAGTGGGGCGCATATCAGTTTTTGCTATGCGACAGGTTTAGTAAGTGGACAAGAAAATGTTGGTGGATTTCTTGGTTTGGAAATTTTTGGTAGTGTCAATGATAATTTCTGGAACACAGATAAAAATACGATAGGAGTAGGTTCTGATGATGACCCTGCGGGAGTCACCGGCCTCACCACTGCCCAAATGCAAGATCAAGCCGAGTTTACCAACTGGGATTTCACAGATACCTGGCAAATGGATAATGGCTGTATCAATGATGGTTATCCTATTTTTACTTGGCAGGATAACCCTGAAATGGTTGCTGTTAGTTTGGGTGAGGATATATCGCAATGCGGAGGAACGGTCCTCCTTGATGCAGGCAATTCTGGTGCCAGCTACCTTTGGAGTACTGGAGCTATTACCCAAACCATTGAAGTCACCACTACAGGAACATATTCAGTTGTGGTCAGCAAAGAAAACGCCTGTGACGGCTCAGATGAAATTGAGGTCACCATTAATGCACAACCTGAATTTGCACTAGCCACTCCAACTCCATCGTGTGGTGAGTATACCATAGAAGGCCCTGATGGGTTTGCTTCCTATAGCTGGAGCAATGGAGAGACCACTCAGTCTATTACAGTAACTGAAAGCGGGACTTATTCGCTGACTGTAACCAACGAAGATGGCTGTACGGCTGAGGATGAAGTGGAGGTGACCGTCAATGAAATTCCGGTTGTCACGATTTCTGGTGCAGATACTCCGGTCTGTGGAGGATTCGAATTTACGTTGACTGCTACAGCGACTGCCGGGGAGGTGACCTGGTATGATTCTGAGACTAAAGACAATGTGCTTTCTGAAGTGGCAAGTTTAACCACCTCACTGCCTAACACCGCAAGCTTCTGGGTAGAGGCCGTCAATGGTGACTGTAAGAGTGAACTGAAAGAGGTGGTAGTGAATGTGAGGTATTGCTATAGCGGTGGAGCGGGAACAGTGAGTGACCCTTTTCTGATCAGCAATAAGAAGGATCTGGATTCACTGATGAAGTTGCCGGATGATTATAATAAGCATTTTCTGCAAACGGAGAATATTTCTTTTACTGCTTCGGATTTTGCCGAGGATGGTGAGTTTTACAATGATGAGTATGGGGTAGCGCTTAATACTGGGCAATTCACTGGCAGTTATGATGGTGGCTATCACACCATTGACGGGATGGTCTATATATTTCCATATGTGAGCGGCCTCTTTTATTATCTCAACGGAGAGGTCAGGAATTTAGGGCTTACGAATGTGAGTTTAGGTAGTGGTGTTGATCCTGACAATGGTGCCGGACTCGTAAACATCCTTTATGAGAACGGGAGAATAGAAAATTGTTATACGACTGGAGCTCTGAAAGGGGATGTCTCTCGGTCATTAGGAGGGCTCGTAGGGCTGATGTATGGGGGTACAGTGAGTAATTGCTATTCAACCGCCTCTGTAGAAACGATAGATGCGAGAAATACCGGAGGCTTAATAGGAGAAACCAGAGGCGGAAGTATCGTGAATTCATATTCCTCAGGATTCGTGAAAGGTGCCACCAATACCGGGCCGGGTGTGCCTTTGTTTCAGGGCGGCTTTATAGGTCGTGCGGCAGCTGCTACCGTTACCAATTGCTACTGGGATGTGGAAACCAGCAATCAGACTGGCAGTGCCGGTGGCACCGGGCTCACCACTGCCCAGATGAAAGACCCTTACAGTTTTGTAGATGCAGGTTGGGACTTTAAGTGTATAGGCTCTGAGGAGATTTGGGACATGGACCTTGACAATATCAACAATGGCTATCCGATCTTGGGATGGCAGTCTGATAATGAAAGTTGTGTCTTAATTCTGGAGACAGAAGACTCAAAGGAAACAGCTATTATCTATCCTTCAATCACTTCCGGTCTTGTTTCCATTAGAATGGAAGGCAGGAGTACCGTGGATTACTTGGAGGTTTATGATATGATGGGCCGCAGGGTACTGTATAAGGACATCTATGTGCCCATGCAGGAAACTAAAATTGACTTATCGGGCGAGCGTCCGGGAATTTATTTAGTCAGGGTATTTAGCGGATCCACCCAAACGACTCATCGGGTGATCCTTCAGAATTAATTTATTAAGCACTCAAAAAATTGATCATAATGAAGAATCTAAAAGTAGCACTTCTGGTTATCACCATTGCTTCATTAATAGTATGTACAGGTTGTCCAGAAGCTGGGGATGATTCCTCAGATTTCGATGTGACAGGATATTGGAAAACAGAAAATTCTTCGGTTGAGCCTTCAGCAGACATTGCAGAGAAAGGAGACTGGACGGAGTTTAGACTTGATTTGCAATCTGAGTCTGACCTGTTGTTCGCTTATAGTATAGAAAATGTACCGGATGGTTTTAATACGGTTTGGCCTGAGGGTGAGGGTACTTATACTTATGATGCTACCTCCAAGGTCATAAAATTTACCGCTTCAACCGGTGTTGAATTTGAGGCCACTGTGACCGATGATAATTTCCCGGATGACTTTACTGTCCAGCGTAAGCCGTCCACTAATTCCAGCGGACGAACAAGTGGCCTCAAAGATCCCTGGATATTTAAGATGCTTGACGCGAGCGATGACGATTAAGATTTGGATATCTTATGTTAGTAAGAATCCTTTGGATGTCATTGGCCTTCGGGCTAATGACATCTTATAATTCCCTGCCTGAAGGCAATAAATACCAACTGATCATTTTTGAAGGATCGGACTGGTGTGTCAACTGTCGCAGGTTGGAGCGGTCTGTTTTATCTGATGTAGATTTTCAGGTGTTTTTGGAAGCCAATAATATATCACTGATCCGGGTGGACTTTCCTCAAAGGAATAAACTGACGGCTGCCCAAAAAAACCAAAATGATTCCATAGCAAGGAGATATGATTTTCGGGGTGTTTACCCTACCATTGTGTTGGTGGAACCAACAGATCAGGCCTATCTGGAGCTCGGCTATATGAATGAAACCAGCAGTGATTTTGCCAGGAGGATCGATTTGGGGTTAAAACAACTGAAGTGAAAGAATGGAATGTCACCAAACGTTTGATGGGATGCACTTTCAGCCTCGGAGTGGTAGAGGAGAACAGGGATAGGGCAGGCCAAATTCTGCAGGCCGGAATAGATGAAATTGTACGCATTGAGGGGTTGCTTTCAGAGTTTTTGCCGGATTCTGAGGTTAGTAAAATCAATAATCATCCTTCTGATCTGCCCATTGCCCTGGACCCGGAGTGTTTTCACCTGATTGATCGGTCGGTGAAAATAAGCCGTCTGACACACGGAGCATTTGACATTACAGTGAGCCCGCTCAAGGGGCTGTATCAGTTTCGTAAAAATCATTTTGAGTTTCCTTCCCAAGAGGCGGTGGAAGCAGCACTCACTACCGTGGGGTATATTGGCCTCATCCTGGACCATGAATCTCATTCCATACAGAAGCACGATGGCATGCGCATTAGTTTTGCCGCGATAGGTAAAGGTTATGCATCCGATCAGGTGAAAGCCCTGTGGCAATCCATGGGTGTGACCTCAGGTTTTGTCAATGCCAGCGGGGATCTGAATGCCTTTGGACTCAATCAATGGGGGAATGCCTGGAAGGTGGGGGTTTCTGATCCCGAAAACCATGATAAAATACTTTTTCAGATTCCCATTCACAATGCATCTGTGGCCACCTCCGGAGATGCTGAGCAGTATTTTATCCATGAGGGCAAACGCTATTCACACACCATAAGTCCCTTCACCGGATTACCTTTATCAGGTGTGTCCAGCGTCACCGTGATTTCGCCCAGCGCGGAACTCTCCGATGCACTGGCTACGGCAGCCTATGTGAAAGGGGTGGATGAGGGGATGGCACTCATCAATGAATTGCCCCAGACACATTGTATCATGTTGGATGATAAGCAAGAGGTCTTCTTTTCAAAGGATATTCAATATGAAGCAATTAGTTAGGCTTTTGATTTTAGCAGGTGTGGTGTCCTCGTGTGCTTCACTTAAGCCCTATGAGCGGCAGTATGTGGATGATCCAGAGATGCAGATGGATTTTGATAATGGAGTGCGTTTTTCCAACTATGTCCATTCGATTCGCGAGGGAGCTACACCGGCAGGTGCCCCCAAATCAAGTGGTGGATGTGGGTGTAATTGATCGATAAAGGATGGTTCGAATCAGAGAGATATTAGCCGGAGCCCTCATTAGCGCTCACCTCATGATCAAAGCTCAGCATCAAAGGAGTGAGGTTGACGACAGCCAATATGCGGATGAAGTTCTGGTGAATAACTATCCTGCCCAGGAAGCGCAAATACTCAGCCTCACTGATGGTGGTGCCAGCCAGGCAGTTGATCCTCTCCAGGTAGAAATAGTATATAACCACTATATCCAGGATGGCAGCAACTCTGCGGTGACTGGAGGAATAGGTACCGAGAAACTCATGGTGTACGGGCCATCGCTTCGCGTCAGGAAGGATCGTGCCAATCATTATGTACAGATGCACACCGGGGTAGATATCATTTCTTCTGCTTCGGCTGATAATATTGATTTTATTGTCTCCTCCGCTTCACGATTAGACGGAAGGGGGTACCTCTATGGTACGTATGGCCATCACCTGAAAGGGTCAGGGCTGACGCTTGATGGCGGACTTGGGTTGTCTTTGGAGAGTGATTATAGTTCACTGAAGACGGAAATTGGTGTTGCAAAAGAAAGTGCAGACCAAATGAAAAAGTACAGTCTACAGTTTCAAATGTATAATGATGACCTGAGGTGGGGTTTGTTTCACTCCGGTTATTACCGACCGACCAAGCTTATTTACCCTTTTGAGCTGCGCAACCGCAATAGAAAATGGTATGAGACCCACAATCGAAATTCGTATATCCTGAAAGGGGGCTACACACAGGTACTTAACCGCAGAAATATGCTCGGATTGTTTGCAGATCTTACGCTTCAGAAGGGACTGCTGGCCACCCCTTTTCACAGGATTTATTTTACGGATGGGTTCCTGAAGGTGGAGCAATTGCCATATGAGCGATGGAAAGGAGGAATAGCCTTCAGACTCAACTCGTTTGTGGGTGGAGCAATCATTCTGAAGAACACTGTGAATCTTTATTCGGATAGTTTTGGGATTCGCGCCCTGACCACCCAAAATGAGACAAGTATTAAAATCACGCCTGTTTTGATCGTGACTCCTCATTTTCGGTTTTATGTGCAGCAAGGCAGCCGCTATTTTGCCGGGTATGGTGAGCACGAAAGAACGGAGCGATATTTCACCTCAGACTATGATCTGTCCAGTTTCGAAACCTACACCATGGGCATTGGGTTAAAAAAGCGTTTTGTCCACAAATCAGCTTTGCAAACCGTGGCCTTAAGATACAGCTATATGCACCGCTCCAATGGACTGCAGGCGCATATTATTTCTACCTCATTTCAACTTGATAAATAGAAGGTATGGGGCTCAGGAGAGATAAATATGTAGCCCTGAGATGGTGTCACAGGGCCACATGATTCAGAAATACCTACGGTTTTTTACCACTCAGAATCTCATTGATAAGCGCCTCCCATTTTTTGATGAGTTGTAGCTCTCCATTGAGTTGAAAGTGGTCCTCAGAATTGAAAAACTCAAACTGGCTGGCCGCAATACTTTTATCTATTGGTAAAAAAGTAAGTTCCAGTTTGTCAGTTACCGACTCATGACCACCTTTGGTTTTGATGCTCCTTTTGGTGCTGTCTATCCTACATTTTTGGATGGCATTCAGCGGAATACACTGCTCCAGCATCTCCTCATTTCTGATTTTAACAAAGAAGACAAAGTCTCTTGCCGCGGAGATCCCCACGGCAAAGTCAATCCCACAGTCATAGATTGATACTTCCCGATTGTAGGAAGCTGCAATGACCTTCAAGTTATTAATAAGTTCATGCTCCTTTTTTTTAGTGCTTCTGCGCATTAATACAAATGGTACAATACACAAGGCTGTTGCACCCAGCCCGATAATGGTTGTTCCCAACTCCATGTTTTTATATTTTATTATGTGAGTGATCATCATTTCCGGCATGTAAGCCGCCGGAAATTCAATTAAGAAAAAGGCAAACAGAAGTGCCTTCAGGTGAAGTATGGAAGGGAACTAAAAGAAGAAATGAAAAGGGTAGAGTAGATCGGCCTTCTCTTGCTCAATAAGAAGATTGAGCACATGATAGTATAGTCCATTAAATGGCCTGTCGAAATGGAATGAATGTGCCCACAGAACCGCCCAGGTCTGACTCTCATTGGTGGGATAGGGTCTTGGTGAAGAAGTCCCCTGAATGATGACATTGTAGGTCGGGGGGAAGGTGTGCTTGAACTGATCGCTTAACTGATCTGATTGATAATAAGCAGCAGTCCCTTCCTTTTGCACGAGGAGATGAGCCTGTGCAGAACAAGCCAACCCAATAGCCAACAGGTAAATGGCTAATAAGGATGTAATTGTGCCTGTTTTCTTTAGAATACTCAATTATGAACGTAGTAAATGGATGTCAAACATCTCAAACCGCTAAAATACAAAGTTGGTTGTTTTTTATGATTTTTAAGTCAGCGTATCATGCCTTATCCATTCGTAGTGAAGCATATACTTCATTCAATACATCCTTTTTGTCGGTGAGTACCACCAGCTTATCACGGGCCATCAGTTCGGTAGAACCGTTTGGGGTTAGGTAATTCCCTTCACGCTCTATCATAGCGATGATGGCGTTTTTCGGAAACTTCAAGTCCACTATTTTCAAACCGATGGCCGTAGAGTTTTCCTCCACCACTATTTCCTTCATTAAGGTTTTGGGATGCTCCACCATGAGTTGATCCGTGGGGGATAGCGGCTTTGCCTTCTCTGGCAGCCCAACGTTCAGCCATTTCGCGACGATGGACAAAGTGGTGCCCTGCACGAGCACAGAGGAGATGGACACAAAGAATACGATGTTGAAAATGGCATGAGATTTATCTATTCCGGCCAGCAGCGGATAGGTGGCAAATACGATAGGTACAGCACCCCTTAAGCCCACCCACGAAATATAAAATCTCCGTTTCAGCCTCATTTTAAACGGTATGAGCGAAATGAAAACAGCCAGCGGACGAGCGACCAGGATGAGGAAGATGCTGATCAACAGGCCAACACCAATGAAGGGGATAATCTGGCTAGGAAAGACCAATAAACCCAATGTAAGGAACAGAACGATCTGCATCAACCAGGCCAGTCCATCAAACATCCGCATGATAGTCTTTTTGTGAATCAAATTTTGATTACCCAGATAGACCGAACAGATGTATATCGCCAGAAAGCCATTGCCGCCTATGGCGTCCGTTGCGGAAAAGGTGATAAACATAAGGGCTATGGTGAGCACCGGATATAGCCCTTCATAATCTAGTTTGATTTTATTAATCACGATTTTGCTGAGCTTTCCGAAGAGAAAACCGGCTACTCCACCTATGCTCATTTGAAGGAACAACAATGGAATAATTGAGAAAATGCTTTGCTCCGGCTCCTGTACCAGTGAAAGAAAGGCAATGGTAAGTACATAGGCCATTGGGTCGTTACTTCCGCTTTCCAGTTCCAATGTAGGTCTGAGGTTCTTCTTCAGAGCGAGGTTTCTACCTCTCAATATGGAAAAGACCGCCGCAGCATCGGTAGACGAGACAATGGCACCCAGCAGGAGACTCTCGTAAAGACTAAAGTCCGTGATGAGGTAAACAAAATAGCCCAGACCAATGGCGGTTAAGAGAACACCGAGTGTAGACAGGGCAATACCTTCTTTTAATACGGGCTTTACAGATTGCCAACTGGTGTCTAAACCTCCTGAGAACAAGATGAAATTAAGAGAAACCACTCCAATGAACTGTGCGATTTGAGGGTTGTCAAAATAGATGCCCCCAATGCCATCTGATCCGGCCAGCATGCCAATGGTAAGGAATAGCAGCAACGTGGGGATACCGAATCGATAACTGGTTTTCCCGGCGATGATGCTTATGAGCAATAGTACCGACCCAATAAGAATGATATTTTCTATGGTAATGTTCATATACTTCCGATCAGGCTGTTTTTGCTCATAGCTAGTTTGAGTGTCTCAAAATACATCAATAGGGTTGTCCGATAGCAATCGGTCTTATCCAATGGACTAATATTAGACCCACCTATTTTGAGCTTTGAGGACTAAAGCCACCAGCTCCCATACAAATTATTCAATTAGCCTTGAGTAATCAAGTACTTAGGGGTTTACTATTGAACTGGTTTGGCGGGATAGTATTTTTTTCTGAGCCAAAAAGCTACCCGTACCAATAGAATCAATGCCGGGACTTCCACCAGTGGGCCTATTACTCCGGTAAATGCTTGTCCTGAATTGAGACCAAAAACAGCAATGGCCACGGCTATGGCCAATTCAAAATTGTTGCCGGCCGCTGTAAATGCGATGGATGCATTTTTGTCATAATCGGCCCCCATCGCTTTGCTGATAAAGAAACCAATCAGGAACATCAAAGCAAAATAGATCAATAGCGGAATAGCGATTCTCACGACATCCATGGGGATCTGCACGATCAATTCACCTTTTAGGGAGAACATTACCACGATGGTAAATAACAAGGCAATCAGGGTAATGGGCGAAATAGTAGGGATAAACCTGGTTTTGTACCAGTCTTCTCCCTTTGCTTTTACCAATACCACTCTGCTAAGGATTCCCATCAAAAATGGAATGCCCAGGTAGATGGCTACACTTTCTGCAATGGTGATAATAGATATGTCCACAATGGCTCCATCAAAACCAAAGTAGGGGGGTAAAACCGTAATAAACAACCAGGCATAAAAACTGTAAGCAAACACCTGAAAGATGCTGTTCAGTGCGACCAATCCTGCGCCGTATTCACTACTCCCTTCTGCCAGATCATTCCATACCAGCACCATAGCGATGCATCGGGCAAGCCCAATCAGAATGAGCCCAACCATGTATTCGGGGTAATCCTGCAGGAAGGTCAGGGCCAAAATGAACATCAGAACAGGACCGATGATCCAATTGAGCAACAATGAAATGGAAAGAACCTTCACGTTTTTAAAGACTTGCGGTAGCAGCTTGTAATTCACTTTGGCCAGCGGTGGGTACATCATCAGGATCAAGCCTATGGCAATGGGAATATTGGTGCTACCACTACTAAACGAATCAATGAAGGTGGAGGTAGATGGAAACAAATAGCCAATGCCTACTCCAATGGCCATGGCAAGGAAAATCCAAAGAGTGAGGTACTGATCAAGGAAACTAAGTTTTTTCGTGTTGTTGGTCATGATTGTGATGATGGTTTGATAACTATTTGGCTTGCAGAAGTTGATCTGCCAATTCATTGGGGAATTCACTCTTTTTTACGGCACTTACTGCTGCATCTATGTCGTAGTTTACTCTTCTGAATTCCACCCGAATCGCATTTGGGTTGTGTTTTGAAAGATTTTCATCCAGGGTAATCAGGGCGTAGCACAGCCTGGGGTCACCATCTTTTGGCTTCCCTACAGAACCAATATTGACTACATGGGTGTAATCCATTCCTGTCTGAATGGTTCGGTGATATGGGATATGCGTATGCCCACACAACACAAGCTGTGCATCTTGCGCTTCCATCATTTCCGCGATTTCGTCTTCAGGGTAGTCCTCTACCAGGTAGTCATTGACAGCTTTTGGGCTACCATGCACCAGCAAAAGGGTGAAAGGCTCCCCGTTGGTCTCAAAGACGAGTTTCAGGTGCCTGGGAAGGTTGGTCAGGTAGTCCTTGTTTTCCGTGGTGAGCAACCTCGCGGTGATCCCTTTGGCAGACCTGTCATCTTCTTTGAGGGGTAGAAGCAGAGCCTCTTCATGATTCCCCATAATGGTAGGGATGTGGCGTTTTCTTATGGCTTCAACCACCTCATTGGCCCAGACATTGTAGCCCACCAGATCTCCCAGACAGTATAGAGCATCTGGCCTCACATGTTCAATGTCCCTGAAGAACGCATCGAGAGCGGGCAGATTGGCATGTATGTCTGAAAAGAAGGCTATTTTCATTTTTTGACCTGCGAGAATGTATAAAACATCTCAGAAGCGATCTGCATTGATCGCTGATCATATCGCTCTGCTTCCTCAGGGGTGCCATCAAATTCCTTGGGATCGTCATATCGCACTGGAATTCTCTTTTCTGTTCCCGGGATGAACGGGCAATTTTCATCTGCGTGCGAACATGTCATCACCGCGGCAAACTGATCTGCCTGGTTGATGGGATCGTCGAAGAGTTTTGAAAAGGCCTTGATGGGCTCTTTCTCATCAGAATGAGAAATGAGATAAATGGGGTTGCTGTCGCCTTTGGAGGAAACCCCGAAACCACTCCGCTTAATAGATGCTACTGCTCTCTCATTGAATGCGGTAACTTCCACACCCCCCGAATAGCAAAGCGCCGGAATGCCGAAATAATTAGCTGCCGTCTGTGCCCAAATCTGGGAGAACTGGCTTCTTCGAGAGTTATGGGTGCAAATAAAGTTGAGGTTGACTTCTTTGCCCTGATCGATTTTGGTCTGAATGTATTCGATCAGTGGTTTGAGCACGGCAAGTCGCTCATCCGAAATGCTTTGCTCCCTTGCTTTTTCAATGGTCACTTGAAGTTCGGGATATACTGGTAAGTTTTGTGTTTGCATGATTTATGAGCTAATTTTTTTGATTAACAACATCCTGATCCGGGAGTGCAAGCGGTTTCCTGAGCGGCAAGTGATGAAATTCTGATTTTTGGTTTTTCCACTGGAATACCGCATTTTTCCTTGGCCAGGCAATCGGTTTGTTTGTTGGTCAATTGAAACGAACCATTTAGAAACTCCAGGCCATACTTTCCTATGGTTTCTCCCTGATGCTCCACTTCAACATCTGAATCCTCCAGGCCGAGATGTTTTTCTGAGAATTCTATGATGGCGTGAAGTTTCTGAGCACTCAATCGGTGATCGTAATCGGCAGCTGTGAAAAGTTGAAAATTGACTACAGTCTCTTTTCTCACCGTTCCGCCACAGTCAATAAAGTGCTTCTGAATACTTCCAACCTCCGTGACGTGAAAATGTGAAGGAACATACTCCCCATTGGGTAGGCGGAATTTGACTTCCTGTATTTCGGATAAGGCTGATTTGATTTCTGATAATTTCATGTATTGTGATGTTATTGCAATATGACGATATGATTAGATAATTTTTTTTAGCAACACTCCGGTGAAGAGGGCAAATCAAACTGATTGAAAATTTCATTAAACTGACTTTTGATCTCGGCCCACCGCATCGGATTGATACAGTAGCTAATGCGTGATCCTTCAATGGTGCCCTGGATGATGCCAATGTCTTTTAATTCACGCAGGTGCTGACTTACAGTGGCCTGAGCCAGGCCCAATTCCTGCACCAAATCTCCATTGACACAGGCATTGGTTCTAAGCAAATGCTGAATGATGGCTACACGGGCCGGGTGAGCAAATGCCTTTGCTGCCACGGCCACTTCGTTTTGTACGGTTGAAAAAAGGTCTGTCTTGGTTACGCCCATCTTTCTTTGCATTATGTCATTGCAATATTACGATGAGTTATTGAGATAAGCAAGGCCTTAGCCAATATCAGGTACAAATGGAGCTCAATACTTCATCAACTACCCAGTTTGATGCTCGATCCATGTACACTGATTCTCCAATGTACTTTTTGGCTTTCTGAGATTGATAAAGATGAATGGGCATTACTTGCCGATACAGAAAGTTCTTTTTATTGATTATCAGTTAATTAACTGTTAGAGGGTACAACAGAGGTACATGGATTACTCTGTTTTCGGTTAGTTTTCTTTGTTTTTGACCTGTTTGGGGTGGTTTTTGGGTCAAATCGGGACAATATATGAAGTGGAACAATATTTAAAGTTGATGGCAATTTGTAGCTTCAAATTGAAGCCATCTGGGCCTTTGTTTTTGCAGGGATATTGGCCTTCTCTACAGCCTTTTTGTTCTTGATTCGTATCTTGTCGATCTCATAGGCAACTTGGTATTTCATCCAGAATTCCGCTTTGATGCCAAGGGCATCTTCCAGGCGCACGGCTAGTTCTGGAGTGATGTTGCGCTTGCCCCCAATAATCTCTGACATTACATTCTTAGCGATACCAAGTTCTTTTGCCAACTCAATCTGCTTCATTTCCCTGGCTTCCAGTTCATCTTTTAAAAGCTCCCCAGGGTGCATTGCTGATCCAGGTACCATATCGTTTGCTAATTTTCTATTGCTACTCATAATGCTTTGATATTTCGATGATTTCAATTTCTATCAATTCGTCTTCTGCCTCAATGATAATCAGCCGAAACTGTTTATTCAGTCGGATTGAAAACTGCCCTTTTCTATTGCCAGACAATGCTTCGAAATTCAAAGACCTGATAGGATAAAGATCCTTCAAGTTGTCGATTATCGTTAGAATCCTAACTTTTGCCTGGTACTGTTTGATCACATCCCTGGAGAATTTTTGCTTTCCTCTTATCTCATTCAAAGGAGTGATGTACAACTGCTCAAGCTCTTTTGTTTTAAAAGCTACCTTCATGAACAACACTAATTTAAGGAAATAAGTTTACTATTTTAGTAAACTTGTTGTGAGTTATTTTAAGTGATGTGAAGATATAAGAATTATGCTGGCGGAAGTTGCCCCAATCAGGCTTTCTTAGGCCATCTTTTGCGCTCCTTTGCCCGAACCTTCCCAAACTAAGAACCCATAAGAATCAACCTCCAAATATTGCAAACAGAAGTTAAACAAGTTTGCAATGGAAAACCCTTTTCAAGAATTATATGAGCGCCTGGATCGGATCGAGAGGCTCTTGGTAAGCGTGAGAGATCACAAGGCTTCTGAGCCGGAAGGCGAAGAAGATAGGCTGCTGAACGTACGTGAAGCTGCCAGGTTCCTGGGTGATGCTGTGGCCACTCTCTATGGTCGTACAAGCAAGAATGATATCCCATTTTATAAGCGTGGTAAGATTATGTTTCTGCCGTTGATTTCATCAAGGATACATTCGTTATTCAGAAACTCATCTGAACAATTTGTAAATATGATTGTCGTAAAACTGGCTATGCTGATAAGGTTTTTTTTAGTACGACCTAATAATAATTAAGTGTGGGTTTATAGTAATACCTGCTACTGTTGGGTTATGGTTAACGTCAATTCTTCATTTCTAAAGTGTATTTCTCCACTGTATCAATAGGGAAGATATCTATAGGCCGATAAACCGGGATTTCTTCACAAAACATGGCTAAATAAGGGGTTCGCTCAACCGATTTTACAAATGGGAGATAATCCAGTTGAAGCATTAGTTTTCCTAAAGTGGCGTATGCCACTAAAAGGCTATAATCATTGTGACCGTATTCTTTTCTTTGCTTCACAGTCATGTATATGATGTCAAAAAGTTCCGTTTGAATGTTTTGATCAAGTTTAGTGATCAGGTCATCCTGAAAAAGAAAGAAGTCGTAGGTCTGGAAAGCAAGGTCTGTGTTAGCATATGCACCATCAATGATTGGAGGATAAGCGTTTTGGCAATGTAAGTCCATTTTTTGGAGCCGTTGTATCAATGCTTTATATAGATCGTCTCTGATATACAGCTCTTCGAAACCATTGATGTCTGTCGCTATGTGACTGAAGCCTTTTTGTAGCTCATCATAGAAAATATAATCCATAACCATAGGACAATGCAGTAGTGTTTCTAGTAAAGCATCCGTACTGATTGTTTCGAGGATGTCTTCAGGGATTTGTGAAACGGCTACCATTTGATCACGACTTGTGAATGCTTCCCACTCTGGTGTGCCTGGTTTAACCGGGTAGTCATATGTTCCTTCGGTTACAATAGGAGGACAAGGTAAAGTCTCTGTGTTTTCCCGATTACAGGCAAGTACAAATGATATGAAAAATAAGGGTGCGAGGTGTCTGTACATTTTAATCAAATTTGATATACATATCCCTAAAGTTCAGTGTCATCACATCAAAGTGATGAATGACATCCTGGCCTATATTTCCATATAGCCCGTTCCATTTCTGGGAGATTTCTTCTCGTAATACTGGAATGTTGTTGAGTTCGAGTGTTCTACCACTAATGGATGCGGTAAATTTGATCCGGTACCCTGTTTGGTTTGTCTGACCACCGGCACCCCCAAACTGGATGTCTGTTAGTGTACTGCTGGATGCTATACTCTCTTTATTTTCTTCGTAATATCGCTTAAAGAGCATAGTTTCATCTGCACCTGTATCGAAACTATAATGTTTACCGTCTACATGAATGATCGGGTTTAGATGATCTAAGGCAAGATTTTGGGACGGCTGCAACTCATCAGAACTGGTGTTTGCTGTGAAAAGATCGCTTTGAGAGATTCGGATCTCATCCAGGGCTTCCATCACAGGAAAACCAATAATACCGTGGATCTGATAGTTGATTTGAGGAAAAGCCAGCTTATCATCATCTAAAATAATGAAAACCGCATTTTTAACAACTATCTGATCCAGAAAGAATTCCGGACAGATGGCTAGTTGGGCATAGACCCGATCGCCTGTAATAGTACCCACCAGAATGGAGTCTTCCAGTATAGTCATTTGTAACTTCTCTGCGGATGAGCGGGTTACTGTCGAGAGATTGGCTCCTGTGTCGAATATGAAATTGGTTGTATCTGAACCAGATGTAATTGGAAGATTTCTTAGTCCGGCCAAATCCCTACTCATTTGTATTTCCACACCAGACTCTATGATTATTTGTTGTGCGGGCTGATCTTCCAGAATGGTCCAGAGTTTCAATGAGTTTTCATAATCATCGATCTCCTCCTGTGAAAGAGAAGAAGTATAATGAGTCAAGAGGTACTGTACTGATTCCTTTGCTTTTTTGTATTGATACTTTTTATATGCATTGTCGTGCCTAATGTCCCAGATCATTTGATTGATGGAGTCTGGAGCTGAAGCACTGTGATTTCGCAAGAAAACATTGATAGATTCTTCTGAAAGCTCAATCTGATTGAAGGCGTTGGTTGTTATGGCTTGGAGAATATGAAACTGAGCTGTTGAAAATGACTCTTTGTTGGCATCAAAGAGATCCTTTGTTGTGAAATAGTCTTTTTGCTGAGCTGCCTTAAATGCTCTAATGAACAGTTGTGTATTTTCCTTTTCCTGACAACCGAAGAAGGCGAACACTAGTAATATTAGGATACTTTTTTTCATTAGATAGTTGAACTTTTTTCACTGTAGTCAAGTAGCAAATTTTCATTCTTAGCCAATAAAATACTTGTAAAAAATCGACATGCTGCAAAGCATTTACAACAATACCTAACTTTCTTAACCCCTAACTGGATGTCGAATTTATACAAGTTTGCTACTCAACAAAGGATTTGATTTGACATTAAAAGGAAATATAGTTATCCATAAGTATTAAAAAGTCCTAAGCTAACTATTGTATGAATTCTGTGCCATTGCGAATAGTAAAAACCACTCTTGAAGACTTTCCGGAAGTCCGAAAGTTGTTTGAGATGACCAAAACTCATCAGCAAAAAGCAGGATACAAGGTCTGGGAGGAGATTGATTATTCGGATGTGCAGAAGGAAATAGCTAACTCCAATCAACATAAGATAGTTGTTGCTGATGCTATGGCCGGAATATTCAGTGTTCAGTATGAGGATGCATTTATATGGGGCGTAAGGGACAAACAGGACGCAATCTACCTTCACAGGATAGTCATTGAGCAAAGCCATCAAGGACAAAGGCTCTTTGAAAACCTATTGGCCTGGGCGAAAGGCCATGCAAAAGGAAAAGGTAGAAGATTTGTCAGAATGGATACCTGGGCTGACAATGCCAGGCTAATTAGATACTATCAATCTTTCGGTTTTGAGAGGGTTGATGAAGTAACGACAGGTAATAATCCCGAGCTTCCAATACAAAACCGAAATCTTAACGTTGTTCTGTGGCAATTTGAAGTTTGACTGATGGTATCGTTTATTGAGCGAAAAACTATTTGAAAGAAAGGGATAGGCGAATCAGCCTTAGATAATCATCCCTAAAGTTTTTTAGCTGCGGCATTTGGGTGCAATTGACCTGCATGGTGAAGGCCTGACCGGTTTCCGGGTGATAAAACCCCATGGTATAATAGCCTGGGAAGAATCCTGAGTGCCCGATCAATGCACCAATTTCAGGATACTCGTACCGGATGACCCCAAGTCCGTATTTTCCTCGAATTTCTTCAGCTTCAACAAAATCGAAGAAGGCATTACCCAGCGCCTCCATATCAAAAAGTTCACCTTCGTAAATAGCCATCAATAGCTTTGCATAGTCAGCATTCTTGTAGGCATAGCCTCCACCTGTCCATTCAAACTGCGTGTTGTTTTGAGCTTTTCCATCTACCAGAAAGGGGGCTTTGAAGCCAAGGGCATAATCGGTTCCTTCATCATAATACCCCTGGGCCATGTTATCAATTTGATTGTTATTCGTAGGACTGAAGCTCTCTATTCCAAGAGGAGTGAAGACTCTTTCTTCGGCTTCCTTATAAAATGTGTTTCCAGTTACCTGCTCGATGGTCATCCCCAAGAGAATGTAATTTGTGTCCGAATAGGTGAATCCTCTGCCTGGTTCAAAGGGAGGTTCATCATCAAGTACATAAGCAAGTAGCTCCTCAGGTTTCCATACTTTATCTGGATCCTTTGTCAGGTCATTCAAAAAGGCCTCTTTCAACTCATAACGGACGATACCGGAGGTGTGCTGAAGGAGGTTCTTTATGGTGATTTGATCTGCGTTGGCTAAGCGTGAGTACCAATTGTATTTTCCCAGGTATTGAGAAATGCTATCATCCAGAGTAATTTCACCTTCTTCAATCAGCTGCATGATAATTGCAGACACCACCGTTTTCCCGGTACTTCCACCGTGTAGCTTATGGTCAACGGTCATTTTGATTCCTTGCTCTTTATCCGCCCAGCCACTGGCAAAAGCATGAACGTTTTTATCACTATCAATGAAAGTGAACACAATGCCCGGATAGTCTGAAGAGATTCTGATACTATCTAGTGTGTGCTGGATGACAGTGTCTTTTTGCGCAAAAGCGTTGGTCCAGCAAAGGACTGAAAGAATGGTCCAGGTTAGTATTTTTGTCATACGTGCAAAGACAACAAATTTCAATCTGAAGTTGTAGAGATCATTGTAAAAAATCGACATACCTAAATCTTAACCGATTTGTATGGGAGTATAGAGAGTTGAGTCAATTATTAATCATTAGGATCACTTAATCGCTCAAGCACTTTGGGCAGCTTTTTATTCAGCTGCTTTTTCCAACCCATTTGCATCACCGAGCTTATAATCACAAGTTTTAGCCCTTTGTAGCCTGAGTGTTCAAGATAGAGAATAGTACCTCCACAAGTGGGTTCTAGCTTGAAGCTCAATATTGTATCAAGTTTTGCGAAGATGCCTTCGGTCATTTTATCTGCGGTATCAGAATGGATACCCGCACAAGCTAGTGTTTTTTCACCTGTCGCTTCTCCACGATAGGTGTATGAAATATGCTTGAATAGCTCAACGGATAGCACTTGGCAATGCGTGATTCCATCCCAGCCTTTTTGTGGCTTCATCCTGAAGGTGAAGTACTGGCAGTGGTTTGATGTCGTTTTCCATGGAAAATGGGCGCTCCTCAATCGTCCTTCAGCTTAAGGCACCAGGCTTAAGATTTTTCTTCTAAAAGTTTCAAAGGCTTCTCGTTCTTCCTTCGGAAGATCCCGAAGGTATTGTGAAACTGCATTACTGATTAGTGGTAGCTACCTTTTGTTTGTTTCGAACCGCTTATTCATTTCATCTCTGGATAAGGTTTGCTTGTATGTGGCACACCACCACTGGTTTCCCTGATTGTCTTCAAAGCCACATTCACGGTCACCATAGTATCGTTCTGTAGGCTCCAGCAATATATTCGCCCCAAATTGTCTGGCACGTTTGTAGATCTCATCCACGCTCTCTACATAGATATAGTTCATGCTCTGTCTGGAAGGCCATTGTGGTCTGCCCTGACCGATCATAATGGTCGTATCTCCCAGCTTGATCTCCGTATGACCATCAGGGTTCTGACCTAAATCCTCAGTTGGCTTCACCTGAAATACATTCTTGATGAACTCTAGCTGTTGGGCTACATCATCTACCATCAAGTATGGACTTACTGTGGTATAGCCTGGTCTTTGAAATGTGTTTTCGCTCTGCATATGATTTTTTTCTGACAAAGAAAGCGCCTGACATGAAGGTAAACTTGGAAAAACCCGACAATCGGTTTGTTAATCTACTTCCGAGTCGCGCCAAAGGGTAGCTGTGGTCTTGCCTTTGAAGTATTCTTTTGGGTTCAGGCCAGAAAACTGCTTGAAGTCATTGATGAAGTGTGACTGGTCGTAATAACCGCAATTGAGAGCCACATCGGTAAGACGCAATTCTTGGCTTCCATAAAACTGCATGGTGTTCTGAAATCTGGCAATTCGGATGAATTGCTTGGGGGAAAAGCCTGTGAAGCGTTGGAACTGTCGCTCCAGTTGTCGCTCGGAAATAAAGTAGTCCTGGGTCAGATCTTTGACAGTAGGGGTAGCCTCTGATTTCATGATGAATTGAAGCGCTTTGAATACCGGAAGACTTGTTTCTTTCTGCTGTTGAAGTCGTTGGGTGATGAACGTCTCCATGATGCTGACACGCTCTTCGTGGGACTTGCTCAACATGATTCGCTCTTCCAGATCGGATCCATACTTCCGGGTGAGTATGTCGATATCCACCATCTGATTGGTGAGGTCACTTGCCTGAATATCAAAAAGCAGGGGGATGGCGTGAGGATATAGATAAACGCCAAACATGCCAAAGGCCTGATCGATAGAGAACTGTCTTGTCTGACTCGAAGGGGCGTTTATTCCTGCCAGAAAGGAGCGTTCTTGTTGACCATTTGCCAGAATTTCATTGAAACGACCCTGATAATGGAACACCAGCTCCGGGCATACATCAGCCATGGAGTGGTGAGTGTAGGACTCATCACTCTCCAAAAACCAATAAAACCGAACATAGTTCTGGGTGGTTTCTGAGGGCTTAACGTTCCAGTACCTTATTGGCATGAGTTAAAAATAGGGATTTGGAATGTATTTTTAGTCAAATGACAAACTCCTGGATTTCAGTAGCTTCCATATTGCTCTCGATTAAACTTTATTCCTTGTCACTTTTTCGCTTTCGTTTATAATACAGTTGAGTCAATCCCGTATCAAACGTTTTAGCACTTACAAATTGTAATAGTTGTTCTGGTCTGCCTTCTTTAAATAATCTTGTACCATTCCCTACGAGAACCGGAACAACAGAAATGGTAATTTCATCAATGAGGTCATTTTTAAGCAGTTCGTGAATGACTTGAGCACCACCATCACAATAAATATCTTTTCCTTCCTGACTTTTAAGTTTGGTTACCAAGTCTTTCAGGTTACCTGTATGAAATTTTATTCTACCGTTATCGGGACGTTCAGTACTTGTAATGACATAGACATCCCTTTTACCATTATCGTAGTGAGAAGCACCGATTTCCTTTACTACATAGTCATAGGTTTTACGTCCAATAATAATAGTATCAATAGTAGATGTAAATGCTGCATAGCCATAATCTTCCCCTTCTTTTTCAACTAGCTTTAAAAAACTAAGATCATCATTTGGTTGGGCAATGAAACCGTCTAAACTGGTTGCAATAAATAGCTTTATCTTTCTCATTTGTTTTAGATTTATTCTTTTCTGCAAAAGTAGGAGGTTATCAAAGGCTATGCTTTGGAAAAAAACGACATTTTAAAGTTCGGAAGGTACAAATCCCGTATGTTGTTTAATAGCATTGGTGAGGTGGGAGTGGTCATAGAACCCACATTCAAAAGCAATATCTAATAAAGCCTTATTGTTGTTGTTTGATTCTATTAAGGCTAATGCTTGTTGAATCCGAATAATGTTGGAATATTCCTTTGGTGTTAACCCGATAAAATCTTTGAATAGTCTTTCTAATTGCCTTGGTGAAATACCATTTTGTTTAGACAACTCATTGATTGTTAATAGTCCTTTTGAAGCCTGCATAGAATCTATTATCGTGCGCAACCTTATGGTCTTACTACATACTTTATCATAAAAAAACTGGTTCAAATAGTCAATATAGTTACCATTGAAAAACTGGTCTTTGTTAAAAGATAGGTTTTGGTCAAATTGAACGGTCTTATTTTTAACCTCGCCTAAAGAAGCATAAGAGAAAAAAGATGCAAAGGTGGAAGGTTTAAAACAGACACCTATCAAGTGTGTGTGCTCGTCTATGTAGCTTTCTTTAAAAGATGTCATTGCACCAACCACATAAGTTTTACCGTGATCCATGCATGTAGCCCCATTATCAGTAACGCATTTATCACCAAGGTTTATGATTAAACCCGGACAACCATCAGGAAAAATACGTTCCCATTTATTGCTCGATGCTTCACCTTTTAGCTCCCAGAAGTTGTGAATTTTGCTTTGTAAATGTCTACCTGGAATTATTTCTTTATACGTCATTGATACATCTGACCTTTCATGGTTTTTCTTCCTAGCGTCATAATTGCGTTTCCAATGGCCCAATGGTTCCCTGCAAAGTCTTTAAAAATACCTCTTCTATCTAAATCTTCACCCTTCTGGGTGGATAATTCTACCACTTCACAACCACTTTGCTCATCATGACTATGAGTACTTCTATACTGCCTTGTACTGCTCCATAGCTTGTGTAATTGCTTTAGCTACGGATAAAAATTTCAAATTGATTTTATAAAGGAAATCAATAGGCAACAGCCGCCTGACTATTGTATTTGGTTTTGTAGTCTAATGGGGACATGCCTGTATTTTTTTTGAAAACTTCTCTGAAGGCCTTCATGTCTGCATAGCCCACTTCGTACATGATCTCGTTGATGGGTTTGCGGCCATTTTCCAGTTGTTTTTTAGCTGCTTCTACTTTCACACGTTGCAGGTATTCCACGGGCGTGTTTCCGGTCGCTTTGATGAAACGCCTGTCAAAGTTTCGCCTGCTTACTGCCAGGCTGTCGGCCAGCTTTTCAAACGAAATTTTTTCAGTCATGTGTTCTTCGATATACGATTGGGCTTGTTCTACGATTTCGTCACCATGCGTTTTCTGGATATGAAAGATGGAGAACTGTGATTGTGAAGTGCGCTCTATGTCGATCTGAAAGATCTTGGAACAGAAAATAGCGACTTCCCTGTCGAAATACTTTTCTACCAGGTAGAGCATCAGGTTTAGAAAAGAGTAACCGCCCCCATTGGTATACACTCCCTTTTCATCCGTGATTATTTGATCCTGTGCTACTTTAACATCCGGATACATTTTTTTGAATTCTTCCGTGGAATTCCAGTGGATAGAGCAGGTTCTTCCATCCAATATGCCTGTGGCAGCAAGTAGAAAAGCACCTGAGCACATACTGGCAATTTCAGCGCCTTCTTTGTATTGCCTCGTAATCCAATTAATCAGTTTTTCGTTCCTTTTGACAGTTTTAGTAAAATCATCGAAGATAGAGGGTATGATTACCAGATCGGTCTTTTTGATCTGGTTGAGATCATCGGGATACACTTTGAAAAACTGCTCTTTTAAACCCTGTTCCTGAGCATAACCAGCCACCTGGATCTGGAGCTTTGGACTGTTTCCTATCTTCTGCCAATAGCCATTGGCACGGCTCAGTATTTCATAAGCTCCACCGATACTGTTGAGGTTGACAATGCACTCGGGAACTACAATGGTGACGTGCTTCATGATATTAATGTTTGTACAAAAATAAGCACTCATCATGTCCAAATCAACCTGTCACAAAGTCCATTTTACACGCTATTCTTGAATTATTTGGCCAATAGTTTTGTGATGATCAATTGAGATTTAACAAATACGATGAAAGGAACATTAATTAATATGATGATAGGAGTAGTACCAATCATGCTCGTGTCTACGCTAACACGAGCAGAGGTATTGAATGGCCAAAAAGAAATAGGAGAATTAAAAACACAAGAACAAAACGAAAACATGAACAAACTAATAGCATCAGATTTTAGCACTGCCTTTCTGGTAGATCAAAGCCCGGAGGAGGTTTTTAATGCAGTTACCAACGTACGCGGTTGGTGGTCAGAGAATATTGAAGGTGGCTCCAGTAAGTTGGGTGAAGAATTCATTTATCATTATAAGGATGTTCATTATTGTAAAATTAAGCTGGTAGAAGTAGTCCAAAATCAAAGGGTGGTGTGGCACGTATTGGAGAATTATTTCTCTTTCACAAAGGACGAAAAGGAGTGGACAGCCACTAAAATTATTTTTGAGATTTCTAAAGAAGGAAAGCAGACTAAACTTCAGTTTACCCATCAGGGGTTGGTACCCGAATATGAGTGCTTTGAGATATGTAGTGATGGCTGGACCAACTACATTGACGGTAGTTTAAAGAACCTCATAACAAAAGGTAAAGGAGAGCCAAATCCAAAAGAGGGAGGATTTAATCAGGAGTTGGTGGAAAAATGGAAGTTGGATTCAGCAACCTCTGCTTCTTCCGATTCACAAAATCAGCACTTTACCGTTTCTTTTCTGGTGGATAAAACACCTGAGGAAGTCTTTGGTGCTGTTACAAACATCGGTGGATGGTGGACCGAAAATTATATGGGAGGCACCCGCAAGTTGAATGAGGAGTTTGAGGTTCAGTTTTGGGATGTTCATTACTCAAAACAAAAGCTGGTAGAAGTGATCCCTAATAAAAAGGTTGTCTGGCTAGTGACGGATAGCAAACTGACTTTCATAGAAAAAGAAGATGAGTGGACTAATACTCGCATTGTATTCGAGATATCCAGGGTTGCCGACCAAACTAAGGTTCAATTTACCCACGAAGGACTAACCCCTGACATAGAATGCTATACCGATTGCTCCAGTGCGTGGAAAGGATATCTTATAGGAAGTCTACGTGATTATATCACTACAGGAAAGGGTAAGCCGGAGGTTCGGGAGGAGCAAGTGGATAAATAGTTTCAACTAGTTACGCTAGGGAAAACTCTTGATAACCTTTCTAAACCAGCTTCTTGTATAGTTTATTTCACACGCCCTTAGCGTTTGTTTTAGCAGTTAACTCTATAAATAATAATCTTAATCAAAATGGAAGAAATGACTAAAGAAGACCTTTCGATAACCCTGCAAGTAGAGCAGACACCACTAAAAGTTTATAAAGCCATCAATGATGTGAGTGAATGGTGGACGAAGATTGAAGGTGGCGCCAAAAATATAGGGGACACCTTTACCGTTCGGTTTGGGGATGTTTGTATCACCCATCAGGTGGTGGAGCTGGTACCGTATAAAAGTGTGATTTGGCAGGTGACCGATAGCAGTGTCGCGAGTTGGGTAAATACCCGCCTTCAATTTGACATAAGTGTAGAAGGAGATCTCACAGTGGTTCAATTTACGCATAAGGGAATGACCCCTCAGTCTGAAGACTATGAAGATTGCATGAAGGGCTGGACCAAATTCATCAATGAAGGATTAGTGAGGTTGGCCTCCGTCATACCTGTGACGAATGAAGAAATATTAGATCGATTCAAAGCTCTTGCGATAGAGGAACAGTGGTTTGATATACAGGATGACCTTTTCTCCACTAACGTAAAGAGTATAGACCCTGCCCATTCACCTTACATGGGATATGCTGAAGGGAAAGCTGCTGTCCGTAAAAAAGGGAAAGATTTTGTGGCCAAGGTTGAAGAGTTTCATGGGGCGAGAACTTCCGAACCGGTAATGGGAGGGAATTACATAGCCGTAGCTCGGGACATGGATATTACCGCCCAGGGTTTCGGACGAATTCAAATCAACGAGGTTATGCTCTATGAAGTAAAGGATGGGGAAATCGTTTCTGAACAGTTTTTTTATTAAACGCTTTTCAAGATCCAATATCGCTGAATATAAAAAAAATAGTGAAAGCCAGTAAGTTAAACATTGGAGTAATTGGAGCCGGACAGATTGGGGGAACTTTAATCAGGCAGTACACAAAGGCAGGGCATAACGTGAAAATGACGAATGCAAGTGGCCTGGATAAACTCAAGCACTTGGCATCTGAAACAGGAGCTCATGCTGGTACGTTGAATGACATCATCACGGATGTAGATGTAATTGTTCTAAGTATCCCGTTTGTTCAGGTTCCTGAACTTCCAAAACATGCCTTTAGGGATCGTCACTCTAGTATACCCATTATTGATACCTGCAATTATTATCCTATAAGAGATGGACTCATCAAGGAAGTCGAGGAAGGAATGCTTGAAAGCATTTGGGTGTCAAATCATATTCAAAGACCCGTCATTAAAGCGTATAACAACATCTTTGCCGAGTCTCTGATTTATTCAGGTAAGCCAAAAGGAGACCCAAATAGAATTGCACTTCCGATATCCGGGGACGATAAAAACGCCAACGAAATTGTGGCCATGCTGATTGACACAAGCGGCTTTGACTCGCTGGACTATGGAGTACTAAAGGAATCATGGAAACAGCAACCCGGAAGCCCCGTCTATTGCACGGATCTGACATTATCACAACTCCAAAAGTCATTAGCTATCGCTTCACCAAAAGGGTTGCCAGAAAAACGTGAACTGGGATTGAAGTACATCCTGGAGAATGGTCAGGAAAAGTGGATGGATACTGTACTTCATAATAGGACTATTTACGAATCTGTGTTGCAATAACCGATTAAACACATTAACCCTTATTCCATGTTTGAGAAAATGAGCAATCAAGACTTTACACTGACTTTATTGGTTGACCGATCACCATCTGAGGTCTTTAGGGTAATCAAAAATGTGCCTGGCTGGTGGTCTGGTATGCACGGTGAGGAATTTGAAGGTAAATGGGATAATGTGAATGATGAATTTTCATTTACTGCCGCAGGAGGAGCTCATTTCAATCGACAGAAGTTAGTAGAGCTGGTTCCGGGCAAGAAAATTCTCTGGTTCGTAACAGAAAGTGAACTCAGCTATATAGTGGATACTGATGAGTGGGTAGGCACCCAGATATGCTTTGAGCTGTTCGAAGAAGATAACGGGACAAAAATAGTATTTACCCACAAGGGGTTGACCCCCGAGGTAGAGTGCTACGGAAGCTGTTCGGTTTCCTGGACGGATTATCTTCGGCAACGTTTATTGAAGGCTCTCAGCTCTAATTGAGCAGTGTAAGGGTTAACTGTCGCAATCAGCCCACAAGAATGTCGCTTTCAGCACATTCAAGTAGGCAGTATTGATAGTAGTTTTGTTATGTGTAATAAACATTCTTGAGCGGACAATTAAAAGACCTTCAAAATGAAACCAATAAAAATTTTATTCGCTCATAGTGGTGGTGGGCAAGGTAGCGTAGGACAAGGAAGTTTTGATTTAGTAACGTACATAAAAAATGAATTGGGAAACGAATTTGAAATGCTTTACCCAATAATTGATGACCCAGAAGCTCCAACGTATCAAATGTGGAAAAATCTTTTCACAAAAGAGTTTAAGAAAGCGAACCAGCCTGCAATCCTTATTGGGCATTCATTAGGAGCTTCAATGCTGCTTAAATTCATTTCAGAAGAAAAACCAAATGTTTTGATTTCAGCACTCTACTTAGTTGCAACACCTTTATGGGGAAAAAACGGTTGGGATGTGGACGACTTTGTACTCAAGGATAATTTTGAAAACGAACTCAAACAAGTGAATAAGATTTTTCTCTATCAATGTAAAGATGATACAATTGTCCCGTTCAAACATTTGAATTTCTATAAAAAGGCCATGCCGGATGCAACCGTAAGAGTTTTGAACGGAACAGACCATGCATTTGCGAATGGACTACCTGAATTGGTTGATGACATTAAATGGCAATCAGTAAACAAATAGAGATGCACGAATCACTTGTTAATGCTTGTGCATTTTTTACTGAAATTGGTTTGACCCTGGAAGGACGAATGATGCAGAAGTTGAAGGATGTGTTATAAGATGTATTACCCACTTTATTTGAGACATTGGAATGCTAAAAACATTTTGGGTTTCTTGACAATAGATATCAAAAATTAATCATCCATAAAAATTTAAAAAATGATAGAAGATGAATATATAAGACAACTAAAGGAAAATCTGAGTATGGCAATTCGAGAAAAGAATGTTGAAAAGGCAAATAAGCCCTATTCAAAAAACTGTGTTCTGTTTTTAATGGCACCACCATTGATGATGAGATTTGATAAAGGAATAGAGGGTTTAAATAATCTAGATAGTTGGTTTTCAACCTTTGAAAATGGTATTGGCTTAGAGACAAAAGAACTGGAAATAATCAGTAATAATGATATTGCTTGTTTAACCAGCCTAGAGCATTTAACGGGAAAGCGGACAGATGGCAGTGAAACGGACACTTGGTATAGAGAGACCTTATGTCTTCGAAAAGTGAAAGATGAATGGAAAATTATACACCAACACCAATCCTTTCCCATGTATATGGACGGGACGGACAAAGCAGCAACTGATTTAGTACCTTGAAAGTGCTCCAAAATTACCATCAGGAGCTATCGCACATTGGCACGTTGACGATTTAAAAGCAACACTTGAGAGACTAATTACAACAAAACAGAAAATAATATGCAAAAAATAATTCCAAACCTTTGGTTTGACGGCAATGCGAAAGAAGCCGTTGATTTTTACTTGTCAATTTTCCAAGATGGGAAAATAATTAATACTACCTACTATCCTTTGACAGAAACAGATGGGCTGGCAGATTTTCAAAAAGATTTCGCAGGCAAGATTCTCACGATTGAGTTTGAAATTTTGGGAATGCGATTGATTGGTATCAATTCTGGTCCATATTTTAAATTCACCGAAGCTATTTCACTTATGATAACGTGTAAAGACCAAGCTGAAATTGACTACTACTGGACTGTACTCACAAAAGATGGTGGTGAAGAAAGTGTATGTGGGTGGCTAAAGGATAAATATGGACTAAGCTGGCAAATATGTCCAGACAATTGGGAAGAACTAAGCAAAAAACCTGGAGCATTCAAAAATATGATGGGTATGAAAAAACTAATTATTGCTGACTTTTAAGGACAACTTACCAATGACAAAAACAATCTAATAAGCATGAACAACGTAGGCATCGATGTTAAATCACTTGACGATGCAATGGTATATTCCAGAGCTTGGGCTTAAACTTGATGGACGGGGAATGGTAGAAGGAGAATGGGCAGGACGTGTGACAGGACTTGAAAATCAATCTGCTGAGATAGCAATGATGGTTACTCCTGACGGACACTCAAGACTTGAACTATCACAGTTTCTAAATCCTCAGACAATTGCAGACCACCGGACCGCCCGGTGAATTCACTAGGTTATCTGCGCGTCATGTTCAGGGTTGATAATCTTGACGAACTACTAATTAGACTTGAGAAGTACGGTGCTAAAGTACTTGGAGAAGTGGTTCAATTTGAGAACATGTATCGACTTTGCTACATACGTGGAGCAGAAGGAATACTGGTAGGATTAGCTGAACAACTTGGCAGTGATACAGCGACAGATCTTTTAGAAAACAAATAAGCTATACTAGAGTATTGCAAAATGGCATGAATTACCAGATTATTCTTCCATCTTATGCCTTGAGTAACTACGTGTCTTATTTCTGGACGCTCCAATACAGCGGTGGATTAGGCGAAGAGATTGTTTTCAATTCATTCGTGGATAATTCTACTGGTATTATTTTCCAACACAATCAGGGAAAAAGCGCTTTCTATCAGAAGGGAAAAGGTGAGTTGCTGACTTCTTTTGTATATGGCCCCTCTACTAAACCAACAGTGACTTTTGGTGCAGATGTCTTTGAGTTGAACGGAGTGCTGTTCAAGCCGGGTGGGTTAAGGGCGTTGCTAAGAATGGATACAGATGAACTCACTGATGAGATGGTCTGTATTGATGAGTTTGCCGAAGGGTGCGGATTGGCCGATCATCTGCTTAATATTCAGTCAACTGAACAGAGGATGGAGGTGCTGGAGCAGTTTCTAAGCAGAAGGATGTCTAATTCATTGGCATTCGACCAGCTTATTCATCATTCTTTGGATTTAATACATGCGCAAATTGACACCATTCGGATGCTTGACTTATGTAAGACCCTGAAACTTTCTGACAAACAGTTTGAGCGGAGGTTTAAACGATCCATTGGTGTCACGCCCATATTTTATACCCGTGTGTGTCGGTTTCAAAATGCAATGGAGCTAATAAAAACGGGTCAATACAACAAACTTGGGGATGTCGCTTATGCACTTGGGTATTCAGACCAGTCTCACTTTATCAAGGATATAAAACAATTTTCGGGCTATGCTCCCAGGGATCTTTCGCAACAGGTTAGTGACTTTGTAGTCAATCTGAATAAGCCACTGGGACTCCAAAGTGAAGCTAAAAGTTGATTTGATGGGTTATATGTAGTTACCTATGGCCTAATGACGTTCCAAATGACTTAAGGGCAAAGTCGATCAACATTTTTGTCATTTGATAAATTTCGAAATAAGTGTATTGTGAATCTTTGTGGCTATGGACAAATTAATTAACTATCTGTTGGAATTTGGGCAGCTAAATCAACAGCAAATTGACTTGATAAAGAGAAAGGCACAGGCATTGGAGTTGAAAAAAGGTGATTACTTTTCTGAAGCAGGTAAAATACCAAGACAAGTAGCATTTATCGAAGAAGGTATCCTTCGGGTATGCTACTACAACAGCAAAGGAGATGAAATCACCAAATATTTTGTTGATGAAAACAATTTTGCAGTGGATATAAACAGCTTCAATCAAAAAATCCCATCTTCGGAATACGTACAGGCTGTCATAGATTGTACACTGCTTGTGTTTTCTACAGAATCACTCAATGATTTATCAGCTACTATCATTCAATGGGACGGAATTATTAACAAAATAACAGAAAAAGCATTGGTGGAAAAAGTAAACAAGCTGAGCCCAATGTTAGCCGAAGATGCCACAACAAGGTATCTGAATTTTTTAGAGAAATTCCCGAATTTAGCTAATAGAGTTCCGCTATCCTATCTCGCTTCGTACTTGGGAATCACGCAATCCTCACTAAGTAGAATTAGAAAAAATATCTGAATTCCTTATTTGCCAAATGGCAAAAGTTTTTGCTTTTGAAGTACTGAAGTTTGCTTCATCATTTAATAAAAGCAAAAACATGGATTCAATCATTATCACCGGTGCGACTAGCGGAATTGGTTTTCACTGTGCCTTACAAATGGCTCGTATTGCAAAAAACGAGCAAATTATTATTCCTGCCAGAAATGTGAGGGCAGGAAAAGAAGTGGTTGAAAGGATAAAGGATAAGACAGGTCATAAAAACCTAAAATGTTTGGAATTGGATTTGGCATCATTACAATCCATTAGCCAATTTTCAGAGATATTAGCCAAAGAAAAACGCCTTTCCATTTCCATCTTGATCAACAATGCAGGTGTACAGAATATTGGAGAAACGCAGTATACCGCAAACGGGTTTGAACGGACATTTGGTGTAAATCACTTAGGAGCATTTGCTTTGACCATACAATTACTTTCCTTGATTAAAGATGATGGACATATAACATTCACATCGAGTGAGACCCACGACCCTGCATTAAAAACACCCATAGAACCACCTATTTATACAAGTGCTCACGAACTTGCTTTCCCTACAGAAACTTTCGAAAAACAAAATACTGTCGGACAAAGAAGGTATTCCACGTCAAAGTTGTGCAATATCATGACGACTTATGCATTGCAAGAACGGTTAAAACACACAAATATCAGGGTAAATGCCTATGACCCAGGATTAACACCGGGTACAGGGCTAGCAAGAACTTACACACCTGTTATGCGATTTTTATGGAAAAATATCTTTCCTGTGTTGACCTTATTCAAAAGCAACATCCATACTCCTGCACAAGCGGGAAGAAATTTAGCAAACCTGGCGTATGCGGAGAGGTACAACGACTTGAGAGGAATTTATTTCTCAGACGGTAAAGTGTTTAAAACATCTGTTGATTCTTACAACAAGGATTTTCAAAAGGACCTGTGGAGTAGCAGCCTTGAACTTACCAAAACCACATTTACCGAAGAAACTTTTAAAAAAGGCAATAGGTAACATTATTTATAAACCATAGTATTTATAAACCATAGTGGTGTTCATTCGCTATGTGTAGATTTTGTACGGTTAAGGGTTGTTTCAAACCGAAAAGTTACCTCAGACGATGTTCTTAACTGCGAGCTGCTTTGAAACGAGAACATCGAGTTTTTCTTGGACACCTATATAAACTGAAGATAACATTCTCTTTTAGTTGGATGTCGAATTTTTACAATTACTGAAGACTTTTTGAAGATATCTTGATTGAGTAAGTACAGTAATCAATCAAATTTTAGAAACATCTGCTATGAAACTGAAATTCATTCTATCGTTCTTAATCCTCATCATTTGTTATGGAGTATATAGCCAGGAAGGTCAGATTGGAGGAACAACGGAATCCAATTCTGTAATTGAAGAAAAAGGATTAATCAAAGTGTCCATTATGTATCCATTTGCAGAAGGGAAGACCTTTGATATGGCGTATTATGTAAGCAACCACATGCCGATGGTAGCAGGTTTTTTAGGCCAAAACCTGGTTAAGTACACCATTGAGAAGGGGGTTGCCAGTGGTATTCCCAATACACCACTTCCCTTTATGGCGATTGGTACTTTTTATGTAAAAAGTCTGAATGAATATCAGAAAGCGATTGCTCCGAACAGAGATGCTATTCGATCAGATTTTTCTAATTATACCAATATAAGCCCAGTAATCCTTGTTAGCGAGGTTATTAAGTAAGATTGTTTTTTCGAAAGGAGATCGCCTTCAGGTGGCAATTCAGCAAGTGTTCAAACTCTCGTAGGAATTTTTGAAGGACGTCATAACTGATTTTGAGCCCCATAATTTTCCTGTGGTCTTGGATAGTTTATTTGAAAAGACAGCCATTCTCATATCAGCTAATATGATGGGAGTGATTTCATTGAACTCGCGATTTTATTTCTTTTTTGGATAGGTGTAGCGTTTCCAGTTTTCGATCCGTATGGAGGTAAATAATATTTAATGATATGAAAAATTATATTATATCTCTGACAGCCATTGCGCTGATTGTGCTCTTGCAGAACTGCGATGACGCTACTAATGATGCTATCAATGTAAATCCTGAAGCATATTCTGTATCTGCAGATGATTACACTTTTCATTTCAATGATGAAATGTATGCAGAAGCGAATGCCAGGCGGGCAAACTCCGAAGAATGCAATTTTGACTGGAGTATAGAAAGTGTCAGTCGGGTGGGAAATGTACTCACTGTACAAGTTGACAGGCCAAAAGACTGTGGTGTAACGTATGAAATCATCTCTGGTGGTGTGGAATTCAGTTACCCTCCACGAGCAGCGATATTCGTAAAGGCCATTTCTCAAGGTTGTGATTCCAATGGGGAATACATTTCCGAGAATCTGACTATCAATATGGAAGAAGCCTATATCCATATGTCTGCAAGCGACTTAAAAGAAACGCTCGTTAATGTGAGGGACTTTTGCTCCCTCAATGACATCAGCTGTGATGGTGAGTGTAACGTAACTGTAAGCGATCAATAATCAAATGAGGGTGATGGTTAGGCGGTATGAGGGAGCTGTATAGTTGAGTTCCCTCTTCTCGCTTTTAGGATAAAGTACCGACACGTTGAAGAAATACCTGAATGATGCAGAGCTTATTGCCGGCTGTACGAAAAAATCACAGAAATATCAGGAGTTGTTGTTCAAGAAATACTACGGATATGCTATGTCAATAGGTATTTCTTATCTGAATAATAGAGATGATGTTGTTGAAGTTGTCCAAGATTCATTTCTGAAAGTGTTTAACGCCATCGATCAGTATCAACCCTCTCAACCTTTTAAGTATTGGTTAAGGAAAATCGTAGTGAATACTGCCATTGACTATTACAGGAAGCAGCGAAAATTTCATCTGCATGTAGATATATCAGATGCAATAATGGAAAGTCCATCCCCATCATACTGTGTTTTGGACAAGCTGGGAACACAAGATCTGATTGATATTATAAACAAACTTCCATTGACACAGAAGCTGGTATTTAACCTGTTTGAAGTAGAGGGCTATAGCCATGCAGAAATTGCCGAAAGGATGGGTTTCCCTGAAAGTAGTTCCCGAACCTATTTAACAAGGGCAAAAAAGAAACTACGCGAGTTGGTTATGCAATATGAAAACCGAAAATGATGGAAAAGGGGTTTGATGATCTTTTAGCCAAAAAAATGAGGGGAGCATTTCTTGACCTGGAAGCGCCTTATGATGAAGGTGCATGGGAGCGATTTCTCGAGCGAAAGAAAAGCAAAAAGCGAGTGATTTTCTGGCTCGGTGCCAGTGTCGCTGCATCTATTGTATTGGCTATTTGCTTTGACCCCCTATATCAGCTAACAATATTTCCAAAACCTATAGCCCCGATAATCCAAAATGAGAAAATCATACCACCTGCCTCACAATTACAACCAAGGGAAGAACTGATTGATGTGAAGGATGAGCAGTGGGTGAGTAATTCCCTAAGGCTTGCATACGAGAAGGTACCCTCTCGCAAAGCAAATATTCATAGGCAGACTATTGCGTTTGAAACGGAATCAGACAATTTGCATAAAACCACTTCTGAAACAGATCATGCCGACATACATAGTATTCCGGATTCATTGAAACAGACCGATAGTAACCTGGCAGACCTATTTGCAGACTCGACTTATCTGGCGCTAGAAAATGATAAAGAAGGGAATAAACAATTACTCTTTGGTGTAATACTCGCATCAGGCATAGGCGTTGATAATAGTAGTCAGGGCCTCACCGGAGCGATGAGTTACAATGGTGGAGTTTCATTTGAACTCCCGATTGCAGATCGACTTTCTATCGGGACGGGCCTTGTTGTGAACTATATGAGTACGGATAGAGAGTCAACTAGCTTTGTGGGTGATTTGAACAACCCCGATAAGAGAGAAGATGCGTTTCACTCGGAATACTTCAATCTGGGTATACCCATCCAATTAGTTTACACCTTGAACGAAAGGAAGGACAATCTTTTCGCCTTGATTGGGATAAACTCCTACTATTCAGTGAAACAACAAACGCACGTTAACAGCACCACTACAAGAGATGTTCATGTTTTTAGTGGAGATGGGGAGCCTATGATTGTAACCGAGACTTTTGGAAGCTCTGAAACCATCCGAGGAGAAGGCAATGAATTGCTTCCTGCTGCCACATTGGACTTAGCCTTGAGTTATCGGTTATTTCAGAGTGAAGGGTTAGTCTATGAGATTCGTCCATTCTACAGGCATCCCATTTCATCAATAACTGGAGATGGCACCAGGGTTCCAATGGGAGGTGTAGCTATCAGGTTGCTTTTTAAGCAAGGGGAATAAGCACCGTTAATGGTTACTCTTATTATTGATAATTTGTTCTAGGTGTAGTTAACCCTATACTTAATTTATTCCACGATTTTCTTAAGACCATCTATTACAACCGCCCAATTTTCAGAAGAATGTTTTGCTTTATCTTCATCATAATTAGATTGTGTGATTTTCAATTCGGTTCCAGCTTCTATGGGTTTTACTTGGTAAGTAACCAAAAGATAGTTTTCCGTTTTATCCTCCAAACCGCTCCAACTGCTTAAGTAGCTGTATGAAAGTTTTTTATTTGGTGAAAATTCTAAAACAACTCCTTTGTCTGTGTAAGGTGTTCCTTCATATTCTCCAGTCCAAAGAATAGGGCTACCTACTTTCCAGTCTGTTTCTTGATTAGATTCAAAAAAATATTTTTTTACAATTTCAGGGTTAATTAACGCATCCCAAACTTTTTCTATTGGAGCTTTAATAGTTGTCTGATAGGTGGATTTAAATTCTGTTTGCATACTATTAATTATTAAGAGTTTCCGTAATAAATTGATAAATGTCATTTTTGAATCACCCAAGGCTGAAAAATAGTCTAAATTAAAATTGTTAACTCGTTTCAATGATTTAACCGTTGTTTCTAGACCTCTTTTGGTAAGGTGAACTGTTTTTGCCCTTGTATCACTCGCATGCTCTGTTCGTGTCACGAGCCCCTTTTTTTGTAGTGTTCTCAAGACAGTAGAAGTGGTCATTTTATCCATTTTTGCTGCATCAGCAACAGCCACTTGGATAGTATCTCGTTCATTTTGGAGTAACCAATAAATAGCGGTTAGTATTGTCATTTGAGGAGAAGTGATATTATACTCTTCAATTAATAAGTTTTTTCCATTCTGCCAGTCTGAAAAAACTTGCCAGAGAAAATAGTCAGGGCTATCCTCATCATTTCTAAATTGAAAATCGCTGTAATCAAGCATATTTTTAAAGGTAAGTGCATATATAGTAAGTTAACTTATTATATGCAACCTAATCTTTCCTTTCATATGTTTTTTTTTGGCACAAAATATCCGAGCTGATTATTACTATGGGATTATATCTGTTTGCATAAAAAAAAACATGACAAGACTGAAATTTAACTCCTTGTTCATTATGATGTGCGTGTGCTGCATTTATATGATCGTAGGCTGTTCAAAAAACATCGATCCAGTTTATCGTTTTCAAGGTAGAATGAGTGTTGGTGAGTGGAGAAGAACTTTTTCAGTGAACCTCCCGGATAATTTCTATGAAGAGGATGGTCAGTTTCCTTTGGTTGTTGCTCTGCACGGTACCGGAGGCGCTTCAATGTGAGCGTGACTATGGGCTTACAGCCAAAGCAATTGAAACGAACTGGGTGATTGTTTATCCGGAGGGGGTTCCAAGACCAGGACCTTTTGAGATACGCACATGGAAAGCAGGTACCTGTTGTGATTATGCGGTTGCCAATAACGTGGATGATGTAGGGTTTATCCGCTTGGTTATAGGCGAGATGGTAAGAACCTACAAGAAGATAAACAATTAGGTGCAAATAAGGTACAAAAGGGTGCTAAAAATCGAGAATATGAGCTAAATAAAAACAGTCTAAAAGCATCAATAAATGCTTATTTAGGCTGTTTTTTAGGTTAGTTTACTGGTGTTTATGAGTTGTTTGAGAGGTTACTTTCCGATACAAAACTTGCTAAAGATGTTCTCCAGCAGATCATCGGTGGTGATCTCTCCAGTGATCTGCCCCAGGTGAAAGAGTGAGTTGCGGATGTCCATGGCCACAAAGTCGTTGGTCACTTGCCGGTCAATGCCATCGATCACCTGATCCAGTGCCTTGTTGGTTTCCATCAGACTTTCGTAGTGCCTCAGATTAGTCACTATGGTGTTTCCGGTCTTGAAGTCATCCAGGGAAACCAAGGTTTTTAAGGCCTCTTTGAGGTTTTCGAGGTTCTCCTTTTGGCTGGCAGAGATCATCAGGGCGTTTTCTGACTCCAGTGCGTTCAATAGGTTGGCGTCTGCCCGGTCCATTTTATTTCCAATCAGCAGATAGGGGACTTTGAGGGCTTTGAGGTAAGCCAGTTGTTTTTCAATGTCCTCTTTCGTGTCGTTGATCAGGTCGATCAGGTAGATAATTACGGAGGCCTCTTTCATTTTAGCATAGGTGCGCTCTACACCAATGGCCTCCACCTTATCCTCGGTGGTGCGAATACCAGCCGTATCCGTAAAACGGAAAGCTATGCCGTCTACATTGATCACGTCTTCAATGACATCCCTGGTGGTTCCGGGTACATCCGATACGATGGCCTTCTCTTCATTGAGCAAAGCATTGAGCAGGGTGGACTTACCCGCGTTGGGCTTTCCGGCGATCACCGTAGGGATGCCGTTTTTGATGGCATTACCCAGCGTGAAACTCTCCGTCAGGCGGGTGATTAGCCCTTTCAGGCTATAAATGAGTTTTTTGAGGTCATCACGACTGGCAAACTCCACATCTTCCTCACCAAAATCCAGCTCCAGCTCAATCATACTGGCAAAATGCACCAGCTCTTCTCTGAGTTTAGAGATTTCTTGAGAGAATCCCCCGCGCATCTGGTTCATGGCGGCCTGGTGCATGGATTCGTTTTCTGAGGAGATCAGGTCGGCCACTGCCTCGGCCTGCGCCAGGTCGAAGCGCCCATTGATAAAGGCGCGCTGAGTAAACTCCCCGGCTTTGGCCAGACGTGCACCCTTGGTGAGGAGCAGGCGAATGAGTTGCTGGATGATATAGGGACTGCCATGACATGAAATTTCGATCACATCCTCTTTCGTGTAGGAGTTGGGCCCCCGAAAGATGGAAATGAGCACCTCGTCTACGATTTTCTCCTCATCACGAATGGTTCCGAGGTGGATGGTATGGCTGGGTACCTCAGTGAGGTCTTTGCCCCTGAATACACTATTGACGATGGCGATGGTAGCCGGTCCGGAGACTCTGATGACTCCAATGGCACCCACTCCCGGGGCGGTAGCCAGGGCAATAATGGTATCGTTCATATTCATGCGCCAAAATTAGTCAGACCATGGCAGAACTACTTAAAACTAGGTATTGTATAACTCAGAGATAGGGATAAACTTTATCCTTGAGAAATCCCGGTGATTTTCAAATGTCTTTTGGTACACATGTGGAATGATCCTGGGGGCTTCTCATTAGGAACCAGCTAAATACGGAAAGGCTCTTCATATTTTGGAGAGCTTTTCTCGTTTTGGATCTTGAAATAGAACCTGACGGTGGTCGTTACGGGTGAAATGCTGCGGTTTTCCTTTTATCTTATAAAAGAGGGGTGTATTTTACCTCATATTTGTAAAAGAATAAAACCGCCAACCTTAACTATTCTATTTGTGAATTTGTGTTCCGCCGCTCATATTCGCTTCACAGCATCGTTTCTTTTGTTGTTTGTAGCTACACTGTCTCATAGTCAGCGCCTCCCGGAAGGGGGAAACGCCAGCCGGAAAATCCCGAAAGCCAAAGAGGTTTTGTTGGACAAGGCCGGATCACCACGGTTTATCCGGTTTGAGAAAAGCCTGAAGATGGACTCCCTGCCAGCATTGGGCATGTTGCTGGGCTTGCCCGAAAAGTCCACACTTCGTCTGAAAGCAAAAATCGCGGATCATAAGGGTGAAGAGCACTTCAGGTACGTGCAGGAGTATAAAGGGCTGGAGGTGCTTGGAGCAGACTACATCGTGCATGCGAAGGGGGAGACGGCCGTTTCTGCTAATGGGAGCATTGAGCGTAAGATTGTCGTGAACACCCTGCCCACACTGAGTGGAGAGGCTGCACTGCAGCTTGCCCTGGATGAGGTGGGCGCTGAGGTATATATGTGGCAGGATGAAGAAAATGAGCGATTCCTGAAGCGGGAGAGTAAAAACGCCCGGGCATCTTTTCTTCCTGAATCTAAACTGGCATTAAGCCGAAAGCGGTATGATAAGGCGGAAGCATTGAATCTCGTCTATCAGTTTGATATCTATGCACAAAAGCCCCTGGGCAGATACAATGTAGAGATTGATGCACATACTGGCGAGGTGATCAATTTTTATAATAAAATTCATACCGCTACGACCACCGGTACCGGACTGTCTTTGTATAATGGGGTGGTGCCAATCATTATGGATTTTGATGGAGCCAACTATTTCTTATCAGACGATTCCACAGGAGGAGGAATATATACTTATGATTTGAAGCACGGTACCAGCTATGGAAGCGCCACACTTTTTTCAGAATCAGATAATTATTTTGATCAGAGCAATAGCAGAGCAGGGGTGAGTGCTCATTATGGAGCGGCGGCCACCTCTGCCTATTTTTTGGAGAATTTTGGTAGGGATAGTTACGATGACGATGGGGCGGCCATCAGGTCCTATGTGCATTACTCAAATGGGTACTTCAATGCCTTCTGGGATGGTTCGAGAATGACCTATGGCGACGGAAATGCAAGTGCTTCTGCGCTAGTCTCTCTGGATATTGTTGGGCATGAGATTTCCCATGCCGTCACGGAGTACAGCGCGGGCCTGGTCTATTCGTACGAGTCAGGGGCATTAAATGAATCCTTCAGTGATATTTTTGGTCAGTCGATTGAGTTTACCACTTTTCCCGAAACGGCCAGTTGGAACCTGGGTGACGAGATATATTATGACGGAGTGAGCATGATCCGCTCCATGAGTAACCCGAATGCTGAGGGTCAGCCGGATACCTATCACGGAGATCTTTGGTATTATGGCTCAGGGGACAATGGTGGAGTGCATTACAACAGTGGTGTCCAGAATTTTTGGTATTACCTGTTGGTAGAAGGAGGTACAGGTACCAATGACAATGGCTACAGCTACCAGGTGAACGGGATTGGCTTAGAGGCTGCACAACAGATCGCTTACCGAAACCTCACAGTCTACTTAACCTCTACTTCAGACTATGCAGATGCACGTATAGGATCAGAGCAGGCAGCATTGGACTTATATGGAGCAGGCAGTGATGAATATGCGGCAGTAGTTGCTGCCTGGAATGCCGTTGGTGTGGCTTCTTCAGAGCCATTGATGATTGTCACAGATTCTGTGGTATTTGGTCAGGTGCCTGTGGGGATTACCGAAACCATAGAGGTGGTGGTGGCCAATCAGGGGAGTGGTTTGCTGGTGGTGAGCGATATTAATGTTGACAATGATGTTTTTGCCGTTTCGGATACATCCTTTTCTCTTGGAGAACTGTCCTCGAAAACCATCACGTTTAGTTTCGCCCCAACAGAAACACTGGATACTTCCGCCACTTTTACACTTTATTCCAACATAGATACAGTGTCCATCTTTGCCAGCGGCTCGGGGGCCGAACCACCCACCCTGGTCATATCACCAGATAGCATTGTGGACTCACTGTACACCGGTGGGGTTTCTGAAACTATTTTGGCCATTCATAACAGTGGATTTTCAGACCTGGAGTATGAGTTGTCCACCGGATTAGTGGATGATTTTTTGGGAGAGTGGCTTGTGACCTATGACTGGTTCTGCGATGGAGGAGTAAGCGGTGTGGTTATGAATTTTTTCGAAGATCATACTTTCACTACCAGCGAGGGCGCCAATGGTCTATGGAGTATGGATGGAGACTCCATTGTATGGGTATTTGAAATCCGGTACAAGATACGCAGGCCTTCGGGAGGGTGATTTCATGTCGGGTTTAATGACCAGTGGCATGTATGATGGATGCTGGTACGCTGATAAAGTGACGGACTTTAACACACCTATAGTGCTAGCTGCATCCGAATGGAGTGTGGAGGGTGAGCAAGTAGCTGCTCCTGAAAGGACAGTTGATCCAAAGGAGGGCGTGGCGTCCGCTGGCAACAGTAATTGGTTGTATACGAGTGTTTCTGAAGGCGTTGTAGCTATGGGTGATACGGCTTATGTGGCGATCACGTTGGATGCTGGCGGTTTGTATGGGGGAGTATACGAAACCAACCTTATGCTGATGACCAACGCCCTGAAAGACAATTGGAAGAAATTCCGGTGTCCCTTTTCGCTACGGGTGCACCTGATGTGGCGCTTTCTCATGACACTTTGTTTTTTGAGGATGCCTTTGTGAACTTCTCTGATAGTTTGAATTTGTTTATCAGCAACGTAGGGACCGATGACCTGGAGCTCGATTTGTATTTTGAGCATGAGTATTTCAGCACGGATTCCACACACCTGAGCATTTCACCTTCTGCAGGGTTCAATTTGCCAGTTTATTTTCAGCCTGATTCGGTGGGCAGTTTTAGCTCAGCTTTACTATTCGTCACCAATGATTTCGATCAGGACTCTATCTACGTGTACCTCACGGGATGGGGAATAAATCCGCCAGTATTTGGGGTAAGTCCGGACAGCCTAGGAGCAGCCCTGTTCACCGGGGATAGCACAACGCTCGTACTTACCCTCGATAACCTCGAAGGGGGATCGGATCTGACCTGGGAATCGGAGTGGATTGTTGAGTTGGAAGCCACGGAGCTTTATAAAGCTCATGAACATATGGCGCACCTGGCCGTCTGACGGATCGGGTAACAATGAAGGGATGGCCACTGCCGGCCCTATCCCTATGGAAAGTATGCAGGCCCTTTCAGGGAATAAGCGCATTCTGGCCTGGACCACTTTTGTGGACATGGATCAGGAATATATCAATACGATCAACGCGATCTCGCAGTACTATTCAGACTATCAGCTGAGTACTACCATTACCACGTCTGCAGCGGAGTTGGGAAATATGCTGGATACGGTGGATGTTTTTCTTATCCCCGAGCAAGAAGATGGAGGGAGTCTTTCTTATTTTTATGATTTGGGAGTTTCATGGTCTGAGGTGATTAGATCCTTTGTGAAGGGTGGTGGCACGATTATTCTCTGTGGAGACCATGAATCAGGTGAGATTTTAAATGCATCGGGCTTGATGCACATGGCTTATGCTGCTAATGCCTACGGCAATGCATTGACATTGGAGGATAGCACACACTACCTCACCGCAGGGGTTACTGGCCATGTTACGGGTCAAAATGCCACCTTTGTTGTGAGCCTTTCGGACACACTCGCGAGCAACCTGATTAGTTATTCTGACTATGCTGCAGTGGCCCACAGGCGAATTGGACGAGGGGATGTAGTGTATATTGGTTATGACTATTATGCCTATAATGACAATGCCGCCAGGGTGATTTCCAATGCTGTAGCGGGAGCACGGGGCCAGCGTGCATGGTTGACAATGGAAACTGAGTCAGGTACAATTGGGGCTGGTGAATCTCAGGATATTCCGGTCAAGCTAAATGCCACGGATTTGTATGGTGGGGTGTATAGGGCGGGTATCACTGTACAAAGTAACGATCCTGCCAAGCAAAACCGTACGATTCCTGTACACATGGAAGTAACCGGCGTGCCTGTTATTAAAGTTATCAATGATTCTCTACAGTTTGAAAGTGTCTATGCAGGGTACGAAAAGGAGCTCTCAGTGACCATACTTAACCAAGGAACTGATATCCTCACGGTTGACGTGGCTTTTAGTGACAGTACGTTTATTACAGATACCTTGCATGTGTCTGTTGGGCCGGGTGAAGCTTATGACCTCCAGGTATTCTTTCAGCCGGACACCGCCAAAAGTTATGTTCAGTCACTCTGGTTGATTTCTAACGATCCTAATCAGGATTCTACCCTTGTAAGTCTATCGGGTATAGGGGTGAATCCACCAGTGATGAATGTGAGCCCTGACAGCCTCCATGAAGCACTCTACACTGGTGACAGTGCTACACAGATCCTTACCATTGATAATACGGTCGGGGGGAGTGACTTGATCTGGAAAGCCGAAATCCACTTTGAATTAGAGGAGACGGAGCTTTTCAAGGCCAATCAGCACCTGATCCAAATGTCCCCTTCTGATGGTTCTGGGAATAACCAGGGAATGTCCAAATCGGGCCCGATTTCAATGGAAACTATGTCAGCGCTCTCCGGTCAAGTGAATATTCTGTCGTGGGTTACCTATGCAGACATGGATCAGGAATACCTGCATACCTTAAATGCCATCTCTCAATACTTTACGGATTACAGATTGAGCAGTACCACCATTACTTCTGCTACGGTGCTGGCAGGAATGCTGGATACAGTGGATGTCTTCCTCATTCCCGAGCAGGAGTATGCCTCTAATTCTTATTTTGAGAACCTTGGAGCTTCATGGGCTGAGGTTCTAACAGCTTTTGCCGAACGAGGAGGCGCTATCATACTTTGTGGAAACCCATCTGCTTATAACATTATTGATGGTTCTGGTCTTATGCATATGGAATATTTTATGCCGGTCTATTCTGAGGTGCTGACAGTGGAAGACTCGATGCACTACCTCACTGAGGGAATATCTGGAGCTGTTTTATCCCAGGATGGAACATTCCTGATGTCTCTTGCGGACTCTGCCGCTTCGAATATTGTATCATATTATGATCATTCTGTGGTCGCTCACAAAAATGTAGGCCGGGGAGATGTGGTATACATCGGTTATGATTTCTTCAACTATGATGACAATGCAGCCCGAATGATCGCAAATGCAGTGGCAAGTGCCAACCGAAGCTCCTGGCTTTCTCTGGGGGTAGCGATGGACACCATCGCAGGAGGGGAACTTCAGGGAGTTCCATTGACTTTTAGTGCAAAAGACCTCTTTGGAGGTCAATACAGAGCTAATATCAACATCCTCAGCAATGATCCGGCCAGCAGCGAGCTGAGCATACCCGTAGTGATGGAGGTAACCGGTGCGCCAGTGCTGAGTATCAATTCTGACAGTTTACCCTTTGCCGATACTTATGTGGGATACTCAGATAAAGTGTCCATTCTGATCAGTAACGAGGGTACAGATGATTTGGAAATAAGCTTGTCTTTGTTGGATTCTGTTTTTGCCATTGACACAGCCTATCTTTTGTTAGCCCCGGAAGCATCCTATGAGCTGGCTGTTTATTTTAATCCTGATTCGGCAGGTGTTTTCGAGGGGGGGCTCTTACTGGCTACCAATGATTTGGATAGAGACTCTACCTTTGTTTCACTCACAGGAACCGGGGTGAACCCACCGGTGATGACCGTTTCCCCTGACAGCATCTCAGCGGCTCTGATGACCGATGAGACGGTCATAAAAACCCTCACAGTTGATAATACCGCAGGAGGCAGCGAGCTGGTTGTGCAATTCGAGAGCCGAATACATGCCCAGACCATCACAAAACCATTGACACAGAGCAGGACACCTTCTTCTACGCATGATCCCACTAGCTTATCTCAGGATTTCGGTAGTTACCTGTCGGACACGGCAAGGGTACTTATCATTCAAAATTCGAGCGCATGGGGTACGGATATGCGATATTTCCTTCAGGAAATTTTCGGCATTACGGCAGTGACAGTATACTCTCAGTATTTGAGTGGTCATGATTTGGAGCCCTATGATTTGATAATCACCACTGGAGATCAGGACTACGAGTACTATGAGACGATCAGTAATAACCGTGAACGCTTTGAAGACTATGTAGAAAATGGTGGAATAATTCAATATCAATTGGCCACTCAAGGCAGCAATGTGAGCCTTGTTGGAGGAGTTAATGTTATTCACGGAAGCGCTGATAATCGCAATACTTTAGACGCACCTGATCATCCCATAGGAAAAGATTTACCACTCGTTTTGGAGGGGAATTCTGCAAATCACACTTATCTGACTGACCTGCCAGAGGGAGCAACGGTGATCACCTCCACGGAGTATTCCACACGGCCTACCACGGCGGAGTATTCATATGGATCGGGGCATGTGATTGTGACAGGAATGACCGTTGAGTACTTGGCTTTGAGTGGTTTTAATTCAGCTCCATTGTTGGGGAATATCACATCCTATACCCTCTCATTATCTGGTCAGAAATGGTTGAAGGTACCAGAAGCTGATACCATCCCTGCTGGTGAGTATCGTGACTTTGAAGTATTGTTAAATGCAAAGGGTTTGTACGGTGGACTTTATTCTGGTGAGATAGATGTCTTGAGCAACGATCCGGCATCTCCGGTTGTTAGTGTTCCTGTAGGCCTGTTTGTGACGGGTATTCCTGATATGGAAGTTGATCAGGATACGGTTGATTTTGGGAAAACATTTGTCGGTACCAGCAATTCCAGGCCCCTCCAAATTGAGAATGAGGGAACGGATACACTTTATGTGTCAGACGTGGTATTTGATCACCTTTCTTTTGCCGTGGATACTACTTCTTTTTACTTGCTGCCAAAGCAGACTCAAACCCTGGAGATTATCTATAGTCCGGAAGTGGTTGCTGATGATACTGTGCAGATGAGTATCTCCAGTAATGATCCGGATGAAGTACCCTATATTGTGTATTTGCTGGGACAGGCCGTGCATCCACCTATTGCAGGTGTCGATCAGGATAGTCTGTCAGAGTCATTACTCACTGGCTTGCAAAGCACACAAACCCTAACCCTGGAGAATACCGGTGGTAGCGAGTTGGAGTGGTCTCTTGAAATACAGGATGGAGGTGCTGTGGCACTTACACCCGTAGGCTTTTATGGAGCTCCATCTTCACAGGTGGATGTGCCAGAGTTATCCTCTGAGGCCGGAGGGTCACACTTTGGGTCAATCGACGGGGAGGTATTGGATACTCTTGCAAACTTCACTTCGAGTTCCACGGGAATCTACGTAAAAGGAGATACCATTTACACTGTAAATTATAACCAAGCGAGGCTGGACAAGTACAGCTTAAGCGCCAGACAAGTAGTTGAAAGTTTCCCGCTTCATTCTAGCCCCTATGGCATCACCTATGCAGCAGGTTTGTTGTGGATTGGAAGTTATGATGGACTGGTTCGGGCCTATGATTCCGGTGGGAGTTTCGCTGGTTCATTTTCAGTTCCATTTTCTAATTATCCAGCAATCGCTTTTAATGGGACTCATTTTATACTGACCCAGGCTATTGAGTATAATGAGCCTTTTTATGTGGTCGATTTCGATGGAACCATCCTCAATACTTATGAGGGGATAAATGCTGAGGTGACGGAATTGGCCTGGTCCAATGGTACTGTTTGGACGCTCACTTTTAATGGGGAGAGTAATATATACCCATTGACCATTTCGGATGGAGCCATGCACATAAATGATACCATCCGAATACCCGACGATGATTTTGCCTATAGCCTGGCTCATGATGAGGGTAAGTTGTACTGGAACGCATGGAACAGTGATGCGTTGGTGCTGAAGGCTGGAAAGTATTATCAGGGCGATTGGTTGTTTGCTGGAGTGAATGAAGGTGTTCTTGATGCCGGGGAGAGCACTCATTTAGCGCTTAACTTCAACGCTTACGGTTTGGCGGGAGGGCTATACCAAAAGGAGATTAGGCTGATAACCAATGACCCGGTAACACCTACCACCAGGGTGCCGGTGGCTCTGGAGGTGACTTCCGCACCTGATATAGATCCATTGAGTGTTACCGTGGATTTTGACCAGGTTTTTGTTGGCGATTCTGCCATAGAGTCGATGACCATAGCCAACGTGGGGGTTGATGAATTGATTATTCATTCGTCAAGCATAGATCATTCAGATTTTTCAACTTTCAGTGGTGGACTTACCATCCCTCCGGGAGGGGAGCGGGAGTTTTATATCAAGTATCACCCTCAGTCCTCCGGCATAGTGAACGCCACGCTCACTATAGTAAGTAATGACCCTGACGAAGGGGTGATAACCGTGAGCTTGTCGGGAGAAGGTATCCTTCCTCCGGAGATCTCAGTTGCACCTGGTTCGCTTTCCGAAAGCCTAATTTTAGGGGAGCAGACTTCACAAAATCTAAGGATCGAAAATACAGGTAGTGGCGCTGATCTGGTTATTAGCTTAAAGGTGAGTGAGCCGGAAGGACAGGTGAAGGTAGAGACTAGTCCTGTTTTTACCAGTGCCGATGATCAGGTATCCAAAGACGAGACTTCTGCACCAGATCTCTCCCAATATTGGAGACAGCACACCAGGAGTCCGTTGCAGAATACCGTTCAGGCCACAGATCACGTAGACCTGGTAAACCTCAAAGAGAGTCTTAATGAGAAATTTCAATCCATTACGGGTCTGATATCCAATCGCTATGACTTCTCCGACGGAGTGGAAGGAACAGGGATCAATGATGGAGGTGGAGATATGTATGACGGTGGTAATTACCTGGGCACCAATTTAGGGAGTTACATTCCCTATTCCAACGATCTGATCACAACCAGTAATGCATTCGGATCAGGAGAGTATTTCACCCTTAAGAAGCCAGGTTTGTTTGTATTAGCAGCCAACCTGGAGGAGGTGACGTCTTTTTACATTAGTGGTAACCTGGGTGCAGATGGATCGGGTAGTGTGGATGGAGCAGTCATAGAAATGGACGTGGCAGGAAGGACTTTTCTCGGGTTTGTGAAGAGGGTTTATAATTCCGGAGACCCCTCGATAAATCACTTGATCATAGTGGAGGATAATGGAGAGGCAACACATCAATTTAGCACCAATACCAACTACGACGACCATAGTGTAAATGGGTTATCAAATGTGCGAAGTATTCACTACTTACTTTTTGCAGGTACTGGCAGTAGGTATTACGATAACCATACGATGACTTCTGTGATGAGCGCTTACCTTGAAACCCTACAGATCGGACCTAAATGGTTATCTGTAGATCATACACAAGACACCATTACAGCAGGTGGTTTTGCTGAGTTCAATGTAGGTTTTGCCAGTGTCGGAATGACAGTTGGTAGGCACCAGGCCAATATTGAGATAAGTTCCAATGATTTTGCTAGCCCGCAGATTGTCGTGCCAGTATCCCTTCAGGTATCAGGAATCCCGGACATTGTGTTGTCTTCACTTCAGATCAACTTTGGGGAGGTAGAAGTGGGACAAACCAGCGAGCAATTACTCACCATTTCCAATCTTGGTAATGATTCATTGCTGGTGGGATCCATAGCTTCTAATTATCCAGATTTTACCGTGGAGACGACCGAACTTGGGCTGGCAGTGGGTGAAGAGCATAGTTTAACTGTGACTTATACCCCTACCACAGTGGCTACTCATTCCGGTACCCTGCAAATACTAAGTAATGACCCTAATGAGTCTAAAGTGCTTGTTTCTCTAAGCGGAACTGGAATTCCAATCTCCAATACACCTCCAGAGTTGGATGGTTTTAGGTTATCTGTTCCAGAAAATAGCCCCGTAGGATATCTCGTAGATGTGTTGCAGGGTTCCGACTCAGATGGCGATACACTTAGCTATGGTATTGTTTCTGGCAATGAATCTTTAGCCTTTGAGCTGTCGGGTGATGGTCGTTTGCTGATCAATGATTCGGCCATGTTTAATTATGAGCAAAACCCGTTGTTCGAACTGACCATTGAAGTATCTGATGGAGAATACCAGGACACGGCTCAGGTATGGATAGATGTTACAGATTTGAATGACCGCCCCACAATAGAAACTCTGGTTTTCGGGATTCCTGAAAATAGTCCTTACGGCTATTCAGTGGGTTATCTCGTGGGGGAGGATGAGGATGGCGATTCTCTCCAATACGAAATTATTGGTGATAACCAGCTGGTATTTGAAGTGTTCGAATCCGGGATCTTGACAGTTAAAGACTCTTCCTTACTCAATTTTGAAATCAAAAAGTCTTTTGATTTGATCGTGGTAGTCCAGGATTACGCTTTGAGCGATACCGCTATAGTTACCGTTAACCTCACAAACGTGAACGATCGACCAGTGGCAATGGATCAGACATTTGAGGTATTCGAACACAGCCCTATGGGTACTCTTGTTGGGTATTTGTCCGCCACGGATGAAGATGGGGATACTCTGGTTTTTGAGATGGATTTACACCATAGTTCAGCGGCCTTTGAAGTGGATTCCAATGGCAAATTGACGGTAAAAGATCCTTCGTTAATTGATTTTGAGGAACAAGAGAAGCTGTACTTTGATGTGATCGTTACTGATCTATCTGAGCAAGCCACTTTCAGAGTGACTGTTACCTTATTAGATATTAATGAAAATACCAGCCCATCATTCTCTGATCAAACCTTTGAAATCCCAGAGAACAGCCCTAAAGGCTATGAGGTTGGTCAGCTGACGGCCGTAGACCAAGAGAATGATTCATTGATATTCACTATTCTGAATAGTGAAGAATCCCCCTTTGAGTTGTTACATTCACAACTTTTGGTTGCTGATTCTTCACGTTTGGATTATGAAGTCAATACTTATTTTGAGCTGACGATGACAGTAAGTGATGGTGCAGAATCAGACACTGCCTTGATTACCATCTATCTGACGGACGTAAATGAAAATGGCGTGCCAATCATTTTGGATCAATCCTTCTCGGTGTTAGAGAACAGCCCTAGCGGTCATGAAATAGGAGAGGTCGTTGCGACCGATGCTGACGGTGATGCGCTTGCCTTTTCCATCATTCGGGGTAACTCAGGCAATCCAGTCACATTAACCTCAATGGGGGTATTATTCATCAACGATTCCAGCCTTTTTGATTTTGAGGTGAGTCCAGTTTTTGAGTTGGTTGTAACTGTAAGTGATGGTTTATCAGTTGATTCAGCTACCGTTACCATTCATGTGGTTGATCTTGATGAAACACCAGAGAATCATGAGCCGGTGATTTTGGATCAGAGCTTTTCGGTGGAGGAAAATACCCGTTCCGGGATAGTGGTTGGCACGGTGGTGGCAACAGATGAAGATGAGGACGTTCTCACTTATGAGATCATTTCCGGAAACAGTGATCACACATTTGCTTTGGATATGGAGAGTGGGGTGTTATCCATTGATGATTCTACGGCACTGGATTTTGAGGTCAATCGAAACATTTCATTTATCGTTCAGGTAAGTGACCTCACAAGTTCGGATATAGCCATTGTTTCCATACAGATCACCGACCAGGTAGAAACAGGGCCGCTTGGTCTTGATTCAGATCATGAGTTGCTTATTTACCCCAATCCTTCTTTAGATGGTCACGTGAGTATTGAGAACGGGAGGCCTATAAGATCTCTGAAGTTATTGGATACTTCTGGTAAAGTGTTGGTGTTCGTTCAGGGTGAAGGACGACAGGAGATAGGCCTGGAGTTGAGTGATTTTGACCGGGGTGTTTATTATTTGATCATCGAAGATGTAAAAAGCCAGCTGATTAGGAAATTGATCCTTGAGTAGTGGTTTTTAGCTCACAGTTGAAAAAGAAAAGGCCTCGTCCTGAGGCCTTTTCTTTTACATGGTTTCGGATCAAAACAGAATTCTCCAAAACTGAGCAACCAGAAAGCATACAATCAGACCGAATACAATCGGTAAGAAAGTCGCTACAGAAGTCCACTTCCAGCTTTTGGTTTCCCTGTAAATGGTATAAATGGTTGTGCTACAGGGGTTGTGAAGCAGACTGAAAAGCATCAGGTTAATCCCTGTGAGCAGCGTCCATCCACCGGTCTTGAGGATATTAGCTGTTTCGGTGGTAGAGTCCAGTTCAAACATCACTCCATCACCGGCTCCCATGTCCACAATGCCAAAATGCGAAACCGTAAGCATCAATATGGTTGGGATCACAATCTCATTAGCTGGAATGGCCACTACGTAAGCCAGAAGTATAACTCCATTCAACCCAATCAAAAAGCCAAACTCATCTAGAAAGTCAATGGCGTATGCGGCCAGAGTGACTTCCGAAATACTAATGTTTGAGATCAGCCAAATGACGGCCCCTGCGGGCGCCGCAAATACGATGGCCCTCCACAAAACGATGATTGTTCTGTCAATCAGTGAAGTGTAAATGGTCTTCCAAAAACGTGGCGGCCGATAAGGGGGCAGCTCCAGGGTGAAAGTAGATACTTCACCCTTTAGCATGGTTCGGGAAAGAAACCAGGAAGTGAAGAATGTGAAGAAAATGCCCAGAAAAGCAATCCCAATGACTGCAGCACTGGAGATGAGACCTGACCATCCGGCAGGTACCAGCGCACCGATGAAGATGGTGGCAATAAGGATCTGGGTTGGCCACCTGCCATTGCAAAGCGAAAAGTTGTTGGTGATGATGGCGATGAGTCGCTCCCTTGGACTGTCGATGATTCTGGTAGCCACTACACCAGCAGCATTACAGCCCCAGCCCATACTCATGGTGAGCGCCTGCTTGCCATGAGCACCTGATTTTTTGAATAAACCATCCAGGTTAAAAGCAACACGAGGAAGGTAGCCAAAGTCCTCCAGCAAGGTGAACAAGGGAAAAAAGATGGCCATAGGAGGGAGCATCACTGCGATCACCCAGGCCACGGCCATGTACACACCATCCAGAATAAAGCCATCCAGCCACCATACCACTCCCAATTGGGCAGAAAGCCCCTTGAGGAATGGATAAACCATCTCCAGCAGCAGGGTATTGAGCATGCTCGATGGATAGTTGGCGCCTTGAATAGTTATCCAGAGTATCACAGACAGAATCAGCGCCATAATGGGAAACCCAAACGTACGGCTGGTCAGCACCTTGTCAAGCATCCTATCGAAGTGATAGGATTCTTTTTCGTTTTTCTTGATTTCCACCCTTTTGGTAATGGCAGCGGCATCTGAGTAGATTCCCTCTGTAAGTTTATCATGATAGTCTTCGCCCATCTTCCACCTGAGAGAGGAGGCAAAGGTCAATATTTCGTCCGTTTCGTTCTTTAACTTCTCCATTTTAGGTAGTGCTTACAAAATCACCGTTTTTTAACGCGTTCAAGATCTGCTGATCTCCATCTAGCAGTCGCATGGCTACCCACCGGCTATTGGGAAGATCCGGGTAGGTTTTGAGTATTTTTTTACTCAATTCATCCACCGCCTGGTCTACCTCTGCGGGTAAGCTTTTGATGCGATGGGGTTTACATGCGATTTGATTAGAGGCCACTTCATAAATGGTTTGTATCAATTCGGGAATGCCTTCATTGGATCGGGCACTGGTAGCTACCACGGGAATTCCCAAATCTTTCGCCAGCGTGCGCTCATCTATTTTGATTCCATGTCGGGTGGCTTCATCCATCAGGTTCAGGCATAAAACCGCCTTGTCTGTGATTTCCAGCACCTGAAGCACAAGGTTTAAGTTTCGTTCCAGTCTGGCAGCATCTGCCACGATCACCGTCACGTCTGGTCTGCCAAACAGGATGAAATTTCTCGCCACTTCTTCGTCTTCAGAGGTAGAGAGCAGGGAATAAGTACCCGGCAGATCAATAAGCTTGAATCTTTTGTCGCTATATAGAAAGCCACCTTCTGCGCGGGTTACGGTTTTTCCGGCCCAGTTTCCTGTGTGCTGTCTCAGGCCTGTGAGGGCATTAAAGACAGTGCTCTTGCCGGTGTTGGGATTTCCGGCCAGGGCCACCACGAAATCCGCATTATCTACGTTGATACCCAATTTTTTGAGCTGGGCTGCATTGTAAAATGCACATGTCTCACAGCCCTTGTCCACTACGTCATTCATAGGTGTCATTTCGTTTTTTCTATTAAAATCAAATCCGCCTGATCATTTCTCAGAGCAATCAGGGTGTTGCGAATCAGGTATGCCTTAGGCTCTTTCATGGGGCCTTCCAGGCCCGTTTCAATCGACGTGCCTTTGATAAATCCCAGGTCGAGAAGTCTGCGACGATTAGCACCTCTACACTCCGAGGATATACCGATCACTTGTCCTTTTTCTCCCTGACGTAGAGAAGAAAGGCGAACCTTGCCAGATTCAAACACCTCTTCTTCGCTCAATTTTCTTACTCCTATGTTACTGGCTACTATCGAAGAAAGTTCATATTCCTGTCCCTCAGAAAAGAACCTGACCCTGTGATCATCTATCTCTGTTACCTTTAGTTGTTGACCCATATGGAGCTTCTTGTCGATGATCTGCTCATAGATGACTTCAGGTTCATCTTCGATATGCACGATTTTTACCAGGGCGTTCTCGCGAATTCCGGAAAGGGGGATGGCATTGGATTCAATGATCTCTCCTGTCTTCATTGGGATAGGATCCCCATGAGGATCAAAGCGCGGGCTCCCGAGCTCATGATACAGCTCTTCTGCTTCTTCTGAGGTCATCGTATGCTCCATTTGCTCTGCGCGATTGTGCCATTCAGATTTGTCGATACCCGTGCGCTCGGAGAGATACTTTTCCCATAACCTGTGCACGCGAATGATGTGAAGGGCATAATCCTTACCAGCCCGGGTAAGGGAGATGGTGTCCGCTTGGGCACGTATCAGGTTGAGGGCAGACATTTCTTCTATCAGACTTACCAGTTTCTTATCGGATAGTTTCAGCGCGCCTGCCATCGCATTAAGTGTTGCTTTCCTGCCACTGTATTCTACATGGTAGAGCTGCTTCAGCACATCCTCCATGGCCGTTTTCCGATCACGCTCAGAGTCGTGAAATACCCTGGTCCAGAGCTTGTACTTCCAACCCAGGTATATGAGGGCCCCACCTGCAAAGAATAGGGTTAAAGCTAAAATTGGATTTGGTGTCATCTCGTTAAATCAATTTTCATTTCACAGCCAACATGATGTTTTTAGCAATTTCTCCGGAGATGTATACCTCAGAGGATTGATCGATCTGAATGAGAACAGACTGGTCATATTCTACAATGTCTTTGATCTGAATAATGGACCCAAGACGCATTTTTATTTTATCCAAATGCCTGAGTAGAGAGGGATCTCCGTCCGGCACTTTCACCACGATCCCCTTACTTTCTATGCTCAGCTCTGTAAGCGGAAGTTGCGGATTCTCCTTGATCTCACCATGCTCATTGGGTATCGGATCACCATGAGGATCCATGGTGGGGTAGCCCAGAAATTTATCCAACCTACTGATGAGCATTGGTGACTTGATGTGCTCCAATTGCTCGGCCACCTCGTGTACTTCATCCCAGGTAAAGTTCAGTTTCTCCACCAGAAAGACTTCCCAAAGGCGGTGCTTTCGGATCACCTGAAGCGCCATTTGTTTTCCCTTTTTAGAAATCTGAACGCCTTTATATTTTTGATAGTCTACCACATCTTTCTGTGAAAGTTTCCGAATCATATCGCTGACGGAGGCTGGTTTTGTGCTCAGTTCCTCTGCAATGGCATTGGTGGAAACTCCCAAATCTCCGCCATCGGATAGATGGTAGATCGCTTTGAGATAATTCTCTTCTGCAAGACTTAGTTTCATGAAATCAAAGGTAAAAATATTTTTAGACATATCTAAAAATATTTTTAACATGTGTTTTGTCTGGGTATTTAACTAATTATAAATCAAATTGTTATTGCTCTTTCATTGATTTGATATTTGAACTTTATTCAATGGATGCTTCAAACCTTTGTTATGGCGTAAACGAGGTAAGAGCTTGTGCCAGGATCAAGCTTGATAATCAAAATATTCGCTTCAGATTTCACGAATTGGCAAAATAAATTTCAAATTGTTTTTGGCATCTGACTTACCTGATTAATATTGCTTCCTTGGTTTTACTTTTAAAATAGCAGTGACGGATATATGGAGGAATTACGCGAAATCATAGAGTCGGCATGGGACGACAGATCTCTGATCACAAACAAAGAAGTGTCAGTGGCCATCAAGACTTTGATAGATGATCTGGACATGGGGAAGCGGCGGATAGCTGAGCCTTTGGAGAATGGAGAATGGCAGGTGAATGAATGGATGAAGAAGGCCGTGATTTTGTATTTTCCTTTGATGAAGATGCAGTTGATAGAGGTGGGCCCATTTCAGTTTCATGATAAGATTAAGCTCAAGTCTGGCTATGACCAGCTTGGCGTCAGGGTGGTTCCGCATGCCATTGCCAGGTATGGTTCGTTCATCAATAAAAACACGGTATTGATGCCGTCTTATGTGAACATAGGCGCCTATGTGGATGAAGGCAGTATGGTGGATACCTGGGCAACCGTAGGGAGCTGTGCACAAATTGGTAAAAATGTACACCTTAGTGGTGGTGTTGGGATTGGCGGTGTTCTCGAACCTGTCCAGGCAGCGCCGGTCATCATCGAAGACAATGCGTTTATCGGTTCCAGGTGTATTGTGGTGGAGGGAGTTCGAATCGGTAAAGAGGCTGTTTTGGGCGCAAATGTGGTGCTGACTTCCAGTTCTAAGATTATAGATGTAACAGGACCAGAGCCTGTAGAGCATCGTGGTTATGTACCAGAGAGATCAGTGGTTATTCCAGGCACCATACCTAAAACTTTTGCTGCGGGAGTGTATCAGGTGCCGTGTGCCCTGATCATCGGAAAAAGGAAAGAAAGTACTGATAAAAAAACCTCACTCAATACTGCACTGAGAGAAAATAACGTGTCCGTGTAATCGTTTTTCTGGCACATAAGTTGTTACGGTAATGTTCAGCGAACAGATTCACTCTATGCTTTCATTCATTCTCATTCTTTTCTCTTGTTGTTTTCTGGAAGCACAGCCTACGGAAAATGAAGATCCTACGGCCAACTACAAATTCAGGACAGGCGAGCATCTTGATTTTAAGCTCAGCTATGGCTGGTTTACTGTGGGCAAAGCTTCTCTGGACATTGATGATAATTTTCATTCTTACAAGAATGAGGACTGTTACAAGGTGGAGATCAAAGGAGAGACCGCCGGCTTTCTGGGAGTCTTCACCCATGTGGACGATCGCTGGGGAGCCTATGTGAAGAAGGAGGATTTACTTCCGATGCATGCGTATCGAAACATCGAAGAGGGGAAATACGTGCGTGAGGAGAGAACCTACTTTGATCACGCTCAGGGAAAGGTGGAAGTGATGCGCTATGACCCGAGGAAAGAAAAGCGCAACCCGAAGCGCATGTATGAGATCAAAGGGGATGTATACGATCTGATGAGCTCATACCTTTTTCTCAGAAATGTGGAATTCGAGAAATATCGAAAAGGGGACACCATTCGGATCAAAACATTCTATGAGGATGAGCTCTACAATTTCGAACTGGTCTTCAATGGAAAAGAAGAGCTAGACTCCAAGGTTGGCCTTTTACAGGCCTATAAGGTGAATTTCCTGGTGCCGCCGAGTGATATTTTCCCAAATGAACAAGGGATAGTGGCCTGGATTTCTGCAGATACCAATCATTTGCCCCTCAGAATTGAAGCCGAGATGTTTTTTGGCAAAGCATATTGTGACCTTACGGGTTATAGAAATATAAAATATGGGCCTGATTATCAATAGTCAGTTCTATATTTGCCAGCTAAACATGTGTTATGAGATTTTTGGTGTTCGTGCTTATCACTTTTTTTCTAACTGGCTGCGGTGGAGAAACCTCCAGTAGCGGTGATAGGCTATATGGGAAAGGGGAGTTTGAGCAGGCCATTGAAGAATACACCAAGGCATTAGAGACCAATCCTTCTGCCATTAATCACCTCTATAATAGAGGGCGTGCCTATGAAGAAATCGGTAAGCTGGATTTGGCTGAGCAGGATTTTCTTCAGGTACTTAGCCTGGACAATCAGAACCTCAATGCCAACCTGAGCCTATCAAAGCTGTACTATTCTAAAAAGGCCTATAACAAAGCTGTGATTTTTGCGGATAAGGCCTTGGAGCTCAATGAAAATTCTGCTCAGGGACATTTTTTGGTAGCCAGGGCCAAGCACCAGCTGGGGTATGTGGATAGCGCCATGGAGTCTTACACGCTGGCCATCAATATCAATGCAGAGTATGGAGAGGCTTATCTCTACAGAGGAGCACTCAAAATCCACAAGAAGCAGTCCAAGTCTGCTTGTGATGACATACGCAGAGCTGTTAACCTCGACGTTCCTGAGGCTAAAGCCATCCTTAAAAAGTACTGTAAATAAACTTAAGAGACCTTTGAAAAATTTGCGCTCTTTTTTCTCGGCGAGAGAAACGCCATTCTATTATTACGATCTCGAACTACTAGATGCCACCCTGAAGGCCCTTTCTTCGGCCAATAGGTATGGATACCATGTACACTATGCATTGAAAGCCAATAATAATACACCCATTCTGGAGCGAATAAAGAAGGCCGGCCTGGGCGTGGATTGCGTAAGTGGCAACGAGGTTAAAATAGGCCTGGAGCATGGTTTTAAATCAAGTAACATCGTTTTGGCCGGAGTGGGTAAAACCGATAAGGAGATCGGTTATGCGATTGATCAGAATATCTTCTCCTTCAATGTAGAATCCATCCAGGAGCTGGAGGTGATCGATGAGATCGCCGGAAAGAAGGGAAAGAAAGCTAATGTATCCATTCGCATCAACCCGGCAATAGAGGCAGGCACGCACCACTATATTACCACAGGTGCCAAGGGAAATAAATTTGGGATTTCCGGAGAGCAATTGCTGGAATCATTGGATTTACTCAAATCCCTATCGAATGTTCATTTCATTGGGCTGCATTACCATATTGGTAGCCAGATTACCGATCTGAATCGGTTTAAAAACCTCTGCGAACGGGTTAATCACCTACAAAAGGAACTCCAAGCCGCGGGTTTTTCACTTCCGCATCTAAATGTTGGTGGGGGGCTCGGGATTGATTATGAGAATCCTCAGGAGCATCCAATACCGGATTTTGAGGCTTATTTCCGGGTGTTTCATGAGCACTTAACGTTGCTCCCCGATCAGGAGGTGCATTTCGAGTTGGGGCGATCCATTGTAGGGCAGTGTGGTACGTTGGTTACCAGAGCACTTTACCTCAAGGAAAGCGATCATTCAAACTTCCTGATACTGGATGCGGGCATGACTGATTTGATGCGACCAGCACTTTACCAGGCCAGCCATAAGATTGTGAGTCTCTCTGAAGCTCAAAACACCAGGCAATACGATGTGGTAGGACCGATTTGTGAATCGTCAGATGCTTTCGGGAAGGCCATCACGCTGCCAGAAACCAAACGTGGAGATATCCTGATGATCTGTTCGGCAGGTGCCTATGGTGAAACGATGAAAAACAGCTACAACGCCCGTGACCTGGCGCCGGCTTATTATTCAGAGTAATTTAAGCAACCAAAAAACCGATGATCAGATACATTACTACGGATAACCCTCCAGTGAAGAGGGCGTAGGGTAGCTGCGTCTGTACATGCTCTATGTGATCTGATCCAGAGGCCATGGAGGAGATGAGTGTGGTGTCTGAGATAGGTGAACAGTGGTCTCCAAAGACACCACCACCCAGTACAGCTGCCACGGCCAGGTAGATGTTCAGGTCGATGGCCTGAGCCAGAGGTACAGCGATTGAAATCATGATTGCAAAAGTGCCCCAGGAGGTACCTGTGCTGAATGCAATAAAACAGCTTGTGAGGAATATAATTGCCGGAGAGAGCGAGGGTGAAAGCCAGGATGAGGTGACCGAAGCCACATACACGCCTGTGCCAAGTTCTTTGCAGAGCGTGCCAATAGCAAATGCGAGTACCATGAGGATGGCCATAGAGAGCATTTCTTTCATTCCGGTCATGCTTTCTTCTATAAAGTTCCCAAGACTAATTTTCTTTTGGAAGCCATAAAACACTCCGGCAAAAACTACTGCGGAGATCACAGCATACAATACGGCCGCAGAACCGGAGGCATTCGCGATGGCATCCCAGGTTTTAGTACCAAAAGAACCAGACGTCTCACCTGACCAGCCGGTATAAATGAGAAACAGGGGCATGGAAATGATCATGATTCCAAGAGGAAGAAGCATGTTTCGCGCTTTTCCCTCCGGTAGCTCTTCCTGATTTGAAGGAGTATCAACAGTGTTCTGCTCAAACCTTTTCATCGGTCCATAGCTTTTATTGGTGGCTGCCAGGAAAAATACCAGCGCCAATGTAAGTATTGGGTAGAAGTTGAAGGGGATGGAGTAAAGAAGCGTTTTAAATGGAGCCACTCCCTCATATACCGACAGTAAACCTATGATGTAGGCGCCCCAGGCATTCAGCGGAAACAGGATGCAGGAAGGGGCCGAACTGCTATCTGCCAGGTAGGCCAGTTTTTGTCTGGAAATATTAAACTTGTCGAAAAGGGATTGAAAGACCGTACCCACGGTCAGGATAGAAATATTGGATTCTATGAAAATAAAAAAACCGGTAAGTCCTGCAGCCACCTGCAGTTTTGATTTCGGGTTTTTGCTTTTTAAAATGGACTTCTGAATTCTTCCAACGAAACCGTTGATACCACCCGAGTAGCGAATCAGCTGAATGAGGGCTCCAATCAGCAACGTGAACAGGACGGTGCGTGTGTTTCCTGCGCTTTCAAATACCTGTACCAAATGGTCTGCTGTAGATAGAATCCCCTCAAAAACGTTACCTCCTGAAATAATGACATAGCCTAGTAGTAGCCCGAAAACGAGGGATACAATGACTTGTTTGGTTCTGATGGCGAGAAAAATGGCAAGAATGGGAGGTAGCAGGGAGAGGAAACCAAAGTCTGTCATTTAGCTGATATCAAAGATTCGTCAGGAGTATTCGAGTTTGCCCGGTAAAGGTAAGTATCGAAGAGATTAGTGACAGCATCTTTGATGATTTCTTCCTGCTTGCTTTTTTTGGTGTACTTGTCCATGTCCACACTTGCCTGCCAGACCAGTTTTTTTGTTTTCACGTCTGTGATTTCTATTAGCAGTGCCGATTCCAGTACCGCTTTTACGGTGATATAGCTTTGCGAGGGAAAAGTGGAATACGGAGAGTATTCGTAGTTGTTTTGTTGGGTCTTGATGGCTTGGTTAGAAATGAGCTCATACCTCACAACCAGGTCGGGATTGGTATTGATGGGGCGGTAAGCCCGTCTGTTCATTTCCAGGTGAATGTTTTGTTCAATTTCAGAAAGAATCCTTCGGCCTTCTTCGGAGATGTCGGTTTGATTGGCCTTGAAATTAACCACCAAATAGCTGTCAAATGCATTGAAGTTAGACTTGGTGTTGACGAAATCAACGACTTTGGGATGACATGAGAAAAGAAAAGAAAAAAGCAGAAGGAATAGAGAAGATTTACCCGGAGAGGAAATGCGATTAGACATACGGATGGACAGAGTGACTTAGTTAGTAGCCACTTTTTGACTTCTCACAATGTTGAGCGAACCTAGAATTTTGTCAATCAGCCGATCTGACGAATCTGCAAACTCATAGAGGATATCAAACCTATCGCCATTTTCACTTGAGCCTATTAAGTGAGAATAGTCCTCCATGGTTCCTTTTTGATAAGCATCCAAATCGGGGTTATACCATATAAATTTCATGATAATCTCGTCAATCAAGTTTAATTATTCGGTGAATAAATTGTACTTCTTAGTCTGGCTCCTGTGGTTGAATACGTTTTAACGATAAAAGGTAACCATAAGTTTTAAATTTTTAAGCTTGATTACATGGATTTATCTGAGTGAAGTGCCCAAACTTCATCAATTAATATTGAATCCCTTACAATGTCACCATTTGTGCTATCAATAATGATATTGGGAAGGTACCCGGCATGTTTCCATTTGCTGTTTTCAATATCAGATTTGAAGGTGATCGTTTCTCCGATCTGTCCGCTATTAGTAGGATAGATCATGTCGATCGTTTCGGAATATTTCCCATTTTCATATCGGTAGCTTCCCGAACCAGAGGCGTAGATCTCATCAGCATCCTTATCGAAATAGATCCAGGTGAAATGAGTAGGAGTAATCAGTTTAATGTATCCAATAAATTCAGGATATTCCATAAACTCCTTCTGACTGGCATCGAGGTATGAGGTCAACTCCCAGGTACCCATCACACTGGAGTTGGTATTAGGAGGGAGGCTGGTTTTCATCCACTTTTCTTCAATTTTATTGGAGTCTATTACCACGATCTCACCCGTTTCCATGTCCATGTCCATTTCCTTGGCATATCCTGTATGGTACCAGATGCCATCAGCAAGCTCAAAGTTGAATGGAATGGCCTGTCCAAGTTCTGAACTGCCCGGAGGGAAGAAGAATTCAATGTTTTCCACGTACTGCCCGGTATTAATGCTGTAGCTTCCTCCTCCCATGCCCAGTAGTTGCTCATTTTTAGTGTCGTATTTTATCCATGTAAAATGATCTGAGGTCAAATGTTTTTGATAAAGAATGCTGTCGCCATAGGTATTCCATTCATTGAGACCTTCCGAGTGAGGGATGTAAGCGACGAGATTCCAGGAGCCTTCAAACGAAACCTTTTCCTCATTGGTGGCTGGCTTTTCCGGGCTACAGGAAGCAATGACCAGAAGTAATAATATCAGGTGGGGGAAACGTTTGGGGTAGTGCATGGTTGATGTGTTTAGAGGTTTACATATAATTTAAAATATAATCAGGTAACTTCAAATTAATGGAACATATATATCAACGTAAATTGGATTTAAAAGTGATGTTCATTTAATCTGATGACAATTTTTTTTAACTTCATCACTTAACCCAAATCCGCCGATTTGCTCAAGTTTGCCTTTTTACTAGAATTATTTTTGATCACAGACCATTTCCCTCAGGAGTCTGCTGAGTTGCATATTACAGGGGTTTATCAGGGGAAGACTTTGTTTATCCAAAATCCCTACAATCGGGAATCTATGTCATTCTGTGTCACGGCTATCTATGTGAATGGAACCAAACTTGGTGTAAACTATAAGGTGAGTGCCCTTAAACTTGATTTCAATGGAATTGATAAGTTTTCTCCACTGTCCATCAAAATTGAACATTCTCCGGATTGTAAACCTATCATACTGAACCCTGACGCCATTCATTTTCATAGCACATTTTCCTTCGGGGAAGTTGGGTTTGAAGATACGGCCCTGGTATGGAAGACAAGCGGCGAAAAGTCGGGAAGTGTATTCACGTTGGAAAAGTATCAATTCGGTATTTGGATAGAGGGGGATACCGTTCCAGCAAAAGGTGAGTTTGGGGGTGCTGAGTATAGTTATTCACCTTTGCTGGAAGAAGGGGCCAACAAGCTGAGAATAAAGTACATCACCCCGAAGGGAGATTATCTGCTTTCACGGGAAGTGGATTTTCATTTCTATCCTGAGCCGGTGACATTTAAGCCCTATAATGCCACTAATACACTGTACCTGTCCAGGGCTGCCTCTTACGAGGTTTTTGATGCCGGCGGAGATCTGGTATTATCCGGTCAGGGTACCACGGCAGATATCAGTAGTCTCCCGAGCGGAGATTATGTGATTTATTTTGACAGTAAAGATCCCGGGGTTTTCCGAAAGGACTAAAAAAGCGTCACACCGAAAAAAGTCTGCAGCAGGGTTAATAAGAACATGGTTCCCAAAACCAGCGGACATAAAATTGTTACTGCGAAATTAAGATACTTCTGGATAAAGGATCCCATATAATTGGGGTAGCCCAAAGCGATTTCTTCGTTCAGATTCTTTGTCTTCCAGGCATAAGCCGCAAAGATGGAGATGAGACAACCACCCAAAGGCAGGAAAGTATCGTTGGCCACATTCTGTGCAAAATCCATAAAAGAAGTGGCATTCTCGGCACCTACATAGGTGATGAAGCTGGAGAAAAACCCTGAGTAGCCATTGGAAAGGAGTGACGGGATACCCAAAACGAAAATAATGGTGGCCATGATCCATACAGCACGGTTTCTCTTGATTTTTTTCTCGTCTACTATATATGCTACGGGTACTTCCAGAAGAGAAACGGTGGAGGTCAGGGCTGCAAAGGAGAGCAACAAAAAGAACAAGGAACCAATTAGCACGCCGAGTAGAGGTCCCAGGCTTTCGAACGCACCCGGCAGCACAGTGAAAATCAGGCCTGCGCCCTGGCCGGCTCCTTCCATGGTGCCATCAGTGAGGTAGGCTACCATAGGAAACATCATTAGTCCAGCAATAAAAGCAATTCCAACATCCGCTAAAGTGATAAATGCCGCAGACGTCACAATGTTATCATTTTTACCTACATAACTGCCATAAGTGATCAGCGCACCCATTCCCAGAGAAAGCGAAAAGAAGGCCTGTCCCATGGCATTGCCCATGACACTCAGGGTAAGCTCCGAAAAGTCGGGCACCAGGTAGAACTTAATGCCTTCAAATGCATGATCTAGAGTTAGGGAATAAACGACCAAGCCTAGTATCATGGTAATCAATGTTGGCATTAATATTTTGGAGGCCCGCTCAATCCCTCCAGATACCCCTTTGGATACGATGAAGGCGGTGGCAAACATGAATACCATTGCATAGAGTCCCACCTTGAAGACATCCTTAATGAACGTGGAAAACTGACTTCCTATTTCAAAATGCCCGGTTAGGAGTTCGATGAAAAAACCAAAAGCCCAACCTGCAACTACATTGTAAAAAGAAAGAATCACCACCCCACTGATGATGCCCAGCAGGCCCAAAATACGCCACTTTTTAAAACCCAGTGCTTCGTAAGCTCCTGCGGGATTAAGCTGTGTTTTTCTTCCGATGGCAATCTCCGTTACCATCACAGGAAAGCAGAGGATAAAGCAAAAGAACAGGTAGACCAGCAAAAAGGCCGCACCACCACCTGCACCCACTTCAAAAGGGAAACTCCAAATATTACCCAACCCTACTGCCGATCCGGCTGCTGCTAAAATGAAACCCAATTTATTGGAGAATGATCCTCTGTTTGACATGCGCTTAAGAAAATTTAAACGTCAAATATAACAAAAGCGCCCAAAGCAATGGACGGGTTTGAAAAATCATTTGAAAGTGATTTTAGAGGTCTTCTTCGTCCAAAGGCACTTCGTACGGAAAGTTGAAGAGGTGGTGGTCTTTGATGGCATCGGATACTTTGTTAGGGACAAATTTTTCCCACCCCACTTCACCATTTTCGATCATTCTAAGCACATCATCAGAGATAATATGAAGATTCTCTGTTTTGGCGCCCTGTACATCTTCAATCTGATCATTGTCTTTGAGGTATTGGTAGAGATTTTTCAGGTGAACCTCAGGAGTAAAGTTTTCTGAAGTGACAATTTCCTTGGAGTTGGCATCAATGGCCGGGTACACGTAGAGTTTCACGTTACTACCAAATAGCCTTCCAAATGACTCGAGGATTCCTCCTTTGAGGTTTTCATAATAGGACTCATCGAAAATCCGCTGAAGGTTATAGTACCCCAGTACAATGCCTAGCTTCTTGTGTCTTGTGAATTTAGAAAGATAGGAAGCCAGCTTGTAGTGCTCCTGGTAGTTGGAGATGAGTACATTCTGACCAAGTGAGCAGAGCAGGTCTACACGGTCCAGAAAATCTGTTTCGTCTACTTCACCTTCCATGGTGAGGTCATTGAGCGTGAGCTCTACCAATGGCATGATGTTTTTGATCTCTACATCGCTCTCATTCCTAAAAGCCCGCATGCCTGTGAGCATCATGTCCACATTCACATGCGTTACTGGTCTGAACCGTCCGCGGAGTACAAAAATGTTTTTCTTATAAAGCACTGCAGATGGCTGGAGTACCTTGCCTTTGGGATCAAACATGGCGGCATGGGTCAGGCCATTTTTCACCAGTTTCAGGCTCATCAGCCGATTGTCCACATGATGAAAGTCCGGGCCTTCTATTTTGAACATATCCACTTCAACACGACTGTGGTGGATATTATCAATGAGGGAATTAAGAATGTCTTCCGGCTCAGCGTAGTTGTAGCAGGCGTGGATGAGGTTGACGCCCACCATCCCGAGTACCTGCTGTTGCCATAGGGGATCATTGTCTTTGAGGATCACATGGATGACACAGTCATTAGGATCAGAATTCGGGTGCTTCTGAAATCGCAGCCCGATCCAGCCATGACCCTCATTGGTTCTTTTGTAGTTAATCGTTTCTACCGTATTGGCAAACGCAAAAAAGTGTGACCTTTTGGCTCGCTGGGTCAGGCGTTGGGAGAGGAGTGAGTACTCTCTGTTGAGCATTCGCATGAGTTTGTCCTCACAAACGTAGCGCTCACTCTTTCCATAGATGGCATCACTGAAGGTCATGTCATAGGCCGACATGGTTTTGGCGATGGTGCCAGATGCGGCTCCGGCTTTGAAGAAGTAATCGGCAACCTCCTGACCGCCACCTATTTCTGCTATGGTACCATATATACGATCATCCAGGTTAAGGGAGAGTGCTTTTTCTTTTGTCGTCAGTTTCTTGAAGGATTCCATGTCGATACTCGCCATTTTCAGTTAAAATTATGCGATCTGGTAATCAAAGTAAACTTTAAAGCCAGATAAATAAAAAAGCCGGCGAGACCGGCTTTTGTTTTAAAAATGTGCAACAGAATTTTATTTGTAAAGACTGTAAGGAAACTTGTTTTCTGATATCATTTTATCAGCGATGGCCCTTCTTAGGTCCCTTGTATTGACGGAATTGATTTTTGTGAATCTTTTCATGCCCATCAGTAAAACTTTGAGTTCGTCACCTTCAGTAAAGCAGGCCACGGCTTCTTCGCCATGATTTCTGATTTTCTGAACAGCATCGTGCATATAGAGTTTGGCCATTTGCTGATACAGCTGACTGCCTTCATCACCATAGATACCCATGAGTTTTTCGGTTCTCAGTAGGGTAGACTCGGCAGCATAGATTTCAATCAACATATCTGCGATGTGCATGAGCACTTCCTGCTCGTCGTTGAGGGTAGGGCCAAAAGTCTCAGCGGCCTTTCCTGCCACCATCAGTGCAGCCTTTTTTAGTTTCTTGAGGACATCTTTTTCCTCAGCCAGTGGGGCACTCATGTCCGGTGTCTCAAAAGAAGGCACGGAGGTGAGTTCTTTGCCTACAGCCATCGCGGGTCCCAGAAGGTCCAGCTCACCTTTCATGGCGCGCTTAAACATCATTCCTACCAGTAGCATGCGGTTGATCTCGTTGGTGCCTTCATAGATTCTGGTGATTCTGGCATCTCTATAGGCCCGGGCCATGGGTGCTTCTTCTGAGAAGCCCATACCACCATAGATTTGCACTCCTTCATCCACGCAGAAGTCCAATACCTCAGAGCCATGTATTTTGATAATGGCACATTCAATCGAGAATTGCTCCAAAGCCTTCAGTTTGGCTTTGCTTGGGTCCGTACCTTCGTTGATCAACGATTCTATGCGATCGTCAATGTTCTGACCTGCTCTGTAGGCAGCTGATTCTATGGCGTAAGTTTTGGTAGCCATGGTGGCTAGTTTGGCCTTAACAGCCCCAAAGCTGGAGATAGATACTCCAAACTGCTTGCGTTCATTGGCATAGTTGGTCGCCTGAGAGGCGACTGTTTTACAGCCATTGATCACTCCGGCACCCAACTTGATTCTACCCACATTCAGCACATTCACAGCGATCTTAAATCCGTTTTCTCTTTCAGAAAGCATGTTTTCCACCGGCACAGTACAGTCGTTGAAGAATACCTGTCTGGTAGAGGAACCTTTGATGCCCAGCTTACGCTCCTCATCGTTCATGGTGATGCCGCCGAATTCCTTCTCCACAATAAAAGCGGTTAGATTCTTGTCATCATCGATTTTCGCGAAAACAATAAAGAGGTCTGCAAAACCCGCGTTGGAGATCCACATTTTCTGACCGTTGATGATATAGTGTTTTCCGTCATCTGAGAGTTTGGCTTTGGTTTTCCCCGAGTTGGCATCCGAACCAGCATCAGGTTCCGTCAGGCAGTAGCAGGCTTTCCATTCACCAGAGGCCAGTTTGGGGAGATACTTTTGCTTTTGCTCTTCTGTGCCATAGTATAGGATGGGTAACGTGCCTATACCAGTGTGCGCACCATAGGCTGTAGAAAAAGATCCCGATGCGGCAATGATGTCGGCCATCAACATGCTGGTGTTGAAGTTCATACCCAGCCCGCCATACTCTTCGGGCACAGCCACTCCCAATAGTCCAAGCTCTCCGGCTTTTTCCATTAGAGCGGGCATTAGTCCCGGTTCCATGCTGTCTATTCGATCTACATTAGGGGTGATTTCCAGGTCTATGAAGTCCTGGGTGGCAGCAGCCATCATTTTTTGCTCTTCTGTGAAATGTTCCGGAATGAATATTTCGTCTGCTGATGTTTCTCTGATGATGAACTCGCCGCCTTTAATCGCTGATTTTTGTGCTACTGCTTCCATGGTCTTATGAGATGCTTTTATTGATAGAGTTAATATGTTATGCATGCATACTATCTCAAAGATATAAAAAATATGTTATGCATGCATAATAAATTTCAAAAGAATATTTAAGAACTGAGCTGTCTTGCTATGGCCCTTTTTTTGAGAATGAATATCTCTAAAAACATCAAATGAATATAACCCGAGCTTCCTACAATTCATCCATTCTTTTCTACAGTTCGGAAACATTTAATTTCTGAATCCACTCAAAGCCCTCACTTTCGGGATATCAAAAACGAAAGCGATGAGGCAATATCTAATCACAATCTACCTGGCTCTTTTTTCTCAAACCATGGTTTTGGCACAGTCCACTGTCAGTGGGGTGGTCTCTGATCAGAAAGGAGAGACCCTGATCGGGGCGAATGTCTATCTCAAGGATACGTACGACGGTGGCACTACCGATGCAAACGGGCGTTTCAATTTTGACACTTATGAGACAGGAGCGCAGGTATTGGTGGTTTCCTTTATGGGTTTTGAAAGTGTAGAGCTTCCATTTCTGCCGGATCAGGAAAATCATTTTGAGATCAAGCTGAAGGAAGCCTTCAATACCATAGATGCGGTCACCATTTCAGCTGGGTCCTTTGAGGCTAGTGATAAGAAAAAGGTAGTGGTGCTTCAGAGTCTGGATATTGCTACCACTGCCGGTGCTACAGCGGACATCACTGGCGCGCTGAATACGTTACCAGGTACTCAGACCGTGGGCGAGTCAGGGAGGTTGTTTGTGCGGGGAGGTACGGCGGATGAAACTAAGATCTACGTGGATGGTGTGGAAGCTTCCAATTACTATGGAGCTTCGGCTAATAATATCCCGACACGGAGCAGGTTTTCTCCTTTCCTTTTCAAAGGGACCTTCTTTAGCACCGGGGGCTATTCTGCGGAATACGGGCAAGCACTTTCTTCTGCGCTTACTCTGAATACCCTGGAGGTAGATCCGGTGAGCAAAGTAGACCTTTCAATCATGTCTTTAGGACTGGAGGCGGGTGTCACCAAAGCGTGGGAGGAGCAGTCGTTGTTTGCCAAAGTAGGCTATATCAACCTCAACCCATATAACCACCTGATTGATCAGCGGGTAGACTGGAAGCAAGGTGTTGTGGATTGGAATACCAATGTGGCCTATAAGAAGAACCTCCCCAACGGAGGAAGGCTGAAAGCTCTGGCTATGGGTAATACTTCCAGTATGTCACTAGAGCAAAAGACGATCCTGAATCCCAGCGGAGTGAACGCGATAGGGGTGAATAACAAAAATGGTTTTGTAAGTGCCAATCTGGAACTGCCAGTTGGAGAGACGGATCATGTATACCTGGGGGCTTCTTCCTCATGGAATGAAGATCATCTCACCTATAATCAAACTACCATCGAACGGCCCACATTTAACCAGCACCTGAAAGCCAAATATGTACATGAGTTTGCCCCTAAGAGCATTCTCAATACTGGAGTAGAGCTTTACTATCAGCATTTTGAAGAAACCATTGCTGACAGTATCTCACTGAAGTTTGATTACAATCAGGCGCATACCGCCGCATTTGCGGAGTTGGATCAATACATCACACAAAATCTCGTGGTGCGGGTGGGCGGTCGTTTGTCGTATTTGAGTCTTCTCAAAGAAGCGCGACTGGCTCCGAGGCTTTCCATGGCCTATAAGCTGGATGAATATGCTCAGGTGTCGTTGGCATCAGGCCTTTTCTATCAGGCCCCCGGATCAGAATATCTGAAACTCACCGATGAGCTGAATCAGCAGCAGGCCACACATTATATTCTCAACTATCAACGGATCAAGGAAAACAAGGTATTCAGGGTAGAAACCTATCTGAAGGACTATGATCAACTGGTTCGCTTCCAAAGCCCATATGATCCCTCTACGTTCAGTAGCGATGGAGACGGGTATGCCTATGGCCTGGACGTGTTTTGGAGGGATCGAGGGGGAATTAAGAACATTGATTATTGGGTGTCATATTCCTGGATGAAGAGTGAACGAAAGTACCTCAATTATCCTGAGAAAACAGCGCCTGGGTTTACCTCAGCTCATAATTTTTCATTCGTCATCAAGCGTTTTTTCCCACAGCTGAAAAGCCAAATGGGAGCCACTTATTCCTTCACTTCAGGCAGACCTTATGAAAACCCCAACCTTGACGGCTTCAACGAGAGCCGTACAGATGGCTATCATGATCTCAGCTTCAATGTGGCTTATCTGCCCACGCCCAGAGTCGTGCTGTATGCATCTGCTACCAACTTGCTGGGGAGTGATCAGGTCTTTGGTTTCAACTATGCTTCTCAGCCTGGAGAAAATGGGACGTATGCCTCAGAAGCGATACGCCTTCCGGCTAAGCGATTCATCTTCATAGGCTGCTTCATTACTATCGGCGCATTTAACAATCAACTTGAAAACTTATAATATCATGAAAACAATCCTTCTATTATTGGCTCTGAGCTATATGTATCCTTCAGTGGGACAGAGCCCTGTGAATTTTACCGTATATGTCAAACAATTTGCTCATCAGGAAGGCAAGCTTAGAGTCGCGCTGTTTAACAGTGAGGGCAAGTACCTCAAAGAGGCCTGTAGAGAAATGGGAGCTAAAATAGATAACCTGGAGGTAGTAAGTGTGACCTTTGAAGCGCTTCCCAGTGGAGAATATGCCATTTCCATCTACCACGATGAAAACGGGAATGGCCAGCTAGATGCCAATTTCATGGGTATCCCAACGGAAGACTATGCCTTTTCGAATAATGCACCCAGTCGCTTTGGCCCCGCCTCTTACAGGGATGCCAGAATAGAAGTTTCTACTAATAATAACACTCACACCATTAACTTAAACTAAGATGAAAACTGTATTGAAAACTGTATTAATGATCCTCATGTTGGTAGCCGGAAGTGCTGCCGCACAATCTAAGTATGAAGCCGCAATCCTTAAAGGAAAGGACCTGCTCAAATCGGCGGATGATCAGGAAGCCTATATGGGCTGTGCCAATTATTTTGAGCGTATTGCTCAAAAGGAAAGTAAGGAATGGTTGCCGCTTTATTATCATTCACTTAGTCTCACGCTCTGGGGAACAAGAGAGACCAACCCTGACACTAAGGAAAAAGTGCTGAATGATGCGCTCGCTTTAGTACAGAAAGCGAAGAAGATTGAAAAGAATTCTGAGCTGGCGGCGCTGGAGGGTTTTGTGCAAATGATGCGTTTGACCGTGGACCCTGCCACCAGGGGGCAAACTCTTTCGCCTACCATTTATGCGCTCTTTGGTGAGGCTATTGCTTTGGACCCTGAGAATCCACGTGCTGTTTTGCTCATGGGGCAAATGGAATTTGGAACCGCTCAGTTTTTTGGTAGTGGATTTGAAAAGGCATGTGGGTATATTCAAAGGGCTTACGATATATTTGAGCGAACACCAGATGAACTCACCACGCTACCCACCTGGGGTAAGGGGATGGCTGAGGCCAGTTTGGCTCACTGCAACCAATGAGAATAACCCGAAAAACACTTATCCGCGAATTAAAGGAGATCTTCATCATCGCGCTGGTGGGCGCGCTCTTTAATTTTCTCACATCAAGTTTCACGGTATTGAATGTGGCCGTTTCTGTCACCATCTGGGTTTCCCTGAGTAAAGGCAACGGATATATTGTTGATTATCTGAACACAAAAATCTCCTGGGTAGAAAAGCCAATCACCAGGATCACGGTGGGGATGGTGTGCATGATGGCCTACACCATTTTCACTTTTGGGGCAGTGATTGTGTTATTCAAGTGGTGGAATAGCAATTCAGAGCTACTCGATTTGATCAGAAATATCAGGTTTCAGGACTTTATCATCGCCATCCTTATCACTTTGATTATTAGCATGTTTTTTCACGGACGTGCATTTTACATCAACTGGAAAGAAGCATTGTTTAAGGTGGAAAAATTAAAAAATGAGAGTTTGAAGTCTCAGTATGAGTCTTTGCGCAATCAGGTGAACCCACATTTTCTTTTTAACTCACTCAATGTACTTAGTGAACTTGTGTATGAGGATCAGGGAAAGGCGGTTGAGTTTATTCGCAAGATGTCAGATGTCTATCGGTATGTATTGGAGCATAAGGACCAGGAGATGGTGCCTTTGGATGTGGAACTCGCCTTCCTGACTAGCTATGGCTTCCTTCAGAAGATCAGATTTGGGGATAATTTTGATCTAAGCATTGAGAAAAATGGAGAGGGGATGGTGCCACCGCTGGCTTTGCAGATGCTTGTGGAGAATGCGATCAAACACAATGTGGTTTCGTCCGCGAAGCCTTTACGTGTAGATATTGTCATATCGAATGATACAGTGATGGTCAGAAACAATGTGCAGGAAAAGCTGACTAAGGACTCCACCGGGATCGGACTGAGCAATCTGAAAGCGCGTTACCAATACTTATCTGACCAGGAGGTGGTGATTAGCAATGATCAAAAGACCTTTGAAGTGACCCTCCCTTTATTGAAAATGAAAAGGTGAAATGAGCAAATGATTGTTTTTACAACATTGAACACATGAAATACATCATTTTAGAAGACGAAAAACTCGCAGAGGAGCGACTGAAAAAATTAGTGCTGGCCTCCAGACCTGATTATCAGTGTGTGCTGACTATGGACTCGGTTGAGTCAGCGGTGATATCATTGCCAGCGCTCAGGGTAGATCTGGTCTTCATGGATATCCAGCTTGCGGATGGCAATTCATTCGACATCTTCGATCAGATCAAACTGGATGTGCCCATTATCTTCACGACGGCCTATGATGAGTATGCGCTGAAGGCTTTCAAAGCAAACAGCGTGGATTACCTGCTCAAACCAATTGATCCGGAGGAGTTAGAAAGGGCTATACAAAAATTCGAAAGGCAAGCCAACAAAGGAAATGAACAAGTTGATGGCCTTTTGAAATCGTTGCAACCGAAAGGCAAGGAGCGGTTTGTGGTAAAAGTGGGAGAACACTTAAAGACAGTGGAGACCGTGGATGTTCAATTGATCTATAGTCAGGATAAGGCTACCTATCTGTTTACCAAAGAAGGACGCAAATTTTTGGTGGACTACACACTGGATAAGGTGGAAGATCTTTTAGGCGCAGACCAGTTCTTTCGGATCAGCCGAAAATTTATAGTCAACCTCAGCTGTATCAAAGATATCATTGCTTTCACCAACTCACGTTTGGAGATTGTGATTGCGGGATTTGAAGAAGAGCAGGTAATTGTGGCCAGAGAGCGTGTGTCTGAGTTTAAGGCATGGCTGGATCGATAAAACCCCGCGCCTTTGGCTCTGCCAAAGGCGCGGGGTTGACCATCAAAATTTGGCTTTCAGTGCCAAAATGAAGTTCCTGCCCGGAGCTACCAGTCCCGAACTGTAGGGTCTGTATCGCTGGTCAGTCAGGTTTTCCATTCCTCCGGTGACTGTGAATGCATCATTGATTTGATACATGGCCTTCAGGTTGAGTGTATACCACGCAGGTGAATAGGGATCTCCGTTTTTATCCATGGCATAGAGGTAATCCTTGGCTTTTTCTTCTTCCGGAAGATCGGCAAAGCGCTTTTCTCCATTGTACACCGCATAGAGTTGAATATTCAACCCTCCGGAGGCATAAGTGAGTTTTGTCATTCCAAACCAGGGCGCTGCATGTCGAGAGGGGCTTTTGGTGCCGTTATCAAGTTCTTCTTCGCCCCTCTGATAATTGTATTGGGTAGAAAAACCAAAACCTGCTGGCAACTTTACCTCCAGGCCTGCCTGAACGCCATGCACATTGGCAACTGCGGCATTCTGGATGGCTTGTACCTGACTTAGCTCTCCATCATACATGATGCTATCTTCGCCATTCAGTGTGAAATTCCGTCTCACCATGGCGTTTTCCAAAATGGTATAGTACCCGGTCAGGTCCAGTTTCACCGTTTCGTTAAACACTTTCGCAATCCCCAGCTCGGCATTGTAGGCATACTCAGCGGAAAGACCCGTATTGGGAATGACCACAGCACCCGGCTCAGAGTCGAAGACTTTCCCCAGGTCATCTACATTGGGTGATCTGAATCCGGTGGAGACATTGGCACTCACCGACCAGGTTTGTCCTGGGTGGTACAACATGCCAATGCTTCCTGTAAAGGCTCCATCAGCGAGTGAAGCCTCTGATTCAGGAAATGGATAAAAGGGGAGGTTGTTGCTAAAATCAGCCTCTAGGGCATATAGATTGTACCGGCCTCCGGCCTGAAGCATCCACTGCCCTGAAAGATTGTACTGATAGGTAAGATACACGGCGTATGACGACCAGGTAGACTCTGGGTATCTGGCAGGGCCAGTCACAGATTCACCAGTAGTAATGTCTTCATCCGTTCCACGCGAATCCACGTCGTTGGTGATCAGCTCCAGTCCGTAATAGATGTTCGCTTTAGGGCCAGTAGCCTTTACGAAATCCAGATTGACTGAAAATGCACTGACTTTCTCAAACCGGGAAGCCCGGGTGTCTCCGTTAAAATCCCTGTCGATGCGGCTCTCCTGAAAATGCTGCTGAGCTGCTCTTAATGTCATCTGATCATATAGAGGATTTACTTGGCTGTTGGTCGCGGTAAAATTATTCATCATCCAGATTTGCGGTCCATAGTTCCATTCGGCACTTCGTGGTAACCCATTTTTATACCGAATGTGCCGATCGTAACGGGCATAATCTGAGGTAGCAGAGTAGTGAAATCCATATTGGAAATCCCACCGGGCATTGGGTTTAAACCTGACCTTCTGCATCATGTTGATCTGCGTGTAGCCCGAAGGGGCCTGAACCTTAGGGTCGGGGTTGGTGACTACCACGTCCAGACTGTCCTGGCGTTGCACATAAATAGGCCTCAGGTATTCTTCTGGCCCATAGCTGCCCATTCGCAGGTCGCCGAAGTTGTAGCTGGAAATACTGGTCACGGTGGCCCATTTTTTCCAACCGATGGATACATCGAAGTGGCCAGTTTTTTCATTGTTGGCCGAGGCATACCTTGTCACTGCCTTTCCCGTGATCAGTGGCTTTTCGTCCAGTGAAAATTGAGGGGTAAGTGTTTGAAAGGCCATCACTCCTCCGATGGCATCACTGCCGTAAATGATGGATCCGGGACCGAAAAGCACCTCAGCACTCTCTGTGGCAAAAGGATCGAGAGAGATTACGTTTTGGAGATTTCCACTCCTGAAGATGGCGGTATTCATTCTGATACCATCTATAGTGTACAGAAGTCTGTTGGTAGAAAATCCGCGAATCATTGGGCTACCGCCGCCTTGTTGACTTTTCTGAATAAACACTTCTCCGGATCCCCCCAACAAATCCGCTGCAGTTTGTGGGTTTTGCAAAGCAATGTCCTTCGGGGTGATGGTGATGATTTTGGATGGCACCTCCTGACCCGTCTGGCTCCATCGGGTGGCCGATACTACCACCTGATCGAGTGAGACTTGTGAGGAGCTCATTTTCACCAGAAACCCAGCTTGTTCGAGCTCATCAAAGCTCACGCTGATGGTCTTATATCCCATCATTCTGAAATCGATTCTGGAAGCTTTGATAAATGGATTGATTTTAACCTGACCTTGCGAGTTGGTGGTGAGCAGGGCATTGTGCTGGTTGCTCACCACGGTCACCAATTCCAGGGGATGGCCCGTTTCCAGGTCTTGCACCGTCACTACCTGGGCATATCCCAGACAAGCCATGGTCATTAATGACCATAGCATGATTGATCTTTTCATTCGATTCTTTTTGTGATTGAAAAAATGATTTCACTCCACACAGGAGTGCTGGCTCATGCTGTCTGCATGAACGCTTACCGAGAAGATCAGGATTGCTGGGGAGGAGGAAGAGGTGGTTTCTGCTGACGGTAGATAGGGGTCATCTCAAGAGCCTGTCTTTGAAAGGTCGAAGCTGAGATGATGAATTTAAAAACGGGAAAGGGGACACATATGAGCCCACTGGTGAAGGTTTCGACCCGTTCTCTGTTGGCTTCATGGTATGGATCTTTTCCGAATGCCTTGTTCACCAGCGCTTGTAGTTGTCGGTTGAGTCGGGTCTCTTCATGATCCCACCAGCATCGGTAGTAGGTGGTATCCCCATTTTGGTACCTTTCTACCACATCATACATTTCGCCCTTGTATTCAAATTCTTTGGAGTGCTCCCAGGAGAGTAACGAACTGTCTTTATGGGCGATTTTTAGAAGGATCAGGTCATTTTTATTGGTTTGTGCAATGAGTTGTCTTTTGATTTGTCTCTTTAACTGATATTTCTCTACACGGAGCCAGGTGTAAGTACCCATGAACGGTATGCTCAGGACACAGAGTAAAAGTATGGCCGGTATTTTTCCCAAGGAAGAGACTTTTTGCCAAATGTAAAGATTATCCCAGAGAGGAGTTACTGGATGGGAGGATAAAAAAAGTGCGCGTCTGGTGCTCAGACGCACACTGCCTGGTGTCTTTAGAAGCGTTTAATTATCAGCGTAGAACCTTCCCAAATAGCCTACAATGGCTTTCTTAAGTTCATAAGGGTCTATGGTGCCGTCTACCTGATAGATGATCTTGCCGCCCGGAGCCACCAGTAGGGTATAGGGCAATGCCCCTTGCCAGTTGGGGTCCACGGCTTCAATGAGGTCATACATATTATCACTGGAGTAGATGTAGTTGGTATTTGAAGCTTCCTTTTTGGTCAGAAACTCAAGGGCTTTGTCCTTTTTGGACAATTTATCACCACTGATGGACACGAACTCAAAGTCTCTGCCGCGATACATCCTGTTGATGTCCACGAAATCAGGAAACTCCTGCACACAAGGTCCACACCAGGTGGCCCATATATTAATCAAACGGAGCTTGTCAGAGGTGTTTTTTACCAGATCGGCCACCTCATCCACAGCAATGGGTTGGATCGTCACTTCTTCTTTTGACCAGCCCTCACGTTCTTTGGCCAGCCAATCGTTTTTCCAGGCCCATTTGATGGAGCACCCGAAAGTCTTGGTAGTGGGAGTAGAAGGTTGTTTGCCTGCCAACAATTCATCAAGTGTATTGATCAAATCTGTGGTTCTTGGAGAGATGTATGGATTTTCCGTATCATCTATTCGTCCTGAGTAGACCAACTTTCTGTCCTGATCGAACACAAACACGTGTGGTGTGGCGACCGGACCATACTTAAGGGATGTCTGTTGTGAAGCTCCGTCGTAGAGGTAGGTAAAGTTGTAGTTCATCTCTTTTACCCTCAGTTTCATATCCTCCAGATCGTCCGAAAGATCACTGTAGCCAAGCTCGGAAAGGCTCACTGCATTCGGATCATTGGGTGAAATGGCCACAAAGTCAACGCCTTTTTTACTGTACTCGTTTACGATACTGATGAGCTTCTTTTCATAAGCCTGGGCCGTAGGACAATGGTTGCAGGTGAACACTATAGCCAGGTATTTCTTTTTAAAGTCGGCAAGGGAATAAGTGTTGCCATCTGTGGCAGGGAGTGTGAAATCTGGTGCCGGACTCCCGATGGGCAAAGGATCTACTTTTTTGGAGTGATCCTGAGCTACAGCTTCAGCACCGATGACCGTGACCAAAAGCAGCAAGAGGTAAGTGATTTTCATGGAGTTGGAATTATGGTTTGAGATTTATACGCATCAGGTAACTATGTGCAGTCATGTAAAGCACTGTTTTGTCGGCATTGAAACCGCAGTTGGCAGTGGCCTGGCCAGTCATGATGGTGCCCAGGTGCTTGCCTTCAGGGCTGATCACCAGTACGCCCCCGGGCCCTGTTGCAAATAGATTTCCGGAGTTGTCTACCTTCAGGCCATCTGGCAACCCTTTACGTTCAGATCCCACCAATGGAGTTACATCCAGAAGGATTTTTCCGGTTGTAATGTTGCCATCAATGTCCAGTTCATAGGCATAGTATTTCGCCGCTTTAGGATCTGAAACTGCCACATAGAGGGTCTTTTCATCCGGTGAAAGGGCAACGCCATTGGGTCTGGTGAGTGAATCGATGAGTAAGGAAACCTGACCATCCGTTCCCATCTTGTATACTCCGTTGTATTCCAGTTCTTTTTCATCCCATTCATCCAGTCCATAGGGAGGATCAGTGAAGTAATAAACACCTTCTTTGCTAATGGCTACATCATTGGGGCTGTTGTAACGCTTTCCGTTGTACGTAGTGGTGATTGGTAGAAAAGCAGACTTTGGTGCATCCAGAGAAGTGGCCATTTTGGCCAGCTGACGGTTACCGTGCTGGCATAGTATCAGATTACCCTCATTATCCAAAGCCAGTCCGTTGGCTCCTGGTTCGCGCTTATCCGTGCGGTCACCGTCATAACCCGATGGCTGTAGATAGATCGAAATACTGTCTTGTTCTGTCCACTTGTAGACGGTGTTTTTGGGAACATCCGAAAAGATCAGAGCATTTTGATCTTTCAGCCAGAGTGGTCCCTCGGACCAGGTGAATCCACTGGCGAGCACTTCGATTTTAGCTTCTGCCGGGATCAACAGATCCAGTTTGGGGAGGAGTCTTTCGATACTGCCGGTGGTTTCAAAAGTGGTTGGTACAGTTGATTCTGAGCTTTCAGACTTTGGTGGAGAGGTACAGGCCATGACCATGGAGCACACCGCGAAGCACAAGGCCGAATATGTTTTCATCATAAGGACTAGTAAGTTTTGAGAAATGAAATTTAGGCAATTAATGCGGTCTCATGCTTACAGGATGTTTCGGATAGGGGTATCACCTGTACAGTGCTGGTTTCTTTTGCCATAGGGGCAAGGGTTACAGATCACCACTACGGTTTGTGGTGGGGCCACAATGATTGTGTTGTGCTCCTCCGAAGCTGAAGCTTTTGAATATGTATATGAAGGAGGATACTCCCGTGGAGGCCCCTGCATGCCAACGCGACTATGCATTTAGCCCCAGAAGAGACTGATTACTTGGAAGATTGACCTGAAAGAACGTCAGGTTGGTAAGGGCAACTGGTTTTAGGGGATTACTGCCCGTATTGCAAGACAGGCTCACCTTCTTCACATGCCACACCTGAAGGTTCCTGAGGAGTAGAGCAATCCGAATAGATACCCCATTTGACATTGAAAGCTTCCTGAGCATCTCGGTGCTCGCTCACCAGAGAAAGAAACTTCACCGTGTCAATGGTTTCTGAGTAGGCCAGGAATTTGACTGGCCCTCCGCAGGCTTTGGAGCCTACCGCGGTGAAGTCCCATTCTTCGGCACTGGTACAGGTCACGCTCTCCGCCATTGCGTGTATTTCTGACCACAATCGATCCAAATTGGCTTGATCACTTTCCTGAGAGGGCTGGTCATCAGTGCAACCCAGTGCAATGAATACTAAAAGAAAAAGAAGGTTCTTCATGGACTTATTTTTAGCTCTAAAGACGCTATTACTTTCCTTTTAGTTGGAACTATGTAAGTTACGATTATAACTTATTGTTACGAATATCGTAATATTGATTGATAGTCGTAACATATCGAATGGGAGGATCAAATAAGAAAAATGGCCGACAGCTTCTGCTGCAAGCGGGTAGAACACTTTTCTGGAAATATGGCGTCAGACGGATATCAGTTGAGGAGGTCTGCAAAAGTGCCGGGGTGAGTAAAATGACCTTTTATCGGTCTTTCGAAAACAAAGAAGATCTGGCTTTTCAGGTGCTCAAGGGATTTATCACGGAGGGTATGGACTCATACCGAGCCGTCATGAAGCAGGACATACCCTTTCGGGAGAAGATCGCAAAGGTGATTGCCCTAAAGCACCAACAGTCTGTTGACATCAGTCAGGAATTCATTCAAGAGATTTACCAGTCTACAGACTCAGTTTTGAGTGCTTATATTGAAGAGAGCCGGAAGGAGATGCTAAGCGAAATCATGTATGATTTGTTTATGGCTCAACAAAATGGATGGATTCGCAGGGATACTAAACTGGAATTCATCCTTTATATGCTCAATAGCCTTAACGACAAGATGATGGACGAAAGGTTTCTTTCCATGTATGAGGATAAGCATGACGCCATAATGGATCTTACCAATTTCTTCTTTTACGGGATATTCCCCTCCGAGCAACCAGAATGAGACGCAAATTACTCTTTTGTTGGGTTTATCTATTAGCGCTGCAGATAGCTCTGGCACAGCCCAGGCTTGAATTTGATGGGCAGGTTTCTGCTGTTGGGAGCTATAGTCCGGAGAATCAATTCCCACTTTTCTCAGGAGGACGATATATCCCCGAGCTGGGTTATGGGGTTGAGTTAGATTCAGGGAAGGCCTTCGATTTGGAAGGTTCAGTGAATATAGCTGGTTCGGTATTCTTCCAGCCTTTCGACACTGGCAGCTGGAATGGCAGCATCAACCCTTACCGACTTTGGGCCAGGTATACCGGCAAGCAATTTGAGGTACGGGTAGGCTTACAGAAAATTGATTTTGGGGTTGCCACCATGCTTAGGCCACTTCAGTGGTTCAATCAGATCGATCCACGTGATCCTCTTCGGCTGACCAATGGAGTTTATGGGGTTTTGGGGAGGTATTATTTTCTCAATAATGCCAATATCTGGCTTTGGGGTTTGTATGGAAATGAAAAGGCACGAGGGTTGGATGCTTCCGAGACCTATGCCCAACACCCTGAGTTCGGGGGCCGGGTACAATATCCTGTTTCCCGAGGGGAGATTGCTCTTTCGTATCATCACCGGACAGCTGACGCCCGGCTGCTAATGGACGCACCACAATTTGCCCAGATTCCGGAAGACAGGTGGGGAGTTGATGGTAAATGGGACGTGAATGTTGGGTTGTGGTTTGAGGTGTCACACATTCGAAAGCAGAAGGATTTGGGTGACCTTACCAACCAAACCCTCCTCAACCTCGGGGCTGATTACACCTTTGGAATTGGGAATGGCCTGAACATGGTGGTGGAGCACCTCATAGCGGGGTATGATTCGCGTTTGCTTGGGTTTGGTCACAGAGGGCATATCACTGCAGCTACGATGGCATATCCACTTGGCTTTTTTGATCAGTTGAGTGCCTTGTTTTTCTACAACTGGGCAGTCGGTGATCCTACGTTTTTTCTGAATTACGAACACCAATTCAAGACCCTTGTTGGGTATATCATGCCCTTTTATAGTCCCAGGATACAAAAAGGCATACAAGAAAATGACCTGGTAAATTCCATATCAGGCCCTGGTCTAAGGCTGATGTTGGTTTACAATCATTAAACAATCACTAAAATGAGCGAAGAAAAGATCATATCGATTGAAAATGTCACCAAAAGATTCCCCGTGGGCGATGGTGAGTTTACGGCCTTGAAAGACATTAACCTTGAGTTTCGAAAGGGAGAATTTGCGGGACTGGTAGGACCTAGTGGGTCTGGAAAAACCACCCTGCTCAACATTATCGGGTCATTGGATAGTCCGTCTGAAGGAAGAGCCATCGTAATGGGAAGGAATATTTCTGATCTTTCCCATAAGGAATCAGCCCTTTTGAGAAATTTGCACCTTGGTTTCATCTTTCAGGTGTACAATCTGCTGCCGGTCTATACGGTCTATGAAAATGTAGAATTCTCCCTTTTGCTCCAAAATAAAACATCAGCGGAACGGAAGAAGGCCGTTATGCAAGCCCTTGAATGGGTAGGTCTTCAGGATATGGCAGACAAGAAACCTTCGAAACTTTCGGGTGGCGAAGGTCAACGTGTGGCCATTGCCAGAGCAATGGTGAAAAAACCGGATATCGTTTTGGCCGATGAGCCTACAGCCAACCTGGATGCGAAAAATGCTCATGCCATCATTCAGACCATGAAGGATTTGAATAAAGCCCTCCAAACGACCTTTATTTTTTCTACCCACGATGAAAAGGTAATGAGCTACCTGGATCGAATGATTCATCTGGAAGATGGTAAAATCAATCAGGACGAACACATTTCTCACCAGATGTCAAAGCCATGAAACTAGCCTTCATATTAGCTTATAAAAACCTTGTTGGATCTGGTCTGCGCACCTGGCTCAATGTGAGCGTATTGTCCTTTGCCTTTGTCTTAATCATTTTTTACAATGGCATGATCGATGGGTGGAACGAGCAGGCGAGACGTGATGGTATTGCCTGGGAGTATGGTGGCGGACACCTACTCAATGGTGATTATGATCCCTATGATCCATTCACTTTGCAGGACGGTCATGATACTTTACCCACGAGCGAAAATAAGGGTTTGATTCCCGTACTGATGCGGCAGGCTTCCATTTATCCCGAAGGACGCATGATGTCGGTGATCCTTAAGGGAATTGATCCGGGCCAAACCACCCTGAAACTGCCTACCCAGCTTCTTGCTGAGCGCAGCACTGACCTCCCGGTAATTATTGGGAAACGGATGGCTGAGGCCACCAATCTGGAAGTGGGTGATGAAGTGCTCATCCGATGGCGGGATAAGGATGGAACTTATGATGCCAGCAAGGCGACAGTGGTTGATGTTTTTGATACCAATGTGCCTGCGGTAGATAATGGCCAGATGTGGATTTCTATTCATCAGCTCTGGCAAATGACCGGATTGCAAAATCACGCAACACTTTACATCTCAGAGACAGCCAGAAACTCGATGGAGGTAGAAGGCTGGGAATTTAAGTCGCAGCAGGAGCTTCTGCAGGACCTGAGCGATATCATAGAAATGAAAAAAGTGAGTGGATCTATTATGTACTTGCTGCTGCTGGCCATTGCCCTGCTGGCTATTTTCGATACTCAGGTGCTTTCCATTTTCAGAAGGCAAAGGGAGATAGGAACCTACATCGCTCTGGGAATGACTCGTCTGAGGGTGGTTTGGCTGTTCACCATTGAAGGGAGCATGTACAGCCTGCTGGCAACTGCTGTAGGTTGCATTTATGGCATTCCCTTATTCATTTATATGGCCACGGCTGGTATAGGCATGCCCACTGCTTCTCAAAACTCGGGAGTAATAGTGGCGGCAAGAATATTCCCTGTTTATGGAGCAGGACTGATTTTAGGTACAATGGCTTTGGTGGTGGTTTCTGCTACCATTGTCAGTTTTCTTCCCGCCAGGAAAATCTCGACAATGAACCCTGTAGATGCCCTAAAAGGTAAAATACAATGATAAAATTTCTCTTAAAAGGAATCCTTGGGGATAAAACACGAAGTGTTTTACCCGTCGTGATTATCACCATCGGAGTGGCCTTGACCATTTTACTGAGTGGTTATATGCGCGGAGTGATGGGAGATATGATCGATCAAAATGCTCGATTTGAAACCGGGCATGTAAAAGTAATGTCTCGTGCCTACGCTGAAAATAAGGATCAGCTCCCCAATGATCTGGCGCTATTGGGAGTAGAAGAATTGAATGAATCTCTGGCGAAGCAATTTCCTGAGATGCAATGGGTGAACAGGATCAAATTTGGAGGATTGATTGATGTGCCTGATGACCAGGGAGGATCCAAAGGTCAGGGTCCTGCTGCTGGGATGGCCCTGGCGTTGTTTTCTAATGAGAGTGGTGAAGACGAGCGGATGAACATTTCCTCTTCGATCGTGAAGGGAAGCATGCCCAGCCACTCTGGTGAGACTTTGGTAGGGCACGACTTTGCTGAAAAGCTGCACATTCAGATAGGGGACGAAGTGACCTATATGGGAACCACCATGAATGGCAGCATGGCTTTCGAAAACTTTGTGGTGAGTGGCACGGTGAAGTTTGGCACCACTGCGCTGGACAGGGGAGCCATCATTGTAGATATTACCGACGCCCGACGAATGCTTGATATGGAAGATGGAGCAGGAGAGGTGCTGGGCTATTTCAAGAGTGGAGCTTACGATGATGTACGCGCCATTGCTATGAGCGAAACATTTAATGATCAGTATGCTGATGATTCTGATGAATTTGTTCCGGAGATGTTTCCCTTGAGGGCACAAAATAACCTCTCGAGTTTCCTTGATTATGTGGACTCTTTTTCCACCCTGTTTGTGGTGATTTTCGTTTTTGCTATGTCTATTGTATTGTGGAATACGGGCCTTTTGGGGGGATTGCGGCGATATCAGGAGTTTGGAATCCGACTGGCGCTGGGTGAGGAAAAAGGCCATATCTATCGAACCTTGATCTATGAGGCAATTCTAATCGGGGCCATAGGGTCAGTCTTCGGTACCATCGTAGGCCTTGGTGGGGTGTATTACCTGCAGGTGGTAGGGATTGATATCACAGGTATGCTGGATGATAGTACCATGATGATGCCCTCCGTACTTCGAGCATCATTCACCTCTGACTTGCTCTATATTGGCTTTATTCCGGGGTTGGTGGCAATGGTTCTGGGAAATGCGCTTTCCGGAATTGGCATTTACAGAAGAGAAACAGCCACACTTTTCAAAGAACTAGAAGTTTGAAATGGTTTTTAAGACAAAATGAAGACATCACAATGAAGCTAGCGTTTGCAATACTTATTCTTTGCAGTGCATTTCTGCAGACAAATCCGGATGCCGGTAAAATCCTTGAGAAAGTGGATTACAACATGACTTCTGACACCCAGATTGTGGAGTCAGATATGGTCATTCACGGAAGGAGAAATAGTCGTACTGTGACCTCCAAAGGGTATTCAAAGGGAAATGATCAATCCTTTACGGAATATCTGGCGCCTGATAGGGAAAAGGGAACCAAAATGCTAAGAATGGACGATCGGTTATGGATTTACTCACCTGCTACAGACCGTACGATCCAGCTTTCCGGTCATATGCTGAAGCAATCGGTCATGGGTTCCGACCTGTCTTTTGAGGACATGATGGATGACCGCAAACTGATAGAGATGTATGATGCCAAAGTGATTGGCGAAGAGGAGGTGGAAGGCCGGAGCGCCTGGATACTCGATCTGGTGGCCAAAGTGGATGATGCCACTTATGAGCGGCAGAAACTATGGATAGATCAGGAAAGGTTTGTGCCACTGAAAGAGGAAATGTATGCTAAAAGTGGTCAGTTGCTGAAGCGCGTAACCCTCTCCAATGTAGAAAGGATTGGGGACCGATGGTTTCCTAAAAAAATGAATTATAAAGACGTGCTGAAGGATGGGGAGGGTACGGATTTTATCGTGAAGAGTATTCAGATTAATCCTGAAATTCCGGATTACATTTTCAGTAAGGCATCATTGAAGAAATAGGTGTATCTCTATTGAGCTAAAAAGTTTCGTCCATATTTACCTCATGGAGTACCAATCCTGAGGGCGGAGCTACGTGCATGACCTTGTGCGTGTCGCCTGTTTCCATAGATAATGACTGGTCTAAGTCATCCATGCCCCATAATCCTCTTCCGGTTTCGAACAGAGCGCTCATCATCATCCGTACCTGATAGCGCATAAAACCGTGCGCTTTGACGGAAAACGCAAAAGAATCCTGTGGAATAAAACTGCCAGTTACATACTCGTTGGGTATGATCTGAGCAGATAAGATTTCCCTTTGGAGTTCCGTTTCCGCGGAAGGTTTTTGGGTATACCTTCCGAAATAGTGACTGCCTTCAAATTTTCTCGCGGCTAATCTCATCTTGTCAATATCCAAGTCTTGCCTCACATGGTGTATGAGGGGCGAGGAAAAGGGGTGTGGCTTTCTTCCGAAGCTGAAGTAATAGTGATACGTTTTAGTCCTGGCGCCCTGAATGATGTTGAACCCCTGATGTGTAGGAGCTACCGATCTGGCAGAAATATCCGCAGGGAGGTGTTTACTGAGTTGATGCAGAAGCTGCTCCGGGACGATGGCCTTATTCAGAAAGAGCTCCAGTACATAATCTTCGGCGGATACTTTGGCATCTGTTCGTGAGCAGCCCAATGTTTTGAAGGGAGCACTCTTTAAAATGACTTTCAATGTATCATCTATCGCCCCGTGAATACTCGGGAGCTTAGGCTGTTTTTGCCAGCCATGGTAGTTATGGCCCAGAAATTGGATTCTGATCAAATAGAAATGAGTCCAGGAGGCCATTTTACCAGTCGATCGGTCGGTAGTCTTTCAGGAACTTCCCGCACCAGTGCTTCCCGGTATTGATTCCGTCAAACAGCGGATCGAGTACCCGGGCGGCACCATCCACTATGTCTAATGGTGGCTGGAAGTCATGAACTTCCGTTTTGTGTCTGGCCAATTCTGCGGGATCTTCGTCGGTCACCCAGCCCGTATCCACAGCATTCATGTAGATGCCATCTTTGGCAAAATCCGAAGCTGAAGTGTGAGTCATCATGTTGAGGGCAGCTTTGGCCATATTGGTGTGCGGGTGCCGGTCTTCCTTATAGAACCGATGGAATTTACCCTCCATTGCTGATACGTTCACAATGTGCTTTTTGCCGGTGTTTTCTTTACGCATCAATCGGGAAAGCCTGTTGCAAAGCACAAATGGAGCCACTGCGTTGACCAGCTGCACTTCCACCATTTCCGGGGTTTCTATTTCGCCCAGTTTTAACCGCCAGCTGTTGGTTTTGCGTAGGTCTACCTGTTGCAGGTCTGCATCGAGTTTGCCTTCAGGGAATACCTCCTGGGTCTGAAGGGAGTTGTCGAAGCTATAGGGAATCTGCGAGAGTTTTGCCGAAGCACGCAGCCCTATACCAGGCTCCGGAGCATTCCAGGCAACAGGTAGGTTCTGGTTTTTAGTTTTTGAAGGGGCCAGTTCCTGCAACTCAGAGAGGCAATAGAGGTGGTCGGAGAGAAGCCCTCTAGTGAGCTGAGGCAATGCATCCGTATTCATTTCCTCGTTGGCCATTAAGTGTTTGTAAAACCCTGCCGGTCTTCTCACGGTCTGTGCGGCATTATTGATCAGGATGTCCAGACGGTCGTACTGATGCTCTATGAAGTTGCAGAAAATCTCCACGGAGGGAATGTGCCTCAGATCCAGCCCGTGGATTTTGAGGCGGTGACTCCAGGATTTAAAATCTTTCTCTTTGGCAAATCTGAGGGCAGAGTCCACCGGAAACCTGGTGGTAGCCACTACCGTAGCCCCGGCTCTGAGCATCATGAGGGTAATGTGATACCCGATTTTCAGTCTGGAGCCCGTGATGATGGCTACCTGACCCGTGAGGTCGGCGGTCTGAAAACGCTTGGCATAGTTGAAATCTGCGCATTCCGGGCACATAGCATCATAGAAATGGTGGACCTTGGTGTACACGGCTTTGCATACGTAGCAGTTTCTGGGTGATTCCAGCTCGGGTGCTGCCTCGTGCTCTTTCCCCGTAAGGGAAATTAGTTTGGGTGCCTCAAAAACTACGGACTCCCGGGCACTGCGAATACCCGTGGTTTTACGGATGTGCTTATCTCGTTCCACCATTTTTCTCTTGGCGGCTTTTTTGGCATCTTTTCTTCGCTTGTCAAATTCTGCCCTGTCTGGTCGTGTAAGGGCACCAGCTGCTTTTAGTAGGGCAATGCGTTGTTCTTCGGGGAGTTCAAAAAGTTGGGTGGTATCTCCCAAAAGGCTCTCCAGCACAGTTATGCACTGATTGATCTGTTCCTGAGTGATGGGTGCAGCAGCGTCTGCTCGCATAAGTAATTGGATTGTTGAAGTTTATGGGCGCAAAGGTAGTGCTAGATCATAAATATGAAGCTATCTGCGTCAGCATAGTTAGTACTCAGATGGTGTTTAAGCCGTTGATTTTGTAGGGAGCTGAACCACCACCTGTGTGCCAGCTGTGGTGGAACTGATGTTGATCTGACCACTGTGCTCCTGAATGATCCGATGGGCCATAGACAGACCGAGACCTTTTCCCAGTCCGGGATCTTTGGTGGTGAAAAATGGATCAAAAACCTTATCCAGATCGGTGGGAGCGATGCCTGCACCATTATCGGAGATGTCCACTTCGATGAGGTTTTGTTCGGTCAGCAATTTCGTGGAAATGGTAATTAAGCCATTTTTGTCGAATGACTGGATGGCATTGCTGATGATGTTGAGAAAAACCTGATGTAGCTGACCTTCATTTCCTACAAAAAGAATGTCCTGTTGGTGATAGGTTTTGAGCACCTTACCCTTATACTTGATTTCATGATTGAGTATTTGCAGGCAGTTATTGATGATGGCGTGCAGGTTACATAGTCCCAATTTTTTTTGATTGGACCTATTAAAATGATCCAGGCTTTTTGTGATTTCGTGAATGCGCCCGATCCCTTCTTTGATGGTTTGAAGACCCTCTTCCTGGACGGCACAGAGCTCATTGTCATCCTCAAATGATTCCGGCTGCCTGATGGCACATTCCAGGTTATGCAGGCCACCCATGATGAAGTTTAGTGGGTTGTTGATTTCATGCCCCACTCCGGCAGTAAGTGTACCAATAGAGGCCATTTTGGCTGTTTCCACCAGGTGCTCCTGAGTTCTCCGGAGCTCAGAAAGCGTCTTGCTGAGCATTTCTTTCTGAGTAGTGAGTTCCTGGTTGGCGCGCTTAAAGTCTTCGTTGGCGGCTTCCAGCTCCTGCGTTCGTGCTTTCACCAGTTCCTCGAGGCCTTTTTGGTAAGCTACTATTTTTCGTTCTGCGTTTTTCTGATCGGTGATATCTCTGATCACAGCCTGGATATAATTTTCTTCCTCCAGCGCTACCAGACTAAGGTTTATAGAGGCTTCGAAAACCTCTCCATTGAGTTTGCAGTGCTGCCATTCGAAAGACTGTGATACGCCTTCGAAAGCCTTCTGAATAAATTTTGGTGCCTTTTCCTTTGAAAGCTGACCGTCGGGTTGCTCCACCGGACTGAAGTCAATCGGAGTTTTTCCGATTATATCCCGAGCTGTACAATCAAATAAGGTCAGTGCCTTTTGGTTGCAGTCCACAAAGACCCCCTCATCAAACAGCAGAATGGCGTCATTAGAGGTTTCGAAGAGCATTTTATATTTCTGCTCCTTGGTGATCAGTTCGGCACTGTGCTTGCGGATCACCGAAAAGTTGTGCAAGATGGCCTTTCGGTAAATCTGACTCCCAAACAAAAGGGTAAATGAGGCCAGAAAAATGACTGCTCCGTCCAACAGCCAAACTGCATTGTGTGAGGTGTAGTTGGTTTGATAAGTGATATCGGTGAAGACCCCCGAAACGAAAAGACTTCCGAAGATGACGTAAGTGATCAGCAGGAGGAGTGAGACCAGAATGGCCTTCTGATGTGAAAGCACAAAAGAGGTGAGGACTGGTAGTACCACAATGAGGGCTTTTGCTGAAGCGACAAAGCCAAGCTGATACAATCCCACGGTGATGACCACATAAATGGCAATGAGTAGGCCTGCGGCTTTGAGGTTGTGGCTGACCTTGTTGCGGAAGATCAGTAAAAGTACTAAAAGGATCACCACACTGGTATGAATGGTGAGCACCACCGTCATGTTTTTGTATACAGCCCTGATTACATTCAATATGAGAGAAATGATACCCAGAGAAGAAAAAATAATGAGGGCTAATTCTATAATCTTGTTTTGGATATCCTCCAGGTTATGTTCCTCCTCTAATTGAGTGAGCATGGGTGGTTGGGTTAGATTGGTCAGGAAAAAAGGACAATATAAGGTATGATTGTTTCAAATAGAAGCCATACGAAAGGGTCTTATAGATAGGCCATAATGGTATGAAAGAACCCTTCCTGAGCGACCTTAGTATATATTATGAATGAAAAAAGTGCTATTGTTGCAAAAGAAGCTTATTAATGTGCCGCCTTTCATCAAATAAGTCTATTAAAAGTACTGGATAGCGCGTATTATTACTGAGTCTGCTTTACAAAAATATTCTGAATGCCAGCTGTGGGTTTATAGGTTAAAATTGTAAAAATTTAGTGAAATGCACATATTCGATTTAATAGCCCTGATCATTTTCGTTTCAGGCTTATTCATCTTTTTGAATACGCTTTACCTGAAATTGCCCTCGTCCCTGGGACTGATGATTCTCACCCTTATCCTTTCAGTGGTAATACTGATGACTGAAATTTTGTTTCCGCAGTGGGAAATTGCGACAGAGATTAAGTCCTTTGATTTTCGGGATGTTCTCAATCAAATGGTCATTAGTGTGATTCTCTTTGCGGGAGGATTAAACATGGACATCAATAAGCTAGGAACCCAAAAACTTCCGATCATCATTCTGTCCATTGTTGGTGCCATCATATCCACTCTGGTGATAGGGACCATACTCTACTATGTCCTCAATGGGCTGAATATAGAGATTAGCTACATGTACAGCCTCGTTTTTGGAGCGGTGATTTCTTCTACAGACCCCATTTCATCCTCTAACACCACCAAAAGGTTTTCATTGCCAAAAATACTTGAGATCAAGCTGGAAGGTGAGTCACTGTTCAATGGGGCGTTCTCTGTGGTATTGGCATTTGTGCTCTACCACGTGGCTATCGTCACCGGGGATCAGGACATCACGTTCGTCACATTTGCCCAAATCTTACTATTGGAGATTCTGGGAGGAATCACCATCGGGGTGTTGATGGGCTTTATTGGTTTCAGGCTCTTAAAATTCATCGATAATGACGATGTGCACATTGAGGTATTGATCACCATTGCGCTGGTTCTTGTGGGATCCTTTATCTCTGGTTTCTTTAGCATCTATTCTAAAATGGTTTCATTGATTATGGGGCTGTTGATCGGCTACCTCAGCAGAGGAGGCGCCAATCCGGTGAAAAAAGGTGAGGAAATTGTGGGGTCTTATGTCTATAAATTCTGGAACCTGATGGAAGAGACCATGGCGGTGATGCTCTTTGTGTTGATGGGGCTGGAAATGCTGGTTTTGGACTGGCGTATGGAGTTCTTTGCGGCTGGTTTTATCGCAGTGAATGTGGTGTTGTTCGGCCGGTGGGTGAGCATTTTCATTCCGGTGAAACTGATGTCTGGCAGATTCGATTTTGATAAAAACACCATTCCAGTAATGACCTGGGGTGCATTCAGAGGTGGTTTACCTATCGCCCTGATATTGGCCCTGCATAACTTTCCAGGAAAGGAACTACTGATCACCATGACTTATGTAGTGGTGGTGTGCTCTATTCTGTTTCAGGGGTTCACTTTACCAATTATGATGAAAGAGCGCTTCGTCAATCGGGCCGTATAGCGCTTTGAAATAAACATTAAAAACAGGCCGCTCAAAAGCATTTGAGCGGCCTGTTTTATTTATGGGTCAGGTGTTTTGAACTTAATGCCCGTGTCCGTGACCGTCTTCCTCACTGTTTTTACCTTTAGCCAGTAGGGTGAAGGCTCCCTGTGTCACCAGATCTATGGCACTGAGGTCCAGCGTAGGGTCAGCCAATGAGACTTCTGAAAAACCATCTTCACTGATTCCTTTATTCACCTCGATCATCTCATAGGCATAATGCGGCTGACCATTTTCCATTTTCTTTTCCAGGAAGGTGAAGACAAAATGCCTGCCCCCAAAGCGCACTATGGCCTCATCAGGAGCAGCCCATACCGCGTGGCTCCCCGTTTCTATTCGGGCCGATACATACATGCCCGGCAGTAAATCAGCGGATTCTTCCTTCAAGTGACCATGTACCGTCACTGTGCGATCTTCTCTGACTCCACTGCCAACGAGAAAGACTTGTGCTTCACGCCAGGTATTGAGATTGTTGGCCAGTGAGAAGCGGATACGCTGACCCTTTGCCACCAGGGGAATGTCATCCTCAAAGACGGAGAGTTCTACATGGAGGTCTTCGGAGTTGGTGATGTTCATAATGGCATCCTGAGGGCCTACATATTTGCCCACGTTGGTGAAAACCTCCCGGACTGAGCCATTCTCTGGAGAGTAGATCCTTACACTGGAAGAGATCTCACCTGCCTGCACCTTTTGGAGATCAAACCCAATGAGCTTTAGACGGGCTTCCATAGACTTGATCCTGGCTTCATTGGATAGGTAAGCACTTTTGGCTTGCTGGAAACTCTTTCCTGAGGCCACTTTTTCATCATATAGTGATGATTGTCGCTCGAAATCTGCCTTTAAGTACTCACGATTCGCCAGCCCTTCCAGGTACTCCTGCTGAAACTGGATAAACTTGGGATTTTCTACCGAAACCAGAAACTGACCTTTTTTCACCCGGGTACCAGGCAGCATTTCTGTATACTTCACAAAACCACCATAGGGTAAATTGATGGAGACGTTGCTTTGTGGCGGAACATCGATGATGCCACTTACCCGTAACTCTGACCCGATGGTTCGCTGCTCTATTTTACCGAGTTGGATATCTGCCAGGTCGTACTGTGCCTGGGTCAGCTCTACTATATTCCCTTCGCCATGTTCTTCATCCTCCGTTTCATTCACGGGTGTAGAACAGGAGATCAATAGGGGAGTCAGGAGTGCCCATGCGATATAAATAAGATGATTGAATTTTATGTTTTTCATGATTTCGTTTTTAGAGAATGCCAGAGATGTAACTGATCCGAATGAGTGTCTGGTTGTATTGGTTGAGAATGTCCAGATAATTGAATTTGATAGAAAGGGCACGGTCCAGGCCTTGTACATACTCCACATAGCTGATTTCTCCACTCGCAAACCCTTTTTGGGATTGCTCTAGGATGAGTTCTGCCTGAGGAAGTGCATTTTCCTGATAATACGACAAGCTGGACAAGGATTTTTGATGCTGCTGAATGAGAGCGCTTAGCTGCCCGCTAAGCTCATTGGTCATCGCTTCCAGTTGGAGGTTAGTTTGCTGCTTTTTAAGCTCTGCTGCCTTGACCTCTGAGACCTGTGCATTCGCTCCGAAAAGCGGGATGGCAAGGCCCACCTGAAATCCCGTAAATCGGTCTCCTGAGGAGTATACCACAGGGTCCCCGGCATGGGTCTGGCCTGGCCCGTTGAGCGATTGATTGAAATACCCCAGTCTGATGTCCGGGAGCAGTTGGGCCTTTTCCAGAGATTTTTGCCTGTCAGCCACTTCAATTTGCTGTTGGTACCACGCCAGGGTGGGGTTATCAGAGATGCTTGGTTCTTCAGACAAATGGAAATCTTGCTGTAAAAGCATGGGCTCCATCGCTATACCGATGTTGTCGGTGGTGTTGAGCAGGGTTTTTAGCTGTGTCCTGAGTATTTCAATGTCCGCTCTGGTTTGCTGAATCCTTACAGCGATTTCGGCTACCTGAGAGGCTGCAGTAGCCTTTTCCAGTAGGTTGCTTTCACCCGTTTCATACCTGAGAGTGGCCGATTCTGCAAAGCGCTGGAAGATACTGTCCTGACTCATAAGCAATTGAAGTCTGCTTTCTTGCCACCACCATTCATACCATGTGGCCTTCACCTGTTGCTTCAGTTCATTGGCCGAGGCTAAATAACGTCTCTCCTGACTCTCAATTTGTGCGCCAGATAATTTCCTCTGGTTGGCATACACAGTAGGGAAAGACAGGCTTTGGCTGATGTTGAATTGGTTATCATCGGTATAGGCACTGTTATACTGACCATGTGTAAGAGAAAGCTCCGTTTTCGGGATGCTCCAGCTTGCACCTTTGAGCACGCGTTCTTGCTCGGTTTGCAGGTCTATGGCCTTGAGACCCGGGTTGTTTTCCATGGCCAGGGCCATAGCCTCATCAGCCGAGAGGTACCGTACTCCTGACTCCTGTGCGTAGGAAGGTGTAGCATATAAACAAGCCGTTCCCAGCAGCAAAAGCAGGAGTGCTCCTGGTCTGAGTTTGATGTTTTTCTCAAAATAGTAGTACAGTACAGGTAGTACCACGAGCGTCAGCAGGGTGGCCGTAATGAGCCCGCCAATCACCACTGTGGCCAGTGGTTTCTGCACTTCTGCACCGGCAGAGACAGACAGGGCCATAGGCAGGAAGCCCATTGAGGCAACCGCGGCTGTTAAAATTACTGGTCGCAGACGCACACGTGTTCCCTGATAAATTCGCTCGAAAACATCAGCGACACCATTTGATTTCAGCCGGTTAAACTCTGATATGAGTACGATTCCATTGAGTACTGCCACTCCAAACAAAGCAATGAATCCAACTCCGGCTGAGATACTAAAGGGCATGCCCCTCATCCAGAGGGCTAAAATGCCACCGATGGCCGAAAGCGGAATGGCTGTGAAGATCAGAATGCCCTGTTTTACTGACCCAAAGGTGAAATACAACAGAACGAAAATCAGCAGAAGTGCCAGGGGCACTGCAACGGCCAGTCTCTGGCGTGCCTCCACCAAATTTTCAAATTGGCCACCATAGGATATGGCATACCCTGGTGCCAGAACTACTGAGGCTTCTATTCTTCTCTGGATCTCTGTGACAATGCTCTCCACATCCCTGTTTCTGACATTGAAGGCCACGATGATTCTTCTTCGGGTGTCATCACGTTGAATCTGGTAAGGTCCATCTTTGATGGAAACATCCGCCACCTGATAGAGCGGAACCTGATGACCGTCCGGTCTTACCACGTAGAGGTTGCGTACATCATCCAGGTTGCTTCTGTTGCTTTTGCTGAGTCTTACTACCAGATCGAATCGTTTCTCACCTTCGTAAACAAGGCCAGCGGAAGAGCCGGCAAAGGCGGCATGAATGGTTTGGTTAACCTCCCTCACATTGAGACCAAACTTGGCCAGTTGATCCCTTTTATAGTCAATGACTATCTGTGGTATTCCAGTGACCTCCTCTATATATAAATCGACAGCCCCATCTACCCCAGAAACAATTTTGCCGATCTGCCCTGCGTAACCTGATAGGCTCTCCAGGTCTTCACCATAGATTTTAATCGCCACATCCTGACGCACTCCTGTCATGAGTTCATTAAATCGCATTTGGATGGGCTGCTGAAAACCAAAGGTCACACCGGGGATGACTGAGAGGGCCTCCGACATTTGATTGGCCAAGTCTTCGCGGTTGGAAGCGGATACCCATTCGCTTCGGTCTTTGAGGATGATCATGAGGTCTGCTGCCTCGGGAGGCATGGGATCCGTGGGGATCTCCCCTGAGCCAATTTTTGATACCACCTGTTCAATTTCGGGAAACTGGGCCAGGAGTATTTTTTCAGCTTGCGTGGTGGCTTTGATGGTGTTTTGGAGCGAACTGCCGGAAATCACCCTGGTTTCTACGGCAAAATCACCCTCCTCCAGCGTAGGGATAAACTCGCCACCCATGGTGGAGAATACCCACAATGAGCACGCGAAAAAGGCTGCTGATAGGGTCAAAATCAGAACTCTTTTATTCATCACCCATCGGATGGTTGGGGAATATACTTTATGAAAAAAGGACATGATTTTATCCGAAATATTGGCTTTATATTCGGTTTTCTTACTTAAAAACATGGCAGAAGCCATTGGTACATAGGTAAGCGAGAGGATGAATGCACCTAATATTGCAAAACTCACTGTCTGAGCCATTGGGCCAAACATTTTGCCCTCGGTTCCTACCAGCGCCAGAATGGGCAGGTATACAATCAATATGATTATTTCGCCAAAAGCTGCCGAATTCCGAATCTTACTGGCTGACTGATAGACCTCCTCATCCATCTCAGACTGAGTGAGTTTCCTACCCAGTCTAAGCAAGCCCAGATGGTGCATGGTGGCTTCCACAATGATCACCGCGCCATCTACGATCAGGCCGAAATCAATGGCCCCGAGACTCATCAGGTTGCCCGAAACACCGAATAGATTCATCATGGAAAAAGCAAATAACAAAGCCAGGGGAATCACTGAAGCCACAATGAGACCCGCTCGTAAGTTGCCCAGGAGCAGCAATAAGACAAAGATCACAATGAGAGCTCCTTCTGTCAGGTTTTTGGTAACAGTGCCAATGGCATTATCAACCAGTTTAGTTCGGTCGAGAAATGGCTCTATGATTACTCCCTCGGGCAAGGTCTTTTGAATTTCTTCAATTCGGGATTTCACATTGTGAATGACGTCAGCGGAGTTTTCACCTTTCAACATCATCACAATGGCACTCACCACCTCTCCGTTTCCATTTTTGGTGGTGGCCCCATATCGAATGGCGCTGCCAAGCTGCACCTTCCCGATGTTCTTGATCAGGACTGGTATGCCATCCTGATTGTTCTTAATTACGATATTACCTATATCCTCCAGACTACCTATAAGCCCCTCACTGCGAATAAACAGCGCAGAGAGCCCCTTTTCTATGTAGGCACCGCCAGTGTTTTCGTTATTGGCCTCCAGGGCACGAAATACCTCACCTATGGATACATTCATAGCCTTGAGATGATCTGGATCTACGGCGATTTCATATTGTTTGAGGTACCCACCAAAGCTACTGACGTCCGCTACTCCGGGTGTGCCGAGCAACTGCCTACGCACAATCCAGTCCTGAATGCTTCTCAGTTCACGGGCATCATAGCGGTCTTCATAGCCAGGTTGGGTGCCTATCACGTATTGATAGATTTCTCCGAGACCCGTGGTGATGGGTGCCATGCCAGGCTTGCCCACACCAGGTGGAATCTGAGCTTCTACGGCAGCCATTCGCTCGTTGACCTGCTGTCGGGCCCAGTAAACATCGACTTTTTCTTTAAAGACGATGGTGACCACTGATAAGCCAAACCGAGAGAAAGAACGAATTTCCTCAATCTCCGGAATGGTGGCCATCGTGATTTCCACCGGGAAAGTAATGAGTCGCTCCACTTCCTCGGCGGACAATGAAGGCGAGGTGGTAATCACCTGCACCTGATTGTTGGTGATATCGGGGACTGCATCAATAGGCAGTTGCCGAAGGGAATATCCACCCCAAACGACAAGTCCTAAAGTGAACAGGCCGATGATCAGTTTATTTTGAACTGAAAATCGAATGATTTGATCAAGCATAAGTATTGATTAGCTTAAGTTCTGTAAATAATTTATGTCTAAACCCCAGTGGGATTCAGGAAGAGGTTTGAGGATAGGGTATACAACAGCCCTTCGGTCAGCATGGACCGATGAAACCTCTTAAATATGACTTATTGGGTGTTTAACCTTTGGGTGGTTGAAAGGGGGAGTCGGGATAGGCTGTGGAAGTAGGAGCCAGGTAAATACAAAAATTGGAAACGGTGCTGAATGAAGGCGATTTTAATTGTTGGGTCAGTACCGGAGTAACAAACACAAAGATGTGCCCACAATGGTGGTTGCCATGAAAGGGTAGGTTATCATGATTATCATCCTCATGATGTCCTTGCTCATCACCCGTGCCCTCAAAGTAATCTTCTGCCAGAAACTCAAGAAAGGAGTCGTTATCGAAGGCCCGATGCTCGTAAAAATGACTGATGAGATTAGGAAGCTTGGGAAGTTCACAGCACAAATCCGAAATAGGACCCAAGGCCTGGATGCCCAGCAAGAGTGCAATAAGGACAGATTGATGAGACTTCATAGGTGCACAAATATAGAAAGTTTGGGTTTTTGGCACGGTAAAATGGTCGTCTTTCGTGCAACGATTATATTATGGGGAGAGTTTTTCAAGGAATTCCACCATGTCGTCATGAATACTTAGGCGTTTGCGCAGGCGATATCGGGCTGTTTCTATTCCCCGAATGGAAATATTCATAATGGGTGCTATCTCTTTGTTGGTCAGGTTCATTTTTACCAATGCACAGAGTCGGAGTTCCTTGCTGGTCAGGTCAGGGTATCGTTCTTTGAGCTCGCTGAAAAACTCGTGGTGGACGCGCTCGAAATTGGCTTCAAATACTTTGATGTAGTCATCATCGTTGAGCCGGGTCTTTATTTTACGAATGAGTGATTTTAAATCCTGTCGCGTTTTTTCGTTTCTTGTGTTATTCTCAAGGTCTGTGAGTTCTTCGCGGAGTTCTATCATGAGCTCCTGCTTGCGGGAGAGTAGAGTGGCGTAGTTCGCCAGTTCTTTGCTTTTCAGCAGCAAATCTTCCTCCAGAGAAGTTTTTGTGGATTCAAATTGGTTTTTTTCCTGAGCCAGTTGCATCCTGTCCAGTTCTAGTCGGAGTATTTTATTCTGCTTCTCCGCTTCAAGGATGGCTCTTTGCCTTTGTTCTTCCAAAAGCTTTGAAATAACTTTGACGCAGAGGAAAATCAGCGCCAGTCCAAGGATGAAATAGCACACAAAGGCCAGTGTGGTCTGATGCCATGGCGGCCTCAGGATGAGCGTGTGTTGAGCGGTCAGAAACGATTCACCTAGTTTACTCTTTGCTCTCACAGAAAACTCATAGGTGCCAGGGTCCAGAGAATTATATTCTTTCCAGGGTTTATCTTCCCAATCTGACCAGACCTGGTCGGCACCTGAAAGTTGGTAACTATACCTTACATCATTTAACATATCCATCTGGGGTACTGTATATTCAAATCGGAGGTTTTGAGTCTGTGATGCCAAAATCTCGAGAGGGTTGTCCAGTGGTAGCAGAATGCGGGAGTTGCCATTTTGATAACTAAGCTGACTGATCCTTACGGAATGAGGGACAGGAGAACCTGTTCTTGAGGATAGATCAAAGGCGAACAGCCCTTTTTTCGTACCGATCAGCACGCCATTGTCCAGGAGGGTGATCGATTCCATGTGCTTATTAAATGTCCCGCGTGTCTGTAAAAAAGCTTCACTTTGAAGGACAGGGTTATCTTCATGGTTGAAATACCCGACCTCATCATTGTGAATGTACCAGGTACGGTCCTTGGTTTCCATGATTTTTCTGGTTTCGATGTTAGGATCCAAAATATCATTGAGCAATGAATGGGGTTGAAAAACGTCTAACGAATCATTGAAGGAGTAAAGACCTTTGCTGGTTGTAAAGACTGGTTCGCCTTTCCATGAGAACACATTGACCTTGTAGGGGGAAGGGAGTCCGGCTTCTTCAAAATGCTCCACGCTGACCACACTTTGGTAGTCAGGATTTATTTTTATTCGGAATACACCTTTGAATCCATGACATACCCAGAAGACCCCTGGTTCGCTCTGAAGGATGTCCCTGCTTGACTCTGAAAAACCCGAAATCACATTATCGATCTGAAAATCGCCCGTCGAATTGACGCTCATTAAGTAGGTAGCATAGTAAGTGCAGACCAGATAGTGTCCCGGTTTTTCCTGTATGGGGATCACCTTCCAGACCCCATCGGATGCCGGAATTTGTTTAATGTCTTTACCCTTTATTACAAACAAGCCTTTTTCATGACCACAAAGGAGCTGATTTTCAATGGACGTAAGTGACCATGCTTGTCCATCGAGACCTGCTATAGGCTCAAACTGCATGTGTTTGAAGGGGCCACCTGTAAGTCCCTGGACCGATGCCCACACGCCCTGATTGGTAGCTATGTACCAGGTGCCCTGAAAGAGCTGAACATCAAATACGGAAGCTTTATTAAAAACAGTGGATACAGGTGAGGAGAGGTTGATGCAATCAATCCCGTTTTCTAAAAGAACCCAAAGATTGCCGTTTTTACTTTCATAGAGGTTGTTTACTGACTCATCTTGCAGACCTATGATGGGCTTGTTAAGGGGAATTGTTTTGCCATTGGCCGTAAGCATGATCAGTTGATCAGCTAATGTGCCGATGTAGTAATCTCCGTCCTTTGTCCTTACTGCCCCTGTTACCTGATTGGTGGATGTTTTATTAAATAGGTTTCTTACAAGTAAAAAGTGTTTACTCTCGAGGTGGTAGCTATATATCTGACCATCTCTGGTGAAGATACTTAACGTTTCTGCTGAGTTGCCTGCGGTAATGGATACAATGGGATTCCACTGATACAGTGGTTTGGGGATTAGCAGGTCAAAGTTCATTGTATGCAGATCGAACTCTTTGATACCATCTTCCCAGTTGGCCATGTAAAGACGATCATCCACGACAGCAGATGAGTAAAAGCCACTAGTAGGTATAGTGAGTGCTTTTTGGCCCTTAATGGCAATCAGTTTGGACATGCTTCTGAAAATGATGTGTCCTTGTACCTCGTGAATGTCATAAACAAAGTCCAGGTTCAGGTGATCCACCTTAGCCATATCAACCATAGAGCTGTATTGGTACTGACCAAACTTATCCCGTTCTACGGTGCCAAATTCATTAAATCCACCCAGGTAGACCTTGTGGTCAGATCCGTAGTAGAGTGATTTGACAAGAGACTTATTGGGTAGTTCCAGCCGCGCCCAGGTTTCTCCATCAAAAATGAGTAAACCGTCCTGATTGCCAAAGTATTTCACCCCAGAAGAATCCTCGCACATGGCCATCATCATTGGGTCACTTTGGAAGTCGTCCAGTCCAAAGTGGATGATCTCCGGAGCCCCTCGCACTGAGGGATTCTTAGCGAATGGTTGCTCCTGAAATCCATGAGCAATACCTGTGTGTAGTGTGAAAATTGCGATCCAAATTCTTGGTTGGATTCGGTTCATAATCATATTCTGTCGTGTGCCACTTCCAAATTACTTCATTATGAAATATTCTCCAGATGCAATCATCCTAAACAGGGGTGAATTTTGTGCTTAGCCACTCCATTTGAGGCATTGCACCTGATCAGATTGGTTACATGGTCTTTGGTGATCATTGTTTTTTTGGAATAAGAACCAGCTGATAGTCAGTGGTTTAATTCTATGTGATGTAATCATGTTTATCAATGGTGATAGTCGGGTGTATTTAAAGCGTAGTTGCGAATAATGTAAAAAACGAGGTGAATTATATATTTGGATTGAGTCTTTCGCAATTGAAATCGATTTCTATTAAGGATTCATTAATTATTATCTCAACCTAATTAATCATTCATCAACTAAACAATCACTATGTTAAAACTTAGACAATTATTAATGATTGCCCTCATGACCCTGATAGGGTGGACGGCCAATGCACAAAACTGGCAGCTGGTCTGGGCAGATGAGTTCACCAATGGTATTGGCCCCGATTGGGTCTTTGAAACAGGTACGGGCTCAGGTGGCTGGGGCAACAACGAGCTCCAGTATTATCGCCAGCAAAACGCCACTGTGCAAAACGGCGAACTGGTGATCACAGCCAAGAATGAGAGCTTTGGCGGTATGAACTATACCTCTGCCCGTATGAAGACCCAGGGTAAGAAATCCTGGAAGTATGGCAAAATAGAGGCGCGGATGCAATTGCCTGCCTTTCAGGGGTCGTGGCCTGCCTTTTGGATGCTTGGCGACAACATCACCTCGGTGGGATGGCCTTCCTGTGGTGAAATTGACATCATGGAACAAACCAATACCAGTGACCATGTGCTTGGCACCATTCACTGGAACAATAATGGGTACGTCTATTATGGAGGCAACACAGCAGCCAGTGTGACTGGTTATCATGTTTACTCTATTGAGTGGGATGCCAATGCCATCAAATGGTTTGTAGACGGTAACCTCTACCATACGGCCAATATTCAGAATGGGATCAATGGAACCAGCGAGTTTCATGAGAAGTTTTTCATCATACTCAATCTGGCCGTGGGAGGAAATTTGCCAGGCAATAATGTCAATAATGGAGCACTTCCGGCTTCTGTGAAAGTAGACTATGTACGTGTGTATCAATCTACGGGAGGGGGCACCGGAGCTCCGGTCGGTCAAACGATCTGGCTGCGAGGTTCCAACGGGCAGTATGCGTCCTCGGAAAATGGAGCTGTACCCATGAACTGTAACCGAAATTCAGTGCAAGGCTGGGAACAATTCACTGTGGTCAGTGCCGGAGGCAGTAAAATCGCTTTGCGAGGAAGTAATGGAAAGTACGTCTCCTCCATGAATGGTCAATCGGGCATGATGTGCGACAGGACTACGGTACAAGGCTGGGAAGCCTTCGACTGGGTAAGCAATGCCAACGGAACGATTTCCTTAAGGGGAAATAATGGGTTGTATGTGTCTTCGGAGAACGGCCAGTCACCTATGATCTGTGATCGCACCACCATTCAGGGCTGGGAGCAATTTACCTGGGGAACAGGCGCAGGAGCCCGACAGGCACCTGAGCTGGATTCGGAGCTCTCGGAGCCAGTTGCTTTAACGGTATTCCCCAATCCGGTGACGAATCATGAGTTCAAAGTGCGATGGGATCATCAGGTAAGCCCTGAAGTGCAATTGTCATTGATGGATGTATCAGGAAAAACTGTCTATACGGCTGTAGCTAAAGATGGGCTGGAAAATGTGGTATTGCCATCGCATCTGAGAAAGGGTGTGTATATACTGGGTATCACATCAGAAAAAGGCACTGAAACCAGAAACCTAATTATCAAGTAAGTACTAGCTATCATTCCAACCAAAAAACCCCGTGGCACTAGCTACGGGGTTTAATGCTTTCGAGTCAACCCACGAATGGGTTAACTTACCAGTTGTGTAGTCTCCTAATCTGAGATCATGGTTTTCAACGAGATGAGTTCCGTATGGAGCTTGTCTACTTTCTGCTCCAGGGTTTCTATGTCTTCCAGTTTTCCTTCCTGTCTCTTTCTCAACATTTCCCTTTGAAGTTGATTTAGCTCTGACTGTAGCGCCAGAAGGTTTCTTTGTGATGTCAATTGCATAACGGCGGTGTTATTTTGGTGGCTATTTAAATTTAAGACAAATCTGTGGCTGTTACCCCCAAAAGAACGGTTAAAACTTATCCACAATTGTGTGGGTGATTCAGAAGTTGTTGAGTCAGGGAGAGTTGTAAATATTTGAGTTTGTTTGGTTAGCCATCATTGATTACTTTCCATTGTCCTTCCCATTTATCCGATTGATGAAATATATAATACTGAGAGTGTTTTGGTTACCCATCATGTTGGGCGTAGTGGCCTGTCAGCAGGTGACCACCAAGGAACTTGCCGGCTTGTGGGAGTTGGAACATCTCGAAGTGGACGCGGTGCCCAGGTCTGCCAATCCCACCTTTCTGGAAATCAACACCAACAGTAGCTTTGCAGTGTCCAGAGTGTCCGGTGATCAGGTGGGAATGTATCATTTTGATTCACCTTTGATCAGATTTCGAAGCGAAGACCGTTCGTGGTTCAACACCCAATGGAAAATAAAATACTTCAAAGAGTTTATCATTTTAAGAGGAGTGCAGGAAGGCTACCGAGGCACTCAGTTAAGGTTTAAGAGAATTGAAGCGATTCCTGATTTTGCGGAATTTGAGGAGCGGGTGGTTGGAAGGTGGCATATGTATAAAATCAGGAAGAACGGAGAAGTGGAGAAGGTTTCTGCCTCATTTACACTGGAAAGGAATGGAAATTACAGGATGGAGGATCAAAATGGACTTTTGGAAAAAGGAAGGGTTATCATCAATGCCAGGCATCGCAAACTCATTTTTGAGCATGATCAGACCCAGTGGGCGATGTGGTTTTACGGAGATGAGCTCCGCCTGACCAATGAGCAAATGGGGCTACAGTACAGCCTCCGAAGGATGCCTTGACCTCAAAAACCATGTTTGGAAACCCAAAAGAGAATCATCTGGCACGAGATTTGTAAAGTCAAGTGCTGTGCGCTGAATAGGCTCATTATCCTAAAAGCACTCATGGTTTTTCTGTGAGCATTTTTTGTCCCATATCAGGTTATACATTTTTTTACCTGTGACGGGAATAGGGCTGAGGAGCTGAAGCGCACAAGGTCAAATACTCAAAACAAATGTTTTCAAAATTTTCTACTTTTCTAACTCTTGTCCTGGGGATAGGGGTTTTAGGATGTGTTGATGAAAATGAACTCGAACCAGGTCTCGAGCCAGTTTCAAAAACATCGATTGATTTCGTCGATAAAGATCTCTTTATTGAAAGTGCTGGCGATTCTCTACCATTGGGAATTTCGCTGGATCAGATGCCCACCACCGATGGGCAAGTAAGTATTCAGCTTGGTGGTACCGCCAGATATGGTCTGGATTATACCACAAACCCATCTGCAGAGGATGGAGTGATTGAGCTTCCTATTCTTAAGGGTAAGCAGTTTTACGAAGTAGCCGTTTATCGCTCATCTACGCTGGATACGACTGATAGGCAGGTAAGTCTTACCCTGCTCAACCCTTCGGAAGCGTTCCAATTGGGCACCGAGAAAGTGTCCAACATGCACTTGGTTAAATCATTATCAGAGGAGCCAAACAACTCTGAAGGTGCTGAAGTCAACTTTGCAGATTCATTCGTCCACCTGATGGAGGGTGAGGACTATCTGATAGAGCTAACCATTGAAGGTAGTGTGGAGCATACCGTTCCCCTTACCATCAGCATCGTGACGGATGGACGTGTCTATGGTACCCATTTCACCACTTCTCCCGCTTCCGTTTTGGGTGAAATTGATTTGGAGGTGAACCCGGGAATGGAATCTGTTTTCTTTTCTTTTAATTCCATCAATGACCGACTGTCACTTGGCACTTTCGCGATTTTGTTCCAAATAAACGACCTCAATGATGACCTGACGGTAGGTAACAACCCAACCCTGACTGTGAAGATAGAGGAGGATGATGTAGTGTCTAATGAGCTTCATTCAATAGCTGAACTACGCGCTAAGTTCGAGGAGCATGGTGATCAGTTTTGGTTGGGAGATGACTACTTTATCAAAGGTGTGATCACCTCTGGTTCGAATGTTCAGGATGATAAAATCGCCTACATCCAGGATAGCACAGGGGGGATCTTTCTGAGATTTAGTTCAGAGAGGATGGTTACCCTTGGAGACCATGTACAGCTCAACCTTAAGGGGGCTACAGGGGCATTGATCAATGGACAGAAGGGCATGATGGACGTGAATGATCTTGTCGGAATTAAAATCGCTGAGAAAGTGTATGTGCAACCAGAGATCATCACTTTTGAGGGGTTACACAGTGGCCTTTATCAGGGTAAAAAGGTCAGAATAGACAATGTATTCTTCCCTCAGGCCAATGGCGTGCGTACTTTTGAGGGAAGCTGGGCCATATCTAATGACCACAGTGGAGCCACCGTGACTACCTATTCTGGGGCAGAGTTCAGCGGGGTAGTGTTGCCCAATGGTACTCTGTCAGTTATTGGCATTGTAGGGGACTGGGGACGCATCCTGCCTCAGACCTATGCTCAGGACATCAGAAGATAAGAGCGGTATACAATAGCAAAAACCACAGGCCAGGAGCCTGTGGTTTTTTGTTTTATATGTTTACTTTTTAATAATCCTGGTGGTATAAGATCCTGTGGAGGTTTTGATACTCAGTAGGTAATGCCCTGCTTTCAACTGAGATACATCCAGAGGTGATGTCTCCTCATATTCAGCCCATTGGATCATTTGTTTCCCGGAGAGGTCATGGATTACAGCGGCCTGTATGATTTCGTTTCCAGGTACTTTGAGGCTGAGCAGATCCTGGACAGGATTGGGATAAACGATCAGTTTTTCTGTAGACACTGCGGTTTTTATATCCACTTCTGCGGCTGTTCTGGACCCTCCGGCACTGGTGATTTTGAGCCAGTTGATGTTCCAGCCGCCAGCCAGTGCTTTGATCGCGATTTGCTGCTGACCTGCAGTAAGACTCACCGTATGTGATACGGATGTCCAGTTTTGCCAGCCACCAGTATTTGGAACAGACCTGGTACCATACATAGGGCTTCCACCTGCTTTTTCTAACTGTATCATGCCGTTGCTGTTGGGGCTGGATACCCGATATTCTACGGTATAAGGACCATTGGAGGGGATGTTCACATCCCAAACCATCCAATCATTGGCATCTATCCACCCGACATTAAGTCCTCCTTCGGAGCATGCTTCGGTCTGGGTGCCGGACTGCACAGCCGTATTTTCGGCTTCTATGGTTGTGGACCATCCCGAAGAAACCTGAGCGACTACTACAGAGCTGATGTCATCATTGAAAGCCTCATTGACCAGACAGTTATCACTGGAGGTTTTTACCAATACATTTCCACCAAAGTTGTCATGCTGATACATGGTGATCTGGTAGCCGCTTTGTAGCTGCAGAGAGGAGATGTCATCATTGGCGACTCCCAGGGCCTGGAGCTGTCCCAGGGTATAGCTGCCCACATTGAGGGAAGCTGAGTAGCCGCCATAATCGCAGTGCTGATAGAGCGTGGCCACACCGCCACCTCCACCGGTGGTTCCATAGAAGCCCCCAACAGTAATCTTGATATTGGTAGGGCTGGGAGTATGAATGGTAGCAGACTGATCGAATACATCATCGTAGGCGAACGCATAGGTTTGCCCATCCACGCTAATGTCTGTTTGGTGCCAGAATTTGGCATACCAGTTATATGGCCAGGTTTGATAGTAAGAGGAAGTATTGCCAAAATCCTGCAGTACCCCGGATCCGACATTCAGGTCTATGGCATGCCGGGTGATGGCTGCTACAAACTGAGCCTGTACTACCAGGTCCCACTGGGCTCCGGAGGCCATTACACCACTGCCTTCCATGGCTTCAATCGTGGTGGGTTTACCAGGAATGGTGGCTACCTGGCCATCCCCATCTCTTGTGAAAATAAATTGATTTCCCTGGACACTACCTCTCCATACACCTGCTTGTCCCGAATTGAATACCAGTTGCTGACTAGAATACTTAGACCAGATGGCATCAATGTATGATTGAAAAAAGTTGGTGGGGAAGGTGCTTGTCTTAGTGGGAAAGTGGATGGTTCCTTCGGAAGCATTCAGAAGGCTCTGAAACTCAGAAGGAGCAGTGCTCTGCCATTGGGAGATGATCTGTGCATGTGTTTTCTTTTCGCCTACTTTTTTGTAAAAGCCATTGCCCCATACTTCCAGTCCCATTGGATACTGATAGGAATCTACACGTGAGGTATTGCACCAGAGTCCATAGTCATTGAAGGTTAACTCAACCAACTCAAATTTAATGCCCTGATTGGGGTCAGTGGGGTTGGCCAGGTTAGGTGCAGCGTATCCGCTGGGGTTTCCTGAGTGACCAAAGAAGTAAAGAAAGAGCTGGCTTTCGAAGGAAATCATAATCCTACAACCGGCTATTTTTGGGATGTTGATGGTGTGGTTGGGGATTTCACTCAGTCGACGAAAGCAGTTGGCATATTTACCGTCGCCTCCGGGTCCCTGGTTCCCACCGTTCACAGGTCCCTGCACGGTGTTGTCGGATTGACTCATGGGATGCACCTGGCCAGTGGCGGGGTCCACCCAGACGTGACCATCTGTGATTCCTACGATGGCCACAAATACCTGATTGTCCGGATATTCTGAATTATTTTCCACAAGATAGGGAAGGGTTTGTGCCCAGGTAGTGAGGCTCCATAGGAGCATCACGGTCGTTGCGACAAAGAATTTGAGAATCCAATGTGACGGGTAAATTTTGGTTTTCATGATTGTAAAGGTTTATGGTTAAGAATGGGCCGGAACTTTCCGGCCCTTGGTTGGATATAGCTGATTACTTTTTGATGAATCTCATTTTGGTATTGCTCAATGACTCCACTAAAAAGTAGGAGCCTGTATTCAACGAGCTCACATCTATGGTAGAGGAGAGGCCATCTTCACTGCTCAAAATACCCCCCAGGACAGTTTTGCCACTTAGGTCATAAATCTGATAGTTGCCCAAACCCTTGAGTCCTTTGATATTCAATAGATTGGATGCAGGATTTGGGAAAATGCTCAACGAGATTTCTGGGGTGGGTTCGGGTACTGAAGGTTCCGAAACCACTCTGCTGCCGCCAGCGCTTGTTATTTTAAACCAGTTGATGTTCCATCCGCCGGTGAGTGCTTTGATGGCGATCTGTTGCTGGCCACCGCTTAAGCTGATGGTGTGCGCTACGGTGGTCCAGTTTTGCCAGCCACCAGTATTCTGAACAGATTTTGTACCATACACAGGGCTTCCACCTGCTTTTTCTAACTGGATCATTCCATTGCTATTTGGGCTGGATACCCGATACTCCACGGTATAAGCACCACTGCTCGGTGGGTTAATATCCCAGACCATCCAATCGTTGGTGTCTATCCAGCCTACATTTTGTCCTCCTTCTGAACAAGCTTCTGTCTGTGTGCCGGATTGCACGGTCCAGTTCTCTGCTTCTATGGTGGCAGACCAGCCTGAGGAAGCTTGTGCTACGATGACTGAGCTAATGTTATCATTGAAACCCTCATTGACCAGGCAGTTGTCATTGGAAGTTTTTACCAGAGAATTTCCGGTGAAGTTATTGTGCTGATACATCGTCAGCTGATAGCCGGACTGAATCTGGATGGATGAGATGTCATCATTGGACACTCCGAGCGCCTGAAGTTGTCCTAAGGTATAACTGCCAGGGTTCAGCGAAGCTGAGTAGCCACCATAATCGCAGTGCTGGAAGAGGGTGGCTACACCATTGGAGCTGCCACCTCCACTTTGGTATACCCGTACATAGTCTACATACATTTTGGCAGGAAGGGCTCCATTGTCCACATTAAACCCGGGCCAGTTACCGCCGATGGCCATATTGAGGAGGATGAAGAAGTTGTTGTGAAACTCTGAGGTGCCGTTCACTCCACCAGCAATGCTGGCTTCATGGTATAAATTACCATCCAGAAACCACTTGATGGCGTTGGCATCCCATTCCACAGCGTAAGTATGGAAGGCAGTTACATTCGTGCCGGTGCTTCCACTATAGTTGGCATAACTGTTATTGTGGTCCTGCCAGTGGATGGTGCCATGGGTGGCGGCTTCTGTGTTGACGTGCTCCATTACATCGATTTCGCCACAAGATGGCCAACCAACTGAGGTGATGTTGTCGCCAAGCATCCAGAAGGCCGGCCATACCCCCAGGAAAGAAGGCATAGCGATACGAGCTTCAATTTTCCCGTACTTCCAGGACTTTCGTCCCTGTGTTTTCATCCTGGCGGAGGTATAGTTCATACCACCGAAACTTTCGTTTTTCGCAGTGATGACAAGTTGCCCGTTTTCAACAGTGGCATTTTGCTGACGGTAATACTGAAGTTCGTTGTTGCCCCAGCCGCCAGATCCCGTACCGGTCTCAAAGACCCAGTCGGCCCCGATGCCATTGGTAAACTCATCTGCCCACACCAGGTTCCAGTTTTGAGCCTGAGTGAATATGGAGGAACACAGCCCCAGGGCAAGTAGCAGGGTGTTTTTGATTGATTGGTTGATTAATAGGGTTTTCATGGTGATAGGTTTATTGTTTGATAAATCGTAAGACCTTTTTTGAGTTGCTGTGGCTGATGAAGTAGATCCCGGCCTTCAATTGCCGTACATCAATTTTCTTATGATCCTCCTGGGGGCTGTGGTGGCCGTTTGAAACGGTTTTTCCATTCAAATCATAAATGGTATAGCGCCCCATATCTGCAGCGCCCTGCACTTCCAGATAGTCAGATGTAGGATTGGGGAAAATCCTTAGGTCAGGATGATTAATGTGTGACTTTTGGCTTTCCAGGGCAATGCGAGATCCACTTGAGCTGGTCAGTTTGAGCCAGTTGATGTTCCATCCGCCTGTGAGTGCTTTAATGGCGATCTGTTGCTGTCCTGCCGTGAGGTTGATGGAGTGAGATATGGTAGTCCAGTTTTGCCAGCCACCGGTATTGGGGACAGGCCTTGTGCCATATACCGGACTTCCACCAGCCTTTTCGAGTTGGATCATACCGCTGTTGGGGCTGGCCACGCGGTATTCCACGGTATAAGCACCACTGCTCGGTGGGTTAATGTCCCAAACCATCCAGTCGTTAGTATCTATCCAGCCGACATTTTGTCCTCCCTCAGCACAAGCCTCGGTCTGTGTGCCGGATTGTATAGTCCAGTTCTCTGCCTCTATGGTCGCTGACCAGCCCGAGGAAGCTTGCGCTACGATGACTGAGCTGATGTCATCATTGAATCCCTCATTGACCAGGCAGTTGTCGTTGGAGGTTTTTACCAATACATTTCCGGTGAAGTTATCATGCTGATACATAGTGATCTGATACCCATTTTGTACCTGTAAGGAGGAGATGTCATCATTAGCTACACCGAGGGCCTGGAGTTGCCCCAGAGTGTAACTGCCAGTGTTGAGGGAGGCTGAGTAACCACCATAATCGCAGTGCTGGAAGAGTGTGACCACCCCTGATCCTCCGGTGGTTCCCATTTCATCCTTGATGGCTTTGAGCAGAGCGTATTGTCCTTGTACATCGTGATCCAGAGTCCAGATCATGATGCCACCGCCTTGGGATTTGGCCAGGGCTGTCTTTGCTTTTATGGTATTGATGCCATTGTAATAATCTCCATTAAAATAATCGGAATAAGGATCAGCTCCTTCGGCGATGAGGGTGTTGTATCCCTTCCAGCTTGGTCTGGCATAAAAGGGGACTCCAATGACTGCCTTTGCCGCAGGCAGGCCACGGCCCTTGTAGTAATTGAGGGCACTTTCAGCATAGCTATATGGGGAGTGCCCGGCACCCGCATCTCCATCATAGGCCATGATGTTGAGGAAGTCCACGTAACCGAATACCTGGCTGGAGATGCCATCAGCAGCCCAGGCGGATCCATTTACTGCTGCAGTGAGTAATTTCCCCTGGTTGTGAAGGGCAGTAGAGAGCTGTCCCATGAGTAGGGTGAAATTGTTATCGGGTGCACCATTGACGGGCTCTGGGAATTCCCAGTCAATGTCAGCTCCATCCAGGTTGTACTGGTTGATCACACTAAGCACATTGTTTACGAAATTATTTCTGGAGGATGCTGAGGCCGCCAGTGTATTAAATCGGCCGTCATTGCCACCACCATCACCCAGATCCCAGCCACCTATGGCGATGAGGACTTTCACACCTTTGGCATGTCCCTGACTTACGAGGCTTTGAAGCTTGGCTGGATTTTCAATGGCCTGAAGACCGCCCGAGGCTGTGGGTAGGGCAAAGGCATAGTTAATGTGAGTGAGTCTATCGTAATCAATGTCATTGGCACTTCCGAGCCATGACGGAGTATAGCCCACTATTTTCTGTGCGTGGACTGTGGCCATGGACATGATGACAAAAAGAAAGAGTAAGAGTCTTATATGTTTCCATATAATGGATTGGATTGAGGGAGGTTGGTGTCCCCACAGGATTGAGTTGGTTTTCATAGGTTTGAATTTGGTTGGTATAATGCCTTAGATAGGCGTTGCGATTTCGCACAGGTCAAGTGTCAACCTATGTGGCAGTCGCCTATCTGTCTTCTATTAAGGTGAGTGGTTAAATCCCGCTATGTTCTAATGTGATCTAAAGGTTGTGTCCCGTAGATCGGGACCGTAACAGGTTTCAGCGAAAAGGGAAATTTCTTCAGCAGCAGGAGTATTGATACTTTGCTCCAGATAGGAGAAGGTAGTAGGTGTTTCATCATTGTTGGATACTTTTTGGTTAAGGGTACTGCAGTTTAGCAGTACTTTGAATTGATCCCAAAATACCCACCACTCAAAAACCTCACACAAATGCCCGATACTACACAAAAATTACGTACCCTTGTAATTTATGTGTTTTAAATAGTTGATTATCAATTATTTGTGATTTAACTGACCCACGTGGTTCCGGCAATTGGAAGGGGTAATCCGATACTTGGTTTCGTCAGAATTTGATGATGAATTCACTGAGGTTGGTTTCGCTGCTGAGGTTGAGATGCTTCCTCAGGCGATATCGGCAGCCCTCAATGCTACGGATTGTTATATTCATCATTGAAGCTATTTCCTTTGAAGAAAGGTTCAGTCGGAGATAGGCTGCCAATTGGAGGTCTTTTGGAGTGATGTCAGGAAACTGGCATTTGAGACGTTCCAGGAAATCTTCGTGTACTTTGTCAAAGTGAATTTTGAACTGACGCCAATCCTGGTCGGTATCTATGTCCTGGTTGATGTGTTTGATCACTCGCTGAATCAACTCCTTATTAGAATCCTTTGCTTTTTTGAGAAGGCTTTCCAGGTCCTCACGTACCTTGATGAGCACTCCGTTCTTTTGAGTAATCATCATGATAGAAGCGGCCATTTCTGCATTGAGCACGTCCATTTTTGACCTGGAAATGGCAATTTCAGCCTCGAGTTTTTCATTTTTAAGGGTGATCAATTCCTGCTCAGTGAGAAGTTTCTCAGCATTGTATTCTTCACGATTTCTTTGAAGCACATCCATTTGTGCCAGTCGCTCCTTTTTTTGAGCGTTTTCAATCCTCTTTCGGTAGAGTTTCATCAAACCGACTCCTATCAGTAAAAAAGTGATGACATAGGCTACTTTGGCCGTGGTGGTCAGGTACCAGGGAGGTAATACTTTGAAAGAATAGTGAGCCTCTTTGCTTTCAAACCCATAGACATTGGTGGCTTTGACTCTGAAGATGTACTCTCCGGCTGGCAGGTTGGTATAGGTTTTCGATAGTTCATGCTCACCGGTAAACCAGCTCTTGTCAAAACCTTCCAGATAGTAGCTATAGGAAGTCTGATCGGGCGATTCAAAATAGTCACTGGCATAATAAAACCGGATAGCATTTTGATCGTACCGGAGTAGCGGAGGATCCACATGATCAGAAATAGGTTTTTGCTGATCGATGGGTAGTTGTCCGTAAAGGAGGGAGTCATTGGTTACGCAGCGCACTTCAGTGATGGAAGCCAGGTAGGGCTTGGCATAATTCCGATTTACCGTACGATCAAAAAGAACGATACCATTCTTGGTTCCAAAAAGGACGGCATTTTGGCTGAGAGAGTTGATGTTTTCAAATCCCGGATTGAAACGACCCTGCAGATGCTGCAGGGGAGCCTTGGTGACTTCATATTTTTCATTGTCGTAAAAGTCAATGATTCCCATTTCGTCATGCATGTCCTGGCCTTTGATGTACCATATCTTGCCGTCATCCTCCTTCAATAGGCGGATATGCTGGGTATTGCCCAATATGCGCGTATATAGCGGATCTGCTACCATCGTGTCCAGGGCGTAATCATACTGATAGGTACCGCGTTCGGTACCAAACAAAACCTGATTTTTGACTTTGAAAAGATTGACAAAGAGACTTGTAGGAAACCCATGCTCCTTTTTGTAAAGCTTCACCTCAGCGAAGCGCTTCATTGCTTGATCCAGCCGGAGCCGGTAAATGCCTTTGTACCCGTGGGCCATCCAGATGTTGTTTTTGTCATCCAGCTCTATGATTCGGCTGGTTTCTTCAAATCCCTCAATTTTTCGCAGATATCTAAAATCACCATCGGAGAGCTCAAATAGGTGAATGCCATCATAGGCACCCTGGAGATAGTATTTTGGATTACCTTCCCGAATGGGTATAAGGTTCCAAACACCTGTGCCTTCGAAAATTCTGATGGCAGAGCTGCCCTCAATTCGATAGAGCCCTTCATGTTGACATACGTATATCTGACCGTCGATCAGATGGAGGTTCCATACCTGACCAGACAGCCCCGTGATCTGCTTGAAGTGCAGGGTGGGTGTGAGGGGGTTTTCCTGATCGTTCCATTCGGTATAGAATACCCCTGAATTGGTGCCCACATACAGTTTGTCATTGTGAATGAGCGTAGAGGAAACAGTTCCTTCTAATTCGTAATTGTCTGCAATCTTATATAGAGGAATGGCGGTTTGCACATAATCAATGCCCGTTTCTGTTGCCACCCACAGGTTACCAATATGATCAGAACCGATGGCCAGAATGGTGTTGCTTTGCAGGCCGTTGCTTTTGTTGAGCCATTGGATAGGTCTGAAGGCATCATCTAGTATCAGCAGTCCGGCGCCCACAGTGCCCACTGCCAGATAATCATTACGTAGTTTATACAGACATTGTATTTTGTGCCCTTGCATGAAGGCACTACTAATGTGTTTTTCAGGTACTATTTCACCATTTTCAAAGGTGAGAATGCCATGGTGCTGGGTCACGAGTTGCAGGCCGCCATGATGATTGTCAAAGATTCTGAGGACGGTGCCCTGAACATCTGCACCGCTGATGACCTTGCGGAGTCCGGTCGGTTTTACTACATAAATGTTAAATGAGCGATCCTGCACCAGAATAGAATCGCCAATCTTCGAAAACCCGTCAATCATTGGAGTGTTGACCACTTTGATGGTGTCATCCTTGTAGATATAGACGGCACCTCTGGCATGAAAGTGAATGCCGGAGGATGTCTCCAGAATGGCCCAGATGTCACTAAACTCTCTTGAGTCGTCAGGAACCTTGGAGAGCAGGGAAATGTAACGTTTCTGACCGGCATTGTTGGTTTTGAGGTAGCCAAACTCGTTTTGTGCTCCCACAAAGATGGTACTATCTCTTCCTTTGTAAATAGACCAGACTACGGTCTTGTTGGTGGGTTGTGTAATCAGACTCCAGTCTCGGCCATTGTATTCCAGCAGACCGTAGTTATTACCGAAGAGCATCTTCCCCTGATCATCCTGAAGAATGCTCCAGTTTTGGGCACCGGCCTGGTATTCATCATAAGTGAAATTGCGGATGTTGGGCACACCCTTATTTCCTATCTGACCGTAGGCGATCTGGCCACAGATGAGCCCCCATAAAAGAATAAATAATCGTTGGTTCACCACTTATAGGCTGCTGGTCAAAAAAGTGTTGTCTAACCCGCATATTACAAAATTTTATCTTAATTCCTGAAGGAAAACCCTGCGGTGGCACTACTTCAAATTTACTTCATATGTCTCCCCATTACATTTTTTAAGGCTTTTCCCTTCCCGACCAGTAGACGGGGTGAATCCATTCATCTGTCATATCATGTCGTTTGGAGACAGTTGGTTACTGGTTGTCGAAGTTTCACCAACTCCTACTATTTTGGAAGTGCCTTTTGATAATAAATGGGTAATTTATCAACCAAACCATCCAGGCAGTATGAATATTTCTTTGATTAATGCTGAGTTGCAGCCATTAGCCAGGGTTTTTGATCTCTTATCCAATCATCAACCAGATCAGTCTTCTATTATTTATGGAATAAAAAAAGAGGATCTCAAATCACTTAATTCTTTCATTGATTCGCTTCAGTTTTTGACTGCAAGATCTATTGGAGAACCACAACTGATAGCACCCGGAGAGGTTTTTCTGGTTCAACAAAAAACAGCATTTTACATGGACGGCAAGTACATCGGAGCAAGGGAACATACCGAATCGTCACATGTAAATCATCGGGTAGATTTGACCTCACAGGAAGACGCGGCACGACATAAGTATCTGCTGGAGGTCAGCAGAGAACTGATCTGTACCCACGATCCGGGGGGTACTTATAAGTTTGTGTCCCCATCAGTGCACAAACTTCTTGGCTATGAGCCTGAGGAGTTGATAGGGAAGGATCCCTACACCTATTTTCATCCTGATGATATAGCGCATGTGGTGAAAACCTCCCATGACCTGGCGTTGAAGGGCCTTCAGCCTCACCGGGTTCAGTATCGCTTTCTGCACAAAAATGGCACCTATATTTGGCTGGACACTTATACACAGGTGATCAAAAATGACATGGGAGGAATCAGCTCATTGATCACCGTATCCAGGGACATCAACGACCTGAAAGAAGCCGAGATCAGACTAAGAGAGAGTGATCAACGGTTTAGGGCTATCGCAAACAATATTCCAGGGGTCGTTTACCTGTGCCGAAATGATGAGACCTACAGCATGCTATACCTCAACCTGGAAGTGATGAACCTGACCGGGTATTCACCCGATGAGTTTATTCAAAATCAGATCAGCTTTGTGGATCTGTACCATCCCGATGATAAAGAAGCGATTTTCGCGAAAGTAGATGCGGCATTAGAACACAAAGAGCCTTTTCACATTACCTATAGGTTGAAAAACAAACATTCCGAGGATTGGGTGTGGGTGGATGAGTACGGGCAGGGCATCTATGAAGGCGATGAGCTGCGGTTGATCGAGGGTGTTTTGCTCGACATTACCGAGCGTAAGCTTGTGGAGTATCAACTAGAGCGCTATATGGAAAACCTGGAGCAAGTGGTGGCCGAAAGAACCCAGGAGCTGAAGGTGAAGAATGAGGCGCTTGTAAAAGGGAATAGTGAGTTGGAACAAACCCTGAAAGAATTGAAATCAACACAGTCTCAGCTGATTCAGGCTGAGAAAATGGCCTCTTTGGGGATACTGGCGGCTGGCATTGGTCATGAGATCAACAACCCACTGAATTTTATCAAAAATGGATGCTCTGGTCTGGTACAGGAGTTGGAGGAGCTCCCGGAATATGATGAAGAACTGCTCAAGCCATTTCTGGAAATCATCGATGATGGGGTGAACAGAGCAAGTGAAATAGTGAAGAGCCTCACACATTTCAGCAGACAGGTGAAAAGCATGGAGGAAGGTTGTGTGATCCATGACATCATTGATCACTGTGTGGTAATGCTCCAGTCGAACCTCAAGCATAAAGTGCAAATAGTGAAGGACTATGCATCAGAGGAACTGGTTGTCATTGGCAACGAGGGCAAATTGCATCAGGCTTTTTTGAATATTCTGGCAAATGCTGAGCAGTCTATTCAGGAGCAGGGGCACATAGTGATTCGAACAGTCAGGCAAGAACATGGGATCGTTGTGAGTTTTGAGGATGATGGAGAGGGGATTGCTGAGGAGAACCTTTCCAGAATAGGGGATCCGTTTTTTACGACTAAAGCTCCGGGAGCCGGAACAGGCCTGGGACTCTTCATTACCTATACCCTCATCAAGGAGTTGAATGGAGAGGTTCAAGTGGAGTCTGAGCTAAAAAAAGGGTCAAAATTCACGATCACGTTTTCAAATCCTTAGATTTACATAGGGATGGTTGATCATAAAAACATAACGGTCTTATATGTAGATGATGAAAAAGATAACCTCTTCGTCTTCAAGGCTAACTTTAATCGGAAATTTGAAGTGATTACTTCTATTTCTGCCATGGAGGCTTTGGATGAACTGGAGGAGCATCACAATCAAATCATCGTGGTGATCAGTGATATGAGAATGCCGGTAATGAATGGTCTGGAGTTTATTAAAATTGCCAAAGCCAGGTATAGTAAAATCTTTTATTGCATCCTGACAGGGTATGGCTACGATGACGACATTCAGCAGGCCCTATCTGATAACCTGATTTTGAAATGCTTCACAAAGCCCTTTGATGCCCGCGAAATAGAAGATACCATTCTCCTGGCTGCCGCCAGTCGTTTGCAGGGCTGACTCAAAAAAAATGATCACTTTGTTAATGAGTCTTTTCGTCCCAAATATCCACTTTCCTGTCGAATAGTTGTCTTATAAATCACCGAACAGATATTAGCTTACTCAACCAGATAGAACCAGTCATTTGATTCCGAAACCCTATAAAATTTTACTAGTCATATTCTGGCTTGGCACACACCTAGGCCTTGCCCAGACAGGACCTGGAGGTGTGGGTAATACCACAACCAACAGACTTTGGCTCAAAGCCGACGGGAATGTATATAGTGATGCGGGCGTCACTGTGGCTACTGATGGAGTGGCTGTAAGACAATGGAATGATCACTCCGGTAATAATAACAATGCCTCGCAGGCTACCTTGGGAAACAGGCCCGTTTATGCAAGGAATGTCATCAATGGACAGCCGGCACTCAGATTTACCGGTAACACTTACATCGATCCGGGAGCATTAGGGATAGCTGGTACTGGAGGCTTTTCTTATGTGATTGTATTTAAGGATACCAGTTATACTGCAGGAGGAATGTCTGATGGAGCAGGTGATTACTTGATTGACCGGACACCAGCTACCAATGAGCTTGCTGGCTTGAAAATTACCAATACCAATAAATATGGCTTTCAGAAAAGGACGAACGCTGGGGGTGGACTAGGTGGGCCGGTAAGCGCCACCGCTGTGAATACCACCAATTTTCATGTGATAGACTATCAGCGTCAAAGAGGGACTTCCTATCAATTGTATCTCGACGGATCCCTCGATGCTTCTGTAGCGGATGCAGATGGCGACCTCACTCCGCCTGTACCACGTATAGGTAGGCATTACAATACTGCCAATAATGGTGTAAAAGGGTACATCTCTGAGCTGATCATCTACAATACTCACTTGAATACTGCTCAGCTCAATATCATCAACACTTATCTCGCGGCTAAATACAGCCTGACCATAGCTAATGATAAATATGCATATGACAGCAATCATGGCCATGAAGTAGCCGGGATTGGACGTGAGAACGCCAGCAACACACACACAGCGGCCATGTCCGGGGGAATACTGCGAATATCGGGAGCCAGCGCTTTGGGCGATCTCGATTATCTTCTTTTTGGGCATGACAATACTGATGTGACCTCCACATGGACTTCCACAGAAACTCCTTCGGATAAGTTAGGGATCCAGAGACTCTCCCGGGAATGGCGGCTGGATGAGACAGGGGATGTGGGAACAGTGGACGTAACAGTGGATGTAGCTACACTGCCATCTTTACCTGTGGATCACACCCTATATGCCCTGATGGTAGATTCAGATGGCGACTTCAGTAGTGGAGCGAGTGTATATGAGCTGACCTTTTCATCTGGTACGGAGTACACGGTAAATGCTTTAACCATTAGTGATGGTGATCATGTGGCGATAGCTGCTATAGAGCCTCTGGTTCAGCATACACTCAGTACATCCAGTGATTTTGAGCCAAACGATGCGGTGGTAGAAGTGGAGCTGAATTTTATTACAGCAACTGACAGGACAGTGGATTATGATACTTCGGATGGTTCAGCCGCAGCAGGGAGCGACTATACTTCTGTGACCGGAGGTACTGCTACGATACTATCGGGGACTTCATCGGGTAGCTATACCATCAGCATCACCAATGACGTGACGGTAGAGGATAGTGAGGATTTTGAAATCACATTGAGCAATCCTTCATCAGGAATCACCTTGGGGAGTATTGTTTCGCACAGCTATACCATTTTTGATGATGATAATTCCAGAAAAATTTATTTGGATGCCTCATCGTCCAGTGGTGATGAAAGTGTGACTGGAGTATCTGTATCCATCTCCATCAACAACATCGATGGAGTGAATCCTACTTCCGTGGATTATAGCGTGACGGGAGGAACCGCCACTGGCGGGGCGACGGACTTCACACTAGCAGCCGGCACGGTTACTATCGCAGCAGGAGGCTCATCCGGATCGTTCAATGTTACAATCAATGATGATGCGCTGTATGAAAATAATGAGACCATCATTATTACCCTATCCAACCCTGTTAATTGCAACCTGGATGGGGTAGCTCCTTTGGGAGGTACGGGGTTCATTGTGTATACCTACACCATCAATGATAACGACTCTTCTCCGGTCATTCAGTTTACGACAGCTACTTCAAGCGGATCGGAAGCTGTCAGCTCCGTTAATTTTCAGATAGATCTGGATGCAATATCTGGTCTAAATTCGACGGTGAGTTATGCCGTGTCTGGTACAGCCACGGGCTCGGGCACTGATTATACGTTGAGTAGTGGCACGTTTACCATACCTGCAGGGAGTGCTTCCGGCAACCTCACCGCTACTGTGGTGGATGATGCTGTTCTTGAGCTACGGGAAACCATCGTGATCACCATCTCTTCACCTGTGAATGCATCTCTGGGTACAAATACCGTTCACACTTATACTATTTTGGATGATGAGTTTTTTGGATACACTGGTCCGGGAGGTGTGGGAGATGCCAGCACCAACAAGCTTTGGCTGAAGGCGGATACGGGTGTATTCGCTGATGCCGGGAGCACCATGGCTACAGATGGCAACGGAGTGCAACAATGGCAAGACCTATCGGGTAATGCCAATCACGCTAATCAGGCAACACCCGCTAATCAGCCTATCTATCGCACCAATATTGTCAACACACAGCCCGCTATGAACTTTACGGGGGACACCTATATAGATACAGGGTCGCCAGGTATTGCCGGAGATGGAGGGTTTACTTATTTCGTTGTAGTAGAAGCCACTTCCTATGCGTCGGGCTCCACATCAGATGGCTCTGGCGACTACATCATTGATAGAACGGTAGATACTAATGAGCTTGCTAGTCTGAAAGTAGCTAACACCAATAAATATGGTTTTCAGAAAAGGGATAATTCCGGTGGAGGGTTGGGTGGCCCAGTGACCACCACAAACATTAATACATCTGCCTTTCAGATGGTAGATTATATGAGAAACCGTGGAAGTAATTATCAGGTTTACCTCAATAGCACTCTGGAAGGCACATTGAGTGACAGTGATGGAGACCTCACCCCGGCAGCTACCAGAATCGGACGACATCAGTCCATAGCCTCAGCTGGGCTGAAAGGATATATTTCCGAGTTGGTCATTTACAATTTCGGTTTGAATACCGCGCAGAGGATCATTGTAGATAATTATCTGTCAGCTAAGTATGGAATTACCATTTCGAACGACCGATACGCCTATGATACTCCGGGAACTTATGAGCACTATGTGGCTGGTATTGGGAGGGAAACGATATCCAGTTTTCATCAGGATGCTCAGGGCCCTGCCATTGTCAGAATCTATTCTCCCTCGAGCCTCGATGATGGCGATTACCTCTTGTGGGGGCACGATAACGCTGATCCCATGTATGGCCCGCGGTTCATTGCCTGGACAGATCCGCCTGCCGGGATTGACAATGCCATGCACAGAACCTGGCGGGTGGATGAGACGGGAGAGGTAGGTACCGTTTCTGTAAGTTTTGATCTGACGGGCTACGAGGTAGAAAGCGGTAGCCACCTCAGACTGCTCGTTGATAGTGATGATGGAGATTTTGAGAATGCCACACTCTACCCGGTTTCGTCTTATACAGATTCGATTGCCACTTTTGAGAATATCGATTTTAGTGCTGGCCAATGGTTCACCATTGGAAGTACTGATGAAAAAACAATATTACCTATTGAGCTGCTGAGTTTTGAGGGACAATTTATCACCAACAGAGTGGACCTCAAGTGGGTGACTGTTTCCGAACATGATAATGATTACTTCACGCTGGAGCGAAAAGGAAGGAATGCTGAGTGGGTGATACTGGATAGTATACAAAGTGCCGGTGACAGTGACCAGTTGCTTACTTATGTCTGGTCTGATTGGCAGCCGATAGATTTTGCGTATTACAGACTGAAGCAGACAGATTATGATGGGAAGTTTACCTACTCACAGAGTATTGTAGTGATGGCTGAGTACCTGGGGCTGCCTGCTTTTAAGGTTTATCCTGTCCCTGCAGTAAACACCCTTACTCTTTCTGGCAACATCAATGGTATGGATGGCTTTTCAGTGTTTGATCCGGCCGGACGCGATGTTACGTACTTAATAGAAATGCTGAATCATGAGCCAGCGCGGATAGAACTGGATGTTAGTTCGTTGCCAAACGGAATCTATTTTATTCGTTCCTCTGGGGCTGTACGTAGGTTTATTAAAGAGTAGTCAATACTCAACAAACTGCCTCAGCCGCATGAGTTCATTGTGGATTCTATCCACTTTGGTTTCTAGTTGCTCTATGTCTTCAAATCTTCTTTCCTGCCGCTTTTTTAACATTTCCATTTGCAGGCATCTTAGTTCAAGCTGAAGTCGGGAGGCACTCGTTTGGTAAGAAATCTGTAGCATTTGACTGTTTCGTTTAAGTTCTATTTGTTCGCTTAAGGTGATGAGGCAGTTGAAGCAATAAGCGATCCATACTCCTGGTTGCCGTTGCAATACCTTATAAAATTGATGAATCAAGGATTAATGAATGCTGGCTTCTCGGTGAGTGGTTGTTGATACACGTTGAACGAACATTGGCTGCCGGCGAGGTGTGATGATTTCAGATGAAGTGAGTATGCTTTGAGCATATAAGGTGTTGCATTTGTCTATTTAAGAGAAGTACGCCATCCGGAAATGGCAAAATTGTCATGTGTATTTTACATTCACGGTTAAACCTTCGAAGCATGAAATATTCACTGGCGTTCTTATCACTTATTCTAATTGCAAGTGCTTACGCACAGGATACCTCTGTCTTATCCATATCAGGAGTAGAGGTGCAGCACAATCAGATTGAGAAGGTCAGTGGATCGTCCAGACTGAATCACACGGTAGATCTCAAGGATTTTGAGGTGTCAGATGTGCTCAGTACGCCCAATCCCTCACCAGAGGCGGTTGCACTTTACAGGTATATACAGGATATGTTTGGCAAAAAGACTTTGTCCGGCCAGATGTGGGCTCCCTGGGGGATCAACGAGATTGATTACGTGCAGAATGCTACGGGCCTGAAGCCAGCCATTGCCGGCTTTGATTACATCAATGAGCCGTCCAATGCCCTGGAAAACCAAAGAGCTATAAATTATTGGAATGATGGTGGTATCTCTACCATGATGTGGCACTGGGGAGCACCGGGAGTAGGAGAAGGGTATGAGAACAGTAAAGCAACGATAGATATTGATCAATGCTTCATCGAGGGCACTTCTGAATATGAAGATTTTTGGGGAGACCTCAAGCGAATTGGAGACTGGCTGCAAAGGTTGGAAGATGCCAATGTGCCGGTGCTCTGGCGTCCACTGCATGAGCTCAATGGTAACTGGTTTTGGTGGAGCAAAGGAGGTTCGGCACAGTTTAAGCGGATATGGATTACCATGTATGACTACCTGGTGCATGAGCGGGAGCTTAACAACCTGATATGGGTGCTCTGCTATACGGGTGATCCCAATGGTGCCTGGTTTCCGGGGGACGAGTATGTAGATATCGCTGGGGCTGATACCTATGACAATACCACCGACGCACACCTCACCATGTTCAACGATGTGCTGGAATCGGTAGGTGGCAACAACTACCCCGTCACTTTTCATGAAACGGGCAATCCACCCGACCCGGAAGATTGTATCCGCACGGGGGCCATGTGGTCGTGGTGGATGATCTGGCATACCGACTGGCTTACAGGAGTAGATGAGAACTACCTACGTAATACCTATCAGAGTCACCTGGTCATTACGCTGGATGAGCTTCCGGATATCAAAAATGACTATGGCTGGGATGCAGAATGCGCTCCTTCCAAAATTACAGCCTCTATACGACCAGGCGAATTAGCCGATTGGTATGAAACCAATAAAATCGGGGTGGATGATGGAAGTGGCAGCATCACTTTCAGGGTAGATACGGATGACGCGGGTACCTGGAAATGGAGTGGGTATGGCACTGCCGGCGCGGTTGATGGATCAGATACGGAGCGGACAGTACCCCTGAATGGATTGGGTACCGCCACCGCCACCTTTACCAATGAATGTGGAGCCATTACCACTCAAACTTTTCATGTGGTGGACGATGTGGTGATAAGGGGTGTTTTGGCAGCAAGACCAGAGACCGGCACAGTGTCGGTGTTTCCGTCTCCCACCTCAGATCTCCTGAAGATCAGATTTAGAAATCCAGACAGTATTTCCGGCGCACGCACCAGTGTTTACAACCAGGAGGGACGCCTCATGCTGGAGCAAAAGTCCAAAGGGGAAGGAACAACCCTTAACATTTCATCACTCCCTAAGGGAATATACCTGGTGGTAGTGGAGCAGCAGGAGAGCCGCTCGGTGGTTAAGATTATCAAGGAATAGAAATCCCCGGTATGCTGGTTGACAAAATGGGCAAGTCCATCCAAAAAATAGCCGGTCTGTCATAGATGTCATGGTGAAGCCGCTTTCTATTCAGGGATAATTTGATTAAATAGGGCCGTCAACTCGTAAAAGAGTGCTAACCTATGGTCAACCACACTTATCTCACAAATGCCTGAACCTGTACAGGAAAGACGCCTGAGTCTGCTACAAGCCACTGCCATCAATATGATCGATATGGTGGGCATTGGCCCTTTCATCACCCTTCCGATGGTCATCAGTTTGATGAACGGCCCATATTTTCTGTACGCCTGGATGGCGGGAGCGGCTTTGTCTTTCATAGACGCCATGGTGTGGAGTGAGCTTGGGGCAGCGTATCCCAGGGCCGGGGGCTCTTACAATTTTCTAAAAGAGACTTTCGGTAAGAGTAAATCTGGAGGATTGATGAGCTTTCTGTTTGTCTGGCAGACCATGATACAAGCACCTTTGGTCATCGCTTCAGCAGCTATTGGTTTTGCTTCCTACTTTTCTTACCTGCTGCCGCTGGGCCCTGTTGGGTCCAAAGTAGTGAGTGGGGGCCTGGTCATTTGCATTGTGATCATGCTCTTTCGCAGGATTGAAGTCATAGGCCGGATCAGCGTAGTGCTGTGGGTAGCCGTGTTGGGCACCATTCTATGGATCATCGGTGGTGGCGTGGCTCATGGCAATTTTCTTCAGCCTTTGATAGACATTAACAAAGACCTCAACTTCAATTACGCCTTTGTGGCTTCTATTGGTTTTGCTTCTGTCAAGAGTGTGTATAGCTATCTGGGCTACTACAATGTGTGTCATTTGGGTGGGGAGATTGTCAATCCCACCAAGAACATCCCAAGGAGTATGTTCCTTTCTATTGGTGGAATTTTTGTGCTCTACATGTTGATGAATGTGAGTGTGGTGAGCGTCATTCCGTGGCAAATCGCCAAAGAGAGTGAGTTTGTTATCAGCTTATTTATGGAGCAGCTCATGGGACCTATGGCGGGTAAAATAGTGACGGTGCTCATTCTGCTGGTGGCGTTTTCTTCTGTATTCTCTGCCACGCTTGGGTACAGCCGCATCCCATACGCTGCGGCCGTGGATGGTGCCTTTTTCAAACCCTTTGCCAAGTTGCACCCGAAGGGCAACTTCCCATACGTCTCGGTACTGTTTTTAGGGGGCATCGCTTTCGTATTTAGCCTCATCTTTAAGCTGAGCGAGGTGATCAGCGCCATATTGGCCATGCGCATTCTTGTGCAGTTCATTGGTCAGGCCGTGGGGCTGCTGATGCTGAGACAAAAGCGCAAAGACTTTCCTTTCAAAATGCCCTTTTATCCATGGCCGGTGTACATCGCCATTGCTATGTGGTGTGTGATACTGGCTTCTACAGGGTATCAAATGGTGCTTGGTGGACTGCTTTTTGCGCTGCTGGGGGTAGCTGCTTACTACATCAAACAAAGAATCAGTATGGCTGTAGATAGTTCAAAATGAGCTTTTGAGGGGTTTGAGGAGAGATTTTGTTAGAAACTTAAAAAATCTAAACCATTTGCTTTTATGCCCGTTTATTCTTACTGTTGCAGTGTATTAGTTGCATAGTACACTAGCTTAACGCAAAAGCATGATACAGATTGATCAACTTTCATTTGGTTACAGTAAGCAAAAACCGCTTTTTGAGCAAGTGAACCTTGTTTTGCCTCCGGGCAATATTTATGGGCTTCTTGGAAAAAACGGAGCGGGCAAATCCACCCTGATCAAAATGATTGCCGGGCTACTGTATCCAACTCAGGGGCAGATTGAGGTAGCGGGTTTTCAACCCAAAGACCGGTATCCTGAGTTTTTGCGGGAGATCTATCTGGTGGCAGAGGAGTTTTACCTGCCTTCCATTCGCATCGATCGGTTTGTGAAGATGTATAGTCCCTTTTACCCCAGATTTGATCAGGAGCGGTTTGAGGGATATCTTTCCGAATTTCAGCTCACACAAGACCAGAAACTTTCAGCATTGTCTTACGGGCAAAAGAAGAAATTTCTCCTGTCGTTTGGTTTGGCCACAGATTGTAAACTCTTGATTTTGGATGAGCCTACCAATGGTCTGGACATCCCGTCGAAGAGTCAGTTTAGAAAGGTGGTAGCCAATGCGATTCATGAGGAGCGCAGCTTTATGATCTCTACACATCAGGTTCGTGATATGGAGAATCTGATTGATCCGATCATTATTCTGGATGAAGGCCAGGTGGTTTTCTTTCAGGATTATGCCAGTGTGTCGGACAAGCTCACGTTTACCAGACAAGCCAATCCACCTGAGGAGAAAGGACTGATCTATTCAGAATCCAATTTTGGTGGGCATATTGTGGTAAAGGAGCGCGGATCAGAGGAGGAAACTCATTTGAGTCTGGAACTTCTGTTCAATGCCGTAGTGAGTAGCAAAGAGAAAATCCGTGACATATTCCAGAACTGAGCCATGAACACAAAGAACTTTTTTGATTTTTCAAGATTTTGGTCGTTGCTCAAACTGGAACTGTTCAGGAGTAGGAAAGGTGTATTCATGACCTTTCTGATCGCTTTTGGCTTGTTGTTTTTTGTGGGCATGTTACTGGCTATTGTCACAGAGCCAGATATGAAAGTCTTCGATCACTCAGAAGGTTATGCTTACACGCTCATTTTGGGTGGATTCATTTTGAGTAGCCTTGCCTATAGTGATCTTGGTAGTACACTGAGGAGATATACCTATCTCAACCTTCCGGTCTCTACGCTTGAGCGGTTTTTGTCCATGTGGTTTTTGACTTCCATTGTATGGATAGTACTGTTTACACTCACTTACACCGCCTATACCTGGGTGGCCAATTACCTGGGACAGCTATTATTCAGTAGGGTTACGTTTTATGCTTTTGATCCTCTGAGCGCATTTACGATCACCACCATGAAATGCTATTTTGTGCTGCAGGGAATCTTTCTGGTAGGAGCTGCGCATTTTAGGGGGTATGTTTTCCCAAAAACAGTAAGTGTGTTCATTGTGCTGGCAGTGATCTGCGGCACGGTTGTTTACTTCATGTTGCGGGAGCCTTTCCTATCAGAGCACGAATGCTCCGGTGTGGATTGTGAGCTGATAGATGTCATAGCGGAGCAGCCTATATGGGCCATTATCAAATGGCTTTTTTGGTGGATCCTGGCACCGTTGAGCTGGGTCATTACTTATCTGGGTTTAAAGGGGCAGGAGGCGTAGCATGGACTTTAAAGACAATCAGGCAATCTATCTGCAAATAGCAGACCTTTTTTGCGAGAATATCTTACTGGGGAAGTGGAATGCCGGGGATCGGATCCCTTCCGTGCGTGAGATGGCGGTAAACACTGAAGTGAACCCAAATACAGTCATGAGAACATTCAATTATTTGCAGGAAAAAGGAATCATTTTTAACAGACGAGGGATAGGGTACTTTGTCTGTGAAGATGGTTTTGAAAAGACAAAAGCACTCAGGAAATCTGATTTTGTAAGCCAGGAGTTACCAGGGCTTTTTAAAACCATGGAACTTCTCAATCTGAATATGGAAGACATTTACGAGTATTATCAGCAATTTAAATCCAGTACCTGAAAATCGAAACCATGAAAACAAGTAAGAAAATACTGCTCATCGTTGCCGGAATCTTCGGAGGGCTACTGATAGTGAGCCTTATTAGTTTCCGTAAGGAGACTATGGCGGTGGTCACTGATATTCAGGCAAGGAGTCCTTTCGCTCCAGTGGCAGGTGAGGGCTTTGATCAGGTGGATTTTTCAGGCAAGTGGAGCGCGAAAATCAGGTTTGGCCTGGAGCAGCGGGTGCTCCTTCAAACCGGACATGCGGAGGGCTTGAATCCTGTATTGGAAAATGTAGATGGCACTCTTTATCTGAAGACTGCTAACAATGGGGAGTCCTTAGATACTATTCATGTGAAGATCACGGTTCCCAGATTGCGTACCATCAGGGCATCGGGTGGCGCCATGATAAATTATGCGGATTTTGACTCAGATACGCTGAGGGTTGTACTCGAAGGGGGTAGCACCTTTTCGGGTTACGAAAATGTATTCGATTATACCTCTTTTGAGGTGTCTGGGGACAGCCAGATCAAACTGTCAAAATGATTCAACAGTAAACCATATAACAAAGGAAAAAGTAAACTAACCATTTAAACACCACCATGCCACTGGGCTTGCTTCACAGTAGGATACATCACTATTGATCAGGAGAGGTTTGTCCGGTGCGTTCTAAACAATTAACGATGATGAAAAAAAATCGACTCAGCGCGATACTGGGATTACTATGTCTTGTCAGTAGCGTAATCGGCTCAGCTCAGCCACAGCACACCATTAGTGGTTATATCAAAGAAGCCAGCAATGGCGAGGCGCTAATAGGGGCAACCGCATACGTTAGTGAAATCGCTAACGGAGCTGTTTCCAATGCCTACGGATTCTACGCTCTAACATTACCTAAAGGAACCTACCATGTCAGTTTCAGGTACATGGGCTATTCGGATATACAGAAAGAGATAGAACTGACCGGGGATCTCCGACTGAACCTGGAGCTTCATGCAGGAGAGGCACAGCTGGAGGCGGTGGTGGTGACTGGTGAGGCTTTAGATGAGAATGTGCAAAGCATTGAAATGAGTACTGCGGTGATGGATATTAAATCCATAGAAAAGATGCCTGCATTTGCGGGAGAAGTGGATATCATCAAAAGCATTCAGTTGCTTCCCGGAGTATCCACGGTCGGCGAGGGTGCATCTGGATTCAATGTAAGGGGAGGAAGTGTGGGCCAAAACCTGGTGCTGCTGGATGAAGCTCCGGTGTATCAGTCATCGCACATGTTTGGCTTTTTCTCGGTATTCAATCCAGATGCGGTCAAGGATGTGAAGCTGTACAAAGGAGGTATTCCCGCCAAATATGGAGGTCGCCTTTCATCCATACTGGATATCCGCATGAAAGAAGGTAACAACAAGACCTATGATGTGACTGGCGGTATTGGCACTGTTTTCAGTCGCCTCGCGGTGGAAGGGCCACTTAAGAAGGACAAGTCTTCTTTCATCATCGCTGCCCGGCGCTCGTATGCAGATGTGGTAGCCAGAACTTTCACTGATGCCCTGGAGGACGATACCGGATTGTATTTTTATGACCTCACTGCGAAGACCAACTTCAATATCAATGAGAAAAACAGGGTTTACGTGTCAGGGTACTTTGGCAGAGATGTATTCCGGTTGGATGAATTTCAGGGGTTTGACTGGGGAAACCGAACGGCCACAGTCCGGTGGAATCACCTGTATGGGAGCAAACTCTTCTCAAACATCACAGCGTTTTATAGCAACTACGACTATGGTTTTCAGCTTGGAGAAAGCGACCTGGATAAGTATGACTGGAAGTCCGAGATCAGCACCTATAATTTCAAACCGGAATTTACCTGGTTTATCAATGCGGGCAATGAACTCACGTTCGGAGGGGAAGCCATTCTCTATCAGTTTGAGCCAGCCAATGCCATCACCGTGAGTGATGGAGTGACTGCAGACATCAGCCTGGACCACCGCAAAGCCCTGGAGACTTCCCTTTATTTGGCAAATGACCAGCAGCTCACGGATCGTCTGACACTCCAATACGGGTTGCGGTTCAGCAGATTTGACTATATGGGCGGTACCGCTTATCAATATGGCGATACCCTCCCGGGGATGGAAAGGCCCCTGATTGCTGTGGAAGAAAAGGAGGATTGGGAAAGCATCAAGACTTTTGGTAACCTCGAGCCCCGGGCTTCATTCAGGTACCAGCTTTCTAAAGTGACCTCCGTCAAGGGTAGCTATAACAGGATGAATCAGTACATACACCTGATCTCGAATACCACAGCAGCTACCCCCATAGATATCTGGCAGCCCTCCAGCAATAATACCCGCCCCCAGCAGGGTGATCAGGTGGCACTTGGGTATTTCAGGAATTTTCAGTCCAATGCCTATGAAACCTCCGCAGAGGTCTATTACAAGTGGAGTCACAACCAGGTAGACTACATCGATGGAGCCGATCTTTTCATCAATGAGTTTCTGGAATCACAGTTACTCTCTGGCAGAGGCAGGGCTTACGGACTGGAGCTATATGCCAAAAAGAATACCGGAAAGCTGACAGGCTGGGTGAGCTATACGCTCGGCAAATCAGAACTGAAAGTGGATGGCATCAACTATGGCTATCGCAAAGACCGGGTGGGAAGCTGGTATCCGACCAAATTTGATCAGCGACACAACCTCAAAGTGGCGGCTTTTTATGACTTGAGTAAGAAAGTATCATTCTCCTCAAACTTCAGTTTCATTTCGGGCACGCCAACGACTTTTCCTACAGACAGGATCATGATTCAGGAGTATGTGATTCCGTACATCGATGGCAACAAGCGTAACAACTTCCGTATTCCGGCCTACCACCGACTGGACCTGGCCATGACCATCAACAATGTGTGGAGAGGTAAGAAGGGCCGTTCTGGTGAGGATAACCTGGTGGTTTCCGTGTACAATGTCTATGCGCGCAAGAACCCATTCAGCATTTACTTTTCTCAGGGTCGTGAGCGCCAATCAGCCGAGCAGCCCATAGCTACTTCCGCCAACCAACTCTCCATGCTTGGCACGTTGATTCCTGCCATTTCATACAATTTCAAATTTTAATCAAATGACTACTGAAACAAACAGGGTGCGTCGGTTCACACAAAACCATATACTCATTATGAAAAATATATTTCTTACTCTCGCCACGGTTTTCGCTTTTGCCTGCGAAACCGAAATCACTCCGAAGCTCAATGCTCCGGCCGAAATCATTGTAGTGGATGCCTGGGTCAATCAAAAAATGGAACCTCAGAAAATAAGAATTACCAGGTCTCAGCCCTATTTTGACCAGTCCATTCCTAAGAAGATTCCGGATGCCCATGTAGTGATAGAAGATCTTAATTCGGGTGAAATCTATGAATTTCAGGAGGAAGCTGAGTCATACTTTTGGTACCCCACTGACCAACCGTTCGGAAAGGTCGGACATCAGTACAAGCTCACGGTGACCGTAGATGATCAGGAGTTTGAGGCCTTTTCACTGATGGGCAGGGTGCCGCCAATAGACTCCATTATTTTCCATTACAACCCCAAGGATATGATCGTGAAGAAGGAGTATTATACTGCGGAGTTTGTGGCTTCAGATCCTGCAGGAGCGGGGGATGCCTACTGGATCAAGGCATGGAAAAACGGGGCCTTTCTGGGCAATCCCGGTGAACTCAATATGGCTTATGATGCCGGCTTTTCCGCTGGTCAACCTGTAGATGGCCAGGAGTTTATCATTCCCATTCGCAAGGATTTTATGAACCCATACGATCCCCATCCTGAGAAAGCCAATGAGCTACTGCCACCCTACGAGGTGGGAGATTCCCTCTACGTGGAAATACACTCGCTGGATCACCTGGCCTTTGATTTTCTCTATGGACTCTACTTTCAGATTGCGAGACCCGGTGGCTTTGCTGAGTTGTTTTCAATGCCTCTGGCGAATACCTCCACCAATATCTATCCGGTGGGTGATGAAGACACTCCGGTTACCGGCTTCTTCAATACGTCAGCCGTCAGCAGCAGGGGATTAAAGCTCTCCGAAGAGCTGGCGAAAGCATCAATGAAAGCGCACTAAATCAATAAACATTAAATCAAATTTTAAAACATACGACTATGAAAAAGTTAATGAATCTTTCCGTTCCAATTATCCTCTTGGTGATTCTCAGCTCATGTGGAGCGAGCAATGCCTTCATTCTCAATCAAAATCAAAATGCGACCCAGGTGCATCTGGCCAGTGGCAATTACCGCGTAGTGGACAAGGTGCGAGGTAGTGCCGACGTGTCTTATGTGCTGGTTTTTGGAGGAATGAAAAAGAAACAACTCTTTGCCAATGCCTACGCAGACTTGATGAACAATGCAGACCTGACTACAGGGTCCCGGGCACTGGTGAACATGGTCTCAGAAGAACATATTGGGGGCGTGCCTCCATTCTTTTACAAACGCACGGTCACTGTGAGCGCCAACATCATTGAGTTTGACAAAACCAGCTCAGGAAGATAGAAAGCGCTAAGCCCGGAGGCGTTCATCATCCGGGCTTGAAATTTTCAAATGATTGACTCACACTAAAATATATCGCATCATGAATACTATGAATCATAAAATACAGAAAAATCATGGGACACCCAGCTGCCTATACGGCCTTGGTTTCGTGGGGGCAGCAGTCTACTTCATCACACAGGCCACCAGCTTTTGGGTGGGGGTATTAGGCGTGTTAAAAGCCCTGGTTTGGCCGGCCTTTCTCGTTTTTGAGGGGTTTAAACACCTGGGGCTATGAGTATGATTACCCAACCCACGTTGGTGCGTGATCATTCATCAAAGCTACTCAGTGGGTCGGCAAAAGTGTGGTTTTTATTCGCGGTTGCCGGCCAGCTCATATTTGTTTTTCATATTCTCCATTTCTATGGGGGAGCCACCATCAAGGGGGATTTAGCAGCCTGGAATGAGATTCTTTATCACGGGATTATTACGGGTGATACCATGGGTAACGTGGCCCTGGGTATTCACCTCCTGCTGGCGGCGATCATCACTTTGGGAGGCCCTATACAGTTGACACCATGGGTGCAAACGCATATGCGCCGATTTCACCGCTGGAATGGCCGGGTGTATGTGGTCACCGCCATTGTCATCAGCCTATCGGGGCTGTACATGATTTTTGGTAGAGGGGCCGTGGGTGGTCCGGTTATGGGAGCTGGAAATACCCTGAATGCCCTGATGATTATGGTTTGCGCTGTAATGACGATGTATTTTGCGATGATGGGCAAACTGGATGTACACAGACACTGGGCGCTCAGGCTTTATCTGGTGGTCAGTGGGGTGTGGTTCTTCAGGGTGGGGTTTGGCCTTTGGATACTTATCCATCAGGGTGCACCGGGGCATACTGATACTTTTGATGGGCTATTTGATATTTTTCTGGCTTTTGGTCATACCCTCATTCCCGTGGCGCTGCTACAGTTATACTTTTGGGTGAAAGAAAAGGGCGGACCTGCCAGCCGGAAGGCCATGACGCTTGGTCTGGTGGTGCTAACGGCCCTGATGGCCGGAGGCATTTTTATGGCGACTGTGATCTTTTGGCTTCCCAATAGCTAAAGAGCTTTTCAAAACTCTAAAGAGACCAATTATGAACGTCCTTATTCTCAAATCGAACATATGCTCCAGGAAGAAAGTAAGACGGGTGGCAAAGGCGTTGGATTCCCATCCGGTCATCGAAAGGTGGACGGTGGATAGAGAGGACTGTGACCATGTCCTCAGAATAGAATGTCACAGCGCCCTGTCTGATTCGGACATTGATGCGCTCATCAGGCCCTACGGCCTTTATTGTGAAGATTTACCAGAATAGAATAATCAAAGTAAAGTATGAAGCTTTATGTGATGATCAGGAAAGAAAAGCATATGTTTCAACGCGTGATCGTGATCACCATTTGACGGGACCCCTTATGTTTACTACTTCGATGAAACGTTGTTGTCTTTCGGTATTACTGTGTTTGTTGGCTGCCAGGGTTTTGGGAAATTCCATATCTGGCCAGGTACTGGATGCCGAGACGCACTTGCCGCTCCCATTTGCCAGCATATCGGTGATGGACAGTCAGCTGGGTACCATATCCAACTCAGAAGGGTATTTCATTCTGAGCAGCCAATCTATTTTGGGTACAGACACGCTTCTTTTTAGCTACATGGGGTATGAGACCTTGAAGAGAGCCATTCAGGATTTCGAGAAGAGTCCATTGGTTTACCTTCGACCGGTTGAGATCAACCTCGATGCAGTCACCGTTTACTCCAGGCAGTTGACCGGTCGGGAAATCATCGGGCAGGTCCGGGAGAATTATTCAAAGAATCATCCTGAGCGGTCAGAGATGCGACGCATGTTTTATCACAAATTTGAGCGGACGCCCTTCCCAGAAGACAACCAGATTCATGTGAAGCACTCAGACTTTGTGGGAATGGACAAGGCTACCATTGAAGGGTTATTGAAAATGCTTCCTGATGAATTTACCGAGTATCAGGATGCCGTCCTCTCATTCTATAACGATGATGACAAGCACAAGCTGGTACCTGTGGAGGCTATTTCTTTGGAGGAGGACGCCATGCAGGACCTTGAGGCCATCCTTGAGAAAAAGCTGAGTGCTTTTTTTGAGGACATTGAAAAGAGCAAAGGCAATCAGGAGATCTATTACAAGTTCCGTACTGGTATTTTTGCCATGAAAGCCGATACCAACCCCGATGAGGACACAGGGGCTTTGGAACCTCACGCAGACTCCTTGCACTACCGCGTACCTACCACTCAGCTCGATGGTGAGGTGTCCTTCCTGCTCAAAGACTATGGTAGTCTCAAGAGTGATAATTGGGAGTTTATTACCAAACCAAACCGCTACGATTACAGGATGGAAGAAGTGACGGTTTTCAATGGGGAATTGGTCTATCAGGTAGCGTTTACTCCCCGGGAAAGAGGCTTGTTTGAAGGAACCTTGTACGTCTCTACGCAATCCTTTGCCATCCTCCAGTTGGATTTTGCTTATGCGCCAGGGAAGACGAGTGAAGACATTCATTTGCTGGGGTTTGGCCACTCGATGAATTCAAAGCAGGGACGAGTCATTTTCGAAAAAGGAAAGGAAGGGTATTTTGTGAAATACATCCATGCAAAGCAGCACGAGACGGCTTCTATAGCGCGTGATTTTACTATCATGAAAAAGCAAAAACGCTTTTTGATAGACAAAGAATTGAATGAAATCAAATTGGAGGCCTCTCTGACTTTTGAGATACATAGCGATTGGGAGTTGCTGATCCTGGATAGGAAACCCCTTGAAGCGAACGAATTTGAGACTGTGAAGCAACCTGCGGTGGTTCGTTTCAGAAAGGAGTATTCCAACGCACCTGACTTGTGGGATAATCGTACCGTAATCGCACCAAGTGCCGAACTGACGAAGTATACGAGAAAGGAGTGAGGCTCATTGGGCCACAGGTTACATATTTTTCAGGGTTCGATATTTAGCAAACCCCAAGTGAACAGCCTTTTTTGAGCCAAAGAGGTAGTTATAAAATCACAGAAATTTTATAAATTCCTTACCAACTGGAATGGCTCATTTTGACCCAGTTCGGATTGAACGTTTTCTATACAATCAAAATCAATTCAATGGCTTCATTCACTCTAAAAATTAATGGCAGTAGTCAATCTGTCGAAGTAGATCCTGATACCCCGGTACTTTGGGTACTGCGGGATCACCTGCGGCTGGTGGGCACCAAATACGGATGCGGCATGGCCCAGTGCGGCGCGTGTACGGTATTAATGGACGGATATGCGGTAAGATCATGCTCCCTGCCTGTGAGTGCAGTTGGGGATAAGGCCGTGACCACCATAGAGGGGTTGTCAGAAAAAGGCGATCACCCCCTTCAACTAGCCTGGGAAGAAAAGGATGTGCCGCAGTGCGGCTACTGTCAGGCAGGTCAGATCATGAATGCGGCCGCCCTGCTGAGTCAAAATCCAAATCCCACAGATGAGGAAATCGGTGCAGCCATGAATGGCAACATCTGCCGATGTGGTACCTACACCCGAATCAAAGCCGCCATCAAAACGGCCGCACAAACGAACTGATCGCTAAAGACATTACCATGACACTGATTACAACACAATTCAATAGAAGGTCTTTTCTGAAAGTATCAGCCGCCGCAGGTGGGGGCATGGTGCTGGGGTTTAGCTGGTTATCCGGATGCATGCCCAAAAGTGAAACTGCCCTGGCCATTCCTGAGGAGTGGTTTGACATCAATGGCTTTATCAAAATTGGCGATACGGGATTGGTGACCATTTTCTCACCCAATCCCGAAATAGGTCAAAACGTGAAAACTTCCATGCCCATGATCGTGGCTGAGGAGCTGGATGTGGACTGGAAAAACGTGGTGGTGGAGCAGGCCAAACTCAACACCGATCTTTATCAGGGGCAGATCGCTGGAGGCAGCCAGTCCATCAGACGAGGCTGGGAGCCCTTGCGCATGGCAGGAGCCACGGCCAGGAGGATGTTGATGGAGGCTGCTGCCAATGAATGGAAAGTGGATGTGAACGAACTCACCACAGAAAAAGGGGTGATTACCCACAAGAGCAGTGGCAAGTCCACAACCTATGGAGCTGTAGCCGGAGCCGCAGTTTCTATTCCGGTACCCGAAGATGTGACCCTCAAAAATACGGCAGATTTCAAACTGGTAGGTAGCAGGGTACGCAATGTAGACGCTAAGAAAATCATAACAGGTCAGCCGCTTTTCGGTCTGGACTATCACCGTGAAGGCATGCTCATTGCCATGATTGTGCATCCGCCGGCTTTTGGTATGAAACTGAAGTCTTTAGATGACAAGGCCGCCCGGGCCATGCCAGGGATCAGGGATGTGTTTACCATCAATACTGCCCCTCAGGAGCGCCAATGGTCGGACACCAATGCTTTTCCGGAGCTAATTGCCGTGGTGGGCACCAGCACCTGGGAGGTGATGAAGGCCAAGAAAGCCATTGTGGCTGAGTGGGAGCAGGAGACCCCGCTTGAAAACACCGAAGATCATCAGGATCAGCTCGCACGAGCACTGGAGAACACCACTGAAGCGGATGTCCGGCGCATCGACGGTCAGCCAGATCAAGCCTTTGCAAAGGTGGCTAAGGTGATCGAAAGAACTTTTACAGCGCCTTTCCTGGCACACAACACCATGGAGCCGATGAACTTCTTTGCGGATGTGACAGAAAATACCGCGGAGCTCGTAGGGCCCATACAGACCCCCGAATACATGGAAAAATCCATTTCCAGTTTGCTGGGGATGCCTGTGGAGAACATAGACGTGAAAATGACCCGCATGGGTGGTGGCTTTGGGCGCCGGCTCTATGGGCATTTTGGACTGGAGGCTGCGGTCATTTCGCAAAAAATCAAATCACCGGTGAAGCTGGTCTACACCCGGGAAGATGACATTTCACAGGGCACGTACCGTCCGGCCTACCGAATGACTTTCAAAGCCGGGCTAAATGCGAATAATGAGCTGATCGCCTACGAAGTAAAAGGAGTGGGCATTGACAGCAACCCTATTTTTGCCAATCGCTTCCCTGCCGGGACGGTGGAGAATTACCGGGCAGTGGGTACAGCGGTGTCTTCCAATATTTCCACCGGTGCATGGCGGGCACCCAACTCCAATTTCACAGCGGGAGCGGAGCAGGCCTTTCTGGATGAGGTGGCGGAGGCTGCCGGTCAGGACCCGATAGACTTCCGGTTGAAGCTATTCGAGCGGGCCATCAATGCACCTATAGGAGAAAAGAATGACTATGAACCTGCACGCTATGCAGGGGTGTTGAAGCTGGTCAAGGAAAAGGCCAATTGGGGAGCGGAGATGCCTGGCGTTTCCAGAGGTGTGGCTGCCTATTTTTGTCACAACTCCTATGTGGCTCAGGTTATTGACCTGATCAAAGTAGAGGATCAGATCAAGATCAAAAAGGTATGGTGTGCGGTAGATTGCGGGATTGTGGTAAACCTGGAAGGAGCCCTCAATCAGATCGAAGGAGGAATTATCGACGGAATCGGCCATGCGATGTATAGCGAGTTGAGCTTCGTCAATGGGGCACCGGAGCAGAGCAATTTTCATAACTATCGCCTGATCCGACATACAGAAGCACCTCTGGAGATTGAGACTTTCTTTGTGCAGAATGACATTAGCCCCACAGGTCTGGGCGAGCCTTCATTACCTCCGGCCATCGGTGCACTGGCCAATGCCATGTATCGTGCGACCAGGCAGCGTTATTACCATCAGCCTTTCAGCACGGCAGCTCAACAGGAACGAACTGTAGAAATGATTTGATATGAAAGAGGTTAAACACATCATCGAGGCCTACGAAAAGATTGATTTTTCTGCTCGGAAAGTGGTTTTGGCCACCGTAGTGCGGGTGGCAGGATCTTCCTATCGCAATCCGGGTGCGAGAATGCTCATCATGGACAATGGCCAGTGGGTAGGAAGTATCAGTGGTGGCTGCCTGGAAGGTGACGCCATGCGCAAGGCCCGGCAGGTGATGCAGAGCCAGGAGCCTATGCTGGTGACCTATGATACCATGGATGATGACCACAATGAATTGCGAATAGGGCTGGGCTGCAATGGTGTGGTGGATGTGCTGCTGGAGCCAGTAGCAGCCCCGGGTGAGTCACATTCGCTGGATCATCTTCGGGGGTTACTGACCCTCAGTAGTCTGGGTGTAGCTGCGCTGGTTTATCATTCTGACGATCATCATATTACCCCCGGTGAAAGACTGATGCTCTTGAATGACGAGGGCATGAACGCTGACTATTGCTCAGCCGCCCTCACAGACATCATTGGTGGGGATCTGCCAACGATTCTCACCTCCAGACAATCAGCCACCAGGTCTTATCCGGTGGAAGGAGGTACGCTGGAGGTGCTCTTCGAAGTGGTGGAGCCATCCATCGAGGTACTCATATTTGGTGCTGGTGCAGATGCCCAGCCAGTGGTCAATTCAGCCAAAAGCCTTGGCTGGAGGGTGACCATCAGTGACGAATGCATTGCCCACCTGGCACCGGTTCATTTTCCCATGGCCGACCAGCTGGTTTCCTGTCAGCGTGGCTTTGTGAATCGGGAGATTACGGTGAGTCCCTACACGGCCATTGTGCTGATGTCGCACAACTATGACTATGACCTGGAAGTACTCAAGCAGATCGTCAAGTCTGAAGCGCCTTACATTGGGATACTGGGCCCAAAAAAGCGTGCGGATAAACTCTTTGCAGCACTGGAAGCTGCCAACATCAACCTCACAGAACAAGACCTGCAAAGGATTCACAGCCCAATAGGACTCGACATTGGAGCCGAAACGGCCGATGAAATTGCCCTCTCTATATTATCTGAGATCCTGGCCAAGTTTGCCGGACGGTCTGGTGGATTTCTTAAGTACCATAAAGGACCGATCCACAAACGACAGGGCGTAGACGATCAGGTCTTCAAGCAGGTGTATCTCCACTCAGAGGATGACCAACAGCAAATTGGATAAGCCGATCATCGGTGGGTTATTGCTGGCTGCAGGGGCTTCATCCCGCTTAGGACAGTCAAAGCAGCTGGTGGAGTTTGACCATCAGCCCCTGCTCAGACGTACCCTTCAAACCCTTCTTCATTCGCATCTGAACCATACCCTGACGGTCTTGGGCGCACGGGCTCAGGAGCACTTGGCGATCATCGAGCACATGGCTACCGATACTTGCATCAATGAAGATTGGGAAAAGGGGATGGGCCACTCCCTGAAGTTTGGAATGCTCCGGCTCCTGGAAGCGCAGCCTGCGCTGGATGGGGTATTGATAGCGGTCTGTGATCAGCCATTTTTGACCACTGCCCATATCGACGGACTGTTGGATCAGTTTGCACACAGCAGGCATTCCATCGTGGCCTCTGAATACAAGGGCATACAGGGTGTACCGGCCATTTTCCCTCAGGCACACTTTGGGGAGCTGATGTCCATCGGCGATGAGGCCGGGGCCAGAAAGGTCATTGCGGCCCATGCCGACCAGGTGATCCTACGGCACCTGGAAAAAGGAGAAGTAGACCTGGATACCCCGGAGTATCTGAAGCGCCTTCGCCGGAAGGATTAAAGCCAAACCCAGCCTCTTCCTGGCTTGCGAAGGGTAAGCGAAGCAGACAACCCGACGCTGAACCCTCTTGGGAGGGTGTGCACACCAACGATCGAGCGGGTATGAATGCCCTTATCACCCAGCACATTGACGAACAGGTCCGAGGCGCCATTGACGATGAGGGGCGCTTCATCCCAGCTTTCGGTACTTTGATAGTAGGCATCGATGTGATTGAGCCCTTCTATTTGATTCACAGTGGTGTATTGATTGATTTGCGCCAGCACATTGAGTGCGCACAGCTGCATGGCCTGATACCCGTCTTCGGTGTCCAGGTCCTGTCCCAATCTCCCCTGATACAGGTACTCACCGCTCCGTATCGGAAACTGAATGGCCACATAGGCAATGCCGCCTCTGATGTGAAATGAGGTATAATTTCCCCCCGGAACGGAGGGGCTCGGTAACTCCAGCCCCAGTTGTTCCAGCTTGTTTTTAATCATGGTTGGAATATGTTTTTTAATGTTGATCGAATACCAAACTCTGACCGTCTTCGGGGATAAATAGTTGCCCCGATCCGATATTTTTTTTCAAGGCTGCCCTGAGTTCTGCTCTGGTGACCGTTTCGTGATCCAGCGCCCCCACATGGGTGACGACCACCTGGCTTTCGGGTGCATGGTGGCAGAGATCGGAAACCTGAGCGGCGTCCATGATGAGCACCTCACTGTCCCCGGTGAATGCCGGTCCGAACACATTGTGCGCCTGGAAGAACTTATTGGCACCCGCATGACAAACAATGACCTCTGGCTGGTACCAATCAATATTTTCCTTCACGCCTTCATACCAGATGGTGTCACCGCACCAGTAGATGGTTTTTTCATTTTTGTGGCTCAACACAAACCCCGAAACCACACCCATCAGGGGGAGAATGCTGCCGGTACCATGCTGGCCCTGGGTTTTTGAAAGCCTGATTCCATCTATGTCCACCTGATCCTCTATCGGATGCACGGCCTGAAAACCCGCCGCCCGGATGGTCTCAGAGTCTTCGGGTTGGCAGTAGATGGGCAGGTCTTTGGGAATGATCGCCTGAGCCGCTTCATCAAAGTGATCGGGATGAAGGTGGGAAATGAGGACATAGTCCACCCCCTTCAGGATCTCCTCAGTACTCATGGGCAGTGGTACGGTGGGGTTTTTGGCCTTTCCGGCAAAAGAGGGCTGTGTGCCTGCTTCGGCAAAATAAGGATCGATGAGAAAAGTGCTGCCCGCGTAATTGATTTTCAGGGTAGCATTTCGGATAAGTTGTAGTTCCATAGACTTTTTTTGAAATCAAAGCTAGGAGCAGCGGAAGGCAGGGAGCCTATTCAAAATTGCTAATTTGCCTCAGCGGTGCGCAAGAGCGGATAGAGGGAATTGGGCTCCTGCAGGCCCACCTTGTAGGCAATGTGCTCCAGGGTCATCTGGCCGGTTTTCAGGTATTCCTGAGCCTTGAGTATCCTGATATGGCGAATGAGCTGGTGCGGGGTGAGTCCGTACGCCTGCTTGAATACCCGAATGAAATGAAACTTGGACATGAAAACTTCCGCGCAGATGCGGTCCAGCGTGAGGTCGGGATCGTTATACGCACTAAAGATCAGGTCCCGTCCGATGGCCACTCTTTTCGCCAGCTCTTTTTGGGTGGCCCTTTTCTGCGAAGGGATGCGTTTGGTCACCTGTTGGTTTTGTGCGGAAAGCCTTTGAAGCAGCGTGCCGATGCCCGAGAGAAAATCTTCGGGACTCAGTGAACGGTATTGATCCAATAGCCCCTTCATGGCAGGATCCATATAATAGAGGTGGTGTGGCCACTCCGCAGGCGCTTCACTTTCGGCAGGAGGATCCAGTAGCCGGTCGGGGCTGGTGCCCATGGCATGCATGAGCTGACGGTAGGTGCTGAGGTTCAGGTGGAGGTTTTGCACTTCTACGGCTTCATTTGCTTCGATGCGGTATTCGAAGGCCTCATAGGGATTGATGAGGCAGAGCGTCTGCTGGCAGATGCGCAGATGCTTCCCGCCAACCCTGAAGGTGGCTTCTCCCGGTGATTTCAGTGTGAACAGCGCAAAGGAGCTTTCAGGAACAGATTTTTCGTAGGTGCGGTAGCGCGATTGCACCAGCACATCCGGCCATTTCAGGTGCTGGCCATCTGGCGAGGGCTGGTTTCGCAACCTGGAGATGGTTGACTGATCTGGAAATTGGCTGGCGAACATCATGGGGTCATGGGGTTACCACTTCGTGATCCTTCCATTGCTCCAGTACCTCTGCCGTGGTGGCTATGTGGGCAAACTCGCCGTTCAAACTGGCGATGGCCGTGTCGTGTATCAGCTGGGCACTAAAGAGCTGTCCGTCTTTCCCGTGCTTGCAAAAAGTAGCCGTGGCATCGTCTACCAGCGTGGTGTCAAATCCCAGGTTTCCGGCCATTCGGGTGGTGGTGGACACACAGTGGTCTGTGGTGAGTCCCGCAATGACCAGTTTGGTGATGTGGGCACTCTCCAGCCGTTGCTGGAGGTCTGTGCCAATGAAGGCACTGTTGACATTCTTTTCGATCACCGGCTCTCCCTCCAGAGGGGCCACCAGGGGATGGATGGCATTGCCCGGATGCGAAGGATGCAGGGGTGATCCGGGTGTGGTGGAGCAGTGTTTGATATGAAAAACAGGGAGCCGACGGGCTCTCCACAGCTGCAGGAGCTCGGAGGCACGCTGCTCAGCTTCGGGATTGTTTCGTTCTCCGCCCCAGTAGGCCAGGTCGTCAAAGGCCGACTGTATGTCGATAAGGAGCAGCGCCGGGCCGGGTGTGTTGGTGGGTGTATGCATCTGAAAGCAGTTGGTCAATGTCGATGAAACGGGCAATAAAAAGGCTGGGTTTCAGAAAAGGGTGAATGAAAATGTCAGGTGAGAGACGGTACCGTTGGTTGGTCATCCTGAGCAGGCGGTTGCAGACCTTATCGCTGCGTTCGTCCAAAACGGGAATGAACGTTAGGGAAAATGTGATAAACGAACTTCTTTCGTCATTCCGGTTTGCGAGGCACGAAGCAATACCGGAATCTTATCCATCATACCCCCCTCATCATCAAAGATTCCGGTATTTGTCCATCGCTGCGCTTGTCCAAAACCGGAATGACGTTATGGAAAATGCCAGGCACGATTTTGCCCGTCATTCCGGTTTGCGAGGCACGAAGCAATACCGGAATCTCATCCATCATACCCCCCTCATCATCAAAGATTCCGGTATTTGTTCATCGCTACGCTTGTCCAAAACCGGATGACGTTATGGAAAGTGCGAGGCGCGAAGCAATACCGGAATCTACCAAACCAGAATCTGCTTTTATTACGTGTCAGGAATATTGAAATCTATTTATCTTAATTAGATGAAAACCAAGGGTGGCTATGTGTATATCATTGCCAATAAAAACAGAACCGTCTTATATACTGGTGTTACAAGTAATCTCTACTCAAGAGTATATGAGCATAAGACAGGTATAGGATCTGTATTTACAAGCAAATACAAATGTACCGATCTATTATGTTTTCAGTTTTATGATACAATCATTGGGGCCATTGAACAGGAAAAACGAATGAAGAAATGGAAGCGATCATTCAAAGAAAACCTCATCAATTCGATGAACCCAACTTGGAGGGATCTGTTTGATGAAATTGAGGATATGCAGTAAAGTACTATGGTTTGGAGTGTTTCCCCTTCGTCATTCCGGTTTGCGAGGCACGAAGCAATACCGGAATCTCATCCATCATACCCCCCTCATTATCAAAGATTCCGGTATTTGTCCATCGCTGCGCTCGTCCAAAACCGGAATGACGCAGCGGGAAAGGAACGTCATTCCGGTTTCTGAGGCACGAAGAAGACCGGAATCTGCTCCTGTCTGATGGTTCGACAGGCTCACCATGACAGGTTCGACGGAGCTCACCATGACAGGTTCGACAGACTCACCATGGCAGGTTGAAGGACAGCCGTGTCGTATGTCATCCTGAGCAGGCGGTTGCAGACCGTCATCGCTGCGCTCGTCCAAAACGGGAACGTTAGGGAAAATGTGATAAACGAACTTCTTTCGTCATTCCGGTTTGCGAGGTACGAAGCAATACCGGAATCTCATCCATCATACCCCCTCATCATCAAAGATTCCGGTATTTGTCCATCGCTGCGCTTGTCCAAAACCGGAATGACGCAGCGGGAAAGGAACGTCATTCCGGTTTCTGAGGCACGAAGAAGACCGGAATCTGCTCCTGTCTGATGGTTCGACGGAGCTCACCATGACAGGTTCGACAGACTCACCATGGCAGGTTGAAGGACAGCCGTTTCGTTTGTCATCCTGAGCAGGCGGTTGCAGACCGTCATCGCTGCGCTCGTCCAAAACGGGAACGTTAGGGAAAATGCGATAAAAGAACTTCTTTCGTCATTCCGGTTTGCGAGGCACGAAGCAATACCGGAATCTCATCCATCATACCCCCTCATCATCAAAGATTCCGGTATTTGTCCATCGCTGCGCTCGTCCAAAACCGGAATGACGCAGCGGGAAAGGAACGTCATTCCGGTTTCTGAGGTACGAAGAAGACCGGAATCTGCTCCTGTCTGATGGTTCGACGGAGCTCACCATGACAGGTTCGACAGACTCACCATGGTAGGTTGAAGGACAGGCAAGAGGGAAGATCGATGTTTTACCACCACTTTTTTTCAGGGGACTATTGCATCGTTACAAGAAATATTTTTAATTAGTCGAGCTTTTTCTGGAACGTGGCCTACACCTGTATACGGCCTGTGTAAAGCAAAGGCAAAATCCAGCGAATACCCTATACCAGTAGTGAGCGGTTCGGAAGTGTTTGAGTGAGTTGAGTTATTTTTTTCACTAAACATTTTTTTTATGGCACTTAAATTTTCGGTGGTTGCGCGTAAGAACCCCAGTGACCCCAATGCTCCTTTCAAGTATTATCCACAGCCTGTGACCAGCGGCGAGTCTGGTTTCAAAAGTATGGCGCGGAAAATCCAGAAGAATACCGGTCAAAACTATGCCGACGTGATCGGTGTATTGGCGGCTCTTGAAGACCTGCTGCCCGATGAGATCAAAAATGGCAATATCATCCGGCTGGGGGATATTGGCAGCTTCTATCCCAGGTACAAGAGTGTACCGAGTGAAAGGGCAGAAGATGTGACCAGCAGGAACATTGAGCATGTGAGTATCATGTTCAGGTCCAACAAGGAATTTCTGGAGCAACTCAACACCACGTTGGCGTTTGAAAAGGTAGATGCCGGGAGTGTAAAAGCTGCCGATGAGGAGGTTCCGGAAGAGACGGAAAGCTGATCCTCATGATTCACCGCCATCTTCTGAAAAAAGATGGCGGTCTTTTTGAAAAACATGGCCATCTTTTCGAAAAACATCACCGTCTTTTCAGAAAAGATGGCCGTCTTTTTTGGGTTCGTTGGTAGGGGCTGATTCTGGAGGAAGGATGGGGTGTTTTTGTTTGTGGGGTGACTAAGAAATAAGGGGACTGATTACATCAAGATATGCTTGGATGAGCCACGAAATATTGATTAACGAGGCATTGAGGAAGTAAAACAGTTATTTTTCCAATTCCACCACGAGATGCCATTTTTGCTATCCTTTCGTTATCTTCGATTCCAAGATCCAGGTTTTGAAATTTTGGATCAAATTTAAACTCAATAGGAAATTGGGTATTGGGTATGGATATTCAGAGGAAAGGAATCAATTTACATCTGAACCTGAAAAAAAGGCGGCCGGACGATCCTAAGCACATCTTTCGGGATGTTTCCGAGATTTGGGCATTACGGCTATGGTGACTATGAGATAGTCTTCACACCGGATTCAGACTTTGATTATCTTATATAATAAACACGCTTATCAATTCCATAATTGTTAGAATGAGAAAGTTGATAGAAGAACTTGAAATTAAGCTTACCAAGGATCAAAGAAAATGGTTGGAGCTGGTTTATGAAAAAATGATCAATAAGGAGAGATTTACCTATAGAAAGCTCCGAACCGAATTGTTTGATTCTATCCCAGAGGATTTTAATCCAAATGAAATAGATAGTCGGTTGTCAAATTACAATGCTTGTGATCTTACCTTGCTTGGGATTGAATACATGCACCCAGAAAGAGAGATGTGTCATAAGACAGAGCAGGTCATTCTTGGGATCAAGCAAATACTTCTTCAAAATTCAGAGAATGTAGTAGTTGATATCGAAGGAGTTCATGAAATTACAAAGATTGACTTAGCAGAACTTGATCTGATATTCGGATTTATTAAAGATTTTAGAATGACGAAATTGTCAGATGGGTCTTCAACCGACGGGCAGTATCGCCAAAAGTCTTTGCGAATCAATGATGATAGAATATTCGATAATTACCTGACATTCAAATCTATAGAAGAAACCATTCGTTTGGAGTTAGAGAATAGAGAAAATGACACCAACAACTCTAATAGGCCTCTTAAAAAAAGAGGTTTAATAAAAAGTAGATTCGGATCCTCATTTGGTGTTGGAGGCCTTTCAAATGTGTTCGAAGAAAACGATGACTATTCCGAAGATAGGAATGGGATAACTTGTTACCCGATTTTTAAATCTCCGATACCGAAGATCAATGAATCGCTTTGCTTTGTATTAATGCCTTTTAAAGAGGAATGGTCTGATGAGGTGTGGTTAAACCTGATAAGACCTGCGGTAGAAAATATGGGATTATCATGCCTTAGGGCAGATAGTACACACGGTCTTTCTATTATTGAAGACATTTGGACTTCAATGAATCAATGTGCTTTTATAATAGCTGATCTTTCAAATGTTAATCCCAATGTAATGTATGAGATGGGTATTGTACATACAATTGGAAAACCGAACATTCTGATCACTCAGGACATTAGCAAAAAACCATTCGATGTTGGTCATTTGAGGCAATATGAGTATGAAGTAACTCCTAGTGGAGTGAGTAGATTTACCAGCAAAATTCAGGAGGTTATTAAGGATATATATGATAAAAATTATCCTAGTTTTCAATTCGACAAAAATTAATTTTGCAGCCTCGAAATAAAATACCCCATGAATTGTGGCCTTATATGAACAAGTTAGGACACTTCATTACCTATTGGGGTGATATCTATTCAGGAACTCTTTATGAGGTAGTGGGTTACGAAGAGAGTTTTTTCATTGTACCTAATTATAACCTATCCAAGATTCATGAATTGTCAAACGAAGAAAGAACTGCGGATGTATTCCGGAGGCTAGGGTGGGAGATTAGGGATCATCGAGTGATTAAAAGTCATTACATAGGTGATAACGGGAATTCATTATTCAATGAAGAAAGACCTAAAAGTATATCCTTCTCAGATCAGAAATTTCGTAAAATGTTCGTCTTTGGAGCCGGGGCATCTACTTTTTGCTGCTTTGGAAAGGAAGCTGAAAGATTCAAAGATGAAGGCCTCCGTCCGCCAATCGGTTATGAAATATTTCATGAACGTTATGACCACATTATAAGGTCTTACCCAGGGGTGCAATTCAGCATTCCTGAATTTGAATCAAAAAATAATAATATAGAAGAATGCCTTGAGGAAGAGTGGTCAAAATATAGATCTAACTACAACCCTCAAATAGCAATGAGGCATATGAATGTTCAGTACTATTTGCAGGATTTACTCTGTCAGGTATCAAGGAAAGTAAGTTCGATATATTTTAGAAGGAATTTATATAGCCTATTTGTAAATAAAATTCAGAATTATTGTTCAATACATGAGGAAGAGAGGCCAACTTTTGTTTCTTTCAATTATGACACCATTTTGGAAAATTTTGTTGAGTTAGCGTTCGGTCCGAAATATGAATCTACAGATGATTATATAGATTGGCACAATAGGAATGTTGTCATATTCAAACCTCATGGTTCAAGCAATTGGGGATGGGAATTCCCACACGCCATTAATGCAAAAATAGGGGGGCAGAAAATTCACCATTGGCTGTATGAGATGAAATTGGAACCTTATGAAGTATTCTATGAATTGCTAGGGGATGTTCGGCAAATGGTCAATTCCTACTCTTATGGATATGAACTGGATGGTAGTGTCAATGGACTAAGTAAGCATGGATTAAATAAGCAAAGAATACAGATAGTTAAGAAGGATCGAAATTATTATCCAGCTATGTTATTGCCTTATCGGGACAAAGATGAATTCATTATGCCATACAATCATATGATGGGCATGGATTCGATCTTGCCAAAAATTGAGCAGATGTTTCTAATCGGCTGGAAGGGAAGCGAAGACCTATTCAATAGGAAACTGCGAAATCTGTTAACTAACTGTAAGGAATTAATTATAGTCAATCCGGATTCGAAAAGTGTTAAGGAAAACCTTGAGAGTTACCTTGATCTGAGTAGTATAGATATAAAAGAGATTAAATCCTTTGAAGAATTTGTGCTTAGAGATCTTGATGATTTTCTGAGGGAATCCAATTGAGTCGGCTTCCAGAATCAGCTTCATAACTAAGCATATTCTGAGATGAGAACAAAATTCCGTTTTGACGAAGAAATAGAACTTTACTTTAATCATGGAACAGGTTACAGATGGAACCATGCCATGTGGGGGCTGCTGGCCAATGCCGACAGGGTCATCAATGATGTGTATCTGTTCAAACATTTTGAAGACTATTGCCGTCAACTAGAATCAGGAAGCCAGAAAGACAAACAAGAAGTTTATTGGGCTGCTTCCTACCATCAGAAACTAATAGATTATATCAAAATAATCGTAGCATTCGAAACAATGAATAAGGCCTTGCTAATTAAAAGTGGCTTTTTAGTTCATAAAATAGATCATTTAGAGAATAAAAGCCTTCACAGACGGCAAGCAAAAGGTATTCCCATTACCCTAGATGAGTTCTACCGAGAGAACTTCACATCATTGGACTGGATTCGTTGTAGAGCAAAACTCAACGGACTCACACCAAACCGTTCAACAATCAACTTCACTCATACTCTGAATAAACAATACCAAGAAATACTTCAATTAGACGAAGATTTGGTACTTCACCTTAAAGAGATTAATATGAAACGCAATAGGCTTCATTTCTATTCCGACTTTACGGGAGCCTTCGAAGTAAATAGGCATATAACCAAATGGAAATTTATTAAAGAACAATCTCAGACAACTATCAGGAAGGAGTTTCTAAAGATAGATGAAGTATTAAAAAATCATCCTTAAACAAAAAACCTTATTCCCTTCCCCACTGTGAAAGCACAATTGATTACCGCTACCCGTTTCACAAAGTGTGTCAAGTTAGGGTTTTAGAAAATTATGCCATTAAAGAAATGATCAATACTCTGATGAATAATCTTAGAACATGTTCGGATTTCCTGCAGCAGCATATGTCACAAAATGGCATATTTTCTCTCAACACAAATGATGCGGAGGATCTTTTGGTTAAACAAGGGATAGTTGAAAGAAGTGAAAAGTCTCAAAAAGGATCGGCCTTAAGAAACATTATTAGATCAAACCCATTAGAGTTTACTGGAGCATATCAATCTTCAGAAGGTTCAAATTGGACGATTTACAATAAAAGAATTATAGCTCTTAGAGTTGCATGGATGAATAATTATGAGGGTACTAATAAAGATGATATCCCTACTGGAGCGGGTTCATTTGTGACTGAAAACAAGGATGGTGGAGAGGCATACAATTTCAAGAATATTAATGGAAGGCTCTATGGTTATGCTCGAAATCAAAAGGATCGTAACTATAAAATTGAGCACATGGGTGCCAATAAAGATGATGATTCAATTGATAAAGTCACAATCATTTTCATTTCAAAGAACCCGAATACAGGAGGTCAATTTATCATCGGGTGGTATCACAATGCGCTTTTTTACAGACGGCTTCAAAAGCTAAAAAGTAAAATGAGAGGTAATAGACCAGAATACATTTGCCAATCAAATTTCAAAGACGCTGTATTGTTGCCGCCAGATCAGAGAGTATTTAGAATTCCAAATGACCCTAATCATAAACCCGGTCAAACAAATCATTGGTATTTTATGGGTGAGCCTTATCATCAAATTAACTATTCAATTTGGGAATACATTCAATTTAATAAATTGCCAAAGACGACTTTAGGAAGAAAGAGAGCATCACGTCCTTGGCAAACTGATGTGGATAAAAGAAAGAGAGTTGAACTGGCTGCGATGGATACTACTGCTGAATATTTTGAAAGGAGAGGCTTCCTTATTGAAGATGTTAGCAAGCATAACGTAGGATGGGATCTCGAGGCATCACATGACAATACTAGGTTATTGTTAGAGGTAAAAGGGCTATCACAGTCGCTAGGGAGTATTGAATTAACACCAAATGAGTACAAGCATTCCACACTGTTGAATTACCGATTGTGTATTCTTGAAAATGCGCTCGATGCAAACAAATTATTTCATGTTTTTAAACTTGATAAGACTAAAAACAACTGGATTTCAGAAGAAGGACTTAGGCTAACAATAACTGAAAAAAGGTCTGCATTAATAGGGTTATAATATTGTTCTAAACCAAATCCACAGTGTAGTGGCTTAGAATTCGATATTTAACCAGCGGCATGCTTCCACTAATGCAGCTGCAGGTCTGTAGCGCCAGAGAATTAACCCCAAATCGCCCTGTGAACCTGTCATGGTGAGCCTGTCGAACCATCAGACAGGGGAAGATTCCGGTCTTCTTCGTGCCTCAGAAACCGGAATGACGTTCCTTTCCCGCTCCGTCCTTCAGGTTTTGGGCAGCTTAGAAGAAATCGTAGAGATAATAATGGGGAGAATTCTTAATTGAGAGAGCACAAAAAAAGGAGCCGATTAGCTCCTTTCCTGCGTCTATGCATATATTTTAATGGGTCTTCAACTTCAGGTTAGCAACCACTTTGTTAGCAAATTCTAGTTTCTCAGGGAAAAGCACCTTTTTAGAGGATGCGTCGAGCTTAGAGTCCTTATGGACTTTTACCCCAAGTTTGCTGGCCCCTTCTAATTTCTTCTTCGCTTTCACATGAGTAAAGTTAATTTATTTTCCTCTTAACAATAAATCCAGATGTATTAGTGCAAATAGTCCTCAGAAACCGGAATGGCGTTCCTTTCCCGCTCTGTCATTCCGGTTTTTGGACGAGCGCAGTGATGGCCAAATACCGGAATCTTTTGGGTTATCATTCGGCTTCAATTTGGTGATTTCGATCTTCCTGTTCTATCCTTCGACACGGCTGTCTGCGACCGCCTGCCCAGGATGACAAACGACACGGCTGTCCTTCAACCTGTCATGGTGAGCTCCGTCGAACCATCAGACAGGAGAAGATTCCGGTCTTCTTCGTGCCTCAGAAACCGGAATGACGTTCTTTTCCAGCTCCGTCCTTCAGGTTTTGGACGAGCGCAGCGATGGCCAAATACCGGAATCTTTTGGGTTATCATTAGGCTTCAATTTGGTGATTTCGATCTTCCTATTCTATCCTTCGACACGGCTGTCTGCGACCGCCTGCTCAGGATGACAAACGACACGGCTGTCCTTCAACCTGTCATGGTGAGCTCCGTCGAACCATCAGACAGGGGAAGATTCCGGTCTTCTTCGTGCCTCAGAAACCGGAATGACGTTCTTTCCCCGCTCTGTCATTCCGGTTTTGGACAATGCGTAGCGATGGTCAAATACCGAATCTGTGCAGCCTAATTGACAAAATGACTAATCGGTTTCATTACAAGTCTCCCGGATCCATCATCAGGAAGGGTGTACTTCATGCTTCGTTTTCTTGGGTTTCTTACGGGTGCTATACCCAAAAGGCAGGTAAAGCGGGCAGAAACTAAAGAAGCTCGTAGCCAGCAGTATACCGATGATCAGTATCAGCACCAGGGCCAAGGGGCCGGTAATGACATTCAGATAGTACAAGACAGCAACACTCACTGCCAGGAGTATTCTGATATTTCGATCTGTTGTTCCCATATTCTTTTTCATGGTCGTATCATTTTTGTTTTTGGAATCATTCTGTTTTGGAGTGTGCTGGTTTCCTGTTCTCCTCCAAACGCCTATTGTCGTCTACAAATGACCTCATTATAGCGATCATTTACCCTGACAGGACTCACTGCTTCATATGTTTGTTATCAGTTCATTTCTCTTGAGGCTGAGTTAACTCAACGCAATGGCTGGAGGCTCCAAAATGGGCTTACCTTACCTCTATCTGATACACTTCCTGGGAGGACCGCTTTCTCCTGATTAATCTCCCGCTTCACCATGACTAACGTCAGCTCCAGCGTCGGTCTTTTCCATGATGTTTGCCGTGGTATTGATTTAAAACCATGTAGCACTATGGAACCGTACTATTATAACGTCGACATCAACTGGAGCAATGCGCGGAAAGGTGTGATGTGTTCGCCCGAACTTGGTCAGGCAGCGGAGAATTGTATAGAAGTAGCCACCCCGCCTGAATTTCCAAAAGGCATGCCGGGCATCTGGTCTCCAGAGCATCTGTTTACCGCAGCGGTGAGTAGCTGCCTGATGACCACATTTCTGGCTATAGCAGAGAACTCTCAGCTGGAGTTTACCAACTTTAGTTGCCCTGCCAAGGGTAAATTGGAGCAGGTAGAGGGCAAATACCTCATGACCGAAATCATCCTGACCCCAAGGGTGACCATCCATCATGAAAAGGATCTGCATCGTGCGGAACGGGTGCTCCAAAAGTCAGAACAAGCCTGCCTTATTTCCAATTCTATCCGAACAAAGGTGATCATGATGCCAACCATCATGGTATCAGAGCCGGCCACTTTGGAGAAGTAATTGACCTAAAATGGAATTTATAGACGACTACTTGGTACTGGGCATTGATAAGAAAGCCACCGCCGAGGAGATTAAGAAGGCTTATCACAAGCATTCATAAAGCCTGGTTGATAGCCTGCTCCAGCATTTGTTTGGGGATGGCCCCGGATTGCCTCCAAAGCTGCTTACCATTCTTAAACAAGATGAAAGTAGGCACGCCGCGCACGTTGTATTGTTGGGCAGCCGCCTGATTTTTATCTATGTCTACTTTAATAATGCGCGCTTTGCTCCCGATCTCGGTTTTCAGTGCTTCCAGAATAGGGGCCATGGTATGGCAGGGAGCACACCAGGTAGCGTGAAAATCCACCAGCACTGGCTGGTCACCATTGATAAGTTCGTTAAACTTTGACATAAGGGCTTATTTCAAAGGGTTAAACATGATCGAATAGGGTAAAGGTTTCCAGATAGGCAGGAATAATCACATTCCAGCCGCGGCCCTGTAGCCGGGTTTTGAAAACTTCAGCCTGTTCTTTCTCCCCGTGAATGATAAATGTTTTCTTGGGAGCTTCCTTGATGTGACTGATCCACTCCACCAACTCGTCCTGATCGGCATGCGCTGATAGTCCATCCAACACATGTACTTTCGCCTTTACGGCTACCTGCTCTCCAAAGATCCTCACCATGGGTTCGCCATTGGCAATGTCTCTGCCTCTTGTGCCTTCCGGTAAAAAACCGGAAAACAGGATAGTGTCCCGTTCGTTGGGGAGCCTGTGGTAGAGGTGATGCAAAATCCGACCCCCGGTAGCCATGCCACTGGCAGAGATAATGATTGCTTTGTCCCTGATGGTATTGAGTAACTTAGACTTGCCTTGCTCTCTCACATAGTGGATAAACGGCGCATCGAAAATGCGATGCCCAAATTCACTGTCACCCTCCAGTCTGTGGTAGGCACTGTACTGCTTATAAAGGCGGGTTACGCTGATGGCCATAGGGCTGTCTACATAAACGGGCCGGGATTTCATGTTCTGGAAGATTTTCCAGAGGTAATAGAGGATCAGCTGGGTTCGGCCCACAGAGAAGGCCGGGATTAAGATGCACCCGCCTTTTTCGTCACTCTCGGTGATCAATTGTCTGAGCTCTTCTTCCAGGTTCTGATGTCGATGGTTGCGTCCGCCGTAGGTGGATTCCACAAATAGCACATCCGCGGCAGGAGGGTCTGCAGGCGCTACATGCAAGGGGCTGTGCATAGGTCCCAGGTCCCCTGAGAAGACCAGTGATTTGATGCCCTGACTGGTATAAATCTTCAGTTCAATACTGGCGGCACCCAGTATGTGTCCGGCATGAAAAAACCGAACTTCAATATAATCGTGGATGCGGAAAGTCTTTTCAAATGGGTGTGCTTTAAATGCGCTTAATACATCTATGGCATCCTGCACCTTGTAAAGAGCCATGGCCGGATCGTGTTTGGAGTATCCTTTGCGGTTGGCAAACTCCGCTTCTTCCTGCTGTAGTTTGGCGCTATCCATGAGTAAAATCTCTGCAAGGTCCAGGGTGGGCTCCGTGCAGTGAATCTCTCCATTGAAACCATTCTTAAACAACAAAGGCAGGTAGCCAGAGTGGTCTATATGGGCATGGGTCAATACCACTGCATCAATCACTGCCGGGTCAACCGGGAGGTTATCCCAGTTTCTCAGTCTTAATTCTTTCAAGCCCTGAAATAACCCACAGTCAATCAGGAGGTTGTAGTCATCTACTGTCAGTAGGAATTTGGAGCCGGTAACTGAGCCCGCTCCTCCAAGAAACTTTACGCGTATATCCATCATCAGGGTGTCAAACCAAAGTGAACCGGGAGTGCATTGTACGCAACAATTGCCGCAGTGCATGGCCCGATGCCAGGAGGTACCTCCATGACTTGATTCATTTGGATATACCAAAATTGAATTTTTTACAGATCAGAATAGCTGACGGACATCAAGTCCGAAGGTGATCTTTATTGGCTTATTCTTTATACAGAGGTTCTATCTGACAATTAGTTCATTTGTGTCGAGCTACAGAGGTGGCAATTCTGCTTGTACTCAATCCTCATAAATTCCAGCCTTTTCTCCATTATAGAGGTCCAGGTCCGTTTTGTCTGAGTGCAGGTCGTAGCTGGCGGACTTTTGCCAAAATTTGTAGCCTGTTTCAAAACTGCAGTGTCGAATGATGGGGAAGGAGGATCCTAATATTAAGGAGGTTATCAAAGTCACTATTCAATTAGGAGCCCTGCATACCGGCATAAGGCACACCATGGCATTGCTTTCAGGTTAGCTTATTTGCCTTTGGTTAAGACCCTTAACCTTTTGATCAAAACCATTTGGTGCAAATCAAAAGAAACTTCATTATCTTCAATAGTAATTTGCTCACCAACCATGCCGCAAAATGAAGAGAAAAGAAAAGTATACTGATTTTAAAGTCGCTTATGATCTACTATGGGAGCACTCCCCAAGCGTCTTTATATATACACCAATCCTTTGGGTCCTGAAGGTGCTTTTGTGGCTGCTAGCCATATCTTCATTGGTGTTTTTCCTCAGTACATTCAGTACCCTCTTCTGGGGAATGATTCATGACGAGATCACTGGAAATCAATTACGGGAAACGGACAGCCTCCGAATCCTCATGCTGGTAGCACGCATAGGGTTTTTGACCATTTCGATTCTAAGTTGGATGGCGCTTAAGTTTTCACAACTGGCGCTCAGGAGAAATTGGTTTATTTTTGAGATAAGGCTTTTTACAGAGGAACTGCTTAGCCATATTGATAAAAAAGAAAAAGAGGCAGTAACCGAGCTTAGGTAGGGACAAGCATGAATTGGTGCCGTTTCTCGTTATGTTTATAATAAAGTTGATTTACTGTTTCGCTTATAACGTATATATTATTATCTTTAAGTAAATCAAACATTTAAGAAGATGCCGTCAAATCCCACAAACCAGGACAATATCACCGAAAAGATCTCCAAGTCAAAGACTGAAGAGAGGACAGGCTCAGGTACTCCAATATCCATTGATGATAAACAAATTGTCTCCATTACCAACAAATATGCTGCAGTTGCCTCAGTTGCAGGGTTGATTCCTGTGCCAGTTCTGGATCTGGCAGCCTTAGTTGGTATCCAAGTGAAAATGGTTCATGAAATCGCAAGAACTTACGGGAAGAATCTAAAAGACGAGGCCCTAAGAGTAGCCATTTCGTCACTTATCACTACAATTCCGGCCAACTCCTTCGCATCTGTTGGCACCAGTGCCTTCAAAGCAATCCCATTGATAGGGACTATCTTTGGCGGACTTACTGCAGTGGCTTACTATGGAGCATCCACATATGCTGTCGGTAAAATATTCGATTCACATTTCTCCTCTGGCGGTGACTTACTCAATTTCCGTGCGCAGGATGTGAAATCTGCGTATGTGAAGTTAGTGAAGAAAGAGACTGACTCAACTGGCTCTGTTTTGAACTAAAGCGTATTATATGAGCGCAGTAGCAGTCATATTTCCGCTGATCTATTTGTTTTTTTCCTTTTTGGTTGCGGGGCTATTAAGAGAACGTAAAGGAGGGTTTTATCTGATGTTTTTTTTGTGCCTGATTTTCACACCGCTTTTGGTAGGGATTTTAGGGATTATTCTGACCCGAAAGACGAGCAGTACCTAGTCCTTGAAATTCACTTCACATCCATTTATTTAGGGGTCGGTTCCTACACATCTATGAATTACTAAAAGCTTTGAAGTTACTCGAACTGCTCCAAAATGAGGCCATGAAGTCCAAGCGCCTGATCTTAATGATTTTGGTGTCCGGAGTTTGCAATGCCATGCTCTTAGTCCTAATCAACAAAGCCAGTGAGAAAATCGATGGGGATCGGTCATTCATTTTTCTAGCCAGTATCCTTGCTGTTATGCTTTTTCTCCTCGCTCAACGATACATTTTACGTCAAGGAACCAAAAAAATTCAGAATGTTATTGAAGACATTCGAATTAAGATCATCGATGAGCTAAGATTTGCTGAACTATCTGCCGTAGAGGCTTTGGGGAATTCGGAAATATACGCCAGGATGAGTGATGACACCCAGCGTATTGCAGAGGCATCCCTTGATTTAATCAAAGCGCTTCAAGCTATGGTGTTGGTGTTGTTTTCATTTATCTACATAGGTACCATATCTCTACCTGCTCTTGTCATACTCTTGCTCGGTATTGTAATAGGGGGGGTGTTTTTTTTCTATAATAATAAAAGTGCCGCCACTGTTTTCAAAGAAGTGGCCAGAAAGGATACGGCTTTTTATCAGGCATTGTCCGATATGCTGCATGGTTTCAAAGAACTCAAGATCAATCGCCAAAAAAGTGATGACGCCAACATTCACTATCGTATGGCTGCCAGTGAAGTGAATACGTTCAGAGTGAAAGCACGGTTCATCAATATAACCAGTCAGCTTGCTACCGAAAGCTTATTCTTTCTTGTACTTATTGGGGTGGTTTTTGTCATTCCGCAACTTCAGGAATATTCAGACCCAAACATTGTGAAGATTTCCGCAGCCATTCTGTTTTTGATAGGTCCAGTTACTCTAGTCATAGGATCAATCCCCTCAATATTGGAAGCCAGTCAATCGGCAGAAAACATAGAGAACTTGGAACGAAGTATTAGAAGCGCAAAAAGCAATACCGATCAGTACCATGTGGGTAAGGACAACCCCTTGGATTTGCAGCATGAAATCGCTTTGGGGAACCTTTATTTTGAATATCCCAGCAGTGAGTCCAATGGCTTCAAGGTTGGCCCCTTCAGTGTGACCATTCCCAAAGGAAAGATCACCTTTATAGTGGGCGGTAATGGTTCAGGAAAATCAACCTTACTCAAGTTGATAAGTGGCCTTTATTATCCCGATAGCGGCATCATAACCAAAGATGGCGTCCCCATATCTCCGGATAATTATCAGCATTACCGCGAGATGTTTTCTGTTATTTTTGCGGATTTTCATCTTTTCGAACGGCTATTTGGCCTAGGGCTGATAGATGAGCAAAAGGTTGAAATTTTGCTATCAAAGCTCAAAATTGACCACAAGACCAAATTTAAAAGCAACGCATTCTCCGAAATTAAGCTGTCTACAGGACAGCGTAAGAGGTTGGCTTTAATTACTGCATTGTTGGAAGATAAGCAAGCCTATGTGTTTGATGAGGTGGCTGCAGATCAGGATCCGATTTTCAAGAAGTTTTTTTATGAAGAACTCCTTTTCGAGCTTAAAGCACTTGGAAAGACCCTAATTGTGGTCACTCATGATGAGAATTATTTTCACTTAGCGGATCGGCAATATAAACTCCAGGATGGGCAACTAATATCAAACGACTGAGGACTATGATAATCAATAGGTATTTCAGAAAAACAAAGGAATGGTTAACCAGCAATGCATTGGAAATAACCGTCTGTGTCATGTTTATTGTACTGATGATCCTGTTCTTTGCGTCCAGGATTTTCATTATCATTCAATCCGGTCAGGCAGGCGTCTATTATAGGCTCTTCAATGGGGGTACAGTGACAGATTATTATTTTGGAGAGGGGATACATGTAATTCCACCATGGAATAAGGTATACATTTACGATGTTCGGCTTCAAGAGGAATCCAGGTTATTGACTGTGTTAACCAAAGATGGGTTAACGGTAGAAGCTGAAGTGTCATTCAGGTACAGTCCCAACGTACATACATTAGGCATTCTTCACAAATTCATAGGCCCGGATTATGCCAAGAAAGTGGTTACCCCGGAGGTTGAAGCTGACTCCAGAAACATTATCAGTTCCTATGATTTGGAACAGCTCTATGACACAGACCGTAGAGTCATACAGCAAATGATATCTGACTCAGTATTGACAGATATTAACAATCAAGTGATTTTAGACACTCTTTTGAGGGAGGAGGGAAGGGATAAAACATACATTCTATTTCAGGATATATTCATAAAAAACATTTCTTTGCCTAAAAAAGTGGCAGAAGGGATAGAGGATAAGATAGTAGCCGAACAAGAGTTGCTAACCTACACTTACATTCTAGAGACCGAAAGAAGGGAAGCAGAACGAAAGCGGATAGAAGCAGTTGGTATTGATTCCTTTCAGAGTATTTCAAGGATATCCATTCTTAAGTGGCGTGGTTTGGAAGTGACTCGAGCCCTTGGTGAATCGCCCAATACGAAACTTGTGATAATGGGTACGGATGAGAGTTTGCCTATTATTTTAAATGGTGAAGTAACCGAAAACGACGCGAACAAATAGTAATACTAATTTTCGGTGTTAGTTATTTGTGGTAATTTCTATAATCATCAATGGACAATTCATAATGCTTTACATCATACAATTGCCCATTGGTTAGTCTTATGTCCTCCCTGAAAGTCCCTACTATTTTCCCATACTTCATGGCCAACCGATCATGAGTGGCTTCAATATCATGCCCTACGATCACCTTATATTTGATCTTCCGAAACTTAAATTCTTCAAAGAGCTTTTTTATCAATCTTGCCAAATCCAAAGAAAACGTTGCTTTTTGCGCCTGAAAATTGATGAATGCAAAATCATAAACATGATGAGCATGCCAGTCTACTCTCATAATAAACATTCCGACCACCTGACCACTCTGATCAACACTAACAAACTGGAGTTTTTTAGATGTGTCAGGTTCAATTCTCAATTGAAAAAATCGATAAGGGAAGAAGAACATAAATATCTCATCTTCCTTGGTGTACTGCGTAAAAGCTCGTTGCAACTCTTCTGCATGATGATAGGCGTATCTAAGCATTTTCCATTGTGTAGTTGATTATTCCAATATAAGTGATTTGATTTGCTCTTGTTCGTCCTTTTGCAAAGATAATCCGAACTCAAAAAAGGCAGGCCAACTCCGATATTCTCTCTCAATTTGACTCATAGCTAACGAGAGGTATTTACTTTTATGTCTGTCATGTCTGAACACTCTTGAGTAAATCGTCTGCGGGAGTTTAGAGCGAAGGTACTCTTCGACAATATCTTCGTCTGACACATTCAATAGTTTCAAGAGTAATGCTATGACAAACCCGGTTCTGTCCTTTCCATGTTCACAATGAATGAGCAATGGATAACTCTGAGGATTGCTTAGTTGCTTGAAGATAAGACTTAGCCAATCGAAGCTACCAGCAGCAAGCTTCATATAATTCAGTATTGTTTCAGTATCGTAAACGCTCTGCACGCCACCACTGAGCAGCGATGTTAGCTTTCTGTTTAGACTCATGGATTCAAAGTCAAGGGCTATATGGAGGTATTTATGAGAACCCTGCTGGACGAACTTGGCTAATTGCCTTTCCTCTATTGATCTAAGGTCAATAACCAGCTGTATTTCTAGTAGCTCAAACGGATCCTTCATAGTTCTCGATCTGTGTGGATTCCCTGACCTATAGATTCTCTGGTGCCTGATTCGTTTACCCTCTAAGGTAGTCATGCCTCCGAGCTCTCTAAGATTCAAAATACTTTGCCGGCTAGTTTGTTGGATCTTTATCCCCATAGTAGTTGATGCTTTCTCCATGCTTTAGACAACCATTCCTCATAAGAGAGGGTCAGGGGGTGTTTCATTACCAGGCAGATTGGTTCGAGCAACCTTTTTGATCCGGAGTTTAGACCTCCATGCAACAAATTTAAGTTGTGGCCTATCACAAAATCAAATGTGGTGTTCTGAAGAGCACTCTCATATTCCTTTCTGAATTCTTGCCAGTCCAAACCGAGTGTGATCGAACAAATTTCATTCATAACATACTCAGTTTCAGAGTCACATTCTTTAGCCTTTGAAGTGGCGATTTCTGGAAAATAACTTTTTTGCTCGGCTTTTAAAGGAGCTTCCATATAGTGAATATCAGTAGCCAGGTGTTCGGGTTTTGGTGATCCAAACACCGTGCCCAGATTGATGTAATTGAAGTGCCAATTCCTTCGCAACTCAAAAGCTCGTATTAAATGACCTCCTAGCCAATTCTGCAATTCCTGAATCGATACTTCTGAGGTTTGATGTTGATACAAGTAGGATGCTCTTATGACCTTGAGTAAATCGTAATAGGAAGTAAGGCTTTCACCCTCTCCAGCATGGTGCAGGAAGAAACCCTGATATAGTTTGTGTGAATCGGATGTGACTCCTTTATCCGAAAAAACACGCCATTTAGGAGACCACGAAGGGACATCAAGCACACTTGGAGTTAAATAACTGGCATGCCCTCCATCATGATGTGGAATCAGGGTGCGTGTGGTGTGCCCATCGACAACATGTGTCTTCTGGAGATGGTCCACTTCTACGTACATATCGGAAGGAGCGCCTAGGGCCTTCAAGGAATCACTGAGACCCCTGGCAGTTTGGATGGCTAATGCCCTTGATCTTTCTAATGGCAACTGCAATTCACTAATTTTAAAGACCAGACCAGAACTCAGCACGTTTAGCAACTTGGCCTTTTCAGAAAGCCAATTTTTCTCCTCCACTCCATATTGACCATCAAGTAAAGCTTCATAGTCAACATCATGGTAAGAGATATAGCAATTTGATTGACGGGCTAAAATCATTTGATCACTATCGATGATGCATCTCTATTATTTTGATAAGAAATTCAGTGCGTTTAATCCACTTTTTTGCCAATACCTGATCCGGACTCTCAGATAAAAAGACCAGAGTAAGCATTGCAGCTGTATCAAGACAACATATATGATTCAGAACTTCTGGGCACTCGGCCATTTCAACACTTATAGGATACCCATTGTCAAATGGCTTGCCCAAATCTCCGTATTCATGCACCCTCATCCATTCAAGAATGGGGTGTCCTATCAAAGCATTTCCCCAGTCAATAAGTGCCTGTATCTTGCCTGCCTTCATTCTGAAATTCTCAGGTCTAATGTCCATATGTAAAATGCAAGAATTGCTTAGGTTTCCTTCTCGTTGTAAACTCTTTTCCAAATCATCCTGGGTTAGGAAACCCAAAGACGTATTTGTGATTGCGCAAATCGCATGGAGTCTTCTAATAATGCGCTTTGCAAGTAGAGATTTCCAGTTCAGACCTTCCTGGGCAACCAATTGGTAATTGGGTACAGGAATACAATGTAACTTATCTAGCAAAGCACCAACTTCACCCTGCTTAGGTGTAGTGGCATCTGTGGGCACATAATCACATATGAGGAGAGGATAATCTATTAGATCAGATTGTACCAGCTCCCTGAATTCGGGAACGGGGAAATCAAATTTCCCTAAGTACTCCATAAGGAAGCCTTCTTGGCGCAGTAAATCTAGGGTGTCCTGATAAGGATCATTTTCATTTTGGATGATTCGTTTCCACGGAGCTTTAACGACGACCGATCCCCAGATAGCATGAGACCCCTTAAAAGCACAAAAATCAAGTCCACTTCCAATGTATGCCGTTCCGCTTTTGAAATCATCTGAATAATGTGATTGAAGGACATGATCAATATCCGATTTCATTTTATCTATGGCGACTTTAGTCATATCAATGAATTTTGTGAAGAAATATCCACTCAAATAAAAATCTTGCTGCCAAACTAGCTGTAGCCCCACCTGGATCATAATCAGGAGAAACTTCAACCAAATCCAGGGCTACTACAGGGTAATCATGGAGTATGGAAGCCATTGACATAAACTCTGTGGAATTGATTCCTCCTACGGTTACATGTCCAGTACCAGGGGCGGTAGCATTTTCACAAACATCTATATCAATAGAGATATACAGCTCATCACAAACTTGAGATACCTGATCCAACACCTGCCTAAGGCTTTTCTCAAATCCTTCCTTACGTATGTTTGGGATGGTGCGTATGTTAAACCCCATTTCGAGCAGATACTTAAACTGTTTGGCACTGGTAAGGTCACCCTGACCTACGAAGCCACAGGAGCTGGGCTCTAATTCAGGATGCTCCGCAATCCGTCTGCCATTGCATCCATGATACAAGTTTCCATGTAGTTTGGATTGATCACCAAAGTCAAAATGATGATCAATTTGTACATATCCAAGTCGCTTGCCTTTTTCCGTTTGAAACCGTGATGCTACCCCATAGAAATTACCAATGGAAACAGTGTGTTCACCTCCAAGCATAACTACTCTTTCACTCAGCATCATTATTCGATTCACCTCAGCATAAATAGCAGTAGTTTGTTTCTTTGGGTCTGATGGATAGATATGTAAATCTCCGAAATCCACCATTATAGGTGGGTTTACCATCACCATTTGATCAGTTCTGATGTTGTACAATTGATCCACACTTCTGCTTTTTTGCTGGGAGCTATAAGCCTGACTGGCCTGTCTGATTGCCAAGGGCCCCTTTCTACTACCTACTCTCGTAGAGGATGTTGAATCAAAGGGTATCGAGTAAATGGCAGTATGACACCGTTCATCCTTGGTGAGGTCTCCTTTTGGTGAGTTAAAAAGGGTGAAATTTCCAGATCCCCAAGGTGGGAGTGGATCATCTTGATAAATTTTCCAATCAGGATCGGTTTGCTCCAAAAGAAAAGGTAGGGTTGGTTTTAGTGTTACAGGTGATCCTTCGTTCATATTGGTATTAGTTAATCAGTCGTGTAGCTAGTCTTACGGTGTCCAAATAAAGGTCCCAAGACTCTTCAGGGCTTACGTAATATGGTTGATAAACAGGAGGTTTATCTTCTCTCCAATTCGCAAAATTCCAATCGAAAATACGTGGCTTAAGTGTGTCAAATAGAGGAGTCTTTGGGTAGGGGACGAAATTGTAAAGGTTAAATAGCCACACTTCTTCCTGAACAGATAAAAGAAAATTCTGCGTCTGTAGGGTGCTTTCCTGTGTTTCATAAGGCAGACCTCCTAACACATTCAAAATCACTTTGATATTGTTATCTTTCATTTTCCTAATCACCTTTCTGTATTCATCCTCATTTCCTGCTTTATGAAGTCTCTTCAATACATCTGAACTAGCCGTCTCGAACCCAATTTCTACCACTTTTACCCCTAGTTGTTTCATTTGATCAATGAGCGTATCAGTCACTACCGAGATATGGGTCTGCACGATCAACTCATACTGATATTCAGGTCTTATTAGATCTATTAGATTCGCCACAGCCTCTTTTGACTGACCAAACGTCTTGTCACCAATATACATCAACTTAACTTCTGGGAAGAGTGTTCTTAATTCATTGATTTCATTGTTTAGGCGTTCAGGCTCAACAAGGTGCAATTGCCTACTCCAGGCATCCCCACAAAATGAACAGGCAAATAAGCAACCATGGGAGGCATTCAGACGAACCAGAGGAATGTTTTTAAATTTTCTTAAGTGCCGATAATTTGGCGTGTAACCAAGAGGCACCTGATTCTTTCCTTTTACTGGAGATACTTCGTAAGAGCCGTGTGATCGGGTGATTTCATCATAAACGGTTGCCCTCGCAATTCCACTATATATAAAGGAGAAGTCCTGCTTGTCGGCAAGATTGCTCATATTTCCTCCTACAATCGTGAAGTAACCCCTTTCAATCAGCGCGCGCGAAATGGCCTGGCACAAGGAGAAGTTTTGTGCCAATGGAGAAAAGAAAAGCATATAATCAGAAGAAACTGATTCTTCAATATGCTGCACAATCGCCTCACATTCACATAAAGACCTACTGAAATTCAGAAATTCTGTATCTGGACGATTCAAAGCTCCATCCAAATGAGCAATCCACAATGGAGCTTCCCAAAGGTCGTTCTCTTCTACCTGATATTGAGGAAATACCTGCTTGTATTTGTTGAAATAGGTAGCATAATAATTATTAAGTAAGGGATCAGGCTCACTTTGGGAGGGAAAGGGCAGCTGGATCAGAGCTACGGGTTTGTTATAGGTGGCGTTCATAACTGATTCCGTTATATAATATTAACTAATATATGAATTATCAGTAATTATTACAAATGATGGAATTAGCTTGAGGCCTGGACTTGTTTTTACAAACACTTATCTGCTCTGAAAATTCCTTTATGCAGAATTATTATAATATTTCAATCTTCATAAATCCCAGCCTTTTCTCCATTATACAGGTCCAGGTCTGTTTTGTCTGAGTGCAGGTCGTAGCTGGCGGACTTTTGCCAAAATTTGTAGCCTATATCACTCCAGACCTTTGGAATGGTAGGCTGAGGCGCATCGGTATAGTCTGCCACCCAGAGCGGGTATTGACCAAATTTCTCATTGGTCAGGTACTGATCACCAAAGCTTGGGTCGGTGTAGATAATGGGTTTTCTACCTGACAGGCGCTCCACATGACGAAGAAAAATATAGAGATCCACCTGCAGCTGTAAGGGGTTCACCTCAAAATCAGCAGGTATGCTCTCCGGCTCAATGTCCAGTATGGGCCCAATGTCGGTGCTTGTCAGCTCACCAAGAGTTGTGATAAAGTGTTCGGCCTGATCTATAGGATCCTGTGACGCGTCATAAAAGTGATAGGCGCCGCGAATGAGGCCTTTTTCTGTGATCAGGTTCCAGTTGGTATGAAAGTCCGGGTCCACATAGGACTTGCCCTGTGTGGCTTTGCAAATCACAAAAGAAAGCAAGTCGCGCTTATTGACCGCCTGTAGGAGGTCGCCATTCCACCGGGACACATCAATGCCCCGCTGAGTGGCTTGACGGGACCGACTGGTGGTGTTTTGCCTGGAAGCCAACGACTCCAGATGGCCGCTGAGCGAGTCCAGTCTGGACCCCAACTGATCCTGCTTGTAATCAACCAGTGACAGGGCCCTCCTGTGGTGGGTGGACTGGAAATGAATGTAGATAAACAGGCAGAGGAAGGCGGAGAGGATCGACACCCAGACGGAGAGGATGTTCCAGTTGATCTCGCTGGTTTTTTTTTCTTTATTTAAAGGCTTCTTTTCGGCTATGAGCTGCCCTATGGCACTTGATACGAGCAGTGATCCAGTGCATGTAGAGAGGATCGCATCAAACTGGTCGGTATCAAACCTGATGCCCTGATAAACAGTATTTTTTTTGGTATCCAGGATTTTGTGAGGGTTATCCGTGTAGTCACCTTTGGCATTCAATACAATGGGGCCATTTTGGTTTTTGGGATCTATGAAGGCATCCTGTATGAAAAACATGGACTTGTCTCGGGTGGTTTTCCCCCGGCTGATGGTGAGGTACCCCTCGCGGTGCAGGTATTTGAGGAAAGAGATCAATTCAGAAAACTGACTTACTTGCGCTGCTTTTTTCGTTTCGTCATTGAAGAGCTCATTGGTCAAAAAGAGTACGGCAAATCCCTCGCTGGCCTGAATGATCAGCGCCCGACCTTCGGCCTCTTTGAAGAAAACAGTTTCTAGCCAGCCAGCTATGGGCTGATCAGCAGCAGGGGGTAGCTCCGAAAGACTTTTTACCCAGGATTTTTCCAGATCAGTTAGTTCACGCATGGGTTTGGAATTCATAGATGAGGACACAAATGGAGAGTAGTGTGCTACACAGGCTAAACAGAAACAGCCAATCTGTCAAGGGTCTGAGTCGGTGCTGGCCTGGTTTTCTCAGACTCAGGTAGGCCGATATGGAGGTGAGCAGATAGCATCCTGCCGTGAGATAGAAGAATTCATCCACCCAATAGAGGGCACTTTTGTCGGTAACCTGGAAAAGGGTCAGAACGATGAGACAAACCCCAATGAGGGCAATGGAGCCATTGAAAATGTCGCTCATGAGTTCTTCTGATACAATGGTTTTTTTGGTTTTATCTTTCATGGCTATCAACATTATGAGTTAGCACGGCTGTCTGAGTCTGCGGCAGGTGGAGCGGTGGCTACGCTTTTTTCTGCCAAGTGGCGTTTTTGCCACATTTTGATCAGGTCTGATTTCACAAGTTTCTTGATGTAAAAGTGTACTGGTGAGCCCACGATGGTGGCTCCGTCTGTGATTGATTTGATGTAATTGTCAAAAGCATTCATGAGTGAGTTGATGTCCATCACCTGATTGCTGCCATGGTCTATTTTTTCCAGTCCTTTCATTACCGTCTGTATTTTGGTATTTTGAATAGACAAGAGCTGATTTCCCTGACGCGCGTCATCCGCTCCGGTAGCAACAGTGGACGTATCGGCATCTTTATTCGTAGCTTGCAATACCGCGTTGATGGCCTCCGGGTCGGGCTGCATGATCCGGTTAACCCCCATATCAATTTTACTTGATGAAATGCTGGGAATGGCTCCCATAGTGATCAGGCTTACATGCGAAGATACCTGCTGAGTGCTCAGCGTTTTCTTCACCTCGCTGAGGGTGCTTTCATTTACACCAAACCCACCGGAGAGGTTTTCGAGCCATCCGCCAAGTTGAAGTTTCTCTTGCAGGGAGGCTATTTTTTCTTCTGCCGGTCCATCCGAGTCAGTATTAAGGATATGTACCATACCAACGAAGCTGGATCCGTAGGCTGCACCTGATATAATGGACAAACCCGGTGATGGACTTTCCGAAGTGGAGGCTTTAGGAGTGGGGCCTGTGGCCAGGTCATTCGTATCAATGGGATCACCTTTTCCCACGGTAGCATTCCAGATAGACACGGCCTTCTGCAGATCCAGAACCAGCGGCTCGATCAAAGTCACATTTCTGTGCATACAGCAGGCCGTGATGATTAGCGTGCCGGAAATGCTGTGATTGCGGTGCTGTTGTTGGATCTGACTCGTGGCCTGCCTGGCCAAATCTCCGGCACCTTTTCCCAGGTCGCTGTTCGCTTCTTTCACATAAGTTTCAATATTGGACAGGGTATCGTCTTCCAGGTTACCCCCGAAAGAAAAGTATTGTGCGTCCAATTTCATGGACTCATAGGCCAATGGCTGCTGGGTGATGGTAGACTTGACAAAATCCACCGGACTTTCAATGTGACTTTGTTTCAATTCGGCTAACTGTTCCCTCACCTTCTGAATACTCGTCTCATTTTTGAGACGAGTATTCAGGTACCCCGTTGCGGCCTGCGAGATTTGTGGGTCAAGCGCCTTCATTTCACTTTTCAGGTCCGAAACATCGACATTCATGTCCAGCAACTCATTGAGCGTCATAGCCAGGCTGCGCTTCATCGTGATCAGGGAATTCATTTTATCCTGTGCGGCATCAATGGCCTGATTCAGTGTGGCTACCTGATCCAGGGAATCGAGCACCTGGGTATCCACCACAGCGCCTAGCGTGAGTGAGGGATGGTCGTAGGGGATTGAGGTTGGCATGATCTCAGAGTTTAAGGTACTTTGATTCCAGATGTTGAAATGTATTCGGCTAATGCATTGATGGATGCCTTAGTGTTATTGACGTCTCCGGTAAATTGCTTCGAAGTGATGTATTGAAGATAATCCTGCGTCACCAGTGGCTGTGAAGGATTTTTGCCAGCTGCCATGAGTGTATGATTATAGATATGGATAGCACAATCTATCCCCCATGCTGATGCAGTAAAATCCTGATTGTTTGTAAACAATGCTGAAAAGGCTGCCTCGACCAGCAGTGATCTGCAACATTCAGATGTCATTAGGATAATGGCCGGGACGGCATTCTTGTTTTTGGTTAAATCCGGAGAACTAAGAGCTGTAATGTAGTTTTGGTATTTGGCAAGTGCGGAGAGGTCGTTTGGATAATTGTAATCTACAGGAGTAGGGCCGGTGCCAGGACATTCTACTTCAGTCAGTAAGTAGTTTCCCTGTTTGATATAGACGCTTCCTATAGTGTTTCCACTATATCCATAATCAAGTTTTATAACTCCCTGACGATGAACAGTGATTCCGGCTGGGCAAGGGGTGGGAAGGGTACCGTTTTGCTCAAAATGTCTCATGGCGATATACAGAGCACTGTTTAATTGTATGTTTTCGCTTATCATTTTTCTTAAAGATTAAATCTGATCAACTGTTAGATATAGTGGTTCAAAAGAATGATCTGTAGAGGTGACCTCTACAGATCATCAAATCACTGTAGGTTGAATGAACAACAATAGAAGAGATAGTTGTCAGCATTGTGTAGCGCCTGGGCACTATGGTTTGCTGCCAACCATTTGCAATTGGTTTCTCCATAGGTGTCCAAGAACCCATCAGGATAAGCTCCTCCAGCTGGGTTCGGCACATCCTCTGCCGAGCACACAATATGAGACAGTTCATGTATGATGGTGCCTACCTGGGAGTCCTTTCCCAATAAGGGTGCCGTATAGAATCCCCGCCCGATATAGATCGTCGGAGTAGGGACTATGGCAGGTGCCTGGGCGTCAGTATAGTTCAGGGCTTGAGTTCCAAAGTTTTGGCCCGCAAGGGGTATCATGTAAGCCACCGTATTTGAGGTGGGCACGTTTGTCAGCGTTGTGTTTTGGCCTGACAACTGCCTTAAAATGGTATGAACGAAGTTTTTCACAACGGTAAGATTGGCAGCTGTGGGAGGACCAAACCATGTGGTAAATCGTGCATCTTCTACCTTTCCATTAATGGAGCTATCGTTGGTGAGGAGTTTGTTTAGGGTGCTGTCGGCTTTTCCCAGCAGAACGCTCACATCTTTGAATGCATTTTGCACCTGGGTTTTATGCGCAGGGTTTGCAAATGCAGTATATGTTTGTGTCGGCATGATATTATGTATTTGTAGTTTTTAAATGCCTACTCTATTTCCAGTTTTCGGCTTCCCTGGTTATTTGATGTTTGGAGGTGAAAATGCTTTTTCACCTCCGGTGGATTGACTTATGAGCCAGAGGATGAGGCGTCAGACGAGCTGTCACCTGAGCCAGCCCCGGAAGAGCTACTGCTGTCTCCGCTATCATCTCCGCTTCCCAATGCATTATTCATTTTGTTTGGGTGGTACTTCTTCAGCCAGGCACCGGCCAGTTCGCTTTTGGTGATGGGCTTTAGATAGTAGTTGATAGGGACACCTATGTTTCCGGCCAAACACTTGTTGATGTAGTCCTGCATGGCATCCATCATGGAGTTGGTGTCCAGGATTTGATTGCTCTTTTTGTCTGAATCGCTCAGTGCACTCAATGCGCTGGTGATTCCCGCGCTCTTCATGGCAATCATCTGCTGGCCTGTTCTGGCTGCCTCTGCAGACGAACTAATGGTGTTCATTTCGTCAGTGGTGGCACCTTGCAGGGTCTGCACGCCTTTCAGAGGATCGTCGTTCATGTTGAATTCCTTCACAAACATGTCCACCGAATTGGCCTTAATCGATGGGATAGAACCCATGACGGTGAGTGTGCAGTGGGAGGTTACATTTTGGGTGCTCAAAAGGTTTTTGGCATCATTGGAAAAACTACTGTCCACACCAAATCCACCTGTTTCATGTGCCCACCAGCCGCCAACTTCAAACTGACCCTGAATGGACTCAGCCACGGAATACATCCGTTGGGAAGAATCCGTCTCGGTGGTATTCAGCACGTGCACCATCCCGACAAAGCAGGAACCAAATGTGGCACCAGAAAGGAGTTGCAGTTTGTTTTCACCCTGCGAGTCCTTTGCCATCATAGTTTCGATGATGCTGGCAATGCTCATCACATTGAGTTGATCTTTGGGAAATTCCTGATTCCAGACTCTGATGGCCTTGTCTACATCCAGTATATAAGGCGCCAGCAGTAAAGCATCTTTGTGCGTACAGTTGATGCTGATCACCAGTGTTCCTGCGATGCTGTGGTTTTGATGCTGACTACTTACCTGTTGTTGTACAGAAGATTTTACCGTACCGGTACCGGACTCGTATCCGCCAAACAGACTGAGTGAATCACTCACAAAGCCTGCGATCGTGGAAGCGTGTGCGTCAGAAGATTGCTCATTTTTGTCGAACCCAAAGTACTGGCAGTTCATTTTCAATGAATCTGCTGCCAGAGGCATTTTCTTGATTTGGGACTTGTTGTAGTCCATAGGGCTTTCCACGCTGCTGTTGATCATTGCTATTTTGGCTCTGAGCGGCTGAATTTTTTGTTCTGCGGCCAGTTTTACCTGCGCATAATTGATGGCAGCCTGCTGGATGCTCTGGCCTACTTTTACAGATTCCTGAACCAGCTCATCTGCATCGATATTCATGTTGAGCATATCCTGAATGGTCATATCCAGGCTTCTCTTCATGGCGATGAGTGAGTTGAGTTCATCTTCGGCCGCATTCACGGGGGCTTCAGCTTGGCTTATTTGCTCAATATTAGTGAGCTTTTCCAGTGTCACGATGTTACCCAACACCAGTGATGGATCGTATGGAATTGTCGTTGGCATAGTATTGTAGTTAGATTGTTTTTTACTTACTCTTTTGAAGGCTTTTCAGTGTCCGCCATTTCAAAGCGACCGCTCTTGCTGTCGAATTGTAAGTCCTAAAGTATGCTGGGGCAAAAACCCATTTAGAAAAAATGGTACGAGTGCGGTGAGAATGGGCACGAGATGTTATATTCACGGAATAAGAACCAACGGCGCCCGGGATATATCATTCCTAAAGGGTGACTAATCGCTACACCATGAAAACAACCAAACCAACAGCTACAGAACTTTATTATCAGAAAATCGCAGGCCCTCTGTATCCATTTTGCGACAATGCATTAGTCCATTTTAAGGATATAGGAGGGGGCAAGAAGAAAGCTTTCATCAATGCCTATCTGCCTACATTGGTAGAAGATAAGATCACCGTTTCCATTCATGACGAGCAGCAGATCAGAAATACTGAGGTAGAGCGTCAACTAAGCAAAGGACCACTAATAGGAACCTTGATCACCCTCACATATAAATCCCAAAAGGGGACAGGCAGCTACTACCTGTGGCAAATAGCTTTCACCTATGAGAGTAAATACCCCGTGGGTGTAGAGGATGTGGTGCTGGTAGATACAGACCCCGAGACCTCACGGGGTACAGTCACTACGGTGAAGGATCCCGGCACCTGATCCCAATAAAGGTGGTTACACTTTTGGTTTTTTTGATGCTTTTGTTCGCTGATGATCAGGAGCCTCCAACAAGCCTCCATCGGAAGGCCTTAAGTTATCTTGCAGAACTCTGTGAGGGTGAATCAGCGTGTAATCAGGTACATGAGCTTACTGCCCTGTTTCAGACGGGCGACTATGACAAAGCACATGAAATGCTGATGCCCGAATTTGATCATTGCACGGGTGAAAAGTGCTTTTTGCTGTCGGTCCTGAAGGCGAAGATCTTCTATGAGAAGTCGTTGATCAAACAGGCCATAAATGAGTACAAAGTGTCATTGGACCTGAGAGATAAACTTCCACCTTCCTTCCGTGAGGATTTTGCCATAGAACCTGTGATGGCCAGTTTGCTTCTGGAAGAAGAAGCATTTTTAACCTCCATTCAGTATTTAAGGCCCTGGGTTGAGCGGCATTTAGCAAGTGAGAATAAGGATCAGTTTGGTGGTTATTATCACAATCTGGGTATAGCTTATCTGCACCTGAAGAAGTTTGACAGCTCGGCATTTTACTTTAACAGGAGCATTGAGATTGAAATGGAAATGGCCGATACGCTGGGCCTTGCCATTTCGTATATGGACATTGCCAATTTGTACTATGAGCAATACCTGGATGGCCAGGCCATTCCTTATTTTCAGAAAGGTCTGGAATATGCACTACTCGCTCAGGAGCCAGAAGTGCTTCGAAATGCCTACCTGAACATGGCGGTGGTGGAAGAGAACCGCGGAGACTTGCAAAGAGCGCTCAGCTACCGCAAGGATTTTGAAAAAGTACAAAACACCCTCTGGAATCGTGATAAGGTATGGGAGATGGCTGAAAAGGAGAAAATATATGAAATTGGTCTGAAGGAGCGTGAAATTACGATCCTAGAGCAGAAGGAACTGGTAAAGAATGCGGAACTCTCCCGGCAACGATGGCAAATCAAAGCTTACCTGATCGCTTCCGTCTTCCTATTCATTCTGGCAGGCGTGGTAGCCGTTGGGTATCGGATTGTAAGCAAGTCCAATAAGCAAATCACGGAACAGAAACGGGTGCTGGAACAGATGGATACGGCAAAGAACCGATTGTTTTCCATAGTGGCCCATGACCTGAAGGCTCCGGTAAGATCCCTACAACGTTCTCAACAAAAAATGGCAGCTGCTGCCAGTGCCCAAGACAAAGAAACATTATTGGCACTTGCTGCGGAAAATGGCCATCTGCTGAATGCCACTCAGAACTTATTGAATAACCTGCTGCAATGGTCACTTGATCAGACCAATCAGGTTCACCTGATGAGAGAATCAATCGAACCCGGACGTCTGATAGAGCAGGTGTTATACGATTATGAGCCCATGTTTCAGGAGAAGGGCATCGATCTGGAGACTGATTTTGTAAGCGGACCTATGGTGTTAGTGGATATTCAAAGCATGAAGGTGGTGTTTAGAAACCTGTTGGATAATGCACTTAAGTTTACCCCAAAGGGAGGAAGAGTACATATTGCTACATCAACTCGCGGAGATGTGGTCAGAATAACCATAGAGGACACTGGCTGCGGGATGGAGCAAGGGGTTGTTGATCGTTTGTTTGAAATCAGTCAGGCGAAAATTCAGACAGGAACGGATGGTACAACAGGTACCGGGCTTGGAATGATCCTGTGTCAGGCCTTTGTCTCACGAAATGGGGGAACCATTGAGGTGGAAAGTCAGGTTGGAAAGGGGACCATTATAACGTTGAATCTACCCAGAATAGCGGAGACCTAAATATGGAAAAAATAAGAGTTTTGATCATTGAAGATGAGGCCGACCAGGCCGATGAGCTTCAGGTGTTTCTGGAAAAGGGAGGGTATTCAGTTTGCGGGATAGCAGATAGCCTGACAGAGGGACTTGGCCTCTTTTATGCATTGAAGCCTGATCTGGTTGTGGCCGATATCTATTTGAAGGGCAATCCGGAGGGTATTTCCTTTGCAGAAAGGATGGGGGAGAACATGAATACCGCCAGACCATTGATTTTTCTCACCCAGCATGCAGATTTTGAGACATTTAGACAGGCTAAGCTTGTGTCTCCTTACAGCTATCTCCTGAAGCCTTTCAATCCATTGGAGCTCCAGTATGCCATAGAACTGGCCATGGAGAAATTCGCTTCGCAACCTGGAGGGCTAAGTATAAAAGAGAATGCCCTTTTGATGGAGGAGAGTCTGTTTGTCAAGCATAAGCAGTCATTGATTAAAATTCCCATCTCCAATATTGAATATGTGGAAGTGGATGGAAAGTACTGTAAAATCAATGCCAGAGAAGGAAGTTTTTTGGTTCAGCTTTCTTTGGTGAAAATGGAAGAAAAATTACAAGCCTATCACTTTTTAAGAATTCACAGAAACTATATCATCAACCTTAATGAGATCAGACAAATACATCTCACGGATAATCAGGTGATTTTGAACGGAGAAAGGGCACTTCCGGTGAGCCATACCTATAAGGACATACTGATGAAGCGCTTTGATGTACTGAGGTAAGTACTAATCATTTATGAGCCTGAGCGCTTCATGGACAGAGCAAGCCACATCTAGTTTTTCGACTGATGAACTACCCCTTCCTTACAAACTCCGACTTGAGGGACATGGCGCCAAAGCCGTCAATCTTGCAGTCGATGTTGTGGTCACCGTCGGTCAGTCTGATGTTTTTCACCTTCGTTCCTGCTTTGATGGCTTTGGGAGCACCCTTCACCGGCAGGTCTTTGATGACTACTACAGTATCACCATCCTCGAGCACATTGCCATTGGCATCTTTGATCACGGAGGTGTCAGCGGCTGCTTCAGCCTGCGGATCCCATTCATGTCCACACTCAGGACACATCAGGAGCGTATCAGAAGGGTAGGTGTATGGCGACTTGCAGGCGGGACATGGAGGGAATTCAGACATAAGAACGATTATTTGAAAGCGCAAAGGTAAACTTTTGGGCGACCTAATGGGGGTTTAGATGCTGAGTTAAGAATAATCGTTGGTGAGACTTATTCGGATTTAATCTTCATTAGAGGTAGGAGTGGGATGGTTTCGATCAGCTCCAGAGACTGTACCATACTTACTGTTTTGTTTTTATACTTTAAGAAATGCTCGGTTTTGAGATGCGACTGATAGGCAGATTCACTGGCATAGATTTCTAAAATTGTGAAACGGTTTGGTCGGTCTTTTTCTGACACAGCATATAGTGTCAACACACCTGGTTCTAAAGCAAGAGAGGCTTCAATCTCCTCTTTTAATAGCGCCTTGTAATCCTCCAGGTGGATGGAGTCGATCACGAGTTGGGCAAGGCGTACTTTATGACTTTGACCCTGAACAGGTAAATAAGATGCGCAGAATAAGAGAAAACCAGTAAGGATTAGGCTTTTCATTGACAGGTGTTTTTATTTAAGGTTGGAGCATACTCATTAAGTATTCAAGACACACGATTAGCCCAAAGCAACACCTTCCTTGAGAAAAGGTTGGTGATAATAACGTTTGCCGGATGACTTGTACAGGGCATTGGCCACCGCACCAAAGATGGGGGGGAAGGGTGGCTCCCCCAATCCTGTTGGATCAATTTCATTTTTGACAAAATGGACATCAATGGATTCGGGAGCTTCATTCATCCTGATCATTCGGTATCGGTCGAAGTTGGTTTTTTCTGGTACCCCATTTCTGAAGGTCATTTCTCCATAAAACGCATTACCAATGCCGTCAATGATGGCACCCTCAGCCATGTTGGCTGCTGCATCCGGATTTACTACTATGCCACAGTCAAGTGCACAGGTGACCTTCCTTACCTTCAGTTTTCCATTCTCCCGGCTTAACTCCAGCACATGAGCGGCATAGCTGTTGTGGCAAAAATAGGCCGCTACCCCACGATGAACCCCCGGCCGTGGTTGGCTCCAGTTAGATTGATCCCGTACAAGCTCAAGCACTCCAGCATATCGGTCTGCTTCGTAATCATTTTGCTCGCCCACAGGATTGTGTTTAGCGCGGTTGAGCAAATCCAATCGGAATTGAATAGGATCTTGCTCAGCTGCTTCGGCTACTTCATCCAGAAATGATTGCTCAGCTCCTCCCAAAAAATTTGATCTTGGAGCCCTGAATGCCCCAATGGTGATATTAGAGTTAACAGACCATTCCTCGGCAAGGTAATGATCCACAGCCCCGGCAGGGAACCTGTTGGCCGCTCCTCGTCCAAGCGGGCTTTCGGGTATCCCACCTGCTTTTACATGGTATGCAATTAGTTGGTTGTTTTCATCCAATGCAGCTCGATAGGTAGCCATATAGGTGGGACGGTATACACCAAAAGTCATGTCGTCCTCACGCATGTAAACAAGCTTGACGGGACGATTTACTTTCTGACTAATCACCGCAGCTTCCACCATATAGTGACCGTAAGCACGCCTGCCAAATCCACCACCCATTCGCGTCATGACGATCTCTATTTTATCCAGGGGCAGTCCGAGTCTGGCGGAAAGTGTGCCTTCGATTAGCTCGGGAGCCTGAATGGGTGCACTAATGATGGCCCTCTCGGCGGTCACATCCGCCACACAGTTGATTGGCTCCATAGGGTTGTGAGCCAGAAACGGTGCAGTGTAGGTTCTTTCAATGACTTTGGCAGCCGAGGAGAAGGCCTTGTCCGGGTCACCATCCTTACGGAGCAGGGTGCAAGGCCCTGACGCTCTTTCCTGCATAGCTGTCAGGTGACTGTCACTGTTTTCAAGGCCGGCTGGAACCTCTCTTGTTTGTTTATTACCAAAAGCATCTACCGAAAAGGAGTATGAATCAAAAGGTTCCCATTCAGCTTGCAATGCTTTTTTGGCATTCATCACCTCCCAGGTGCTATTGCCTACAATAGCGACCATTTCAGGGAATGTATTGGTGTCAAAGTAATTCTGCACATAATCATCCTGAAAGGTTTTGAAGGAAAACACTTCTTTGATCCCGGGCATGTCTTTCACTGAATCTGCATTGAATGATTTTAACTTCATCCCGAAGGCAGGAGGATGCACAATCATGGCTGTGAGCATTCCTTCCTGATTGATATCGAGGCTATACATTGGCGTACCAGTGACAATCTTTCTGGCGTCTACATTTTTCTTTGAATTGCCCACGATGGTGAAGTCTTTCACTTCCTTAAGTTGTACTTCGGCAGGTGTTGGGAGTTTGGAAGCGGCAGAGACCAACTCGCCATATGTGGCAGACTGGCCAGAAGCTTCATGCTTTACTGTAGCTGATGCGGTAGTTATTTCTTCAAGCGGAACTCCCCAGGCATTGGCTGCAGCCTGTTTGAGCATTTGCCTGGCGGTGGCTCCTGCCATTCTCAAGACATTCCAGCTCCGACGGATCCCCTGACTCCCGCCGGTGAACTGGCGATCATACAGGCTGGTGTTGAAAGGAGCCATTTCCACGATTACCTTTTCCCAATCCATGTCCAGTTCCTCAGCCACGATCATAGGCATAGAGGTTTTCACATTCTGGCCAAACTCCGGGTTCGGACACATAATGGTAGTCACTCCGTTTTCACCAATCTTCAGGTAGGCGTTGAGATCAAACCACTCATCGGGCATTGCTAATACCTCAGCTTCTTTGGTGCCAGGGCCACAGCTGGCCAGCCAGCTAAAGCTGATCATTAGTCCGCCACCTGCTAAAGCGGAGGTCTTGATAAATGCGCGTCTGCCAACTTTGGTTTTTAGAAGGGTCATAGTAGGGGGAGTTAAAGGTTAGAGGCGGTTTTAATAGCAGCTTTGATTCGTACATAGGTTCCACATCGGCAAATATTCCCACTCATGGCTCCTTCAATTTCCTCATCTGTCGGCTTGGGGTTGGATTGGAGGAGTGCTGCTGCGCTCATGATCTGCCCCGACTGGCAGTATCCGCATTGTGGCACATCGTGCTGCATCCAGGCCTGTTGTACAGGGTGGTTGGCGCCTTCAGAGAGCCCTTCGATGGTGGTGATTTCGTTGTTGCCGACTGCAGAAACGGGCAACATACAAGATCTGGTGGCCATTCCGTTGAGATGAATGGTGCATGCACCACACTGAGCAATTCCACATCCGTATTTAGTGCCTACAAGATTGAGGTGGTCTCTGAGCACCCATAAGATGGGAGTAGCCGGGTCCACATCTACCTGTCGCTCCTGACCATTGATTGTTAGTGCGAATTTTGCCATATTTCTGGATGTTAATGTTTGAAATTATTGCTTTATAATTTACAGAATCTTGAGCACAGATACGAAGTACATCAAGTATTCAATTTTTAACGGTGAGTTTGTTTGCAATCACATGCCCTAACTCCACGTTCCTATTCATTCACCTCGATACTCTTCATCGCTAACGGGGCTCAGCCATTCAGTAGGCCCATTCACACGGCTGGTAATGGCCACCTGTACGAATTCACTGTCCGGGCTTGCTCCATGCCAGTGAGGTAAGTTGGCCGGACATTTGACCACATCACCTTTGCGTAAAATCTTTTTCGAACTTCCTTGCTCCTGATAATATCCTTCACCCTCAAGTGTCAGGATGATTTGTCCATTGGGGTGTGAGTGCCAGTTTGTTCGTGAACCAGGCTCAAAAGTGACACTTCCAACAGCATTCTGGTTAACACTATCGGCAACTACCAGAACATCCAACCAGGCATTGCCATGAAAGTGGTCGCTCTCAAGTCTCACCCCTTTAGAAAAGATCTTTGCTCTGGATGGCTTCATCTCAATGTCTCGTGATTCACTCTGATCAATGCAGGAACCCATGATTGCTATCAAGCAGATAAAGGGTAGATACTTAATGTTCATCATTTCTATGGTTGGTTATCACTTCTTCTAAGACTTGCTGTGCCGCCAGTGCTTCTTTCTCGCCAATGTGTTTATGGATTATGTTCAGAGCTTCACCGAGTTGGTTGGAAGATAAGCCAACCTTCAGGCAGATACCGAAATGCCCCCGGAGCATGGGTTCCAGTCCTCCAAGGGTACTAAGGACGGAAATAGTGACTAACTCACGCGCATGGTAGCTGAGCACATCTCTTTCAAAAATATCTGCAAAGAGATGTTCTTTCAGGAACACATCCATTTCTGGCGAAAACTCTTGATAAGCTGGTTTTGGTCCAAGTTTGGCTTTTGTAAGTTTCTCCAGAGTTTCGACTCCACGGGTATACTTGTCAGGGGAATCTGGGATAGGGGAAGCTGCATTTCCCCAGGTATCTTCGATTCCCTTCTCCTTTCTTTCATCCAGTACTGTCATAAAGGTACGTAGCCCCATGATGCTTCGCGGAAAACCACAGTACGCATATAGATGAACGATCACTTCTTTGATTTCATTGATCGTGAGTCCGGCATCCAGCCCGCTCGATAAGGCGTCTCTTAGTTGGAGGAGATCGCCTTTGGCCGTAAGAGACGAAATGATCACAATTTGCTCCTGACTTACTGATAGTGCATTGGCTCTATTTCCATTTTCAACGGTCTGGCCGGAAGAAAAATTTGAGGCCAGAGCTGATCCTGCAAACATGACAAGCTTTAAGATTTTTAGAATCATTGGTTTATCTCATCAAAGTCCAGTGGTACTTTCCATCTGCTCTGTGTAACGTTCACCCACCACTTTCACATTAGCAGAAGCAGTTTCCATTTCCTCTAATTCGTCGGATGAAAACCTGACGGACGCTGCACCCAGGTTTTCTTCGAGGCGATGCGCCCTGGTGGTACCCGGTATGGGAACAATCCAGGGTTTTTGTGCCAAAACCCAGGCAAGAGCCACCTGAGCAGGCGTGGCTTGTTTTCTTTCGGCAAACTGGCAGATTACTTCTAATAATGCCTTGTTCGCGACCCGTGCTTCTTCCTGATATCTGGGTAGGATGTTTCGAATGTCTCCAGCCTGAAATGCTGTGGACTCATTGATTTTACCTGTGAGGTAGCCTTTTCCAAGTGGGCTGTAGGCTACCAATCCAATGCCTAGCTCTTCTATGGTCGGAATAATCTCTTTTTCATGCTGGCGTGTCCAGAGTGAATACTCGCTTTGGAGTGCGGTGACGGGCTGAATGGCGTGTGCCCGTCGGATCGTTTGGGTACCTGCTTCGGACAATCCGAAATGCTTCACTTTACCCTCCCAAATCAGGTCTTTTACTGTGCCAGCTACTTCTTCAATAGGTACATTGGGATCTACCCTGTGCTGATAGAAAAGATCCAGGGTATCTACTTTCAGACGCTTCAGTGAAGCTTCAGCCACCTTTCTGATGTTTTCCGGATGACTGTTCAATCCGGCCATTTTCCCATCCTGAATGTTGAAGCCAAACTTAGTGGCAATCACCACTTCTCCATGAAAGGGTTTCAGGGCATCTCCAACCAACTCTTCATTAATCCAGGGGCCATACACCTCAGCGGTATCAAAGAAGGTCACTCCGGCATATACCGCTTTATGGAGAATGTCAATCATCTCCTTTTCATCCTTAGGTGGGCCATATCCAAAGCTCATGCCCATGCATCCCAGGCCTATTTCTGAGACCTCCAATCCTTGATTTCCTAACTTTCTGGTTTTCATAGTTGATGTTTGCAGCGTTCCAACCTTATTTGATGACCCTATTCTCCTCTGGTCAATAGTTTGGTAAATGACAGGGAGCCCAGCTTCCAGTCTCCATCTTCGTAGATATATACCTCAGTGACCATGAAGGGATTAGTAACTTCATTTCCGCCCACTTCTGCAATCAGCGTGATGTTGTTGAGTAGGATGGCCGTACTGCCAATGATGTTGACCGATACCTCATGGATGTCAGCTTTTTTGTACCAAATGCCACCACTTTTAATGATGTTGATCTCGGGTTCTTTCCCCCAGGAACCACCCATGTGAACGAATGCAGACTTCTCATGAAAGAGTTCTTCCAGTTTTTCTACATTTTTATCTGACATCCATTGCCATTTGGCTTTGGACAGGTCTATGATTTCCTGCTCTCTGTCAGGAGTCTGTGCGCTGGACCCGTGTACGCTCAAGAGAATCAGAATCAGTCCGGTTATCAGTGTTTTCATAAAGTTTGGTATTAATGTTCAATTTGATGAGTATCACGGACACTGCTGAAAGTGAGGTCCAAAAGTTGCCAGCTGTCTGATTGTTTCTGGTAAACCTCCGTAGCTGTAAACTCATTGGACACATCGTTGCCACGCACGTGTGCTTCCAGTGTGATGCGACTCCATACAATGACTGTGTTGCCAAAGCTCTTGACATCCACATCATGCACGATGGTGTTTTTATACCAAATGCTTCCACTCTCAATGATTTCCAGTTCCCGGTCCTTTTTCCAGGATCCGCTCATGTGTACAAACTTGGACTCCTCGTGAAACAACGATGCCAGCTCCTCCACATTTTTATCGGCCATCCATGCCCATTTTTGTTTGGATAAGTTGATCATCTCGGTATCGTCACTTTGGGCATATGTCCATAGAGTGGTGCCCAGGATCATCGCCAGGCAGATCAAAAGTTTCTTCATTTGAATGGTGTTTAAGTGTTGCATCTCGTTTGGGTTTGTTTGAACCTACTATGCAATTTTACAAATTGATTCAATGGGAGTGAGTAGATACATTACGGTTATCCATACCATAATTACTGATTGAGCTACACATATTCCTCTAGGTGATGTAGTTTAGAATTCGTAAAAGCACATGATATGAGCGATCAGAAAAATTTCGATAGTATCAAAGCCTACAATGATTTTAATAATCATCCCACTTTACACCCGCTGGTGAGTGTTCTTGATTTTTCCAAGGCCAACCCCAGACACGGGTACAAAATGTCCTTTGGAATCTATTCAATTTTCCTGAAGGATGTAAAATGCGGGGATCTTGTGTACGGCAAGAATACGTACGACTATCAGGAGGGTACGCTGGTTTTTGTGGGGCCGGGTCAGGTGGTGGATGTGAGCAACAAAACAGATATTTATCAACCGTCAGGTAGGGGGTTAACCTTTCATCCCGATTTGATATTAGGAACCCCATTGGCCAGACAAATCGACGAGTACGGTTTTTTCTCTTACAACCTGAGCGAGGCGCTGCACCTCTCGCCGGAGGAGCAACAGACCATCGTGGACTGCTTCCTGAAAATTGAAAATGAATTGAAACGGCCGGTAGATAAGCACAGCAGAAAGTTGATCGCCTCCAATATTGGGTTGCTTCTGGACTACTGTGAACGGTTTTATGATCGACAGTTCATTACCAGAGCGCACGTGAACAACGGCATTCTGGGAAGGTTTGAAGAATCACTGAATAATTACTTCGCTTCGGAAAAGCCCTATTCGTTAGGTCTTCCTTCTGTAAGCTACTTTGCTGATGAGCTGCACCTTTCGGTCAATTATTTTGGAGATCTGATCAAAAAGGAGACAGGTCGATCTGCGCAGGAATCCATTCAGACGAAATTGATCGAGATTGCCAAAGACAAGATTTTTGGGTCAGAAAAATCTGTTAAGGAAATCGCATTCGAACTGGGCTTCAAATACCCACAGCATTTCTCGCGATTATTCAAAAAACGCGTGGGCTACACACCACAGGAGTATAGGCAATTGAACTGACCAACAATGTCATATATCTGGTTTGTACCGGAATGCGAAATTTGATTTCAAGTTTCCAAGTATTTTGTGCCAAAATACTTTGAAAGAATGCCGGACATTGAGATTTTTGCCGGGATGACCGGAGTAAAGTCTTTTATAATCGCCATAATTATCCTTGCCAATATGGGAAGTGCGCTGGTGACTCCTTTGGTCTATCTGGATTTTGAGATGCGCAGAGATTACATCTCCCGGGTGCTGTGTGTAGAGCGAAAGCAACCCATCACTGTATGTGGGGGGAGTTGCTACCTGGCTGCACAGCTGGACAAAGCCCAGGAGCATCAGGAAAAATCCAAACAACTCACTCCCAAAAGTTTTACCTTCTTCTTTTCAGAAACCAGGCACATCGAGTGGGAGGTTGATCAACTGGTACTCGTTCAGGATTTAACTTTTTCACATCTAAGTGAGGACTTTCCCATATCACGTTTGGCGTTCGATATATTTCATCCACCCCGGATAGGATAAACTCAATCCCCCATTTATTGTAGTTTTTGGAGTCTTCCAGGGCATGGTTATGTCATGTCCGTCAGGCTCCCATATCCAATTTTACCATTTAAGAATTATCGAAAGCGATGAAAATATTGAAACTGATGGCGATGATATCGCTAACAACGCTGCTATGGTCTTGCGGCAGTGATGATGAGGTTAATCCTGATGAGTTTGGCACCTTTCAGCTGTATTTTGAAAATAAGGTGGGTGCCAATAGCATCACGCTGAGAGCCCCTGGTTCTACCGACTATGATTACGAAACTTCCGACGGGGAGCCATTCAACCTTTCCAGTCTCGGGTATTATGTCAGTAAAATCACTTTGGAGGGCCCAAATGGCGAGTACTTTCAGGATGAAATAAGTGTGAATGCTGATGAAGCGAAAGGATACTACCTCCTGAAGGAGAGCAACTCAATATCACGCAATATTCTACTGGAAAAGGTGCCTGCCGGCACTTACGATCGGATCACTTTTACCATAGGGGTAGAGGAAGACGGAATGAAAGAAGGGGCCGCAGGTGGCGTATTGGATCCTGCTGCCGGAGCCTGGTTCTGGAACTGGAATGCAGGTTATATCGGGCTGATGATGGAAGGCACTGCAGAGCATTCAGGTCAGGCTTACGTAGACCATGGAAATGGAGTAGAGGTGCTTGAAAAGACCTTTGGGTTCCATGTAGGTGGTTGGAAGGATGTAACTGATAATGAGAATTTTGTCAATAATATCAAGACAATCACTTTAGAGTTTGGGACCACTGTCACGGTGAACCCGCACCTATCTCCATTGGCACATCTGATCACAGATGTGCTGAAGGTATTGGACGGAGCAGAAGTGGATTTTAGCACGACCTATTCTATCCATTCCCCAAAAGGAGGTAAGGTGTTGGCTGATCAGCTTTTGAATGCTTTTAGTGTACATCACGTGCACCAGAGTACCAGTAGTCATGATTGATCTCTTGAAAAAGTACCCGGCATACAGCTGGGTACTTCTTTTGATTTTAGGGAGTTGTAGCGGAGAAAGCATAGATCCCGGGGAGGAGATCTACAAGTTCGAAAAGCCTGCGCATTTCCCCGAGCCTACATATACCTTTGAAAACAACCCGGTAACCAAAGAAGGTTTTGAATTGGGGCGGCGCCTTTTTTTTGACCCTATTCTTTCGAGAGACAAAAGTGTGTCCTGCAACAATTGTCATCAACAGTCGCGCGCATTTGCAGACATGCCTCTGCACGGCATGAGCATTGGGGTGGACAATCAGGCAGGCTTTCGAAATGCGCCCATGCTGGCGAACCTGGCTTTCATGAGAGAGTTCTTTTGGGATGGCGGGGTAAGCCATCTGGATTTCGTGCCAATTAATGCGATCGAGTCGGATGTGGAAATGGATGAGTCTCTGGCCAATGTGGTGAGCAAGCTCAATCAGGATGATCGATACCCCGGATTGTTCAAAGAAGCCTTTGGCGTGGATGAGGTCACTTCTCCTTATCTGTTGTATGCGCTTTCTCAGTTTACCCTCCTGATGGTATCTGCTAATTCCAGGTATGACCAATACATCCTTGGAAAAGGTGAGCTGTCTACGGAGGAGCTTGAGGGGATGCAGCTATTCGATCAGAAATGTGCTACTTGTCATTCTGGAGAACTGTTCACAGATTTTTCCTATAAAAACAATGGACTCAGTAGTTCATTCAAAGATATTGGTCGTGGGGCAATTACCGAGGATGAGGCGGACTATGGGAAGTTTAGGGTACCAAGTCTGAGGAATGCGGAGATCACTGCCCCGTACATGCATAATGCCCGGTTTTCTACCCTGGAAGAAGTGCTGAATCATTACGAGCAGGGAATTAAAGGCTCGCCTACATTGGATCCCATTTTCATGGAAGATGGCAAGGTGAAGGGGATTGCACTTACGGAGGACGAAAAAATAAAGATCATTTCATTTATCAAAACATTAACGGACAGAGACCTGATCTCGGATCCAAAATTTCAAAATCATGACTAAACACCTTTACCTATTCATTTTGGCCGTTATGCTGAGCCTGAGCGGTCGGGCCTGCGATGTTTGCGGATGCAGCTTGTCGGGGCTTTATTTTGGTTTTCTACCCAACCAGAACACTCATTTTGTGGGTGTAAAATATAGCCATGCCTCCTTTAGTGCGTCGATCGATAACGATGGGTATTACTATGAAGATGAACATTCAGAAGATACCTATCAGCGCTATGACCTGATGGGCAGGTTCAGCCTCGGAGAGCGCTTTCAGGTGCGCTACCTGATGCCCTACATGATCAATAATATGGAGGGTTCTCATCAAACTGTACACTCTGAGGGAGTAGGTGATCCGGTAGTGGTCATTTACTATTCACCGTTCAATACCGGGAATGATTTCAGTCGGGCGATCATGCATTCGCTGAATGTGGGCGCAGGACTGAAGGTGCCTGTGGGTGAATTTGATAAAGAAGATAACGGGGAGCTGGTCAATCGTAATTTTCAGCTCGGATCAGGAAGCCTTGATTATGTACTTTCTGCTAATTATACCATTCGTCATGGAAATCTTGGGATCAATGCAGAGACCTCTTTTAAGATGAATACCCCCAACACTCAGGCCTATCGTTTCGGCAATCAATTTAACCTGAGTGGGAATGCCTTCTACTACCTTGAAATGAAGAAGGTCTCACTGGTTCCGTTTGCAGGGGTCTATTATGAGGCTGCGGATCGGCATAAATATCATGACATCCTAGAGGCCAATACCGGGGGTAGTTCTCTCCTGGGTACTTTTGGTGTTCAGCTTTTTGCCGGAAGGGTGACTACTAATGTTCAGTATCAGGTGCCCCTCATACAATCTTTCAACACCGATGACTTTGCTGAGATTGAAGGCGGAAACAGGCTCACAGTGGGGCTCTACTACAGCTTTTCATTCAAAAAGAACCAAATGTAAGAGGAGGATGATCCCTTAGCAGACTGCCCTCCTTGGGGCGGTCACAGCACTACGGATTGGATACCCTGAATCATCTGATTCATCTCTTCTTTCACGATTTGAACGTCCGCAGCGGTCGTTCGCCAATTGACGAGTGCTGCCCTGATACCGGCCCTGCCATTGAAGGACGTGGGGGTCATGAATACTTTTCCTCCATCATTGAGTTTGGACAAGAAGGTATTCACATCGGTCTCGTTGCCATTTTTCAGGGTAAAACAGACGGTATTCAGGCGAGTGGGTGCCAGTAGTTCAAAGGCCTCACTGTTTGCTATGAATTGCCCCAGCTCCTGAGCCATGTCGATGGTGCGCTCTACGATCTCCCGATACCCCTCTTTGCCATATGCAACAAGGCTAAACCATGCCGCCAGGGCCTTGAAGCGCCTCGAGTTTTCCGGAAGAAAATTGAGGTAGTTGAAATTTTCGTTCGGGTCTCCCAGGTAGGGGGCGTTGGAGTTTTGAAAAGTGTCCACCTGATGCAATGTGTGTTCTTTTCGGGTAAAGAAAAAAGCGCTCTCATACGGCACATTGAGCCACTTGTGACCATCCATGGTAATGCTGTCTGCACGTTCCCACCCCTCAATGAGGTGCTTGTGCTTGGGGCTAATGGCTGCAAATCCGCCGAAAGCCGCATCGATATGCCACCAAAAGTCGTGTTTCTCCCTGAGTGCGGAGATCGCTTTCATGTCGTCAAAGTCCACGGTATTGACGGTGCCACCACTGGAGATCAGAATGAAGGGCTCACCGTTGAGTTGATGAATGGCCTCTTCCAGCTTGCTGATGTCGATCGCCTCACGCGTGGGGTTGATGGTGGGTACCCTGGTTACCTGGCTACTGCCGATCCCCAGCATGGAGAGGGCTTTGATGGAAGAGGAGTGTGGCACTGCCGAGAGTATGTGGATGGGCCTGGAAATACCCGATTTAGCAATGTCATAACCTTGCCTTCTGCCCACCCACTGCCGGGCAGCTCCCAAGCAGGTGAAGTTGGACATGGTGGCTCCGGTGACGAACCCGCCCATAAAGTCATCGGGCAGATCGAATAACTCCAACAAAAGCCGGATGGTTTCGAACTCCACGATCGCTGAGACATCCCCATGGCCCTTGGTGGTCTGGGTGTTTTGGTCATAGATGGTGGCCAGGAGATCACCCATGAGTGCGGCCGGAGTGGAACCACCGGTGACAAAGCCCCAGTACCGTGGCCCGGATGAGGCGACCATTAAGGACTCAAAACGGTTGATGAACTCATACAGCGCTCCTTCGCCACCCACCCCCGAGGTGCTTAGGGTCCTTTCTGCAGGTGGATCAAAAGACACTGAGGTGGGTGTTTGATCCAAATTGGACAAGTAAGTCAACCCTTGTAACAGGGTGTCGCTCAGGAGTTTATTGAGGGTGAGCAAATCTTCTTTCAGGATAGTATTCATGATTGGATGTGTTTTAGACCTAAACTTTATTTTCTTTTCATAATACACCAATAATCAAAGCGTTGCAGCCAGGCTGCCCAGCTTTTTGAGGGCCTGATCTACCGCCTCGTCAAAAGGTTTGCCGAAGCTGATTCGGAAGTAGTTTTTATAATCAGCCCGGGCGAAGAACATCTGACCCGGAGCTATGACAATACCTGCTTTAACACCCGCCTGGTAGAGTTTCAGTGCGTTTTTATTCTTGGAAAGCTCTAGCCATAGGACGAATCCGCCCTGAGGATTAGAACTCGCGATTTTTCCCGGGAAGTAATCGAAGATGGCTCGCTTATACTGCAGGTGTTGTGTTTGGAGGGCACTTCTGAGTTTTTTCAGATAAAAATCATACCGGCCGTGGGTCAGGAAATGGGCAATAACCGCCTGGCTGATGGAGGAAGTAGAGATGTTGGTGACATATTTTCGCTGGACAAATTCCTCGTGAAACCTGCCCGGAATGCACCAGCCCACACGAAAACCCGGAACGAGGGTTTTGGAAAAGGAGGAGCAGTAAATCACCCATCCGTCTTCATCAAAGCTTTTGCAATTTTTGGGTCGTGGTTCTGAAAAGTAGAGCTCCCCGTAGATGTCATCCTCTATGATAGGAATCTGATGCTCCGTGGCCATGGCCACCAGGCGCTGCTTGTTTTCATCAGGAACCAATGATCCGGTGGGATTATTGAAGTTGGGTATCACCAAAATGGCTTTAATGTCCTGATGATGTATGACTTGCTCCAGGTCATCGAGGGAGATGCCGGTGGTCGGATCAGCAGGGATTTCTACGATTTTCAGCTTTTGGTGCTGCAGCAGTTGTAACAATCCATAATAAACCGGGCTCTCCAGTGCAATCGTGTCACCGGGCTCGGTGAGTATGCTCAGACTGAGGGCAATGGCCTCCATGCATCCATTGGTGATAACCACCTCATTTTCAGCAATGACACTGCCCCAGTTCAACCCAAACTGGCAGATGCTTCGTTTGAGTCCCGAATGACCGGTGGTGTTTTCATAAGCAGTAGCTGCCCGGGGATCGTTTAGGTAGCTTTTTTGAATGCTCTTCTTGAGGCCAGCGATGGGCAAAAGCTCGGTAGAGGGTACTGCGGTACTCAGATCCAGATGGTCCGGGTGGGCGAGTTTTGTGGCTAGAAATTCCTGGATCAGGGCCTGGTTGGAAACCTCACAGGCATCTTCGTTCAATAACTGACCGCTTGGTGGCTGTGCGTCCTGGAGGTGATACCTGACATAGTAGCCCGATTTTGGCCGACATTCGATTAACCCTTCCGACTCCAGGTGGTAGTATGCTTTGAATACGCTCGCATTGCTGACACCCAGCTCACGACTTGTCTGCCGGATGGATTGTAGCCTGTCGCCGATCCGAAGTGAACCCAGCCTGATGGCGTCCCGAATGTTATCGGCGATGGCTTCATATTTAAATCTGTTTTCCTGCATACGAACAGTTGGGTTTTTCTACTTATGGACCAGTACAGATCAAAATAAACGAATGCTGAGCGGTTGTGGATACCTGAACCCCTTAAAACTCAACTGATCCGGTCAAATTATTCAAAACTGTAACTGTTTGATGTGTGGGTCATGGTGATGGAAACGAACATGCCATAAAAATGCTCCCGTTGTAAATGATGGGTTTTGATCTTACCTTTAGTGATCAGTCTGGTATGAACTGAAACTGTTTTAACCCAACTACACCGCCATGGAAAGTGCCGTCGATTTTTTGTCATTCATCAGTTTGATTTATGTGATCTTACCCATTCTGTTTCTGATCGGACTGGGGATCTACCTGGCGGCAGGCAAGCCGGTGACCTCTTCCGGATATGAAAAAATCATCGAGATCAGCAAATGGTATATCGTGTCGGTGGCACTTGTTTTCTCTGGAAATCTGGTGAAGGATGGTTTTACCGAAAGGGAAACAGGGATCAAGGAGATGCAGGTCTATGACAAGTATGTGGACCTGATCCTGGAGGCAGACAACATAGAGAAGAGGTGGAAGCTGGCGGAGTACTTTGCGACTGTCACACCCACAGATCGCCTGAGGGAGCGATGGGTAGAGTATCAGGGCAAGCTGCAGGACGACTATGATGAGTATAAGAAACTGTTGGCAGACGAGCAGAAACTTGAAAAATTGGACACCTCTGCGACAGATCCCGAGTCGGCATTGGAAATCATTCAGCGTCAGAAAGCCGTGTATGAGCGGCCACTCGTCTCTAAGGAGTCCACACCTTTTCGGGTGGATATTTTCTACCTGGAAGAAACGATGGCCAGTCGTGACTCCAAGGGAAAAGCGAACCAGCTGGCCCAGCAACTGGTTTCCACAGGGTACCTCGTCAAGGTGAAGAAGCTGACCACAGCTAAAAATGCCGAAGCGGGCTACCGGGTGAAAAACAACCAAATCCGCAGTGAGGCGTCAGAACTGGATGTAGCTTCGGGCGTCAATGCCCTCATTGGTGGGGAGTATGAAATAATAACCATCAGCTACAAAACCCCCAATTACATCAGCGTTTTTGTGGTTGATTGAGGGTGCTAAGAGGTTCGCATTCACTTATAGATCGCTTGATGGTGACAACCTCGGAAAGGGCGGAGGGGTGGAGTGAAAAACTTACTTTTGATCTAACTCTGGTGGGTCTGAGATGGCGTTTTTGACTACAGAAGCTACGGAGTTCTTATTTATCCCTTTGCTCTTACAATAGTTGCTCCTTAGCCAGTCTTCAAGGAGCTTGGAGCCTTTGCTTGCGTTACAGGATATGCAGCAAAGAGCGATATTGTTTGTTCCGTTGATTCTTATATCGTTCACTATATGCTCCCATGAAGGCTTAGCTGATCTTGAGCTATTAATTGATTCAAATTTAGTTCGACAGTAGACACAGGAAGTATCTCTCTTTTTCACATGGTTTTCTACTTCTTTTGGAATTCCCCAACGATTCGCCATCTTCAATTCTGTATGTTATTCCACTTCAAAGAAGTCGTTGTCCAATTCCTTCACCTCATACGTTGCCCTGATTAGTTCAGAGTAAAATATATCGATGGCTTTTTGGTGCATTTCTCGTGCCCGTAGTGTTTCTCCGTTCTCTAGCACTCTGAGAAATGGAACAAAAGTTTCATGAAATTTCGGGATTTCCATAGATGCAGTTGGTTAAACACAACATCTGGATATAGGCTTTCCCACATACCTTAATGTTGTCGAGCCAAAATAACGGAATAACCATTACGAGTCAAGCATTATTTTTGCAACATTGCTAAATCAGCCCTGGTGGGAGCTAGGGAGCGTAGCGGTGCCACCCTTTTAAAAACCCAGCTGCACGATAACATTGTTTAAAACTCGTCGTTCAATGGTTCATGAACAGGTTAAAAGTGTTTTTCTGGTTATGCGCCGGAGCGAATAGAGAGATCTTATCCAATTGTCCTTCTGAGTCGAGTAAATATGTGGGAATAGGGGCCACCATATTCTTCACGGGCATTTTTGCAGCGTTGGCCGGAGGCTACGCACTCTTCACCGTGTTTGACAGCTATTGGCTGGCCGCAGGCTTTGGGATTCTGTGGGGGCTCATGATCTTCAACCTGGACCGGTTCATTGTTTCCAGCATGCGCAAGAATGGCCAACCCCAACAGGAATGGCTGCAGGTGCTCCCCAGACTGGTGCTGGCGCTGGTCATCTCCATCGTGATCGCCAAACCTCTTGAACTCAAGATTTTTGAAAAGGAAGTCAACAGCGAGATCACCTCCATGATGCAGGAGGACCTGGCCCTGAAAGAACTGACCGTGAAGGAGCGCTTCTCGGCTACCAGAGCGCGACTCAGTGCAGAGGTCCAATCACTCAAGGACGAAATACTGGCCAAAACAGCAAGCAGGAATGAACTCCGCCAAATCGCCCGGGAAGAGGCAGATGGCACGGGAGGCACTCAGCAGCGGAATGCCGGACCGATCTATCAAATCAAAAAGGCAGATGCCGATCGGGTAGATGCCGAACTGCAGACGCTCATCGCCACCAACACTCCACAGATTGCTGAAAAAGAACAGGCCATCACCGAGCTGAATACAAGGGAGCAGGCAGAACTCTCCGCCACCGAAGCGGGGCAACTGACCGGGCTGGCCTCACGGATAGAGGCACTGGACCGCCTGACCACTAAGAGTTCAGCTATCAATGTGGCCAATTGGTTTGTGATGCTGCTATTTCTGGTGGTGGAAACAGCGCCTATTTTCGTAAAACTGATCTCCCAGCGCGGGCCCTATGATTATGTGCTCAAAACCGAAGAATATGGCTTTGAGGCCTTCCACTATGAGGACCTGGCCAAGGTGAATACCACGATCAAGAATCGTTCTGCTAAACTCACCAGGGAAGAGGCTGAGTATGTGAACAGCCGGTTGCAGCTGGGGTTGGATAGGTCATAGGGTGCTGCTTAGCACAGTTCTCATAAGTTATAAAGACATCCTACAATAAAGGCCTGACCCCTCACGCTATTCAGGGAGGATGGTCACAATGACCCTTTTGTACCTCGACAGCTGAGGCTCGCCTCTATCCGTCACCTTCACTATGAAGTGGGCAGTTTCCTGCTGATCTACTTTCGGCGCTGTGAAATAAGCCAGGTGCACATTCTCAGCACCGTTTACTTCTATTGGTTTTTTGTAAGTACCAGCCTCGGGATAGTGATACCATAGAAAACTGAAACTGTCTCCATCGGGGTCTGTGGTGTCAAAGGCATCCAGCGTAAAGCCGGCACCGGATTTCACCGTGATTTGCTCGGGATGGGTCAATACAGGCACAGGCGGGTGATTGGCCGCCTCATACGACATAAAGCACCAGTCCATGCGGGCAGCAAAGTCATTTTGAAAATCATCGCGCCAGCGCCATAGCGTGACCTTATCGTCGGAAAAACTAACACTGTCTGGCTTCACTGAGCGACCATATTCCTCGGGCAGGTAGGGGGTGTAGCGGTCGATGGCATTGGTCCAAATGGCTCTGGTCTCAGGTGCGATGGTGACGATGGAGCCGCCTTCCTTGGTCTTGGAAAAATCAGGCTTATAGAGTTCATAGCGACCGCCCCAGCCACCCCACTCGGGATGCTCGGGTTCGTTGAGCCCATTGGGGATCAAGGAGAGAAATGCTGGAGTATCACCTTCTACACCCCAGGCCACATCAGGATATGCTGCCCCCAAAGGGCCATGGTTTTGCTGGATGTTTTGAGCGATCCAGCGATTGCTGATGGTGGTGTTGTCAATGCCCTGCACATAACTATTGATTCCTGTCCAGGTGGCGCTGCCATAGTCATCGCCGGGACTCACGATGTAGAACAGATCGGGAAAATTATTCCTGATCCAGATGCCACTGTCATCCTGATCAGAGATGGTGTAGACCCTGAGTTTCGAAACGTATTTTTTGACTTCAGCTTCTGTTTTGATTTTTCGGATTTTGTACAATGCCTGAGCGAGGGTATTGGCACCTCCCCAGGTGGAGATCCATAGTGGGCGATCATCTTCCTGCTCCAGTATTTTGATGATCCAGTCTGACCCTTCAGAGTCCATTCCATCACCTACACCTTCCATGCCGTACCTGGGCAAACCTTCCTTGACCATCGTCGAGAGTGTTTGAGTGTCAGGAAACCCGGCCTCATGATTTAGAATGTTGGGTCGTATTTCACCATAAGCATCAATGATTTTATGGATAGAAGCCGGATTTACTTCTGAGGTGTGCCAGCAGGAAGTGGTCGCGATGATTCCCTGGATGTCTATTTGATTGGCGTACAAAAACAAGCGCACCAGTGATTGGCTGTCATCAGGATCAGCTTCTATGTCAGTGAGTATAATTACTCTGTTTTTTTGATAATCCTGAGCATACAGTGTTTGTGAAACAAGGAGTAGCGAAAACGCGCAAAGCGATAAAACAGCCCTTGGGATTTGAAGAAACATCATGTCGTAGTTGATTGATATAAAACATCAGGATGAGCATGACTCGGAACGTCCCTTTGGCCATCAGCTCAGTGAAGCGAAGTAAATGAAATGTAACAATAAAAACAATCGATTGCGTGAATGATCATTGAAATTTTGTCACGTCCTGCTTTAGCTTAGAATTGCTCAGCTGTGAGCTCCCGATTGATGACTGCACCTGTGAGGTTTCCGGTATATACCGCTGTGGCCACTGAGCGCATCATGGCCGAATTGTCACCACATGCGTAAACACCGCCTATGGTAGTTTCCTGTAAATCATTCACTTTGATGTATCCAGGTTCAGTGAGTTCGCAGCCCATCGATAGCGGTATGTCCGAGTGTTGTTTGAAGGGAAGGGCCGCGTATAATGCCCGAAAATCTGATTGCCTGCCGTCTTTGAAAAGCACATTTTGGATTTGTCCGTTTTGATGCGCTATTTCGTCAATTTCAGTTTCTACGATCTCGATTTTGTTTCGGTCCAGAGTAGCCATTTGGGTGGCATCAAAATCAGCTTTTCCTGAGGTCAGGATGGTGAGGTTGTCGGTCAGGTTATTCACCAGACCCGCCAGGTGAAAGGCCCTTTCGCCATTGGCCATGATGCCGGTCTTTTGGTTGCGAAGCTCATAACCGTGACAATAGGGACAATGAACTACGGAAATGCCCCAGCATTCTGCAAAACCCTTGATGTCAGGCATGATGTCTTTGATCCCAGTAGCAAAGACTAGCTTCCTGGTATGAAACACTTCGGCAGTTTGTGTTGCGATGGTGAAACCGCTTTTGGTTTTCATTCCGCTAACAGCAAGTCCGTTGATGAACTTTACAGTCGGATATTTCAAAACTTGTGATTTGGCCCTGGACGAGAGCTCTCCCGGAGTTGCTCCATCCTGTGTTATGAAATTATGAGAGTAGGGTGTTTGCCGATTGCAGGCCAATCCACTGTCAATGATCAATACCTTGCGTAAGGAGCGACCCAATGCCATGGCGGCAGAAAGGCCTGCATAACTGCCGCCTATGATGATCACATCTGAAGTTTCATGCTTGTTCATATCACTAAATTCTGTTTATGCAATAGAAGAGTACTCGACAAGAGCGCCAGACACCTGGCTGTTCTATTAATTAATTGCCCTTATTTAACCACAATTTATGCAACATTGTTGCGATTATGCTTAAGCAAAGATCAATATTTGCAACAAAATTGCAAGAATAAAAGTCCGGTAATTTTTAAGAAGAGATAATATTTCTTAGACGGAATGGCTTCAATGTCTCCAATAATGGGTTGATCCGAATTTTCGAACTTCAGGAGAACTGTTATAACACACTTGAACTTTAGAACTGAACAGGGTTTTTTGACATCAAAATTTTAACAAAACAAACTGGATAATCACAGGCCGGTAGCAGATTTTCTGGGGAGCCTCACCTGATGGCTCCTTTGCTTACGTGTGGGTAATGTCATGAAGGTGCAACTCACTCAGAAACGTAAATTCAGCTTTTGTGGGTAGGGTTATTATCCCTCTGATCTTTATAAGTGAAATAACCTCTAATCAATATGTTGAAAAGAAGTGCCTTCCTGCTACTCACTATCATAGGATTTACAGTACAAGCTCAGAACGTAGATGTCTTTGGTCCACAGCCTTTTCGTGAGATTTTGGATAACGAGTTCCCAATCAATTCATGGACCCCATCGGCACCTTCTGCGGTAAAAAACCTCCAGTACTTTTTGTTACTGGACGCAGAAACAAAGTCGAATGTAGTCACCCTGTCAGATGACAACTCCACCCTTGCGATATCTTCGGTAGGTGACCTTATACACACCTACGGAACTGTATTAAGATGTGTATTACAGATCGTAGATATTAACTCCGATACGGAGGATGATTTCGCTAATAAGTATCGAATGGTTCCTTTATTGCATAGCTATTTTGCACTCAATTACTCATCCGGGAGCTCAGAGGTTTTCGCTGTGGATGTGGGCTCTTACTATGTGGAGGAAGCCACAGGGAGCGGATACCTTGTGGTGGAATTTGATGGGACTCCGGATGCGGTGATACTGAGTGCTTCCGGCCAGTATACCTACAATAGTACTACTGGTCTTCAGGAAGAAAACTCGAGCTGGACGCGACAGTGGTTCGTGCTTGACAATGGAAAACTCTTTTTGACGGGGGATGAAGCTGACGCCACTACTTTTTTCATGGCCGATGCTCGTGATCTGATCGATAACATAATTGACGATGGGTCGGATTTTAACCCCACGGGCATAGATTGGCAAACCAACCCCTTTGTGGCGTATCCGGAAGGCCTTTGGAAATATGAAGAAAGTGATTTTAATGGCTCATTTCTTATGGACGTGGACGAAGCTTATATGCCGCAGTTTGGTGATCATGAGAGCACACTTGATGCCGCTGTGGAAGCCCTCAATGAGATCGAAAGCACGCTGACCACCAACGGTGAATCCCTGCGTTATGACAAGGAGGTGTATCTGACTTTCCGTGAAAACCTGCTCTCAAGGACCCTCTCATCAACAGATATCTATAATGGCCGACTCAATGAACGGTTGGTAGCTTATGTGTATTTTACCAATGCAGCCGATGATTCTGGCGCGCATCATCCCTTTATGGTGATCGCCTCACATAATATTTCAGATAGCCCAAATTACTTGATTGACGTGTCGCGACCTCCGGGAGATGGATCCGGTGGGGGCTATGCAGAACAATCAATCACCCGAAACGCAGTGTTGGGCTATTTTCTAATCAAAATACCTCTGAAAGATTATGGGGTAATCGATCAGTTAACGGACAATGACCTGAGTCCTTATGGAATACTGGCAGATGAGCTGGATACTGATCCTTCGGACTATGATGTGTATAACTATGTAGGTCCAAGCTCCCAGGCCATCGCCATTGATGGTGTGGTTGTCTACCCTGGGTATAACAACAATCTACGCTTTGCTGCCGAAGATGGTGAGATCACCAGTACCGGGATTCACGTTGGAAGGGGAATGGGATTACACTATCATGCAGATGGACATGGTTTTAACCAAAACGGGCTTAATCTTTATAATCTGGCAGATTATGAGGGGAAGAATCACCCACCAATGATTGGGTTTGGTTATGATGGCCTTGTGATGTTTGGTCGGTATGAAGAAGGTTATGCCTCCATGGCGGGTTATGGTGAGGCACTGGATGATTATGGAGGACACGACCATGATGGATTTGGGTATCATTACCATGCTTTTTCAAAATCCTTTGAAGCCCAGGGACCAGTAGGAGGTGAGCCCATACCTTTCACACAACATTTTTTCAATGTGGGTGCCTGGCGAGGTAATATCAACGGCATCCCTGGTTTTTTGGAGGTAACTCCACAGCAGCTGAAGAATGAGGACATAGGCAGATATGCCGGAGCCTCCTATGAGTCGGGCGAACCAGGCCCTGGCTCGGTAGAGGTACAGGCCTGCGAAAGTTATGTGTGGGAGGGAACGACCTACACCACTTCAGGTACCTATACAGTTACATTGACCAACGCCTCAGGTGGGGACAGTCTGGTGACGCTGGAACTTACCATTTGGGAAGAACCTGTTGTCTTGGTGACCGCAAGCGATGGAGTGCTCATGGCAGAAGAGCAGGAGGGAGTGACTTATCAATGGTATGATTGTGAAAAAGATGCTTCAATTGAAAATCAAACCAATTCATCATTTACCCCGATGGGACCCGGGAGTTTTGCCGTGAATGTTTCAAATGGTCCCTGCTCTGTCTTATCGGCATGTGTGGAGGTAGATGAGACGATTCTCAGTACCGAACCAGCCAATGGGATATTGGTTTACCCCAATCCGGTAACCACCGACTTTCGGATTTTGGGCATTTCTGAGCCAACCCGGGTCACGGTGATGAGCATCTCCGGTCAGATCATTTCACAAATCACTGACATCAACTCTGACACGGATATCCCAGTCCCCAAACCTCCGGGGGTTTACCTGATTAAGATTGATCTGGGAGATAAAGTACTTCTGAAGAGAATAATCACGACTTTCTAATCTTTCGGTCTTTCGGGATTGACCTGAGAAAATCTTATTAACCATTAGCGGATGGTTGATTTGATCATGTGGCTTTAGTGAAGGTGTGAAAGGTAGATTCAGAATAAGTGTGGTGGCAGCTGATTTATGGGGAGTCACAGCCGATGTGCTCCCCATGCTTTGTTATGCCCGGTTGCGAATTCCAGGTTCAATCGGGTTGTGATTTAGTCGACCAACTCATTCAGTCTGGACCAGCGGTCTTCTGGTATAGTTGAAACACCAACAAACTGAAATTTTCCGAACACGCTGTCCGGGGCATTTTGCTTCACCTCATTAAACAGTTGGTGCTTTAATCCAATTCCTCAAGTAGTTGGGAATTTGCTTTCATTATTTTTGATTCCAGGTTATACAAATCTTCCAGTACTGGCATGAGCCCTTTTTGCGCTCCGCTGTAAACCAGTTGTACGGCACTTTCACTTGTTTTTAAGTAAGTTTCGATCAGCGCATTGACGGTTCCCAGCTTTTCAACCAGCGCAATGTCCATCTCCGTAATAGTGCCTGTGGCTTTGGCAAGATCCCATGACTGATTATTCAAGTCAGGTATTTTAAGCTCTACATTTCCCAACCCCAATACCTGTAGGGTGCCCGCTTCCAGCTTGAGGTCAAATACGCTGTTATCTAGAATTAATACACGATCACCACCTTCTTGCACTACCTGTACAGTGTGATATTCCTTTTGTCCAAAAAGTAAAGCAGTTTTAAAAAAATCAACCAGTTTGGAGTTATTGTTTACATCAAAATCCAAGTCGGATATTGAAACCGCTAGTAGGAGATTTTGGTTTGAATACAGTTTTTGCAAAAGGTCTCCACGATAGGTATGAGACTGTCTGATCAGTGAATCATTCCTTTGTACCTCTTTAAGAATGGATTTTTCAACCTTCACAAGATTGGCATTTAATGCGGAAGATTCGCGCCAACCATTTAATACCAAAGCAAGAATTACGGCAAAAACGACGGAAACAAACTCTAGAATTAATTGCTGTTTATTGATCTTATTTTTCATGGTTTAACTATTTCGCTCATGATCCTAATACTCTGCTAGTTCAGTGTTTTCAAAAGTAAGCTGGGTTTCATTCAGATGGTCAAATATGTGTGAGGTGTCATAATAGCTCATCTGAGATCAAATATGCAGTTTCGTATCTGAAGCCCAGAGTAGTACTAAACTAGTGAATTTTCTAATACCCTCACCCAGACATAAAAAAGGCGCCATTTGGCGCCTTTTTAGGTTAGCTGACTCAACCAGATTATTAAGAATAAAACGCCCTCATAACCCCTGACCATCAATGGATTCCGGTATTCGTTCTGCGCTATGCTCCGTCCGAAACCGGATGAAGTTAAGGGATTGATCGAACTAGTATTGTCATCCGGTTTGCAAGGCACCAAGCAATACCGGAATCTCATCCGATGCAGTGTCCTTTAGCGACTCGCTGCGCTCAAACAGGCTGGTAATTGATCATCCAGTTGATGCCGTACTTGTCCTGAAATGACCCGAAGTACGCACCCCAGAACATATCTTTCATGCCCATCTCCACTTCGCCTCCTGCTGACAGCTCGTTGAAAAGCCGGTCGGCTTCTTCTTTGGAGTCAGGTTCCAGGTGGATGTGCATGTTATTGCCGGCGTTTACTTTGAATCCCATGCTCTCCGGAGCATCTGTCGCCATCAGTCGGTGACCACCCAATATCGTCAACTCCACGTGGATGATCAGTTTCTTAGTGGCCTCATCCATTGGGGGCTGGCCCGGGAAACTAAAATCTTCGAATCGCTGTAATCCGCGTCCGGTAAACTCTCCTCCAAACACTTTTTGATAGAACCGGAAGACCTCTTCTGTATTTCCGGGGAAGTTCAGATAGGTGGCTACACCAGCCTTGTTGGTGACCTTGTTTTCCTTGCGTAGTTTGAACTGTGTACTGATGTAGTAATCCAGGTTTTCCATGCCCATGGCCAATCCTTCTTTGAAGCCCATTTCTACAATTTTTTCCAGGTCTTCGAGGCTTTTATAGGTGATGGTGATAGTCACCAATGTGCTGTCACCTTCGAAATCTGCGAAGACATTGTGCCAGTGAGAGCCCGGGTGTATGTCATTGATCTTCCCATCACTGTCACAAAAGGCGTCCGTTGCTTCATAACTTTCCTGGGGGTTCACACTGCTGTAGTCTGCCCGGCACCAGTGGATGTCGCCCTTAGGTCCTTCCATGTAATACAGCCAATATCCACCTTCCCTGAAGTCCATGGTCTTGGTGTTGCATTTGTAGGGTTTGGGCGCCCACCACTGGTCGAGGATCTCGGCGGTGGTCCAGGCTTTCCAGACCACATCACGTGGTGCATCAAACTGGCGCTTTATGTGCATGGTGTTGTTGGACTTATCCACGGTGAAGTCCATGAGAAGAGTAGGGTTCATTTCTATTAATGTTTGTTGTTCAATTAATTTTTGTTGCTTTTGAGTTGAGCCAGGTATTGATCCAGGTTGTCAAATCGGTTTTCCATGATTTGCCTGAACTGCTCCAGCCATTTTTCTATGTCTTTCATCTTGTCCACATTGAGGTGGTAGTGAATTTCTCTTCCTTGCTGCTCCTGCGTGACCACTTCGCATTCCACCAGCACTTTGAGGTGCTTGGATACTGCCTGTCGGCTGGTGTCGAAGTGCTCCGCAATGGCATTGGGTGTCAGGGCGCTCACCGCCAGCAGAAAAATGATGGCCCTGCGTGTAGGGTCTGCGATGGCCTGGAAAACATCGCGTCGTGTAGATTTATGCTTATCTGCTACCATATGGTTGTGAATATACGTGCAGCTTTTTGGTTGCGCAAATAATGGGAGAGATTTTATTTACAGACAAACCTGAATCAACCACGCTAAATAGGAGAGGCGTATCTCTATTGAGGGTCCTGTCTCAACTAGTTTTGCTCGCTGCCATAGGTGGAAGGAGAGCAATGAAACATTTCCTGAAACGATTTGTAGAAGTAAGACCGGCTATTGAAGCCCGTCATATAGATGATTTCGGATACGTTGTACTCTGAGTTGGTCAGCAAAAAAGCCGCTTTCTTGAGCCGGTACTGATTGATCAGTGCGTGTGGTGTTTGTCCCGTAAGGGCCCTCACTTTCTTATAGAGAGAGGTTTTGCTCATCCCCAGGTGGTTGGCGAGGTGCTGTGCATCCAGCTGAGGATCATTCATCTGATCTTTGATAAACTGATCCATGAGTTGGAAAAACTCATCGTCTTTGGCACCTATCCCAAACGAGGCAAACTCCTTTTCATGAGGGGTGTAAGCATCGAATTTCTTTTTAAGTACTTCGCGGGTGCTGATGAGCTTTTCGATCCTGACCTTCAGGTGATCGGGATGAAAGGGCTTGGGGATGTAAGCGTCTGCTCCGGCTTGCAGGCCTTCTATGCGTTCCTCCATTTGTCCCTTAGCCGTGAGCAGGATGACCGGAACGTGGCTGATTTCTATTTTCGTTTTGATGGCTTCACAGAGCTCATAGCCACTCATCTCTGGCATGATCACATCACTAATCACCAGGTCAATTTTACGGCTGGCCAGGATGCTGAGGGCTTCTTTTGCCCGGGTGCAGGAGGTGACGTTGTATTGATGTGAGAGCAGGTCTTTCAGCAGGTTCAGAATCTGTACGTTATCATCTACGATCAGCAGGTTATGCTCGTGGCGCTCCAGACTGATGTTGATCAATTCCTGATCGAGGCTGTCTTTATGATAAAATTCGGCCTGTACGTGTTCATGGAGGCGGGTAAGCATGGCATGGTCCACCGTGTCTTCAGCCACTTGCTCTTGGGTAGGCAGGCTGGCAGGAAGCCAAAAGGTAAAGTCGGTGCCTTCGCCAGGCTGGCTTTGGACAGAAATGTCGCCATGGTGAAGGTTGATCAGCTTTTTGGTCAGGGACAGACCTATGCCCACACTGTTGGTGTTTCCTTCCTCTTTCTCATGATGCAGGCTGGTAAACCGCTCAAACACGCGGGCAAGCTCATGCTCCTGAATGCCCATGCCATTGTCCTTGACACTGAAGTAGATTTTCTCTTGCTCGGCCCATAGTTTAATGGCTACTTTACCACCCCGATCCGTGTATTTGAGTGCGTTACTTACGAGGTTGATCAGGATTTTCTCCAAAATATCAGAGTCTACCTGAGCATAGAGCTCTTCGGGCGCTTCGTAGGTAAGGATGATCTCTTTTTCCAGTGCATACTGCCTGAAGGATTGTAAAAGCTCTTCGGCAAAAGCAATGATGTTGATGGCGCGAATGTTCAGTTGTTCCTTTCCCATCTCCACTTTTCTGAACTGGATGAGTTCCTGAATGAGCTTTTGTAGCCGCAGAGAGTTTCGGTAGATGGTTTGGATGGGCGTGTGGAGTGCTGGTTTCCCTTTGGTCTTCTCCAGCAGGGAGACTGCTGGTCCGAGGATCAGTGTGAGCGGAGTCCGAAACTCATGGGCTATGTCTGTGAAAAATTCCAGTTTGTATTTTTGGATGGATTCAGCTTGTTCCTTTTTCAGGCGTTCTATTTCCAGGGCCTTTTTGCGCTTCGATCGATTCCTTGATAACTGTATCAGCCCAATTTGGGACAAGAGCGCCATAATCACGTAAACAGTATAGGCTGTATTGGTAGCCCAAAAGGGCGGATCAATGGTAATGAGTACGGTACGCTCATGTGGGTTCCAATCTCCGTTTTCATTAGAGTTGTTCAAATGGAGTTGGTATTCCCCCGGAGGAATGTTGGTCAGGTTGATCATGGATTGTTTGCCAATGATGTTCCAATCATTGTCAAAGCCCTCCAGAAAATAACGGTAGCTACATCGCTGCTTATGCCAGTAATCCAGGGTAGTGAACCTGAGGCTGAGAAAATTCTGGTCATAATTGAGGTGAATTTCCTTCTGCAGATCAATATGAGTCTGTAAAATGCCTGTGCTGTCGCCGGGTGCAATGCGCACATTGGATACCAGTAGGTCTGTGATGGCCAGGCGAGGGAAAGCCGTGCTGGTATCCGTCTTGTTTGGATCCACAATGTCGATGCCTTTAGTGCCTCCGAAATAGAGCTGATGGTTTCCTTTCAGCTGAAAATAGGCTCCATCGGTGTATTCGTAGTTCAGCAGACCATCGGTCCAGTTGAAGTTCTTGAAAGTATTGGCATTGGGCGAAAAGGCAAAAAGGCCATTGTTGCTGGACAGCCAGAGTCTGCCGGACTGATCCTGTAATATTCCGTGAATGGTGTTGTTGGCCAGGCCGTCACTTTGGGTGTATTGATCTACCGTGAAATTGCTCAGGTTCACCTGATTAAGGCCACCGCTGGTACCTACCCAGAGTTTGTTTTGTTGGTCGATGTACAGGCTCAGGATGTCGTTGTTACTCAGGGCATACCGACTGGTTTCGTCGGCTTGCAGGTTGTGGGTAAACTTTCGGGTGAGGGTGTTGTAGCGATACAGGCCTCCGTTTCGTGTGCCAAACCACAGGATGTTGGGTTCTTCTGAGGTAATGGTGTAGACGATATTGCTTCGGATAGCGATTTCACCGGGAGTATTCTTTTGATCAGGAGAGATCCTATAAGATTCGTTTAGCCGATATGCTCCGGTACTGGTTTTCTCAATATCCATATAGATAATGCCATACCCACTGGTGCCCAGCCACAAATGGCCATAGGCATCGAAGAATACCTTGTATACCGACCCAAAATAGAGGTCCTCCGGCTGATTGGTAAAGTCCCGGGGAAAATGAAGGATCCGGCCCGTGCGCTGCTCGATCATGTCCACACCCTCACTATCCAGCCCAAGCCAGATATTGCCATGTTTGTCAGGAGTGATGGAAAGTACGGTGTTACCGTTGAGCCCGTTGCTTTTATTCAGCACACTGGTTTCGCTCCGGTCTGGTGAGATGATGTTGAGTCCACCGCTTCGTGTGCCGGCGTAGAGCTGATTGTTTGGGTCGATGTAAATCGACCGTACAATGCTATTGGAAAGCTTTCCATCAGCAGGGCTGCCTTCACTAATGGGATAAAATGAGCGCTCTTTGGTGAGGTATTTGTAAACCCCGTCACCGTCGGTACCCAGCCACAGGATGCCTTGCTGGGAGGTGTGAAGGGAGAAAATTTTCAACTTTCGCTTACTGAGGCTGGGGATCATTCCGCTGAGCGAACGGTGTGTGATCTGATCATCGGCCAGACTGACTTCCAGCAGCTGACCATCATCCGTACCTAGCAGCAGCCGGTTGCCATCACTGCTGCTACCTACCCCTGTGATCTGTGCAGATTGGGTATTGATCTCAAATGAATTCGCGACCCGATCCTGATATAGTTCTTTGATGATGAGTCGATCTATGGAAGGCTGATAGAGGTAGAAGTAGCGTTGGTTGAGACTCACAAACTGGTGAAACCAAACCTTGGGTGACCACTCCAGGTCGTAACTCACCACGGGCTTTCCATAAGTGTGCGAGTACAGTTTGCCTTCACCATTTGATAAGTAAAGTGTGTTTTGAAAAGCGCCTACACTGTGGATGTTTTGTCCTACTTGCTCATCAATGGCTATTTTCTCGAAGCGGTCGGCCTGCTGGTTGTATTGGGCCACGCCCCAGCCCACAAGACTTATGTACAAGGTGGAGTCCTCGGACAAGGTGGCTTTCAGGTTGTTTTCAAGAAAAGGCAGGTCCTTGAGGTCATTGAAGTATCGGTGAAAGTGATCGAGTTGATGATCGTACCGATTGATGCCATCATGGGTGACAATCCACAGGTTGCCAAATTTGTCTTCCAGAATTTGTCGAACCACATTGTTGCTAAGGGAGTGCTCATCTTCTGCAATGGGTTTGTAGCTGATGATTTCATCCCCATCATAGCGATTGAGGCCATCCCACGTACCAAACCATACATAGTCCAGATGGTCCATGTAGATGGCATTGATGGCGCTATTAGATAGCCCCGATTTCTTGTCTACATGTTGCAGTGGCCATTCCGTTTGACCTTTGGTTTCAAGACCAAAGATCAGGACCAGCATCAAGCCAAGGGTTAGATGTTTCGTCTTTCGCATATCTTCTGTCCTCCCCAGTATATTTTGTGTCCAAAATAGTAAGAAAAAACCGCTTTGGAGTGCACTTGCACCATAGTAAACACAATATGAACCATAGAGGACACATCCCAAATCCCTTATTGTCAATTTGGCAAAGAATACGATCCTAAAGACGTTATTACTGGATCATTGGCAATAATTCATTTAAAAAATTATGGATATAACAAACAGGTTCTCTGAGAATCCCATCCTGACACCTAAAATGGTGAAACCCAGCACTCCATCCGTAGGGATAGAGTGCTTGCTGAACCCTGGAGTATTCCGGTTTCAGGGTAAGGTGTGGCTTCTCGTGCGTGTAGCAGAGCGACCAGAACAGCAGGAGGGTACCACCACCTTGCCTATTTATAACCAGGCTGGTCAGTTGGAGTTGATGACCTTTAGAAATGACGATCCTAAGTTTGACGATAGTGACAAACGAGTATTTGAGTATGATGGAGCTCATTACCTATCCACCCTTTCACACCTGAGGCTTCTATCGAGTCATGATGGTATTCACTTCTCTGAGGACCCTGAATATGGCCCCATTTTCCCGCTAGGTGAGCAGGAAACTTTCGGGATAGAAGATTGCAGGGTGTCGCAGATTGGTGATACCTACTATCTCACATATACCAAAGTATCACCTACAGGAGTTGGGGTGGGCCTTATTACTACCACGGACTGGAAACACTTTGACAGAAAGGGAATGATTTTCCCCGCTCATAATAAAGATTGTGCATTGTTCGAAGAGCGCATCGGGGGCAAATATTATGCCCTACATAGGCCGAGTAGCCCTAGCATTGGCGGCAATTACATTTGGATTGCTCAGTCCCCGGATCTCGAGCACTGGGGGCATCATCAGTGCATAGCGACCACTCGGGCGGGATACTGGGACAGTGCCCGGGTAGGAGCTGGCGCCGCACCTATTAAAACAGAAGCTGGCTGGCTGGAAATCTATCACGGAGCCAACGAGGCCCATCGCTATTGTTTGGGAGCTTTATTACTGGATCTCCAGAACCCCAGCCGGGTGTTGGCCAGGAGTGAAGAGCCCATTATGGAGCCGGTGGCCGGGTATGAGCAAACGGGCTTTTTTGGGAACGTGGTATTCACCAATGGCCACTTGGTAGAGGGTGATCAGGTGACGATCTACTATGGTGCCAGTGATGAAGTGATTTGTGGCGCACAATTGTCAATTAAAGAAGTATTAAAATCATTGGGAAGGTAGTATGAAAGGGTTATTTAAGATATTAGAAAAGCCGGTACGGGAGTTTGCGTTCTTCAAAGAGCAACCTAAAGCGATGCGGGTATTACTCTCCACCAACATGATCTATGCGTTCGTGTTGCCAGTAATAGAGATTTTTGTGGGTGCTTACATCATGCGCAGTTCGGATGATCCAAAAATTGTAGCCCTCTATCAGCTCACCGTTTATACGGGTATCCCGTTTACCTTTCTGGTGAATGGATATTTGCTCAGATGGTTTCGCATTAGCAACCTCTATAGCTTCGGTATGCTCCTGAGTGGGATATCCATGTTTCTCATGATGGGACTGGAGACCCTGTCCTTTTCAGGAGTCGGCGCTGCGGGTTTTTTGATGGGAGCTTCTTTTGGATTTTTCTGGGCAAATAGAGATTACCTGGCTTTGGGAACCACCAAAGATCAAAACAGAAATTACTACTATGGGCTGGAGACGTTTTTTTATACGCTCACGGCCATTATAGTCCCGCTGCTGGTGGGTTGGTTTCTGGGAGCCGCCAATCGAAATGGCTGGTTTGGGGGCAGCATGTCTGTCAGCTATCAGATGGTAACCGTGGTGGTGGTCATACTTACCATTCTGGCCAGTGTGGTTGTACATAGGGATCGGTTTAAGAACCCCGAGCAAAATCGGTTTTTGTATTTCAGGTTTGATAAACTCTGGAATAAGCTCATGGGACTTGCGGGTCTCAAAGGAATGGTGCAGGGATACCTGGTGACCGCACCGGCCATTCTCATCATGAGGCTAGTGGGCGATGAAGGTTCGTTGGGTTTGATTCAGGGAGTGAGCGGGGCTTTCACGGCCATCATGCTCTATCTGATCGGGAGGATGACCAAACCGAAGCACAGGATCGCCATCCTCTCTGCCGGATTGATCATATTTACTTTTGGCACACTGGTGAACGGCTTGATGTTTTCTTCCGTAGGCGTGATGGTTTTTGTGCTTTGCAAAGTGCTTTTTCAGCCCCTGCATGACATTGCTTACTTCCCCATCCAGATGCGGGTGATTGACGTGGTGTCGGCACGTGAAAAACGAAATGAATTCGCTTATATCTTCAACCATGAATTTGGGCTTTACCTCGGACGCTTTTTTGGATTGGGGCTGTTTATTGTCCTGGCCACCTATGTGTCTGAGACCTTTGCGCTGAAGTATTCTCTGATCGTGGTGGCACTGCTGCAATTGCTGTCCATCCCGCTGGCCAAACACATCACCAGGCAGGCGGATTTATATGAGCAATCAGAAGTGAAGACCGAAGTACAAGGAGAAATTCCATTGGCAGTAGCGATAAAATAATGAACATGAATAGTATCAAAATAACCGTATTAGTTCTATTGGTGACCTTGGGCGGATGCTGTCCGGAGGTGAAAAAAGTGAACCAGGTGGCTATCAGCAAGGTGAAAGACATGCCGAGCCAGCCAAGGCCTTACAAGCAGTTGAAATGGAGGGAGAAAGCCATCAATTTTGATCAGTACGTATTCGATAGCAACCAGCGTGGGGAGTTCATGCCGCTAATTTGGCTGGACTCCTCTAATCGAAATGTCGATCAAACAACTTTCGGTCTATATACAGTGATTGGCGATGTGCGCCAGGGGTATCAGGCTCATCCGGATTTTCACGAATCACTCACTTCCCTGGGTGCACTGATGAGTGCCGGACTTTCTGGGATTGATAAAACCAATCAGAATGGTTTCAATTTTGTGAAAATGTCACAGAATTACTTCAATAGTGATACGGGATGGAATATCATGATGAACAACACCAATCCTGATGTCGCTATGCTTGGTGGTGGGTATGGACGGGACTGGTGGTACGATGTGTATCCCAATGTGCTTTACTATGCCGTGAGTCACCTTTTTCCGGGAGTAGAGGGTGCCGAAGAGATTCAGCGCTCCATCGCTGAGCAGTTCTTTAAAGCAGATTCTGTTCTCAACGGAAACTATGAATATTCTTATTTTGATTATGCAGCCATGCGTGGCGTTAATAACCACATTCCACCCCAGGAGGACGCCGCAGCAGGACATGCCTATGTGTTATTGAGTGCCTATCAACAGTTTGGTGATGAAAAATACCTGGAGGGTGCCAAGTCGGCGATCAGTGCGCTGGCTAATCAAGCAGAGAGTCGGTTTTACGAAGTGTTGCTCCCATTTGGAGCCTATGTGGCGGCGCGTCTCAATGCGGAGCATGGTACTGAGTACGATGTATTGCAGCTCCTCAACTGGTCGTTTGATGGATGCAAAGCCGAGAAAGGACGCACTGGCTGGGGCGTCATTGCTGATCAGTGGGGGCCTTATGACGTTCATGGTTTGCAAGGGAGTATAATTGATGGGGGTGGCTACGCATTTCTGATGAATACCCACAGCATGGCCTGGCCTTTGGTGCCCATGGTGAGGTATCAACCACAATATGCCAGAACCATCGGTAAATGGATGCTCAATGCTTCGAATTCAGCCAGGCTATTTTACACATATGAAATTGATGACAAACACCAGTGGTTGCCAAAAAAGAAAGGACTGACCAAGAACGTTATTGCCTATGAGGGATTGAGAAAGGTGGATGCTTATGGCAAAGAAGAGCTGGCAGGAGTAGAACCGGTGGCTTTGGGAGATGGCCCAAACTGGGTACCCGGTCAGCCGGAGGAATCGATGTTTAGCCTCTACAGTTCGGCATATGCCGGAATCTACGGTGCCATCATCAACGAGACCAATGTGGATCAGGTGCTTAGACTAAACTGCCTGGCCACTGACTTTTACAGAGCCGATGCTTACCCGACATATCTCTATTATAATCCTTATCCACAAGCTCAGGAGATCAATTTTGAGTGGGATAATGAAGAGCCAGTGGATTTGTATGACGCACTTACACACACCAAAGTAGCAGCGGGTATTTCCGGGTACGGCAAGTTTACCATAGCCCCAGATGAGTCAGCGCTCATAGTGGTACTCCCACAGGGTGCAGAAGTGACAGAACAGGATGGAATTTATAGGTGCAACGGAAAAATAGTGGCCTATCAGTGATTTTGATAAAACCGATTAATTGAAGATGATGAAGCTATACAAACAACTCTTTTTGATGTGCCTGACCTTCGGGGTACTTCAGGTATCTGCCCAACAGCGGATATCCGGAAAGGTGACCGATGAGCAGGGACTTGGGGTGATTGGCGCCAACGTTTTTGTGGAGAACACTACATACGGCACCATCACGGATATCGAAGGGAACTATGCGTTCAGTGTACCTGATTCCTTGTCGGAATCAAACCTGATGTTCTCTTTTATCGGATACCATACCGAGAAGCGCCCCATCAGTGGCCGGTCGCAGATCAGTGTGCAGCTATCACTGGACAATAAGCAACTGGAAGAGGTAATCGTAGTGGGTTACAGTACCCAGACCAAAGGTGATGTGACCGGGGCATTGAATACGGTAAAAGGGAAGGACCTCAATAGTCTACCGGTGGCCGGCATAGATCAGGCCTTGCAGGGGCGTGCTCCGGGTGTGAACATCTCACAGATCACTGGAGCTCCTGGCGAAGGGGTATCCGTAAGAATCCGGGGAATCGGCTCACTCAATAGCAGCAATGATCCACTCTATGTGGTGGATGGAGTACCTACACGTGAGGTGTTGAGTATCTTATCACCGCAGGATATTGAAGAAATCACCATTCTCAAAGATGCTTCTGCTGCGGCATTGTATGGCTCCAGGGCCAACAATGGGGTTGTTTTGATTACCACAAAAAAGGGAAGCAAGGACAGATCTTCCATTACCATCAACTCTCAGGTAGGAGTGCAGATGCATGGGAAGCTTACAGAGATGACCAATCGGGATCAATACGTGGAAATGTACAATGAAGCAGCGACCAACGACAATGCGTTCGTTTCAGATGATCTGTTCAAAAGGGACCTGATCCCACTGGACTATGCCGCTTCACAGCCGGACATAGATCAAATGGAGGCCATTTTCCGGGAGGCCCTGATTCAGAACTATGGAATCACTGCCAGTGGCGGCAACGAGAAAAGTCAGTATATGCTGTCTGTCACCTACTTTGACCAGGAAGGTATCATTATAGGAAGTGACTATGATAGACTGACGGGTCGCATCAACCTGAACACAGAGGTGAAACCATGGTTTACGACCGGAGTTAACCTGAACATCGCACGCTCACACACGAGCAGCATTGGTAGCTCCGGAGATGGTGCAGGCGGCAACGGTGGCAGTATCGTACGGTATGCTTATTTCAGGACCCCGGCCATTCCCATATATGATGAAGAGGGCAACTACACAGATTTGCCGGAATATCCCAGCTTCTTCGGTGATGGTTACAACCCCGTAGGACTGGCCAACTATGCAAATAACAAAAAGACAACTGATCGCTATTTTGGCAAAGTATTCGGCGTGCTGGATCTTGGAGATCACCTGACATTGACCACCAATTTTGGATTTGATTCTGAAAGTGGGCTGCGCAGGAGGTTTGACAGAAACTGGGGATCTAATGACCGGATTAACAATCCAAACAGGCTTTTGGTCGCGAATACCAGTGCGGTTACCTGGACCAACAATAACGTGCTGCAGTTTAAGAAATCTTTCGGACTGCATGACTTCAATGCACTGCTGGGTACTGAAGCCATTAAATCACAGGGCTATTTCTCCAATCAGACCGGTCGGGATTTCCCGGATCAGGATCCAAACCTTACCTACCTGGGTAACGGCCAGGGGACAGCAGCTGTCAGTGAAGGCCGGTATGCTTATACGCTCCTTTCATTCTTTGGCAAGGTGGACTATGATTTTGACAGCCGCTATCAGTTGAGCGGTTCCTTTCGAAGGGATGGTTCGTCACGGTTTGCCTCAGAAAACAAATGGGGAACGTTCTATGCCGTATCCGGTGGGTGGAATTTACACAACGAAGCATTTTTAAGTGATGTTGACTTCTTCAGCCAGCTCAAGCTGCGGGTGGGATATGGAGAAATTGGAAATCAGGAGATCGGCAATTACGCCTATTCAGATCAGATTCAGCCAAACTACAATTATCCTTATACATCAGCACCGTCTGATGGATACTCGGTAACCCAGCTGGGCAACACTGAGGTGAAGTGGGAGTCTAGCCGTCAGTACAACGCCGGGGTTGATTTTGAGATCAATCAGGGTGTGCTCTACGGCTCTCTGGACTACTTCCATAAGCTCACCACCGATATGCTGGTGAAAGAGCCCAATCCTCCTAGTGCCGGGTATTCAGACCCAGCCTGGGTGAATAATGGAGAAATCCTCAACCAGGGACTGGAACTGCTGGTGGGCGTCAGGAAAACGATGGCAGATTTTGGTTACAACTTTTCAGGTAATGTGGCCCTGCTGCACAATGAAGTAAAAAGCCTCGATGGATTTATCTCCGGAGGCGCCATCGGGTCGGGTAATTACACCACCCGGACCGAAGTAGGCCAGTCCATCGGATCGTTCTATATGCTGGAGATGGAAGGGATCTTCCAGAATGAGCTGGACATTGCCACCAGTGCCTTTCAGGGGAACAACATTCATCCCGGAGATGTCAAATACAAGGATCAGGATGGCAATAACTTTATCGATGAAAATGATCGGGTGCATGCTGGTAGCCCTATTCCAAAGGTGACGGCTGGGTTAAACCTGTCTGTGAGCTACAAAAACCTCGATCTGACAGCCTTCTTTCAGGGCGCCTATGGTTTTGATATCTACAATGTGGCCTTTCACGACATTGAAGGATTCTACCGACCCTTTAACCTCACCAAGGACTACTATGACAACCGATGGACAGGAGAGGGGTCAACCAATGAGTACCCAAGGGCGTCATGGAGCGGGTCAAACAACAACGTACGGATTTCCACACGCTTTTTGCGTGATGGGTCTTACACCCGTCTGAAAAACCTACAGCTGGGCTACAATTTCCCTCAGCCTATCACCGAAAAGCTCAAGCTCAATCGCCTGAGGGTATATGTGTCTGCACAAAACCTACTGACCATCACGGGTTACTCAGGACTGGACCCTGAGATGACCACCAGTGACAATGCCACTGGTGAGGGCGATTTGGCCAGAGGGATTGACTGGGGTACATATCCTACGGCACGCTCATTCAATTTTGGAGTCAATCTATCTTTCTAAAAAGACAGCAACTATGAGAGCATTCACAAGAATATTTCAAATAATTATCCTCACAGCAGCCGTTTCTGGATGCGCTGATTTTCTGGAAGAGGACATGCAGGGCACCTATTCCAATAGTACCTTTTACAAGACCGGGGACCATGCGGAGTTGGCACTTACGGGTGTTTACAACATCACTTCCTTTTCAAATACCAACAACAACTTATGGGTATTTGGAGATGTGGCATCTGACGATGCAGTGAAAGGGGGATTAGCGGGTGACCAAAATGACATTCAGTTTATTGAGGAGTTCACTTATCAGCCCAGCAATTCCTATTTGGAAAACCTATGGCGACATTACTACGAGGGCATTACCAGGGCCAATTACTTACTGGGAAGTTTGCCCGGTATAGAGATGGATGCCGACCGTAAGGAGGTCATTAAAGGTGAAGCCCTATTTCTAAGGTCTTATTTTTATTTCCACCTGGTGAATATTTACGGTGACATTCCCTTGAAGCTAAAACCGCCGGTCACCAAGGATCAGGTACATGTACCACTGAGTACGGTTTCTGCGATTTACGCACAACTTGATAGTGACCTGGAGGTGGCCGCTACATTGCTCCCAGTGAAAAACGATGTGGGGCGGGTATCCAAGGAGGCGCCTTAGGCTTGCTGGCCAAGATGAGACTCTTTCAGGAAGATTATGAAGGTGCTTTAGAGGCTATCGCCGACATTGAAGATCTGGGAATCTATGAGTTGCAAGCCCTTTATAGAGACAATTTCACTTTAGGAAATCAGGACAACAAAGAATCACTTTTCGAGGTACAGCACCTCTCAGGTGCCTCCCCAAAATTAGGTTCGGTTTTGAACCAATATTTTGCCCCACAGGCTGAAGGCGGATACTATTTCAATTCACCTACCCAGGATTTTGTAGATGAGTTTGAAAAGACCACTGCCGAAGTGGTAGACCCACGATTGGATTATTCTGTCGGCCGTGCCGGACAGACCTGGCTCAACGGTGAGCCATTTGATCCTACCTGGTCTTCCACCGGATATATCGTCAAAAAACATCTGCAGCCACTCTCCGAGGTGCCCAAAGGCACCAAAGGCGATGGCGGCCTCAACTATGTATTTATGCGCTATGCGGAGGTGTTACTCATGAAAGCCGAGGCTTTAAATGAATCTGCATCTCCGGCACAAGCCCTTGTACCACTCAATGCAGTCCGCAAGCGGGCCCGGGAGAGCTATCTGTACGACGAAACATTAGCCGGGTTTGGCAGTGTCCCTGCGGGGCTTTTGCCAGATGTGGTTACTACAGATCGTTCTCAGGTCAGGGAGGCTATTCGACACGAGCGTAGGGTAGAACTGGGCCTGGAGTTTCACCGGTACTATGACCTGATGCGCTATGGTAAGAGTGTGGCCGAAGCGGCACTTTCGGATACCGATTTCAACTATGAAGACAATCGATATTTCACCATGCCGCTCTCAGAAACAGACATTAATCAATCAATTAATTAAAACAATTCTAAACACAATAATCTAAATGAAGATGAATATGAAAACGAACATTAAACATGCGATGTGGCTGCTTACATTGGCCGCAACATCTATTTTCGTAGCTTGCTCTGATGGAGACGATCCGGAGGTAGAGGTGGATAAGACAGCACTCAATGCTACCATACAGGAGGCAACTGATTTGCTGGCGAATTCTCAGGAAGGCACAGCAGAGGGGCAGTTTCAGCTTGGCGCCAAAGCCGAGTTGCAAACGGCTGTAGATTTGGCTCAGCAGGTTTCGGATAGTGAGACTGTTACTCAGGTGCAGGTAGACAATGCCAACACCGCTTTGGAGCAGGCCATTGTTACCTTTGAAGGCAAAGAAGTGGTGGCCATTGAGCCTGATGCACTGGTAGGACACTGGACATTCGACGAAGGCACTGGCTCTTCCACTACTGACTATTCAGGAAATGAGCGGGATGGAACGTTATCTGCCGGTCATGCCAACTGGGGAGCAGGTACGCCTGAATGGGTGACTGACCGATACGGCAATGCGGCCAAGGCACTACACTTTGATAAAGGTGCGAACGTAGAGATTCCTTACGCCACAGCGCTCAATCCTCAGCAAATGAGTATCACTTTGTGGGTAAAAGGTGATGTAGTAGATCCTATATGGGCCAATAACTACATGATCTCAATGAACAGATGGAATGGTTACAAATTCCAGTTGCAGGAAGCCAATAAGGCATTCATGACTGTGAAAGCCAATGTTGACGGCAACCCGGTTTACTACGACAGAGACAATGAGTCTCCAACCCTTGATCAGGACGTTTGGTATCATTTGGCTGTAACTTTTGGTGGCGGCGAGATGACCTTCTACATCAATGGTACAGAAGTGAAGAAATGGGATAATACGCCTGGTACGGCCATTTCCATTGCTGATGCACCGGTTAATCTGACCATCGGGCAGGATTTGCCTACCGGCACTTATTCTTCAGATGACACCAGCCCATATTACGTAGATTGGGGTGGATACTTTAAAGGTACGCTGGATGAAATCCGTATTTACAACAAAGTACTTTCTGCCACTCAGGTGGGTTCTATTTATGACCTGGAAAAACCCTTAGACTAAATAGTTAAAACTCAGGTGTTGTAATAAATAAGTAATCATAAAAGGGCAGTTAATCTGCCCTTTTATGTATTCAAAATGATTGATTTTATGAAATACGGCATGTTCCTCCTAAGCTGTTTGGTGTCACTAACCGTGAGTCAGGCGCAGCAGCAAATCAGTATACCACGCATCGATCGGATGCCCGATTTGCCGCAGCCTTATCAGATGCGGGACTGGCAACAGGTGGCGGTCAAATACGACAGCCTGGTGTTTGCCCGGACTTCCGGGGAGCATATGCCTTTCCTCTCAGTGGGGAGTGCAGGGGTCAATTACCCCGAATTGCAGCCCATTTTCATGGATAGTTATGTAGGCTCATCCAGCCATGGAACACAGCGAGAGGCCATCAATATTATTCCTGCTGTAATCGGAGCTACTCTGGTAGGTGCAGATAAGACCACTCAGTTTGGAACGGATTGGGTCACCAAGGTGCGGGATTTTTATAACCTCAAAAACGAGGAATTGGTATACCTCAATGGTCCATCAGACCGCTCAGGTCATGACTGGTGGTATGAAACAATGCCCAATGTATTTTTCTACCAGTTGTACGATCTGTACCCGGATACACCGGGTTTTGCTGAGCACTTTCTGTCTGTCGCCAATCGATGGGCAGACGCAGTGGAGGCCATGGGTGCGGACATTGCGCCCTGGAAAGTGCCCTATATGAACTACAGGGCCTGGAACCTAAAAGAAATGAAACCTCTCAATGAAGGGGTAAAAGAACCGGAAGCCGCCGGAGCCATTGCGTGGCTACTCTATCAGGCCTATCATCAGACCGGAGACCAGCGCTATCGGCATGGAGCGGAAGCTGCCCTTGATTTTCTGAATGAACTCACGGACAATCCTTCGTATGAATTGCAGTTGCCATATGGCGTGCTCACTGCCGCCAGGATGAATGCAGAACTAGGAGCTGAATATGACCTTGAGAAGATGATCGGGTGGTGTTTTGATCGGGGCGACCTGCGTGGATGGGGTAGTATAGTGGGTTCCTGGGGTGGCATGGACGTTTCGGGACTAATCGGTGAGGCCAATGATCAGGGAAATGATTATGCCTTTATCATGAATGGATTTCAACAAGCGGCAGCCTTGGCCCCTCTGGTCAAATACGACAAGCGCTATACCAAAGCAATCGCCAAATGGATTCTTAACGTCGCAAATGCCAGCCGACTCTTCTATTCCACTTATTTACCTGAAAATCAGCAGTCTGATTATGACTGGTGCACCACCAACGATCCTGATGCGGTCGTTGCCTATGAGGCAATCAAAGAGCTGTGGCAGGGTACTGCACTCTATGCACGTGGTGACTCCAAAGATGCCGGGTGGGCGTCTACCAATCTGGGCCTTTACGGATCTTCACATGTGGGCTACCTGGGCGCATTGCTGGCGGCAACCAATGTGGAGGGCATCCTGACCATTGATGCCAATATCACGGATTTCTTCGTCGACGCTCCATTTCCCACCTATTTGGTCTATAACCCTCATGGAGAAAGCAAACAGGTGCAAATACAGGTAGGGGATCAGGCAAAGGATGTCTATGATGCCATCAGTGAGACTTTTATTCTGAATGAAGTGACCGGGACCAGCGAAGTGACCATCGGGCCGGGTGAAGTGCTGCTCATCTCTTATGTACCCTCAGGCGGCACCGTGGAAGAAAAACAAGGTCAGCTAACGGCAAATGACCAGGTTTTGGATTTTCACTATGGCTATGATTTTTCGGGAAAACTTCGGATCAAAGCACTTGCAGCCACGAGCGATCCGGCAGAATCAGGGGTTGCGGATACGATCTATTGCACGGTCCAGGGCGAATCAGTGCAGTATGAGTGGTATGTGGATGATCAGCTGCAAACAAGCGATTCTGCAGCCTTTATTTGGACTCCCGGAGCGACTGGCGCGGCCAGTATTCGGGCAGTTGTAAGTGCAAATGGGAGGATGGCACAGGACAGCCTATTGCTGGACGTGGTAGCACTGATCCCGGCTTACCCAGTGATTGATACACTGTTTGCAGATCAGAAATGGTACAAACCTGGAGATGTTTTCTGGGTTGATGCTGAAGTACGCGACCCAAAAGGGCTCGATCTAACCCTGGATTGGACAGTGGACCATGCGACTATTCTGGAGCAAAATGAAAGTCAGATCAAAGTTCAGGCTCCGTCTGAGGGTGGGGTCATTTCTATCACACTCTCCGCCAGCAATTATGACAAGCAAACCCAACAGACCTTACAGGTTTTGATCACGAAGGATGCTATCCTTACTGCACCTTTGGTACACCTGCCACTCAATGGAAACCCTCAGGACGTGAGTATCAATCAATTCTCCACAAGTCTTCAAGGAGGTTCTTATGTGGCTGCACCAACAGCGCAGGCAGGAGAGGTGTTGGTACTTGCCGGCCAATCGGATGAGTTGGTTATCGCTAATCAACCAGCGTTGAATTTTGGAGATGCGGTCACCATCTCTTTTTGGGCATATTTCACTGATTTTGCACAAGAGCGATTTGTGATTTCACATGGAGGTTGGGAACAGCGGTGGAAGGTATCCACCACGACAGATCAGCGCCTGAGATGGACGATAAATACCACGGCTGGCATCAAAGATTTGGATGCCTCTGTGATCCTGGAGAAATCCAAATGGTACCATTTCACGGTGGTTTACGGGGATGGAGCCATGCAAATATTCTCCAATGGTGAGCTGGACACTTTCGTGGGCCACACCGGGCAGATCAATGCTGCTGAAGTAGGGGTTTCAATTGGTAAGCGCCTGCCAGGAGATGCACAGTATTACCTGAAAGGTCGGGTGGACGAAATAAGAATTTATAGTGAACCTGTAGGGCCAACGCAGGCAGCCTTGCTTCCAGAGGAGTGGTATGAACAACCGCCGCTCAGCATCCGACAAGAACGATTTCATTTGTATCCGAATCCTGTCAGGGAGGGTGGTTTTGTGAATGTCCAGTTAGGCTCCATGCAGCACGTGATTTTGACAGATATGACTGGAAAAAGAGTGGCTGAATTAAAGGCAACAAGTACGTCAGATGGTACCTTTCGCATCGATTTATCAATGATCAAAAGGGGCGTTTATCTATTGTATCCCGCCCAAACCACAGGGGAGTGTTACAAACTCATCATCCAATGATGTTTGTCTTTTGAGAAGAGGTCGAATGGAAGCAATCAGCTAGATTTCCTCAATCCGCACTTCAAAGGTGAGGTTGGCTTTGCTGTCACCCCTGTAGGAGCCCTGTACAGGAAGGGTGTTTTCCGGCTTATAGCTGGAGCAGGCAGGAATGTAGTTTTCCATAGCCAGAAGACCAGCACTCGGATCCAGACCAATCCACCCGCCACCGGGTACCCAGGCTTCCACCCAGGCATGCAATTCGTGACCTTCCTTAAGTCCTGGGTTGAAGGCATAGCCACTTACAAAGCGCGCAGGAATGTTCAATTGGCGAAGCATTTGTATCATCATCCAGCTCAAGTCCCTGCAAGACCCACTGCGCTGCTCAAAACACACATTTGGTGGGAGTACATTTTCCGCATAGCGCTCATTGTGCTCCCAATCCGCATTGATTTCCTTTACCAGGTAGGAGAGGAAGGTGACCATGTTGCCGCCAGATAGTTCACGAATCTCCGTAATCCAGGCCACCAGCTCCGGGTTCAGATCTACTTTCCCTAAATAGAGCTGCAAAGCGGTCTGATGGTCTTTATGTGGGTCTTCTTCCACGAGAAAATCAAATGGATTGAGTGCGGAGGTTTCCACCTCCATTTCGATGCTGATCTCCAGTTTTTCGATCTGAAAGTTGAACCAGCATTGATGAAAAGGGTTATTTTCAGCATCCAGCCTAAAAGCCAACCCTGAAGGAGCTGGGTCTACATGGATGCGGAAATCCCTCAGCTTAAAATAGTTTCTCTGAGAGGGGTAAAAGTACAAGTGATGAGGCTCAGCGAAAACCAAATTTGAGTATTCATATAACGTGCGATGACTTATTTTGAGCTTCATGTTAATGTCTTTACCAGACAGTTTACTGAGATTGAGATTGATCCATCAGGTTAGGCCTGATTTTGAAATACTGTTCGTAGACCGCAGTGGAAATGTCGTTGATCCGTCCCTGCAGCTTGTCCAGGTATTCGTGCAGTCCAAACTCGAAGACATCATTGATATCTGCAAACTCCAAATCGGCACGAAGGTTTCCGATTTCCTTCTCAGCTAAATTTGTGTATCCTCTTTTGGCATCCGAGATCTCGTGCAGACAGTTCTCTGCATTCACGAGGCAAAAGAGAATCGATCGCGGAAAGTAGGAGTTGAGCACCAGATAATTCACGATATTTCCAGGTTCTATTTTGCCATACATCTGCTTGTAAGCATTCAGAGCACTTACCGATTTCAATAGCGCGTTCCAATGCAGAAAATCCAGCGGTGATCCGATCTCTTCCACCGAAGGGAGCAGGACATGGTATTTTACGTCGAGTATTCTGGAGGTCTTATCCGCTCTCTCTAAAAACTGCCCCAACTTGGTGAAGTACCAGCCTTGATTTCGGGGAGAGGTGTCATATCCTATTCCCTGGATGAGCTGAAGTTTGTATTTGATCTGCTTGAAGATGTCGGCATCCTCGCTCTTCCACATTTTTCTTTTGGCCGCCTTTTCCACAAAGTGATAGAGGTCATTGAGCACCTCCCAGGTTTCCTTGGAGATATTTTCTCTCACCTGACGGGCATTTTCGCGGGCATTGACCACCGAGGCAATAATGGAATTATGATTTCTCTTATCAAAGGCCAAAAATCGAATGGCATTTTCCCTCGAGTAATCACTATAAAGCTTTTTGTACAGTACCTCGTCGCCCGTAGCGGTGATCAGCGGACGCCATTGCTCCTTCATGCCGGGAGGCAGGTCTATCGATAGGTTAAAATTGACATCTATGAAACGCGAATAATTTTCGGCTCGCTCAGCATACCTTCCCAGCCAAAACAAAGAATCTGCAACTCTACTTAACATTTGAAATTTCCAATTTTAGTCAAACAACACCCATGTATCCTTGCTTCCGCCGCCTTGAGAGGAATTCACCACGAGCGATCCTTCTACCAATGCCACCCTCGTGAGTGCTCCCGGCAGCACCTTGATGCTATCCCCATAGAGGACATACGGCCTCAGGTCCACGTGCCTCGGCGCTATGCCCTTGGGAGTGATTGTAGGCACTGTAGAGAGTGAAAGTGTAGGCTGCGCAATGTAATTGCGTGGATTTTCTTTCACGAGTTTCCTGAATTTTGTGTGCTCCGATGAATCAGCTTTGGGGCCAATGAGCATCCCATAACCACCAGCTGCATTGGTTTCTTTCACCACAAGGTCCTCAATATTTTCCAATACGTAGTTTAAGTCATCCTTTTCTGAACATAAATAAGTAGGCACATTTTCTATAATGGGGTCCTGATCGAGGTAGTATTTAATGATCCGTGGTACATAAGCGTAAACTGCTTTGTCGTCTGCCACACCAGTTCCCGGAGCATTGGCCAGTGCCACATTGCCTGCGATGTATGCCTCAAATATGCCCGGGACTCCCAGCATGGAGTCGGGGTTGAAAGTCAGCGGATCCAGAAAGGTATCGTCTATCCTTCGGTAGATCACATCTACTTGTTGCAGGCCTTTAGTCGTCTGCATGTAGACATTCTTGTTTTTCACAATCAGGTCCTGACCTGTAACCAGCTGAACACCCATTTGCTGAGCCAGATAGGAGTGCTCAAAATATGCAGAGTTGTAAATGCCGGGAGTCAACACGGCCACAGTAGGATTGGGCTTGTCCGATAGGTGCTGGAGCATATTCAGCAGCATGTTAGAATAGTCAGACACTGGTCTGACACCCAGGCCGGCAAACAATCCTGGAAATGCCTGCTTGATGATTTCACGGTTTTCCAGGAGATAGGAGACCCCGGACGGGCACCTCAGATTGTCTTCCAGTACATAGAACTTGCCACTCTTGTCCCTCACGATATCACTCCCCGTGATATGACACCAGATGCCCTTGGGAGGATTCAGGCCGATACATGGCTTCAGGTAATCCCTGCTCGAGAGCACCAGTTCTTTAGGTACAATACCATCTTTCAGTATTTTCTGCTCATGGTAGATGTCGTTGATAAAGAGGTTGATAGCCGAGATTCTTTGCTTTAAGCCCTCTTCTATGATGGACCACTCTTCTGCTGAAATGATCCTTGGGATCAAATCCAGATGTAGTATTTTCTCTACACCCTGATTATCATGGTAGACATTGAAAGTCATGCCCATGGACATCTGAGCTTTATCTGAGGAGTCCTGAAGTTGTAAAAGCTTCTTACCTGAATATTGTTCTAAAGCTTGCTTGAACTGCTGATAAGGGGACCGACAACTCTCATCGTCAAACATCTCATCAAAGTGCTCAGAGGGGTTGTATTTATCAAAAATCAAATTGATACATTTTAAAGTAAATGATTATGAATATACGAATATTTAAATGAAAATAAAAGACTATTATTAAATATTTATATAATTCATCAATATTTTGAATTTTTCGTAAACAATAGAGCTTCTTCAATTACAGTTTTCCATAAATGAAAACCCGTTTTTCGCTCGATCAAGCAACTCTGAAATGAAACTTACTTTTTATTCCAGATATCCAAAGGCCTAAATGTTCAGTCATATTAACTTTACCGCTATGGCCGAATACGTCGAGATAATCAAAGACTTACAAAAGGGTAAATATTCACCATTGTATTTTCTGCAGGGTGAGGAGCCTTTCTTTATCGACAACATCATAGAGCACATAGAGCTCAATGCGCTGGATGATACTCAGAAGAGTTTCAATCAGTATGTGCTTTACGGAAAAGAAATTTCTTTTACGGACATTCTGAATGTGGCCAGGAAATACCCTATGATGGGCGAACGTCAGGTGGTGATCATAAAGGAAGCACAGGAAATCAGAGACTGGAAGAAAGAAGAGGCGCAGAAGTTTTTGACGGCATACCTTGAGAATCCACTGGCCACTACCATTCTTGTTTTTGGTCATAAGTACAAGACGTTGGATCGCCGTACTAAAATTGCTAAGACGCTGGAAAAGCATTGTGTTTTTCTTAACTCCAAGAAAATCTATGATGATAAGGTACCTGGGTGGGTGAGGTCATATGCCCAGGCATCCGGAGCCAATATTTCGGAGAAGGCAATTATGATCCTAACAGAGAATATTGGCAACAACCTGCAAAGACTGGCCAATGAGCTGGATAAATTGAGGCTGAACATCCCTGCGGACCAGCAGATAGATGAGGTGGCCGTGCAGAAGTACGTGGGGATCAGCAAGGATTACAATACTTTCGAACTGCAAAAAGCACTATCCCTTCGGGATGAAATTAAGGTTTTCAAGATCATCACTTATTTTTCTGCCAATCCTTCCAGTAACCCCCTAATACTGGTCATTGCCAACTTATATGCTTATTTCTCCAAGCTGCTTTTGATTCACCATCAAAATGCCTTTGATCAAAACTCAGTCGCAAGGGCCATTGGCGTTAACCCATTCTTTGCCAGTGAATACATTCAGGCAGCACGAAACTACCCGGCCAATGTGGTCATCCGGAATATCGAATTGATTCACCAGGCGGACTTACAGTCAAAGGGCATCGGGTCTGCAAGCATGAAAGATGGCGATATTTTGAAAGAACTCATTTTTAAATTGATGCATTGATACACTTAGCGGCAAGTTTACGTTCAAGGCATAAGGATCAGGATAAATCATCTATGCGCACCGGCATTTTCACCCTATTATTAGTTGTTGCTCTGTCCTGGAGGGTTCAGGCTCAGGAAACGCTCTCCAACACCCCGCCAGATAAATTCTATGATCAGGGACTGGATGCATTTCATCGGGAAGCCTATGGAGCTGCCAGAAACTTGTTTACACAGTACCTGGCGCTCAGTAGCAACCCTGTGAAAGAAGCTGATTACTATCTGGCCATATCGGCACTCAGGTCAGGTGATTCGGAGGGGGTTTCCAAACTACTGACATTCATTCATCAGGAGCCACTGCATCCATTGGCCGGCAGTGGTTATTATGTGCTGGGTAGTCATTTTTTCGCTCAAAATGAATTTGAAGAAGCACTCAAATACTTCATTCAGGTATCCGGTAGCCAGCTCAATGCAAAGGACGAAGAAGCATGGCGATTCAAGCAAGGCTATTCCTATTTGGAAACCGGCAATGTGACCGAAGCAGAAAGCAATTTAGAGGCGGTACAAAACTATCGAGGCAGTTACTTCAATGAGTCATCCTACTATTTGGGAGGGATCTATTTTGATCGTGGGGATTACAATCAGGCCCTGACGGTGCTGGAGGCACTGGACGGACTCTCCACACCGTATGCGGATGAGGTGACGATGATGATCGCTGGCATCTACTTCCATACCAACAGATACGCGCAGCTGTATAAATACGCAGGCGCTCAGGTTTCCAATAAGGTTTCGATGAAGAATAAGCAACTCAATAAGTTGCTGGGCGAGGCTTATTTTGGTGATCAAAAGTACACGTCGGCTGCCAGTCACCTCCAGAAATACCTGGACATGTCGGGAAACAGGGCAGATGCTGAAACCTTCTATAAGTTGGGGTTTGCTTACTTCCAGACCAATGAAAACCAGAAGGCCATCGAGAATTTTAAGAAGGCCGGCCTGGAGAAAGGGGCCATGGGCCATATCAGTAGTTTCTACCTGGGTCAGCTCTACCTGAAGGAACGAAACCTCAACTATGCCTACAGTGCGTTTAAAACCGTGGCTAATAGTGCTGAAAATGGTGAAATGAGGGAGGAATCATCTTTTACCATCGGAAAGATCAACTTTCAAAGGGCCCAATATGCAGAGGCCATTGTTGATTTCGCTGCTTTCATCGATCAGTTTCCTAATAGCCGATGGAAGGTAGAAGCCAATGAGTTGCTGGCCCAGTCCTATCTGAAGACCTCCAACTATGACCAGGCCATTGCTCACCTGGAGTCCATCAAGAACAAATCTTTACCTCTGAAAAAGGCTTATCAGAAGGTGACCTTTCAGAAAGGGCAATTGCTGTTTAACGACAGCCGGTTTCAGCAGGCTCTACTCTATTTCGATAAGTCCACAGACTTTCCCATCGACACGCGTATAGCGGCCCAGGCCTATTACCTGAAAGGGGAGTGTCATACCATTCTCAATCAATCTGGCCAGGCGGGTAATGCTTACCGCAAAAGCATCGAAACCAGGGACCCACAGTGGTCCATTTATGCCAACTATGGTTTGGGCTATGTATATTATAATGACAAGGCATTTGATCAAGCAGAGGGTTATTTCCTGAATTATATCAGAAAGGCCAATCCAACCGACGACTTTTATCAGGATGCGTTGGTTCGTGTGGCGGATTGCTACTATGTACAAAAGAAGTATGAACAGGCCATTCGGGCTTACACGGAGATTACTGATCCTCAGTACGTTCCGTATGTCACCTATCAGATGGGGCTGGTGTACCGGTTGAAGGGGGAGGAAGCCAAAGCTCAAAGTGAATTTGGAAAAGTACTTCGAAATCCTCTGTCAGGATATGGTGATAAAGCCCTTTTTCAGATGGCTGACATGAAAAGTGAGTCTGGTGACTTTCAGGGCTCAATTACCACTGTCAACAGGCTTTTGAATGATTACCCGGAAAGTAACCTTATCCCATATGCCAAAAGCCAGCAGGCGCTGAGCCATTTCAATCTCGGACAGTATCAGGAATCGCGCAAGGCTTATGAGTTTGTTTTGGAAAACTATATGGGTCATCAGGTAGCCAACTCAGCTTTGCTGGGTTTGCAGGAGCTGGTGAAAAAGGGAGTTGATATACCCAATTTTGATGGATACATGGAGGCCTATCAAAAGGCCCATCCAGATGATAATAGCCTGGAAGTAGTGGCTTTCGAAGCGGCCAAGGGAGCTTATTACAATCAGAAGTACCGGGAGTCCATTGAAAAGCTCAAAGCTTTTATGTCCAAGTATCCAAATAGTCCATTTGAGGAAGATGCCCTTTACTTTCTGGCCGACTCGTACTATCGAAATGAAAACTGGCAGCAGGCAGCTGATGGATTTGGTGAAATCATAAAGATACCGGGCTCAGCTTACGTCAGTCGTTCTCTCGACAAACGCGGAAAAGCACTGGTAAATCTGGGACAGTTCGCTCAGGCGATTCAGAATTATCACATGTTGAGCCAGCGAGCAGTTAACCAGAAGGAAACTTTTCAGGCGCACCAGGGACTCATGAATACTTACGTGAAGCTAAATAAGTCTGATAGTGCGCTTTTCTTTGCCGACAAAATTTTAGAAAGTGACTATAAACCTGCGAATGCAGAGGCATCCGCCTGGCTGGTGAAAGGTAAAATTTACCTGCAGAAGAAGAATTATAATCTTGCGGTGGATGAACTACTGAAGGTGATGAATGACTCTAAAAATGAAAGTGGTGTTGAAGCCACCTACCTGCTGGGAAGGGTGTATTTTGAACAGGGTAAGTCCAAACGATCACTGGAAGTCCTCTTTGACCTCAACAGAAACTTTGGGTCTTATCCGTACTGGATTGGGAAGTCGTTTTTGCTGATAGCAGATAACTACCTGGCGATGGGAGAGATTCTCCAGGCGAGGGCCACGGTGGAGTCCATCATTGCCAATGCAACCATCCCCGAAATCAAGAAGGAAGCCAGTCAGAAATTGATCAAGATTAAAAATGAGGAATCCAAATTGCTCGTTTCGGATACGCTAAAAACCGATTCAATCAAATGAGAAATGTGCCCTACTTTCTTTTTATCGCTCTTTTTGTGGTTGGTTTTAGTCCACTCAGTGCACAGGATATCCCCACCGGGGAGATAGAGGATGCCCAGATCATTATAGAGAAGGACAAGCCCTTGACCTTACCCAAGGCTGGGAGAAATTATCAGAAAACGGAGGTGTTGCCCATTTCCAGTGATACGGTAACGCTTCGGTTCAACCTCTCGCAGCCTTCATTTAAATTTTCACCGTTCATCTATCAACTTCAAACCAAACCCTATCAGGTCGGCGCAGAAGCCACTCGCAATCACAATTATGTAAAGGCTGGATTTGGTAACTACCTTTCACCGTTGTTGGAGGGGTATGTCGGACAGCCGATCGCTCAGGGAAGGGTGGGTGCCTGGGTGAATCATGAGTCCTTTGCAAGGGGACCGGTCAACGATGAAAAAAGTGCCTACGGACGATCTGACATTCTGCTGAATGCTGTGCTGGAAGGAGGATCAATAGTCTTCGAGCCTACCTTTTTCTATGAACGTGAAGCTTACTATTACTATGGATACAAGGAACCTATTTTCCTTTCTCCAGGAGCTTTAGGGCCAATTACTGAGAAAGTATCAGCTAATCATTTCACATTGTCCAATGTTATGAAGTCAGCGGAAGAATCTGAACTTCAGTGGGCGGTGAAGCCGGGAGTCAGTTTTACCAACATGGCTACCGGGGGCAATGAGGCTTTCAATAAAGAGTCCCATTTCGATTTGCAGGGGAGTGTTGATTATGAAATGAGTGCTACTATTCAGGCAGGTGCTCTGTTAGGATACAATTACCTGGCCTATCAGAGTGGAGCGTTTTCTCAGAAAAGAAACGTCCTTGACATAACCCCATTTGTCCGCTTTCATGAGGAAAAGGTGGAGCTTAAAGCAGGAGTCAAACTGGCAGTGGGAAGTGATACTGTGAATAGTACAGGAGTATTTGTATATCCCGACGTTTATGCAAAATATCAGCTCAATGATCAGTTGGGAGTATATGCTGAGCTCTCTGGTGGTCTGAACCCACAGACCCTGAACAATACGAGGTTGACCAATCGATACCTGGAAGATTCCCTGACATTGCTTAATCAAAACCAAAAAATCGCATTGAATGCCGGATTGCAGTTCTTGTTTGCTGAGAACCTCATGCTTCAACCTTTTATAGGGTATTCACTCACTCAGAATAAGATGTTGTTGGCGCCATCTGAGGATGATAGTTCACGCTTCCTTTTGACTTACGATCAGGGAAATTTCGGGCAGGTGGATTTGGGGGTGAAAGTGAAGTATATAACCAATCGCACCACCGTGACGGCTGAAATGATCTTGTCCGGGTATCAACCGGATCAGGCTTTGGAGGCCTGGTATCTGCCTGCTACGCAGGTGAATTTGAAGGTAGATCAACAGGTGGGTGAAGCCATAAGGCTCCATGCAGGTGTGATTATTTTAGATGGCATCAAAGGGCAAGAAACGAGTGCCACTGGAGTAAATTTTCTCCCGGCGATTGTGGATATAAGCATGGGCGGAACGTACGCTTTTTCAGAGACATTTTCGGGTTTTCTAGACTTTAAAAACCTTCTGGGAGTGGAGTACGAGCGATACCTCAATTACCCGTCACGTGGTTTAACGGGTAAATTGGGTTTTATTTATCGTTTTTAAGTGACATATTCGCCAAGCAAAAGAAAAACGCATTGTTTTGGAATAATGAAGTTTTTACTATCTTGGTTTTACTAAATCTAATCTAATGGCTGACGACAAAAATAAAAACGAAGATCCGGAGGAAGAAAGAGACGATCAATTCGATGATGATGAGGATTTCGGGTTACCGGATCTGGAATATGATGAATTGGATGACGATGATGATGATGAGGACCTCTCGGACGAAGAGCAGGAGGATGCGTTGGAGGAAGAGGAGATAGTACCCAAGGACGATGAGATTGATCTGAGTGGGGACAATCTGGATGACGTGGAACTCACAGATGCTGACCTTGAAGATTCTGATGAGCCGGAAGATTGGGAAAAGGAGCTGGAGAAGGAACTCGAGGATGAATTGAAGTCTGATGATGAAACCGGAGGGTTTTATGAGGAAGAGTCCTACGAAGAATTTGAATCACAAGGAGAATCACAGGTAGCTTCTTCTGTTTTTGATGATGATAGCACCGATACTGGGTTTGGAGCGACCTCTGAGTATACCGAAGAGACTTACGATACACCAACTTACACCACTTCATCAGGAGTGTCGGACGAGGATCAGGCAGAAAGTAGAGGTAAGTTTGTCAGAACCGTAGTGATAGGCACGTTGCTTTTTGCTGTGGTTGCGGTAGTACTTTACTTATATAGTGGTAGTGACGATGCCCCTGAAGAGAAAAAAGTAGCCAAAGTAGAGCAGAAGGCTCCCGCCAAAAAGCCAGAGCCTGAAGTGAAAGAAGTACCTAAAGAGGAAACCCCAGCTAAGGTAGAAGAGAAGAAGCCGGTGGCCAAGCCAAAAGCGCAGAAGCCAAAACCAACTCCTAATACTACACCTGCAGGTGAGATCACTAAGTTTGATCAGCCCACAGGCAAAACTTACGTGATTGTAGGTAGCTTCTTCGATGATGATCTGGCGACTGACTATGCCAGTAAGCTTGCGTCAGAAGGAAAAAGCCCTATGGTAATTCCTCCATTTAATGACTCCCGATTCTACAGGGTGGCCATTGCCGGATTTGATACTTTCAAGGATGCTCAGCAGAGTCTTGATGGTTACAAATCGGAGTATGGGTCGGACGTCTGGACACTTAGATATTAAACAAACTTAGTTGACAATCTATCGTTTAATCCCGCGTTACCTTCGCGGGATTAAACGATTTTTTTGTTTTATAGACCTTTGATAAAAATATGCTTCTTCAAATAGAACCTGTTGATGGCCTTGAGACCATTTCTGTATTAGAGCTACTGCTCAATGGTGGCTTTATGATGATTCCTATCCTGTTGCTCTGGATTGGGGCCATTTATATTTTTGTCGAACGCCTGTTACTGATTAAGAATTCTTCCAGGACTCCCGCTGATTTTAAAGACAGAATCCGAAGTATGGTACTTTCCGGAGAAGTAGATGGAGCAAAGCTGCTCTGTGCGCAGACGGATACACCCGTGGCCCGAATGATCGAAAAAGGAATCAGTCGGATAGGAAGCCCCCTCAAAAACATTGAAGTGAGCATCGAGAACACTGGTAAAATAGAAATTTACCAACTGGAAAAAAACCTTAGTATGCTGGCGACCATCTCGGGTGTAGCGCCTATGATAGGGTTTCTGGGTACTGTTACCGGGATGATACAGGCTTTTATCGCCATAGCTCAGGAAGAGGGCGCTGTGAGTCCAAAGCTACTGTCGAGTGGAATCTATGAAGCCATGATTACCACAGCCGCTGGCCTTTTTGTGGGGATCCTGGCTTATCTCGGATACAACTACCTCGTCACCCGGGTACAGAAACTTGTTCATAAGATGGAATATTCGGCCATTGATTTTGTTGACCTACTTCAGGAACCGCAGAAATGAACCTCAATTCAAAACATAAAGTAGAAGCAGCCTTCAGTATGTCGTCAATGACAGATATTATTTTTCTGTTGTTGATCTTCTTTATGCTTACGGCTTCCTTCATTACTCCGTCGGGGCTCCCGGTGAACGTGCCCTCCAGCCGGAGTTCAGAGATCGTGATGCAAAAGGTAGGAGTGACCATTACCGAAGATCTGCAGTACTATGTGAATGATCGTAAAGTCAGCATCAATCAACTGGAAGCGGTATTGCGTGATGCCTTTGCAGGAAAAGAGGGCGTGGTGGTGCTCCACTGTGATAAGTCAGTTCCCGTGGAGTATGTGGTGCAGGTGGCCGGGATTGCCACCGCTCTGGAGGCCAGAGTGTCGATAGCTACCAAACCGGAATAGTGATGGGCGAGGAGAAAGAGAAAAAATACAGGAAAATCGGATGGTTCACCTCCATATTGGTTCAGGTGATCATGTTGATACTTTTTTACTTTCTCATAGCCTGGAAGGAGCCCTTTCCCCCGATTCCATCTTACGGCATTGAATTGAGCTTTGGTATTGAGGATGCTGGCTCCGGAGAGAAGCCGATGAGTAATCCGACACCCACAGAAGAGCCTGAAGAAGAGATGGAAGAGGTAAGTGCGGATGAGTCAGTAAATCAGCCTTTGGAGGAAACAGCAGAATTTGAGGATGAAGTACTTGAAGAAATCACCGAACCCACTGAAGCTCCTTTGGTAGAAACCCCATCACCGGATGTGGTAGAGAAGAAGACCGAAACTCCCAAAGTAGAAAAGCCAAAAGAAGAGGTGAAAGAGGTGAAACCAGCTAAAACTCAACCCAAGGAAGCTGAAAAGGTCACCAAAGAAACCTTGAATCCGGCGGCTACCATGCCTAAAACGGAAGGTGATCCCAATAGCACAAAAGGAGAACAGAAGGAAAAAGGAGCTGAGGGTAAAGAGGAAGGTAGCATTGACGGGCGTGCCCTGATGGGCGAGCAGGGATCTTCAGATGGTGCCAGTCTGCAGATGGCAGGGTGGGTTTGGGATGTCAAACCCAACCCCAAGGATGCCTCTTCCGAATCAGGAAAGATCGTCTACCAAATCAAAGTGGACAGCGATGGTTACCTGACAGGTATTGAGCTGGTGTCCAGTACGGTTTCACCCGTGGTGGAGCGCTATTATCGACAGTCCGTTGAGCGCCTGTCTTTTACCAAGACCAATGATTACTCTCCGGCACCCATTTCATCAGGTACCATTACCTTCATTATCCGTTCAAAATAATGAATTATCAGCAGGCTTTGACGTATTTATACGAGCGGCTTCCTATGTTCCAGCGCGTAGGGGCGGTTGCTTTTAAGAAGGACCTTGGAAACACCAGGCGTCTCCTGGAGGCCTTAGGCGACCCTCAGAATAGTTTCAAATCTGTTCACATTGCGGGCACCAACGGCAAAGGATCTTCGGCACATGCGTTGGCCAGTATTCTTCAGAGCGCTGGCTACAAAACAGGACTCTATACCTCTCCACACCTCAAGGAATTCACGGAACGCATTCGGATAAATGGCACCGAAGTGAGTCCGGAATTTGTTGGGCAATTTGTCACAGAACATCAGGGCTTGATAGAAGCTATTAATCCTTCTTTTTTCGAAGTGACTGTAGCGATGGCCTTCCAATATTTTGCAAGTGAAGCGGTGGATATCGCGATTATTGAAACGGGCTTGGGCGGCAGGCTTGATAGCACCAACGTTATTGATCCGTTGGTGAGCCTCATCACCATGATAGGCTATGATCATGCCGACCTGCTGGGCAATACCCTTCCGGCCATCGCTGGAGAAAAGGCCGGAATCATCAAACCCGGTCGGTCCGTGGTGATAGGAGCAGACCAACCTGACCTGCTACCGGTCTTCGAAGCAAAAGCTCGGGAAGTGGGTGCTCCATTGAAAATCATGCGGAAAATGAGGGTTGTTACGGGTGAACAAGGCGTTTTTCATCAGGATTTTGAGGTATTGGAAACCAATAAGCCTCCTATGACCTTGAGGACAGACATTACGGCCAACTATTTTTTAAAAAATATCCCTGGAATATGGGGTGTGATCAGTGAGTTGAAAGGCCAGGGGTTCGACATAGATGTAGAGGCCATTCGATCAGGATTTGCGAACATCAAAACTCAAACCGGCCTCAAAGGTCGATGGCAAATGATCAGGCAAAAACCATTAGTTGTGGCAGATGTGAGTCACAATGAACCGGGTATGGCCCAACTCCTGGACCAAGTCTCATTGGTGCCCCGTAAGCGATTGCACATGATCATAGGGATGGTAAGGGATAAGGATATTTCGGGTGTTTTGAATCTGTTGCCAAAAGAGGCCACCTACTATTTCACACAGTCGTCGGTACCCCGTTCTCTTCCTGCCTCTGACCTTCGTATGCAGGCAGAAGCGATGGGACTCCCTGGCAAAAGTTTCGATAATGTCAATGAAGCTTTGAAAGAAGCAGAAAAGAATGCCCATTCCGATGACTTCATTCTCATCTGTGGTAGTACTTTTGTGGTCGCGGAAATTGACCATTTGTGAGAAAGAAACTAGTACGATTTGCAGAAAATGCCCTGCGAGATAACATCATCGAACCAGGGAAGCCACTTTTTGATGAAATAAAAGGAAACTGGCACCAACTATATTTCAAAAACGATTGTCCTATCACCGTTGAACTTGGCTGTGGAGATGGTGAATACACGGTGGGGTTGGCTGGTGTGCAACCTGAAAGAAATTTCATTGGGGTGGACATCAAAGGGGATAGATTGCATCAGGGTAGCACCATAGCCATTGAAAAGGGCCTAAACCAGGTCGGCTTTCTGAGAAGTCAGATCCATATGTTGGACAAGTTTTTTGGTGAAGGAGAGGTGGATGAGTTTTGGCTTACATTTCCCGATCCCAGGCCGAAAAAAGGGGACGCGAAGAGGAGACTGACCAACCCGCGATTCCTACAGATGTACCAGCAGATCTGTAAGCCAAATGGATGGTTTAAGTTTAAAACCGACAGCACTTCACTTTTTGAATATACCCTTGAGGTGCTGGAGCAGGAATTTAAAGTTGAAAACCTGGAATACACCCGGGATTTGTATAAGTCCGATCTGATGGCAGATCATCATGGCATAAAAACCAAGTATGAGCGCATCTGGACGGAAAGGGGTGAAGATATAAAGTATTTAAAATTTCGATTCAAAAGTAAATGACTCTATCAAGATTAAAACCTGTTCTTTTAGGACTCAGTATCATTCTACTGGCCTTTACTACTTCTTGTTTGAAATCCGACGATGTGTTTGACAGTGCTGCTCAATACACAAAGGATCAGGAAATCATCAGCCAGTACATTGCTGACAATGGGCTTACCGTTCAAACGGACACCAGTGGTCATGGACTCAAGTATACCATGGTCAAAGAGGGAACTGGAGATTCTCCTAAACTTAATGATATTTTGTTTTTGAATTATAAAGGAACGCTCCTGTCAAATGGAAAGGTATTTGACGAGCAGGACAGTGCCTTCTTGCAGCTGAGTCCAAACCTTATTGGAGGCTGGCAGGTGTTGGTGCCTTACCTGAAAGAAGGGGGGGAAATGACCATGTATCTGCCGTCCTTTTATGGATATGGTCATTATGGAAGTGGAGATGGCTCCATTCCAGCTGATGCGATATTGATCTTCAATATAGAATTGCACGGAATATTTACGCAGTTTGAATTTGAACAATATCAGATAGAGCGCTACCTGGAAAACAATGACCTTACTGCCATGACCGATACTGTCAAAGGACTGAAATATATTATCACCAAGGAAGGCACTGGCGACCATCCGGTACCTTCTGACAAAATCAAGGTGGATTATTCAGGAAGACTATTGGCCAATGATGAGGAATTTGAAAAGAATGAAAACATTGAATACACGCTTTCATCTTTGATTGAAGGTTGGGAAATATTGATGCCATATGTCAAAGAAGGGGGCTCAATCACCATGTTCATACCTTCAAAATATGCTTATGGAACGAATAGCGTTGTAAGAAATGGTGTTGTAAAGATTCCTCCTAACTCAACACTTATATTCGAGGTGACACTGAATAGAATCGTGGATTAAATCATGTGAGAACCAATGGTATGGCGGTGGATTTTTGTACCTCGGTCATCACAAAAGAACTATTCACATTGGCGATATTTTCCATGGAGGCCAACTGGTCGATAACCACCGCCTGGTAGGCCTTCATGTCTTCTATGACAATCTTCAATAGGTAGTCAAACTGCCCTGCAATGTGGTAGCACTCCACCACAGCAGCTATTTTGGTGATCTCCAGCTCAAACTTCTTGATGTAAGTTTTGCTATGCTCTTTAAGGGAAATGCTGGTAAATGCCACCAGTGACTTATTGAGCTTGTCGGGATCAAGAATCGCCACATAGTGTTTGATATACCCATCTCTTTCGAGGCGTTTCACACGCTCATACACCGGTGTAATGGTGAGATTCAGCTCCGCAGCAATTTGTTTATGCGTGAGTCGACCATCCTGCTGGAGTAAGTCCAATATTTTGAAATCCGTGGTGTCCATTTGCCAGATATTTTTTCTGCTTTGCATCCTTGAAAGCACTATTCTAAGAAATTATTTCTATAAAATGTGAGGATTTAGATTTATTAACTGATATTATTCGGATATCCAGAAGTAATGTGGCAACCAGCTATCTTTGATAAAAAAGCACCCCACATGAGACCCGAAAGTTTAATGATGTCATACGGCTACCGACCAGAGTTGTCTGAAGGAGCCGTAAAACCCCCGATTTTTCAAACCAGTACCTTTGTTTTCAAATCTGCAGAAGAAGGCAAAGCGTTTTTCGAAGTGGCCTATGGCCTTCGGGAAAAGCACGAAGGAGAGGAGCTCGGCCTCATCTATAGCCGACTGAACAATCCGGATTTGGAGATCCTCGAAAACAGGCTTTCACTTTGGGATGGTGCAGAAGACTGTGCCGTTTTTGAAAGTGGTATGTCAGCCATCACCTCCACACTTTTTGAGTTCCTGAAGCCTGGGGACCTCCTTTTGCACAGCGCACCTATTTATGGAGGCACGGATCATTTCATCCGTAAAATTCTTTGTCAGTATGGCATTCACACGCTTGAGTTCAGGCCTGGCGAAAGTCAGCAGCAGATCATTGATCGAATAGGATCCGCTGAGGGCCGTTTGAAGATGGTTTATATAGAAACTCCTGCGAACCCAACGAATGCGCTCATTGATATAGAAATGTGCAGACGAGTGGGAGACCATTTTTCCGGGGAAGATCACCAGGTCATTTTGGCGGTAGACAATACCTACATGGGGCCACTTTGGTCGCACCCACTCAAGCACGGCGCAGATTTGGTGCTCTACTCGGCCACCAAGTATATCGGCGGGCATAGCGATGTGGTGGCGGGAGCCTGCCTGGGAAGCAAGCAGCTGATGGCCAGGGTCAAGGGGTTTAGGACATTTGTGGGCAATATGGCAGGTCCGTGGACCAGCTGGCTCCTGATGCGAAGCCTGGAAACGTTGAAGGTGAGAATGGATCAGCAAGCTTCCAATGCCGCTATTCTGGCTCAGCGTCTTGCTGATCACCCCAAGGTGGAAAAAGTCTACTACCTGGGACTTCTCAAGGAAGACCATCCGGAGTACGCCATTTATAAGCGGCAATACAGTTCTCCTGGCGCAATGCTCTCATTTGATATCAAAGGAGTGGAAGAGGATGCCTTCACGGTACTCAATCACCTCAAGTTAATCAAGCTGGCAGTGAGCCTCGGGAGCACAGAAAGCCTGGCACAGCATCCGTACAGCATGACACATGCCGATGTGGATCGTGACTTGAAGAACGCACTGGGTCTCACCGAAAAAATGGTGCGATTATCAGTAGGTGTGGAACATGTGGATGATATATGGTCTGATTTGGTTCAGGCCCTGGAGCATGTGGGTCAATCTTCTTCCAAAACCTCCAAAATGTCCATGACATTGCCATAATCCTTGAATCCGGGGCGGTCTTCCGGGCTGCCCTCTAGTTCTATTCCAAAATAAATCGGATCATCAACCACTTCAAAGGCATTTTCGTGTGTTAGTTCATACCCTCTGAGCAGTTTCGGACGGGAGTTCATTTGAGAAAGGATCGCTTCCGCTTCATTCTTCTGGGAATCGTCGGTCAGGTGAATGCTAATGAATTTTGCGAACTCCGATGCATAGTTGATACTGGATTCAAGTTTGGAGAGGTCTTTGGCATCTGTCAGAACCAACTTGAAAATGAGCTCTTGACTCAGTTCGGCTAGTTCCTCCAGTTGATCGATATTCTGTGTTTCGATATATTCTACAGGATATTGAGTAGCAGCCAGCTTTATTTCAGCCACCTGAGCATGGGCAAATTCACCACAGAACGACACTCCGGCTACCCAATCTGTAATTTCTTTGAATCGCTCGGGGGAAAGATAACCCTCAGTGCCTTCTTCCAGGTTGAAACCCAAAATGTCCACCATCATTCCGGCGCAGTATCGGGCATCACTGAGATTTTCTATTTTACCAATCTTCACAAAAGTTTTTAAACTCATCCTTTTCTATTTTTGCGGAACAAAGAAACCAAATCTTGAGTTTCTAAGCTTTACAAAACCAAAAAAAACAGGAATATGGCAGTTGATCTGATCACAGATAATGATTTTGAAAATGTAATTACTTCCAATGAGAAAGTAGTGGTGAAATACTTTGCGGATTGGTGTGGCAACTGCCGTCTTTTTTCACCAAAATTTAAAAGACTTTCCAATGATGAGCGATTCGAAGGAGTGACCTTTCTGGATGTCAATGCTGAAAAGAGTCCCGAAGCCCGACGTGCCGGTGGCGTGACCAATTTGCCCTACTTTGCTGTTTTCAAAAATGGGGAGCTGTTGGAAGGATTTGCAGGAAGTAAGGAAGATGCCGTGGTGGAGTTGATTTCCAAACTCAATTAATACCGTTTATCACCCTGAATACAAAGTTATTGGATGGTTATAGGGGATAGCTGTCCCTGAGCTACTATCTTTGCAACAGAACGGAAGTATCCGTTCTTTTTTTATAGGTCTCATTCAGTTTTGAAGGGATTTTTTGTCGAACCGTAAACGAGGCTTTCAACCTCGCGAAGCGCATTATGAGTAAACACGGAAGAATACTTGTTGCCATGAGTGGCGGCATAGACAGCTCACTGGCCGCAGTGATGCTACACGAAGAAGGATATGAAGTCATCGGGATGACCATGAAGACATGGGATTATCAGACTTCAGGAGGATCCAAAAAAGAAACAGGCTGTTGCAGCCTCGACTCCATCAACGACGCAAGAAACATTGCCGTCAGTCTTGGTTTCCCACATTACATTGTTGACATCAGAGAAGAATTTGGTGATTATGTGATCAATCATTTCACCAGCGAGTATCTGGAAGGCAGAACGCCTAACCCATGTGTGCTTTGCAATACCCACATCAAATGGGACTCTCTGCTTCGCAGGGCCGATAAGCTGGATTGCGAATTTATCGCTACCGGGCATTACGCCAATGTGAGACACGAAAATGATCGCTATGTGATCTCCAAAGGGAAAGATGAGAACAAGGATCAATCATATGCCCTGTGGGGGATCTCTCAGGAGAGCCTGAGCAGAACCAAATATCCATTAGGGCATTTGCACAAATCTCAAATCAGGGAAATGGCCACAGAGCGTGGTTTCCATGAACTCGTATCTAAATCGGAATCATACGAAATCTGCTTTGTGCCAGACAATGACTACCGTGGCTTTCTGAAAAGGCGCGTGGATGGATTGGAAGAGCAGGTGAAAGGCGGTGAGTTTGTCCTGGAAGATGGTACAGTAGTGGGTACTCACGAAGGGTTTCCGTTCTACACCGTAGGTCAGAGAAAAGGATTAGGGATTGCATTAGGATACCCTGTGTATGTTACTGAAATACAGAAGGATACCAATCGTGTGGTGCTCGGTACTTTCGATGAACTATCGCGGGATGGCATGTATGTAAAGAACCTGACAATGCAGAAATACGCGAGTATTGAAGGGGAGCGGAAAGATACGGTCACCAAAGTGCGGTACAATGATAACGGTACACCAGCCGTGATCGAGCAGATTGGAGATACCATGAAGGTCTATTTTGGGAATGGCGTGAAGGCCATCGCACCCGGCCAGGCTGCGGTTTTCTATGAAGGTAATGACGTGATCGGCGGAGGTTGGATCAAATCCAGCTTCAGACAGGAAAATCCAATGGGTATGCCTGCTATTTCTAACAGGTAGCATATTATTTTTGTATGATGCGCAATTCTCTGATACTGATATTTCTATTGCTTCTCTTCTCTTGTGAAGAGGAGCCGAGTGCGATCAGTATAGCGCCGGGTTATGATTTTTTTCCGGTAGAAATGGGGCAGTACAGAACTTATTGGGTTGAGGAGATCAATTTTGGAGCTTTCGGTGGTGACACTTCCAGGTATTTCCTGAATGAAGTGATCTCCGACTCCCTCATCAGCGGGGATGGTACGGTTAAGTATCTGGTAGAGAGGTTCAAAAGCACTGATTCTATTGATTGGAAACTTGATTCGGTCTGGACGCTGCAGCGTTTTAAGGAGATCATGATTGTTACTGAAAATAACATCCCGTATGCTAAATTGGCCTTTCCGGTGATCGTAGGAAAAAGATGGGATGGAAATGCATTCAATTCTCAACCGGAAAAGATGTATTATTATCAGGCTTTGTCTGAGACAGCTCATCTTCAATCTACCGGTGCATCAGAATTCATTGAGGTGATTATTGAGGACATTGAGGAAAATATAGTGAATCAGGATGAGCGCAGGGAGACGTACGCCAAAGGAATAGGATTGGTAGAAAAGGATTATGTTACTTTTCAATTTTGCAGCGCCAATTGTGGAGAGTTGGGAGAAATACAAAGTGGTAGAATTTTGAAACAGAATTTAGTAGGATATGGCCCAAATTAAGCATCTGCTGGTATTGGCGATTGTGTTGTGCGGGCACCTGGTGTTTTCCCAGAAGGATCGATACATGGTATTCTTTTCGGATAAGGAGGGGGTTTCTTTCTCAATCGATCAGCCGGAAGCCTTTCTGAGCGAAAGGGCCATCTCCCGACGCTCGCGCATGGGGATTGCAATTACAGAAAAAGACCTCCCTGTGAATGCCAGCTATGTAGCAGGCGTGCGCAGTACTGGAGCACAGGTCTATTATACGAGCAGGTGGTTCAATGCGGCGTTGGTGCAGATGACAAACGATGAGTTGATACAGGTCACACAGCTGGCATACGTGGACAGTGTGGAATACATCGCTAAAGGGGAAAGACTTTCTGATGCCCGGGTAGCCACAGCCAACGTGGCTGAGTTTAAGGCACCTTCCCGGGTAACATCGACTACAAGAGCACAGCTCGGGCTCATAGGTGCCGACGAAATGCATGCCGAGGGTTACAGAGGCGAGGGGATGATCATCGCGGTGTTTGATGATGGCTTTATGGGTGTCAATGAATACGAACCTTTTGAGCACATCTTCACTGAAGATCGATTGTTGGGTACGAAGGATTTTATTTCCAATTCGGGTAATGTTTTCCAGTTTGATGATCATGGAAGTGCTGTATTATCCTGCATCGCCAGTTCATATGGAGAGGATGTTTCGGGTACAGCACCAAATGCCTCGTTCCTATTATGTGTGACTGAAGACATCAAAAGTGAATACCGGATAGAGGAATATAACTGGCTCCTGGCGGCTGAGTATGCTGACAGTGCCGGAGCAGATGTGATCAACGGTTCGCTCGGTTACTCCACCTTTTCGGATAAAACCATGAATTATAACTACCAGGATATGAACGGTAAGGTTACCGTGGTCTCCCAGGCTGCCGAGATGGCCGTGGAAAGAGGAATCATAGTGGTAGTGAGTGCAGGCAATGAGGGGAATGGCTCCTGGAAGTATGTGACCAGCCCTGCTGATGCTCCGGGTGTGTTAGCAGTCGGTAGTGTGAACCCGGATGGGTCACGGTCCAGTTTTAGTTCGGTAGGTCCCACCTCGGATGGTCGGGTGAAGCCTGACGTGATGGCCATGGGAGCATTCACCACCATTTTCTATGTATCTGGAGACGATGGGGTGATTTCCACAGGAAACGGAACCAGTTTTGCTTCGCCTCAGATAGCAGGCTATGCCGCAGGAATCTGGCAGGCCAATCCCGGATGGAGCAACCAAGAAGTGATAGAGGCCATTAAAAAATCAGCCAATAAAGCCTTTGCACCCGATAGCCTCTATGGTTACGGTATTCCGCATTATCCCATTGCAGTCACTGATACTACTTTCAAGGTATATCCCAATCCATTTCGCGATAACATCATTACTATTAACTTTGGAAACCTTGAGTTTGACAACAAGGTGGAAATATCACTTTACGACATACAAGGCAGAGAGCTATATGTTCGGGAGATTTCTACAAAGGCGCTGCCTCGTAAATTGGAGATCGAAGTAAATAATCTCCGAAGTGGAACCTATTTTTTGTCACTCAGGTCCAGAAAATTCAAGAAAACAGTTCAACTGAAAAAGATTTAGAATATGAAACAATGTCTGATTTCTCCCTCTATGCTGGCTGCAGATTTTGCCAATATCCAGCGGGATGTAGAAATGCTCAATGAGAGTGAAGCAGATTATATTCATATTGACATCATGGATGGGGTGTTTGTCCCCAACATTTCCTTTGGGTTTCCGGTGACGGAGGCCATCGCCCGTCATGCTAAAAAACCTTTGGATTTTCACCTGATGATTAGCCACGTGGACCCTTATCTGGAAGCGTGCAAAAACAGTGGCGCCAAGATCATCACCGTGCATTATGAAGGGGCTGTGCATCTTCACCGGACTATTGCTACGATAAAGTCTATGGGCATCAAAGCAGGTGTCGCGCTCAATCCACATACTCCCGTATCAGTATTGGAAGACCTGCTGGCAGATCTGGACCTGGTACTGATCATGTCCGTGAATCCTGGGTTTGGTGGCCAGAAGTTTATTCCTCACACCTTTGCCAAGGTAGAGCAGCTGTCTTCTATGGCGGCTAACATCAACCCGGACTTACTGATCGAAGTGGATGGAGGGGTCACTTCTGAAAATGCCGCTGCGCTGATTCAAAAAGGAGCCAATATGTTGGTGGCCGGAAGCTTTGTTTTTCAATCTGCGGACCCTAAGCAGACAATTATCTCTCTCAAAAACGTTTAGTAACCGGAATGCATATAAAGCCGGTTCTCACTTTTCTTTTAATGCTACTGGGTGTCCAGCTGATGGCTCAGTCGGTACTGATCTCAGGCAAAATCCTCGATGAAAATGGCGAGGAAGTTCCCGGCGTATCGATACTACTAAAAGGCACCAGTCAGGGGGCTATTTCAGATATTGAAGGAGCCTTTGAGCTGAGGGTACCTACAGGTAATGTTACCCTGCAGTTTACACACGTTCAGTATGAGCCGGTGGAAGTGGCCTATACCCTGGAGCAAGACCAAACAGTGGAGATACAAATGAAGGAGGGCACCACCCGGCTCCAGGATGTCCAGATTGAAGACAAGGGGCTAAGGGAAAGTGAAGTTGTGAATGTTCAGAAAGTAGATGCCAAATCCGCCAAAAGTTTGCCCTCCACTTTTGGAGACTTCAATAAAGTACTGGTTACGCTTCCTGGGGTGTCTGGTAACAATGAACTCAGTTCGGCATACTCCGTTCGTGGTGGCAATTTTGATGAAAATCTTGTCTATGTGAACGATATGCCGGTTTACCGACCATTTCTGTCCAATGCCGGGCGTCAGGAAGGGTTGAGTTTTGTCAATCCTGACATGGTGCAGGATATAGAGTTTTATGCAGGGGGGTGGGAGCCCAAATATGGAGATAAGCTTTCCAGCAGCCTCAATATCGAGTACAAAGAGCCAGATAGTATTGAGAGTGCTGTGACTATAGGTTTATTGGGCGGTACAGCCTATGCCGGAGGCAAAACCAATCAGATGTCTTACCTGATAGGGGCCAGACACCGGGATTCCAGGTACCTGCTAAACACCCTGGAAACCAAGGGACAGTATTTTCCTACCTATACCGATATTCAGTCCCTTTTCACCTTTGACTTGTCAGGGAATAAATCACAATACATCAACAAAACCAAGCTGAATATCCTCCTGAGTTATGGGCGCAACAGGTACCTCACCGAACCGGTCTCTCAAACCACCGATTTTGGATCCGTACAGCAAAATTTCAGGCTGCAAACGGCTTTCATCGGAAGGGAAATCATGCGCTATGATACCTATCAGAGCGGATTCAGACTGACACATCGCTTCAACGAACGCTTGCGAACGCACTTCATAGGCTCCTCCATGTTTACCTCAGAGAAGGAGCAATTTGATGTGGAAGGGGCATACCGCCTGTGTGATGTCAACAACAACCCCAACTCCTCGTCATTTGATGAGTGCGTGGTGGTTCGCGGTATTGGTACCAACTATGATTACGGACGAAACGATCTGGAAGCGAGCATTCAAACCTTAGAAAGCAGGTGGGAATATTTACTCAATGTGAATCATGTGCTGGAGGGTGGAGCAGGGGTTACGTTTCAGCAAATCAATGATCACATCAATGAATATTCCTTTATAGACTCTTCCGATTATGTGCATCTGACCAATTCAGTTTTCAATGACATCAACCTGAGTACGCGACAGTATTTTGCCTACGTTCAAAACACTTTTTTGTGGAATGACTCGGTGCATGCCATTAGTTCGGGAGTTCGGGCGACCTATTGGGATTACAATGGTCAAATCCTGATCAGTCCCAGAGTATCCTACCGGTGGGCACCCAAGTGGGCTAATTTCACGACATTCAAGGTCGCTACCGGCCTGTATCAGCAGCCTCCTTTTTACCGTGAACTTCGAGGGTTCGATGGTGAGCTTAGATCCAACGTCTACGCACAGAAGTCCATTCACCTGATTGCAGGCTTTACCAGGCTGTTCTACATGTGGGGCCGTCCATTTTTGTTCACCACAGATGTCTACCACAAGCAGCTATTTGACATCATTCCCTACGATATAGACAATGTGCGGCTGAGGTACTATTCGGATAAGACAGGCACTGCCTTCGCTCGTGGCCTGGACTTCAGAATCAATGGTGAGTTTGTGAAAGGGACTCAGTCTTGGTTCAGCCTTGGCTTTTTGCAAACTCAGGAAAACATCGAAGACGATGGACAGGGCTTTATCAGACGCCCGAGTGATCAGCGGATCAACCTCGCCGCCTATTTCGAGGACCATATGCCCGGAGATCCTACGCTCAGGGTCTACCTCAATCTGGTCTTTGGCTCGGGTTACCCTTTTGGGCCACCCAATAGAGAAGACCTCAGAAATGCCTTCAGTGGAGACGAGTACTATCGGGCCGATCTCGGCCTCTCCAAACAATTTGATCTTTCCATCAATAATTTCTTCAATAAGCTCTGGGTGCGTCTGGAAGTGCTCAATGCGTTTGCAGCTGATAATACGCTGTCCTATACCTGGATAGAAGATGTAAATGGTGCCCAATTTGCCATCCCCAACTCATTATCGGCAAGGTTTTTGAATATTAAGCTCACAGCAGAACTTTAGCATTAGTTTTACGTCTAATACTGCGGTTTATTCAAATTCAAAAACTTAACAAAATCATGAAAATTCAACACACCTTTTTAATGTTGGTACTGGTAAGCATCGCCGTAGCATGTACCAATCGTACGGTCACGAGAGTGAGCCCAGATCAGCAAATAGACCTGAGTGGTCGATGGAATGATACCGATTCTAAGCTGGTGGCGGACGAAATGATCAATGACGTACTGAACAGGCCCTGGAGAGAAGACTTCAGTCGTGCCAATGGACGTAAGCCTGTGGTGATCGTAGGCATGATCCAAAACAAAACGTCTGAATACATTGAGCCGGAAACTTTCATCAAAGACGTAGAGCGGGAGTTTATCAATTCAGGAATGGTGAGAATTGTCCAGAATGCGGTCTTCAGAGAAAAACTGCGTGAAGAACGTGCAGACCAGGGTGAATTTGCTTCACCGGAAACTCAATCGAAATGGGGTAGAGAACTCGGAGCTGACTTTATGATGTTTGGTGTAATCACGGCTGTGACTGACTCCTATAAGAATGAGAAGGTGGTCAATTACAAAGTAAACCTCGAATTGGCTAACCTTGAAACCAACGAAAAAGTCTGGATAGGAGACAAGGAGATCAAAAAATTCATCAAAAATTAAATCCACAACACCGCGTGAACCTCAAATGGATTAAGGCAGCCAGTATCATTTTCCTGGCCTGTTCTACCTTCTCGTGTGCGACCTATTATCAGATCAATTCTGAGTTCAATCAGAGTTTTGAGCAGGGTAATCTGGAAGCGGCTGAGCGGGTGCTGAACAGCAACAAGCAGGCGGCTAAGAAAAAGGCCCAATTCCTCTACTTTGCCAATCAGGGTGTAGTGAATAGCATGCTTGGCAACCTGGAAGAGAGCAATGAATGGCTGGAGAAGGCTTACTTGTTTGGTGAGGATTATCAAAAAAACTACGCCAGCATTGCTGCCTCATTCCTGGTCAATCCCAACACCATCGTGTATCCGGGAGAAGATCATGAGCATTTGTTATTGCTGTATTACAAAGCGTTGAATTTTCTGAAAATGAAAGATTATGAGTCGGCACTCGTAGAGTGCCGACGCTTAGTCAACCGACAGAACGAGCTCAGCGACAAGTATAAATCGGATAATAAGTACAAAGAGGATGCCTTTGTGCACAACCTTATGGGCATCATCTATGAAGCCAGTGGCGAGATCAACAATGCGTTCATTGCCTATCGAAATGCCTACAACATCTATGAAGGCGACTATAAACGATTGTTTGGGTTGGATGCCCCAAACCAGCTTAAGCAGGACTTGCTCCGCGCTGCTCATTTGAATGGTTTTTATACCGAGCTGGATTTTTACGAGCGTAAGTTCAATCTGAAATATAGCCCGGCCGCATCTCAGGAATTGGTGTTTTTCTGGCACAATGGGCTAGGTCCTGTCAAATCAGAATGGTCTATCAATTTTACGGCTGTAGATGGGGGCGATGGTTTTGTCACCTTTGTGAATGATGAACACAATTTCAGTTTCCCTTATGCCATCAGCGGTCCAGATCAAAAGTCTCAACTGACTGATCTGCGATTGTTCAGAGTGGCTTTCCCAAAGTATGAGGAGCGTAAACCTTATTTTCAAAGAGCAGTACTGGAAACGAATCAGACACGCTATCCACTGGAGCTGGCCGAGGATGTTAATGCCATTGCGTTCAAAACCCTGGAGGAGCGGATGATGCAGGAGCTGGCCAAGGGACTATTGAGGGCTGCCACTAAGAAGGCTGTGGAGATGGCCATCAGGGGCCCTCAGGGAGACAGTGGAGAGAAGAAGACCGAAGAGGAACGACGTGAAGAAGCTATCCGAGAGGGCTTGTCGCTGATGGTGGGCATCTTCAATGCCAGTACTGAAAAGGCTGACACCCGAAACTGGCAAACCATACCACACGACATTTACTATAGTCGCGTGCCGCTCAATACCGGTGAAAATACGGTGACACTCAAGACCATCAGTAGCTCCGGCGCCACGTCCACCCAGGATTTTTCCTTTACTGCAGCCAAGGGAGAAACCCTTTTTCATTCATTTCAATCCCTGGAATACAAACGTTAGTGCTTTTTTACTGTCATTTTTGAGCAGGCTTTCATAAACTTGCCAGCTGTTTGAATGTGAAAACTTAAAAAATGATATGATGAAGAAAGCAGTAACAATGATGTTGTTCCTATTGGCAGGTGTAGTTGGTTGGGCTCAGGAAGACACTTTTACGGATGAAGAACTAACTACTTATGCCTCTGTGATGGTATGGGCAGAAAGCGAAAAGGCAGCGCTGAGCAGTGTGGTGAGTGATTCAGTGGCTATTTGGTTGGAGAACACAGACCTCACCAATGCCCAGTACAACGAGTTGAGCAAAGCAGACAAAAAGGGTGAATTGGAGAGTGTGGAAGCTACAGAGGCTCAGGTGGCAGTATATACGGCCATTAGAAACAGAATCGATGACAAAGCCGCGAAATTCAAAGAAAGATACGTGTCACGAATTAAAGATGACATTGGAGCAGGGCTTTACAACAAAGTGAAAACTGCCCTTAAGAAGGATGAAGCAGTGAAGGCCAGGTATAATGAGATATATGCCCAACTGCAGACCGAATCTTCGGAGCAGGAGGAGAGCACCGGCGATACAGAATAGAGAGGAGAAAAAGGACTGAGATTCAGTCCTTTTTTTATTTATATCAGATGATGTTGATGTTTTGCGGGTTTGGTAATAATGCACCCCTTATAGTCAAAAAGACCCCTGAGCGCACAGAAATCTAAATTATTAAGTTTAAACCTTCATGGTGGTGAGATTGAAAGAAGGAGCCCTATTTACCCCAAGGTTTTAATTACGACAAGAATTTTGTTATTTTCAGGCAAACGAATCCAAACAGAGACCAGAATATGTTCACGGAATATGAAATAGAAACCATGGTTGAGCTTCCTGAGGTACTGGAAGCTACCCAGGCCTTAAAGAAAGATTTTTGCAAAAATGAAGCGCCTTATCTGGAGATCAGCGACCATGACTTCTTTTCCCTGATCATGATGGCTCCAACGGTGGGTATTGCGCTGGCGGATGGCACGGTGAGTCTATTCGAGGAGTTAGCGCTGAATAAGAAAGCCCGAAAACTTTCGAAAGGCGGGTATTTCATGAAAAAGGATCCTGTGGTATATGCCATGAAGTTCTTGTTGAAGAAATATGATATCTGGTCTGATAAGTTCTTCAATGTACTGAAGGTGGCCATGCACGTATCTTTCGATATGGAGCGGCTGGAAAAGAAAAAGTTTGATGAGGAAGCTGAGGTAACGTACCCTGAGTATAAAAAGGCTGTGCTTAATACCCCATACATTCTGATCCGGTTTATCGCCAGTTTCTTTTTGGAGAACGATGAAGAAATCATCAGTACCAATCGCCACATCGGGCGCAACGAATATTTGCAAATGCTCAAAATTGGTGAGCAGATGGGATTGAATAAGTTGCCAGTCTTCCAGATGTTTTGCAAAACCTTTGATCAAAAAGCGTAATTTCGAAGCATAATCTTTTGTGCATTCGTTCGTTTTGGCTTTTAATGAAGAATTTTCCACCCTTTATCATGGTTCTGCTCATCTTATCATTCATCTCCTGCAAGGAGGATGAGGTAGATGCTGTAGCGGAGGAAGAAGCCCGGATTCAGGCGCATTTTGATTCACTGGACGTGGATGTGAGCATAAGTGAATCCGGCTTATATGCGTACCCTATCAGAGCAGGAGGGGTGCCATCAGCGGGTTTTGTGCTTTCTATTTTCTACAAGATATGGGTCTTGGGTGCGGATTCTGCTACTACCAGCATTCGCAGTTTAGATACGGTGGTGGTGAAGAAGAATGCCAATGCTATTTACCCAATCGGGATCGATGAAGCCCTGAGTTATATGAAAGAAGGGGAGAAGTGGGGTTTTGTGCTGCCTTCTTATTTGGCTTATGGTGACCATGCCTTCCCCAATGTATTGATCCCAGCGGGAGCCACCATGGCGGTGGAGCTTGAACTGCTGGAGGTCCGATCAGAAAATGACATACTGGATGCTGAAGTCTCAGCCATCGCGGATTATGTCACAGACAATAACCTGAGAGATACGGTGACCTATCCACTTAATCAACCTGAGATGCTTGCCAATGGAATGGTCTACAAGCGGCTGAAGGCCGGTACAGGAGGAACTCCCCAGAGCGGGCAGTTTATTTCAGTCACTTATGAAGGACGTTTTTTGGATGGAACTGTCTTCGACCGGGCGCCCAACGCCAACGTATTTGAGTTTTACTTGGGCGCTGGTTCGGTGATTCCGGGTTTTGAGACTGGCGTGCAGCGCATGCAGCTTCAGGAGCGAGCGCTGATTGTAATCCCTTCTTACCTTGCCTATCGAGAAAGTGCCGTGGTGATCCCGCACAACATCACTTCAGAGGTGGCTGATCTTGAAATAATACCATCCTATGCGTCAAAAGTACCGCCCTATTCACCTTTGGTCTTCGAAATTGAGGTGATTGGTATCAATTGATTCATATTATCCCTAATTTTAGAATTCAAACAGGATCGTATTGCGCAGGCTCTTCATATTTGTATGCACATTTCTTATGGCTTATCAGTGGTCTGCTGCGCAGGCTCAGGATATCTATCAGAAATATGATATCTACAGGTCTCCCTTTCGTGTACTGGCCAACAAAATAGGGTGGACCGTCTCCACAGGATACGCGACCACTAATTACAAACATGATCTGGCCGGGTTTTACTTTTATCAGGATGGTGAAAATCAGCTGATTCTCAGCAAACAGAATGAGTTGGGACCAGTGTTTTCTGGTTATCAGCACTGGATGAGTAATCCCACAGCCGGAGAAGAAGTGAATCTGGATGATGTCTTCGATGTGCCATATGATTACCTGGAAAACCCGGTCAACAATCCAGACCTAAGGAACAGACAGTTCATCGGGGATGCCGATACCATGGGACTGAGCTTTTCTTCCATCGCTTCCACGGTTCCCGTCATGGCCTCAGCACACTACGATTTTCAGAAATTTCGAATCGGGTTGGGCTTTCAGTATGAGAGACACTACATGACTCCCCTCAAACCATCTGTGTATCAGGAAGTGATTCGCCCTTACGAGCCAGATTTTAAACAAACCCATTACATCAAGTATTTTGGAATGATGGGCTATGAATTTTACGAGTTTTGGGATTACACCTTTGTGCTGGAGGTGCAGCTGGGCCGGGCTAAACCGGGGAAAGAGATAAATACCAACGCCATTGGGATTGGTCAGAATTTTTATACCAACATAGGGGTAAACATTGAGCATAACCTTTCTGAGTATTTCAGGGTGGTGATACGCCCCAGCTATGACATCAAGAGTTATGTCATCAATCTGCCCGATGCATCCAGCATCCGCCACACCAATTCTGCCTTCATGGTCCAGGTGGGGATCAGCATCAATATCCCGGAAATACCAAGGTCTCCTATGGCCAGTGATCACGTACAATTGAAGCATGTAATCACTGATCCTGCCAGCGGAAGACTCATGGAAGTGAGGGGTCAACCCATGTGGAAAAAGCAGAATCCAAAAGTGGGCGAAAACCACCGCAGACTATGGCGTTACAAGTTGAAGAACAGGAGAAAAATAGACCCTTATTAAAGCAGTTCAGACCGAAAAAAATTGCTTAAATTGCGACTTGTTTTTAAGGTAAACTTTTAAAGCTTTTTCATGTCAGACGATAGTGAAAACCTACCTGAAGGAGAGTCAGGAACCTACCCGGGGCAGAACATTATCCCAATCAACATAGAAGATGAAATGAGAGGAGCCTACATTGATTATTCAATGTCGGTAATCATCTCACGTGCCTTGCCCGATGTAAGAGATGGTCTTAAGCCGGTTCACAGGCGTATTCTCTATGGAATGCTGGAGTTGGGAGTAAACTATAACAAGCCCTATAAGAAATCAGCCAGGATCGTAGGAGAGGTACTGGGTAAGTACCACCCACACGGCGATACAGCGGTATATGATACCATGGTGCGTATGGCGCAGCCCTGGTCACTCAGGTATCAGTTGGTCGATGGTCAGGGTAACTTTGGATCGGTAGACGGTGACTCACCGGCAGCGATGCGATATACTGAGGCCAGACTGAAGCGTATTGCAGAAGAAATGCTGGCGGATATCAATAAGAATACTGTTGATTTCTCACCCAACTTTGACGATAGCCTGAAGGAGCCCTCGGTACTTCCCGCCAAGCTGCCCAACCTGCTGCTCAATGGAGCCAGTGGGATCGCGGTAGGGATGGCCACCAACATGGCCCCTCATAACCTGTCGGAAGTGGTGGATGGCGCTGTTGCCTACATTGACAACAATGACATTACCATCGAAGAACTCACTCAGCATATCAAAGCACCGGATTTCCCGACAGGTGGTATCATCTACGGGTATCAAGGTGTGCGCACGGCCTTCGAAACTGGCCGCGGTAGAGTGGTCATGAGGGCCAAGGCGGAAGTAGAAACCATGAAGTCAGGGCGAGAGCAAATCGTAGTGACTGAGATCCCCTATATGGTCAACAAGGCATCGATGATCGAGAAGACTGCCATGCTGATCAATGAAAAGAAAATTGATGGCATCTCTGATATCCGAGACGAGTCGGACAGAGATGGTATGAGGATTGTTTACGAACTGAAAAAGGATACCATTCCGAACATCGTTCTCAACAACCTCTATAAACAAACACAGCTTCAGTCTTCCTTTAGTGTAAATAACGTAGCACTTGTAGGAGGTAGACCTAAGACATTAAATGTCAAGGACTTATTGAAGTACTATGTGGAGCACCGACATGAGGTGGTCATCCGCAGAACCCAGTACGAGCTGGAGGAAGCCGAGAAGCGGGCACACATTCTGGAAGGTTATCTGATCGCTCTGGACAACCTGGATGAGGTCATCAAATTGATCAGAAGTTCACGCGATCCAGAGATTGCAAAGCTGGGACTGATGGAGAACTTCAAACTCAGCGAGATTCAGGCACGAGCCATTCTCGACATGAGGTTGCAGCGACTGACCGGTCTTGAGCGTGAGAAGATCATCAAGGAATACGAAGAAGTGAAGGCTTTGATCGAAGAGTTGAAGGCTATTCTTGCCGATGAAGGCAAACGAATGGAAATCATCAAGACAGAGCTGTTGGAAGTGAAAGACCGCTATGGTGATGAGCGCCGCACGTACATAGAGCATGCTGCGGATGAGTTTACCGCTGAGGACATGATTCCGGATGATGAGATGGTCTTGACCATTTCTCGTGAGGGCTACATCAAGCGTACTCCGCTGATCGAATACCGTACACAAAACAGAGGTGGTGTAGGTTCAAAAGCGGCCACTTTCAAAAGTGACGACTTTACGGAGCACCTCTTTGTGGCGACTAACCACAACTACTTGCTCATCTTCACAGAATTTGGTAAAGTGTACTGGCACAAAGTGTGGGCCATTCCTGAAGGCAGCAAAACTGCTAAGGGACGGGCTATCCAGAACCTGATCAATATAGACCCGGCGGATAAAGTTCGTGCAGTGATCAATGTATTGAACCTGGATGATCCCGATTATATCAACAACAACTTCCTGATCATGTGTACCGAAAACGGTACCATCAAGAAGACCACCCTCGAAGCTTACAGTCGTCCGAGACAAAATGGAATCAATGCGATTACCATCAATGAAGGCGATAAATTGCTGAATGTGCGTCTGACCAACGGGGACAATCACATCGTGATTGCTTCGAACACTGGTCGTGCGATCAACTTCCACGAATCGGATGTGAGGCCAATGGGAAGAATGGCAGCCGGGGTACGCGGTATCAAAATGAAAGAGGGTGAATTTGTGGTTGGCATGGTCTGTGTTGACCATAAGGAGCCGGCAGACCTCCTGGTAGTATCAGAAAACGGATATGGCAAGCGCTCCGATCTTTCTGACTACCGCATCACCAAACGAGGTGGTAAAGGTGTGAAAACCATGAATATCACTGAGAAAACAGGTGCTTTGGTCGCTATTAAAGATGTGGAAGAAACGGATCACTTGATGATTATCAACCGTTCGGGCATCGCTATACGTACCGAAGTATCCAGCCTCAGGGTAATGGGTCGAGCCACTCAGGGCGTGAGACTGATCAGGCTAAATGATGATGATTCCATCTCAGCGGTAGAAAAAATTTCCAATATTGAGGGAGATGATGAGCCGGAGGGAGGAGAAGAAGGAGCGACTCAGAGCCCTAATGAAGAGAATGTAGACTAAACTTTAATAGATAACCTTAATAAAATTGACAATGAAACGTACTTACATAATCATGATGGCATTGGTTGTTAGCCTTGCAGGTTATGCCCAAAAGAAGCCTAAGATCACTAAGGCTAATCAGGCACGGGAAAATGGAGACCTGGCTGAGGCCAAAGCAATCATCGATGCTGCCATCGAATACGAAAAAGTAAAGGACGACGGGAAAACCTGGTATTACCGTGGACTCATTTACGCTACCATCGATACCACTTCCAATGAGCAATACGCGAGCCTTTCAGACAATGCTCTGGAGGAAGCTGTTGCAGCATTCAATAAAGCGGATGAAATAGATCCTGAAGGGAAGGGTTATTATGTGACTGGCATGATGGGTATTCCAGTTTTGAAAGAGCAGCAGATCAGCAATTACTACTCTTATTATTACAATAAGGCGGTAATGGCCTTTCAGGATAGCGAATATCAGACGGCTGTGGACGCTTTTGAGAAGTCGTACTACATTGTTCCGGATGATACCAATGCCTACATCAACGCAGCTTATGCGGCTCACAATGGCCAGCTGTACGATGCAGCTATCAAAAACTATCGCTTAGCGATCGATAATGGCGCGACCAGCAAGGATTTATACTACAACTATGTGAGCATCCTTACTTCGGCTTTGGACGATAAGGAAGCAGCCTTGGCGGTGGTAGATGAAGCCCTTGGGAAATATCCTTCGGATGGCACTTTACAAAAGAACCGAATCAATCTACTCATCAACATGGGTAAAATAGATGAGGCCAGAGGTAACCTGGAGCAGGCCATTGAAAGTGAGCCTGACAATGCCAATCTATACTTTACCCTGGCGGTGATCAATGATGAGTTGAAGGAACAAGAGCGTGCCATCAAAGCATACCTGAAAGCCATTGAGATCGATCCGAATCACTTTGAAGCTAACTTCAACTATGGGGTAATCCTGATTAACCAGGCGAACGAAACGATCAAAGAAAGCAATAGCCTGGGTATGTCCAAGGCAGATCAGAAAAAGGCGAGAGAGTTGGAGCCAGTCATCAATCAAAAATTGAAAGATGCACTGCCACAATGGGAAAAAGTACATGAGATCAATTCTTCTGACCGAACAGCAATGGAAACCCTCGCTTACATCTACACGCAGCTGAAGATGAAAGAAAAGGCCAATGCGATGAATAAAAAACTTGATTCGATGTAAATTTCACAACGTAATCACGAAAAAGCCGTCAAAAAAATATTTTTGACGGCTTTTTTTTATACATTTAATCTCCACCGTTATTAAGGTTGTTAAGTCAAACCTTATTTTTTATAAACCACCGCCAATATTTTCTGTTCATCAGGGAATTATTCCTGTTGGCGTAAATCTGTTGTTTTACGAATGTATAGTTGTTGACCTTTATGAATCTACTGCAAAACCCCTAAAAATGAGCACCATCAAAATTTCAGCCCGCGGCATTGACGAGATCAATTCGGTTTATAAAAAAATCAAGAAAGAGTACAAGGCAGTGGATACCATCAGACTCAATCAGGATACAATGGATTATGAATTGATTCTGGCTAAAAACGAGCTGGATGGCTACCTCAAGTCCATTTGTGATAAGGTGATTGATAATGATGAACTACTGGAGGAAGAGAGCGTGTTCAAAGATTTTGGATGGAAAAAATTCAGTGCCGCCCTGGCAGTGGAACGGGTGTCCATTCCGCTGAGAAGCTTGAAGACCATCTGGAATGACCTGAGTGATGAAAAGAAGCGTGCTTGCTTTGATTATCTCTGTGAAGAGAAAGAACTGACGCCAGTAGAGGGAGAAGGTGACGAAGTATTGGCCTCCTGAGATTCATTCCCAGCAAAATACGATCAAAAGCCCGAATGTTCGGGCTTTGTTTGTTTAAGGGCTATAAAAACATTTTTAACGAATCAATGTGGAGAATTAACTGACTAGTTGATCACAACTGCATGAAATCACTTGGTTTCGTGAAGCCTCCAGCTTCCGGGAGTCATACCTTCTTCCGACTTGAAGGTGGTAACAAAATGAGAGAGATTCTCAAACCCACAGGCAAAACAAACTTCAGTAATGGACATATCAGAAGTACTTAGATGGTGGCAGGCCAGCTTGATGCGCTCTTTTAATATGTACTGAGCGGGAGAGACCCCCATAGTCTCTTTGAACTTCTTGAAGAAACTTGCCCGGCTCATGCAAGCCTGGTTAGCAAGGCGGCTCAGATCTATTTTATTTCGCAGGTTAGATTTAATAAAGCGAATGGCCGCCGCCAGCGGGTGGCTGGCGGATAATACCGAATAAGAAGATTCAAAAATCACCCTGGCTTGTGTCTGCATGAGCCTGATGACCATTTCACGAAGTGTCAGCTCCACCATCATATCCTTGGCTTTTCCCTGCTCACTTTTTGTGATCCGAACGATGCGGTTGACGGTGTCTGCCAATTCCAGATTATTAGTCAGGTGAAAGATGGTAGGATCAATCTGCCAATCACCCCAGGATGAAGCTTTAGGGTGGTATTCATTCAACATATCGATGGTTTTTTTGATCACCTCATCGGAAATGGTCAGCGCGATGCATTGTGTGGGGTTGAGCTTTCGGGCTTCAGGAAAGTCTATATTCATCATTTCGCCCGGTGGGAGAATCACCGACTCCCCCGGTAAATACTCGAAAGAGGCACGTTGTGGCAGCTTCATCACTTTCTTGCCCGAGAGCATACTGGTCAACACAAAATGGTCGAAAGTCAGGTGTACATTCTCTGCCTGCTGATGGGTTTCGAAGAGGTTGAGCTCACAGGTTTCATAAGAATAAGCTGTCCTGTTTTCCACCAGGGTAAATAACGACCTTTCGTCATGGGTCGGAAATCGTTCGATCAGGTACTTTCTCAAGGCTTTTCCGGTTTGTGAAGTTTCTAAATTTAAAACTATTTTATTGATAATATCACTCGGATGTGGAATAGATAAGCCTTCAAATTACAAGAATGACAAAGTAGAGACGCTGACCAAATGGATTTAGACGCTCGCCAAAAAGGGATCAGTAAAATGGGAACACTTTTAGGTAAAACTAAAAGACTACAAAAAATGGAAACATTAACTAAGGAACACAAGGCGGTAGAGCGCCCTCCGTTTAAGCCCGCATATGATCATTTCATTGGTGGAAAATGGGTGGCCCCATCTTCGGGAGAATACTTTGACAACATTAGCCCCATCGATGGAAAGGTATTTACCAGAGCAGCCCGAGGCAATCAGGAAGACATCAATAAAGCGCTGGATGCCGCGCATACTGCCTTCTCCAGCTGGTCCACTACATCAGCTGCTGCCAGGGCCAATGTGCTGCTGAAGATTGCAGATATCATAGAGGAAAACCTGGAGATGCTGGCCCGTGTGGAGACTATCGACAATGGAAAGGCCCTCCGTGAAACCAGGGCTGCTGATTTGCCCCTTTGCGTGGATCATTTCAGATACTTTGCAGGGGTGATTCGTGGTGATGAAAGCACCATGTCTGAGCATGACGAACATACGGTAAGTCTCAACCTGCAGGAGCCATTGGGTGTGGTGGGACAGATCATTCCGTGGAACTTCCCATTGCTAATGGCCACCTGGAAAATAGCCCCGGCACTGGCTGCCGGCTGCTGTACTGTGGTGAAGCCTGCTGAGCAGACGCCTACAAGTATCATGGTACTGATGGAGCTGATTGCAGAAGTGGTGCCTCCGGGTGTGCTGAATGTGGTGACCGGCTTTGGTACAGAGGCAGGTAAGCCACTGGCTACCTCACCCAGAGTAGCAAAAGTCGCTTTTACAGGGGAGACCACTACCGGACGTCTGATCATGCAATATGCTTCTGAAAACCTGATTCCGGTAACCATGGAGCTGGGAGGGAAGTCACCCAATATTTTTATGCCCAGCATTGCCGACGCGGATGATGCTTTCTTTGACAAGTGCGTAGAAGGTGCCGTTATGTTTGCCCTCAATCAGGGCGAAGTTTGCACATGTCCTTCACGGATATTGGTACATGAGTCTATTTATGACAAGTTTATGGAGCGGGTGATCGCACGCACCAATGCCATCAAAATGGGACACCCATTGGATGGAGAAACCATGATGGGAGCACAAGCTTCTAATGACCAGTTTGAAAAGATCCTTTCTTACCTTGACATAGGTAAACAGGAGGGGGCTGAAGTACTCTGTGGGGGCGAGGCAGCTCAGCTCAATTCAGGTTTGGAAAATGGTTATTATATAAAACCCACCATCTTCAAGGGACACAACAAAATGCGGGTATTTCAGGAAGAAATTTTCGGGCCGGTGACCTCAGTGACCACTTTCAAAACGATGGAAGAAGCCCTGGAGATTGCCAATGACACCTTGTATGGACTGGGAGCCGGACTCTGGACCAGAGACGCTCATGAGATCTATCAAATGCCACGTGCCATCAAAGCTGGTCGGGTTTGGGTCAACTGCTACCATGCGTACCCGGCACACGCACCATTTGGAGGGTATAAGAAGTCAGGGTTTGGACGTGAAACCCATAAGATGATGCTAAATCACTATCGCAATACCAAGAATATGCTAATCAGTTACGATAAGGAAAAGCTTGGCTTTTTCTAAGTCACCAGAAGAGTGATGAGTGACATGCCCGGAAGTATCCCGGGCATGTACTTGTTTCTGATTCCATTATTATGTTAAGTAAGGAGTGAATGAGCTACCTGATTTCACTCATCAATAGAGGAGATGATATGACCCAAAGAATAAGTGTAACGGATGATGCCATCAAGGTTATAGATCAATTGAAGGAGCGCTATGGGCCACTGATGTTTCATCAGAGTGGCGGATGTTGTGACGGCTCGTCACCCATGTGTTTTGAGATTGGAGATTTTAAGGTGGGAGAAAGCGATATCCAGCTGGGAATGATAGCCGACTGCCCGTTCTACATGTCGCGCGACCAATACGACTACTGGAAGCATATGTAAGCTTCCCCGAATTTTGGTCCATTCAAAACCAGAGTTTCAAACCTAATAGAATTCTTCATAAACCTGTTTGGGGGTCTTGTTTCCAAGCGCCTGGTGAGGTCGATTTTGATTGTAATCTTGCTTCCAATTTTCTGTTAGTAATCGTACCTGTCTGATATTTTTGAAAACATATGCGTTAAGCAGTTCGGATCTTAGCGAGCCGTTGAACCTTTCAACATATCCATTTTGCATGGGTCTTCCAGGCTGAATAAAAGCGAGTTCTACTTTGTTTTCCTTGCTCCATGTGTCAAGTTGCCTGGATATAAACTCAGGACCATTATCAATACGTATCATATCAGGTAAGCCACGAAAAGTCTTCAATCTGTCCAGAACCTTAACCACTCTGAGTGAAGGCAAACTGGTGTCGGCTTCAATAGCGAGTACCTCACGATTAAAATCATCGATTACATTGAGTAGCCTAAACCGGGTACCATCCCAAAGGCTATCTGTAATGAAATCAAGTGACCATACCTGATTGGGTCTCTGTGGTTGAAACAACGCCTGCTTGATCCGTGCGGGCAACCGTCTTTTGGCCCTACGTCTAATGTTAAGCTTCAACTGGGTATAGACCCGGTAAACACGCTTATGATTCCATTTAAAGCCTTTTATCCTCAGCCTGTGAAAGCACTTCCAAAACCCAATCGATGGGTGCTTATCAACCAGCTCTTTCAATTCCTCGATCACCTTGTCATCATCCAATGGACGAGAAATGTAACTATAACTGCTCTTCGAAATATTCACAGCCTGACATGCCTTGCGTATGCTTATCTCGTAGTGGAGTAGCATATGATGAACCAAAACCCTCTTTATGTCAGCTGTTAAAGCTTTTTTTCTACTGCATCCTTAAATGCCTCATGGACTAAACTTAAATCAGCATACATCCTTTTGAGCCTGCCGTTTTCAGTCTCCAACTCCTTTAGCCTCTTCAATTGACTGGTGTCCATGCCTCCATATTTGGCCTTCCAGTTGTAGAATGTTGCCTCGCTAATGCCGTGCTTTCTGGCCACTTCCGAGGCTTTCATCCCTGCCTCATTTTGCTTGATTGCAGAGATGATCTGTTGTTCGGTGAATCTCGTCTTTTTCATTATTGTATCATTTAAAGTTAGCAATCGCTTCGCTTTTCAGCTCAGCCAACTCTAATTTTAAATGGACGAATTCTTGGGAAGCTTACACATACGCACCTGACTGTAGATGTGACTCCAGGACGAGGCTCCAGTTTCTCATTAGAAATTCCATTAGGTGTGCGGTTCATCATTCGTTCCAGACTGCTGGCCGATGAGGAGTTTCACTTATTCCATCAATAATATACATACAGAGATCATGACTATTCCAGACGTAGCCATTGGTGCAGAAGCCGTCCGAGGATGCGCTCTGCGAAATTGATTTTACGAACCACCGGAGTGTGTTGGGTATGTTGGATGTTGTCAATGGATTGCTGTAGGATTTGGTGGATCTCATGGTGAGAGTGGACCTGAGCTTTTCCTTTGAGCGTCTCCAGTGCTTGCAGAACTTCCAGAGTGAGTTCGCCATGGGTGGATGGATTCATGTGTAATTGGGATGTTTCCAAGTAGAGACGTAAGGCATGAGGAAATCGCTGCATGGCTTAAAACAATATTCGAATCTATAGGACAGTACGTAGAGAGGTGTTGATTGGAGTGATTTGTTTTAAGTATATGGATATCAGGAAGTTATGTATAGGCAATGAAGTAGCCAGGAGTAGGGTTTTCAGACATGAACTTAACATAATATAAATTATATAACAAAGCTATGGATTTGCATTCCTGGCCCGCAGTGCCTGCGCCGTGCAATCCATCCCCACGCTAAACCCTTGCTTATATAATGATATTATGTTAACCAGCAAAGCTGGCGAGTATGTTCGTGTAGTGCATCTGTTGTTTGACTTTTTGATTGGCGGTTCCCATGTTATATAATTTGTGTTATGTGTAAATAGCCGCTGCGCCATCGCGCTGTAGCCCTGGCCACATCTCGTTCGATACCGCAGCGACTATGTTACGTAATAAATTTTGTTCACTGCTGGTAAGATCAATTATCTATAGCCAGGTCTGCCGACCCACGCCGTGCCCTTACCAACCACGACTGATAAAGTTTTTTTGCCATCGCGCTTTCCCGCTTGGGCGGGAATATTGGCCATTCAACAGCAAGAGAATCCCAGGCAATTGCGATGTTCTATTTTCCGATATTCGATAATTGTACAGGATTAATTCATCTACGCAATTCTCAGACGTTAGAAAATTGCCTGTGATACACTTGCTTTATCCAACGCTCTCTGTCCGCAGCGTCATTCTCTTGAACGTCATTCCTGACGTAATGCAACGGAGATCTGGGCGCACGGCTAGTGAATCTCATCTAGCAGAACTACAATTGCTCACAAGTCAATCTCGCTTTCATAGGTGTTCGCTATATGCCCTCATGCCGGGCAGGCAAATACTTTTGGCATAGGCCCAAAAGTATTCAAAAACCCTAGTCAAAATAATCACTATCCGCCCACAAGCCGACCCACGCCCGGTATTTTGACTGGCCAACGCTCAACAGAGTCTACTTAACATAATATTGATAACATCTGGATTTCGATTCGGTATTCCCCACACAGGAAAAAGCAAAGTTCCGGTTGCTCTTCGGGAAATGACAAGCCTAAAATGAATCCAAGCCTATTTATCTACCGCTCAACCCAGCCCGCCGTAAACCGGCTTGGCCGCTTGCATTTGCTTCAGACCTTCCGGGGATCATAGCTTTCCCTGGTGTGGTTGCCGGGGTGTCACTTTATCATTATTCATTATGTATACTTATTTGTTTCGTTTCCGGCTTTTCGGCTGGTGGTTCTTTGGCGTTCGTTATCAGCAGTGTTCGTTTCGCTTTCACTGTTCCAGTGCTGGCATAGGTGGGCTTTTGCCTTCAGGTTTTGGCGGCAGCAGTGGCTATTCTCATACTATATTCGCATCGGCCGATATGAGTTTGGTGTTCCATAGCCCCCTATGAGTAGGGACTTTTTTTGGTCATATCCTATATTTCCCCGATTTGCGTTTCAAATGCAAATTTCCTCTTCAACGTATAAATAGTTTCTCCAATTAGACTGATTCCGTATTCCGGATGCTTGATTGCAGTATCAGTAAATAGTTTGTTTGGCTCATTCCATACGGTGTATGTGAAGCCTTACTAGTTAGTTCCGCCGCTCCCAACTACTTATGCCAAAAGATTTTAATTCAACGTTATTAAGACAAACGAAGAATTCAGTTACTAACTGATAGAGGGTATAATTTATCAATCTGGTAGAGTGCCAAATATGATATCCCATAATTTTGTAGATACTCCAAATGATTTAGTTTCGGGATATTTATAATGATGCAAAGCATGACTTTTCCATAATTTCGCCAATGGGGCAAATTTGGGCGGTTTGGTTGTATGCATTAAATAATGTAGTGATACATATAAAACATAGCCAAGCAAGAAGCCTGGAAAAAACGCAACTGCATAATCTCTCATTACAAGCCAAATTAATGCGTAAAAAACTGATATTAAAATCAAAGCAGGTAATGGTGGCATGGCTAGCCTTGTAGAGTCTTTTGGATATTGATGATGAATTCCATGTCCTATATGTTGAATTTTAAGAAGCCATTTCATTTTTGTTTTTACGTGATACAAATATCTATGCACCCAATATTCAGAAAATGTCCAAAAAAGAACACCTGCTACAAATAATAATGAAAATGTTATAATATCGAACTGTTGCAATGCCAAATATGACACAGAACAAATAATTATCAGATGCATCGTAACTGGTACAGATACATGCGCCCTGGTGAATTTCTCTATGAACCGACTTCTAAATAAGGTATTTGTCCCTTGATCCTTCGGCCTTAAGTGTTCTGGTATTGTATTAAATTGATTTTCCATTTGATGATATATTTATGTTCATATTTACTGGTTTTCCCAATAGCTAGGAGATATCTAGGTAATTTGATTTTGTAATCACTTTCATGTTAATCACAGCATGCTTAGATTGCTGGGCGATTTCTCTAGCTTCTAATCTTTATACGCTTTTGACATCTGTAACTTGAGCAACACCATTTTTAGCATTTCGGTACCATTTTGATGTTTTAATTTGTTCCCCATGAGTTTATTGAGTCTTGGACGCAACTACTCAGAATAATCATAAGAATAAATGTTGCTCTTTTTAGTTTATTCATTGGCTTTATCCTTTGTTTCAATTCTACTTTATTGGGTTTTTATTCTTTAGTAAAAAAACGAATCAATTTTTCTTCAATTTTTCCATTACTCGCACTGATTTTTGTTTGGTGTTATAAGAAATGTAATACATGGCCGGCACCAGCACTAGTGTAAGAAAGGTTGCGAAAGAAAGCCCAAATATGATTGTCCATGCGAGAGGACCCCAAAATGATGCAGTATCACCCCCAAAATATATTTGAGGATTGAACTCTGTGAATAGTGTATAAAAGTTAATGTTCATTGCCAGGGCAAGAGGTATAAGTCCCAGAATAGTTGACGCTGCGGTCAATATTACTGGACTCAAACGAGTCGCTCCAGCTTTTACTGTAGCTTCTTTAATCTCCAACCCATCTTTTTGCAGAATGTCCGTGTAATCAATCAGAATAATGCCGTTTTTAACCACTACCCCTGCAACAGTTATGATACCCATACCAGTTAGGACAACTGATATTTCCATGTTGAAAATAATGAACCCTAAGAGTACACCAATCAAACTAAAAACAACCTGTGTTAAGATAATTATCGGCTTGGAAAGAGAATTGAATTGGCTAACTAGAATTATGAATATCAGCCCGATGGACATTAAGAATGCTTTCGACAAGAAGTCAGCTGCCTCTTTTTGTTCTTCCTCTTCTCCGGTCAAGGATATTTCAAACCCTTCTTCCAGTGGGATATTGGTCACTGCGCCAGCAATTTCCTTGTTTATTTCATTGGGGTTGTACCCAGTAAGCACGTTAGAATAAATTGTTATGACTCTTTTTAGATTTTTTCGTTTTATTCCTCCATACGTATAAGAGTACTCGATATTTGCAACTGACGAAATGGGTATTTGTCTAAATTTTCCTCCAGCGGCCATATCTTGGTAAGTGATTTTCATGTCCAGAAGTTTATTGATATTGTCTCTGTAGCCTTCAGTCAAACGCAGCTGGATCGGGTATTCATCTTCGTCTTCTTTATATTTTGATATTTCTTTTCCATAAAGAGCAGTTCTGATGGTCATGCCAATTTGCGCATGGCTCAGCCCAAGCGAATTGGCTTTTGCCCTATCAATTACTACTGTCAATTCTGGTTTATTAACTTGTATATCGGATTTCAGTTCTTCTATTCCAGGAATTTGTAGATTATTAATATGCAGTTTCACTTTCGCCGCAAGTGCTATGAGTTTATCAAAATCCTCACCACTGACTTCAATATTTATGGCTTTGCCCGTCGGTGGACCTGAGGCTTCTTTGTCCACAACAATTTCGACACCAGCAATACCTTTGACTCCTTCTCTTATCTGATTCATATACTCCCTGGTTGAGAGACCATTTCTGTATTTGAATTCAACAAATGCGACCGAAATCTTGCCTTTGTGCGGACTCACACTCCTATCCTGATCTTGAGGATCACTAGCTCCAACGGCAATATTTGATATGACTGATTCAACAATTGGATTGTTTTCTCCAAGGATATCAAACACTTTTCGTTCAACTACCTGAGTCACAGAATCTGTCACCTCCAAATCTGTCCCAACAGGCATAGTTGTATAGACATAAATGAAATTAGGATCTGAATCTGGGAAAAACACAACCTTTGGGGATTTGACGACTAACAAACCAATAGTTGCACATAATAAGAAAACAGTGCTAGCCAAGACCAAATAAGGCCTTCGTCCTGTAAGCACCCAAGTTAACGTCTTATTATAACCCTCCATAAGCTTTGGAAGTATGTGCTTTTGAAAAGCGTCAACCAGCGGGACAATTGCAAATTTTCCAATCAATTGGATGACAATTGCTGAAAATGACAAATTTCCTAACAGCGTATTTCCCATTAGATGAAAAATTATTCCAAGAACAAGTAATCCTATGAGTGTGATGTATAGGATTCTGTTGTTTTTCTTGTTTGCTTGTTTATCCTCTCCCCTTTTCATAAATGAAACCGCTAGGACGGGGTTTATAGTGAACGCCACTATCATGGATGCTGTAAGGACGGTTATAAGTGTTGCGGGCAGGAAGAACATAAACTTACCAATAATTCCACCCCAGAAAAGCAACGGAACAAAAGGAGCCATCGTGGTTAAGGTTCCTGTAATAACAGGGAGTGCAATTTCACCAACGGCTTTCTTTGCAGCGGTCTTGATATCCAGCGAGGTTGTGTTGATGTATCGGTGAATATTTTCAACTACCACAATCGCATTGTCTACGACAATTCCCAATGACAGAATTATGGAAAACAATACCACCATATTCATTGTGAAATCCATTGTTGGAAGTATTGAAAACGTAATTAAAGCTGACAATGGAATAGCCAAACCCACAAATATTGCGTCAGTGATTCCTATGAAAAACATTAGAACAAGTACCACGAAAATGAACCCAACTATTATGGTATTGAATAGGTTGGAAACATTGTTCCGTGTCATTGTAGACTGGTCTCCTGTCAATGTAATATCCAGCGTTTCAGGGAATTTTGATTCTTGAAGTTCTGCAATGAGATCTCGTATCTTATCCGATGCTTCTATCAGGTTCTCGCCACTTTTTTTGATAATATTTAATGTGATAACAGGATTGTTATCCAGTCGTGCGTAACTCTCACGTTCCTTGTACCCATCGACGATTTGAGCAAAATCTTTCAAGTAAGCCAAATTACCTTGTCCTGATTTTACGATAACATTTTCTAATTCGGTGACATCATTAAACTCCCCCCTTATTTGAACAGTCCGTTGAAATCCATCCATTTCAATTTGTCCACCCGATATGGTCATGTTTTCGAAGGAAACAGCTCTTTCAATATCATTAAACGTGATCTTTGCTGCTTGCATTTTATAGAGATCAACATTTACCTGAACTTCTCTTTCTAATGCGCCAATAATGTCTGCTCGGGTGATTTCGGTCAATGATTCGATTTGATCCTGTAATTCATCAGCATAGTCTTTCAATCGAACTAAATCAATGTCGCCCGAGAGATTGACATAGAGGATTGGCATTTCAGAAAAATCCACCTCCAATACGGTGGGTTCAGTTGGCAAGTCGTTTGGTAAATCACTTCTGGCCTTATCTACAGCATCTTTTACCAGTTGCTTAGCCTCCATTACATCTTCATCGGTATCAAACTCTATCATAATCGTAGAGTAATCCTGCACTGAATTGCTTTTGATGTCCTTTACTCCATTGATCGACTTTAATTGTTTCTCAATAGGCCGAGTGACCAAATTTTCAATATCGGACGGAGATGTACCTGGATAGATTGTGCCAACATAAATCGTAGGAATAACTACCTCCGGAAATTTCTCTTTTGGTAAGGACAAATAGGAAGAGATGCCCAACAGGGAGATTAAAACAGTGAGTAGGTAAACACTGGTTTTATTATCTATGGACAGGTTGGCTAATTTGAAATCTTTGAATGCCATAATTAATTATTGATTGTAATTAGCTCATCATTTGTCAAATCCTGATAGCCCACAGTTATAACTTTATGACCTTCGTTTATTCCCGAAACCACCTGACTTAAGCCATTGTATTTTAATCCGGTTTTTATTGTTTGCTGTTTCGCTACCCATTTATTTCCGTCATTATGGGCAACAAAAACAAACTCTTTATCACCCGATTTCTGAATCATTCCAACAGGCAGAACAATTGTATTCTCCACAATTTGGTCATTGATTGAAAGTGAACATATCATGTTGGGGCTTACTTTACTCTGAGTAGGCGGGAGTTTTAACTCAATACTAAATGATCGATTATTGGTATCAATAACCTTACTTACTACGTCAATGGTCGTCTTCAATTCATAATTGATATCGGAGAAAAACACAGTTACACTGTCACCCTTTGCTACCTTCGATATGTGTGCTTCTGATATATTAGCTACTATTTTAAGGTCTTCTAAATTGGCGATTTGAAATACAGGAAATCCAGCAGAAACAGCCTCCCCCTCCTTTAGGTTTACCATATCCACAGTACCAGAGATTGTCGCTTTTATCTTGGTCATGTCTAGTTGCTCTTGCAGGCTAGCTAATTTTTTCTCAAGGGACTCTTTATTAGCTTTTGCTTGAATTAATTGAACCTCAGTGCCAATGTTTTCATCCCAAAGGGATTTTTGTTTGTTGTACATTATTGTAGCTGTTTCAAGACCAGTCTTGAGTTCATCTATCGCTAACAAAATGATGCTTGGATCCAACTGAGCTAGCAGTTGATTTTTAGTGACTTTCTGGCCCACTTTCACATAATTTTTAACAACAATGCCGCTCATCTTCGGACTTACCTTAATAGTGCGATCTGACTCGACTGATCCTTGTACGTCTATAAAATGCCTGAAAGTTCGTGGTTGAAATGATTCCGCCTTCACGTATTTTGTCTTTCGTATAGTGGCTGTAGTATCTAATTTGGCAATCTCCTTTTCAAGGATTTCTATTTCCTTAACCTTCTCCTTCACATCTTCTTTGAGCTTGGAAAGTTCAGCTTTCTTCTTATCGAGATCACTGCTCCCGCAAGCAAAGAGTAGAACGGCCAATAATAGTATAGATGCGTATTTCATCATTAGTTTGTTATTTGATGTTCGTTTCATTTTTCAATTAATAGAGCCCCATTGCTTTCTTAAAATCAATATTTGCCATTATTAAATCAAATAGTGCGTTGAGATAATCCGTTTGAGCCTGTTTCAGATCGGTTTCAGAATTTAGAATTTCAAGATTGGAGCCTACGCCTTTTTCGTATTTTTTTCTTGCAACTTCAACAATACTTTCGGCAAGTTCCATGTTTCTACGCTGGCTCTCCAGAGAGGATTTCGCATTTGTCAGATTAGTCAGCGCATTTGACAATTCCAGATCAATACTTTGCTTAAGCATTTCTTCATTATTGTCCACCTTCAATAGTTCAAGTTTTGATTGCTGGATAATTGCACTTTTTTGCAACCCATCAAATATGGGAATACCTAATGTCACACCTATAAGTGACGTTTTAAACCATTTGTTACCAGCACTAAAATCAAAAATGTCGAATTCATTTCTTTGTGCTTGGTAGCTAAAATTTCCGTAGGCAACCAAACTTGGTAAATAGGCGAGATTATTCCTTTTTAAATCAATATTCAGTAATTCCCTCTGAGATTCTAATAGAGAAAACTCAATCCGATCCTCATACATAAACTGATCAACTGGAGACGTTGTTGAAGTATCCCAACTCTCTATGCTATCAGTCAACGTCAAGTTAGTCTCAATGCTCATCCCCATTTGGAACTTCAATAAATTCATGCTTAGTACCATGAGCTTTTTGACTTTTTCTCTCTCGGTCACTAAACCATTATATTTAACTTCTAGCCTATTCAAATCAATTTTTTCAACAAACCCATTCTTTTCTAAGACCTTGGTATCACGCAATAAACCTTCTATTCGAACGATATTTGCCTCCAATAATTCCAACCGGTTTTCGTTTATCAATACCATGTAGTAAGCTTTACTTACGTTCACCGACGTTTCTACTTTGGTTCTTTCAATATTCTTAATGGATAATTCTTGAAATGATTTGGCTGCTTTCAATCCTAACAGATATGAGCTATTGAATAGTAGTTGCGATGCTTCGATACCTGCCGTCGCATTGTATTGAGTACCAAATTGAACGGGAGTAAAAGTGCCCGGTTCACCTCCGAAAAATTCCCCGGGAACTAGTTGTGTTGGTAATTCAATAAAATCTTTTAAATCAAAGCTTGCCGTAATCTGTGGCAGTCCCTGCCCTGTTATTTCGTGAATTTTTTTCGTGGCAATCTTTTCGTCTAATGAGGCGTTTAAAACTGTGCCGTGATTTTGATGAGCATATTGGATAGCTTCATCAACTGAAAGTGATATTGAATTTTCAGCGTCCTGAGCCAATACTATTGTAAACGGGCTCAAGATGAAGAAACACAGTAAATAGATTGGTAACCTGATAAACAATGTGGTAATCTGTATTAATTGATTAGCGAATTTCATGAAGTTCATTTGATGTTTTTAATAAACATTTTAACCTTTTTACTATTCTCCATTTGTTGCTCGATACTACTTGATAAGTTTTTTAGTCAGCTTTTAACAAAAAAAATTAGGAGAATACTTTCGGCACTAAAACGTGTGTCACCTTTTCTAGTTTCTGGAAATCGAAGTTGGATCCCCTAGCAATCGAATACTTAACAATACCTAGAAATGCCGCGAGTAACGTTTCAGAAAACCAAGGAATATCCTCTCGTGAAACACTTTTGAATTCATCCGAATCATAGCCATCTTCCAACAACCTGGTTACATAGGATATTTCATATTTCATTATTTTTTCAAAGTAAAAATCCTTCATTGAATTGCTCGCTAATTCCTGTTTTACGATGCGATAAATATTTACCTTATTTAACAATTCTCTATGAAATTCATTAAAGTAGGTCTCTATCTTATCATTAAGTGATTTATGGCCATCGACTAGCACTTTAACATGCCTTCTTAGATTTACTAATTCAACATCCACAACGGCTTCATAAACCTCTTCCTTGCTTTTAAAATAATGATATAAAGTACTTTTAGCTTTTTCGCAATCTGCTGCTATTTCATCCATAGTGGTCTTCTTTAACCCAAACTGCTGAAATAGTTTTTGAGCGCTTAACACGATTTCATCTCTTACATTTTTGTCTTTTTCCGATTCCAAATCTGATTTTACGTTTGTTTTTGTATAGAAGGTTGAAAATTTCAGACTGCAATGCTAAGAAAGAAAATCAAGAAACCGACTAAAATACCAGATTAGTTTTTAATATCAAGGCGCGGTGGCGAAAAAATCAGTAGCTCAGAATCGGCTTTCATACTTTTGAGCGACTTCTGGTTTAGCAATACCAAAAAATTGATTTTTCATCATCTCCTGTAACAAGCGCCATGAATCATACTCACGCTTTGGGAAAGTCAGGCTATCAAAGGCAAGTTGCAATTGTTCGACAAATACTTTTGAGGAGATTTCTACATTAACTTCCTCTCTATAAAGGCTTTCTTTAATTCCATTTGTGAAATTATTCTTCACCTTCTCGTGGATTATAGTATTCTTATACTCAAGAAACATTGACAATACTTCAGGGTATTTTTTCTTCAAATCAAAAACAATCTTCGGGCTAAATTCATTGAACATATCCAAACAATACTTGGATATATAAACGAATTCCTCAGCCGAGTTAGTAAATCCACTTTTCTTTACAAGCTGTCTTTTGTGTAGCTTAAAATATACCCTCGCCAGGGTAACTATAATTTCGCTTTTAGAACAGTACTCCACGTATATCGATTTCTTAGACATATGAAGTTCGTGAGCAACATCATCCATGCTTACACTTACTATTCCATATTGGCGAAACAATTCCGCTGACACATTTAATATTTTATTCCCGTAATCAATGTCCATTATTGATCAAGCTAATTACCAGTCGCAAACTCATAAGACCTGAGGAGAATTTTTTTAGCTATTTCCATTTCATCCGTATCCCTTGGCGCAAAAAGCATAATGAAGTTTGGTGGCAACCAACCTTTTCTGACGACTGGATGTAGTTCCCCCCATCCCTTATCTATGACGAGGTTGGCATCCGCCAAGGGTAAACCAATATGCATACTGTAATCAGGATGTGGATGAAAATGAGCAAATTCTGTTCCGGTCATAAACGCATTACACGCATCACACACCTTGTCGGTTGGTAAACACATAGCCTGTGCGCCTGGTACAGAAATTTTGCTATATTCTCGGTTAATATGTGGGAGTGAAAAGGCCCATTCCATCAACTCTTCAATAATTAATGGGTCATTGGGTTGCTGATCCAACTGCATGTGCGGGTTGGATGGTGTAGTCGTTGGCTTATTCCCACGTCTATTGGGTAAATTGTTCATTTAAGTAATTCTGATTATACATTTGTTTCGATAATAAAGCTGCGGTTACTAAACCCTGGAAGCATATCTGAATATGTATGCTTTATTTCATCCTTTCCGTCCGCTAGAGCCATAGAATAAATCACCGGAATATAATGATCTGGCGTAGGGGCCACTAGATCGCTCAGTTTGCTTTTTTTATAATTTATTAGGGCTTCCAAATCTCGATTGTCTATTCTAGCTTTAATCCAATCGTCAAACTCCAATTCCCAACCGTATAATGACATATCACCTCTCTGCATTTTGGCCATAGCAAGTTGGAGGTTATGTACCAATGCCCCACTTCCAATAATGAGAATACCCTTTTCTCTATATTCCTTGAGTTGCACTGCTAATTCGTAATGGTATTGAGCAGGTTGGTAGTAATCTATGCTCATTTGAAATACGGGTACATTGGCTTCTGGAAATAAATGCATAAGCATAGGCCAGTTTCCATGGTCAAATCCCCAATCCGTGGTTGCACTAATTTCGGAGATGTTTTCCGCAAGATCTTTTGCGATCACAGGAGCCCCAGGAGCAGGATATTTCTTTGTATAATATTCAGCAGGGAATCCATAATAGTCATAGAGCGTTTCAGGCCAGGGAGATATGTTCACATAAGTACCGCGAGTACACCAATGAGCTGACACAACCAAAATAGCTTTAACTTCATATTTCCTCCGAATCTGTTTCCCCAAATCACCTAGGTATGAGTTAAAAGGGCTTCCATATGGAGGCACGGGAATGTCCATCGGATTTCCATGTGAAGTAAATAAAACGGGCAATTTTTGTCCTGTCCGTTTTGTTCCTTCCAGTGTTTTGGCCATGCCCGATAAACCAATTGTGCTGGTGCTAAGAGTCGCCATACTTAATAGTTTTACAAAAGTTGACCGATTCACTTATCTCTAATTTTATCCAGCAAACCATTTAGTAGCTTCACTTCATCTATATTGAGATTTGACAGGATGTCATCTTCCTGTTTCTCACATACCACCATTTTGTTTAGTAATTCAAGACCCTTCTTAGTGATTAATATGTCTTTCTGCCTACGGTCTGCTTTGCTTTCTTTCCGCTCAACGAGTTTCTTTTTATACAATCGGTCAACAATGCGGCTGGCATCAGAGTTTTTATCCAGCATCCTTTCCTTAATAAGACCAATTGATGCCGCTTGTGGATGCTGTCCTTTTAATATCCGCAACACATTAAATTGTGGAGCTGCTAATCCGTAATTTTTGAGCATTTTAAAGAACTGTTCACCAATCACGTTATTTGTATAGTACAAATTGACTAAAGCCTTATGATAATCATTTCGGAATTTGCTTTTTATTTCATCTTCGATGCTCATTGATTACTCATTTGAAATGCTGGGGTTTGTCTGATAATATTTCTCATCATCAAGTATCTCCAACATAAATTTAGCAACGTTTTGCCGACTGATCATCATTCGAAGCTTCTTTGAGCCATTTTGACTAATCCTAGTCGGGTGATGCTTGGTATCGTTGTTGAGCCCAACAGGTCTAACAGCAGTCCAATTAAGTGAGCTATTTCGTAAAATCCTTTCCTGATCCTCATGCCCTTTATAGGCCACTCCGACGTTCGTTTTGTTAATGAGAAACCGAAACATCCAATTCACTTCTTTGTAGCTATCTCCAACTCCCCAAGCGGAAACAGTGATCACTCGCTTAATACCTTTTTCCTTCATTGCATTGACAATGTTCTTCATACTTTCCTCAAGTAAGTTGGGTGGGGATGTGACTGTTGACCAGGGGAAATCGGATTTACGTGCAATATTGAGCGCACAAAGTACCGCATCGCACCCCTCAATAGTTTCAAGTACAGCGCCATAATTCATCGGAGATCCAAGATGAGTAACTACTTCGGTTTGTATGGGTTTGTTGGTTGATTCCTCCCTTACTAAGCAGACTGGAATATAGCCTTGTGCGATAACTTCTTCAACCAGATAACGACCCGTTCGACCGCTAGCTCCAAAAACTGCAATTTTTCTCATTATTATCTTCTGAAGCTACTCAAGGTATCCGGATTTCTGACCCATGCTGTGACCCAAATGAAAACCAGTATTCCTGCTATCGGAAAGAATTGCTCATTGTTTCCCATATGCGTTGCGATTGCCCCACCAAAGTGGGCACTTAGCAGTAATAAGCCTAATGAGGATGTTCTTGGGATCAGGAAGAGTATTCCCGACACCAATTCACCAATAGCAATAATTACAATCCAATCGAGCAAGTTCCACTTGGTGAAGTTTGTAACCAGTTCTTCACTTCCCATTAATTTTGCTGAAGAACTCATGAGTAGAAGAGCTGTTAGTAGTCCAACCATTACCCATCCTGTGATTTTTCTTCCTTTTGAAATTTCTTGTGTTTCCATGTTATTAAAATTATCGATAGGCTCCTTACCTTAGTAATTCAAAGACGGCTATTTACTTTTTCTTCCAGAGATGGAAATAGTCAATTCTATGTCATCCGAAATAACCATATCATTCATTGTGTTTTCATAGGCAATTCCATACTTCTGTCTATCAAATACCATCTTACCAGTTGCTGTTACAGAACCATTGCCTTCTGTTAGCACCACATCAGTAACTGATTCTTCAATTGTCACACCTTTTATGGTCAAATCACCCGTCAACGTATTTCCTTCAGCACTTGTAACCCTAAACTCTGCCGTAGGAAAAGTGGCCGAACCGAAAAAATCGTCTGATTGTAAATGGCCAATGAGCTTCTCTCTTGGTGCCATTTCATACAGAGCATCGTCATCGGTGGTCACCATAGATGCCATGTCTACCGTGAAACTTCCGCCTGTAACTGAACCTCCTTTGACAGTGATAGATCCAGAAACAGCTAAAGTTCCTTCGTGTGCATACACACCAATCATGCTTCCTTTCCAGGCTACCAGGCTTGTGGTATCAAGTGCATAAGAAGTGGCTTTAGCTTCTTCTTCATTTGATGCTATTTCATTTCCAGAATCAGTTTCCTTTTTGGTTGAATTGTTACAAGCGAATACCCCTAGGGCAATAACACTTGACAAAATCATCGTTTTTATTTTCATAATAATTTATTCATTGATTTTCATTTTTATAATTGATTTCAGAATGTTCTCTCTTCCAATTCTCCCAGCAATATTGATTATTGATTAGTTCAAAATCAGAAGTCACATTGCCAACATTAGACTCTCAATATCATAGAGATGAATAATAGAATCGTTCGTGAATAATCTGCCCATCCTGCCACTTCTGAACGGCGACTTGATTCGAGGTATTTCTTGGAGCACCTTTATAGGTAACATCCATCTCCCACTCGACCATAGTTACATTTTCACCCACAGCTGTCGCTTTTACTTCTGCACCGTGGAACTCTTCAATCATGCCCATTGATTTGATTTCACGCTCTCGGTTAGCATCCTTTCCAACAGTTGGAGACTCGTTGTTCTCCTGCATTGTCACATCATTATGATAATACTTTTCAAAAGCATCCATCATTTGGCCACTTAGAATCATTTGATTCATGTCTTCGATTTTTTCTTTGATATTCATAGGTTATCACTTTGTGTTCAGAAATAAATTCTTGATCATTTATACTGATCTGTCAGTAAACTTACTACAATAAGTTTAAACATTATATGTTTAAACACATAATATTGATAAGCGTACCCCTTCGGGTCGGGCTATCGCCCCAGAACACACTTTTGTGGTCAAAATGCACACTTACTTAATCAATACTTCAAAATCATCAAGCATAGTCAGTCTGCCCGAAAGCTCACTTATGTTTCCCTAGAGCGCACTTCTGTTGCCCCAGATCATACTTTAACTTCCCTAAGCACACTTTAATCTCCCGAGACCATATTTTAAAAATCCGAAGGGATACTTTCAATTCCCGAGTGCACACTTCACAATTCCGAACGGATAATCAACTTTCCCTAACTGATACTTAATTCGTCCGAGAGCAGATCTCAATTTCCGGTTAGTACTTCTTCTACCCGAACCAATGATTGCAATGCCCAAAACCACACTTACCACTTTCCGTTATACACTAATATTAAAAAAGCTCGTTACTATATGAGTTTATAACATGTTTCACATTTTAAATTTTTACTGCAATGGCGACAAAAACGCTCACAGACAAACTTGAATCTTCACGTGTCCTGATTTTCAACAGTCGGGATGCAGAAGTGGCTGCCCTACTCGATACAATGGGAATTGATACAGCCTACATTGATGAGGGAGAATCCCTTTACAATGAAACCATGACACTGGTAGATCAACAGAAGAAAGAATACCAGGAACAGAGCCTCGCTTACGACAAATTTTATGTCGAAAAAGATGTGGCAGAAGCCATTTACAAACGTACCCTGAAACTGGTCAAAGTGCTGTCCCGCTCAGACAAGGATCTTCAAAACCGATTGGGTTTACAAAACGGAAAAGTCTATGCTATCGAGCAATGGATCGAAGGAGCAGTTGACTTCTATAACCGCCTGTTAAATGAAGCTGATTTCCTTACCAATCTTGCCAAATTCAAGGTTACCCCAGAACAACTGAATACAGAGAAAACAGCCATTGATGCCTTAAAAGACCTTCGTAATCAGGCCGTAGTGGAGAAAGGCAAGGCACAGGAAGCAACCCGTCTCAGAAATGAAAAACTGGATGAGTTGGACGACTATTGCACCGAGCTAAAAGCCGTAGCAGAAATAGCCCTTGAGGAAAAGCCTCAGTTGTTGGAGAAGCTGGGAGTAGTGGTTCCTTCATAATCATTCTTTACACCATCATTCCCCGGCTTGTTCTGGGAATCTTTTACCCCCCCTACTTCCACACACATTTGCCATCCGTTCAATCCCTCCCAAAACCAAGCCTGCCTGCCGCCGGCAGGGATGCCAAAAGAGTGTATAAGCCGCCTCCCTCCTGCTCGTATATTTTCCCTTCCCTTAAAAAACTTTATCCCCGACCCACTCACCCTAGCCGGGTGCACCAAAGCTATATTAACATAACACTCATCCATTATATAACAACCTATGGATTTGCATTCCTGGCCCGCAGTGCCTGCGCCGTGCAATCCATGCCCTCGCTAAACCCTTTATTATATAATGATATTATGTTAATCCGGCAGTGGCCGGCGAGTATGTTCGTGTAGTGCATCTGTTGTTTGACTTTTCGATTGGCGGTTTCCCATGTTATATAATTAGATGTTATGTGTAAATAGCCGCTGCGCCACCGCTGTAGCCCTGGCTCAACTTCATTCGGTACCGCAGCGACTATGTTACTTATTAAATCTTGTTCGCTGCTGGTAAGCTCAATTATCTAAGGCCAGGTCTGCCGACCCACGCCGTGCCCTTACCAACTACGACTGATAAAGTTTTTTTGCCAACGCTCTTTTGCGCTAAGGCGCAAGTTGCAGCCCAAAGCAAAGAGAATCCCAGGCAAAGGCTGTCGTTCTATTTTTCATTATTCCGTACCAATGGTCAATTTAATTTCAAATACAGCATTCTCAGCGATCAGGAATTTGCCTGTGATACACTTTGCGAACCAACGCTTTATTTCGATAGCCACCGACTTACTAAGTATCAAGTTTTGAATTCCTTGAGCAATTGGTTTCTGAATTTCTTTTGGTTAGCGATACAAATGATGTTTCTGCTAAATAATCCCAGTTGATTTCTTTTTTCAGCTTCTGCAAGCCCTTGTGCCGGGCAGGCAAATACTTTTTTCTTGATAAAAAAGTATTCAAAAAATCAAGCCAAAATAATCACTATCCACCCGCAAGGCTTAGGCACGCCCGGTATTTTGGCTAGCCAACGCTCAAATCAACATTACATATTTATTTTCAAAAGATCTCGAAAGGTATATTCTTGATTCTTAATATTGTATTCACTCCTCATCATTGGAGTATTACTCAATAATATTATTCTACTAAAAGACATATACTGAAGTATTGAGTAATTATCAGGTATTATTATTAAATCAAATAAGCCTCTTTTATTGTCATCAACCATAAATTGATCAGTGATTTTTAACCTTACATTATCATATAGGTTATTTTGAAAGGCATCAATTGGAAGAATTACAATAAGATCAATATCATTTGGGTAAATATTTTGTTCATCGACATAACTTCCACCAATAATGAAGCCCAGTTTGTCCGATTTGAATTTTTTTATACAGAGATCTATTCCTTCTTTTAATACTTGAAAAAGCATTTTCCTTTGATCACTGCTCATGGACAATTGAACCTTTATATCTTCCAATGTTGTAGTCTTAATATTAGGCCATTTCGGAATATCAAAATCGTTTACCACGTTAAGATTGGTTCCTAGAAAAGCTAATTGATTGTATTCATATCGATTTAATCTAACAGACTTCCTCTTTTGATTTAAATAATCGTAAATGAAAAGTCTTTCTTCATTGCTTAAAATGAATCCTGGATTTGACAACTTTTTCTTTCTTATTGCGCATAAATGATCATTCATTGAGTGTTCAATGTTTTTTTGTAAAGTTCGATGTAGATAATAAAATCTTAATCTTTCCTCTTTATTCAATATAGGCATTGCGTTGTTTGGTATTGAGTCTGCTATTAAATCATATTCTTTTTGGTTTAGCTCCATATTCTTTTGCATTACTACAATATCCGATATACATTTAATTCATATAAAATACATACTTATGATTTACTTTTCATTACTTCTTGCATTCACATTTCCTCAAAATCTAGATCAAATTAAACTAATTGATTTAATAAGAATGAACAACAAGGAAACTATGGAAATTAGTTTAGATGTCCTTAATTATGGCTTTGATTATAAGGGTGTTACGGAATTTAATCGAGATTCAAAAAATTGGAAACACTATACATGGAAAAACGACAAAAGCACAGAAGAATCGATTTATTTAGAAGATATAGATTTTCTACACATTTACAGAGATGATGATGATGGATTTTTTTTGCACTTAATTCTAAGGAACAGCCAAGGTTTTAGTTCCCTTTTCAAGGACATTACTTCATTGAAGGTTGATAAGATTTGCTCATTCGATAAGCTAATTAGTCAAGAACACAATCTTAATCGAACATTTCAAATCTATAAGGGTAATAACTACTCAATTTCATATGTAATTTCAAGTAGTTATAAATTCACTTCGGCCATAACACAAGATAAAAATAAAACCCAAACTGATTATCATGTTTACATAATGTCAAACAATACTAAAAATTCCGATCTTTGGGAGGAAGCTGACTATTGGTTTACATGCCAAGATTAGTTTTAAAATACCCACCCATTTGGCATCCGCTCAATCCCCCTCTCTGGCTAAGATGCCAAAAGCGTGTTAGTTTCTGTAAAACATCATGACTTTGCTTCTTTGTTTAATTTTTTCCTTCCCTTTAAAAAAACTTTATCCCCTACCCACTCAAGCCAAAGCTATATTAACATAACACAGGCCATTATATAACACCCTTGTGGAATATGAATTAGTCCGCACGATTCTCAAACCACGTTTTAAGACGATTTTTAATAAACATACGGCCATAGTGAGTCTTGAAATATTTCTCTCTTTTAATGGCATCCCACTTCTCACAACAAACTTCATAATAAATCAAAATCAATGGCCGTCTGGATTTTGTTGATTGCACCAATCCTTTATCGTGCTGACTAATTCTTAATTTCAAATCTTCAGTGTACCCTACATACAGTTTTTCGTCTTTTTCACTGTATAGAACGGGACCAACCCACGCCTGGGTATTTTGGCAGGCCAACGCTGAGCTTGAATAGTTAGATTAAATATCCTCATCACTTTCATCAAAATCATCACCAAACGACATGCCATCAAGCCCTGAATTTAAATCGTCCTCGCCAGACTCCACATATTCCAGATAATCCTCTAATACATTGTATAGATGCCTAAAACCTACATGGTCTGGTAGATTTGGCTTGATGATGCTGAAATGATCATGGCCAACAACATTAATTACATCTGGTTCCGGGTCTGTACCAGATGCACTTTTTGTGTGAACTACCCAATCACGATCACCCACGAGATAAGAGGGGTTGACTTTTTCATATGCCCTTAAACTTGACCAATCCTCATTGAGCTGACGTAAGAAATGTGAGTTAAATAACTTCATTTGTCTTACTTGTCTGTTTATTCCAAATAAAGCCCATGCAGAACCTTTATGCGGAGATGCATATGTTAAAAGTTTAACAATTTTAGTCTGATGTGATTTCAAAAGAGAATCGACTATATATTTTCTAGATACCAACCCTCCCATACTATGAGCAACCAGAATTACGCCATCAAAATCTCTGCAGTTAACGTCAATAAATGATCCTAATCCGTCAGAACATGTTTCGAGACTTGATCCATTAACTACTCTTATTATTATTTTTATTAAACCAAGCCAACCCAACAACTTCATTAATAATCCTTCTATATAATAATGATAATAATGTAGTTTGTATTGATTTTCATAGCTCCACTCCCGTTCGAGCATTTGAACCATCTCTTTCCAAGTTTCTCTACCTCCGCCCAGACCATGAACGAATACAACGGCTAGGTTCAATAATTCACCATCACCAGTGGAACTCGGTAGTTCAGATTTCTTTTTGAAATAACTCATGAAGTAGATTATGAATTAGCGTGCTTTATATCTTCTAACATTGAAATCATTTGGTCCGACAAGATTGTAATTTCAGGGTCAGGAGCTGAGGACACATCTATAACTTCAATGCTTCCCAAGGTACTTTTTGCCGCTTTTAATGACTTTAGAGGCCGACTATATTTTAGTTTGTCTTCTAATATTCTTTTCTGTGTAAATAAATTATCATTTAAATCCTCTCGAATCTTACTCCTCCATAAATCATCTCGGTGATAAATTATTTCGTCTATTTTTTTATCCTTGAGTTTCTCAGATATTAAATCAAGCTCTTCTTCTTCAATAGACTCCCTTATATTAATATGATTTTCAAAGAATACTTTCCAAATATTTTCATGGCAGAAGAAACTCTCTGACTTTTTGGGATTTGCTATAACTCTACAGTTTTGAACAGGCATCCTAATTCTAGTATAATCATTGTATGCTATTGTCAGGTTTTCCAAATCGTTATCGTTATACCTCCAATTAGAATAATCTCGTCCAACTCCATGCTTATATGATTTTAAATACTGTCTTAAGTCGACAAAATGACCTTCTCTTTTTTCTAACCCAACATATAAATTCTTGTAACCATACCTATCCAAATAGTTATTCATCAAATCGAGGATATCAAACCATTTAGTGATTTCGCCTAGACTTTGAGATAGCATCTTACTGATTTGTTCATCAGGAAATCCCAAAGTCCTTAATTCTTCGCACCTCAAATACTTTTCAATTGGGTTGTAGTCAACTTTACTGTCAACACCCATTTGATACACAGTTTCTAGAGCTACAATCTCTTTTCTATTATCCCTAAGGTCATCTTTAAGTATGATAGCTTTAAACTTCCGATCTCCACCATCTTCCCTATTTAAAATATTTAAAATACATGCTCTCCTATTACCATCTATTATTACTCCATCTTGTGTAACTATTCCTGTTTCAAATTGACCGTATTCTTTAATGCTGATTTTGGTTTGTTTATTTGCTGCTTCTGCCGAGTCCCAAAGAAATTGTTCAATAATCCGTACATCTTTCTCTACTTCCGGGTTTAATTTATCATTACGACTTTCCCATGATTCCGTAATAGCTTTTATTCTTCCATTATATGGGTTGTATATTAGAGCGTCTAAAGGGATGTCATATACATCATAAGGCTCTCTTTTCTCATCATACGTAATAAGCTTTCTTTCAGAGCCTGGCTGAAGCTTGGAGAGTATATCTTTTCTTTCAGCTGTAGTCATATCTTTTTTGTTCAAGTTTCAATACAAACGTTATTAACAAACTATAAGGAACATTTTGTGTAAAGATCACAATCCGGAGTATACGATTTTCCAACTTTCCGTGTCCTTTAACCAGTAGTCGCTCTTCATAATTTTGGACCAAGGGTCTTGAAGAATCTTTGGTTTATAATCCTTCTCGGCTAATTTAGATCTATCTACTAAATACAGGTAATACTCTTCTCTTAGGCTTTTAGCTTTTTCCACTTCATTTCTCGACCAAAAAAATGAAATGGACTCTGAATATGATTTCACTTCAATAAATCGATTAGGAAATACTGAGAAAGAATCACTAAAAGATTCAATATCATAACCTGCACAAACATCTTCATCAGAGATTCTCTTGATTCTTTTTGCAAAGGGATGGTCTTTGAGACGCTTATTTTCAAATTCAAGAACAAATAGTTCTGCCTCCAAACCTAACTTATCGCGTAACTCTAAAGATTCTTTTAAATCTTGTTTAGTAAGATTTTTTTTATACTTTAAACCTTCAATTAACCTTTCGAAAAGGAGTGTAAATCTTGTAGAAATTATTAGTTGATCATTTGCCTCATACTTATTGAAAAACCCTAATGATAATAATAAGTTTCGAATTGAATGAAGTTTGAAAGGAATCAAATGGTTCTTTATAAAGAATCTACCACTTACATTATCAAAATGAATATTCCGATGCGAAAATAGAATGCTTAAGACTCCATCAGCATCGAGAGCATTAAATAGACAATTATAGAAATGCTGATTTTCAAAATAGTTATTGGCATCAAATTTTTGAGGGTTAAAGAGTGTTTCATTTACATGAATCTTGCCCTTTACATACTTGATGAACTTAATGTATTCTAGAAGGCTTAAAACACCGAGTATTGAAAGATTTAATGAAAAACTATTTGATCCACAGAACCTTACTAAATGCTTCTTTTCTACAGCGACTTTAGAGTTCAATCCTTTAAATAGAACGAAAGTTAAATCATTCTTATGCCCGAGATTATCAAACCTTTGAAGTTCTATTGACATAATCTCTAATTATTGCCTTAACATCACTTTTTAAGTCAATCTCAAAGTCTAGATTTTCTGAAATGAGTGGAATCTCTTGACTCTCTATTAGTTCAAGCATTCTTCTTTCTTTTTCCTCTAGTCTTCTATGAATAGTAGAATCGACAGAATTTTCTGATAAGATATAATGATAGTGAGTAACAACTCCTGGATCCAATCCTACCCTGTGAATTCTATCTTTTGATTGTATGAAATTTGAGGCATTAAATGTTCTTTCTAGGTATATAGCATGATGACACGCTTTGTGTAAAGAGATAGACTCAGCAACTGCAAATGGGTTTGCAATTATTACTTTAAACCTAGAGTCTGGATTATGAAATTCTTTTATAATCTTCTCTCTTGTAATTATATCCTCTGAAAAATCATCATTTTCTACAGGTACCTCTCCTATTAATAGTTCAGATTCAATGCCGTTTGAATTTAAATATTTCTGCAGTTCTTTGATGTTTCTAATAAAGGTTCCCCAGACAACTACTTTGCCTCCATCATCAATTATTTTATTGACTAAATTTTTTAAGGCAACAAACTTGGAAGGGATGGGTTCCAGTTCCTTGTATTTGAGAATTTTTCCAATTACTTCTGTATCATTAATATGCAAATCACTTCTTATTCCTTGTTCATCAAAAAACCTTTCAAGTGGTTGCGTAAGCATGATTGGATTAGTTGCTGCTTGCATTAATCGTATAAACCTTGCTCTTACCAAAACATCGGTTCCAGCTAGGGCAGTCTCATTTTCTTCAAAATATCTTACATATTGATTCTCAATAAAGTCATATATTTCCCGCTGCACACTTCCCATTTGAACAGATACTGGAGTATGATTCTCAATCGGTGGTAGGTTCAAATCACTTTTCTTGATGCGAATAAAGAATGGAGAAATATTTTCAATCAACTGGTCAATACGAGGGTCAAATCTATTATTTGACATCTCCTTAAGCTGATAGGTATTGAAATTTAAGATGTTTTTCTTTGGCCAGATAAATTCGTACAAATTGAATATATCCTCAAATCCATTTGGCGCAGGTGTACCAGTAAGAACTACTCTAGACTTACAATATTTCGAAATTGATAATACTGATTCAGCCCAAACACCTCCATCAATATTTTTTATTTTGTGGGCTTCATCAAGAACCACCATTACACGGTTAAGAGGGTTGCCATTCAGAAAATACCTTAAATTTTCAAGATTAAAAGATACGCTTTGATATGACATCAACGTAAGCTCTGGAGTAAGCTCTATTGGTTCAATGGAAAGAAGATGATTATCCCTATCTCCCTTGGTTACGCCTCCAGATAATCTTTTCGATTTAACTTTCTTTCCAAAGCATTCTTCATATTCGCTTTCCCAAGGTCCAAACGAGCTTAATGGGCCAATTATTAGTAGTTTGTTGACGTGTTTTGAATGTGTAGGTGGTAGACTTCTTAAGTACGAATATGCACCGTATACAATTGAAGTCTTACCTGCTCCAGGAACTGAAAAATTACAAGCATTTTGAGAAAATGCTAGATGATATGAAGCTAAAAACTGTTTGGGGTATAATGTTCTTTGAGTTAAATAGTTCTCAACACTCTTTTTAAACTCGTCAAATTCATCTAAGTCAATATTATTGTTCCAAATTCCTTTGGCTCTCATGCTGAAATTTGAAAAATTCTCTAGTTCTTGGTAATAAGTTGATAAAACCTCTTTGATTAAATTAGAGTCCTCATAATCAACATCATACTTAGTCAAAGAGCTTCTAATCTTGTTCAGTAAATCTTCTCGTGTTTCAGCACTGTATGGTATAGATATTGATTTTTCTGTGAAGGTTGCTTTCAGAAAATCTTTTAGATAATACTTTGCTCTTCGATTTTTTGAAAGCTTTTCAATTTGACCTTCAATAAGGAATTCACTACTCTCTTCATTGATGTTCAGATAAATAGAACTCATTAGTGCTTATTATGATGTTTAATGTACTTCTTAAATTCATAAGTCATATTATTAATTTCACTAACCAATGAATGTACATTTTCATCTTCAAGGAACGCTTTTGCTTCAGGATCAATCGATTCTAATTTAGCCTTTGCACTTTCAAGCAATTCTATTGGTTCGTTTCGCTTATTGAGATTGTCTAGACCTTCCTTTGAAAGTCCCATATTTCTTTTTAAGACAGAATCGGCCTTTTTTGCCCACCTTATATCTCTTTGCTTTAGTAAATCTCCTTCAGGTAAATCCGGATTTTGCTCCCGGTCTTCTTCAATTGTAGGTTCATTCTCATTGATTTTATCAACATTCTCAAAGTGTGAATCCCTAAATTTCTTCCAAACACTTTTATTACTGAAAAAGCTTCCCTTTTTGCTAGTTTGACCTATATATCTATAGTCTTTAGCATCGCCACTCTCGCTTTTACCGCTATTGTAAGCGCCTCTAATGTAATCGAAGTAAATCAGTTTAAGATCTAGAATATCACTTTCATCATAGGACCATTGAATCATTTTAGACTTGCCTGTTTTGTAGCGATTCAGATAATCATCCAAATCCCAAAAAGTCCCTTCAGTTTTATCTAGTCTTGTATAAATACCATCATAACCTAACTTATTAAGGTAATCATCCATCAAAGTCATTATTGATGCATATTTCTTAACCTTTGGAGCAGGTTCTCCCATCATCTTTCCAATTTCCTCTTCGGAAAAACCAAAACTTAGTAAGTCCTTTGTTTTCAAATACTTTTCGATGGGCTCATAATCAACTTTGGCATCCTCACCCATTTGATAGGTGGTTTCAAGCCTCATAATTTCCTTAGGATCATCATTAAGAAGTTCATCAAGAACAACTCCTAAAAAATAGACAGGACTCTCCTTCTTCTTTTTGGCAACTCGTCTAAGTATTAGTGATCTCCTGTTACCATCTATGACAACACCATCCTTAGTAACTATTCCATATTCATTTTGACCTTGATCAAAAATGCTCTTTTCTGTAATCTTGTTTGCGGCTTCATTTGATTTCCAAAGAAATTGCTCAATTAATTCAATGCCCTTTGGATTAGTTGCGTCTATTTCGAATCCCGTTTCTTTGTAATGAGACTTAACTAAACTAGCAATCCGTCCGTTGTACTGATTGTATACCAAGTAGTCTAAATCAATTTCATAGACTGGAAGCTTTCGCTTTTTCCCTTTGTAATAAATGTCCTTGTAACTATAAGGCTCTTTAGATTTGAGTTTCTCAAAGTACTTAACTCTAGACTCTTTATCCATTACTTAGTAGAATTGGTGATTGAACATATTTTATTGATGGCATAGAGAGCCATGAATTGCTTTTTTGGAATTACTCTTTTCTTATCAAAAATAATAAGCCCGTTTTGCTTAAAATTAAGTGAATAGAATGATATTTTCTCAATAATTCTACCTATCTCTTCTACCAATTGAGTTGGTTCAATATATTGATTGTTGGACTTTTGTTGCTCATACATTTTTTGGAGCTCTTCAGATTTAGCTACTTTCTCAGAGAAACCATTATTGATTATTTCAATAAACTTTTTACCTCCTTCAAACTTTTCAAGAAGTGGTTCAATTTGCATATAATAACCATCATCATAATTCTTTGATGGGTAACCCTCACCATTACCATACTGAACAGACGTTATCCATTTGTTTGATGGCTTTGAATTTGTAACATCATAGTTGGATAGAGTAACGGTTATGTTACCATATTTAAATGGATGTCTTCTAAACCTTGACCCTGGCTTCTTTATTGGGGGTTTATCGAATTTCTTTTCAGAGAACGTGTTTAGATTTTTCACTCCATCAACATTACAATTTCTTGAAACCAAAGGAATGGTTAACTCATCCAAGGCTAATTCTTGACGAGCAAGCTTTGCTAAAGCTCTACTAACAGAAGGACAAACAGCGTTTCCTACTAACCTACATTTGGAGGTTTCACTTCCTCCTAAGAATTGGTAGGTTATTGGAAAACCCATCAAACTGGCCATCTCTCTTACTGTTGGGACTCTGTATTCCCCATCTCCTACTCTATTGTATTCTGAACTGTAAATTATTGCCTCTCTTGATGTTCCAATGTTTGTTGCCGTAACTGTTCTACTAGGTTTGTTTTCGTTTTCTGGAAATGACATTCTACCCATATAAGGGTGATTCCTTTTCATGAAATGTGAGTTTTTCCATTGACATCTATACAATCCAGTATCATAAAAATGATCAGTAAGTTTGACTAATGGAAGTTTAACCCCTTGATATAATGGATCTTCGATTATTCTCGTACTTGGCTGACAATTTGGCTTTGGTAGTGCCCTTTTTACTGACCTTAATGTCCTTGCTAAAGGAAGGCTTGATGTCCAGTTCTTTAAACAATGAGTTTTCGGAGGAATAATGAATTTTCCATCACTAATAAATTCGCCAGTGATAGCCCTTTTTCTCGCTTGGGCAGATCCATATTCAGCGGAGTTAATTATTGCACTATTTCCTTCAATAGTAATTACAACCTTGTCTGGACTGTATCCATTTTCTTTAGCCCAATCATATAGATTTAGATCACGAAATTTATAAGACCTTGCGAGATAGTTAAGTGAATTGGTCACATTCTCCATGAACCATGAGCTGAGAATTGACCCTTTCTTATATTTTTTGACAGCTACTATTCTGAGAAAAACTTCAGTCAATCGCAAACCAAGCGATTTATCAGCTTTTCCTGATCGATTCGAATTTGAAAAACTTATGCACGGAGGGCTTCCAATAATTATATCGGAATCAGGTAATTCTTCAATCAGGTCAATATTATCCCAGAACTCTAGAATGTCTTGAGGTTTTTCATCTAACCCAAAATTATGATTGAAGGTATCTATTGCAGGACTCCAGTGATCAATTCCTTTGATTATGTCAAATCCCTGCTGTCTAAAACCCTCCGAGAAACCCCCTGCCCCACAAAAAAAATCTATGACTGTGGGATTATTTCTATTTGGACCTTTTGCTAATTTTTCCATTTCAGAGTTCGAGCTTGGCTTGATGTTTATCGTATTTTAAGTTCATGTCTGATGGAGTTAATACCTCAAGATTTTTACACCCAATTACTGAAAGCACTTGAAATAAGAATGATGCCGAAAACGTGCCCCTGCTTATCTTACTGCTAATGCTTGATTTAGTTTCTTGAACACCTATTCTGTCAAGAAGAAATATTAAATCTTCAGTGCTTATCTCTCTTTTCATTAGTTCTGATTTGATAAGCCTTTTAGCGTACTTATTCCAGGTATCTGTCATAAATTTAGATTGTTCTCAAATATGAGAATGTTTACCCAAATAAGCAATTATTAATATGTATATGAGAATCAACCCAAAAGCTCCACACATTCACCACTCTCCCCCCTCCTGCCAATCACCCGACTGGGCGTCCCCATCGCCAAGATGTCAAAAGAGTGAGCTTCGCTCCCCGCTCGTTAACTGCTAAGAAATGATGCGACTGATTCTGATTGATGAAGTAGGCCATGACCAGGTTGCGTAGACTAATGTCCGACAATTCCATTGCGGCCCTTAACTAATACCCCCCTGAAACATCTATTCATTGTTCTACACGAATAAACAATCCATCATTTTTTATCTTGCAAGAGTTTCAAAATAAGCTCTACTTATGAGGCGAAAAATCCCGGAATCAACGCTACCAAAAATCATACGCTCGCAAATGATTACAGCCGAAGGCATGCAAAAATTGAGGGATGAGCATGATCACTTGTGGCGAGTGGAACGTCCGGAAACTACCGCCAAGGTCTCATGGGCCGCAAGTTTGGGGGATCGTTCGGAAAATGCCGATTACCATTACAACAAAAAACGTCTTCGGGAAATTGATAAGCGCATTCGCTATCTGTGTAACTGTATTGACAACTTTAAAGTGATTCATTACCACCCTAACCAGGAAGGAAAAGTGATGTTTGGTGCATGGGTAGATGTTAAAAACGAGGCGAAAGGGCTTCAAAAGCGATTTCGAATTGTGGGTTACGAGGAACTGACCGACAATAAGGATTATATATCTATGGACTCCCCCATGGCTAAAGCACTTCTTGATAAGACTGTTGGAGATGTAGCGATAGTTAAAACCAAATTGGGTGATTTTGTGTGGGAAATTCTTAAAATAACGTATCAGAAGTAGGTATTGCGCGTGTCTCACATACCGGAATGAAGGTAGTAAGCTCGTGCCTGGCATTTTTCATAACGTCATTCCGATTTTGGACGGAGCGTAGCGTAGGACGAATACCGGAATTTTTGGTGATCAGAGGGTTACAATGGATGAGATTCCGGTATTGCTCGTACCTCGCAAACCGGAATGACGGGCAAGATCGTGCCTCACAAACCGAAATGACGCAGCATACTTCCAATATCAAATGGCACCAGATGAGAGCTTAACTCCAAACCACCCTCAGGTGGAATGCGTCATGTTTTTGAGGATTTTCTCATACAATTCCTTTGGATTGAAGGGCTTGGTTACGAAATCGTTCATTCCTGCCTTGAGTGCACGATTTTTTTCTTCCAGGAAAGCAGTAGCCGTAAGGGCTATGATTGGGATATCCTTATAGGCCTGGTCAGAATTTCTAATCTGTTGTGTAGTTTCAAACCCATTTTTATCCGGCATTTGCAGGTCCATCAAGATGATGTCAAACTCCTGTTCTTGTATTTTCTCCCAGGCCTCATTGCCATTTTCTGCGATGGTCACATTACATGCCCATTTGTTCAGGAATTTTCCTGCCACAAATTGGTTCATTGGATTATCCTCTACCAAAAGTATTTTTAAACCCACCAATTCGTCCTGGCTTGTATACATCCCATCCACAGGTTTCGTTACCACATCGTCTGACGCATCTGACAGGGTAAACTGCAAGGAAAAATGGAAGTTTGAACCCATTTGAGGCGATGATGTTACTTCTAAACAGCCGTTTTGAAGTTCTATGAGTTTTTTAGTGATGGCAAGCCCTAACCCCGTTCCGCCATATTGCCGCGTGGTATAGGTTTCTGATTGGGAAAATGACTCAAAGATTAGTTTTTGTTTTCCCGGAGCTATCCCTATTCCCGTATCAATCACTTCAAACAAAATGTCTATGGTGTTACCTTTCTGTTGCTGTGGTGTCAGCCTGGTCGTGACAGAGCCCTCCTTCGTGAATTTCACTGCATTGCCAATCAGATTGGTTAAGATTTGTGACAATCTGCCAGGGTCACCTACCACCCAGTTTGGACTTGTTGGATCTATCGCCAATTCAAGTTTAACCCCTTTTTCATTTGCCCGGTATTTGTGAGATTCGTTAATGTTTTCAACTAATTCTTTAAGGTTAAAATCAATGTGTTCAAAGTCAATCTTTCCTGCTTCAATCTTATTGAAGTCAAGTATGTCATTGATCAAAATGAGCAAGTGTTCACTTGAGAACTTAAGCGTGTTGAGTAGGTTCATGGTCTCCTCATCAAAGTCATCCTGAATGAGAATATTGGTCATCCCAATAATAGAATTCATTGGGGTCCTTATTTCATGACTCATGGTAGACAAGAATTCAGCTTTAGCACGGGATGCCTTTTCTGCTTTCTCCTTTTCCTCTATAACGATGGCCTCTACTTTCTTTCGCTCTGTGATGTCCCTTAGTAGGACGATTGATGAAACATCGTCTATCTCAAACTGACTTACAGATACTTCACAGGGTATCCTCTTTTTACCCTTCCCTAGTATTGATACCTCAATTTGATTTTCATTCTTTGCAAGGTTCAAATAGTAGTGGCTGAGAAATTCATCATAGGTCTTAAAGTCGGCAAGTATCTCGGATAGCTCTAACTGCTTCATTTCGCCTTCATTTTTGCCGATGATGTGCTCGGCAGAGCTGTTGACAGAAATGATGTGGCCGGTCTTGTTGCAGGTGATAATACCGTCCACAATCTTACCAAGGATGGTGGAAATAAAGGCTCGTTGTTTCTCCTCCTGGGCCCTGTAAAGGTCATGCAGTTCCTGAGACATCAGACGAATTGACCGGTCTTTCAGTTTTTGTACCCGGTTAAAATCCACATAGCTACTGGCTACTTTTTCGAATAGCTTATCAAAAAACTCCTCTTCAGGATATTTTTCTTTTATCCTGGCTATTTGTTTCTCTAGTAGCCTTCTGCTCATTATCCTTCAGATATTAGGGTTATGGTCATCGTTTGGTTGTGGAGTTCACATGAGCCGGTACCAAATTGGGGTGAAATCTCTCCGTAAGAATAAAAACCGATTTGAGTCGTTTGGCCATCAAACATCTGTTTTGTTGCCTCTACTTCCTCGTCTATTTTCGGTCCTAAAACAAGTTTCCTGCCAACACAGCTGATCAAAATCGCCAGTTTTTCACCTCCATTTTTGGCAATGATATCTGTAATGGCATGTTTGGCAGAATCTTCAGCGCCCTCCACAAGATTCTCAAAGTTGGCCATCATCAACTGTGCAATATTGCCCTCAGGCATATCTCCGGCAAATGTCATACTGTTGTCTGCTTCATTTACAGCCAAAATAGTTCTTACTTTTCCTGTATCCGCGGAATTGTAGTCACGGATCGTTAATGGGAATAACAATGCGCTGGAAGGTAAATTATCTGCCTCTTCACCTAAGTAAGTCTTATATAGCTCTAAAGCAGGCTTACCATCAAGTTCATACAAAATATTGGCTTTAGATTTCGTTATTTTCCTGTTGGGACCGAAACTATCCCACCCTCCTGCTGAACCATATCCAATCTGAAGTTTACTTCCGTAAAAGCCTATCGCGACAATCACCCCAGATTTCGGATGGTCGTTGGCAACAACCAATGTCTCCTCGAAGTTTGGACCATCACCAGCCAACCCGCCAGTTACAACAACGTCCTGATCAATGTGTTTTTTGAGTCCTTCGATCAAAGTGGTCCCATTTACTTTTTGTCCATCACTTATGATCAATACGTTTTTCAGGTCGTTTTTGGGCAGCATATTTGAAAGTTCGACCCCCTTGTCAAAAGACTCCTTGGCACTCTCAATGCTCACTGATGCATAAGAAATGGTTGAACTGTCAAATTGTACGGCTGTAGCCACCGCAGAGTCATCATAAACTCTCTCACCCAGGATCTCTCCGGCTGTACTGCAGCCTAATACCGGAGTTTCCGGGTATAAGCGCTTCAAACTTTCGTAACAATTGGCTTGCAAAAGGGAGCTTTTGGAAGCGAACAATAACACCAGTTGTGGAGAAAATCCGGTTTTTACGTCCTGTTTCTGCCATGCTTCGCCATTATAGATTAATTCCTGAATTTTCATATCCGTCCTGATTTACCATGAAAGAAGTAATAAGATAGATGAAAAGACTTGACGAAATGGATAATTTATATGAACCCCACATTATCTTCGATTAAATCGCTGATATTCAACAGAAAAGCTGATTGTGGATTCAAAAAATCGACTTTTTCACGCAAATATCGCTTGATCTGATCGTTGCCCATGATCGATGTGATTCCGGTATTGCTTCGTACCTCGCAAACCGGGATGACGCTTTGACCCTACTCCACCACTACTTTTCGTCGATACACTTGGGTATTGGTCTGAATTTGCAGGAGATAGATTCCTTTTTCAAGATGTGAAACGTCCATCACCACGGATGGTCCAGCGGTATGAATGGTTTGAAGTAGCCTTCCTTGGACATCATACATTTGCACAGCAACCAGTTGCCGAGCGGAAGTAATCTGAAGGTGACCGGAAGTTGGGTTTGGGAACAATGAAATCACCGGCTCCGGTGATGGACTCGCCAATAGGGTACCTGAGATCACATTTTCAGCCTTCCAGTTGGATGGGTCATTGTTATCAGCATTTGGGTCAATGATACTCAAAAAATACCCATCGCCATCTGCTTCGGTGGGCCATGGAGCTTCATCGCTGTAGGTCACTTCGTCGATGACCATCCCATAGCCATTGAGTAAGGTAATGGTCTGTCCCCCATTGTTCAGGCTCCTGCTAAACTCGTCATATGCATTGAATCCGTAGGCTTCCTTAAAAGCATCGGCTTCATTGGCCAGGAAGACACTATTTCCTGCCGCCAATGCGATGTTGGGAGGAAACTGATACACCAGGCCTGTACCACCAAAGTAGACGCCTGTGAGATCAACCGTAGAGCTACCAGTGTTGGTGATTTCAATGAACTCCAGGTCTTTCTCGTCCTTCCCATCTTCCGTCATTGGGTGATAGTTGATGCTGGTAATGACCAGATCGGGTACTGACTCTCCTACACAGGCCTGCCCATTCCCTAGCTGTGACGTGATCCAGCTGACCCGATTAATGACCCATTGTTTCATAGTAGAGACGTGTTCAGCTCGATCTTCTCCTATCCCCCATCTTGCGTGATTTCTCTCAGCGGCGGGTTCAGTGTTAGCGAACACCTCATCGATGAACGAGTTGATTTGGTCAGGATGAAGAGGCTGCCCTTGTGCGGTCAGTTCCAACCAGCGTTTGCTCAGGTAGCAATTGAATGTAGGGTTCAGGAACAGGTCTCTCCAGAATTTGGCCCCTACATTGTCTCCATCATCAAATTGCCAGCCATCCGTATGGCTCCTGTCATAGCCCCAGAAAAAGAGGTCATTGCCGAAGGTTAGATTAAAATCCCACACCGGACCGGCTCTAAGCTTCCCGTTTCTGTCTTTGTGAAAATAGGTGCTAAATTGATAGGCATCAGCGTTGGAAGCCAGCTCGTTCATGATCATGAAGTCGATGAAAGACGGCATATCAATAATGGATGGATAACCACCATTCAGTGCATCGTTATTGCTCAATGCCTGAGCCTCCAGATTAAAGAAAATTTCCCGAATGTAGTTGTCTTGTAGAGAAGTGACCGTGGTGGGTTTGGGATGCTCATGCACAAAAGCTGTTTGCCAGCCGGAGTAATTGTCCATGTACCAGGCAGCCACATCACTCCCTTCAGTTTTGTCCGATTTGGTGATATAACCACCGGTGAGTGCCTTTCCGGCATTGTCTTCTGGCTCTATTTTGTTGATGTCAATTCGATTGTCATCTGCTTTTAGCTTTTCTTGCAGCACGTAGACACCCACATAGTCTCCATTCAAGATCACCTCGCAGTACCTCCCTCTGGATGCATATTGACCTATTTTGAGGGACAACTGGTAGGCGATATAGTCTCTCATCAGTGAAGGATCAAAGGCGAAACCATTCAAAATCCAGTCATTTTCTTTCGGCATACCCAGTAAGCTTACATTGTCCTTTTCATTGACTTCATCGTAAGTGGTCAGGGCATATTGTTTCTTGTCTGAGCAGCAATTGGAAGAAGAGCCTCTGATTTCTATTTCAATATGGCCATCAAAATCAAGACTTTCTGGGTTGGAACTGTCGGTGACGGCATTTTCCTCTCCCGGTCCATTGTCAATGATCGTCATGGAGGCCCTGATTTTTGGTTCATTGGGGATGCTTTGCCCACCCACAGTGTTGATGATGACAATGGGAAGGTTTGAGGTCTCCAGCACTATTTCCTCCATCTCCACGGGCTCATCAAACCAGTCAGGAACACTGCGATAGTGACTGGTTGTTGCGTTGACGCCTACGGACAGGGTCGGGATGGCCGTAAGGTCTGATGAGGTCAGACTTTCATTATGTACTTCAACGGCCAAAACGTTGGTGCCTTCAACCAAAAGGCTCAGGTCGATCTCATGCCGCTCCGGGTCTGCCCCGGTATAAAGTAAAGCCTCATGGAGGCCGTCAGATGGTTGATCAAAGGCCGGAGGCTCTCCCGAGACCAATGAACGGGCTATCTCCGTACCGTTGAGGTATGCCACAAATCCATCATCATAGTCCATGTCCAGAAGCAGCTGCTCTACTTCAGCCAACGAGACAATCGTAAACCCCAGTCGCATATAGACCGTCAATGTGGCATCGATGATCGTTTGGTCGTCATCATCACCATATCCTATCCCTGAGGCACCCTGGCTCCACTGAGCATCATCGAAATCGATTTGATTCCAATCAATGGATGGCTGGGAAGTAGGCACCTGGTAGCTCCAAGTATCGCCGGGAAGGATCACGCTCTCCCAATGATCGATTTGGCCCTGGGCGGCCAGAGAAAGTGCGGTAAACAGGATGGTTGGGATGAGGAATCTTTTCATTATGGATTTGTAAATTTTTTAAATATAAAAGGAAATCATCATTTCGATGACTGCTTTCCTACTGGAATGCCCACTATCTCTCCTGCCTCATAAGGTGATAACTGATTGAATATCACTTGTTTAGATTCTACTCGTCAAAGAGAATAGATAAGTAAAGAAACCAGCAGTGGCGAAATAGGTTGATGAGATCCTATATCAATTGATCAGATTTTAGGATGGGTCTAAATATCAATAACCCAACACCCAAACTTCGTCTGAGAGATTGCTGAAGGCTACCGCGGCAGATTCTGCTTTCTCCCGCGAGGCATAATCACCCACGGATACCCTATAATAGACCAGCTTGCCAGTATCATGCTCTATAATTTTGACGGCATTCCCCTCCTGAGCCAGTTTGTTGGCGTAGTCCATGGCCAGGTCATCGTCTATACTGCTGGATACGATAATGTAGAAACGACCAGTCCGTGTCGCCACTGACTCCACTACTCCAGCGGCTCTTCTGGCTTCCAGTGCTGCTAATTCGCCCAGTTTTTGATTGACGATGGCCAATTGATCTTTGGGATACTGTTCATTGGGGAAAAGAGATGATGCCTCGGTATACAGCGATTTTGCCCTTTGCCAGTTTTCCTGCCCCATTTCTGCGTCGGCATCTTTGATCAGTTGGTCATACTTGGTTTTATTCTGAGCCCTGAGTTCTGCTGCTTTTTTAGCAGCTTGTTCTTTAGCAATCTGCTCCAGCTTCACCTGTTCCTTGGCCTCTTGCTGTGGCTTGTACATGACCCAGTACCACAAGCCCACCAGTCCGGCCAGTGCAAAAACCACGATGATAATAATTCCAACGGTCTTACCGCTTTCGTTAGATTGCTCACTCATTTGATTAAATCAATTTTAATGTTAAAGGTAGCCATTTGGTTTAGAATACCACAAAACGTTATTCCGGTTTTAGTCAAGTCAGCGAAGAATGCTCCATCCTCATTCCGGTATTGGTCGAAGAGTAATGTAGTGCGAATACCGGAATGGTGGTAGTGAACATCGTGCATTTGTAAGTCGGGAATGTGGCAATAAAGTTTTTACTCAAGAGTCTGAAAATCGGTAATATCTTGCTATTTTAAACACAACAAAGGCATAAGAGCGTTGTGAGTCTTACTATTTGATGAGTTAAATTTAATTTTACCTGACATATTTAATCCCAGCACTACACGTATGAAAAATCTTAACATCTATTACTGGATTTCTATAGGGTTGATCCTTTTTTTTCTGGTTCCCGGCTCTATTATGAACATTATGAAAAGCCCCGACTGGGTGGAGGTATTTACACAATTGGGTTACCCTGAATATTTACTTCCTTTTCTGGGAGTGGCCAAGTTGTCGGGATGCATAGCCTTAGTGCTTCCGAAGTTTAACCGCCTCAAAGAGTGGGCATATGCAGGACTGTTTTTTGATCTGATCGGAGCTACGTATTCAGGATTAATGGTGGGAGGATTTGAACCTGCCATGCTGATTATGTTTGTCGCGATTGCGACTGTGTTGATCTCCTACTGGTTGTGGCACAAGAAACTGGCTCAGGGATAGTTTCGTCTATTCGGTTAGTCAGGCCTTTGCTCAAAGTTCTTCTGGAATAAAGACCATCTGAGATGAGGGAACCTCATCTCAGGATTGGTCATTTGTTCATCTTATATGGTATTTACCATCTTTGTGGTCATACTGAAGTTATTTCTTGTAAAGCTTAACTGTTTGGGTCTGCCCCTCTTTCTGCACCTTAGCTACATAAATACCTTCCTTAAAATCCGAAACATCAATGTCATGTTTGCCTTCCTTATATGTCCTGTCCAGGAGCAAATGGCCTGATAAACTGTAAATCGACAATGAAACATTGGGTTCTGAATTGGCAAATGTTAGTTTGTCGACACAGGGATTTGGGTAAAAACTATTTTCAACCGACAATTCAACAACCTCGTCTCCCACTCTGGCTGATGGGTTGGCAGTGCCCCACCTGAAAACTTCCCAACCCTGATAGGCATGTCTATTGCAATTCATTCCGGAGGTTGAACCATTTTCGGATGAGACATATTTGTTGTTAAACCCAAAGAGTGCCACTTCATCTGAACTCACAGCTATCCATTCAAACTTTTCCCAGTCATCATAGCTCACGCGATTGCAGGTCATTGCTGAATAGCCATTCTCACAACTTACATACTTTCCGTTGGAGCCTTTTAAGGCAACTCGTCCGCCTCCCGCATCCACTACCAGGAATTTTTCCCAGTCCTGCACGGAAGGTCTGTCGCATGTAATGGGAGATCCGCCATCATTGGAGCTGACATATTTATTGCCGTTCTGAAGCCAAATAGTCTGCCCTATGGGCAAATTCGAATGTCCGCCTATCCTTACAGTGGCCACGATGGGTAGGTGGTCAGACGCTACGGGTGAGTTAACTACGTAAGTGCTTAATGTTGAATTGGAACTTTGATTTTCTATAAAAATATAATCGAGGCGGGTACCAAATCCAGTGGTGACCGAGCCCGTTGGGTATACCTCGCGATAGGTATCACGCATTTTGAGCGAACTCCCATTTTTGATGTATTCAATAGGATTTATTTCACCTTCTGTGGAGTTAAAATCACCGGTAAAAATCACCGGATCTTTAATGGCTCGATTAATGGCACGCTGACAAAGCAGTTCCGCACTCTGAACACGTGCACTGTGGTATGATACCATAGGAAAATGGCTGTTATAAACATAAAAATGATTTCCGGTGGCCTTGTCCCTGAAGCGTGCATAAGTAACAACCCTATTATAATCCGGATCGTACCCCCTTCCACAATTCCAATAGTCATCTTTGAGCCAAAAAGTACCACTGTTGGCATAATCTACATCGTATTTATTGGTTTTGTAAAAAATGTATGAACTCTCACCTGAACCATCGCACTCACGGCTTATTCCGTAGGTCGAGTACCCTGAAGTCCTGCCCAGGATTTGATCTCGCATGTAGCCATGTAGCTCTTGTGTGCCCAAAATATCAGGCTGATGTGTGTTGATGATGCTCGCTGAATTATCAACTCTACTGTCCCAGTTGGTTCCGTATGGCTGTTGCATGTTATATGACATCACTTTTATATCCTGACCGTTAAGGTTAAAAATGAAGAAATAGAACAGTGCGGATAAATATATTAAGTACCTTTTTTTAGTCATGATGATTGATTTTAAGTCATTGAATGGTAATTATCAGGATGTTGTGAGCATAGGGTGTCAGAATCTCCGGATTAGAATGAATAACGATCCGGAGTTTCTGATCACCCTACAAGAATTTATCATAACTACTTAATAACCAACTTTTTAGATATGGTTTGTTCTGGACTTGATAGTATCACCACATACGCACCTGAACTTAAGCTTGACACTTTGAGCTGTCCGGTTTCTAAGAGCGATGAATAGACTGTGCGACCACTTAAGTCTACTACTTTTACCTGATCAAAGTCCACTGCGTCGATGGTGAAAGATTCGACTGCAGGGTTTGGGTAGATTTTAACCTCAGCATCAGTTTGCAGTTTCACGATTTCACCTGTGGTCACTCTGGCGCCTGAGGCTACCTCCCAGGTAAATTTCTCCCAGATATCGGCACTGATCCTATTGCACATCATTTCGGAATTTCCGTTTTCCGAGGAGACGAATCGACCGTTGTTGCCTTGTAATCCAAAAGTGCCATTCCCAAAATCGACCCAGGAAAAAGCTTCCCAATCACCAATAGACAGTCGGTTGCATAGGATGCCTGATTGTCCATTTTCTGAAGAAACGTACCGGCCATTATTCCCGCGAAGGGCGATAAGCCCATTGCCGGCATCCACTACGGTGAACTGTTCCCATTCCTGCGGGGACTGGCGATCGCAATTCATGGGTGATAAGCCGTTTTCTGAGCTTACATATAGTCCGTTACTCCCCCTAATCCCAATTGTCTGCCCGATGGGACTTCCGACACTGGCTGTGGGCCAATTGCCATAATCAGGGGTCCAGACGACATTATTGTCATCCATAGCACCTTTGAACCATTGCAGATCACCATCACTCGCTCCGAGAAATGTAAATTCAAGCCATCCCAACTGATGACTTTCTATCATGTTGTTGAAACCACTATAAGAGGTACCTGGATCAAACTCCGTGCAAATCAAAGCTGGTGTCATGCCACCACCTGTATCATATTTGAACTCTGAAATACACGCATCTACAGAAGCCATGGTTTCATACCCATGAAAGGCAACTGAAGCATTGCTAAAGTCAACACCTCTCCAGCGCATGTAACCAATTCCGTCCAGTGCTTCACGACCAGAATTGAAAGACATAAATGAACAAGTCATAATATGAGTATCAGGTGCTTTAGACCTTATCGTATTGTAAAGTACGACTTGATTTTCCCAATCGGAAGTTGACCAAGCAGCAGGGTTATAAGGACCCGGTTCGTTATGTGTTTCATATATAACATGGGTGCGATCCTTATACCGTGGTGCATAGAAATTCCAGAACTGTTGAGCCCATGCCATACTGGCAATTTGCCCATTGTTATTCCCGCATCCAATGGTGATAATAAGATAAAGATTAGCTTGGGCTGTCATTTCTACCAACTGGTCGCAAATTGCAGCATTTTGGCCTACTACGTGATTATGACCACCTATCGGGCAATCCATTTCAAGGTACACATGAAGACTGTTGAGTCCGTAAACCGTAGAAAGAGCATTGAGTTGACTCTGAGTTGGCATAACAGCGGCGCCGGTATGAGTTGCATTGTCTCCGCCATCCCAAGACAAACTCACTCCACGAAGCGGAGTGTTTTTGTCGGTCAGTAAACGGTTGAAGCCACTGTCGCTATTGATATGTGGCCTGCCTCGGTCAGCAAGTACTTCTAACTGTAAGCACAAGAGAATTACCAGACAAATAAGGCTAACTGGTAAGTGTCCGGATAAGTTTACCCGGGCTACCTTGTTTGGGTCATGCATTTCAGATGCCCTGAGGGGTTTCAAAACTGAAGAAGATTTTCTCATAATATTAGGTTTATGGTTTAGTAAAACATGGTGCAGAAGATAGCTGAAAGGATTGCCTGCACAGAAATTCAGGCCTACGACAAAAGATAGACAGAATTGTTACTCCCTGATAATCAGGTAATTAAATTTACTAATCTAAGTAACTGAAGGGGGTAAGACGGGAAGTGTAGTTATAAGGTAAGGAGGTAATCTGTAATACTCTCACTTGAAGATAAGCCTAGCTTTTTGCGCAGGCGGTAGCGACTTTTCTCCACTCCACGTACTGAGATGTTAAGAATGTTTGCAATCTCTTTGGTCTGAATATTCAGCCGAATAAAGAGGCACATTTGCAGGTGCGATTTGGTTAAGCCAGCATGCTTCTCGTGTAAACGCTGAATGAATTGGTGATGTGTTTCGTTGAAATGAATTTCAAATTGTTGCCAGTTTTCGTCATCGGCAATTTCCCGATCCACTGATCTGACCAATCTTAAGTATTGGTTTTTAACAGGCGTCGAATTGGTATTTGTAACATTTTCTAATTCCTCCTTGATGTTCCGTAACACCTTGTTTTTGTGGGCAATGTGCAGAATGGAGGTCGTAAGTTTGGAGTTTTGATTGACTAAGGTGGCTTCCAGATTTTCATTTTGCAGTTTGATGATTTCCTTCTCAGCAGCCAGTCGCTCTTGTTTTAATATGCGCTCTCGTTTAATCACTCTGGTTCGATACCAGGCGGTAACCATTATGGCTAAAGCGATGAAGATCAAACATCGAAACCACAGAGTATTCCAGAATGGTGGAGCTACACGGATAGTAAGGGTGCGTACATTGTCAGACCAGATACCATCAGGGCCGGCGGCCATCACCATAAATTGATACTCCCCACTTGGCAAATTGGTATATGTGGCGAATCGTTTCTCCGAATTGACAAGATTCCATTCATCATCGAATCCTTCGAGCATGTATTTATACCTGATCATCCGGGGGTTGGTGTAGTCTATTGCGGCAAACTCAAGGGATACCGTCTTATCTTTGAAGGTCAGATCCAATTCTGAGGTGAGGGCTAAAGATTTTTTCAATACTATTCGATCATTGATCTTCTCCCCCACTTTGACTGACTTATTGAGAATCCGGAGGTTTGTAATCTCCAGGTGTGGCTCAGTGTTGCTCAGTTCAAATTGGGTTGGATGGATTTCATTGAACCCGTTGATCCCCCCAAAAAACAAGGTACCATCGCTTGTTCGAAGGCACGAACTCATGTTGAATAAATCGCCCTGAAGGTTGTTATTGGTACTGTAGTTTTTAATAGTACCATTAACAGTATTGAGCTTGGTTAACCCCTTCGTCGTGCCTAGCCACAATTGGTATTGGTCATCCTCCAGAATGGAATAAACGGTATTGGAAGCAAATCCTGATACTCCATCGTATCTGGCAAATGTGCCATTGTTCTTTAGAATAACCAGGCCATTTCCTTCCGTGCCAATACATAACTGGCCTTTGGAATCCTCAAAAAGTGTCCGAATGAAATTACTGGGGATACTGCCAGGGTCATTCGGGCGGTTGCTGAAATGTTCAAAGCAGTCACATTGAGGATCATATCGGTCAAGCCCGGCATCTTCTGTGCCAACCCATACCCTGCCTTGGTGATCGACTAAGGTGCACATAACCTGAAAGTGCGAAATACTCGCCGGGTCTTCAGGGTCGTGAATATACCGCCTGAATTGTTTCGTATTTAGGTTATACCTAAAAAGTCCACCACCCAATGTGCCCATCCAAATATTTTGATTATGATCCTCTGTGATGTTCCAGATGTTGGCATCTTTTATATCTTCTGGTATACCGGGTATTTCGGCATTATGCTCGAATGAATTGGATTGTAGGTCGTATCGATCGATTCCGTTGCCATAGGTGCCTACCCATATGTAGCCTTTCGAATCTTTGAATAAGGCTTTCACGACATTTCCACCTATGCTCTTTTTATTATCCTGTGAGTGTTTGAGGTGCAAAAAGGATTGATGGGGCCTATTATAAATATTCAGGCCGCCACCATCTGTTCCGATCAGAAGGGTTTCATTATCCACTTCCAGCAATGCAAGCACAGACTTCTGACTCAAGCCATCATTTGCATCTGTTCGTACTGAATGGGCTACAAATTTCTCAATATTTTTAGATGCCAGGTTCAGTCCTTCTCGGAATGTTCCCAGCCAGAGATTTTTGTCATTATCTATGTAAACCGAGTGTATGGCATTGCTGCTGATTCCGTTTTTATTACCTGGGTTGTGTTGATAATGTTCAAATGTTTCTGAATCCGTATGGAGTAATTCCAACCCGCCACCATCAGTACCAATGGCTAAAATACCAGGTGACAGCTCCTGAATGGCAGTTACGATATTGCTTGTGAGATCACCAGACGCATCGCCCTGAATATAGTGTCTGACTTGTTTTGTGCCAATGTTATACCTATAGAGACCCGAGCTAATACTGCCAATCCATAGCTCGTTGTTGGAATCCACATACAGGTACTTTAAATATCCGTCTATGTTTACCTTTTCCTCCAGGGAATCAGTCATACATACGAGTTCACTTTGTGCAGATGGATAATAGCACAAATCTCCTTCATAGTGTCCAACCCATATTTTTCCGGAGTTGTCTTCGGCAAAAGAGGAAACGTGTCGTTCACTGTAGGTGCTGCCAGGTGTCGTTAAATGCCGAAAGATCTTTTTCTCCTTATCAAAGATGTCTACCCCGCCCCCAAGTGTACCTATCCAGATATTTCCTTTCGAATCCTGAAAAATACTCTTGACGGTGTTATTAATAATACTTTCAGGTACATCATCACGGTGAGAGAAACCTTCAAACTGTTCGCTTTCTCTATTGTAAATACAGAACCCACGTCCATTCGCACCAATGAGTATATCCTTGTCAGCATCTTCAATGATGGCATTGATATAATTGCCAGAAATACTTGTCGAGTCATCATGTGTATATCTGGTGAAATTATAGCCGTTGTACATAAAGAGGCCCTCGGTAGTTCCCAGCCATATGTAGCCATAGCTATCCTGAGTAATACAATTAATCGGGACATTTGGCAATCCTTCATCCAGTGATATATGATTGAATATCAGCTTTTTATCTTGTGAATACGCTGGTTGATTCAAAAAGCAGAAAACGAGAATACATTTTTGGACGATTTGCTTCATGAGGTAATTAGAGCCTGCATGGGAAATCAAGCTGTTACTTACAAGTTCAGTAAGTTACCTAAAAAAGTAACCGTTCAAACTCAACCTTTCGTCAATCCGGTTTTGGACGGAGCGCAGCGCTGACACGATATACCGGAATCTCTATTGATCTGAAGTGAAAGTGAGATTAAGGCATTGCTCGAGCCTCACAAACCGGAATGACTAACTCAAAGCTTGATCCTGGTAAACTCAGGATCTCTCCTACCCAATTCTGGACTCGGAGTACAGATTATAAGCCGCGACCAGGGACTCGCGCCCTGTGGATTCCTGATATCGCTGATACTCCTGCATCTGCTCACGTCGCTCCGCATAGACCGGCTGGTATGCCGCCTCAAAGGCGTCCCAAACGATCAAGAGGAAGCCATAGCTAATTTTACTCTGGCGACCATTCTCCAACCACTGGTCAAAAAGGGCCTCATCTAAGGGTTTTGGGAAATCTGAACCATCAAACATATTGAAAGGATGTCATAGCGAAACAAGGCTGCAAGTTAGGGAGTTCTCCCCCTTGTCCCCTGTGAAAAGTCTCATTTTATCAGATATTGTATGCATGCTCTGGTGAAATGACCGACTCTCAAGATTCAAAAGGAAGTATCAAGGCATCCTGAGTCTGACGCTCAAAATTGAGTTTGAAAGGCTATAATTGTAACTGATCAGTTTTCAAGTGAATCAATCTTCCAGATTATGTCTAAAATACTCGTCTTGTTTGCTCACCCCAAATTTGAAAGATCCCGAGTCAATAAATTGCTGGTGGAGAAAATAAGGAAACGATCCAGTGTCACGTTCCATGATCTGTATGAGCGTTATCCCGATTTTAATATTGATGTAGTCTTCGAAAAGGAGCTATTGGCCAAGCATGACATCATCATTTGGCATCACCCCTTCTATTGGTATAGCTGTCCCCCACTCATGAAGCAGTGGATCGATGTGGTACTGGAGTTTAAGTGGGCTTATGGACCTGAGGGAAACGCCCTCAAAGGCAAGCAGGCACTTAACGTCCTTACTCTGGGTGGATCCAGGGAGGTCTATTGCGCGGAAGGACGCAATCACTATACGGTCAATGAATTTTTAAGGCCTTTTGAGCAGACAGCCAGGCTATGTGGGATGGATTATCTCCCTCCCTTTGCGATCCTGGGGACGCATCGGCTGTCGGACAATGACCTGGCGAAGTACGCCACCCAGTATGATGCGCTGATAACTTTGCTCCTGCAAGGGGTGGCTCCCAGGGAGGTGGGTAAATGTGACTATTTCAATGATGTGGCGGAACTCAAAAACCTAATGTGATATGAGTGGAAGTGTTTTATTTCAGGCAATTATCTTTCTGGCAGGTGCCATTATTTGTGTTCCCATTGCCAAACGGTTTGGCTTAAGTTCTGTGCTCGGGTACCTCCTGGCGGGGATACTGATCGGTCCGTACGTACTTGGCTTTGTGGGTGAAGAGGGGGAAGACATCCTTCATTTTGCTGAATTCGGGGTGGTCATAATGCTTTTCCTCATCGGTCTGGAAATTGAGCCGAAGAGCTTCTGGAAAATGAGAAAGACTATTGTGGGAATGGGTGGCTCTCAGGTGGCCATTACCCTGCTGCTGTTTTACCTGGCCTTTTTAACCATGGGTTTTAGCTGGCAGGTATCCCTCGTGATTTCGATGGCTGTGGTGTTGTCTTCCACGGCGATCGTCCTCCAGACCATCAAGGAAAAGGGACTGATGGACACGTCTTTTGGCTCTTCCGCCTTTTCTGTACTTCTATTTCAGGACATCATCGTCATCCCCATGCTGGCGATCATTCCATTGCTGACCAACTCTGCACTCCCAGAAGTAAGCGGGGGGCATGAGGGTGAATCCTATACTTATATCCTTGAGGATTTACCATTGGGAATTCAAACCCTGGGGGTATTCCTTTCCGTGGTGCTGGTGGTTGTTGCTGGCCGGTACCTGATTGTACCAGTACTCAGACTTGTGGCCACTACCCGCTTGCGGGAGCTACTGACCGCCTCGGCCCTACTGATTGTTTTAGGGCTTGCATTCACCATGGAGCTGGTGGGATTAAGTCCGGCACTTGGGGCTTTTTTGGGTGGAGTAGTATTGGCCACCAGTGAGTTCAAGCATGAACTTGAGAGTGACCTGGAGCCTTTCAAAGGGCTGCTGTTGGGTTTGTTTTTTATGGCCGTGGGTGCTTCAATCAATTTTATCGTCATTGGTGATAACCCACTGATGATTAGTGGATTGGTGTTTGGTGTCATTGTACTGAAGGCCATTGTCCTGTTTTTGGTGGGTACCTTTTTCAAAATGAAAATGGATCAAAAACTGCTCCTGAGCATTGGACTCGCTCAAATTGGAGAATTTGCGTTTGTTTTACTGTCCTTCGCTTTCCAGCTGAACATACTGGACCGTGTGGACCTGGACATGATGCTGGTGGTGACGGCCCTTTCTATGACGTTGGCCCCTATTCTGGGCATTGTCAACGAGCGGTTCATCCTGCCTAAAGTAGGTACCCGACAGTCGGAGCCCAGGAAAATGGATCACATTGCCAAATCACATAAGATTATCCTGATCGGGTTTGGACACTTCGGCAGTACCATCGGTCGCTTTTTGAGATCATATGGTATAGAGGCCACTATACTCGATCATGACTCCAACAGGGTGGATATTCTGAGAAAGATGGGTTTTGAAGTGTATTATGGGGATGCCACCAGAATTGAACTTTTGGAATCAGCTGGGATAGCGGAAGCCGAACTGTTGATTTGCGCCATTGACAACCCTGATGCCAGCATAAGCCTGGCGAGTCTCATACGCGAAAAATACCCGCAAGTGAAACTCATGATGCGGGCTAAAAGTCGATTCGATGCCTCTGAGCTATTGAACATGGGTATTTCCAACGTCTATCGGGAATCCCTAGAAACATCCGTGCGATTGGCTAGTGATGTTCTCCATCATATGGGCTTCAGAAGATACACCGTCCACAGGCAGGCCCAGAACTTTATCAAATACGACGAAGAAAGCCTCAGGAGGCTGGCTGCTGAACCAATGAACAGCGACCAGTATGTTTTCAAGGTAAGAGAGGAAATGGAGCAGCAAGAGAAGCTGCTCGAGGAAGACTTGAAAAGAGGTATCGTGGACAATGACCATCAATGGGACAGTGCGCGAATCAGAAAAGACGCAGACTAAGCCCCACTAAAAGAGTTTACTAGCGAAGGTATCAAGCACCTCAATGATGATGAGGATGATAATGATCCATTCCAGGCGACTGCTCTCCCGGTGGTGGTTATAGGACATATACACCGTGAGATTATCCTCTACAATCTTCAGGGTATTATCGATCTCCCTGTAGCGTGGCACCAGTTCGAAATGACGCACCAGTGTGTCATGAAGTCTGTCGAGGTATTCATTTTCCCAGGCTACATCCGGACTATCCAGAATGTAAAGGTTTTCGGCAATGGTGTTTTTGGTATTCAATGTTTTGCCAATAAAGCTCATGGCTTTCTTCTGACTCAGTTTCACTTTGCCATATACCTGCATGTCGTGCGTATAGGCCTTGATTTCGCTAAGAATAGACTGACTGAGGCCATTGAAATGATCAAGAGCCACGGATTGCGCCAGGTGCATCATGATCATCTTGTTCACAGAATGATTAAAAGTGCCGAGTGCAAGGGTATCAAAACTCAGGGTGATTTCATCTTCTCTCTCACCCAATAAAATCTCCAGATCATCAGATGTCACGCTGCTTTTAGGACGAATGGATGAAGCCTTCAAGAGCTTGAGGTACTCTTCGATATCGGGCTTCGTCATTCCTGCAAACACCACAGCGCCATAGCTTACGATGTAGACGTATCGTGTGATGTCTAATTGGTAATACAGCTCAAGGGAGCTTTTGGTGATCAGATGCTCCGGATGAAGTAGCCGGTAGTTCCCCACATCTATCCTGTCCGCAATGTGATAAGCGGTGTATAGTATTTTATCGTCCATTTTAGGTTTTTTAAACCTTAAACGATAAATAGATATAAACAATCAGAGCTTCCGTGAAATAATTTTTGACCCTACCGAAAGCTATCAATGCTAATTGACCTGAAACGTTCTTGATATGTTAAAACCAAAATGGATTTCGCCATCAAAGAAGTTATTGGTAGTTTCAGAAATGAACCCTTTTGGAACCATCGACGTGGCATTGGTAAACTGAAGTTGAAACACATGGCCACCCGTTTCCAAATCTATCCCTATGGCCAATGAATTCCTTGTGTTTTCATTGAGTTGTTGGAACTGGTGATAATATTCTACACAAAGGGCCAGTCGCTGTGAAAACTTAACCCTGCCCCCCATTCCGAGAGCAAAAATATCATTGTTTATGTCCTCCACCCTGATCAAATTCCTATGTACCCATGTGGGTACCAATTGAAGAGAAATACTGCTGTTGAGTTTTCTGGCCAGGAGCAGAGAATGTGTATTGGCAAGTCTATTTGCCAAACTAAGATCATATTCTGGATCCTTTAGTGTCTTGAGTGCAATAGAGCTCAACCATGTCGCGGAAAAGGGACTACTACCCTTTCCGGTAGATTGACGCACTATTCGATACTTAATAAAGCTGTCATAGGTCTTTTCGAACGAACTTCTACCTAACCCAAGGTAGAGTCGATCGTTTAGTGCATACTCCAGCCCGATTCGGATGGTGGCATTGTCTAACCCAAAAAGTTCATAGCCACCACCATCGATGGTACCGAAGCGGTGAGCAATGATAAAATCCATGACCCCCTTTTTTCGGGTTTCTATGGAATGTCCATTAATAAGTCTCGTTCCCTTAAAGGTGGCCTCAGTCAACGTTTTTTGATCTCCTTGTTCATCCTCCAGCATTGACAATAGGTCATCCTGAGCAGCTAAGGTGAGTGAAAATATCAGAGCGATTGAAATAGATAAACAATGTTTTAGCATGATTTCAAAGTGAGAAGTTGAACAATGCTTTTACTTCCACCACCTCGGCGATATTTTGAAACACGAGTGAGGAGATTTCAATATCAAACTCTGCCACAGAGAGTTCGAAACTAGTGGCTGCGGTCAGGGCAGCTGCTGTCCTGGCAAATTTCACCACTGTTGTGAGGGGCTTCTTCACGCCATGGATTTCAATTTCGCCAGATACCTCTGCCTCGAAACTTCCGCTATTCGAGAAGTCCAGATCAGCGAAGTTTTTGATTTGCCCCTTAAAGGTAGCCTTCGGGAATTTCTCAGATTCGAGATAGTTTTCATTGAAATGTTCCTCCATCAGGCTTTTATCAAAATGAAAACCTTTGATCAACATGGAGACTGCCAATGTGCCTTTGTTAAGATCAATAGCGCCTAGTACCTCCTTATTAATGGCATCAATGTTCTCTAAAGGGGCTTCTGAGAAAAATGAAGCTGTGCCTTTACGGTCTAAAATTGGCCCTTGGGCGGATATTTGAGCAACGGCACATAATGCCATTACCAGTGATAGTATTCCGATCTTCAACATGGTAGTTTAATTAAGAATAAATAGTTAGGCAATTGATTAATTGTTCAGAGCACCATCATTTACCCAGCAACTTATCAGGTCAATCTGTTGCTGAGATAGACTAGAGCCTTTAGGCATTGATTTGTTACCGGTTTTTGTTTTGATGGAACTGGCTCTTGATTGTATGGTGCTGAATGAAGTCAAGTTTGGTGAAACGCTACCATTGTGGCATCCAGAAATGGCGCAATTGTTTTCAATGATGCTTTTTATGGAAGCTTCATAACTCACCCCAGAATTGATCTCCACACTTTGCGCACTTTCACATCCGTTCTGATCAATCACCGCAACCGAATAAGTCCCAAGCCCCAGCCCCTCAAAAGTGTTCGCAATTTGCACTTCTCCGTTATTGATCTGATAAGAATAGGGTTCCATTCCTCCAGTAGCATTCACTCGTATGCTGCCATCTGTAGTCCCACAACCAGCATTATTGGTAATTACTTCGGTAAGATTTACTCCACCAGTGTTTTCAATGGAAACTGAAAGCTCGTCGGTGCAGTCATTTGCATCTGTTGCCACTACGATATATGATCCAGCTTCCATATTGGCGAATATTCCATCCACATTGGTCTTGCCAGCAGATGTAAAAGTATAAGGAGGCTCCCCACCAGAGGCAGCCACCGCAAAGCTGCCTACAGGTGAGTCGCACTGAGATGCCTGAACTTCCAATGTCGCAATAACCACTGGGGAGGTTGAGCAATCTATTTTTGGGTTCATTTGTTCCCACTGGCAGGATGTGGCCAGAAGAAACGTTAGTACATATAGCAATCTAAGGACTCGATCGTTCATTGGATGTTCTTCTAATTTCACGAGACAAAAATCATTTCTTTAATGCTTTCTAACTATCAGTTTTCCGGCATTTGATTGGAAATTTCCGACACTCTTAGGTGCGATTATTTCCCACTGTAAACTTTACGACATTTTGTCACCAACCATCTCGAATAGGTTTGAAAGGAGGCGCCGCATCATATGATTACAAACTCCCCACACCACAACCTCCTTCTTAGCCAGTGTGTCTGTTGATTGATCAGCCATGCGATAGCTAACGTGTAACTGTAGGAAATCCGACATGATAGGGAGAATTAAGCCTTAGCTCAACAAATCTGATGGGCTATGCCCAAATTCCCTTTTGAAGCACTTAGAAAAATAAGAAGGGCTTGCAAAGCCTGTTTGGAATGCTACTTCGGCGATTCCTTCATGATTACTCAAGATCAATTCTTTGGCCTTATGTAACCGCACAGAAGAGATCATCTGATTGGGTGATTTGTTGGTGATGGACTTAAGCTTTCTCTGCAGCTGTCTTTCACTAATTCCCACCTCCTTGCATAGCATATCTACTCCGAACTTCTCATTGCTCATGTGACTTTCGATACATTGAAGGATATTTTCGAGAAATGAATCATTTTGCCTGGCAAGAGCCGGTTGGCTAGTATACTCGTTTTGGTAATTAAGTTGATCAGTGACGCTATAAAGTAAAAGGTGGTTGGCGGTTGTTGTTTCAAAAACAGTATTGTGTTGAGCGAAATTCAAGCCTGCTCCAGACAAGAGATGTTTCACTGTCTGGGTGATCAGTATTTGACTAGGCCCGGCCTGTTTAAGCATGGATGTCACAAAGCTCCCGGTTTCATTGCTAATGAAATGGGCCTGATCCACTGGCATTTCTTTGATATGAACACCGACGCAAACCTTTAAATCAAGGGACTCAAAGGTATCTATTAGGGCTATGCCACAATGTACAGCTTTGCTTGGGCCTTGAAATGAAGCAATAAAGGTGTCCTGATTAAACCGAATGACTTTCCCCCTATACTGTCCCACCAATCGGTTAATGAGTTGCAGAAGCTCATTATCTCCCTTGTTTGATGAAAGAATTCGCCCGGCCATAATGGTAAAAAGCTGCCTCTCGTAATTTGGCCGAGGTTTTACATTGAGGATAAATGCTTTCATTTCATTGAGAACCTCTTCGGTATTCCCTGCCCAAAATAAGTGATCATCACCCTCAAACTCCACAAACCTTGCGCCGGCAATGCGCTGGGCTATAAACCTTCCCTCTTCAATTTTCACATCAACATCATTGGTTCTTTGCATCATAAGGGTAGGCACCTTAATGGATCCTAAAATATCAACGATATCTACCTCAGTGTTGGTCTTAGTGAGGACAAGTGCAGCACTAGGACTTGCCCCTGATCTTAAGTAGTTGGCCAGCCAATCCATAAAAATGGGATCTTTAGCTTTTGATGGAGCGAGTGTTTCGAGATTCATTTCGCCACCGCCCCAGCTGTTTTCTATCATGTCATACACCTGCTGTCGTTGCTCATCTGTAGGTGCCCAGGGATAATAAGGTGCATATCTCCTCTTGGCAAAAACTCCAAATGTGATGAGTGAAATAGTGCGATTGGGATACGTAGCTGCAAACAAAGCGGAAACGGAACCACCCTCAGAATGCCCGAAGAGTATGGCTTTTTCGGCCCCAACGGCATCCATCACAGCTCTCAAATCATCCATTCGCTCTTCTAGTGTGGAGAGTTCCACTACTCGGTCTGACAGACCAGTCCCCCTTTTATCAAATAGAATAACCCGACATATTTTACCCAGTTCATATAGGAAATGGACCAATTCCGGACAAGCCCACATCCAATCAATGTTGGATACCCAGCCTGGGATATAGACCAAGTCAATAGTACCTGAGCCAAATACCTGATAGGCAATATTGATACGGCCGCTTTTGGTATATTGAGTAGAGGGTTTCATAAAGGCGGTTTAGTACTATTCTCTCTTAGAGCGAATGACGATTCAACTGTTCACACTTCAAGTCGAAAGCAAAGTTTAATTAATTTCAGTTGTATTTTATCCGACTTTTGTAAAAACCCGTCAAACACCCATTCAATTAATGCACACAGTTCTGAGATTGTTAATTAGCTGTATGTGGAGTTTTCCCGAAGGGGGAGTCTAGGTGGTGGTCAATTTCAAAGGATTAAAGAAAAAAACCTGTGTTTTACTCTTAAAGTAAAACACAGGTTTTGAGTTTAGTTTCTTAGGGCCATCGCTCTTATTCATCCCTTACTCATACCTAATGGAATTCACTGGATTCACCATCGCAGATTTGAGGGTTCTGAATCCCGCAATCATAAGTGAAACCACTATGATGGTGGTGGATGGAATCCCGAAAGTGAAGAAATCCATGGGTTTATAGTTGTTAAATATGGAGCCAATGAGCCCATCCACCAGATAAAATCCGGCGGTGACACCTATTACTGAGGAGATGAAAAGGAGTAAGAAGTAACTTCTGCTGATCAGGTAGACAATGTGCCCTACACTACCCCCCAGTACTTTGCGCACACCGATTTCTTTGGTTCTCTTGATCAGGTTGATAGACACCAGGGTATAAAGGCCAAGACAGGAAAGCACAAAAGCTACGGTGCCCAGAAAGCCAAAGATCATGAGGATGTTGTTATTCACCTCCTTGGCTTCCCTGAGCAGGTCATCCTGATAAAACCCTGCAAAAGTCTTGGTGGGGATTTTACTGTTCCATTCGGTTTCCAGGTAGTCATAGACCTCTTTCACATGGTTGATGTTGACCTTAGCCACCATGAAGCTGTAGGTGCCATCGTCCTGAAACTTGAGGCTTTTCAGGCGCATGGCTGTAGGCTCTATTGGCGCCCAAAAACCATACATGTAGAAATTCTTCACCACTCCTACCACTGTGAGTGTAGTGGAATCATTGAGATAGACCCGCTGACCAATTGGGTTGGTCCAGCCAAACTCTTCCACAGCCCGTTCATTTACGACCAGGGAGTTTTGACTGTCAGAGGCTTCCAGCTCCTTGGAAAAGGACCTGCCATTCACGATTTTCAAGCCCATCGCTTCGATATAGTTGATCCCTACGTCGAGCATGTTGGTCTGAACTTCCAAATCCTGATTTTTGAGGAGCGCACCATAGTTTCCCCTGCCTATGTGGTTCTTGGCACTGGCTATTTGTTCTATGTCAGGGTTTGCCAGCATAGAAGCATAAATTTTCTGCTGCTGGGTTTCGTTGAGCAGGCTCACTCCTATGATCTGGTCACGGTTAAAGCCCATGTCGAGGGTTTCCTGATAGCGGGCATTTTGAATGAAAGCCACACTGGCGAAAATGGCGATTACAGTGAAGGCATACTGAGTGGCCAACAATACTTTGGTGAGCTTGCCTGCTCCACCTATACTGAGGCTCCCGCGGAGGATGCTCACAGGCTTGTAGCGACTGATGTACAGCGATGGATAAAACCCGGCAAGTAAGGTGGTGAACACCAGCAGGCCTACCAGAAACAAATAGAATTTAAAATCCTGGGTGAGATCCAGCTGTAGGTCGAGTCCCTGCCACATGGCACCATAGGCAGGCACCAGGTAGGACGCAATCCCCAAAGACATCAACAAGGCCAAAAGACATACAGTGAGGTTTTCCGTCATAAACTGCTTAATCAGCTGTCTTCTGGTGCCTCCGAGCACTTTTCGCACCCCTATTTCTTTCAGTCGGCGGTTGGAGTTGGCAATGGCAGTGTTGGTGAAATTGAAACAAGCCACCAGCAAAATCAACAGGGCCATCACCTGGGGAGTAAGAATGGCCGCGGGTGGCATGGCATTGCGCAGGTTGTCCCATCGGAGCTGCCTTGATATCTGGGCGTGGTTGTTCATGGGGCTAAGGACAAACCGGGCAATGGTGAAATCCGGTCGGGCCTCCTGCTGAACCGCCAGGTATTGATCCAGTAATGGTTCGAAGGTTTTTGCCTGGTTGGGGTCATTGAAATACACGAAGGTGTTTTGCGCAAAAGCCCCCCAGTTTCCTTTCACATTGTCATCATACATCCGAAACCGATTTTCAAATGAAGTGAGGATTTCAAAATGCACGGAGGAGTTTTGTGGTGGAGCTTCCACCACTCCTGCTATGGTGAAGTTGAAACTCATGCCGGTATCGTCAAAGACCGTGAGCACTTTTCCAATGGGATCTTCATTCTCATAGAACTTACGGGCATACTCCTCTGTCACCACGGCCTGGTCCAGCTTGTGATAAGCCAGGGGATCACCGGTGACTGCCGGAAAAGTGAAGGACTCGATCAATCCCGGATCGGCATAGCAGACACTTGTGTTAAACACCTTATCCATGTTCACATCCCTGACCGTAAACACGTGGCTTTCGAAGCGAAAGACCCGATCTGCACCCGCCAGGTCATTCCTGATGGCATCGGCCATGGGCATGGGAATGCGGCCATATTCTATCAGATCCCCCTGAGTTTCCCGGAGGTTATGGATCTTATAGATGTGATCAATCTGCGTGTGACTCTTGTCAAAGTCCCAGTTCTGCTTAGAGTTCAGATAAGCCACTATACAGCAGGCAAGTGCGAGGCCCAGCCCCACGATGTTGATGGCCACATAGACCTTGTTTTTCAGGAGGTTACGGAGGGCTACTTTTAGGAAGTTCTTAAGCATGACGAATCAGGTATTGGGTGAGTATATGATGAGTTTTGACCTTGCTTCCCAAAAGCCAATCATTGTGCCAATAACCATAACTCATTGTAAAGCAAGGGGATAAGGACTTGCATTACTTCACTGGACGTTCAGAACCGAACAATTGGACAGCGTTTTATGTCCGGTTGTAACATATCCTTGTGCAACTTTGAAATTGTATTAAGGGAAATTATTGAACCAATCGCTTGGAACAAGTCCGTCATCTTCTTCGTCATCTCTCCACCTCTTTATTTTAACAACATTATCAAAGTCCTTCCAGGTGTTTTCGCCTGCATGCTCAAGAACTATCAATTGAACCCCTGTTTTTTTCAGAAATACAGAAAAGGTTTCAAATATTTTTTTGACCTTATTTATATCCTCTTCCCGAATTTTATTGTCATCATCTAGTTCAGGAAAGTATGCCTGACTTGGTTGATCAAATATTAAAAATGTTGGAAGAACATTAACTACCTTATCCTCTGTAGCTAGATACTCGTGGATACCAGCAAGAGAGGCTATATGGTAACTTAAAAAATTATGTTGGCTACCGATATCCCACAAATAGTCTGAATTCCCCTGCTTATCAAGAAATTTAAGAGTTAAGTTGTCATCATCAAGCCTTATAATAAGATCTCGAGAATCGGCTTCAAGAATGTCTGCATAGGCCGCTATCAGTTCTCCTATTTTATTCTTAGCATAATCAATACGATTTTGTATGTTCTGCTTGTTGTAAGTTTCTCCTATTACATCTATCCGTTCATCAATTAGATTCAGCTCTTCTTCCAATTCACTCGATTGTTGTGCTGAATCATAATTTTTGAGTGCCAATTCCAGATTCCCAATGAACCTATAAATATTATTCAGAGCAAGCCTTCCATCTTTATAGCTTTGACTTTCGTCCTGCAGCGCCCTTATTTCATATCTTGTTTGATTTATTTCTCTTTCGGTACCGGATATCTTGAATTGTAATGACTGAATCTCTTGATTAAATAGTTTGACTGAGTCTGAGTTAATTTCTGATACCTTATCGACTCTAGTCTTTATCTTATCTAAATTTTGAAGGTAGGAGTTTATCAAAAGATCCTTGGAGCCGCAAAGAGGACATTCATCATCATGAGATTCAATTTTTTTCTTAAACCATCCAACTTCCGTTAGTCTATTTTTTTCTGTTAGCGTGGCTTCCATATTTACTGAAGCACTTTTCCTTAAGTTCTTTAGCTCGATTAGTTTCGCTCGATCAAATTGTAATTGTAGAGATGCGTTTCTCTCTCGGTTTTGTAAGGAAGATATTCTAGTCGTTATTTCATCTGTTGCTCCTTGGGCTATTTCAATGAAGTCTAAATCTTCAGCATTAATACTCCTCAGGAAATCTAAATAAATTCTCGATGGAGTATCCTCTTCCAATTCTATATCATTTCTAATTATTCCTAATTCCTTGGCTAAATAGTAATATGACCTTACCTCATTAAGCCAAGATTCAACAGATTCTTTTTTCTGATTTATCAATAATTCAATTCTCTTCCTTCTCTTTTCCAGCTCTTTCAATTCTTCTCGTAACAGCAAAATTTCATTGTCTATTGCGCCAAGAATAAATGGGTAAATGGATTTAAGTTTTTCTCTGTTTTCAGTAGTATCCGCCTTGTAGTATAGAGTAAAAGGATTGGCAATAATGTGTTGCGGCTGAAAGTTGAGTGATATCAAATCTCTAAAACTTGGTGGGTTTGATTTTCGAATAAAATTGTCGTCAGATATTGAAACTTCCGGGAGTTCAAATAAGCTATTCAGTTCTATTTTGATATCGTTTAGATTGTGACTGGTTTCTAGTACTAAGCCTTTCAGAACAATCTCATCTTCTTTTGGATATATTTTAAAGTAAAAGTCATTCATGCTATCGCTGCTAGGTGATCGTCTGGCTAATAGTATTTTTTTGTTGGTTAAACTAAAAACAACTCCAAACCAATCAACAACCTTCCTTATTTCCTTAGGAATATTTGCCTTACTGCTCCCTAAGCAGTAATCAATAATGTATAAAACTGTGGATTTACCTTTAGCGTTGCCTCCAGTGATAACATTGATTTTATCAGGTTCAAATTCAATAGTTCTTACCTCATATTCATTGTTCTTTGGCCATAAGGCTATTGTTTTTATTCTAAAATCCATATCAAAACTGAAGATTGAATGTCGATAAAATTTCGTTTAACCCTTGTTTTCCAAACCATGAACCGAGTCTTGACGAAGCTCTAATCATAGATTGCACCTCAGCACTTAGCTTATGGTAATTGGTGACATTCCCTTCCCTCACAGATTTTAATTCACAGTCATTATTTACATCAAGGATCACCATTTCAGCTTTTATTGCTAGCCTTATTGAAGCCCACGTCAATCCGTAAGTAGATTTCATACGATCTTGTATTCCAACAAAACTGGTTCGATCTTCATTTAAAACCTTTGTCAAACTCCCTAGTGAAGTTTTTCTGTTGCTAATTTGGTCTGCTAAGGTTTTACTAAGTACTACGGGTAGGACAACAAAAGCTAATGGTAAAATCACTCCTTTCTGTTTGGAATTTTGATAAGCTCGAGTGAAAGAATGAATACACATCGCTCCTATTGAGGCATTCTGCATAATATCAAATTCATCAAACTCATTTAGCTCAAGACTTAGCATAAAACTTCTAGGTAGGTTTCCAAATAACTTTATCTTTATTACTTAATTTTTGATAAGCACCACGAGTTGTATAGTCCTCTAGAGTATCGAAACCTCCAAGTTTTTCTCTATGCTCTATTGTTTGATAATAAATGAGGGCACCTACTTCAATAACATCTCTTCCCTTGTGAAGTAACTTAAGCTTTTCGAAAATCACTTTCCACCTTTTTATCAGTGCGGCTTCAAACCTCTGAAAATCATTTTTGCTGAGTTTAAACTCTTGAATGAATCTTGATTTTTCCCATTTCGCTCGAAGAAAATCATCGATTGCATCTAAGACTAGACTTTCGTCAATTACTAATTCTCGAAGTTTTTGCACAAAAATTGCTTCCAAATACTCGATTCTATTGCTAGGATCTATATTAATAAGACTTGCAGCTTTTTCAATGAAAGGTTTACTCAAATACTTTGATAGAGTATTCGTATAATATTCGTTGAAGTCTCGTACTTCAATAAAGGCAGCTTCTCCCGCTTTCCATTTGTCTGTAACCTGATCGTAAACCCAACCTAGGAGATCTGAAAATAGCAGATGATATACCGGATCATTTTTTAGGTTGAGATTATCTCTAACCCTTTCACTAACAAATGTCTGATCAGAATCATCAATCAAGTTGATAGCTTTAAAAACAGCTTTAATTTCAGACTCACTATACTCTTGAATTTCTTCGATTATTTCTTTCCGTTTGCCCTTTGCCTTTTTTGAAATTATCAAGAAGTCTTTATAGCATTCGTTTACCGATTTCTCGTCTCCTGCTTGACTTATCTTGTGGGCAAAACTTTGCGTTGAAACTTTCTGATTTGTAACGAGATAAAACTGTTTATTCCCCGGTTTGTTTTTAGCAATCTTTAGCCAAATCAAAATGGTATTCCAAAGCTCTTTTCTTGAAATTTTGAAAGGATCGGATGCTTTTGAAAACTTATCCTGCTCATAAATATCATAAAACTCTTCACCATCTTTGATTCGAACGGTAATATCATCATCAGTTTCAATGCCTACTAATCCATGGCTATCTAGGGTCGTTAGCCTTAGAATCATTCTTTCAAATTGAAAGAGAAAACCCACTATTTTATCGCTCGCAGTATGTGTAAGGTGACTACTCACTAGTGGTTAAAGTTTTTATTTATTAGATGGTGATTAAGTAATTACATATGAAAGATAAAAAGATTATAAATACCTAAATCACAATCGGCTTTATTATCTTCTATTCTAGATTATCTTTTTCTAGAAATTTCATGAAAAATATGGCTTAATAAAACAATTGGATGATGTTTTGAAAATGATTTGTTTAAGCCTAAAAAACTTAAACCCTTAATGATCCTATTAACATTGGAATCATTTTTCAGCTCAATGATCGAATCAATAATGCCCCACGGTTTTGGAAAGAAAACCCATCTACCATTTATGAAAACCCATATTATATAGGATATACCGAATTCATTATCTCCCTCAACAAATCTGACAGTGTGATATTGCAATTTTCCTGGTCTAAGAGCTTTTTTTTTATGGATTGAAGTTATTCCTCCAGGCAAGTTATGTTGTCCCGATTTGATTTCTGAGTACGTCGATGTTGAAATTTTAAAGTTGGTTTTTTCCCTGAGACTATGAAGTTTTATATCATCATCCGATTCGACTAGATATTGATATTGAAGACTGTAATAATTGTAAACCTGTATAAAATACTCGTCAGAAAAAACTTCTCGACAATCGGATAGAGTTGGTTGTGCCAAGAGGAGCAATCTCACTTGATCCCTCTCGTCAATTAAAAACCTCTCAAAAAAATCATCAAAGTCCTTGTGTGTGGGATGCTTAGATATTGACGATCTAATGTTGAGCTCTGAATTGATCCAATTGTCTAAAGACTCAATTTCAAATGGATCTGACATTGATGATATATCCTTTATCAAATCACTAATTGTTAGAACATCTTGAAATAAATCAAATTGAAAATCGTCAATTTTTATAAGCTCATTTCTTTTCTTGAATTCTCCGATAACTAAAATTCTGAGTCGATTATACCTTTTATTAAGTCTGTTTTTGGAGAACTTTTCAACGGTATCCTTGATCTTTTTGATGGAGTTATTAGAAGTTATCTGATAAGCAATACCCTTAGTTTCATCAGCCAAATCAATAGCAACGACATTTTTTCCATGCTTATTAAGATTTATAAGGGATAGATCGTAAACTTTATTTAAGAGTACTTTGAAGAAATCTTCTGCATGGCTATTGGCGTCCATAAATCCAATAGGATTGCCAGCTTTAATACTTTGCTGAATAGCGGCAAGATTATGTTTAATACTGGGAATACATCTCTCTCTTAGATACATTATAGCAAAATAGTTAATTGACATGTTTCTACGAGCGTGGTTAAATGAATACTGCATTTAATTTCACGTGCATTTGCCACACCCAGTCATGCGCCTTCACTGAATGTATGGGAATTCATGGGATCAGGGTGTTAGACTAGCCGTCTGCCTTCCATAGGACTGACAAACTCGTTACTTCTAAATCTGACATGAGTGTTTGATTGATGTTGGAAGGCCAGATTAGAGCATGCTGATTCCATCTTTCACAATTTGCTCCCAATAAAACGCCCAAAATAGAAAAGGCCTCCTATTTTTGCGCAAATCAAAAATCACAAATGAAAGATTTCGTAGCAGAACTAAAATGGAGAGGCATGATTCAGGACATCATGCCAGAGACGGACGAACACTTGATGGAAAGTATGCGATCTGCTTATCTCGGCATTGATCCTACTGCCGACTCTCTGCACATTGGTCACCTGGTGGGTGTGATGATGCTGAGGCATTTTCAGCAAAGCGGACACAAGCCCTATGCCCTTATTGGAGGTGCGACAGGTATGATTGGTGACCCTTCCGGGAAATCTGCCGAACGAAATCTTTTGGATGAAAAAACCCTGCGTCACAATCAGGATGCCATCAAGTCGCAGCTATCTCGGTTTCTGGATTTTGACTCAGATGCCCCTAATGCTGCTGTACTGGTCAATAACTACGACTGGATGAAGGACTTCTCCTTCCTCGGCTTCATTCGCGACGTGGGCAAGCACATCACTGTCAACTACATGATGGCCAAAGACTCAGTGAAGAAGCGCTTGTCCTCAGAGTCGTCTGATGGCATGAGTTTCACAGAGTTCACCTACCAGCTGGTGCAGGGGTATGACTTTTTGCATCTTTACAAAGAAGCTCAGTGTACGCTGCAGATGGGCGGTAGCGACCAGTGGGGTAACATCACCACGGGCACAGAGTTGATCCGTCGCATCGGTGGTGGCAAAGCCTACGCCCTCACCTGCCCACTCATCACCAAAGCAGACGGCACCAAGTTTGGGAAAACTGAAGGCGGTAATATCTGGCTGGATGCCGAGCGCACCTCACCTTACCAGTTTTACCAGTACTGGCTCAATACCTCCGATGCAGATGCAGAGAAGTACATCAAAATCTTCACGTTCCTCTCCAAAGAGGAAATCGAATCACTGATAGCCACCCATCGGGAAGCACCGCATCAGCGGGCCTTGCAAAAGAAACTAGCTGAGGAAATCACGGTTAGCGCACATTCTCAGGCGGATTTGGAAATGGCCATCAAGGCCTCAGATATCCTATTTGGGAAATCTACCACAGAAGACCTCACGGCTATCAATGAAAAGACCCTGCTGCAGGTTTTTGAGGGGGTGCCGCAGGTAGAAGTCTCCAAAGCGGAGTACGAAGCGGTGGCCAACGTCACCGATTTACTGAGTGAATTGACGCAGGGCGTAGTGTTTCCTTCCAAAGGGGAAGCTCGCAAAATGATCAAAGGTGGTGGTGTCAGCATTAATAAAGTGAAAGTGGAGTCCTCCGAGGCAGCAGTCAATTATGATTTGCTGCAAGGCAAATACCTCCTGGCGCAGAAAGGCAAAAAGAACTACTACCTGATCAAAGTATCCTGAGTTTCGGGTAATTGCATTATTTTTACTTCCAATTGAATTTTTACCAGCGATGAATCGAGCCCTAATTTACCTTTTCTTCTCAGTTTTTTTGTTGAGTTTATCGGTGCCCGTTTGGGCACAGGATACAGAGGAAGACCCTTATGCTGACTACTCCTATTTGTGGGAGGATACCAAAAAGAAGAAAAAGAAAAAGAAGAAGAACGATGCCCCTGAAGTAAAGACGGTACCTGATTATGAGCCTGTACAGCCAGAAGAGGAAGTGATCTATACACCTCCGGCAGATACCTTGATAGACGAGTCACCGGTTGACAGCCTTCAGCAGGAAGAAGAACTTCGCCTTGATTCGCTGGAAGAAGCACCTCAGGAAGAGGTCCAATATCCGGTGGATAGTCTGGATACGCCTATCGAGAAAGAACCACTGGAAGAGGTGGATGAAGAAGAGGACCAGGAGCCCGAGATCGAGAAAGCGCCCAAAGAAAAGAAAGAGCGCAAAGATCGATCAGGTGCCCCACCCGTGCAGGACTTTCGCTCAGGGATGGGAACAGAAAGTGGTGGAGGTTCATTTGATGGTGGCCTCACAGTCACCCAGATAGACGATCAGTACTTTGTGGGCTTGGTACTGAACCCGGAGTTTTCGATCGGGAAAGTGGGTGTTGGTCTGAATGTGCCAGTGCTGTATGGCCTGGATGACCAATCTATCCGTACGGAGATTTTTAAAGATGGTGTAGGAGCAGCAAGGCTAATCACTTACATCCGATATGGAGTGCAAAAGGCTGATCCTGTGTATGTAAAGGTAGGCCAGCTCAATAATACCATGGTTGGTTTTGGTGGCCTGATCAATAACTACACCAACTCTACCAGTTTTGAAAAGCGAAAAGTGGGTCTTCATTATGACCTGAATGTGAAAGGACTTGCGGGCATCGATGGAGTCTATAGCGATTTCAGTCCAGGGTCTTTTAATCTTTTTGCCATCCGGCCCTACGTAAGACCGATGGCCTGGACACCTATTCCTATTGTGAGGACCTTCGAGTTTGGAGCGACCATCGTCCGAGATAAGGACCAATCGAAGATCGTAACCAGCGATAGCACATCTACCTCCTACCTGTTTACCAGGAATGGTATTGGTGCTTTTGGGTTAGATATGGGGGTCACTTTGTTGCGGGTACCGTTTATTCAGATCGACCTTTTCGCTACCTATTCTAAACTAAATGTAACATCTGAGGCACTTACCGACTCTTTGGAGTCGAACTACACCACCACCAATGAGCCTTCTATCATGTCTGATGGCTTTAAAAATGGTAGTGGCGCCAGTGTGGGTATCAACTTTCGGTTCCATTTCATCGCGGATATCCTCAGTACTGACGTTCGCATAGAGCGGCTGAACTACTCAGACCATTACTTACCGCAATTTTTTGATGCCACATATGAAATTAACAAAGACGCTAGAATCTATGCACTGGGTGGCGCAGAGAAAATGAGTGGCTTCTACGGAAGTCTCACCGGCCACATTTTGAAGAAAGTACAGCTGGGCGGTAGTCTGATGATTCCGGATGACGTCACCGAAGCTACACCGGCAACCGTAAGGGTCAATGCAGACCTTGACAGACTGGCGGATAAGTTTTCATTTCACGGTAGCTACATCAAAGGAAACCTCACAGACCTTGGGGACACCTTTAAGTTTGATGAACGCTCCCTGGCCAAACTAAGGGTGATTTACCACCTTAATAAATTCCTGGCTGCCGGGTTTGACTACTATTGGGCCTTCACTCCTACGGCTGACGGGGGGTACAAGCCCACCAAATATGTCTCTCCGTATTTTGGCGTGAGCGTCCAGTTCTAAAGCAAGAGAAATACACCTATCCCAAAGTTGGGAGCGGCAAGGATACGTTTGCCTGACGAGGCAAAACCGGCAGAGGCCGCAAAGCCAAAGCCATTATCCATGGAGTAAATCAGTTCTGGCGTGAAGGACATGTACTCGGTGTTGTTGGCAAAGACGCCATTGGCATTGGACGTGTCTGCATCGCCATTATACAGCGAGTTGACACTGTAAACCTTCAACAGTGTGGTGAACTGATTCAAAGACACCCCGATCTCACCACCATAGTGAAACTCGTCAGAAAAGCCCTGGGTTCTGTTATTGAAACCCAAAATACCCGTGATGTAGGCGGGGGTACCACTGATAGAGTGACTGGCTTCCAATTTCAGTAGCTGATTGAACTCACCATCACCGGTTTGGAGAATGCGATCACTGGAGACCTCCGATGATCCAAATGGTAATCCCAAGATCAGACTGGCGGACAGATGAACTGGTTTGTTCTGAAACATACCATATTTCAGCCCGATATTGGTATCTCCAAAGGAGTTGATCTCATCACCTGGTATGGTGTTCCCACTTTGGTTAAACTCCACACGATTCAGTGTAGACCTCACGAAAAATGGAACATACAAGATGGCATTGAATCGATCCGAAAGTCCATACTCGCCATAGAAACTGGTGGTATAAAGACTCACTGTCGGAATATCGGTAATGTTCCCCCCCGAATCGAAAAAGTATTGGGAGCGAATCATATTCTGACCCAGCTTCAGGAAACCTTTATTTTTCTGATAAACCCATCCCCCTCCGGCAATCGTCTGCAGGGAGATTGACAGTAAAATGGATACGAGTAAGTGTTTTTTCTGATTCATAGGCTAGTTGAGTGCTGCGGATCCGAAAGTGATGCTCGCGGGCTTGCAGAGAAGAATCACATAGTTATAGTCATTCAGTCCCACGCTGGAGTTTACCAGACTCACGTTATAGGTCTTGGCGCCATTGGTAGTTACCTCTGCGATTTCCAGACCCTGTGAGCGCACCACTGTGCCGCTGGTAGAGTTGGCCAGGTAAACGAAAGTTCCCAGTGCAAAGCTCGTCTCAAAGTCTGCACTGAAAGTAAGAATCAACTGGTCATTATCGTCAATAAACAGAGTGGCAGTGCCCACTGCCTTGTAGCTCCCGCTCCCTTCAAAAACACCCGAACGAGCCTGCGTGCCAATCATGAGCTGAAAAGGTGGGCTTTTTACTTCTTCTATCTCCGCCGTGATGGATACAATGCCATTGGCATGGGCAGTGACCAGTCCTGAGCTATTCACCGTGGCGAGGGTTTCATTGGCAGAAGTCCAGATCACTGGTTTGTCTGTGATTTCTACATCATCCATGGTAAATGCCCTGGCAGTGACTTGGATCGTCTCATTGATCATCAGAGAGCTCCTTGGTGCTGTGATTTGCACCCGGGCCACATCGTCCGTATTTTCTACTACAGTTACATCCACCGTCACGGTTTCTTCATTGGCATAGCTGATCTGAATTTTAGTCTGGCCTTTTCCTACAGCAGTCACTTTTCCACTTTGATCTACCGAAGCCACACTCCGGTCATTGCTTTGCCAGATGAGCTCAGCATCTTCTTTTGCCACCCACATATTGTAATAATAGGTGGCCTCTATCTGAGCAGTCTCTCCCACTTTCAAGCTGATACTGGTCACATCAGTGAGAATGGCGGCATCCTTTGGATCATCTATAAAGTCTGTGCCGATGCATGATGCAAGGGAAAGTAGACAGAGTAAATACATTTCACGGTACCTCATAAGATAAATTTAGGGAGTCGCTCGCCAAAAGTGACTTTTCAAATGTCATGGTTGTGGCATTTGGAGCAACTATTGTCCAGTCTTGTGATTTCATTCGCATTAAAAATCACCCGATCAAGTAATACCCGGGCAAGGACTTTGACTTTTTTGCGTAGGTTTATCACTTCCAAATTAAGCAACTATGAAAAGATATTTTACTTACCTCCTAATCACCCTTCCCTTGCTGGTATATTCCCAAAAGGTGGACATGGAGCAACTCAAAGGGATACAACCAAGGAGTATAGGGCCGGCTGGTATGGCCGGACGTGTCACCGCTATTGACGTAGTGAATAGTCGGCCTGAGGTGATCTATGCAGGTACCGCATCCGGAGGTCTCTGGAAGTCAGAAAGTGGTGGTACCGCCTGGGAGCCCATCTTTGACAAACAGACTACCGCTTCCATAGGCGCCGTGGCCATTCAACAGTCTAATCCTTCAGTTATTTGGGTAGGTACAGGTGAAGGCAATCCAAGAAATTCACTGAATGGTGGAGACGGGATTTATAAGAGCCTTGACGGAGGCAAGAACTGGATTAAGTCTGGTCTGGACAAAACCCGAAATATTCATCGAATCATCATCGACCCACAAAACCCAAATACCGTGTATGTAGGGGCCATTGGCTCCCCCTGGGGTATCCATCCAGAGCGCGGAGTATTCAAAACCACGGATGGTGGCAAAACCTGGAAGAAAATCCTCTATGTGAACGATAAGACCGGAGCCGCAGACCTGGTGATGGACCCTTCCAACCCCAACAAGCTCATGGTGGCCATGTGGGAGCATTACCGACAGCCCTGGTTTTTCACTTCTGGAGGGCCAGGGTCAGGCTTGTATGTGACTCATGATGGTGGCGAAAACTGGGTGAAGAGAACCGATGAAGATGGGTTGCCGAAAGGTGATCTTGGGCGCATGGGGCTGGCCATTGCTCCCAGCAACCCTAAGATTGTTTACGCCCTGGTGGAGTCTAAAAAGAACGCGCTTTACAAGTCAGAAGATGGAGGTTTCAAATGGACCAAAGTGAATGATAAGAGCGAGATTGGTAACCGACCTTTCTACTATGCAGACATTTTCGTAGATCCGGTGAATGAAAACAGGCTCTATACGGTCTATACCTACATCAACGTAAGTACTGATGGTGGCCGGTCTTTTGATCAGCTGATGCCCGCCTACAACACCACACGAGGTGTACATCCTGATCACCATGCCTGGTGGATTCACCCCTCTGATCCCAATTATATCATCGAGGGAAATGATGGGGGGCTGAATATCTCCAGAGACCGGGGCACGACCTGGCGGTTTGTTCAGAATCTACCGGTGGCACAGTTTTACCACATTTCGGTAGACAATGATTTTCCATACAATGTTTACGGAGGCATGCAGGACAATGGCTCATGGGCCGGCCCTGCTTATGTATGGAAAGACCAGGGCATCAGAAACAGCTACTGGCAGGAAGTTTCCTTTGGTGACGGCTTTGACGTGGTACCTGATCCGGACGATAACCGATATGGGTTCTCTATGGCCCAGGAAGGCTGGGTAGGTCGATATGACTTGAAAACCGGCCATTTCGAATATGTGAAACCCCATGCACCCGAATTGGATGTGAAGCTTCGATTCAACTGGAATGCAGCCATTGGTCAGGATCCTTTTGACAGCAAGACCCTCTACTTTGGTAGCCAGTTTGTACACAAAAGCACTGACAAAGGTCAAACCTGGGACATTATTTCCCCGGACCTTACCACCAACGATAAGAGTAAGCAAAAGCAGGACGAGAGCGGTGGGCTTACGATGGATGCCACCGGAGCAGAAAATTATTGTACCATATTAGCCATTACTCCTAGTGTATTGGAAAAGGACGTGCTCTGGGTAAGTACTGATGACGGAAATATCCAGTTGACCCGAGACGGAGGAAAGACCTGGACGAAAGTGTCTCAAAACATTAAAAACCTTCCTGTAAATGTCTGGATACCTCAAATACAGGTGTCTAATAAAAATGCAGGTGAGGCTTTTGTGATTGCCAACAACTACCGAAACTTTGATTTCAAGCCATATGCCTATCACACCACCAACTATGGTAAAACCTGGGAAAGAATAGTGGATGAGAATGACGTGACTGGCTATGCGCTATCGATCATTCAGGATCCTGTAGAGCCAAAACTGATGTTTCTGGGGACTGATGACGGGCTCTATATCTCCATTGATGCAGCTAATACATGGACGAAATGGACCAATGACTACCCTACCGTGAATACCATGGATATGGTGATTCATCCACGTGAACATGACTTGGTGATTGGGACTTTTGGTCGTGCTGCATACGTCATCGATGACATACGTCCATTGCGTGCACTGGCATCCGCAGGTATCAGCATACTGAGTAAGCCGATTCATCTTTTTGAACCACCTACCGCTTACAATGCCGTTTGGCAACAACCCGCAGGTACCCGATTTGGGGCCGACGCTATGTTCAATGGTGAAAACAGAAAGAGCGGTGCCATGCTCTCTTATGTGATCAATGTCCCAAAAAAGGATGAAAGTGAAAAGGATACTTCCAAAGAGGAAGATGAGAAGAAAGGTCTGGATTCATTAACCTTAGAGGTGTTTACCCTGGAGGGCAACCTGATCAGAACCATTAAGCAAAAGGTGCCTGAAAAGAATGGTGTGAACAGAATGTACTGGAGACTCGATGAAAAAGGCGTGAATAGCCTCACCCGCAAAGAGCTGGATAACAAACGTGAACCTGGAGGCGTGGATGTGATGCCGGGAACTTACAAACTACGCCTGTCCTATGCAGGAGAATCATCCGAAACTCAGGTGGAGGTGAAGTTTGATCCCCGAATGGACGTTTCTACGGAAGCACTTCAGGCAAGGTATGAAGCCCTCAAAGCGTTGGAATCGGAGAAAGAACTGGCCCTTGGTCGTGTGGAGCAGATCAAAGAGAAGCTGACGATCATTGATGAATTAACCAAACGCATGAAAGCCAAGAATGAAAAGGCTTTTGAAGCTGAACTCAAACGCTCGAAGGAAACAAAGGATACCCTGAACAGCCTGCTGGATCTGTACCTCGGTAAGGAGGATGATCGCCAGGGAATCACCGCAGATCAGACGGATAATGTAGACAGTTATTACGGAACAGCTTACTTCTACCTGTCCAATGGTCTGCATGTGCCCACAAGGACAGAAAAGGCCATGGTGGCGAAATTCAAGTCGGTGATGGAGGTGGCTAACCAAAAGACGGATGATTACCTGGCTGCTAATTGGGCTCAATATAAAGAGCAAATGGAAGCCCTTGATCTGAGTCCATTTAAGGACTGAGTGAGGTGAAGTGAAAAATGAAGAAATGCTTTGAAAAATCGTATAGTTTATCGTATTTTGTACGATAAACTATACGATCATGAAAGTCACAGCACTCATAGAAGACGATTTGATTGATAAACTATACGATCATGAAAGTCACAGCACTCATAGAAGACGATTTGATTGATAAAATCAAGGAAGCTACCGGTGGGAGAAACATCACCGATAGCATCACCATTGCGCTCAAAGAGTACCTCCGAAACAAGAACATCGATAAAGTAATCGATGAAGTTGAGAAAGAGCCTTTTGTATTCAATGAAGACATGGCAGCCTATGGTATCCGCAATCTGAACAGAAACAGATGATTTTGGTGGATACCTCGGTTTGGATTTCTTTCCTCAGGAACTCAGATTCGGATCTCACGGCCATCCTGAAATCCTATTTGAAAAGGAAGGAAATATATGCCGTAAGTGCAGTCTTTGGAGAGCTTTTGCAGGGGGTAAAGAACAAAAGGGAAAGAGAACTGGTTGTCACCCTTTGGGAAAACCTGCCTGCAGTAGACGAGACTGATTTATTCATTCATGCAGGAAATCTCTCGAATGAACATAAGTTTTATGCCCACGGGATTGGATTGATTGATTGCTATATTCTGGCGGCCGCCCTTCGCAATGACCTTGCCCTTTGGACCCTGGACAAAAAGCTGGGTGAAGCCGCGGATAGTCTGGCCCGGTAGCAGAAGGTTTTAAACTCCAGGTGGTCAATGAGTATTTGGAAGAACATCATAGCGGAAAGGCAATATGGTGAGGTGTTCAGATTTTGCGACAAGCCTTTACCAAAACTGGGCTCACCCACCGCCTTTCCGATTGATGTGTTTATCTTATATCATGTGTGCTCGCTTATTACGCTGGTAGAAAGCGACACCACTTCTTCATCCTGCTGAGGGGATAATCCACTTACCCCCATTCCTCCTATTACTTTATTGTTTCTGACAATGGGAAGTCCCCCACCTAGTCCGGTGATTTTGGGATCTACCCAATGTGAAATGTCCTTACCGTTCTCAATCGCCCATTCACCAAGAAGGAGTGTTGACTTCCGCATTCTGGCCGCAGTATAAGCCTTGGCGATGGCCAGTGGTCCGGTTTGCAGGCCCACTCCGTCCATTCTGGAAAATGCCACCAACTCCCCGTGATCATCACACACGGCAATGGATAGTTGCACATTCCATTCTGCTGCTATTTTCATGGCCTCATTCACTAGTAGTGAGGCTTCAGATGAGGTAATCATACTGTCTCCATTTTGGTGAAGTTTTCAGGTTGTTCTTCGGGTGTTTTTCTACTCCACCAGGTAGCGAGCATAGATCCCGTGATATTCATGATCGGGCCATTGACAGCTGCCGCCAGTCCCAGGGTGCTGATTTTGCCCATGGATGCTGCTATTCCTGAAGCAAGACCTCCATTTTGCATACCAACTTCTATCGCGATGGTTCTGCAGTCATTCTCTGGCATTTTGAACAAACGCGCACCCCAATACCCTAGGAAATATCCGCAAGTCATATGAATAAACATGGCCAGGATCAACAGGAAGCCCACGTTGAGCAAGCTGTCATGTCCGGCCGCCGTAATGATTACGATAATGAAAACAATGCCCGCCATGGAGACCTTGGGCATGAGTCTATCCAGCCAGGTAAATTTTCCATGAAAGAAATGATTGAAAACGAGGCCAAGGCCTACCGGAAGAAGCACCATCTTCACTACGCTCATCATCATGGCGCTCACATCTACAGGTACGAATTCTCCACCCAACTGACTCATTAAAAAAGGAGTCGCCAATGGAGCCAGTACCGTAGCCACGGAGGTCAGGGTAATAGATAATGCCAGATTGGCCTTGGCGATATGCGCCATCACGTTCGAAGCGAGTCCACTTGGTGATGAACCCACCAAAACGATACCTGCTGCGATTTCATTGGGAAACCCAAATAAATAAGCGATGGAAAACCCTACGAGAGGCATGATGGTAAACTGACACAACAAACCCACACCCACTCCTTTGGGCATCTTTAATACACCCCTGAAATCACCAATGCTCATGGCGGTGCCCACACCGAACATGATCACCTGGAGCAATGGAACGATCAGAGATTTTAGCTGGAGCGATCCAACCTGCGTGAAGGCAGATGGAAAACCCATGGATAAGGTGACGGCCGCAAATATGAGCAGCGTAAATGCCAGTTGGCCGAATGATGGAAATCTCCTGATGCCGACAGCTAATGACAGCCAAAATCCGGCTAAAAGCAGCGCTCCAGCGGTCAGGCTTTCGGCCATAAACATGATGATCGCTGCAATCAGGAATCCAACTGCCAAATAAAGAAAGAGGGTGTTCAGGCTGTTATTTTTCATACTTCCAATATTAAATCATTCAATAGAGAATGAATAATCAGCAGATCGGCTTCATCCAGCATAAAATTCAAGGCCTGAGCGTTGTCCTTCATCTGGTGCTTGTCTCGCGCGCCCACCAGTACTGAGGTGATTCCTGGTTGCTGCATGGTCCAGTTGATGACGAGCTGACTCAAGGTACAGTCCCATTTCTTGGCAATGGGGTTCAATGAATCCAGAAAAGTGACAATTTTTTGGTGGTTATCGGGCTTAAACATTGGGTTCTTAGCCCGATGGTCTCCCTCGCCAAACTGATGGCCGTGCCGAATTTTTCCTGTGAGCAATCCCTTATGGAGTATGGTATGTGAGAGGATGCCTATTTCGGCTTCTACACAATAAGGCACCAGTTCTTTCTCAATATTTCTATTGAGCATGCTATAGGCTACCTGATTTGTGGACAATATGCCATCCGAATCTGCTTGCAAGAGCTCTATGTTGGAATTACATAGGCCCGCTGCTCTGATCTTGCCGGACTTTTTCAACTCACTCAAAGCTTCAAGCACTTCATCAATAGGTGTGACAGACTCAGGCCAGTGCATTTGATAGAGGTCTATGTAGTCTGTGTTGAGTCGCTTCAAGCTGGCTTCACACTCTTTAATGATGCTTTCCTTACCGTTATATTTGTAGATTTTCACCGGATTTCCGTCGTTATCCTGAGAGTCGATGAAAAAATCACCTTTTTCCAAATCCCATCGCATACCGAATTTGGTGAGGATTTGAACATTGCCTCTTTGGTGCCTAATGGCCTCTCCTACGATGGCCTCACTCCTGCCCATGCCGTAGATAGGCGCCGTGTCAATGGAGGTAATCCCCTGATCAATAGCTGTCTCTATGGCTTCAATACCATCTGATTTGCTGGCACCCCCCCAGAACCAGCCACCAATGGCAAAAGCTCCATAAGTAATAGGTGATATCTCTACGTCCGAATTCGGAATTAGTATTCTTTTTTGTTCTGCTACATTCATTGCTTTAAAATTATTTTGTCATTTCGTCCGCTGCCACCATCAAAATGCCTGGCACGAACCCACGAAAGTTTTCATTCATTCTATTGACCTCCTTTGCCTCCGCCGTTTTGGCCCAGGCAGTATATACGTTTGTGATGTTTCCATTTTCATCCACACTCTTCTTTAGGAAATCATACCCCTTTTCGAAAAACGCGTTATACTGGTCCGGGATCCAGCCGTTTCGGACTGATTCTTTCATTGCACTCAGGCACATGGCCATGCCGGTCACTTCTTCGGGAGAGGTCGGATCGTCCACGAGCACGTGAAGTCCACCATTTTTTCCCTGATATTTCTGCACTGCATCAGCGATTGTTTCAGCCTGCTTGGCGAAATACTCAAACCTCGGGTGAGTACTCGGCAGGTTGCGAAGAAGGCCTACAATAGACCACAACAACCAACCCTGAGAACGACACCAATAGGTTTTTCCAATGACATCATCAAAGATTCCGGTGATCACCAGCCCCGTTTTTTTGTCCAGGAAAATATCTATTCCTGTGTCCAACTGAATGATCGCCTGCTTATAATAGACCTCAGACAATTCACCAGTCGTTAGATTTCCCGCAATTGCATTGGCCCTCGTAGCCCAATATGTGGTATCTGGTATCGCAAATCGCGTGAAGTTGCCATCATCGTGTGCCACCATCCCATATCTATCCCGGGCGCACTCATGCAGGATGGCATCGGCCACATCAAGGCACACCGTCCGTGCTATGGGATTATTCGTCAACTTATATAAGTCGTAGACAGGGAAAGCCACTCCCAGATTGGCTGAGTAAATTGAAAAAGTCAGGGGCCCTCTTCGGTTGATCCGTGCTCTGGCCTTCGTGATGTACTGTTGGAAGTACTCCTCATCAGTCATTTGGCTGTCGGTTTTCAACCTGTATTCAAACCATTCTTTGGCATAGGTAAATGATGCTTCATGACCTCTTTTAGCAAAACGCAGGAGTCCTTCAATTTGAATAGATCCGTCCCAATTGGTGGTGATTTCGCTATAAGGTTTGGCCAGCGTATTCTCTACCATTTTCCTCAGGTTATCAGGAAGGTTGTCAGGGAAGCCACCATCGGACTTTTCAAATAGTTTGGCACTGGCAGATGCCATTCCCGGGGCAAGTACCATACTCCCTACACCACTCAGCATAATAAGATTTGTAAATTCTCTTCTATCCATTATTTTTTAATGATTTGTATTGAGTTGGAAAGCTTATCCGCCTCTTTCTGCAGGTATTCTTCAAAGTTTGAACGCTTCGAAAAATAGACATCACTCAGCTCCCAACAAGCGAAAAAATAAATCCTGGTCTCATGCTGGCCTTTCAAGGCCACATAATGTGTATCCGATACGGTTCCCGTGGTATCAGTGGATCCATGATCCACATACTGATCACTGGAAAACAGTACGGCTAGTCCTAGTTTTGAGTCCGTCCCGTCTGCCTGATTTTCGTAGGTGGATATAGACGAAAATAGATCATTATGTTTCCGAAAGGTGACAGAGTCACCTTTAAAGCTTGGTATTCCTACGGCTAGGGTGAGCGTGGTATCACTTAAGCCAATGTCGTTTCTGTAGTAGTATTTTCCTTTGGTAAGTGTCAGCCGCTCGGAGCCATCAATTTTCCTGCTTCCTGCGTCCCATCCTTTGAACTCCAATCGATGAGAGGATTCCAGAGCGCCACTGTAAAGTTCCTGATAGGTAATTTCATCTGCATCTCCCAGGCGGTAGAGTTTGCCGTCTTCTATCACCCCTAAGCCCCCTGCTCCAAGGGATTGACCCACCCGAAGGATATCCATTCCCCAATCCGATAGTTGATGCCAGCTACTCCCGATTCCTGCACGATCGAGGATCATTTGGTCTGTGGTCTTCCCATATATGTCTTTGCCATTGCGGGGATCAAAGAAAGTACGAAAGGCTACTTTATCGTTTTCTATTCCCGGGCCTTCCAGCTGAAAGAATGGGTCACTGATCCGCTGAGTAGCCCCTCTTTTCCTCACGATTTTCGTGATTTTAGAACCAGCAAACCTGTCCTGAGCCTTCACTGAAAATGAAATGTTTGTATAGAGCTCTGCGCTGATTTGGTTGTCAACTTTGTCGGCTGCTATCTCGAGGGCCTTTACTTCTTTGGGTTCAAAATCAGATAGAAGCAAGACCTGATCCCAGTCGCCATCACCATCAGTGTCTATCTGCTGAGCAGGGATTTCATGATTGTTGCTGGTGATTCTCAAATTGCCTTGAGTTAAACCAATGTCGTTTTTCTCCAAATAGACAATCGCTCCCCTTTTCTCCACGTGGTCCAGATTGATCAACCGAATGACAGGACTGGAGTCAGCCGTACAGCCAAAAAGTGCTCCGTACAATAAGCTTGCAAGGACCATCCACTTCATTTTTCCAATTTCGGGTTGATTATTCACTTTGGTTGTCAATGATTTGTTTGACTTAAAGAGAGCGTGAAGTCACATTTCTACTCAAAAAACAGTTTAAAAATTCAAATTACTGACGTAACCCTATCAGTATCAATGGTATTCAATACTCTATGTATTCCTGATCACCAATGTTGACCTGACTGGCCCATGATTGAAACAGAGAATCCAATTCCTTCAATTTCTGCGGGTTTTGCAAGGCCAAATTAGACTGCTCCAATGGATCAGAAGCCAGATCGTAAAGCTCAGTTTCGAACTCATCACCCTGAGAGACCAGCTTCCAATTGCCCTGCCGGACTGCACGATGCTCCTTGGGGTTACTCTGCCAGAAAAGAAGCTCATGTCCAGAATCAGGGGCTCCTTTGAGGACTGGAACCAGACTCTTACCGTCAATAGGCAGAATGGGTTTCTCATTAAATCGGTCAGGATATTGTGCGTTGGCCAGTTCTAAAAAAGTAGGCATAAAATCAATTAAATGACCGACCCGATCAGTTGTGCTTCCGGATGCAACCACACCCGGCCAGTTGACAATTAGTGGAGTTTTGATCCCTCCTTCATGGTTCCATCTTTTAAATCTCCTGTAGGGTGTATTGCTGGCGTTGGCCCAGCCTGCCCCTACTGAGCGGTAAGATTCCACAGGGCCAGGTGCTATATCTGGTGTATAGTTGGCATCCTCAGCACAGCCCCCATTGTCAGACAGGAAGATAATGAGGGTGTTTTCTCTTTCACCCAGGGCCTCGAGCTTGTCAAGTACCCTTCCCACGTTTTGGTCTACCCGATCGATCATCGCCGCGTATACAGCCATTTTAGAAACCCATTCATCCTTATCTTCCACTTGCTCCCAGGGCTCTACCTCTTCGTCCCGATCGCCCAAGACCAGATGATCTTCTACTAAATTTAAGGCTTTCAATCTTTCAAACCGCTCCCGGCGAAGTGAATCCCAACCTGATTCATACCGTGTTTTGTATTTCTCAATATCCTCAGGCCAGGCTTGCAGAGGATAGTGTGGTGCCGTATAGGCGATGTATAAGAGGAAAGGATCTGACTCGTTTTTGTATTCCTCCAAATAGCTCAAAGCATAATCCGTGAAGGTATCTGTGGAGTAGAAATTTGGCTCCACGGTTTCGTATGGCAGATATTCCTGATCATCAATGGCCCACCGTCTGGGATAGCCCCGGGGAACGGTAGTTAGCTTGCGGCCCGGCTCGGGTTCATTGAGTCTTTTGGGGCCCGGATTGAAATGATTGGCTGCCCCGTCAGTCAATCCAAAATGCCGATCAAAACCGCGTTGAAACGGGGTTTCATCAGCGTGCCATTTACCCACCATCAGTGTGCGATACCCTGCGGGTTTTAGGGCTTCTGCAAAGGTGATGCTATTTTGGTACTTACCAGGTCTGTTGGTATATATTCCCGCTTTTTGAGGATACACCCCCGTCAGCAGAGAGGTTCTGGAAGGAACACAGATGCCGTTATTATAAAAATTTGTGAACTTCATTCCTGAAGCTGCTAGTTGGTCAATGTTAGGCGTGTGAATCTCACCTCCAAAACATCCAATATCTGAATAGCCCATATCATCTACCATTATCAAGACAATATTGGGCCGCTCCGTTTGGCTGGTATGCTGTTGACATCCGCCAAAGAGCAGACAGATAACTAAGATTAGGTAACTCGACTTAAAGATCATTCCAACTTATTTGAATCCATTATAGAATACGACCCACTATCATGAGTACTTAAAAAAAGACCCACCACGATTTCAACGTGATGGGTCTTTGCTTCTGGTTATTTTGTTATTGCTTAATAACTCTGCTCGTTTTGGAGCGTCCCTGCACATCGAATGTTTCGATCAGGTAGTTACCGGAAGTAAGTCCCTCGAGGGAAATCTCTACCAGCGAAGCTCCCGCCGGCACATCCTGCGCTCTGACCATTTTGCCAGTAATGTTGTATAGTACCACTTTTACAATCTTCTGATCAGGGTTAACAATGGTAACCTTGTCCGAACTAGGATTTGGATATACGTTAATCTTGTCAGCTTTCAACTCACTTGACAGGACAACTTCGGGTTGTTCTACCACAATTTCAATATACGATCCACCATTGGAATGTTCTTTGGAATTGTACTGAGCCTTGAAGGTCGAACCCTGTAGCGTAGTACTTAGTTTCAGTGAAAGGATCTTGTCTGTCTCACCTTTTACTGCATCTGTTATATCGATGGCATGTGGTGATTCCAATGTCTCTCCAGCCGCAGAAGTTGTCTGAACTCCAGAAAGAGAATCAAGAGAAGCCGGTCTGGTATTACCTGTAATGGTGGCCTCAGACCAGGTGTCATCCTGGATATAAGAAACCCATTGTGTACTACCCTCTTCTCCCCACTTATTACCATAAGGGATCATGTACAAAGTGGCTGATTTAATCGCAGACAGATCAGAGATGTCCTTGGATAGGTCATATTTAAGGAATATCTCATGCAGGTTACTTCCTTCACCGGAAGCTGACTGCAGGTAGTCTTTATCACCATAGTTGTCATCGCCTCTGGAGCCAGTCCTCGTAAGCGCATCCTCTGCAGCGTAAACCTTAATGGTGGTTACACCTTCAGCATCTACAACAATGTACCCTGATTGAGTCAATGAACTGGTACCCCCTGCATTGGTCGCTTCAAGTGTGACATCATATTTACCTTCCGCAGCATAAGTAACGGTTGGGTTTTGATCTGTACTCTCAGCGGGAGATCCACCCTCAAAAGTCCATTTCCAGCTTGTTGGTGAGTATTGGGATTCATCAGTGAAAGTGACTGACCCACCAGCCTTCAAAGATTGTTTGCTTGCCGAAAACGCAATTTTGGGTGAATAGAGTTCTACTTCAAGATACGTACCACCTTCTGAATATTCTTTCGAGTGGTATTCAGCCTTAAATGTTCCGGCTAAAAGACTACTACTCACTTTGATAGAAAGTTTCTTATCACTTTCTGCCTTTACCAAATCTGTAACATCAATGGTATGGATCGTTTCCAATGTAGCACCTCCAGCAGAAGTTGTCACAACGGCCGCCACAGAATCCTGGGTTGAGCCAGGTGCGGTATTATACGTGATAGTCGCTTCATCCCAAGTATCGTCCTGAACATAAGATACCCACTGTGTACTACCGTCTTCCCCCCATTTAGAACCAAATGGAACAAGATTCAATTTAGCAGACTTGACCAGTTCAAGGTCTGGAATATCTTGAGACAGGTCATACCGTAGGTATATTTCATGCAGATTACTTCCCTCTCCAGATGCAGCTTGCATGTAGTCTCTTGTTCCGAAGTTGTTATCTGACTGAGAGCCGGCTCTTACAAATGCATCGGCCTCTGCCTGAATTTGAACCTGAGCTTGCGCCGTGCCCACCTGAAGAATGATCATAAATGCCCATATGACACAAGCACTTAAAATTCGTTGTATGTTTTTGTTCATGATTTGATTGTTTTTAGTTAGAAGTTCAATTACAGACGGACATAGTTTTCCTGTCTTTAAATAGTCATATTTAAAATTTACTAGTGAAATATGTATGCTTACTTTTATCTCCTATTCATAGCCTGCATTTTGTGGCAGCAGGTTTGGATTTCTGTCCAATTCATCCTGCGGTAATGGCAAGTAGTAGTGTTTTGAGGGATCAAAGTTTGGCTGAGGCTCCATTGAATTAGCGCCCAGGAAAACCTCGTTACCCAGTTTTCTTCTTTTGATGTCGTACCACCTTTTAAACTCAAAGGCCAATTCCACCCGACGTTCTTCCATCACTGTCGCTCTGAATGCAGCCGCGTCTGCGGCCTCTATGGCACTCACATCTGCAGGGGTGGAAGCTCCATTTCTGGCTCTTGCTCTTACTTGATTGATATAGCCTTGCGCCTCAGCTGATGGGCCACTGATTTCATTCAGTGCTTCTGCCGCAATCAGGAGTACCTCGGCATAGCGAAAGAAGGCGTAGTTGTTGTCCGTTTTCCGGCCCTCGTTCTGTGCATTTCCATAAAATCTAAAATACTTCGCACAGTGTGGCCGTTTTTCGAAGGGATAATCAGGGTAACTTACCAGTGAATCTCCGATAAGGGTGGCAGACTCAAAAGTCACCGCTTTGCGATAATCTGAGTCTGAAAAGGAATCGAATACAGCCATGGTAGGAACATTTACGCCCCAACCATTTTTGTCCGCTCCTCTAATGCCTGTCATCGCACCCATGAAATCGTCATTAAGGTTGTTCTTTGTCACCAGACCTAAATAATCCAGTGAAAAGATGGTTTCAACTTGGTCATCCTGAAGGGCAGAGTTGAATAAATCCTGAAAGTCTGGGACCAAATCATAATTGAGCGCGGCACGATTGTCTATCACCCACTTGGCATTGTCATAGGCATCCTGCCAATTTCCCAGTGTCAGATGCACGGACGCTAAAAGTGTATAGGCACTGCCACTTGTAGCACGACTCCTGATATTCCCAGGATGCTGCATGGGCAGATGCTCTCTGGCAAATTCCAGATCTTTGATGATGAACTGATAAACTTCATCCTCGGAAGTTTTGCTCAAAGTCGGCAGATCATTGGCCGGAGTGGTCTCAGTGACATACGGGATATCACCGAAAAGCCTGACCAAATGATAGTATATCAGTGCTCTTACAAATCGAGCTTCTCCCTCCAGTGCTCTTTTCACTTCAGGGTCAGCTGAAACATTTTGAGCTCCGAAAACGGCATTGTTGGCGGAAGCAATGATCTGATAGGATGCTGGCCAAAACTCTGTAATCATGCCATTCGTGGCATCCATGGTAAACTCATTGATCTCGATGCGTCTGGCAGCAGTTGAAGTATTTCCTATGTCCGCCATGTCGCTTAATAGCTGAATGGTGGTAGACAACTTGCGCCCCCAGAAGGTTTCCTGGGTCATCAGTCCATAGGCTCCAAAAATGCCCATTTCGACATCACCCGGGGTTCTGAAAAAACCATCCGGAGCCAGGTTACCGATAGGATCTTCCTCCAGATCTGCACAATTGAAGGTGCCAAAAGCGAGTGCGAAAAGTAATATTTTATTTAGGTATTTCATCTGAATTAATGTCTTGTTTTGAAACGATTAAAATCCAACACTCAGTCCAACGGTATATGATTTAGCCATTGGATAACTGGCAAAGTCAAGCCCCAAATTCCTATTGGAGTCTTGTGCCCCTGAACTTCTGAAACTTACTTCAGGATCTACACCACTGTAATTGGTCGCTGTCCACAGGTTTTGTCCACTGACATAGATCTTGAAAGACCTCATATTCATCTTTTGAACCCATGACTTAGGTAATGTGTAGCCAATCGCCAGAGACTTCAGTCGGATGTAGCTACCGTCCTCAATCCATCGGGAAGAGAATCGTGCTGGTCGTGCTTTGATCGCCGGCACATCAGTATTGGTGTTTTCTGGTGTCCAGCTGTTTTTCATAGCCGCTGTGGCGTTGCTCTTGCCAATCAGCCCATCCAGCTCATACCTGGTATAGTTGGCAATCTCATTTCCTTGTGAACCCTGAAAGAAAATATTGAGATCAAAACCTTTGAAAGTGAAGGTGTTGTTGAATCCCCAAATGAAGTCAGGATTCGGGTTACCCATGATGGTACGATCCTCTGAAGTAAGCATTCCATCTTCATTCACGTCTTTGAATTTTTCTCCACCGACACCCTCACCACCGGACAGGACTTCTTCACCTTCCTGCTGTACACCTTCATAGACATAGCCGTAAAACATGCCCACTGGCTCTCCTACTCTTAGGATTTGATTTTCTCCTCCAAGCACTGCCCCGGGTGTGTTTTTATAAAACACATCCACTGTGTCACTCAACTTGAGGATTTTATTCCTGTTGATAGAGAAATTGACATCCATATTCCACTTAAAGGCTCCTACAATATTTCTGGAACTGATCCCGAGTTCGTACCCTCTGTTTTCCACTTCACCGGCATTCCTCAGGGCTGTACTAAACCCAGAATACTCTGGTAGTGGCACTTCAAACAGCAAATCACTGGTGACCATTCGATAATAATCTGTGTTGATGATGATCCGGTCTTCAAACAATCCAATGTCTGCCCCTATGTCTACCTGGGCCGTACTCTCCCAAGTCAGGTCATTGTTGGCGATAGTAGCTGGTGCCACGGCGTTCACAATGTGGCCTTGCTGAGTAGTGAGTACTTCTTTCAATGAAGCCAGGGTTTGATAAGGGTTTATGGCCTGGTTTCCGGTGACTCCATAGCTCGCACGGAGCTTCAATTCACTTAAGAATGACACGTCTTGCAGGAAAGCCTCATTATGTGCATTCCATCCAAGAGCAGCAGATGGGAAGTACGCCCATTTGTTATTCTTTGAAAATCTTGAAGACCCGTCATATCTGTTGGTCACGGTCAGGAGATACTTGCTTTTGTAACTATAGTTGAGACGTCCGTAGTAGGAACTCAAAACTGACTCTTCGAGTGAAGATGATGGAAGAACCATGTTGGTACCGCCGCCCATGTTCCAATAGATGCCAGCATCGTTCACAAAAGTTTGATTGGCCGAAAATCCGTATTCACTGATGAAAGACTGGTATGAGTACCCGGCCACAATGTTCAAATTGTGGTCGCCTCCAAATTGCTTTGAGAAGGTGAAATAGTTCTCATTCAGCAAAGTAGATTTTCTGCGGAAAGTAAGCTCTGCCACCCCGCCTAAGCTTTCACCCTGAAGCAACGTACGAGGCGCATAATAGCCTCTGCGCTCATTGGATATCACTGCGCCTATGTTAGAACGGAACTTCAAATCCTCTAAGATTTTGACTTCTGCATAGATATTGGGCTGCACCCTATCCTCCTGCGTACTACTTTCTCTTTCAGTCGCCAAAGCGTATGGGTTGTCACTGGGGTCACCTACTATACTGCGAGTAAAATTCCCGTCTTCATCATATATCCCCAATGTTGGTGAAAACTTGTAGGCAGCACCTATCACTCCCTGGTTATGAGCACTACTGCTCGTCTCCTGAGTCTTGATTGCACCCTGGTCGATCCTTCGGGTGAAGAGATTCAATCCCAAATTCACCCGATCTGAGGCTTTTATGTCCAGGTTGCTGGTGATGGAGTATCGTTGGTAGTCAGAGTTTGCAATAATGCCCTGGTGGTCATAGTAAATCCCTGAGACGTAATATTTCATATTGTCACTTCCTCCGGAGATGGATATGCTGTGGTTCTGGATGCTTCCCCTTCTCAGAATTTCGTCCTGCCAATTGGTTCCTTTACCCATTGCTGCCGGATCGTCAAACATGGGATCTCTGCCACCACTGGCTTCTACAGCATTCATGTATTCCGCAAACTCGGAGGCATCGAGCAAATCCAACTTGTTGATTTCGGATTGTACGGAATAAGAAGACCTGAAATCTACCCTGGTCTGTCCGGCTTTCCCTCGTTTTGTGGTGATCATGATGACCCCATTGGCCCCTCTTGACCCATAAATCGCTGTGGCAGATGCGTCTTTCAAGATTTCAATAGACTCAATGTCCTCGGCTGGAGGTGCCGATCCTGTAGGGAAACCATCCACAACAAAGAGTGGGTCACTGCTCGCATTAATGGAAGTACCACCTCTGATTCTTACCTTGTAACTTCCTCCCGGGTCACCATTGTTAGACTGCACCGATACACCTGGTGCACGGCCCTGAAGTGCTTGTGTCACTCCAGAAGCAGGATATGCTGTAAGTGCTTCAGATCCCACGGATGCTACAGACCCTGTCACATCACTTTTCAAAACTGTACCATATCCAATGACCACTACTTCCTGAAGCTCACCTAAATCAATGGTGAGGTCTATATTCAATTGCGTCTGATTCGAAATGGTGATTTCCTCTGACTGATAGCCTATGTATGAAAACAGGAGAATGTCACCTCTATTGACTTCCAGTTCATAGTTTCCATCTATATCGGATACCGTTCCACGGTTCAGGCCCTTGATTACAATGGTTACTCCGGGAACACCGGACGGACTGTCTTCAGCTGTGATTTTTCCTTTGATTGTCCAGGCTTCCTGTACCGGGGCGGTGTTTTCCTCCTGATTCTGCTCTTCATCCTTGGTGGTCACAAAGACATCATTGTTAACCCTTCGGAACATCAGGCCAGATTCCTTTGATAGGTCTCTCAATACATCTCCCATAGGCCGGCTACTGGCCTCAAGGGACACTCGATTGTTGACATCAAGTATGCCTTCGTTGTAGAGAAATTGAAATCCTGTTTGAGATTCAAGGTTTTTCAATACGCTAAGAAGTTGCGTATTCGTATCGCTGAGCGAAACATAGATCTCATCAATGCTTTTGGTTTGCCCAAAACTGGCTATCTCAGAAACGAGGAGCAGAAACAAAGTGGGTAGCGAAATTCTGAAAAAGCTAAATGAGCTATGCTTTGCCTTATGGGGTTGAGGTTTCATCATCAATGTGGGTATTTAATTTATAATATGTTAGGCATTAGGTTTGTTTTTCAGCCCCCTTTAACCGGGAGCTTTGGTTTTTTGGACTTCCATGATCTTGATTTTCTTTCCTTCTATTTTAAAATCAAATTTTGAGGTATAACCAATCCCCTCCAGCACTCTTCTCAGCGATTGGTTATCAAATCTTCCTGTAAAACCATCGGTGATTTCCACGGATTTTTCAATTTCGAACTCTACGCCGTACCATCGCTCGAGTTTTTTCACGATTTCCTCAAAAGTGGCTCTCTCAAAAACAAGAATTCCGGATTTCCAGGCGAGTATTTCATCTGTATCTACTTCCACGATCTCAGAAAATTTGTCTTCGTTGATGTTGTAGCTCACAAGCTCGGAAGGATTCAATACCACTCCGGAAATGTTATCCCACTGGAGTTTGTCGGATTCATTTTGATTAAAGCGGGAAACAGAAACCAAACCTGACAACACTGCTACATCAACCAGTCCTTCCTCCCCATAAGATTTCACATTAAAGGAAGTGCCCAGAACCTGGGTTCGGATGTTGCCGGAAATGATCACAAAGGGTTTGTCTGTATTCCTCTTCACATCGAAAAAGGCTTCACCTTCTAGCCAAACGGCACGAAGATCTTTATCAAAACTGCTTTTATAAGTAAGCCGACTGCCTGAATTCAACTTGACAGTACTTCCATCAGGCAAGGTCACCTGCATTTTTCGACCATTCGGACAATCCTTGGTGATGGTAGTTTCCACCATCTCAACGGGTCGCTCATTCTTCTGAAAATTGGAGATGAGCCAAAGGGTAGAAACCACTATCGGGATCAGAACTGCTGCTACTTTCACCCAGTCACGAAGCTTCCAGCCCACCTGCACCTGATGAGTATCACTTGTCAACCGGTCAATCCGATTCCAGATTTGTTCCTCTTCATGCCGTGTGAAGCTCAAATCCTGATATTTTAAGGATTGAATCACTTCGGCCGCTTCATTCGCTATGCTCACTAAATCCGGTGTTTGAGCCAGTCTAACGCGCCATTCTCTACCATCAGGTGAATCATGATCCATGATGTAGGAAATAAACGAGTTATCGTTTAGTAAATCTTCTACGGTGTAATTCTTTTTGTTCATTATTCAATCAATTATTACTAAGAGGACTCTCATTCTTCTTTTTACTCAAAAAAAAGTGATTTTTTTTTCGGAAGATGTGATTGAGTCCTTTGAGTTGTCATGTTCATTGGTCCGTTTCTTATGTTCTCGATCTATTCGTGGATTCGCGAATGATGAGTTTTGGTTTGATCAGAGTGGAAACACTCAAAGATTGTTTGTTGCCCTCGATGCTATTCAACAGCAGCTTGGATGTTGACTTACCCATATCCACTCCAAATTGCTCCAATGTAGTGAGCGAGGGAGTAATCATTTCAGTAAGAGGCTCATTGCCAAATCCGGCAACACCCACCTCCTGAGGAACGTTGTACCCTTTACATTTAAGATAATTGAGTGCCCCCAGAGCAGAAAGGTCACTGGCAGCAAAGAACGCATCAGGTGGGTTATCACTTTGCATGATCCCTCCTGCAACCACCTCTGCTGTATCAATAGTGATGGCTTCCAAAATCAGACTTTGATCAAACGGAATGTGAGCAGCTTCGAGTGCGCATGCATATCCGTCTAATCGATCACGATAAAGTTTGAGGTTTTGCGGTCCTGATAGATGTGCTATTCTGGAATACCCCTGGTCAATCAGGTGACTTACCATCTCATAGGCACCCGAAAAATTGTCGTTGACAACATTGCTTGAATTCAGATCATCCACTATCCGATCGAATTGTACAAATGGTATACCTGATTTATTAATTAATTTCAAATGATCATTTCCGTAAGTTTCTTTAGAGTTTGAAATCAGAATACCATCTACACGGTTATTAATGAGGGTTTCAATCGCCTTCTTTTCCTGATTCAGGCCTTCGTTGCTTTGACAGATGACAAGATTGTACCCGTGGGCATTTAATACCACCTCCATGCCATGAATAACGCTCGCAAAAAAATGTCTCTGAATTTGAGGAAGGATCACCCCAATGGTATTACCCCTACCGCTCCTTAGGTTAGACGCAATTTTATTTGGTCGATAGCCAAGCTCCCTGGCCTTCTCATTTACCAGTTTTTTCGTCTTTAAACTGATTCGGGGATTGTTAGCAATAGCCCTAGAAACGGTTGCTGCACTGATCTCAAGCTCGCTGGCTATATCATAAATGGTAGCATCTCTCATATTCCAAAGGAACCGGTACCACTTATCAGCCAGGGCAATACCACGTGAAGTCTATCCCTCAGTACTTCCAATGCCCGATAGATGTTATTGTAAACTGACTGCATGTTGATCCCCAGGATGTCAGCGATCTCCTGGTTGGTCATGTTAGAGTAATACTTCAAATAAAGCACCTCCTTTTGTCGCGGTGTGAGGGCATCCAGCTCCCTTCTCATTTTCAGTATTCGCTCGGAGGATTCTTCCCCCAGGATCTTGATCATTTCATAAGAAGGCTGAAAGTCCACTTTTGAATTTCCGGTAAGGGAGCTCAGAGATGATTTCTTATTTCCACGAGCCATTTTGCGGATCACATCCCGCCTGACTGACTTCAATAAATAGAACCTGATTGAATTTACAGAAGCGAGCTCTCCCCGCTTATTCCAGAGGTGGACAAAAATATCCTGGATGGAATCCTGAACGAGATCTTTGTCCGATGCAATCCTCATTGCATAGTTGGTCAAATACTTGATAGAGTTGTTATATATTGTTTCAAATGCTAACCGATCTCCCGATTGGAATGCCTTCCATAATTCACGTTCTGAATTATCATCTTTCACTGATTTGATCATATTCAACTCTGGTCTTAAATCTGGGGTTTGAAAGGACGGTTGCATATTCTTAAGCAGATAAGTTAATGGAAATGGGATCAAACATCAAACAGCCCGATCACTTATAAATCACAACATTAAGTTCAATTTAAATCACTGTTTCGCTCACTTTCTTCACTCTCTAATGGAAAAGCAAGCATATTGAGTACAAACTGTAAACAGACCGGATCGAACCTATAGTCATAGAGATTTGATCCTGAAATTTCTTTGGTCAAACGCCCTGCAGTAAACAGGTTGGAAACGATGAGTTTACCCCCGTTTGCAAAGTCGATCATTTGGATGGGGGTTTTGTTCAACCCATAACCCGCTATGGCTAGTGGAACTATCTTTTCTGATTTTCCACCCAGACTACTATATACCCTGGAGATGTCCTGGATCTTCGCATCACTGTCCGGATCCAGAAGCCCACGGAGAGATACCAGGTCCTCTACTACGAAATGTACTCTTTTGTACAGGTCTTGAAGCACCAGTAGGTCGTCATTGGTATCGGAAAACCCAAAGTAGCCTTCCAGTTCATAGGCATAGTATGGGCCATTTTTTATCCTTGCCGTATCTGCGCCACGTTTTAGCCAGAAATCCAAGTAGCCGTTTTGGTCCAAATCATCTACAAACACATCGATAGCGGGGACTGTAAGACCACCCCTCAGTCCATTCCAAAGCCATGTGCGATCCTTCCCCGAAAGATCATTCCAGAGTTCGTTTCCAAAGGGGCTTGGGTGAAAATGGCTTTCTGGCTCGAGTGCGTATTTCATACTCATACTCACTCCACCAGGGAAATCACCAGACCAAATATCTTTCTCACGCCTGGCTTCAAATTCGTCAGAAAAGCTCTGGCTCGCTAGCAGCAAGGTGTTCTTAGAGGTATCCCCTTTTTGGATGATGTGCGCGGGATACTCAGTACCGTCTGCGCTCACAATAGCCGCAGGTGTGGGACATTTCTCTCCATGGAATTTTGGGCCTACGTCCAGCATCACTACTTTCTTGCCCGCTCTTATCGCCCGATCCAGTTGCTGCATCACTGAGGAGTCTCCTTTGTAAATAGCGTCCCATGTGATGTGAGAGGTGACGATGATGTCAACTTCATTAGTGATGGACCCAGGCTTCAGGCCAAGGTCCCGAAGTATTGCACTGAGCTCCAACTCGGAATCAGGTATGCCTATACTGGCACTTTTCAACAACGAAGGAACAACCACCTCATGAACATTTACCTCCCATCGCGAAATGACAGGCACCTTCACTCCTCCCACGGGATTGAGTAGTTCAGCTTCCAGGACGTAATCACCACCAATCGCAGGCATGGATACATTGACCTTTTTAACTGCTTCTGCGAACGGGTCGAGCCAATGACTCAATCTGACCGACCAAATGGAAGCTGATTCCTCATTGAGGATCCGGAGTTCCACCTGAACAGAATCCCCCTCAGAGTACTCATTGAAGAGGTACAGCGGTAATTCAATCTTCTGATTGGGCTCGAAATTTCTATCCCAAATTTCCATACTCACGGAACGTGGTGAATAGACCGACGCCAGTGAGCTCCAGAGTGGTTTCAACCTTGCTTCTTCCAGCGGGCCTTCATACCAGTTTCCACCATCCTCAAAAGGTCCCAATGTACAAAATGGTGCAATGCCCTGAATCCCAATGCGTCTCCAATACTCCCCGATCCTACCATAAGACCATTCCTGCATTTTACTGCGCATTTCCGGAGTATGGCCCACATTCAGGAACCTGTCAAAGCCAGGTTCCGCTCGTGGGTAGCTACTCACCTCCCAGTTTTCATTCATATAGTTGGCACCGAACTCATCGATAACCGTAGGGCGATCATAGTCTTTCCATGAATTCGCATACAAGGCCACATTTTCTGCCATACTCCACCAGTAGCGATGTAAGTTGTAAGTATCACTATTGGCAATTAAGTAGCGCGGAAATTGGCTGCTAATTTCCAGATAGGAATCGTGCATGATTTTTTCCAATTCGGGTTCTGTCTCGTTGAACAGCTGAATCAAGGCTGTAGAGGGATGCTGCGCACCAAGTGTGAGCAATTTGGAATAATACACTGGCAGGGTCTCCCGTGAGCCTCCCATCCCATGGAAATATTGGGCCTCCAGTTGAACCAATAAGCCGTATTCGTCACATAAGTCAATCATCCATTCTGGTGGTGGATAAAGGTGAAACCTGAGTAAATTGGCTCCATGCTCTTTGAAGGGTTTGATGATGGCTTCATAAAACCACTCCCGATCATCTATCAGGTCTTTGGCAACAGCCTCACGGGCAAACCGATTCCAAACAATACTTCCACCCCTCAAAGTACAAGGGTTTCCGTTCAACAGAAACTTGCTCTTATCCTCTGAAACCCCAAAAGTCTTGGGTGCATAATTAATCACCTTCTCATGGGCTACTTTTCCTTTATGGATGACCTGGGTTCTTAACTGATATAGATTCGGGTCCAGTGGTGACCACAACTTCAATTGATCATTGAAAGGAATGACCACAGAGCCGGCCAGTGATTTGGGCTTCACCTTAGAGGTGAGTACCACTGTGCCAGTGGCATCCAAAATGTCAAACTTCACTTGATCAGGAACTGAAGCGTCTTTCCCATCAGGGCTAATACCCCACTCGATATTAACGGAGGTTCTGCTTTCAGAGGTAAAGGGTATCAGTCTGGTTATCTGCCAGTTATTATAAAAAATCAGAGATACATCATCCCTGATCCATGAGGCCTGACAAGACCTCCATAAGTCTGCTGGTGATGGTTTTGCCGGGTCATCCTCAGGCACATCCTTTAAAGAGGTCAGTTCTATTTCCAGGACGATCTCGTTTCCTGGTTTCACCTGTTTGTGAGACAGCCCAAATGAAATGGGCATCATACCGCCGATGGACTCTCCCACTTTATCACCATTGATATACACCCTGGGCCTATACAAAGCACTCTTGAGCACCAGGCTCACGTTTGTCCAATCACCTTCCGGTAGCTGGATCTGTTTTTTGAACCAGACGCTCCCCGGAGCTGGGTTGTGTGTATTGGTGGTGGGAATACCCGGAACCATGGTCTGGCTGGTATATTGCCGGTCTATCCCTGTTTCCCATTCACCGTTGAGATTCAGGGTTTGACCTGAGAGTATGACGGACCAGCACAAGGTTAGTACTATTATTATGGATTTTAACTTCATTGTTGTCAACTGACTCTTCATAGATTAGCATTTAATTGATCGGCGATAAAGCACCTACCCAGTTTTGATTCAAAATCAGATCATCCACTCCCCGATCCTTATTGGCACCGACCACTGGAGTATCAGACAAGCTGGCCACCAATATTTTTTCATTGGGCACTATCTTATTGATGCATAGTGTCTTAGGTGTTGTAAATCGTTGAAATTCAAAACAATAGTCGCCAAATTCATCCAGCTTCGAGATGTCAAACATGCAGCTATTGCCCCCTTCCAGTGGTAAAAATTCGGTGTTGTAAAAGACATTGTAATCCGTGTTGACTCCTTTATTGGCTGCTATTACAGCATTTTGACCATTGATGATCAGATTACCCATGATATCACTATTCCAGATTTCTGACTCCATCCACAGACCGGGCTCCTCTACGTCCACTATCGTATTGAAATAATACTCATGCGAAAACTGCTTTTGAGTGACAGGTCGGATGGCGGCAATGGATGCCTTGTAGAATATATTTCGCACAATAGAAAGGTGATTGGAAGACCCACCGCCACTTCCTGTGGCGGTTGTGAATGGTAGTACGCATTCATAAAAGACATTTTCACTGAACTTTATATAGGCCTTATGCCCTGAAGCGTTGCTGAAATCGATGGCTCCGGGAGACCCACCCGAGCCGCCTTCCGTAGAGCCGATCCATGCAAAGTGATTTCGCTCCACTCTCACCCAATCCTTAGGGTCAGATGAGCCACCATCTTTAAAATCAATGCCGTTTTCATGGGGAAACCTATCAATTACCTCAAAGTACTTTGTAGGGTCTATGTAGATGTCATTGTCCCGAATGATGCACCCTTTATGTACATCATCCGAAGGGTGTATTTGTATAGCGTCACCCGCACAATTGTAGATTTCGCAACCAATTACCTGGGAGTAGTCCGTCTCGCTTGTAAACACGATTCCATGATTATCCCGACCAGGAGTAATCATAGTGTTTCGCACTACACTGTTTTTAACCACATTATAGTCACCCACAATTTGAATCTGACCGCCCCCACTGCTTCCAAATTCAGTGAGTACAGAATTCACCACATTGCTATCCCCTTGCAGTTTTATGATATGCGTGCGGGTTTGATCCTTATATCCTTCCCCGTACAGTCCTACAATTTGCCAGTTGTTACCAGCTACAGTCAATTGTCTGATGGCAGCACGATCCGTATTGGCCAGGCTGACCGGATGCGTCATAGGGTTCTGCCCCAGTGCCGGGTTATAGTAAATAACCCATCTTGGCGCTGACGTGGATCCACTTTGAGTGAGCACAATTTCTCCCAGGGCAGTATAGTCACCTGGGGAAACAAAGAAATAACTCTTATCCTCATCATTCACCTGCTCCCAGTCTTCCAGATTCTTTATCAGAGCCATAGCCGAATTGGAAGTATCATAAATGGGTAGATCATCAGCATAAAGCACCTCTTTACCCAAATCCTCCGTATGCACATCTGAATTATTGCTGGCACATGAATTGACTCCTAACCAGATGATGCTGACTGCTAACACCATCCGGGTTGATTGATATATTTTACTTTTTACCTTCATTCTTTCCATTAAAAACTGTTCTTTCCTGACTTAATCATTTTTATGGTGACCTGCTCACCACTTTGAGTTCCCACCAATACCATATACACCCCATCAGGAATGCCTGAAATGTCAACCGGCTGATGAGACTGGAGTAACCCTTCTGCTATGATTTCTCCATGAATGGAGTAGATGGCATACGTGGTATGATCTGCTATACCACCCATCATGAAATATTCACTTGCAGGGTTTGGGAAAATCATTGCATGGGGCCGTCGCAAAGTCACTTCAAGTACGTGGTTGAAAACCTCTATGGACACTGCTCTGGATGGTACCACGTTACCATCCGAATCAGTAGCAATAGCCACTAATTTGTATTCCCCATTTTCAAAATCTTTAGTACCCCATATAAACGAATAGGGTGCCTCGGTAACAGTCCCTATGGATTGATCACCGGCCAGGAATTCCACTGAGGTCACGTCATCGTCCACATCGGATACTTCTGCCAAAATCTCTACATCGCCGCTTAGAATTGAATCACCAGCAATGTTTACGATGGATACCAGTGGTGGATAAGAATTGTCAACAGTGACATTCACCACATCGGACACGAATTCTCGGCCACCCATATCACGGGCCACTGCCCATAATTGATAACTTCCATCCGGAACGGTTTTGGTGAACCACACCCGCTCGAAAGGTGCCGAGAAGCGCTCTGCTCCAAGTGCCTCTCCTTCCAGGATGAACTGAACACCGACCAAATCACCATCCGGGTCACTGGCTGTGGCAGTGAGGATCACCTCATTCGCCACTGTAGCTCCGTCTTCTGGAGTCGTCAAAGCAACTGCCGGCGGGGAATCCGGAGTATTGTCCAGAAATCGGGTAATTGGATTGGAGTAGGTTGTGTTTCCGGCCTGATCTGTGACCAGCGCTTTCAGTGTGTAAGACCCATCGGTTAGTGATTTGGTATCCCAACTGTAGGTGTAGGGTTGATTTTCCATCAGTTCTCCCAGAGCTTCCCCATCCAAAAAGAGCTGCACGCCAGACAGGTCATTGTCTTCATCAGTAGTGAGCACCTCTATGTTCACCACACCCACCAACGTATCCGGCAAATACTGAAAATCTACCGACGGGAAGCCCGTCACATGTGCTGGAGACAAGGCTCCTACCCAATCCTGGTTATAGCTTTGATCATTGACCCCTACTCCGGCCGTTTCTCCAAAATACTGAGTAGCTGTCAGGTTGGTGAATGCAGCGGATTGAGTAGGTCTTGCACCGGGGATACACAAGGTTTCAGGGTTAGTGTGCATTTTAAACGGATAGCAATAATCTTCAAAATCAGAAGCATTAATAGATTCCAGTACAATAGAATGAGATCCTTCTTGCGCAGGGAGTGTAGTATTAAAAAATATGTTATAATCAGACTTATAATTTGCTTCGGGGATGGAAATACCGCCACCATTAAGGATCAGATTGCCATAAACTTCAAGCTGTTGGCATTTGGTGTTCAGCCATTCCTGATCTTCGTTAAATTCTGCTACACCAATGATTGTATTGAAAGTAACCTCATGATTGTAGGTCTCTTCTGCGTCCATCCATACCCCAAACCTGGTGGCATTGTATATGAGATTTTTGGTGATGGTAAAATTAGAAGTTTGTCCGCCGCCTTTTGTGTTAAAAGGGATTTTGCAATCATAAAATACATTGCCCTCTACCAGTACGTGGCTTTTCGGGTCATTCTTATTGCTAAAATCTATAGTCCCTTGATCTGGGTTGGGGCTTGTGCCACCTGGTGTATGAGCGATGTTTCGAAACCGGTTGTTCTTGATCAAAACATAGTTTTGTGGTCCTCCAGGAACTCCGGCTTGCTTGATGTCGATAGCGTTTTCATGGGGAATTTCATCTATCTCTTCAGGGTATAATGACAGGTCAATATAAAAGTCATTGTTATAGATAATGACCCCTTTAAAGGATTCGGGCTTATCACCCAGTTGCACTCCATCACCGGCAAAATTGTAGATCTCATTGTTGACGATTCGTACATCGAAACCTCCGCTGATCTTCATGCCGTGGATGTCATTGTTCGGGATGATTTGTGTATTTCTCATCACGCTGTTTTGAACGACTATATTTGAGGCGTCTATTGCGACCTGTCCGGCTCCTCCACCCCCACCTTCGCACAGCATTCGGTTGACAATAATATTAGCTCCATGTAAATCCAGGGTAGGATTCTTTGACCCTGCGGTAGCCGTACCATAGAGTCGGTCCACTATCCAGTGGCTTCCACTCAGCTCTATTCGCTCAAACTCAGCCCTGAGCTCGGATGACATATCTACAGGATGTGTGATAAGATCCGCCGGGCTTTCGGGATTGTAATAAACCAACCAGCGTGGAGTTTCGGCTGTGCCGGGAGTAGAAATCTCGATCTCACCAAGGGCCGTGTAATCACCTGGAGTGACGAAAAAATAAGTTTTATCCGGGTTATTGATCATGTTCCAATCCTCGTTGGTCTCGATGAGCACCATGGTAGGATCTTCAGGATTATATTGAGGGAGCGTGATCGGCACCTCGTATGACTGGCCATGCACAGCGATGGACAGTAAGATAAAAAGCATAGTGGGGAGCCAGTATTTCACGAGATCTATTGATTAAGAAACGCCACTATGAAACCTGCTGATGAATGAGCTGACCCGATGAGATCAAGTTCAAAACTTTTTTGGCAGCTGCGAGGAATTCCCTGTGTCCCTGCGCTTGGGTATGCGACTAGGCGTTTCTTATTCATTTCTTTCCGAGTTAGTTGAAATGGCTAATTCGATTAGCCCAATTCTTTAAGTTCAAAATTTGCAAGAGCGACCATCAATCCCTCCATTCACATGTAAGAGGAAGCACACTGCTTTTTTTACTCAAAAAATTTCAATTATTTCACCCGACTCGGTGGATGGAATAGAGATCGGCTGACATTAAAGGGCTTCGCTCATCCCTCTATTTGGTGGGCTCCGGTTGTTGGAGCAGGTTATTCAGTTCTGTTGCAAACCGAACACCCAGGTCAATATAGTCCGCGCTGGTGTAATGCCATGGGTCTGAATATTGGTAATATCGGGTTTGACGAACGATCGCTGCATTCTTATCCGTTCTTACAAATTCTTCCTGTCCGTATTGAACCAATTCGCCATATTTCCATACTTTTCCATGGTATCGCTCATGCCAGGAATCTGAAATTTTCCCAATGACAATGGGTAGGTCGTCATCTCTCAGAGCTGCCCTCATTAGTGTCATTAGTTCTCTCAGGTGATTATAATATCTGCCGGCGATCTCAGCGGTAGGCGCGTCGCTCTCGCCCTGCATCCAGATGATTCCTGAGGGCACCAGCACTTCATCTACTCCGTCCTGATCAATGTCGGTATTCGCAAAGGCATTTCGCAACGTGCTAAGGAAATGGTCATATTGATTGATTTTACCCCGAAAGTGGGGATCCCAATTTCCTCTGCGCGGATTGCCGAGGGTATCTATAGCTGTACCACCCTTGGAGTATTTAATGAGCGCTATTTTCTCTCCCGGGTAGAGCTCCTGCATTTTTGCAGCGAATGACAACTCCACGCCGAATCGCTCTGACAATTGATTGCTATCGGCAGAGCTCTGATGTCCTGTGCCGTGCCCGGGTTTCAACTTTTCCCAGATTCCGTCGCCACCAGATTCACCATCAATGGCGCTGTTGCCATGGAAAATATAAGCATCATCATATGATCTCAAATCATTTGGCAGGTCTGTATTATATCCATGCCCATCCATATTGGACTGACCACCCAGGTAAAATACTTTTACTGTTTCCTGCCCGGTCGATAAGAGAGGAATGAGAAATATGAGGCTCAATACAAGTTTTAGCATGTCGAAGTTGATGATGATTTGGACCAAGGAAAACCCCTCGCTTTGGTAAAGTCAAGCAGCCTTCAGTTTAGAGTGATATAAAATAAGTAACCCACCCCTGAAATTTCCAGGGGTGGGTCATTTTAAAGATTAATTACTTCTTGATTATTCTGACAGCCTTTGGCTCCTCACCGGCAAGTCTTAGATCAAGGATGTAAACTCCTGATGGTAGCTGACCTGTGTAAATTTCGAAGAGTTTACCAGATAGCGAGCCATGAGAAACTACCGCTCCACTGATAGACCTGACAATGAAGGTTCCGCTCAAATCCTTATCAGATCCACTGATTTTAACGAAATCTGCAACCGGATTCGGATAAACCGACAGTTTATGATCTCCTAAAATCATTTCCTCCAAGCCAGGTTCGTCAGCCAATCGACTTCCGCTACTGCTGATGGTTATATTACAGATATCTACCTGACGATCAGCGCTTGTAGTCAAGAGACTGCCTGGTAATCTGTTAATCGAAGTTATGGAAGATGAATTGCTGTGAAAATCAAAATCATCAGCCAATTGAACCCTGGATGAGCCATCTGGTGTGACGTATGCATCAAAAGTATGGTTGGTCAGATCAATCTCCATCTCAATGTGATAAGTCACCCCGGCGATATATTTCAGATTGCTGGTTGGATAGCTTCCATTACCATCACGCGCATTGATGTTGTTGGTTTTGAACCTAATCAAAGCCGCTACGTCATTGAGCGATGAAACATTGCCATTTGAAACTCCAAACTCACTGTTGACACCCGAGTGCGATGGGGTAACATCGAATTCCACTGTGAAATTTGACGATTGAGTAGCCAGAGTGGTGTTTACCCAGGTGTTGTTATTAGGTAAAATCACACAAGATCCGGAACTATTTGAAACCGTCACGGATATACTGGATGATGCCGTATTGCTAGCAGCATCTGTCACATGAGCCGACAGTGTATGTGATCCATCAGAATATCCAATGGTGTTCCATGTATAAGAATAAGGTGCTTGCGTTACCTGAGCTCCAAGGTTGTTGCCATCCAATTTGTACTGCACGCCAGTAATATCTCCGTCAGCGTCATTGGCACTTACCTGAACAACAACACTCGCTCCTGAAACCGTAGCACTGTTGGCCGGGTTTGTAATGGATATGGTTGGCGCACTACCTCCGGTATTATTGGAGATCGTTACAGTGATAGATGCAGTGACGGACTGGCCTTCGTCATCTGTAGCCACAGCTTCGAGGAAGTATTGTCCATCGCTATGATTGGTCGTGTTCCATGAATAGGTAAACGGAGCTGAGGTATCCTGAGTACCCAAATTAGTACCATTGAGCTTGAACTGTACGCCAGTCAAATCATCATCCGCATCATCGGCGATCGCTGTAATGGTCTGACTTGTACCAGAAACAGTGGCTCCATCAGCCGGAACGGATATAGACACTGTAGGAGGACTGGAAGAAGGGGTTCCTGTTCCATCCACCTGAATATAGCAGATATCAATCTGGCGGTCTGCACTCGTAGTAAGCAACTTGCCTGATAATCGGTCAATGGAGGTAATAGACGATGAATTACTGTGGAAATCGAAATCGTCTGCTAAGTGAACTCTGGACTCATCTTCAGGAGTGACATAAACGTCATAAGTATGATTGGTCAAATCAATTTCCATTTCAATCAAATAGCTCACTCCTGCCACATAGCTGAGGCCGCTGGCCGGATAGGTAGCATTTCCATCCCTGGCGTTGATGTTATTGGTTTTGAACCTCACCAATGCCGCCAGATCATTTAGTGAAGAGGCGTCTCCATACGAAACCCCAAACTCAGTGTTCACCCCGGCATGAGATGGCGTCACATTGAACGAAATGGTGAAATTTGATGCTTGACTCGCAATCGGTGTATTTACCCAGGTATTATTGTTAGGTAAGAATACACATGGAGAAGGTTCATTATCCACAGTAACGTTTATCGTTGCGGAGTTTGTCAATCCTTCAGAATCCGTGGCTATGGCCTTGAGCGTGTACGAACCATTATCTACCGAAGTTGAATTCCAGCAAATAGAGTATGGATGACCAACCGGGCTTCCAATGTTCACTCCATCTATCTGGTATTGTACCGTCTCCAGATCACCGTTTGCATCTGATGCATTCACAGTAAAACACTGGGAACCCGATATTGTGGCATTGTTAGTCGGTGACGTAAAGGAAATCGAAGGCGCTGTACTGGCTACATTGTCCACTATCACTGTAATGATTGGTGAATAGCCGTAATTGTTATTGTCATCTCTAGCTACCGCCTGTATCGTGTGTGACCCTTCGCTAGCACCTGTGGTATTCCAGGAATAGGTGAAGGGTGAATTGGTATCTTCCGAGCCCACAAGCACTCCATCTATTTTGAACTGGACACCTGCCAGGTCACCATCAATATCACTGGCTGTGGCTGTTAATGTTTCCGTGGAGGAAACCACCTCATTGTTGGTATGACTCGTTATAGAAGTAGATGGAGGAGCTCCGTTAGAGCCCCCTCCTCCACCGCCAACGTCAAAGGCACCAGGAGTGTTTTGAGTGACTGCTTCAGAAGCATGGCCTACACCCGAGTGATTTCCAAATGTAACTCCCTGCGTCATGTTATAATGAGGGGAACTTGTGGTAGGTATTGCGCCAGGCACGATATACTGCTTTGCGCCTGTAAACATACCCATGTAAAAAACATAGTCCGTTTGCTCGGGATCTGCAGTATAGTGGTTTGAGTTGTTGCCTTCGAAAGTAAGTTCACTCGTATTATAATAAGCATTGTAGTTTGATATGGTCCCACTAGGGGCATCACTCAACACACCTCCGCCATCAATGACCAAATTACCTTCGATACGAGAGTCTTCAATCCTGGTCTCCATCCAGCGCTGCTTTATGCCATCATCAAGGACATCAATAATGGTATTTAAATAGATATCATGATCAAGTTCGAGATTAATCTTAGGCAAATAAATTGCGTGACGTTCTGATTTATAAATCAGATTCTTTCGAATAGTTATATTACTTGTTCGATCACCTCCAACACTGCAGATAGACAGTCGGCAATCGAAAAATACATTTTCTTCTATAAGGATATAGCTTTTGTAATGACCTTTTTCGCTAAAGTCAATGGCTCCCTGGATATTATTTTCCGGACTTGTTCCTCCAGCTGTATGGGACATATTTCTAAACCGGTTGCCCTTGATCAAAATATGGTCACCTGCGGCCGATCCACCACCGTTCTTGAAATCAATGCTGTTTTCATGGGGTACTTCCGATACATTTAAATAATGCATGGAAGGGTCGATGTAAAAATCATTATCATATACAACCGTACCTTCAAATGGCTGATCAGGACCGAACTGAATGTTATCCCCGGCTGAATTGTAAAACTCGTTGTGTACGATACGATTATACTTGGCTTTAGTCAATTTCAAGCCATGATTATCTTCACCAGGAGAAATTTGCGTATTCCGAATCACACAAAATTGAACGACACAATAGTCAGCTGAAGGATAGTTAGTTTCCTTTCGACCAAGAGCGACCTGCCCTGCGCCTCCACCACCGCGTTCAAACAAACAATTATCTATTACAATATGCGTGTCTGCTGCAGTTATATTGGGACTTCTTGTGTTATCACCTATCGCACGTATCCTGTGGATGTTCCAATATGGAGCTTCAATATTGATTCGCCCGAATGTTGCCAACTTATTTGCCGCCATATCCACCGGGTGGGTATTGTCGTTGGGATTGGCCGGATCATAGTAGATCATCCATTTGGGTGCTGAAGATGTACCACTCTCCCTCAAGGTCACCCTTCCATATCCAGAATAATCGCCTGGCTTGATAAAGAATATTCTTTTGTTTTCATCATTCAACTGAGACGCAAAATCAGCATTAGGCTCTATTAATGCCATCTCAGAATTTTGGGAATCATAGACAGGAATCGTGAGCGATTCTTCGTAGACCTGAGCCATACTCATGTAAATCGATGCCATTACAAATAGGCATGCTAGTAGGTGTTTTTTCATCATTTTTGTTATTTAGGTTGAGATTTGGTTAATACCGGACGGCTCAAAATCTGGAGCTGATTCCTGGTGTGCTATTAAAAATCACCTACCCCTGAAGGGATAGGTGATTTTATAGATGTTACTTTTTGATTATTCTGACAGCTCTTGGCTCCTCGCCGGCAAGTCTTAGATCAAGGATGTAAACTCCTGATGGCAACTGACCGGTTTTGATGTTGAAAAGCTTTCCAGAAAGTTCACCACTGGAAATAACCGCTCCGCTAATAGACCGGATGCTATAACTTCCGTTGAGATCAAGATCCGTTCTGCTTATTTTCAGAAAATCAGCTACCGGATTTGGGTATACACTCACAGCGGTCTCTTCCTTAATCACCTCTTCCACCGCAATCTCTGTGGCTACTCTGCTACCGGAATTGATAGAAATATTGCAGATGTCAACCTGATAGCCTGAATTTGTGGAGGCTAAAATGGCAGCCAGGTTGTTAATCGCAGACGGAGTTCCATTTAAATTGTTGTCACTGGCTATCTGCGAAGGTGAGTCCCCTATTTTATTGGCAAAAACGTCATATGTGTAGTTGGTCATATCAACCACCATCTTAATATGATAGGTTTCACCAGCTGAAAACGGAATTTGAGTAGATGGCCAACCCTGACCACTTCTCGCGACAATTTTGCCATCCTTAAACCTTACCATAGTGGCTACGTCATTGTCATGGCTCGATGAACCATTTGACAAACCGATTCGAGAATGTAGGTTATGACTTGGCGTCACATCGAACTCTGCTGTGAAGTCACCCGACTGGCTTGTGATGGAGGTATTGACCCATGAATTATTGTTAGGCAGCACCACACAACTCCCTCCAGAATTAGAAACCGTTACGGTGATACTCGAAGAAGTGGTCGAATTGCTCGCCGCATCAGTTGCTACAGCTGTCAAAGTATGCGATCCGTTTGACGCATTGTTGGTATCCCAGCTAAATGAATATGGTGCTGAGGTATCCTGTGAACCAAGGTTATTACCATCCAATTTGAATTGTACCCCCACCAGATCACTATCAGGATCAGAGGCTGTTGCCGTAATACTGATCGTCCCAGATACAGTAGCACTATTACTTGGAGAAGTAATCGACACAGTAGGTGAACTACCTCCACTTGCGTTGGAAACGGTTACTGATCTGGCTGCTGAAGTAGTGACATTACCAGCAGCATCTGTTGCCACAGCTGTAAGCGTATAAACAGCATTTGACACACCTGTCGTATTCCAGCTATAAGAAAAAGGAGAGCTTGTATCCTGCGAACCAATATTGCTACCGTTCAACTTAAATTGTACACCAACCAAATCTGAATCTACATCTGAAGCGGTAGCAGTAATGCTAACGGTACCAGAAACGGTAGCGTTATCACCAGGAGCAGTAAGTGCTACGACAGGTGGTGTCGATGAACTGCCATTCCCGTCAATCACTATATTACATATATCCACCGCATAACCACTGTTCGTGCTTTTTAGAACGGCTGGTAGTCTATCGATTTTGGTGATAGAAGATGAATTACTGTGAAACGCATTGTCGTCTCCGATCTGAGTCGGTGAATCTCCATCCGCATTGGCAAAAACATCATAGGTATGATTGGTAAGGTCAACCACCATCTTGATGTGGTAGACTTCATCCGCGATATAAGTAATGTGTGTGGAGGGATACCCCTGATTGTCTCTCACATGTATTTTACCACTTTGGAATCTAATCATGGCTGCCACATCGTTGGCCGAGCTCACATTTCCATCAGACAAACCTATTTCGCTGTTTACAATCGCATTTGGCGTTACATCAAATTCGATGGTAAATCCACTGGTTTGGCTGGCCAAACTGGTGTTTACCCATGTGTTTGTGTTGGGAAGTGTGATGCACGTGGGCGCCACATTGTCTACCGTCACGTTAATGGTGGAAGATGTGGTGCTCAGACCAGCCGCGTCACGGGCAACTGCGGTAAGCGCGTAAGAACCGTTCGTGACTGATGAAGTATTCCATACAACCGAATATGGGTATGAAGTATCCTCCGCCCCAAGATTGACGCCATCTAACTTGAATTGTACACCCACAAGGTCTCCGTTGGTGTCGCTGGCAGTGGCCGATACTGTTACCATTTCACTCACCGTTGAATTGTTGGCAGGCCCGGAAATGGATACTGTAGGTGCCACATCCGTTTGATTATCAACGATCACGGTTATCATGGAAGAATATCCCAAATTTCCATTATCATCTCTGGCCACAGCAGTGAGCACATGATTCCCTTCACTTGCACCAGTGGTGTTCCAACTTACAGAATAAGGGGAACTAGTGTCCTCAGACCCAAGATCTACTCCATCCAATTTGAATTGTACACCTGCCAAATCATTGTCGGTATCTGACGCTGAAGCAGTGACAGTGATGGTCCCGTCAACGGTTGCATTATTAGCTGGGCTTGTAATGGAAACCGTAGGTATAGCACCATTGGCACTAGGAGCCAATGCTCCTGCCCAGGCTTGCTGGTAAGTGTCAGAACTACTGTATCCAACTCCAGAAGTACTTCCAAATGTGATCCCTGAAGTAAGGTTGTAATGTGGAGAGCTTGTGGTAGGGCGAGCATTAGGGATAACGATGGTCTCTGGACCCGTAAACATACCCATGGTAAAAGTATAGCTGGTATTATTGGCCGCTGCGGCTGTAGAATAGCTGATCGAATTGGATCCTTCAAAACTATGCCCACTGCTGTTATAGAAAGCATTGTAGTCTGAAATGGTTCCAGATGGTGAGTCACTTAACGTCCCTCCACCGTCGATGATTACATTACCTACTATGCGGGTATTGTACGCTCTGGATTCAAACCATTCCTGATCTCCAAACTTTTCCTCTACCTCAATAACAGTATTCAGATAAATATCATGACTGTGCTCTGTGTTTTTCTGAAACCAGAAAGCAAAGCGCTCAGCACGGTACATCAAGTTTCGACGGATCGTATAATGATCGGTTTTATCTCCGCCTCTGGTATTGAAAGGTATCCTGCAATCCACAAAAATGTTGTCTTCCACCAGCATGTAGCTCTTATAAATGCCGTTGTTACTATGATCGATTGCTCCCTGATCATCATTCGGGCTGGTGCCTCCAGGGACTTTTGATAGGTTTCTAAATCTGTTCTTTTTTATCAGCAGGTGGTCGCCAGATGTCGATGCTCCGGCATTTTTAATGTCAATGCCATTTTCATGGGGCACTTCGGAGACACTGGAACTGTACTTGGATGGATCGATGTAAATGTCGTTATCATAAATCACCGTGCCTTTAAAAGGCTGATCAGGTCCCAGTTGAATACCATCGCCAGCGAAATTGTAAATTTCGTTGTGAACGATTCGATTATAATCGCCCACGTCAAACTTGATTCCATGATTGTCCTCATTGGTGGAGATTTGAGTGTTACGAATCACACAGTGCTGTACCACGCAATAGTTAGCTGGCCCTTTTCCTGCTCCAGAACCTCCAATGGCTATCTGACCGGCTCCTCCGCCTCCTTTCTCTATCAAGCATCTGTTTAGTACTTGATAATCATCAACCAGGTACACGTTGGGGTTTCTGGTGGGTTCGTCGCCAATAGCCCTGATTCGGTCCAATCTCCAATAAGCGCCTTCTACATTGATCCTGCCAAAGGTGACATAATCGGAAGGGTCCATATCCACAGGGTGTGTGGTATAGTCCGTGGGGTTATTTGGATCATAATAGATCAGCCACCGTGGATTGCTGGCCGTGCCATCACCGGTCAATGCCGTGGTGCCTAAACTGGTGTAATCACCAGGTTGTATAAAGAAAATACGCTTTCCAGATGTATTAATTACTGAACTGAAATTGGCCGGAGAAGTAATCATCCCCATTTCGCTATTGCCGGAATCATAGACAGGAATCGTGAGAGACTCCTCATAAGGCCCCTGGGCCCCAGCGATAAAAGTTAATGCCATCACCATGAGGCATGTTAGTAGGGTTTTTTTCATCATTTTTAGTTTTTGTTTAACTGTTCATTAACTGGTGTTTTTCATTTGTTCTTTTCTTTTAGAGTGCGAGTATGACCTGACTGTGGGGCATTTATGCCAGACAACAGAGGCTGTCAGTGTTGATCGATCTACTTCCACAGTGCGTACATAAGAGGAGATCTTAAGTTTTTTCTACTCAAAAGATCTTGATAATTTTTTATTCCATTACTTGTGATGCCTTATCTAAAAGGTGGGGTTCTCAGTAGATTATTTGTGAAAAAGGGGCTCAGACGAACTTTTACCAAGGCATGCTGGAATAGATTTTTTTGGTGATTGGTGAGTATAGACTGTCTCTTTCGTCCTCTTTTTAAAGCCCACCCTTTAGGTTTCAAAATGTGTACTTCTCAATGAAATGTGTATGAATATTAACACCACCTTTTTAGTGACAGTCGCCTTACTGGGCCTCCATTTTGGTCAGCCGTTGCCCGATGTGTACTGTCGGATGGCAAGACATCCCGCTGATTCAGTTATTTCTTGGAAGTTGGAAGAAATGGTGCGAACCAAACCTAATGGCCTGCATATTGTCGGATCGCCCAGGATGGTGGAAACACCTTTTGGGCAATCTGTCTATTTTGATGGAGTAGATGACGCCCTTTTCCTGGAAGAAATGCCCCTAGACACACTGGAGGCCTTTACCATTGAGATGATATTTTATCCGGATACTGCCGGCCCATTTGAGCAGCGCATTGTACACATAGGTGAAGTGTTTGAAGACCGCATGCTCCTGGAAATCAGGGCTGTGGACGACCAATGGTATTTTGATGGGTTTGTTTCGTCAGCCGGAAACAACAAAGCCCTGATTGATGAAAATCTCACTCACCCCCTGGGTCAATGGTACCATGTGGCTTTTGTTGTCTCTGACAGTTCGCTTGACACTTATGTGAATGGCTCTCACGAACTCCATGAACCATTTACCTTCAAAGGTATCCAAACAGGAAAGTGTGCTATCGGTGTGCGGCAAAATGAAGTATCGTGGTTTAAAGGGATCATTCACGAAATCAAAATTACCCCTGGCCAGCTAGACCCATCAGCATTCATCAAGCTATGATGTAGCCGATCACTAATCAGCAAGAGTCAACTTTTCGCTCAGTCTTGAAGTCCTTGTGCCTACTTCAAACTGATAGTTGGTCGCCTTATCGAGGTTGGTAATGGTGATTTGATGGTTGGTTTTCTCTGTCAAATCCTCCTTGCGGTATTGTAACGAGCCATTCAACTTCCCATATCGGACGACACTCGAGGTTGGTTGATTTGTTTGCCATGAAATAGTTACCGAAGAGCTATCTAGAACAGTCAAGGATGGATCTGCTGACAAACTATCTGACATCATGTTTCGATCCAAATAGAAAGGGTGGTTCCTGTCCCACGATACCACTACCTGAAGGACACTTTGCGTTAACTTATCCTCATCAATAACCACTCTCAGAAAATTATCAAGCTGCAGCTCACCAAAGTAAGTGGTATCATAATTCCATACATGCTTATTGCCCTGAATGTATAAGATGGGTTCGCTAAAGGTCTGAATGAGGTCTCTAAACGGAAGGTAGAAAAGCGAATCTCCTATGACTTTCTTTTCTCGCTTTATCCCCGGGGCGGCATGGGCAAATATGACATATGCATTAACCATACCTTTGTATTGGGTCATGCGCTCTTGCGCCCAAATCAGATTGTCTGACATTCGGTTCCGCCACTCGGTGCTGTCATGAATACGTCCATCCACCTGATTGATGGTGAGAAACAAAACCGAATTTCTCAAAAAAGCAATATTCTCTGGTCTGCCAGGTTGACTATTGGCGTCAAAATCATTGATGAATCGCTCATTCAAGTCTGTAAACGTGCTTTCCCAATGTTCCAATCCTATTGTTGGATCAGTGCCATGACCACAATCATTCCATTCATTATCACCTATGAGTAAATAAGGCTTTTTAGAAGAAGATTCAAGAACCTTTAAGGTGTTGGTATAGTAGCTCAGTTCACATGGTGTTGACCCCTTCTTGATGTCTCCGACATGAATTAAAAAGTCGGCGTAGCTTCGCTTATTGTTGTCATCTATATGGGATTGGAATCGCTCCAACAAGGCTGTACTTCCGAGCGTATCATATGGAGCATCTCCAACGACCGCAAACTGAATCAGGTCTTTGCCTGGCAGGTCGCTATTATCGAAGATCGGATCGTCCTGTTTTAGGAAGGAAAGGTTTGTGATCAACACGAATATAAACACCACAAACAGTGTCTTGTATAGGTAGATCAATACTGTTTTCATATCGGCATATTAATGCATCACTGGCGTAATCACTTCCCAGGGCTCCATTGTGTAACTTCCATGATCTTATGAAAGATCTGTGTGTTTTCATAAACACCCGCAAATGACTCAGCACCAGGACCATAAGCAAATACCGGGATCAATGTAGCTGAATGTCCTTTGGTGGAAAACGTCGGATTGATTTCGGTATAGTCTTTATAGGTGCTGCCGTCCTCATTTTCTCTTTCTGTGGACGCCAAAGTAAATCCTCCGGTTTCATGATCGGCTGTTACAATGACCAACGTGTTGCCATCCTTTTCTGCAAAATCCAGGCACTTACCGATGGCATCATCAAAGTCAATGAGCTCTGAAATGAGATACTCAGCATTGTTTTGATGACCTGCAAAATCAATTTGTGATCCTTCCACCATCATGAAAAAATTTCCACCATCCTTTGTAAGGAACTGAAGACCCAACTCAGCGGCTTTCGGCAAAAAATCACCGCGACCTTTGGCCACTGGCTCCATGTGATCTGCTGCCAGTAAATAGGCCACTCTTGATTGTGTTTTGATATCTGCGAATGCACCCAGAGCAGTGGTATCCACCCTGAACCCATTGGCCTCTAAATCTACTAACAAGTTTCTTCCGTCTGATCTTTGGTTGAAAAACTGACGGCCACCACCAGCAAAAAAGTCAACATCAGAATCAACCATATAAGTGGCAATGTCTTCATACTGTTTCCTGTGTTTTACATGTGCGTAGAAACTCGCGGGGGTGGCATGCTGCATAGCCGATGTTGAGATGAGCCCCGTTTTTATGCCCTGTTGAGATACAATTTCAACCAGCGTTTCCACTTCTGTTGTGTCATCGGACACTCCAATCGCGCGATTGCAGGTTTTCACGCCAGAGGCAAAAGCCGTAGCCCCGGCGGCAGAGTCAGTGATGTCTTCTCTGGATGAAGACGTTCCTATAAGCCCTATGAAAGGGAAGCGGGCATAATTTGGTTTCGTCCTCTTGTAATAAAATGCAGAGGATATTTGGGATAGTCCGGTCCCGTCTCCTATCAGGAGAATAACATTTTTTGCAACTGGAGTTCCCTCCTGCTCAGTCTCCTGTGATTTGCAGGAGAATAAAGATGAGATGAGAAGTAAGTAGATAATTCTGCTAGCTTCCATGAATTGTGATTTTGATTTACAGAAAATTTCCAACTTTTAGATGAAGCGCTTGTACTTCAAGCTTTTATTGAATGAAGTAATATGTGGAAATTTTGAAAATTGTTTCGGAAAAAATACCCCCGATAGCATACTACCGGGTGGTAATCTTTAGGATCTTCATCAATTATAACAAGGGCGGTTGAGTAAATTTCTACTCAAAAATTTTTGATTTTTTAATTTGAACTGGTTCGAAAACTGCCTTTATAAGGCTTGAAAAACACACTCACCAGAATAAAAAAAGACCGGCATTACCGGTCTTTTTTGTAGGAATCAATGCGCGTAGGTGCTATTTCACCATTACCCTAAAATCAACGGGTCCATTGGTGGTTTGCAACTTTAAGAAATAGATGCCCTGCCCTAGGCCAAGTAGGGAAATTTCAGTTTCCCCGGCATTATTTACCTGGACTATTCGTCCCGTCAAATCAACAAAATAGCTCTCATAGACCTGGACCTGATTTGCCAGTCTCAGGTACAACCTATCTGTGGCCGGATTTGGGAACACCACAACCCCCATATGTTGCTGTTCAACAGCCAGCACCATATCGATGGTGAGCGTGGCTTCGGCGGGTTGGGCTATGCGATCAGATACACTCACAGTTAGCGTTCTTTCTCCTCCAACTGTAGGTAATTTGGTGACATCAGCGATCCTGAGCTCTCCGGTATTGGACAGTGAAAAAGCACCATCCTCATTGCCATCGGTGATCTGATAAACCAATTCATCATCATCAGGGTCTTCCGCAGATAGCGCACCTATGAGATGGCCTGTCGTGAATTTTGATAGGGAAAAGTGATGGTCAGCAAGCGTGGGAGCCTCATTGTCAGCCGCCACACTTAGCATCCAGTTGAAGTCAGTTTGAAAAGGTTCGCTACCCCACTTGATCAAAAGCTTCTGCCCTGCTTCCAGGTCTTCTATGATCACTTCAGCCATGCTGTGCACCGCAACATTCTCTGGGTCATCATTAGCTGCTATCAAATTTCCATCACATGCGTCATACACTTCAATGTATGAGTTGGCGTATGATACATTATTCAGACCGATTGAAGTCAGGGTGACATCCCCGGCTTTTGGTAAGGTATATTCGTACCATTTTGGAGTACCTCTAAACTCATATAATCCGGGAAGTACCTCGATGGCCGTATCGCAATGGTCGCCACTTTCCATCTCCACAACCTCCAAATCCCAGTCAAAGCCTGGGCGGGTTCCATCGATTAACTCACCAAAAAAGATCAACACTTCATCTCCAGCCATGAGTCCTTTCACCTCCACCCGGTCTTCACTGATGGCATAGCTGCTCAATGTGCTACACTCAGGAGTCACACCTATGGTGCGGTAGCGTGCTGTGGAAAGGTCCAGTCTGGAGATCACCAGCTTCTTGTTGTCCTCTGGCATCGTATATGAAAACCAGTAAAAATTGCTCACATAGTCTGGTACGGTATTCACGCCTTCTTGAGCTTGATCAGGAGACTCGCAGAAAATACCCAGCTCCGGATCTCCCACGAATAACTTCCAGTCAAAGGAATACTGGGCAGAGTTCATGCTGTTCGCCCACCTGATGTAGACAGTTCGACCTGCCTCTAGTTCAGGCAGGTAGGCAAAGCTCTGAGGATCACCACCATAATCATAACTGTAAGCAATGAGTTCACCATCACATGCATCATAGATTTCCACATAAGTATCATTTGATGTGTAGCCAACTGAACTCACTGAAAATGAGTTAGTTTCAGGCATGGTGAAAGTAAACCATGCGGGCATTGGCCTCATCCCATTGTTGACCCCTTCTACAGCCAATAGTGGATCTTCACACGAATCCCCTTGTCTCGGCTGATCTGTAACAATTTCCCAGTTAAATGCCTCATAAGAGTACGCTCCGTCCCATTTGATCAGCAGAGTCTGGCCAACCTCCAGGTTTTCAATCGTTACACTGCTTTGAAAATATTCGATCCAATCATCCAGCACCAATATGTTGTCATTGCTTGCCAGTAAATTTCCATCACAACCATCGTACACTGATAGCAGGGTATTGGAGTAAGTAAACGGCATAGATGAAATGGTGTAGTTACCGGCAGTCTCCACGGTATAGGTAAACCATTGAGTAGCATACTCTGCATGGTTCAGTCCATAGCTTGCCACCAGTGGGTCTTCACATCGATCACCCTGCCGAACCGGGATTTCCTCCAGTTTCCACTTAATTCCCGGAAAAGGATAGTTAATTGACCAGTAAATGGATACCTCCTGCCCCTTGGATAGTCCGGACACAAATGCTTCCCCCACTCCGCTATAAAGAAGGTCGGCGTTGGTACAACCATCCAGGATAGCGACAAAAGGACTGCCATCGATATAATCACCCTGATAGGATACTTTCAAACTTCCATCTTCTGCCATTTGATAGTCATACCAAACAGGAGCGCTCTCCGAAATATTGTCCCCTTTCACGGCGCTGATTGGGTGTTCACAATGATCACCCGCCTGGATATTCTCTACAGTTAACTCCCAGGTGAAGTTTTCATTGAAGTAGTCAAGACTCCAGATAAACACGAGCTCTGTTCCGGCAGGAAGATCAACAGCACGTCCCTTTCCCTGCCCGCTATCTACCCAACTAAATCGCTGGCAATCATTATTGACAAAAATGGCCATCTCCACCGGCTCACTACTGAAGGCTGTAATGGTTTTTCCATTGGCAGGAACGGTATATTTATTCCAATATAAATGTCCAAAATAGTAGTGATCCCGATCCACTGTCACCTGATTAGTTCCGGTATGGGCTTGAACAGCGGTACCGCAGTTGTCTCCCGGAAGGGGGTCAATTTCTTCTATGGTCCAGTCAAATCCTTCGTAAGACCATTTCTCTGACCATAAAATATAAAAGGTTTCTCCCGCCTGCACCCCATACAAAACAAGCTGTGCCTGATCATAGAAATCGTAATGGGTATCATGCCCCTCATCATTATCCATAAAAATCTGACCATCGCATTCCCGCTTGATCATCAGATGTGTATTCACATCTGTTAGCCCTATAGAGCTGATAACCAGATTACTATGTTTGGTGGTAGTGAAGCTAAACCACTGTGGTGCTCCATCAGTATGGTTTAATCCTGCCTGAACCTCCCTGGCGACTGAACACACCTCACCATTTTCGAAGGGTGAAGCTGTCAGCACCCACTCATAACCAGCTACTGCTGAGGTACTTTCCCATACTATTTTAACAGTTTCACCTTCTTCTAAAGCTGTAGTAAGCTCCACCCCGTCACCGGCTGTACTCCCCAGTAGAAAGCCACCGCATTCATTGAAGACCTTTAAGTCAACTGATTCGGTTGAGGTTTCTGCACTGTGCAAGATAAGGTTCCCAGTAGCAGGCATTGTGAAGGTGTACCAATACTCAAACGGAGCATCATATGGAATGATGTTTTGTCCCTCCATGGCGTTGACCGCATCACTGCACGCCTCACCACTCCTGATGGAGGTGGTGTGAAGAGTCCAGTCTACATTACCCCCCTGAGGCTCAAACGATATATAAAGGCTCTGATCGGCACTGACATCAAACACGGTCAGCGTGCCCTTTCCTCCCTTAATATATTTGAGTTGATTGCAGTCATTTCCGTACACATTAAAGCTCATATCGCCACCTGAAATGGTGACTTTTTGATGATCAGCATCCGGAATAAACTGATACCAGTAAGTTCCCAAAGAGGTGGTCGGAAGCGTATTAGTGCCCTCCAATGCTACGGCAGCCACCCCGCAAGCAGCTCCTGCTTCGGGAGTACTGGTAGATAATTGCCAGGTGAATGGGTCAAATTGTCTGTTCTCCCAAAGGATTTTGATGGTTTCTCCAGCCTGAAGTGCAATAGAAAGCTCGGACTGCTGCGTACCATAAGCATCATCACTTTCACTGATCGGCAGAGTATGGCACTCCCAGAACAGCGAAAGCTTGGTATCTACGATGGCCCCCATTGAGGAAATTGTAACCACCTCATGATCTGCAGCGGTATATTCATACCACGAAAGCGGCATTTCAGCCATGTTGCTCCCTGCTACAGCGGGTGGTGCAAGCTGACAAACAATGACCGCATTCCGCATAGGGCTCATCTCCATGACCGTTCGCATACGCATGCGCTGGTCTTTAGTGAAAATATTCATGCAGCCATCTGTGCTGTAATCCATGTAGTTTTCAATCATATCTGAGCCCCCTCCCGGGCAGCTGTCTCTGGTCTCGCACGATCGATTGGGACCATCTGCTACAGGAGTGTCTTCACAGTAATCATCCATATCACAACCTCCATCGCCCCAGATGTGGCGAAGACCGAGCCAGTGTCCGACTTCATGGGTGGTCGTTCTCCCTAGATCAAAGGGGGCAGATACCTGACCTGTACGCCCAAAGAATTGGTAGCCGATCACAATACCATCAGTGAAATCAAAGCCATCCTCAGGAAGCCCGTCTAATCCGGACAGGTTGGGAAACTGAGCATATCCCAGTAAGCCTGAACCACCAAAGTCGAGTACCCAAATATTAAAGAATCGATAGGGATCCCATTGGGTATTGGGTTTTAACTCTTCCTCGATCACTGTATAACTGTAAGAGGAACTATAATCAGAAATGCGATCAACACCCGGTTCTTCCAGAAGGTTGCCATAAGGATCAGTCAGAACGGGTACAAATTCTATATTGATGTCCGCTCCGTCAGGATGTTCGTTGTATCCGGCACCCAATCTCCTAAAATCTTCATTAAGGACATCAAACTGCGACATAATCTGCTCCCGACTGATATTGGACCCGGTACCTCGGGGTTCGCCGCTGTGGACCACATGAACGATGGTGGGAATTTGATAAATGGTCTCAGGATCAGCAGACATTCTTGACAAGGCGAGTTGCCTGGAAAGCCGTGCTTCAAAATCGTCAGTAGACAACCTACCTGCATACTTTTCCCTCAACTTCTGCTCGTTTTCTACAGTAAAGCAGGTTCTAATCTGTGGTGAGGTTCCATCTGATTGAAATAAGTTACTTTGTGCATTCTGGAAACTCGGAATCATCGGGCTGTTTTGTGGCCGCAAAAATGAATGACCCTGTTTGGTTTCTCCTTGCGCATCCAGGGGAGCTTGCGACCCTGATTGGTTTTGATCGATCGGAATGGGATATGCCCGGGGTTGATCAAAAGGATTTTGCCCATATATTAGGGTGTAGTGGCTGCATAAAATGGTGAGTAAAACAATCATGCATACTTGTTTCATATTGGATTAATTTATGGTTGTTAAACAAGCAAATACACGCTGTGAAATCATTCCGTTGGAACGCCGGTTTGATTTTTTGATAAATGGCAAAAAGTTGATTTGAAGGAGCGGTTAAAGGATTTTAGTGCTCTCCTGAAAAGTATGGATCTTTCCTTTTTATTGATTTACGATTACCTGATGTTTAGTTATTCAGAGACACTTATACAGTGACCTTCCGTAAACTCCTCAAAAAAAAAGCGCCACATTACTGCGGCGCTCTTTTGATTCTTTGTGGTATGTTTGATCAACCTGTGTTTCTCATGGCTGATGCTATACCATTGATGGTAAGCATTAGCTGAGTCTGAGTGATCTCAGCAGCCGAATCGTTAGCAGCTTTTTCCTTTCTCCACTTGGCCAGCAACTTCACCTGACGCTTGTGCAAATACATCATGAGCGAAGCTCGGAGCTGATTGGAATAATAATGATTCTTCCTTCTTTTCTCAATGTCCTTTCCGAGCAGATCCATGAGCATCTCTCTGGTGAGTGCCAATTCTCCCAGGAAAAGGTTAAGAAATTTATCTCTGAGTTTCGTGTCGCTGACGAGTGAGGCATATTCGGTCATCACTTCTTCGTCAGTCGCAGCCAAACTGGTATCCACATTGGTGAGTACATACCTGATAAACGGATCATAGACCAGGACCTTCTTGAACTCTTCATAAGACTTATTGTCCTTGTCCCTCAACTCACTCAGGGCAGTACCCAAACCATACCAGCTGGTCATATTGTAACGCGACTGGCTCCATGAGAATACCCAGGGAATGGCCCGGAGGTCTTCCAACGAGTTGGCTCCCGTTCTCTTGGCTGGTCTTGACCCAATTTTACTTGTTTCAATTGCGTCAATAGGCGTAGCTTCTCTGAAATATGGGATAAACCCATCTTCCCGCATCAGGTTTTCATAATGCGTTTTACTGTCGTCAGCCAGCTTTTGGAGTACATGCGCCAGTGGATGTGGCTTACGCTCTGTAAATTGACTAAGTATAGCCGTAGCTGCCGTACTGGCCATCAACAACTCAATATTATACTCTGCATTGACCTTGTTGGCATACTTCTGCGCGATGGTTTCCCCCTGCTCTGTGAGCCTCAGATCTCCTCCGATACTTGAGTGCGGCAGCGAGTTGATAAAATAGTGTGTAGGGCCAGCACCACGACTGATAGAGCCTCCTTTACCGTGGAAAAATCTAATTTTCACATCAAAGTTTTTCCCTGTTTCATACAATCTGGATTGTGCCTTATAGAGGTTCCACTGGCTGGCCATGATGCCCCCATCTTTATTACTATCACTATAGCCCACCATCACCTGTTGCACTGGTTTATCCAGTTCTTCCTTCTGTTTGAAGTGATTCAGGCTGCGCTGGGTGAATGGATGTTGCAAAAACCCCCTCATGATGTCAGGTCCATTTTCCAGGTCCTCAATGGTTTCCAAAAGCGGCACCACCGGCAGCTCTGACACCAGGCCTTCCTTGGTTTGTCTGGTAAGACCAGCTTCTCTGGCCAGAAGATAAACCAACAGCAAATCAGAAACACTTCTGGTCATACTTACAATCAATGAGCCAATAGAGTCTGTTCCGTACTTGGAGATATGACTTTCCAATACCCGGTAGCAATTGACCACCGCCTCGGCATTGGGTCCCAGTTTGATTTTCTGGTGGGTAAAAGGTCTATTAGATTTCAATTCCTGATTGATGAATTCCATTCGTTCCTCTTCACTCCACTCAGGGTAATTGGTTTTTTCAAAACCTGCGGCTTCCAAAAGCTGCTGCATGGCTTTATCATGGAATGCACTATTTTGTCTTACATCCACTTTGGCCAGGTGAAACCCGAAGGTTTCTACACTTCTGATCGCCGTGTGTATATCATCATAAGCGATTGATTTAGAGCCATATTCTACCATCGCCTTTTGAAGCAACTTCAAATCGTTCAAAAGTTCCTTGGATTCCACATAACATCCGGGATACTCCATGATCTCGGTGGCATGTCCACGTCGGGTGTCTACAGGTAGTTTGGTGATCAGTACATTCACAAATTGTCGGAATGCTTCACCTCTGTTTCTCGAGAACGCCTCATCCCCTCTTGGTCCAAGCTCAGACTGAATCTGAAGCATTCGCTTCTTTAAGTCAGCATTTACCTCATCCATTTCAGCAGTGAAGCTGAGGTGTCTTACCAGGTCGGTAAGCTTTCTCCTGATCACTACAATCGCATTGAGCCTGAGCGACTTGAGTGTCTCTTCTGTTACCTGCTCTGTGACCAAGGGGTGACCATCCCGGTCTCCTCCTACCCAGTCTCCAAATGAAAGTTTTGGCCATGCATTGAGTTCATAGATGGTTTGGGCTTTAAACCCTTGATCTTCCCACGCCTGAATCATCCTCCGATCCATCACAGGGATTACCTCAGGGAACACATTGATGAGGTAGTGCATGATGTTTCGAAGCTCTGATTGTACATCCGGCTTCTCCAGGAAAATCTCCCCGGTTTTCCATAACCTGTAAAGTGTCTGCTTGATGTTATGTCGAATGTTGGCAATTTCCTTCTTGGTGTACATGGAGTTCTCCCTGTTCACCATCAGTAGATACAATTCCCGATGGTGCTCCAGCACCGTAGCTCTTTTGGCCTCTGTTGGGTGTGCCGTAAGTACAGGCTCTACCCTGATGTCCTTAAGACGTATGGCAATGTCTCTTTCGTCGATATTATGAGCTTTTAGCTTCTGCAGATTGTTGGCCCACAGACCATTCACGGAGGCCAAATCCTGGTCCTCGAGGCTTCTTCTATGCTGCACTGCGCCATTAATTTCCACCATGTTCACCAGCTGAAAAACAAGTGAGTATAGCTGTATGTGCTTCTCTGTGAGTTCCTGAGAAGCCAGCTCCGGGATGTCATTAATCCATGGGATTTGAGAAGCCATTGTTTCTTCTCCATTTTCTAACAAAATCTCTTTTAGGGCATTCAGTAGGTACTCTAAGTCCTCATATGGTTTACCCAAAGTCTCCTTCAATAGCTTCAGTGTAGCTCTCATTGTTATTTTATTTATGAAATGATGCAAATTACATGATATTTTGCAATGAAAATTAAAATAATTTGAAAAATCAATAATTTTACTTTAGATCTTGGTATTCACCAATAGATAAGCTTCCCCGTATTAACTTTACGTTTCATTTATACCAAAACCACAAAATGGATAATCGTAAATACCTACCCCTTATTATAATCACAGCAATCGTTCTTATTGTTTTACTGACCATCTCCAATAGCATAATATACAAAGTAAAATCTGGAGAAAGAGCAGTCATTTTCAACACATTGACAGGTGAACTTGACAAATCAAATGTTATCGGTCCAGGCTTTCACGGAAAGGTGCCCTGGAGTGATGCTTACATCTATGATGTGACTGAAAACCAAATAGAAGAAACCATGGATGTTCTGGATAAGAACGGTTTGAACATCAATGTTGACATCACCGTGAGATTTCACCCGGTATACGACAGCATAGGAGAGATTTATGAGACTTTTAGATTGGATTATATACGTAGACTGGTCATCCCTGAAGTACGCTCTACTGTAAGACAGGTGATGGGTAGATACACTGCCGAAGAAATTTACTCCACCAAAAGACCGGAGGTAGAGGGTTCTATAAAAACTGAGACAGATGCCATTCTGGGTGCGCCTGGCAATAACATCGAAATGAGGGCATTGCTCATCAGGTCTATCAAGCTTCCGGAGCAAATCAGATTAGCCATCGAAAATAAACTAACTCAGGAACAGGAAGCTCTCGCCTATCAGTTTAGGTTGGATAAAGAAAAAAGTGAAGCTGAGCGAAAGCGAATTGCTGCTGAAGGAGAGGCGGTTGCCAACAAGATTATCAATAGTAGTTTGACGGATGAACTATTGAAAATGAGAGGCATTGAGGCCACCATTGATATTTCTACATCTCCCAACTCAAAAGTTATCGTGATTGGTAGTGGAAAAGAAGGTCTTCCATTAATTTTAGGCGGGAATTAATTTTCGCCAAACAGAAAGTGCCTCCAGGGGTTAAATGAGGATAAATAATTATTTTAGAGTAAATTCTAGCAATTAATAAACACGCAAGCAGATGTCGAATACAGCCGAAATCAAAGTAGATGGTAAAAGTTATGAGCTGCCTCTTATTGAAGGAACCGAGAAGGAAAAAGCAATTGATATTAGTCAACTAAGAGGACAGTCAGGTGTCATTACCATTGACCCGGGTTTCAAAAACACCGGATCCACGAAAAGTGCTATTACTTTCCTGGATGGTGAGAAAGGAATCCTGAGGTATCGTGGATACCCCATCGAGCAGCTGGCGGAGAAATCTACTTTCCTTGAGGTAGCGTATTTATTGATCTATGGCAACCTGCCTGAAGCTTCTCAGTTTGAGGCCTTTAAATCTCAAATCACCAACCATACACTGGTGCATGAGGACATTAAGAAACTATTGGATGGCTTCCCTTCTACGGCTCACCCGATGGGAGTGCTCTCCTCTCTGGTAACTTCTCTGACTGCTTTTTATCCTCAAAGCCTTGATCCGAACAGATCAGGTGATGATGTGAACTTGAGCATCATCAGAATCATCGCCAAGATGCCGACTTTCGCTGCATGGTCTTACAAAAATCAAATGGGTCATCCGGTGGTTTATCCGGATAACAGACTTGACTATTGTGCCAACTTCATGAAGATGATGTTTGGCTTACCTACTGAAGAATACAGCGTAGATCCTGTGGTGGTAAAAGCTTTGGATAAATTACTGATTCTACATGCGGATCATGAGCAAAACTGCTCTGCTTCTACTGTTCGTATTGTGGGAAGCTCTCAGGCCAGCCTTTATGCTTCGCTTTCAGCGGGTATCAATGCACTCTGGGGTCCACTTCATGGTGGTGCTAACACTGCAGTAATTGAAATGCTGGAAGCCATCAAGGCAGATGGCGGAGATACTAAGAAATGGATGGCTAAGGCCAAAGATAAAGACGATCCTTTCCGTCTGATGGGATTTGGTCACAGGGTATATAAAAACTTTGATCCTCGTGCCAAAATCATCAAGAAGGCGGCTGATGATGTGTTGGAGAAATTGGGTGTTAATGATCCGGTATTGGATATCGCCAAAGGTCTGGAAAGAGAAGCCCTGGAAGATCAGTACTTCGTGGATAGAAAGCTGTACCCTAACGTTGACTTCTACTCTGGTATCATCTACAGAGCGCTGGGAATACCAGCAGAGATGTTCACCGTGATGTTCGCCCTGGGACGTCTCCCTGGTTGGATTGCACAGTGGAAGGAAATGCGGGAAAACAAAGAACCTATCGGAAGACCAAGACAAGTATATGTCGGGGAAAACGAAAGAGATTATATGCCGGTAACCAAACGGTCATAAAGGCAAAAGCCCTTCAGGAATATCCTGAAGGGCTTTTTTATTTGGGGATTTTAACTTTCTCTTTTAATATTTCCGATTGAGTATCTCACTCAGAATGACCGCTTTCTTAGCTGAATCAGCATCCTGCAGCATGGATTTAATGTCAGCACCCAAAGATTGTTGGTCACCCTCATCCTGCTGACGCTGCATCTTGGATTTGAAATGCTCATCACGTTTAAATTCCAGATCAGAACCCTCTGCCAATCTGATGGATTCCTCATAGACCCGCCTGCTCTCTTCATCAGCAAATCGGCGAGTGCGGCCTTCTTCAAACTCTTTTGGTTTTTGCTGAGCCACCCACTCCCGCTCCTTGACCAACTGCCGAGCTTCTACAGGCTGAGGTGCTTCAGGTTCCGACTCTTGTTTGCCCTCTGTAAACTCCTTCAGGAGATCCTCAAAAGAAACAGGCCTGGTGCGTCTTTCAGGGTGTTCCGATTTCTCTTCAGCACTTTGAGTGGGTTCCGGGGCGTTCTTCTTTTTCATCATTCGGGTGATGAAATATATCGCAGCAAATGCCAGATAAAGCCAGAATTGAATATCATCCATATACGTCGTAAAATATAAAATTAATTCTAAATTTGTTAGCTTCATTCGAGCTTAACATCACAAGCACTTCATGCAATTAACACGTTTAGAAATAAAGGGATTCAAGAGTTTTGCTGATAAAGTTACCATTAATTTTGATGAGGGCATTACAGGCATCGTAGGACCCAATGGATGTGGTAAGTCGAATGTGGTGGATTCGATCAGATGGGTGCTTGGTGAGCAGAAGACACGTGTCCTTCGGTCCGACAAAATGGAGAACGTGATCTTCAACGGCACCAAAGCAAGGAAAGCTACACAGCTGGCAGAAGTTTCGCTCACCTTCAACAATACCAAAAACCTGATCCCCACTGAGTACTCCAACGTTACGATTACACGACGGTACTTCCGCTCGGGAGAAAGTGAATACCTACTCAACAACGTGCCTTGCCGGTTGAAGGACATTACCAACCTCTTTCTGGACACGGGGATCGCCTCTAACACCTATGCCATCATTGAGCTGAAGATGGTGGATGACCTTCTGAATGATAAAGACAATTCCAGAAGGAGTCTTTTTGAAGAGGCGGCTGGCATTTCCAAGTTTAAGATCAGGAAAAAGGAAACCATGCGTAAGCTTCAGGACACTGATGCCGACCTGGATCGTGTAGAAGATTTGCTTTTCGAAATCGATAAAAACCTCAAATCACTGGAGAAGCAGGCTCGCCAGGCTAAGAAGTACTATGAAATAAAAGAGGAATATAAGCAGTACAGCATCGCCCTTGCGAAGAAATCTATCGGAGATCAGAATGCGGTATTTGAAAGTATAGAAAAGCGAATCACTCAAGAGTCCGACCGGAAGAACTCACTGAACACCCAGCTACTGGAGAAAGAGGCCAACTTAGAGAAAACCAAGGCCGAATTGATCGGGAAGGAAAAGCTTCTGTCTTCCAGGCAGAAGACGCTCAATGAGCACGTGGGTAAAATCAGAAATTATGAGAGTGAGAAGAAAATCAAGAATGAGCGGCAGCGGTATCTTCAGGATAAGATAGAAAAACTACAAGAGCAGCTCTCGCAGGATAAGCTAAGCAATGAACGGGCAGCGTTCTCCCTCAAAAGTTTGGATAAAGAAAGTGATCAGGCGCGTCAGATCCTTTCTGACATAGGCAATAAACTAGAGCAGCTCCAGGCCGACTATGATGCACAAAAAGCCAAAACTCAGGAAGCTCAGGAAATCCTGAATGAGTACAATCAACAATACAACACCAAGCGCGAGCAGGTTTATCAGGTAGGAAAAGACCTGGAAATCAAGGAGGTACAGATAAAGTCACTACAAAGTGAACTCAACCGATCCCGTGAAGATTCTTCGATCCAAAGTGAAAGTTTGAAGGACTTTGACCAAAAGCTGGCTGAAATCCAGAAAGAGAAAGAAGCCAAAACGGAGGAGTTTCAGGCTTTGAAAGCCAAGGAAACAGCCCTGAAAGACAAAATAGAATCCAATCAGCAGCGGATCGATCTGATACGTGAGGAACTCACACAGGTCAACCGGAAGCTGGACTCGAGACAAAACGAATATAATCTCACCAAGTCCCTGGTAGATAGCCTCGAGGGATTTCCGGAAGCCATCAAGTTTCTCAAAAAGAGCAACCAATGGAAAAACGCACCTCTCCTCTCGGATGTCATTGCCTGTCCTGAAGAATACAGGATCAGTATCGAAAATTTCCTGGAGCCATATATGAACTACTATGTGGTGGAGACCCGGGAAGATGCGCTTAAGGCTGTCAACCTGCTGAGCGACTCATCCAGAGGAAGGGCTCATTTTTTCGTGTTGGATCAGCTGGAGAAATACCACGCCAACTCGGCACACATTTTTGCCAATACCCGCCCTGCAACGGAGGTGGTGGAGTATGATGAGAAGTACCGCAAATTGATCGCTCATCTGCTGGACAATGTATACATCTATGAAAATGAAGCCCCAACAACAGAAGATGATGATGTTGTTTTTGTAGACAAGAGTGGAAAGATCACCAAAAGGAAGTTTTCCATGTCCGGAGGCTCCGTCGGACTCTTCGAAGGAAAGCGAATTGGACGGGCTAAAAACCTGGAGAAATTAGCCGCTGAAATCAAAATCCTGACTAAAAAACAGGAACAGGCCAAATCTAACCTCAATGAGAATCTCAATGAGCTGGAGCAACTGAAAAAATCCACTCAGACAAGCCTATTGGAGGAACTTCAGGCGGAAATCAACCGGATCAATGAAACCTTTGTGTCTATCCAGACCAAGCAAGAGCAGTACAGCAATCTGCTGAACTCCAATGAGACCAAGCGGGAAGATATAGAGGAGCGCATAGAGACCCTTGGCAGTGAAATAGACGCACTTAGGCCGGAGTTTGACCAGTCTGCGGGCATTCTCTCGGAGCTGGAAATGCAGGTAGTCCATAAGCGTGAGGAACTCAACGAATTAAATGAACTGCTGGCTCAGAAGTCGTCTGCTTACAATGAGGAGAATGTTCTCTATCACCGCCAGCAAAACAAAGTGAACAGCATCACACAGGAGATTAGCCACAAAGATGAAACCTTCGTCAGCAGTTCGGCCAGAATAGAGCAAAACACTGAGGAGCTACAAAAGGCTACCCAGGATTTGAATGAACTGGTGAAGAAATCCGAAGAGAGCGATGACGACCTGGTGGCCATGTACGAAGAAAAGGAGTCCATTGAGTTGGGGGTCAATGAAGCTGAAAAGGACTACTATGCTGTGCGCAATGCCATAGATGAGGCTGAGAAAAATGTACGTGAAATCCAGCGCATGCGTGAATCTGCAGATCAGGTACTGATGGAGTGGCAGAATAAGCTCAATGAAACCAAGATCCAACTCAACTCGATCAAAGATCGCCTCTCGGTGGAATTCAATCTGGACATGAAGCAGGTGGAACTCTTTGATAATGAGGAGCTGCTCAATCAGCCACTGGAGGATCTCAGAGACCGGGTGGATAAAATGAAGAACCGTTTGGAAAACATGGGGCCCATCAACCCGATGGCCATGGAGGCTTATGAAGAGATCAAAACCCGTCATGACTTTATTTCCGAACAAAAAGAGGACCTGATCAAAGCCAAAGAATCACTGCTCACCACCATTGGTGAGATTGATGAGGTGGCCCGGGTCACCTTTCTGGATGCTTTCAATAAGATCAGAGACAATTTCATCAAGGTCTTTCGTACCCTTTTCACGGAAGAGGATGATTGCGAACTTAAACTGACAGATCCGGATAATCCTCTGGAATCTTCCATTGAGATCATGGCCAAGCCGAAAGGCAAACGTCCTCTCACCATCAATCAGCTCTCAGGAGGTGAGAAAACACTTACAGCCACCTCACTCCTTTTCGCCATATATCTGCTAAAGCCTGCACCCTTCTGTATTTTCGATGAGGTGGATGCGCCGCTGGATGATGCCAACATTGATAAATTCAACCAAATCATTCGCGAGTTCTCAAAAGATTCGCAGTTCATTATTGTCACACACAATAAGAGAACCATGGCCAGCACCGATGTGATCTACGGGATCACCATGATAGAGCAAGGTGTATCCAGAGTGGTGCCGGTGGATTTGAGGGAGTTGGCATAAAGCGCTTTATAGCCAACAGGTTATCTTTGATGCATGAAAGCATCTTGGGGATACTCTTCTGAAATCGATTGGCTTGATCCGGGTGATCCGATGAGAGCCACCATTCGTCAACAGCTGGGAGGACTTCTGCACGGTCACGTGCCCCATGAGAACCTACATGCTCAGCGTGATAGTGCATTGGGTAATTTGGTTGCCCGTCAACTTGACCTTATTTACACGCCCGAGCCCTCAAGTCACGAGGTTTGCTTTGCTGAAAGTGCAGAAGTCCGTCCCGAATTCAGGTCGACATTTCACAGTAATCATTTGATAGAATACTGCTATGCGATGGTGTTTAGCAGTGTTTTCAGAAAGAGGTTCAAGGATTTCCCCAATGAGGGTTTTTTGATCCCTGCACCCCCCGATGCCTCTTTCTTTTGGAGGATGATTCGAATAGGTAATGAATTGAGGCTTTTACATCTTCAGGAAAATATAGACACATCTCTGGAGCATCAAGGTTCGGTGATGGGCTCCAAAGAGCTCTCTATTGATGTTGAGTTACTTGATGCTATGGAAAGGACAAAAACTTTGAGAAGGGAAATAGATGTGATCTGTGAGGGATAAGAAGGATTTTGGTGGAAATATTCTGTCATTCACTTCAACCAAATATCAAAAATGTCGTTATTGCATTCGCCCGGAAAATGACGGGACCTTGAACTTTAAAAACACGACCATGTCCAAATCTCAAGACGCCAAGAAGAGCGTAAAAAAGGAACCGGCCAAAACTCCAAAAGAGAAGAAAGCTGAGAAGCGAGAAAAGAAAGCCAAAAAAGGCTAATTCAGCATTTATAAATGAGCCGCTCCATTTCATGGAGCGGTTTTTTTATCGCTTGTTTTTCTTCTTTTTCTTCCGATTCTGCTCAAATGCCTCAGCTTCTCTGATGAGGGATTGTACATCGTAAGCGTTTTCCTTCGAAAAATCCATCGTGTTTTGATACTCCCCTTTGGTAATCTCAATCCGCTGGATCGGTTTGCCCAGGTTCTCTTCGATTTCCTTCAGCAAGGCTTTCTCCTCTGCACTGCAAAATGAAATGGCTTGTCCCTTTTGGGTACCACGTCCGGTTCGCCCTACTCTGTGTACGTAGTTTTCAGATGACTCAGGGAGGTCATAGTTTACCACAAACTCCACATTAGGAATATCGATACCCCTGGCAGAGATATCCGTAGCGAGCAGCACCTTTAGTTCTCCACTTCGAAACTTCTTCATGGTCTGATCCCGCTCCTTTTGCTCTTTATCACTGTGAATGGTATCCGACTCCAACCCCACCCGTTCCAGGGCCTTCTTTACCCGCTCTGCACGCACTTTGGTTCGCACAAAAACCAGCATCTTACTCTCAGGATGGTTGTTGATAAACCCCTCCAGAAAGAAGCGTTTGTCGTCCATTTCAATAAAACCTACAGCATGCTCAATGTTCTTCGCTACAGGGTCTTTAGGGGAGACTTGTATGCGTATGGCATTGGTTACCAATGAATAGGCCAATTTCTTGATCTCAGGATTGATAGTCGCCGAGAAAAACAACGTCTGTCGTTTCTTTGGCAGATGCTTCATGAGGTCTCGTATGTCTTTGATAAAGCCCAGATCAAGCATATGATCGGCTTCATCAAGGATCAATGTGTCCACATCTTTGAGCACCAACGCTCCCTGACTCACCAGGTCGAACATCCTGCCCGGAGTGGCCACGACCACATCTACCCCTTTGCCCAGTTTGGCTATTTGGGGCTCCTGCTCTACTCCTCCATGGACACAAAGTGTTTTTACCTTTGTGAATTTGCCTAAAGTATCAAAGGCACTCGTGATCTGAAGTGCCAGCTCATGAGTGGGTGCCATGACGAGACAACTCACCCGCTCAGAACGTTTGCTGGACTTGCGCTCGTCAATCATGCTGATGACCGGTATGGCAAATGCTGCCGTCTTACCAGTTCCCGTCTGGGCGATGGCCAGTACGTCCTCTCCTTTCAGCACCGCGGGAATGGTCCTGAACTGAATATCCGTGGGCTTTTTATAACCGAGCTCCTTTATACTTCTTTTGAGTGCATCCCCGATGCGGTAGTCTTCAAACTTCATATCAATGTGAAAGCTGCAAAGATAGGGTGTTTTATAGTTCAGGGCTGTATTTTCATACTATACAAGGGAGATGGTTTGCGCTTTGTGCCAATACATTGCTCAAATGAATTTGGGCCTTGCGTGATGTGTTTTGTGTAATCAAAAACTAAAGTCCTCATCACTCGGACTCTATACTTGCTGAAGGTCACCTGAGAATGATATAATATTTACCAGCGTAACCCACAAACTAAGCTGGTTAAAGCCTACATTCGTACCAAACCACTACGCACCTTACTTATGCCAGTAACTACCCTCATTATCATTGGTGCCGTATTGGCAGGATTATGGTTCTTTACTTTCATCTTCCCCATCAGTCTTTGGATAAGTGCTATTTTCTCAGGGGTTCAGGTCAATCTCCTGGATCTGGTATTTATGCGCTTCCGAAAAGTACCCCCGGCACTGATTGTGAAATCACTGATCCTGGCCACCAAGGCAGGTATTAAGGATGTGGATACAGCCAAACTTGAAACGCACTTTCTGGCCCATGGCAATCTCATGAAAGTAATTAAAGCGCTAATTGTCGCTGATAAAGCCAATCTCAATATGAACTTCCAGCAAGCCACGGCCATTGATTTGGCAGGCAGAGATGTGCTGGAGGCTGTGCAGGTATCGGTAACACCTTATATTATCGTAGTACCAGCTATCACGGGAGTTTCTGTGGATGGTATCCAGTTGATTGCGGAGGCCCGGGTGACCGTGCGCACCAATCTTCAGCAATTGGTGGGTGGTGCTGGTGAAGAAACCATACAGGCTAGAGTGGGCCAGGGAATCATCTCTCGTATTGGTGAAGCCACCAACTACATGGAAGTATTGGAGAAGCCGGAGGAAATCTCCAAAAGAGTGCTGGCCAATGGACTGGATGCTGGCACCGCATTCGAGATACTTTCCATTGACATTGCAGACATTAACATTGGGAGAAATATCGGAGCCATCCTCCAGATAGATCAGGCACAGGCAGATTTGGTCATTGCCAATGCCAAGGCCGAAGAGAGAAGGGCTATGGCTGTGGCACTCGAGCATGAGATGCTCGCCAAAATACAGGAAGCCCGTGCCCTGGTAATAGAAGCTGAGTCTGAAATACCTTCAGCTCTGTCAGAAGCTTACCGAAAGGGGAATTTCTATCAATCTAGTTGATCAAAGGGACTAGCATTATCGATCAAGCAATATTAGTTTGGGGTAACTCTATATAGTTATATTCTGTCAAGCCGATTCATGGACTGTGAATTTAGAAAAGTAGGAACGTTCAGGCGGGCGGGGCATCCAAGCCTTGCCCGGCCGGGACAAGTGTGAATCATTTTGACTCCAATGAAATTTCTAATAAAGGCTCAAATACGATGAGTCAAAATGATTTTTTGTGTGCGACCGGCTAGGTTGGTGCCATTTTGCGGGATCACCAATTGTTTTCTTTGCCTACGCGGCCCGGGGCAAGCAAAGAAAATGAAGGGTATATAGCAAATCAATTGGATTGAGGGATGTAAGGTATCAGGTAACTACGTCACCATCCATCTTTAATGCAATCTCCCCACAGGAATTCCGCTTGATCCATATTTCCCCGTGATCCCAAAACCCGGGTTAAAAAATAGGGCACAAAAAAAGCCATTGAATATTCAATGGCTTTCATTTTTATGTATTGGGAGGAGAATTAGTCAACCAACTCTACGTTGACTGCATTCATTCCTTTTCTTCCTTTTTCTACATCAAATTTTACTTTGTCATTCTCACGGATATCATCCACAAGGCCACTCTCGTGTACAAAGATGTCTTCACTTGAGTCATTTGGTTTAATAAAACCAAAACCTTTGGAGTTATTAAAGAATTTTACTGTTCCTTCTTGCATTGTACTAGATTATTATTAATTGTATTGTTTCTTTTTTGAATGCTCAATTATTCGAAAATGAGCGATAAGGAAGGTGTAAGGATCAAATATTGAATCGTGTGGGATTGAATACGTAAAGTTTTACTCCTGCTTTACGATGCAAAGATATAGTTTAATTTATTAGAACCCGCCCTTTATTTTAAAACATTCTGAAGTACAGGAATCCAACTCACTGCCGCAGTATGGTGAAAAGTGCCTCTTTTCCACCCAAACGCTAAAAATGAAGCCTCTCGCCTCTCCCACAGTCTGCCTAAATTAATTTCAGGAATACCGCTAATTTTAGTTTTTGGCTGCTAGAATCTTTACTTTTGCACCTCGAAAACCAAGGGAGCATATGATTTCTACTCAAAATATATCACTTCAGTACGGCAAAAGGGTCCTTTTTGATGAAGTAAATGTAAAATTCACCGGAGGCAACTGCTATGGCATCATTGGTGCCAATGGTGCTGGTAAATCCACTTTTCTTAAGATTCTTTCGGGGGAGATTTCGCCTAATTCCGGTTCTGTCCACATAGAGCCAGAGAAGCGCATGGCGGTACTCAAGCAGAATCACTTTGAGTATGATGAGTTTCAGGTACTGGACACAGTGATGATGGGTCACGATAAGCTATGGGCCAACATGAAAGAGAAAGAGGCACTATATGCCAAGCCGGATTTCTCAGAAGCCGATGGCAACAGGGTCTCTGATCTGGAAGCTGCTTTTGCGGAAATGGATGGATGGAATGCTGAGTCTGATGCTGCAGCACTATTGAGTGGGCTGGGCATTGTGGAGGCAGATCACTACCGCATCATGGGCGAACTGAGCAATCAGCAAAAAGTACGGGTACTTCTTGCTCAAGCGCTGTTTGGCAATCCTGATATCTTGATCCTGGATGAGCCTACTAACGATCTGGATCTGAAAACCATCGAATGGTTAGAGAACTACCTGCTCGACTTTAAAAATACCGTGATTGTAGTTTCTCACGACAGACACTTTCTGGATACCGTATGTACACACATCGCAGATGTGGACTTTGGTGCCATCAAAATTTACACCGGAAACTACACCTTCTGGTATGAGTCCAGCCAGCTAGCCCTGACACAACGCTCATCAGCCAACAAGAAAGCTGAGGAGAAGAAGAAAGAACTACAGGAGTTTATTGCACGATTCAGTGCCAACGCCTCCAAATCCAAGCAGGCTACTTCCAGAAAGAAGCTACTGGAAAAGATCAACGTGGATGACATTCAGCCATCGAACAGGAAATACCCTGCCATCATCTTCAACCAAAGCCGGGAGGCCGGAGATCAGATTTTGGAAATCAAAGGACTGACCAAGAGCATCGACGGAAACACCCTCTTCAAGGATTTCGATTTGTTTGTCAACAAAGGGGAGAAAATTGCTTTTGTAGGCGACAATACCCTGGCGCTCACTACCCTCTTTAAGATTTTGATGGACGAAGCAAAAGCAGACTCTGGTACTTTTAAGTTTGGACAGACGGTAACAACTGCCTACCTACCCAACGAAAATGCCGAGTTTTTCAAAAGTGATGAAAATCTGATCGATTGGCTGAGAGAGTTCTCTCCAGGAGAAAAGGATGAAGTTTACATCCGGGGCTTCCTGGGTAAAATGCTCTTCTCTGGACAAGAAACCCTGAAAAAATGCAATGTGCTCTCAGGAGGCGAAAAAGTACGCTGTATGCTCAGCCGAATGATGCTTCAGGAAGCCAATGTAATGGTGCTGGATGATCCGACCAATCACCTGGACCTGGAGTCCATCACTGCCCTCAATAATTCATTGAAGGATTTTCCGGGCACGCTCCTCTTCACCTCTCATGACCATACTTTCACGCAGACCATTGCGGATCGAATCATTGAGATCTCTCCAAATGGCTTCATTGATAAGCTGGGTACTTATGATGAGTATTTGGAAAGCAAGCGAGCTGCCGAGCTGATTTAGGATGACGCAATATCTCTTCATAGTTATATTTTGTAAAGCCGATTCATGGACTGTGAATTTAGAAAAGTGGGAACGTTCAGGCGGGCGGGGCATCCAAGGCAAGTGTGAATCATTTTGACTCCAATAAAATTCCTAAAAAAGGCTCAAATACGATGAGTCAAAATGATTTTTTGCGTTGGTGCCTTTTCTTTTGCTTCGTTTTCTTTGGGCAAGCAAAGAAAATGAAGGGTAAGTAGCCAATCAACTAGATTAAGGTATATAGGGTATCAGATCACAACTTCACCATCCATCTTTAATGCAATCTCCCCACAGGAATTCCGCTTGATCCGGAATTGAGAGCTCAGAAGGAGGTTGAATAAAAAAAGGCCATTCTAACAATGTTAGAATGGCCTTTTTTGTGAGTGGACGTAACCGATTAGTTCTCCTCCTTTTTCTCATCTTTCTTATCGTCTTTCTTATCGTCTTTCTTTTTGTCTTTGGCTTTTGGTGGCTCTGGTGGCTCGTCGCTGAAGTTGCCAAACTCATCTACATAGACAATCATGTCATCCAAAGTTCCCCCCTTGTCATTGTTTTCCTGACGCTCCTTTTTCTTCTCTTGCTTTTCCTTCTTCTTCTGGAGCTTCTTCTTCTCCTTCTGTTTTTTGATAAAGCTATTTTGTGATCTTGCCATAATTGTAGAAATATTAAATGTAAAACATGCTGCCCTATCCCTTCCCGGATGTGCCGGGTAAGTCCAGCATTCAGGCTTATTAAAATAAAGGGCTCATGGGTACTTTAGAAGAAAGGTATTAAGTTGTTGCTAATCAACTTTTTATGAGCCCAACTGAATGAAAGCGATGATACCACAACATAAAATGTTGCCGCTTTCATACTGCAAAGATAAACTTTTTCCGATGGTTTCGTAAGTCGTTCTACCCACAGAGTTTTCGCCTCAGGGTCAACTGATTGATTTACTCAGGGTTAGGGCATAAAAAAGCGTTCCCGACAAGAAGTCGGGAACGCTTTTTCGCCATAGACTTTTATCTTCTTCTACTTGATCTTCTTCCGAAATCCTTCTTTGGTCTGGCAGAACGGCGTCCGCCACCTCCACCACCTGATCCGTAACTTTTCTTAGGTCCGGATGGTCTTTTGGACCTAAGCCCACCATCATCATCCCTATTGACACGAATGCTTCGACCTTCAATCTCCACACCTTCAAACTTCAGATTCATTCCCTTATCATGTCCACTGTCCACATCGAAGTAGGCACAGTTTTTCTGCAATGATAAGTCACCGAAGTACTTCCTATCCACCCCGGATACATCAGACAAAAAGTGAATAATATCCGCATTGGTCATACCATCAATACTCCCAATATTCACAAAATATCGGTGGAACTTGCTCTTATCACGCTGATCCGGAGGTCCACCTGCTGATTCATTAAGGTTGTTGCTATCACCACCCTGGCTCATGATGTGATCCAGCTGCGTGGTAATCAAACGCTTCAGGAGATCTTCCTTGCTCAGGTCTGCAAAGCGACCTTGCATGTCCTGAAGGATGGCTTCTGCCTGATCATCTACCTTGGTATTGATGATGAAATTAGCCCAGTTGTGAATTCTATTGGACTTAAGTGCTTCAAGCGTGGGCACTTCGATTCGCTCAAATTTAACTTTGATCTTCCTTTCAAGCTCTTCTATTCTCCTGCCCTCTCTTGGATTGATAAAAGCTAAGGAAATACCTTTCTTCCCAGCTCTACCGGTACGTCCACTTCGATGCGTATAGCTTTCCAGCTGGTCCGGCAAGGTGTGATGTAGTACGTGGGTCAGGTCATTGACATCAATTCCCCTGGCCGCTACATCCGTAGCGATGAGTAGCTGCATCGAACGGGTTTTGAATCGCTTCATCACCGCATCTCGCTGCGCCTGTGACAAATCACCATGAAGCGCTTCCACACCATATCCTATGGCGCTCAAGTCATCGGCAATTTCCTGTGTTTCTCGCTTGGTTCTGCAAAACATGATTCCCCTCATTTCAGGCTGCATGTCCAGAAAACGTCGCAATGCAGGTATTTTATTACCTGTTTTGGTGGTCACATACTGATGAGTGATGTCTTTGTTACTTTTCTCTTCACTATTCACTGAAACTTCCAGTGGGCTATCCATGTATTTCTTAACAATACGTCGGATCTCGGCAGGCATGGTAGCTGAAAACAGCCAGGTCACCCTTTCGTCAAGTGTATGAGATAAAATAGTGTCTATATCTTCCTTGAAGCCCATATTGAGCATCTCGTCAGCTTCGTCCAGCACCACATACTTGACACTGTCAAGGTTGACGGCTTTACGTTTAATCAAGTCGATCAGGCGGCCAGGTGTGGCTACGACGATCTGAGTTGGTTTTCTGAGTGCTTTTATCTGATTCATGATAGCAGCTCCCCCATACACCACCTCTATATTGATGGCTTTGTTGTTTCTGGAAAAGTCCATGAGTTGCTTACCAGTTTGCTGGCCCAGCTCTCTGGTTGGTGCCATGATCAATGCTTGTGTGGCTTTATTGTTTTCATCGATCAGGTCGATCAATGGTAAACCGAAAGCTGCAGTTTTACCTGTACCTGTCTGTGCCAATCCGATAAAATCGGTTGGGTTTTGGGTAAGGAGCATCGGAATGGCTTTTTCCTGGATAGGTGTTGGGTTCTCAAACCCAAGTTGATCAAGGACTTCAATAATTGATGCTGAAAGTCCTAGTTTGCTGAAATTATTCAAAAATATTGTGTTAAATGAGGCACAAAGGTAGCCAGAACCAGCGTATAAGTTGGGTTATTCAATTATTTAGTTTAAATCGCCAAGGAGTTGAGCCCTTTTTTCCCGGTTCTGTCATAATATGACATGCCTTTCCCCGTTAAGGAAAAAAGCATCAACATGAAATCCCTCCTAACTCTTTCCCTGTTTTGTATTCTGATCTCGGCCTGCACCCATGATACTGTTTCGCCTACCCTGGAAGTGGATCAGGAATTAGCCTCCAACTACACTCATATGGAAGTGGGCAATTTTTGGGTTTATGACTGGTATGAAATTGATCCGGAAGGAAACAGCGCATTTTACTCCAGAGACACCCTCCTGGTCACTGGGAGTGTGAAAGTAGATGGTCATACTGCTATGGAGCTCACAGGTCAGCGGCTGGGTCTTGATTTCGATGTTATCCTCTTTGATTCCGCCCAATCCGTATATACTTATCCAGATCGCTTCCTTTATTTCACACTGGACAGCGCAACTCGCGAGGGAGTAATAGGTCCCAACGATTCCCCTCTTTTTACCACTTTTTATTACCTGGAGAAAGACCCCCTGGAGGTCACAGTACCTGCCGGAACATTTGAATGTCTGAACTTTCAGGGTAAATATGTACCCCAGAATAAGGATTACCCCTATTCCACTCGATATAATGACAACCTCTTTGCTTATAAAATTGGAATGGTAAAGATGACCACTTCTTACGCGAACTCACCCAACACACTGGAAGGCAGCCTGATTGCCTATGGAATGATCAACTGATAGCGATGACCTTGGTATAAGTTGGGTTATTCAATTATTTAGTTGGAATCACACAGGAAATGGGTTCATTTCAATCCGCGCATACACTCTCTTTTGTTACTTTTTCTCTAGATTCCGTCGTCTAAAATTTAATCCCGAATGGAGACAGGCAGAATTCTTGAAATTGTAACCGTGCTGGTACTCAGCAGCTACTTCCCTATCCTTACTTATTCTTTTTTCAGGTATCGACTTACCCGCAAACAGCAGGAGCTGGAGTTGCTCCTTGATCGCGTAAATTTACTCAAAAACCAGCCCGGAGCAGTAAAAGAGCACATGGCCAGAGAGTTTACTTCTCGAGATTATTTCTTGCCAGTCACTTTTGTAACGTTTATCACCTTTGTGGGAATGGTGATATTACTAGCTTCCTGGGTTATTTATGGTCTGCCGGGTGCTGACAATCCTGACGGTTACCGAAGCGTCATATTCTCTGGCAGCGCCTTTTGGGAAACAGCCAGTGTCTATTCGACAGAAAAGCGCAATCTTGCCGTGGTTGCTTTTTCTATCATGGGAAGCTTCATAGGAGGCTCTCAATACATTTACCGACGGTTTTCCACCATTGACCTTACCCCGGGTAATTTCTTTTCTGTGGGTATTCGCATGGTCAATGCTGCACTGATTTCATTAATGCTGGCGTTTTTAAGTAAAGACATTGGATTGTCAGAAGGCAACCATATTCTCGCCATCTCCTTTTTGGTGGGTTTGTTTCCAGAACGAGGTATGCGGCTGCTATTAAGCAAGGTGAAATTCTTCCCTAAAGTGGAAGATGAATTCAAAAACCGGCCCGTGGAGGTGGTGGAGGGAATCAGCGCTCTTCATAAGCAAAGGCTAGCGGAAGTTGGTATCGATAATGTTCAGAATCTTGCTTATTTCAATTTTCTAATTCTGATCATTAAAACGCCCTTTCCGGTACAAATGCTTTTGGATTGGACCGCTCAGGCCAAGCTGGTGGTTGAATTTCAGCACGAATTTGAACTTCTTCAAAAAGCAGGGATACGGAACGTATTGGATTTTTTGGATGCACTGCAGAATGGTGCCAATCGCCTGGAGGAAATTGCTCAGATCACTGGCATCAGTCGGTTGGCACTGGAAGTCAACCATGAAAACCTCCGAAACGATCAGTCAGTACAACTATTGGTTCACTTCAAATCGGAGTTGGAAACGTTTCGGGTGGAGTAGCAGTGCCTTATGAAAGATTAGGATTCTTTCAGGTTGTCGAAATTACCCTGGGTTTGTTCTTACTCAAATACGTCTGTATGATCGCTATTTTCTCCTGACTGGCAGTATCAGAGTTGAGGTAATTCCTAAAGTCATCCAACGTGCTCACGGCATGCAGCTCCTGATTCACTACTCCATAGCCTATGTATTCATGGTCTTCGATCATCACAAATGCCTGCTCATTTGGTGTCATCCCCTTTTCAATGATCACAAAATCGCTCTTGCTAAAGCTCCTTTCTGAAAGGGCCTGACGAATCCGGGCATTGTGACTTTCAGCAGGCTCCAGTTGCCGACATGCACCCAGACACATTTGTTCTGCGCATCGCTGGCCTGGTTTCAGTCCACATAATTGAGGGCACAGCTCATATTGTCTACATAGTTTTTCCAGATAGGCCTCTCCTTCCCTTCTCGTATTGAAAATCAGCCCATTGTCGCTGTGAGATGTAAGTGGTGACACTTCCAGGTGGCTGTAACCAAAGAGGTCTGTGCTCATCCTCACCGAATAAGCTGACTTGCGGTTGGGGACATGGTTAAATACCGGTTGATGCTCCTGAATCGCGGACATCACTTTGAGTCGCGCTATCAACTCACTCCCGGTGCTCTCAAAATCAATGTCGGCCAACTGCGACTTGATCTCCATTGCTTTCCTGGCTTTACTCACCAGAAAGGTCTTGACTTTTTTGAAAAGATTGCCAGCACTGCCAATGAAAATGGGCACCCCCTGATCATCGTAAAAATAGTACACCCCTGCTCCTTCCGGCAATCGGTCTACCTGCTCTCTTTTGAGCTGCTGAGGAAGTGACTTCACCCATTTTTCACTGGCCAAATTCAGGTCTCCACCAGAAGCTTGCATGATGATTTTGAACAGCTCAACGGTGGCCTCTGCATCCCCACGGGCCCTGTGACGCCCATGAATGGGTATCCCCAGATCCTCACAGATCTTTCCCAGACCGTAACTCCGGTGGCCAGGAATGAATTGGCGGGCAAGTCGGACCGTACATAATTTTGGCAACTCATATGCATAGCCCAATCGCCTGAATTCAGAGCTGATCATTCCAAAATCGAAATTGACATTATGGGCAACAAAGGTGGTTCCAGCAGTAATATCTAACACCTGCTGGGCCACTTCCGAAAATGTAGGAGCGCCCGAGACCATCTCATTATCAATGCCGGTGAGTTGGGTAATGAAGCCCGGGATAAACATTTCGGGATTGATAAGGCTCGAAAATTCGTCAAGGACTTCTATCCCATCGGTCACGAAAATGGAAATATCCGTAACTCTGGAGGAATGTGTGGTTCCACCAGTGGTTTCAACATCGATTATAGAATATAATTTTCCAGACAAATCTTCACTTTTAAGGAGAGCTTAAAGCTAATAAAAACTCTAGGGTGTATGGTCGTTTGGATACGCTTCATTTTTATATTTGCCATTCTAAACATTTCGCCCTGCTAGGGGATTTATTGATCAAAAAGAACTTATGATTGCTGTACTCTCACCTGCCAAAACATTGGACTTTGAAACCGAAATAAGCCTTGAAAAAAGTAAAGCACGGTTGTTTGACAGGTCAAAAGTGCTACTGGAAACGCTGAAAGACAAAAGCGGACAGGACCTGCAAGACATGATGAGTATCAGCGACCAGCTGGCAGAGCTCAATGTGAAGCGCTTTCAAAAGTTTTCGTCCAGACATACCCCAAAAAACTCGAAACAGAGTCTTTTTGCCTTCAGAGGAGATGTGTATGTGGGATTAGATGCGGATGATTTCACAGAGGAAGAAACCGCTTTTGCTCAGGACCACTTGCGAATATTATCAGGGCTCTATGGTCTCCTGCGACCATTGGATGGCATTCAGCCGTACCGGTTAGAAATGGGCACGCAACTTCCTGTAAACGGCCATAAAAATCTCTATGAGTTCTGGGGTGATACCATTTCCAAAACCCTCAACAAGGACCTGAGAAAGCAGGGTGACAAAATATTGGTAAACCTGGCATCAGTGGAGTACTTCAAATCTGTAGACAGGAAGGCTCTGAAAGCGCAGGTAATTGATGTGGATTTTAAAGACTTTAAAAATGGAGAGTATAAGATCATCTCCTTCTTTGCCAAAAAAGCAAGGGGTCTGATGGCCCGATACATGATTAAAAACAAAATCAGTCAGGTCGAAGACCTTAAAGCATTTGATTACGAGGGCTATTATTTTGACCCACAAAACTCCACAGAAACTTTTCTGGCATTCAAGCGAGGGTAGTTTAACGGTGTTTGTTCAGTGCCTTTTTGGTAAACTCTGAAAGCACCAGCTGCCCACTCATGGTCGCTCGTTCGGCCAGGAGGCTGTCCCAGTGCTCACATCCTTCCCAAAACATTTTTTTCAACGCAGCTCTTGCTTCAGGGCTTGTCGCAGCGAGTGATGCTGCTATTTTCATGACCCCCTGGTCAAGTTGCTCTGCATCCGCATAAACCTCTGCATACAGCCCCTTTTCTTTGGCCCACTGGGCTGACTGAAATTCCGTGGCGTTAATGGAAAGTTGAGAAAAAGCTGCCAGTCCGATTTTTCGCTCTACCGCCGGCCCTATCACAAATGGACCAATGCCGATCGTAATTTCACTTAACCTGATAGCGGCGTGCTCTGTAGCCAGACAATAATCCACCGCTGCCGCCAGCCCTACGCCACCTCCTACCGCTTTGCCCTGTACCCTGCCAATGATCAGCTTTGGGCACTTCCGACACTCATTGATCACATTGGCAAAGCCAGAAAAGAAAACCGTTCCTGCTTCAAGGTTGCCAATCTGAACCAGCTCATCGAAACTGGCTCCGGCACAAAAGGTACGGTCTCCCCCACTTTTCAAAATAATGACTTCTACCTGATCTTCTTTCCCGCAAGAGTGAATGGCCTCTGCCAGCTCAGACAGCAGCACGCCAGGCAGGGCGTTATGCTGTGGATGAAAAAATTCTATTTCGGTAATTCCATCTTTAAGATCTGTTCGCCTGACGTATGCTTCCATTTTTGGTTTGGGGTGTTTGATTTGCTGACGGAAATTTAATTGAAATTCCAAAAGGAGAACAATCACCGGCTCTTTAACGCTGGATAAGGATCAAAAATTAATCCCGAGCAACTCATCACTAGCATCGATTCAAATTGCGGTTGGTATAATCGTTTTTTCCATTAATTTGTTAGCCGAATCATCATTGACCCCTATGAACCCAATAGTCGCCGAATTTGTAGGCACTTTTATCCTCTTGCTTCTTGGTAATGGCGTTAACGCCAACGTATCGCTGAATAAAACCTATGGTAACAGCTCAGGATGGATCGTAATCTCAATGGGCTGGGGTCTGGCGGTGTTCGTGGCCGTATTTATTGCGGGATCTTCCAGTGGCGCACACATCAACCCTGCAGTGACCCTTGGATTGGCTCTGGTGGGTCGCTTTTCCTGGTCAGCAGTACCGGTCTATTTGATGGCACAGCTCCTGGGGGCATTCGCCGGAGCATGGGTCACCTATTTGCAATACCGCCCACACTTTTCCAACACAGCGGATCAAAACACCAAGCTTGGGATTTTCTGTACTGGACCAGCCATCAAATCCACTCTTAACAATTTCATTTCAGAGACCGTTGGAACTTTCACACTTGTTTTTGCTGTGTTTTACCTATCGTCGGGTGAAGGACTCGGATCCTTAAATGCCCTGCCGGTAGCGTTGCTGGTGGTGGGTATTGGTCTGTCATTGGGTGGTACCACGGGATATGCCATCAACCCTGCACGTGACCTTGGCCCAAGAATTTTTCATGCGCTGGCACCCATTCGCGCAAAGCGAGACAGCAACTGGCCATATGCCTGGATCCCAATAGTAGGCCCGTTAGTAGGCGCCACACTGGCGGCCGGTCTTTACACGCTTGTGATGTAATGGTTACATATTGTCAAACCCGGAAATGTAAACCGGATGTTGTTTCAAATGCCCCACATCAGCTCCCTTGGCCATCACGGCCATTTCCTTTTCTGTGGTGAGTCTCCTGATAAGCCCCTGATCGAGTTGCTTGAACTTCCTATATAAGTCTGACTCAGGGTCGAGACAAATAATGGCGGTACTCCTTTCGGAACGGGCAAGCGCATCTTCCAGCAAAACTTCAATGAGCCCCTCTCTGCCCTCTGGGCAAAAAACACCTTCTATTGATAAAAATCGGAAGTTTTTACTAAATAATCGATTGATCAAAGGGATTCTGGATACCAGATCAAGGAGTAGTTTTCCACCGGGTATTTCATAAACCCGCCATGCTTCCTGATTGGCCTGGAGCCCGGCCACCAACTCTCCATTTTCATAGTATCCTAAATAGCCATCCTGAAATCCTATATTCTCGGTAGTGAATAGGCAATGATCACCGTAAGTTGTCTGCAACTGTCTCTTTATATCCTCCAATTCATTCTCCTTGACAGGTGCTATTTTCGGATGCCTCTTGGGAAACAGGCGGCTAAAAAATACGGTGCGAAACCTTCCAACTTCCTCAAACCCAAAGGAGGTAATAAGTCTTTTCGAGCGAAGATTATCCGGATCTACATAAGCATAGAAAAGATGACCTTCCGGAATTTCAAGTCCTTTTCCGGAGAGCACCTCGGCAATTTCATCTTTAAGAATTGACTTTTTCTCAAGGCGTTGCAATGCGTTAGAGGGAGCTCTGAATCTGCTTTGGAAAGTAAGGTACCTGATGTAGTGGGCGGGTGAATCCTGCCCTGAATTGGAAACGGTTCTGCCTACCAAACAGCAGGCTCCCACTACTCTGTCACCCAACTCCACAGTCAGAAAAACGGGGTTGCTGATGTGATCCAGCTTAGGATTGACCATGCGCTGCTGATATACCAGGCTTTCACCCGGAGTGCCAATGATGTTTTCATTGAGCAATGCCCTTAACTGGTCGTTGGGAGCACCTCGGGATATTTTCAGAATTCGCATCTATTGAATGATCAACTTACCATTAAATGACTGATTGCCAGCTTCTATCCTGTAAAAATACAAACCACTTCGCACTCCAATAATAGGTACAGATTCCTGACTAGTCAATAGAGTATGTTTGAGGATTAGAGCTCCACCACGGTCATAAAGATGGAAGACCGGAGGTGCTGAATCAAACGCTCGGGTATAAACATTGAGAAAAGAGGTGTTGCTCAGAGGATTTGGAAAGATAAGAATCGGCTTTTCAGTCAGATAGTAAGTGTTGCTTGCGGTTTGGCTAAGCGATTGTCCATTTTGAAAATGCAATGTAACCCGGTGCTCATTGTGACCTTGCCTGGGTTGCGAGTCCAGTAGTCTGATGATGGTGGATTCTGGATGAACCAGCTCACCTACCCTTTCAAAATTGTCTCCCACTCTTCTCTCAAATACAATTTTCTCCACTCCATAAGTAGTGCTCAGGGTCAGGTTTAGGTAAATGCCTTCTTCCAGTACCACTTCCTGAAAAAAGGAACTCAGGAAACACCCTGCCCCCTGGATGGTATAATCAAAGGTGTAGCTTGGAAGGTACGTGTCACCAGTGCTGCTGACTGGCTGAATCGAAAAGTGATTACTAGTAAGATTCTCCCCATTTAGGAGGAGAAAGGTATCTGTTACCACAGAGAGTAGTTCAAGGTGTGTCTCACCCAAAGTAGAAACCCGATATTGTGTAGCCAGATCCTGCATGGGCCATTGAAGCATCAACGAGTCCCCACAGTTAAATCCAACGGAAGCATTGAGTCGTCTGGAAATCGTGAACACCTCCGTTTCGTATTGCGCTTCATCTATTGACATTCGTGCCCTGGCCATACCCGTCAGATCATCAGGTAAAGAGCTCCATCGAAAATGGCCATTTTCGAGTGTTAGGTCCTCTTCAATCATCTGCCATTCACTTTGCCCCACCATCTGATATTCCAATGTGCCTGTTTTACTTCCGAAAGTACTTTGCCATCTAAAATAGGTAGTGGTTTCTCCATTGTAGGGAAAATTATCACTTCCTGTTGGATAATCCCATTCGAAAGTATTCAGGGTATCCCAGTCATAAACCACTTCAAAGGATTGTGAAGGGATTAGAAGCCCCTCTCCGTTAATATTTAGCGTATAAGTCCCTGCCTGGGGGGTGTCTAGTGAAATTTGTTCAATGTTATTCAGGTGATCAGCACCTCTGACTGCAGGGAGACTCAGCGCCAAACTATCAGGAGCGGTATTGAGAACCCAGGGTCGGTAGATGGCTCCCTCGGGATCGATTAATATCAGGTCAAGGTCGTTAATCAGTGCGATAGCATCTCCCGGATGAGCGGGCGGATCTATCCAAACCAGTGTAATCTTAAGATTGGTTGCCTTTTCAGGAATGAAAAGTTCAAAGGTACTAACCTCATCTCGGGTGACACTCGACGAGACAAAATTCCCTGAAAGGAGAGATTGCATGGATTTCCATGCATTGATTCCACCAAATCCCGTAACGTGATCTGGCCCCACCTCACCAAAATCATCAGCACCATTAATCAGAAGGGCTTTGATCAGTGCCGATGTGGGCTGATATCCATATGTACTACTGAATTGTTCCTGAAGCAAGGAAACCGTACCTGATACGAGCGCTGCAGCGTTAGAACTTCCATACATGCTGTACGATACTACTTCTGGTTTTATTCGTCCGTCGTAGGTTGGGCCACGGGAGGAAAACTCCAACCTGTGGCCCACCGTATCTACAGCACCCACTATTAGTGTGTTTTTAGCCATTTTGAAATTTCCGGTAATATTACTGAACCCATTGACCCCTGCGTACAGGCCCTCTTGAGGGGTCAACGCCCCCTGATTTCCGCTACTCATTACATGCAGCAGGGTTGGGTTCCTGACGGCATTCTGATCAAAAGCCTCGGCTTGCAACCCGTAAAAACTCTCAATACTGGTGCCGTAGGAATGATTTTGAACAGAGATACCCCGCCCTTGATAATAGAGATCCGACTGTGGCAATACATTATTGAACCCGGATGACGAGAGTTGGACAGCAGGACTCACTCCTCTCCCTGTGATAAATGAATTACCTGCTCCGCCCACTATAGTGGCCATTTCAGTGGCATGCTGGCTCATTTCCAGGGATGATTTATCAGAAATGTGCGTGCGGCCTATGAGATCTATATCCGTAGGATCAAAGCGGTCTTCCTGTATGGACAGCGTAGTGCCACTCCCATTGAGCAGCGGGAAAAAGTGATGCAACTTATTTACCCGATTCGGGTTCAGATTGAGGTCGATTACCCGGCTTTCTGTAACTGGCTCTAGAGACTCCCTGGAGACGAACAATACCTCGCGGTTTTGAACGATTTCGGGTAGGTGCCTGTTCAGGGTTTTTAGCGTAAATAATTTTCCGGATCGGTCTATAATTTCCACATTTCCGAAATTTTCCAGAAATGGCAGTATATCAATTGATGAACTTTTGATTACATAGGTTACCCAGTCATCTGGCCTGGTGAGGTAGTCCCTGGATTGCAGTTTCCAAAGATTATTTGCTTCCACTTCACTAATGCCATACAAATTATTTTTTTGCTCTTTCTGCTGCCGAATTATGTACGAATTCTGACCTGTTCTCCGAAGAATTTGATTCAAAGTATCCCGTAAGTAGCCCTTTCTTTGTTGACCTCTAAGGGTGACTTCCAACGCAGAAAGCCCTTGTTTTTCACTTTTTGAGACCGTTTCTTCTGAGTTTTTCTCTCGGCGCGATTCACCGGACACAATCTGTCCCTCGGCGTAAAAACAAAGAAGGGTTAACACTAAATAAACTAGTACCTTAATCATTGATTTCAAATTAGGTAAAATTTAACTCCAAAAGCCTAAGAAATGAACACTAAACCTCTCATTCAAGGCTGAATCTTGCATTTTTCACAGTCAGTTAAAACAAAATTATATTTGGATAAATATGTTTAGACTGATAAAATATCCTATATATCAAATGATATATAGGTAAAATAAATACAATCATTCCTTCTGCAAATAGAATCTCTTTTTCTACATTCGATGCATAACTAAAACCTAATTCATTATGTCTAAATTAAAATTCACGCTATTGAGCACTGTTGTGCTTCTGGCGTCTTTCACGTTGGTGACGTCTTGTACACAAGATGAAGTAGTCCCTAATGACAATGCGATTTCTGACGAAATCTCTGCCAAGTTCGAGGAACTTGGATTTGACGTAAGTGATATGCGCAAAGTCAACACCACTAATCCGCTCACTAAAGAAACCACTTCGGGCTTCTTGCTGGAGGGGGACATTATGATTCCTTTGGCACAAATGGAATCAATGCTGAGTAGTGAGCTTTTCCACCAGGGTCCTTGTGGTGAGCAGTACCGTACCAATAACCTGGTGAGTTCACCTAGAACGATTTCGGTTATCGGCTACACTGGTGGATCACAAGCATTGGATAACACCATGCGGACAGCCTTGAGCTGGGCAGTAGACAACTACAACGCGCTCAACATCGGCCTGACGTTCACTCTTTCTTATGGTACCAACTATGGTAGCAAAGATATTGTAGTCTACAAAGGAGGTAGTGGAGCCGGTGGTTCTGCCGGATTCCCTAGTGGTGGAAATCCTTACAAGTACGTGCAAATCCTTTCAGGAACCAGCAGCTATGGCACGAATGTAACCGAACATGTGATCACTCACGAGATTGGTCATTGCCTGGGTATGAGACACACTGACTACTTCAACAGGTCATTGTCTTGTGGATCAGGAGGAAATGAAGGTGATGGTGGTGTAGGTGCCAACCACATCCCCGGCACTCCCACAGGATTTGATGCCAACTCAATCATGCTCTCTTGCTTTAGCTCAAGTGAAGATGGTGAGTTTGGTTCTTATGATGTGACTGCTTTTGAGTATCTCTACTAAGATACTGAGCGGACTATTTCAAAATAAAAAAGGCTGCCATTCGGCAGCCTTTTTCTTTACTCTGTAATCACCGGAACTTCCATCTTAATCTTGTCCCATTTGAAGACAATCTTAACGCCTGTATCATACAATGGCTCCAGCGCAATGGTAAACTGCTCCGTATGCTCAGAAGGAAGCACAGGAATCATCACCGAAAGAATGTCTAACTCGCTATCTGCTTCAAAAGCACCCCACTCACCAAGCTCTGAGTTCAATCTCAATTCAAAATATTGAGGGCCGGGGATTGCGTACATGCGATAAGTTCCTTTTTTCACTGGCTGATCCACCAGAAGGACATCCTGACTGAAAGTAACCTCAGTAGATTCGTTGGCCCCTAGTCGCCAGTACTTTCCATAAGGCTGCAAAGCCTCGTCATCTTCCGTCCCGAAAATCAGGCGATCTCTGACTGATGGTCTACTATATGTGATGTCAACAGTCAGCTCCCCATTGGTAAGGTTAGCAGCTCCTCTAGGGCTAAGTGTTCTGTTTCTATTGTCCAGATAGAAGTAAGCTGCCACCAGCAGAACTACAACTACTCCAAGCGAGATTAATATTTTCTTTAACATTTTATGAGTGTTTATTTTCGGCACAATGTAGCGATAATCTATTGCTTGGAGTATATCGCATCGATGATTTATTCCAACTCAAGCCAGGAGGAAACACTGCCAATTCATTCATATTTTGGTAAGTTTAAGGCAGGATGAAAATATTAGGACTAGACATTGGCGGCACAGGAATCAAGGGAGGTATAGTAGATACCAAAAAAGGTGAATTGATCACTGAAAGACATAGGATTTCTACACCCGACCCTGCCACCCCGGCTGCCATTATTGAGACAGTCATTGAGTTGGTAAAGGAATTTGACTGGCAAGGCCCCATCGGTTGTGGCTTTCCGGCGGCAGTACGTCACGATATAGTGGTCACGGCCTCAAATATCGATCAAAGTTGGATAGGCATGAATGCTGCCAAAGCCATTCAAAAAGCCACTGGCTGCCCTACCCACCTGGTTAATGATGTGGATGCTGCGGGCATGGCTGAAATGAAGTTTGGAGCTGGCAAAGACCAAAAAGGAGTCACGCTCATGGTGGCCGCTGGCACCGGTATAGGTACAGCGCTGTTCATTGGTAAGCATTTGGTCCCCAACACTGAATTGGGTTTTGTGCACGTAAGAGGGATGCCTGGCGAACACTATGCCGCCAATTCAGTTCGGAAGTCAGAGGATTTGTCCTGGCAGGAATGGGCAGAAAGGCTCAATGAATATTTCAAGAAACTGGAATTTCTGTTTTGGCCCGACCTGTTTATTTTAGGAGGTGGTGTCAGTAAGGATTTTGACTCATACAAACAGTATTTTACACTGGATACCCAATTGGTACCAGCAGAGTCAAGAAATCATGCCGGAATCATCGGAGCTGCCCTGGCGGCCAAAGAAGCACTCAAATAGATCATTTACCTCATAATAGACAACATGAAAGACTACCCATGGCTGGCCCAGTACCCGGAGGCTACTCCCCACGAGATTGATCCCGATATCTACCCCTCACTGGTGGCCTTTCTGGCTGATTGTGTAGCCAAATTCGGGGATAAGAGTGCCTATGAAAACATGGGCGTGGAGATATCTTTTAACGATCTGGATGTGCTCAGCAGTGCCTTTGCCAACTACCTGATGCACGAGACAAACCTCAAGAAGGGTGATCGGGTGGCGCTGCAAATGCCCAATGTGCTCCAATATCCTGTTGCACTGTTTGGCATACTCAAAGCCGGAATGGTGGTGGTCAACACCAACCCTCAGTATAAGCCTTCAGAAATGGAGCATCAGTTTACCAACGCGGGTGCTAAAGGCATTATTTTACTCAATACATTTGCTTTTAAACTGGAGGAGATTTTACCACAGACTCAAATTGAGACCATCATCATCGCCGAAGTGGGTGATATGCTGGGAACCCTAAAGGGTGCGCTGGTAGATTTCATGATCAAAAGAGTCAAGCGAATGGTGCCTGATTACGATCTACCTACAGCGGTAGACTTCCAGGACGTCATCAAGGCAGGCAAACAACACACCTATGTGCAGCCAGAGATCAAAAACACAGACCTGGCACTCCTTCAATATACCGGCGGTACTACCGGGGTGGCCAAGGGCGCTGCTTTGAGCCACCGCAACCTAATCGCAAATATAGAGCAGGTGGCCGCCTGGATGCGCCCCAGACTGGTAGAAGGTGAAGAAGTGACCATCACCGCTCTCCCACTCTATCACGTTTTTGCCCTTACGGTCAATTGTTTTGGTATGCTGAAAATCGGGGCTAAGAGTGTCCTCATTACAGATCCCAGGAAGATGGGCGATTTCATCAAAGTGCTAAAAAATCATCCGTTCTCAGTGATTACAGGAGTTAATACACTTTTTAATGGGCTAGTACAAAGACCTGAGTTTCAGAATGTGAATTTTGAGCACCTGAAAGTGGCCGTAGCAGGTGGTATGGCCCTACAGAAAGCTGTGGCCGACAAGTGGAAATACCTGACTGGCAATGATATAGTGGAAGGTTACGGACTTTCGGAAACCTCCCCACTCCTCACCTGCAATCCCATAGATGGCACTGAGAAACTAGGAACAATTGGACTGCCTGTCCCCTCTACTGAAATCAAAATTGTGAATGATGAAGGAGAAACCCAGGGGGTTGGTGATTTTGGAGAGATCTGGGCCAGAGGCCCACAGGTAATGATGGGTTATTGGCAAAATCAAGCGGAAACAGACATTGTGATGGAGGGCGAATGGTTCAAGACCGGGGACATTGGTTTTTTCGATAGTGAAGGATACATCAAGATTGTGGACAGAAAGAAAGAGATGATCAATGTATCTGGCATGAAAGTCTTTCCAAATGAAGTGGAAGATGTGATTGCACAACTGGAGGGTGTTTTAGAAGTGGGCGTGATCGGTGTAGCGCACAAAACCTCCGGAGAAGTGGTCAAAGCCTTCATTGTGAAAAAAGACAAAAATCTCACTGAAGATATGATCATGAAGCACTGCCGGGACCATCTGGTGGCTTACAAGATGCCTAAGTTCATAGAATTCCGGGAAGAGTTACCCAAATCCACCGTTGGTAAAATTTTGCGCAAAGAACTCCGAAAAGAAGAGATTGCCAATGCGATTTAAAATTGTGGTTTTGGATGGCATCTATGCCAACCCTGGAGACTTGATCTGGGATGGTTTGAAGCCCCATGGAGACTTCACTATATATGAACGAACTGCCCCCGAACAGGTAATGGATCGGGCCCTGGAGGCCGATATTCTCATTGTCAATAAGGTGGAATTAAGAAAATCGCTCCTGAATAAGCTTCCTAAGCTCAAAATGATTGTGATCTCCGCCACAGGAATGAATAACGTGGACCTGGAAGCGGCAAAAGAGCATGGCGTTTTGGTGAAGAATGTTGTGAGATATGGCGCTCCATCCGTGGCACAGCATACTTTTGCCCTGATTCTGGAATTAACCAACCGGGTGTCTGCTCACCATCACAGTGTGCAAAATGGTGAATGGAATTCAGGAAAAGGATTTAGCTACACCGTCTCTCCGGTGACAGGCCTCAGTGGAAAAACCCTTGGCATTTATGGTTTCGGAAGTATAGGTCGGGAGGTAGCCAGTATTGGCCGGGCCTTTGGTATGAACATTCTCGTGGTGAGCCGTCATGCTCTCCCCGCTGATTACCCCGATTATGAATTTGTGAGCCTGCCTGAGTTATTTGAGCGATCAGACATCATCAGTTTGCACGCCCCCCTTCGCGATGACAATGAACATGTGGTAAATAGAGCGCTCCTGAGTAAGGTGAAGCCGGATGCACGTCTGATCAATACTGCCCGCGGGCCTTTGATCCATGAAGAGGACCTAAAAAACTGGCTTATGGCACATCCCATGGCAGGAGCCGCACTGGATGTGCTGGAAATGGAACCCCCGGGAGCGCAGCACCCATTATTCGGGCTTACCAACTGCATTATCACCCCACACATGGCGTGGACTGCCAAAAGTGCCCGGAAAAAGCTGATTGATGAAGTTGTCCTACTCGTCACAAAGTTCGTTTCCCAACAAAATTCACTTTAAAGCGGGTTTTCGAGGTTTCTTTTTCCCCTAAGGTCCAAGTCATTGGGCGTAGTTTCTTATTTTTGCGCCTAGTACTCAAAACGTTTACATCACTTGCCTATGAGACTCGGTCAGCTCTCCAGACAACTCAACCTGGACACTAAAGATATTGTTAATTTTTTGGCTGAAAACAATATTGAAATCAAAGATCACCCCAATGTAAAGCTTGATGAAACCGCTGAGCAAATGGTCATGGAAAAATTCAGTGACCCAAAACCTGAAGAACCTGTTGTACTCATAGAACCTTCAGAGATTCAGGCTATCGAAAGCGAATCATCAGAACCGGAAAGTGACATCCTTCCAGAACCACAGAGTGAGGAACTTGAAGATGACCCAGTGACTGAGCCAATAGCCACTACATCCGATGTGGAACCTGCTGAACCAACCAGCGAAGAAGCAACAGCATCAGAAACACCAGATTCAGAGGAAGAAATAGAAGTTATTAAAGCACCTAAAATAGAGCTGCCAGGGCTTAAGGTGGTAGGCAAAATCGACCTACCTGAACCTAAAGCCCCCAAAGAGGATGAAGAACCTGAAGAGCCCATCGAGAAAGAGGAAAAGGAAGAATCTATCCCCAAAGTACGATTGGTGCATCACAGCAAAAGAAACAGCCGGCCCAGGCTCACACCTGAGCAGCTGGAAGAAAAGCGCTTAAGAAACAAGAGAGCTAAAGAAAAGCGTATCCGCGAAGCTGAAGAACGTGCCAAAGCCCGGGAGATACAACGACTCAAAGACATCAAAGCTGAACACTATAAAAAGAAGTTGTCTAAGGCCAGTGCCAAAACTACCAACAAGAAGAAAACGAACTCTAAGCCAAAACAAGTCACCCAACAAAAGCCACAACCTAAATCACTATTAGGTAAGTTTTGGCGATGGCTGAACACCTAGTTTAAGCTACAGATGGTAATGTTCCAGGGTTATGCTGAAGCTAAAATCACTTAACAATTCGGATGTGCAACACCCAGTGGATCAAGGCATTGTGCGAAAGACAAAATCCCAAAGCGGAGAAGTAACCCCAAAAGCTTTGTGTCCCTGACGGTAATGGTGAATCCCATGATGCACCCAGAAGATCTTCAGGAAATTCTTGGGCGGCCGGTAGGCATGCACCAGGTAGTGGATGAAAAGATATCCTGCATACCCAAACAGAAATCCTGGCAAGAATGCGAACACCTGATCCCCTATCACCAGTTTGAACAGGAAAAGTAAAATCGTAGAAATCGTCACGCTCACGATAGGTGGCATGGCCAGCCTGTCTTTGTCTTTCGGGTAGTCATGATGCACCCCGTGAAATTTATACTGGAAGTTTTTACGAGCGCTGGTATGAGTGCTCATGTGGAAAAGAAACCTGTGAATCGAATACTCCAAAAGCGTAAAAAAAAGCAATCCTCCAAAAAATAAGCCGGTGGTAACCAGTGGATCCAGCTGCACCGTCGCAATACTCCAATAGAGTAGTCCCATTCCATAAAGTATGAAAATGCCGATTGGTAGGGCTATATGGGTTCTTGTGAGATGCTCCAGTATCGGATTCTCAAATAATCGCTTGGTTCCTTTATTGTGTATTTCCATATCAGATGCTAAGTTAAATTTTTACAGGAGGTTTTGATTGTTTTTGCGAGAAATGAAGGAATGCACAAACAACCCTTCTTATCACCGCCTAACCAGCATCGGAACTCTTACTGAGTCTTTGATTAATCAGGGATGAGGAACTTTGATCTCAAACCCTCGACCCCATCCTCGGTTGGGTCACAGGATCAATAAAGGATATGAGAAGTGAATGTCTTAACAGCTACCTCCGGGCTCCTCCGCGTTTCATTTCTTCGATGGTATTCACCGCTGTTTGAAGCTCTCTTTTGAGTCGTACCTGAGTTTCCCTGGATTTATCCCGGTGAGTTTCAAACTCTTTTCGCTGTTGTTCAAACTCTCTTTTAATTCGGGAGGTGGAGGCATTGCTCTTCATAAACATGCCATAAGCCAGTACCACTGCCACGGCAAGAATGAGAATGATCACCCAAACCAGAATATGATAGGCGGTCTTTTCCATCTCCATACCAAGAAAGGTTATCACATCGTTGGTTTTGATGCTTTCAGCCAATCGTACATTCACTTTACGTAAGTCTGACTTTAGGGAGTCTATGTTCGTCTGAAGGCCTGTGATTCTGGATTGAAGTGATGAAATTTCATCTGATTTACTTCTGAGGGTATCTGCAATATTTACCCAAAAACCCTCAATTTCGGTCTGTCTGATCACCTTGTATTGCTCGTAGGTGGACGACTTCTGCATGATCTGTTCGTACTGATCTTTTAGGCTCTCCTGTGTGTACCCCACATGAGTAGTGGCCATTACAGTAAATAGTAATAAACAAAGTTTCAGTGCTCTACGAACCTTTTTCATCTAATAATCGCTGGTTTGGTATTGATTGTATTTGATTAATAAAAAGTCACCTCACAGTTAGGGAAAACTCCCTTGAATTCGTCAATCTTATGAGACCGAATTCTGGTATTGTAGCAAATGAGTGATTTCAGACCGCTAATATCGTAAAGCCTGTCCAGTTGCCAAACTCTTGTGTTGCTTATATTTAATACCTCAAGCTGGCGCAGTGCCTCCAGCCCTTTCAATTTCTTGACATTGGTGCCTGAACAGTTCAGGGTCATCAGGGTCTGGTTGTCACTGATCGGCCTCAGGTCGTCCACCGCTGTATTGGAGATGTCCAGCAAGCGCAGGTACTGTAATGATACCAATCCTTCCAGGCCCATCAGCGGGCCATTTTTGCAGGTGATTTGCTCTATCCCTTCATGAACATTGAGGTCAATCAGACTAGTCACTCCGGTATTGGAGAGTGAAACCTCCTTCAAATTGATAAATCTATCCAGCGGCCTGAGTGAGGAAATTGGAGTATTTTCTATTTTGACAGAGCGGCTCTCGATGAGCTGATGCAAAGTAAAAGCGTCTGTTTTACTCAAACCAAAGGCCTTCCTCCAGGGATCAGAAAGTTCTTCCCACCACGATAGCAAAGCTTCCGACTGGTAAATAACCACTGTTTCGGGGTTCACTTTCAAAAAAGCTCTTACCCGATCTTCAGTGATTTTCGATTGGTCCACATCCACCAGTATGAGCTTATTGAGGGATTGTATAGACCTGATGTCCTGAATGAGGCTCCCCTTCACAATGACGTACTTGAGGTTTTTGTTTTGCTCCAATCCGGCCAATGTCTCTATGGGGAGCTTCTCTCCCACCAGAAACTCAAGATCAGACATTCCTGCTGTAAATCGCAGATCGGTGAATAGGTTCTTACTGACGTTTAGATACCTGAGTCTCGTGAATTTTTCCAAAGGTTTTGAGGACACCAGCTGCTGGTTGCTCACATCCAGCGAATCGATATTGAGTAATTTGATCACATCCTCTTTGCTGGGATTTGAAAGCCCAACCCTTTGAGTAAGCACGGTTTTCCAATCAAAAGGTAGATTTTTCCACCATTCGATCACCTTTTCACTGTTGATCACCACCACCAATCCAGGTTTGGCAGACATCAACTGAGAGGCCTGTGACTCTGATACTCCCGTGTAGTCCGCATAGACTTTCTTCAATTTCGGGCAGTCTCGCAATGGGCTCAGGGTGTTGACAGTGGTCTGATTAATGGAGAGTTGCTCGAGCGTGGGATGGCTCTCTAGTCCGACAAGGCTGCTGATATAAGTTTCAGACAAGTCCAGCACTTTCAAAGCTTTGAAGCCGCTGAGTACAGATAACGTCTTCACTCCTGTTCGTGATAACAGAGCTTTTTGGAGTTGTGTACTACCGATAAGCACTTCCGGATCGGTAAAAGCCGTGTTGGAAAAGTCAACCATTTTCAAGCTGGTGAGACTTCTGAGCGGCGTGAATACAATTACATTAGAACCTGATAGGTTCAGCGTTTCCAGACGGGTAAGTCCTCCAATAGCCGTAATGTCTTGTGCCAGGGTCTGTGAGAGGTCAACCTGTTTAAGATTTTCGAAGTACTGAAGTACGTCAATATTTGAGAGGCGTGTATTCGATGCACTTAATTTTTCAAGCTTCATGGCATACCGCAGTGGCCCCAGGTCATCTACCTTGGTATTGCTGATGTCCAATACCCTCAGTCCTCTCAGGGCAGCCAGTGGACGAATGTCCTGTATCATCTGGTTTCCAGACAAATTGATACTATCTATGGCGGCTATCTTAAAAAGAGCCTCATCCGATATGGTATCAAAGTCCACATAGGACTTGAAGATGCGTGTCCAACCATACGACAAGTTCTCCCACCAGTTTCGTAGCTCTTTTTCCCGACTGATCTTGGTGGTGTATACACTGACAATTTTCAGGTCAGATTCCTCTTCATTTACGTTCACCTCCAGAAAGCGCCTGGAAGTATTCTTGTAGGGATTACCCTCCAGCGTAACCGCTTCAATCGTATTTTGGAACTCTACCAGAAAATAGGCCTTTCCATTTTCCCGTTCGGCCTTTGTTATTTGGATATCCTCAAATGAAAAAGAGATGTCCTTAAAGAAAAAATCCACATCCCTGAGGTAGCCGGACACATCCTTGTTGGTGATGGCGTTGCGGTCAGGCAGCAGGTCATCCTCTACCTGAACCTGCCGGTTTAGAAAGATTTTCTTATAACTCTCGGTGAGAATGGCTTCCTTATCTCTTGTGGGGGTTTTGGAAGATCCCACGGTATTGAGCATATACTGATAAAAGGATACCAAACCTCTCACTTCAGACAGATAGGCTTCGTCTGTTTCTATGGTTTGATTCTCCTGGCCGAAGGTTTTGATCGTGCCAAAGAGTAAGGTAAAAGTCAGGAATATGAAAACGGCCTTCAGGCTAGTTTTTGTCATAGAGGTAATCTTTCATTTGTTTTTGCTCGACAGCCCCCACCTTCACCAGGTTAGAGATCAGCCAGCCAGTATTGTATCCAGATCTGTTAAAATTGGAGAGTTCAAAATACCAGCCATCTACTTCAAAAAAGTGGAACTTCACATTTTTCACGGTTTTGAACTCAAGTGCACCGCTTTTCATCTCAAAAAGGAAAAGTGTAAGGTAATCCGGCTCCCATTTTCGAGAGGTATACTGCTCGGGGTTTTGGGTGTTTCTAAAAGCTTTTCTGAGGGTCATGAAATCCAATTCATGGCTCATAGGATGTATAAACATTTTTTGCTCTGAGGTGTCCTTCTTAAAGGATGACTTATAAGGATCGAAAGAGAGATCATCGATGACCCATTCATAGCCCTGGCCCTGCTGTTGCAGGATCATATAGAGCAACACACTCACTTCTTTGCCTTTGTAGAGGAAAGTAGTATTCACTTCGGCAAACCAGTCGCCTGAGTGAAAGTCAAGAAACACAGGGTTTTTCTTATCCAGAACTTCCTTGATAAATGAGTTGGCCGTTTCGGTCTTGACGTATCCGGTTTCAGTATCAAAAAGTATAGGCAGATACTTCTTCCTGAGTCCCGCATCCCGGTATTTCTTATCCTCCGGGTAGTAGCGATTACCGCGCTCATCTTCTTCCCCATTGAAGCGGTGAAAGAATTGATTGATCTGCTTGGTAGACGCATACAACTCATCCTCGGTATCTTTCATTTCATCAGTGACCGATCGCTGGGCCACTGATGAAGTGAAAGTGATCACAAGGGCTGTAATCAATAGGACGTATCTCATGCAGAGGTTTCGGTTACCCGCACATCTCCCAATAAGACATCCCAAAACTCGATGGTGCGACCGGCAATTTGTGTTTCCTTCTTCTTCACATAGATTGTGATATCCTTCTTGGTGGTATCCTTATAACTCATACCATCATCAGAAGTTCCTTCAAATCGCTGGTAAATGGTAATCACTCCTACAAAGGTGCCGTCTGGTTGTTGCTCCAAATCACTGATGTAGTGGATGTCATACCATTTGATGCTCACCTTGTCATAATTGAGCGCCATCAGCCGCTCAAAGTACTGACGAACTTTGTAGTAGGAGATTTCTTCTTTAGACAAGGAAGAAACGCCCATTTCACTATCAGGAGCAAAGAGCTCTTCTGCCCGATCCATGACTCGCTGTGCTTCAGAATACTGGGTTTTTTTATCCCCTATTATGCTGATGTACTTACTCAGGTCTTTGACCTTTTCCAACGCGAGTGAATCTATCGCCTGTTTTCTTCTAGGATCAATGTCGTCCTGCGCAAACGCAGAAGATACCAGTAGCAGCGCGGCTGCCAGTGTGATGTATTTGAATATTTTCATAATTTTTTGTCTTTTTTGAGTTTACTTCTTAAGCACCAATTCTTTGATTTTGCCATAATCATCCAACACCATTTCTTCCACCTTGGCCTTGTTGTTCCCCGTGTCCTTCAGGTATTCCAGATACTTCTTGATGGTAGTGGGTTCGTCATAGTCTGTGGTGCCATCTTTGCGATAGATCACGATGAGCACTGGTGCATCGGGTCTGCCAAACATGGTTAATGCCTCGCTAATGCTTCCATTGGCAGAGGTGGCAGAGGGAGCATTCGCTATGGCTGTAAAATAGTTCTCCAGCTTTTGAGATTTGTTAGGTTCCTTCGTGGCGATTCGTTCTTCAGGCTCTTCCATTTCTTCCGTTTGGTCTTCGGCCAGCTCTTCTTCTATCTGGTCTCTTACTTCCTGCGGATCCGAAACTTCGGCTACTTTCTTTTTGTTTTTACATGCTGAAAAGCCCACAATAAGCGCCAGCAAAAGCGTGGTATTGATCAGCGAAATATTCAATCTTTTTTGTCTCATTTTATTCATTGGTTTGTCATGATCGTTAAACGTTATCTCTTGAAATATGATGTAATAATTTATCCACTTTCAAAGACTGACCTCCTATTGCAAATAGCATTCCAAACTTACTGAGTACTGATTAAATTAAGTTTTCAAACCTGAGAAATTATCATTATGATAAAATAGTCGCCTAATTGAGAATACTTATCCTTGTAACGGATGCCATCACAGAGCAAATTGCTGGTCTGTATGATTTTGGGTAAATTATGATCAAAACCCGAAAGACCATGAAGCGCGTCACTCTACTCCCTTTATTTCTCGCCTTACTATCTAGTGTAGCTCCTGTGATTGCTCAGACTAACCTTGAGTTGGCTACTTTGGCTGCACCGGAAGCATACCGTGCAAATGCCACTGTATATGGATACAATGCAGACGGAACGTTTGTTTTGCTTCGTGAAGGGTCCAACCACCTGGTCTGCATAGGTGATGATCCGTCCAAAGAAGGGTTTAGTGTGGTAGCTTATCACAAAGACCTGGATCCCTTTATGGCCAGAGGACGTGAATTGAAAGCCATGGGGAAGTCGTTCGATGAAATCTTTGCCACTCGTGAGGCAGAAGCTCAAGCTGGTAAATTGGTGATTCCAGATAAATCTACGCTAACAGTATATCAAGCCGATCTGGATGACAATGGCAGCCCCATTAATCCATACCTGAGGTATGTGGTGTATATACCATTTGCCACAGCAGAGGAAACAGGACTACCTACCGGCCCCATGTCTGATGGAGGTCCCTGGATTATGGATCCGGGTACTCATCGCGCTCACATCATGATTACCCCTCCTAGAAAAGATTAATGCCGGTTTAAAACAATGTGGTGAGATTATTGTTTAACTTAGTGGATTATTTAATGCACTGAAAAATTGCCACTTAGGCAGCTGCACTTCGACAAACGAAAAAATCATAAATTTTAAATACCTATGCTTCAACAAACTAGGAGTAAAACTTCTTACGAAGAATTATTATCAAGCGTAATCGAAAACATTAAGAAACAGGGTTACGAAAATATCAGAGCTGATCTGAGCGACTATGAATCCCCTTACCAATTGATTGGGCAAACCAAAGATGTGAATTTTACTCCAGATGTGACGGCAACGAAAAACGACGGAAAAGCCTACTTTGAGATTTCTACTAAAGTGGATAACCCGAATGATTTGATCAATAAATGGAAACTGCTGGAAACACTGGCAACAATGAAGCGAGGCAAATTTCAAATATTTGTACCTCATGGTCATATGAAATTCACTCAGGAATTGGTAAAAGACTATAACATCAACGCTGAAGTTATAAAAATTTAGTAAAAAGCCCTTCAATTAATTTTGAAGGGCTTTTTTTGTTAAGGGCGCCTTCCGATCAAGAGCAGTCCTACCCCTTCCTCAAAAGAGATTTCACCATTCGCCACTTCAGTGGTTTCGCCCGTATAGTAATTCGTTACACGCTCCCCATCCTCGAAAATCCCCTCGGAGTTAACCGCACTACCATCATTATCCATCACCACTATCACCCGATCACCTGTAGCTGCATCACTATAGGTTCTTGAAAAGGTATAAGGCGTTTCGTTCATGAGCTGATGCTTCCCCGCACCAACGGCCACATGATCCTTTCTGAACTGTCCCAGTCGTTGCCAGTGTGACAGCAAGTCCTGAACCTCCGGAGTATCCAGATCCGCCCAATTCATCATAGTGCGAAGGTTGGCATCTCCCTGAGCGCCCTCCGCTTGTAATGGCCGGGACGTTTCATCCCCATAATAGATCTGGGCCTGTCCAGGTGTGAGCATTAGCATGGTACCGGCCAAGTAGCCGTTGGTTCTTTCGCGATCAAAAGGCCCACCATCATCATGAGAACTCACATAATTGAGCACTGTATAGCCACTAAGAACAGTGCTGAGTTGATTAGCATAATAGGAAAAAACCTCTTCCGGCACTCTGCCAGCATCACCTTTCATAGAGAAGTTGATCAGACTTTTAAAGCCATTTTCGAAAAAATTGACACTGTCCTCAGCATTATAAAAGTAATTTTGACCATTCTGAATACCGTATCCATACACCTCCCCAACCATGAAAAAGTCTTCGTCATCCAGTACTTCCGCCGGTGAAGTTGATTTCCAATCCTTAAAGGCTTCGCTGGCGAGCTTATAGAGCTCTCCCCAGATAGAAGCTTCGGTATGTTTAGCAGTATCCACTCTGTAGCCATCAATTCCCATTTCGCGCACATAGTCGGTCAGCCATTTCATGATGTAAAACCTGGGCGCACGAGGATATCCTGTTCTTTCAAAAAACGCATCCAACTCCGCCACTTCTTCCTCCAATCGCCCTTCCTTGGTCCATTTCTCAACCAGAAAATCGGGAAGCGCCACTTCCTCGTCGCTATCCGTTAGGATATCCGGCAAGTTTTCTACCAGTGTACAGGCTATGGTGGAAGCGGCATCTGTATAAGTGCACTGCGGGGTGGTTCGCACCCATGCATCCGGCCACTGGCTGTCTTCTGGTGTGACGGGCCCGGTATGGTTCACCACCACATCCATTAAAATGCGGATTCCATGCTCGTGCGCTACTTTCACAAGACTTTTGAGGTCTTCCATGGTGCCAAAATTGGGATCAATGGCCGTCCAGTCACGCGCCCAATATCCGTGATATCCATAGGTTTTACCAGTACCCTCGTCCACATAGCCATGAATCTGCTCCACTGGTGGATTAAACCAAATGGCATCAACCCCCAGGTCGTCAAAGTAACCTTCCTCTATTTTCATGGTGATCCCTTGCAAATCTCCGCCCATAAAGCTCCTTAAAACCGCTCCATCTGGCTTACGACCATAGTTCGTGTCATTCTCGGGATTACCGTTATAAAAACGATCCGTCAACAGGAAATAGATCGTCGCATTCTCCCATTTGAAGACTGGTGGCTGTTCTACTGCCTCAGAAGTGGGCTTTTCAGAACATCCTAAGCCGGCAAGGGCGATGAGTAATATAAAGAGGGCTTTGTACATGGGTCATTTATGTTTTAGAAGAAGCTAAAACTAAGAGAAAGAAGTAACTCTGCCAAGTAGAAAAAAAGAAAGCCGGCCACTTGGCCGACTTTCAAATGCTCACGCACTGGTATCTACAATAAAGAGAGGGGCTTTAGTGTGAGTATCTAAAACAAAAAACCCATTTTAAAATTTCTCCTAGCGAAAACCACATCACCCTACTCCTGGCAGTCTAGGTATTCATTGCAAATTGATAGATCGGGTAATCCAGAAACCGATGATCAGATTGAAGTATATTCTTGATCCCATCAATTTCCGGGAAATTTTCACTCAGGACAAATATTCTGGCTTGGCTGCCGAGCTCATTTCCTTCATATAATCCTCTTGAGCACAAATAATCAAACGTTCGCTGGCTGTCTTTTAACCATAGCAAATCACAAGTCTCTTCCGAAACCTTCAAACTACTCAGCATCATATCCACCTCATAGGGATTCGATGATATAAGAATTATTTCCGTATTCCGTATAAGATCATGTGGATTTACCATCTTTCTAATTGCTGATGATACAAATCTATTCGGACCCCAATAGAGATATTAGGGTGTTAACCTGATTATTGAAAAATAGGTGAATTACCTATAAAGTAAACTGATGGTTAAATGATCCCTTTTTCAATGGCGTATATAGCCAGACCAGCCATGGTCTTGCAACCTGTCTTTTCGAGGATGTTACGCTTGTGGGCTTCCACGGTTCGGACACTAATAAAGAGCATATCCGCAATCACCTGATTGGAATGCTCCTCCATTATTAGTCTTACGATCTCCTTCTCACGTTTGGTAAGAGTTACCTCCAGTGAAATACGCTGCAAGGCAGGTTTTTTACCAGACAACTGCCCCATGATGATGTCATATACTTCACGTGTGTAGTAGTTTTCGCCACCACTTATGGTTTTGATGGCCTTGAGTATTTCCTCTTTTGGGCTATTCTTTAGCACATACCCCTTGGCACCCAGACTTATCATCTTCTTAATTTGAGAAACCTCATTGATCATGGAAACTACCAGAACATCCTGTTTGATTTGTCGATCCTGAAGGGCCGTCATAAACTCCACCCCATTCATATCTGGCATGGCCATATCGGTGATAATCAGATCAAAATCTTTCTCTTCAAGTTTTTGGAGGGCTTCCTGTCCATTATTGGCTTCATCCAGAATCTCTATTTCTTCATTTGTAGAAAAGTATTGCCGGATGGCGTCCCTGATCATGGGATGATCATCTACCAAAAGGATCCTAATCTTGTTTTTCATGTGGCGGTGACTCTATATATCAACGATCCTGCGATTTCATGGGTACAATTTTGTCACCAATCAAACGCGATTTCACAGACATTCGATCCTAATAAACTCCTTATACCTCCATAATGTTTTATTATTTTGAAACAACAGAGTTATAAGGAAGTACTAAGAAAACAGAAGAGTCGGATCTATTTCAGGGTAATTCCCTTGTCATCAAGGGTCACGAGTCGTTGTCTGTAGAGGGTACCAATAGCCTTTTTGAAATTCTTTTTGCTCATTTGAAGAAGTCGCTTGATTTCGTCAGGATCACTCTTATCATGAAGTGGCAAAAAACCTTCGTTCTTCTTTAGTACCTCAAACACTTTTTCAGCATTGGGTTCAATGCTTTCGTGGCCTGTACGCTCCAATACCAGATCTATCTTATTGTCAGGCCTTATTTGCTTCACAAAAGCGGATGTGGTATCTCCCGGCTGAATATCCTTAAAAATCTGATTCTTATAAACCAGGCCCTTGTATTTACCATTCACAATGCACTGAAAGCCCAGATCAGTGTCATTGCCCACCAATATCTGCACTTCTTCACCCTCTTCCAGTTCGATCATATTTTGCTCCACAAACTTGTTGAGGTGTGTAGAACCAACAAGGCGATCGGTCACATTGTCCAGGTACATGTAGACCAAATAAGATTTGCCTACATCCATACGCTCCAATTGCTCTTTGAAGGGAACCAACAGGTCCTTTTCCAACCCCCAGTCCATAAAAGTACCAAAGGAAGTGGCATCCTTTACTTTTAAATAAGCGAACTCCCCCCGCATGATGTAAGGGGTCAAGGTGGTAGCAATCAATCGGTCTTCCGAGTCTGTATAGATAAAAACATCTATATAATCTCCTATTTCAAGACCTTCGGGAATGTACTTATTGGGCAATAATATTTCTTCAACACTGTCCCCGAGGTATAGCCCTTGTTCTGTGGACTTTAAAACTTCAAGCTTATTGATTCTGCCTATTTCGACTAATGGTAACGACATTATGGACCTTATTAAGCCACAAAGGTATTCTATTTACTGAGCCTCTGTTACCTTTGCGGGGTTCATAAATAACAATACCAATGAAAAAAGCAGAAATACATACCAAAAAGGGTGTGATGAAAATCAATTTCTTCGAGCAAGATGCTCCTAAAGCCGTGGCTAACTTTATCTCTTTAGCAGAGAAGGGGTTTTATGACGGGTTGACATTTCATCGCGTGATACCTGATTTCGTGATCCAGGGTGGTTGCCCAAAAGGAACCGGAGCAGGTGGCCCCGGATATACCATAGATTGTGAATTGGACGGTGACAATCAATATCACGACCGTGGGGTGCTTTCGATGGCGCACGCTGGCCGAAATACAGGCGGATCACAGTTTTTCATCTGTCATAGCCGAAAAAACACCGCACACCTGGATAGAAATCACACAGTGTTCGGAAAGGTGGTTGAAGGGTTGGAAGTAATTGATGCCATCAGAGAAGATGATGTGATGGAGAAAGTGGTCATCACTGAAGCGTAAAAATGGAATTTCTGATTGGTGAATGGCGTATTCACCAATCAGGATTGTCCTACTTCAACTCAAATGACACCTCATCTGCCGATAAATAATTGATCAGTGGCGACTCAGCCAGCTTACCCTTGAGATGCAATAGTCGGATATAGTTCATCCGAATGGCTGATTCATAGTTCAGGGTCTTTTCACGAATAAAGTATTCAAGCTCCGACAATTTGATGTAAGTATCCAGATCACCCGAGATCTCACTGTTCAGCTGCCGGTATTCATTCAATTTCTGCGATCGTTTAGCCAGCAGCATCAACTGCAAATAAGAGGTTTCCATCTCTGAGATCATATAATCCACCCGTTCCTTCTCTACGCTCACAGATGTCTCCAATTCCACCTGATCGTCTATCAGCGCCAACTTCTTGCGCTCCAGTTGTGGCTTGTCCGAATTAAAAATAGGGATGGTCAAACCCATCTGAAACCCAAGGTGATCGGCGGGTGCGTCTCCCCTGTCAAGATCATATTCGCCTTGAATGAAGCCGATGTTGCTGAAAGCTTCTGCCTGATCAATTTTCAGCAGCTGCTCCTTCTGAGCCAAAGAGCGCAGCGCCCGGTCATGCAGCATTCCATTAGACCATTCTATCTCCCTGGTGCGCTGCCAGATAGTGTCAATCGGGATCACATCAAAGCTTCCCCACTCCAAGTTCCGCACGCCCGAGGAGGAAACAGACGACATGACCAATTCAATTTTGTGATCAAGGCCGATGCTTTCAAGCCCCAGTTTGGTGAGCGACTCCTCTACGTCAATCAGGTCATTTAGCGACCCCTGGGCTCCTAGCAGGAGATTCGATTGCTTCTGGAGCTCATTTTCCCGACTTTCCAACAGGTTCTTTTTTCTGGAGAGAAAAGCATGCTCCAATAGTATTTCATATCGTCGCAACATGACATTGTTAATAACTTCCAGTCGCTCTGCGCCCAACTGCCTATCCATCAAACGTTTATAATCTCTGTTGGCTTTGATCTCCAGTGGATTGATAAGGCCCAGGCGCATCCTATACTCTTCTACCCCAATCTGTGAACCAGAGGAACGCACCCTGAAATCCAAATCTCGCAACCATGGAGAGCCAAATTTATGATCAGAGAGGAAGTCCTCCGTCATTTGTACGATCATGTACTCCCCATCAGTGATTGGGGCACTGAGGTACTCTAATTGGCCCTGTCCCTGACTGGTCAATGCGCTGGTCAATGCCAGGCCGATCATCAAAATCCATTTTTTCATTGCGTGGTAGACATCTGAGGATATACAAATACCTTCTCCCCGTTCAGAAAGCTATTGTCCGTAGGGATGCTGATGAAGATCTCCTGTCCGTAACTCACTGTGTTGGCCGTTGGTGACTGAATTTTACCAGGATATGCCGTAATCCGCGCACCCAGCTCCTTCACATACCCGGTAATGCTATATAGCCTATTTTCAGAAACCACCTTCACCGTATCTCCTGGCTTTACCATAGAGGTAAAACGTTCGTTGATATATGCTTTGATGATGGAAGGGTGAGACTCATAAATGGACAAAAGGGTTTTGAAAGCCGGCACGAGTTCATCCAAATGTACATCCAGCGTGCCCACGATGCCCTGAAACTTAGCCACCCTCACGAGGGTGTTTCGCTCGTCATAAAGGGCCTGAAGCTCTTTTTCGATCAGCTCAATCTCCTTTTTCTGGATTTCCAATTGCTCGTTTAATTGCAACTGCTGACGTTGGATCTCCTGGGCGTAGAATCGCTTCAAGTCAGATATTTCTGTTTCAATGGCCTTTAGCTGAATGATTTTCAATGAGTCTGCTGTGGTGGAAAGCATTCCTCCGGACAACTGCTGGCGGATTCGCGTTTGTTGGTTGAGCTCTGTCTGCAATTCGCTTCTTTCGGAGATTAGCCTGTTGATCTTCCCTTCTCTTTCTATAGTAAGAAGCTCTTTCTTGCTCAGGTAGTCCTGATTGGCCTGGACTATACCTGAAACCACGCGCTCCTGCTCGTTGGTTTTTCTTTCAATATCCAGGTTAAGGTCTGGTCTGGAAACCACCACGAGGGTGTCTCCCACGTTGACCTCCTGGCCCGGGATGACGTAGATTCTTTCGATAATGACCGGCTTCTGATAACTCACGGCAGTCACCTGCGACTCCACCACTGCCACCAACGCCTCTGTTCTGCTTTTATATCTTAAGGAAATGACCGCAAGGGAGACACCCAATACAACCCAGATCAATACAAATAATTTTTTACTCATGAAACTTAAAGTTGTTCGGGGATTGGTTTCTTAATGATCCGCACATCGGAAATTCCCTCCAGGGATTGGAGGTATTCAAAAATCTCCAGAATATGGCTTTCGTCCTCCAGGAAGATCAGGTATTCATAGCGGTTGTTCAACTCGGTGCGCTTCCTCAGTTCCAATTCGTCGAATGACTTGCTCCTGGCAATCAGATATGCCTTGACTTCCTGGATCAACTCATGATCAGAAGACTGGCAAATCACCTCAAACTTGTGACTCATCTTCCCCCCAGCGGGTGACCAGTATAAAAGTATGGCCGTAATGCAGAAAATGATGGTACCCGCAATGGCCACGGCGTATCCATGTACACCGGATGCAATCCCAACGGAAAGTGCTGCAAAAATGAAAATAACATTTCTGGGATTTTGAATATTGGTGCGAAAACGAATAATGGCCACAGCCCCGATAATTCCAAACCCCACAGCGAGATTATTACCCACAGCCATCATGATCATGGAGGTGACGAGTGCACTCAAAACCATCGCCTGAAAGAAGCTTTTGGAATAGAACTCATCACCATTGGTGAAACGATAAATATAGGCAATGGAAGTACTGAGTACCAGGGCGAGTAAGAGGGAAAAAATGGCCACCTCGAATGAAGGATAGTCATAATATTGATTGCCTTCAAGGAACTTGTCAAACATTTAATTTGGTAAAAATTTAATTTGAGTTAATAAAACGGTAATATAAGACAATATTGAAGTAATCTGAAAATGAGATTAAAGACCACATGAAAGGAACCTTTCTAACATGTCGCCCACCCTTGCGCTGCACTCCCATAAGTAAAAACCCAATGAAGATTTCCCGACTATTCCAAGTAATTGATGAGACCATAACGCCCATTTGATGCCCTGATTGTAACGAAAGAAAATAATCTTCTGGCGAGAGTAGTGAGGATGGGAAAATGAAACCAAGTTGATTTTAACCTGTTCCCTTTGGCAATGCAATTATCGAATGCCGGTCAGCTTCAGAATCTGCTCCGCAAACCGAGCAGTAGAGTCCTGTACATTCTGTACACTTCTACCTTTCAGGGGATTGGCAATTACGTGCTCTCCGGCATCAGGAAAAGGCACCACCATCTTTTGAGTCTCAGAGGTAGCTGTCTGCAAGACAAACGACCGAATCGCATCTGTGGAGATGGTTCCATCCTGCTCCGCCTCGTTTTTATAATAATAACCAAGAAAATAAGGCTGAGTGATTTTCTCAAAGACTTCTGTGGTCATGGTTTGGTCCAGCAGCGACTGCAATGCGATAAGCCCTTCGGTTCGATACGTTCTGGTCCAATATTTTTGCCCGTCACCGCCCTCTTCCGGAGCATTAGGGTTCCAGTAAGAGCCAACTACCTGCTGAATGATCTGCCTGCCCCAAGGGCCCGTCACGAGTTTAGCTGTTGGGTCTTTCAAGGCAATGTTTGGCGAATACATGATCAAAGCATCTATCAGCTCCTTATTTTCGCCAGCCAGATAGATAGCCAGGGTGCTGCCGGTACTACATGACATCACAATGACGTCCTCTCCAATGAGTTGGCCAATGGCAATGGCTTCCTTTGCATCTCTGATCAGGTCATTGGGCTGAAGGTCAGCAAAGGACTCTACGCTATTGCGCCCGTGACCCGCGAGCAAAGGGAGGTAAATGTTAAACCCAAATTGTCGTGCAAAATCTAAATGTGTTGGGTTGGACTCCATTGGGCTGGCGGAGAAGCCATGTAAATAGACCACACTGTATCTCGTTTTCCTGATACTGTCTGCCCATACAATTCTTGATGCATTATCTGCCTTCAGGTCAGGAATGTCCAGATCTTTCGCCTTCACATAGCGATCCAGACTATCCAGCGAGATATTCATCAGCTTGATATTTGGGCCTTCTAACTCATCAAACTGAGGCCTGGGACCAAGGAGATAGACGAGAAAAAGGATCAGGGGAAGGATCAGAATTTTCAGCAAGCGTTTCATACATCTGCGGGATTATCTACGCAAGATAAGTTACCTATCCCAATGTGAGTATATCACCATCTCTCGCTACTGATATTCTGGAAAGCGGACGTGAAGCTGGCCCGTTGGTGACATTGCCTGAGGTGTCGAACCTGGAGCCATGACAGCCACATAAGAATTCACCACTAAAGCTCCAGTCTGTAGAGCAGCCTTCGTGTGTACAAACACTGGAAAAGGCACTGATCGTGCCACCCACGTTCACGAGCAAGATCTTTTGGGTAGGATGCAGCACCCATCCTCCGGGAGACTTGAGGCTGGAAAATGGTTCAGAAGTAATGTTTTCCTCA